>TARA_R110002033_G_scaffold8956_5_pt1 | contig 209717 bp, 184 predicted proteins | sample TARA_R110002033 | Tara Oceans TARA_R110002033 (sample SAMEA4397051) | marine metagenome | biome: Polar Biome; feature: [SRF] surface water layer (ENVO:00010504); material: water (ENVO:00002006), including particulate matter (ENVO:01000060) such as... | depth 5 m | reverse complement strand
AGAGGCTGTGGTCGCGTTTTCACCATTGGGCACAAACCGGACCTTATCGGTTGATTTTAACAACAGCGCGCTGCTTACCGACACCGTGCCGACATCAACCCAGTTCGCGCCGGAATCAACCGAATATTGCCATGTCCCGTTGCCACTGGTCAGGCCGTAAAGCGCGATCCCTTCCAGTGCCCCGGTATCAACATCCGCCACGGATGTGCCCAGAATGCTGGCAACCGTCTGGCCGCCATTCGTTGTCGCATCTTCGGTAATGCCGGTGAATGTCGGCGAGGCGGCGCTTAACACAGGCGCATCATTGACATCAGATGTGGCTGTAGTTATCTGCCCCGTAGCAGTAGAAAACGCCGATGTCCCACCCGATGGCACTGTATTTGCTGTATTTACCTTCTCATTTGTCGACGCACTTCCCGTCGTCTGGTCCCATCCTTTAACGAATAATGTTGGCACGCCACTATTATCACCATCTTCACCATTTTTACCATCCCCCACATACCGTACATAACTGGAGGATCCAAGCAAGACCGCAGCGTTACCCGAAGCAGATCCGATTGCTTTCCAGGTCGTGCCGTCGGTTGAATATTGCCATTCCCCCATGCCGGTCATGCCGGTAATGGCAATACCCGAAAGCGCACCGGAATCAGCGTCGCTGTAATTCAGTCCAGATGACCCCAAAAAACTTGAAACAGACCTCGCACCCGTTGCAGAATCTTCGTTGGCCCCCAATAGAGGTACTGTTGTAGAACCGTCGATCACGGGTGCATCATTGGGGTCCTCGGCATCAATATTAATCGTGCCGACATCGGCATTCGTTGTGCCGTCATCGGCCTTGATCGTTATTGTCGCGACATCCTGCCCCAGAGCACCGGATGCAGTGGTATATTTAATATTGCTGGCGGTATCGAGGTAACTGTTAATATCGGCGATGCTGCCCGTAAGGGTGATCACGGTCCCGCTCACCAAAGTGGCGGTCACGCCGCTACCAACCCCCGTACCACTGGCCGGGCTGGAAAATGTTCCGGGAGACATGGGCGCAGACAAGGTCAGGGTCACGGTCAGCGTCGTGCTGTCAACATCGGCAAAAGCAATCGACGACAGGTCAAGATTAGTTTCAGTATCGGTATAAACCGTCACATCGCTCGGAACACCCGAAGCCTTTGGTGCATCGTCTACCGCTGTAATATTCAGGTTAATGTCCCCAAGGGTAACAGTCGTACCGCCGCCCGTGCCACTATTGCCCCCGTCATTGAGGGTAACCGTAATCTTTTCGCCGGTGCCATTAACATTCTCGGCCCCCGTATAATAGATATTGGTCGGCTGGTTGATATATGTCTCGAGTTGAGACAGCGTGCCAACAAGGGTAATCGTGCCCGTGCCATTCCCTGAAATACTGCTGGGCGTACCGCCAGCCAGCGAGAACCTTCCCGAACTGGCCGTTAAAACCAGGGTGAGGTTACCCGACCCACTATCGACATCAACAAGGTTGATGGATCTCAGATCAAGCGGTGCCGACGTATATTCGGTAAATGTCAAATTAATCGGGAAGCCGGTTTCATTTGAGTCGGTCGCACTTACCGATGTCGGGTCGTCATTGACGGCCGTTACCGAAACGTCTTTGGTTGCCGTATTGCTATCGTCCGTACCATCATTGACCGTAATGGAAATAATGCGGCTTGCCTCGCTAGGGGCATCAGAGCTGTTGGCATAGGTTACAGAGCGGATGGCTGACTGCCATTCTGCGGCTGTCGCCGTACTTCCGGCGGAAGTGAGCGTCAAAACACCGGTGGAACTGTCATAGCTGCCGCTGATATTGCCGAACGAGGCACCGCTTGTGAAGGCAAGGACATCCTGTCCGCTTTCAAAATTACCGGTGATGGCAATAGTCGCGCTGGCAAATGTCAAATTGTCGGAATCGGTAACCGTAAAATCACCATCAATGACCGCTCCGGTACCGTTTTCGGTATAGGATGTTGTCCCGCCAGACGCGGTCGCGACGGGGGCCGCATTTGACGAGCCTGCCTGAACATTGCTGATCACAATGTCATCCAACTCTATCGCAAATTTTCCGTCGCCCGCAGATGACGTGATGGTGAGTTTGTTTATTCCGGTAAAATCCGAAAAATCAATATTTTGAAACGAAGAAGCAGTCGCTACATCTATCGTTTTTACATCGCCCTTGTCGGATGTAAAGGTAAAGGATTGAGCGTCATCACCAAGCAGATTATAAATTTTGAGTGAGGTAATATCAAATGTCTGATTCTCCGACAGACTGATTGTCATTTCAGTCTCGTAACCGTAGGCTGTGTTAATATCCACTTGCTTGAAAGGCATATACGTATATCCGTATGTGGAATACAAACTTACATCCACGGTCTTGCCAGCAACAACAAGCGTAGTACCGTCAATCGTTTGGGTAACGGCTCCATCATCGGTCCCTCCCCCCGAAAGAGAACCGGAAGAGAAATCAAAAGTAATCCCGGTCGCAAGAATCCCTGAAAAATCGTTCATGGCGCGGGAGGATAATGGCACGGCGGCCTCGATATCGCCGGTGGCAATTTCAAGATCCCAGTCGCCGCCCCGGTCACTGGCACCGGTCAAATCATCCGATGCGGCAATATCGGCACCGGTTACGGTGGCCAGGGCATCAATAAAGGCCTGGCCATCGCCGCCCTCGCCCACCTCGCAGCCATATAACAGAATATCACCCTGATCAGACAGGGCCTGGCCGATTGATGCCAGCGCATCCTTATAGGCTGCCAGCGTATCGGCATTCAGCACATCGGTGCCAAGCAGGATGGTACCCTTATCCCCATGCGAGAGAATATGAAGGGCATCAATTCCGGTTTTGCCATCCAGTGCAGCAACAAGCTGGGCGATCCCGCTCTGGGAACCGTCGATCAGAATTGTTTCCGTGCCCGGCGCCAGATCCTTCACCAGATCCTGCCAGCCTGAAACCGACATATCGACAACCATCACTTCCTTGCGCCCGGCGGGTTCTGTGCTGCCTGCGGCAGGGGCATCGGCAGGGCTGGTGTCTGTCTGGCTGGAATCGCTATGATTTTCGGTGCTGTCTTGCGCATGCGCGGCTTCGGCCTCGGCCTGGGCTTGCGCGTCACTGGCGGCATCGGCACCGGTTGCGGCACCGGCGGCATCAAACATGAAGCGGGGTTCAAGCGCGATCGGCGTGATGGAAGAAAAACCTTCCCCCGCATGGCTTTTTTTTGCCGGCTGCGTCGTGACATTCATGGCAAAAACCCCTTTGCTACAGCAGCGTCTATATACTTCCCGATAGTATACCTATAACGACATTAACAAAAAATAACACCAAAATAACAAACAATTCAAACACAAGTTGCACCTTTGCGCACAATGGATTTCGCAAAGAACAAATAACAACAATGACTTAGATAGAAACAACCACAGGAAATGTCTGAATTTGTCAGAATTATGATTTCAGGTGCGCCAATTTGTTTGCCAGCGCCGCGGTATCCAGCTTTGTCGCTTTGGCAACAATCACATGTGCCGCACTGCCGCTGCTGTCACGCCAAAAGTCCATATCCTCGAACTTTTTAAAAAGATCCGGCGGCAAAATTGTTTTTCGGGCCTCGAAAGACACCTTGGGGCGCACCTTGTGCAGCCCGGCAACCCCAAGTGCGTCGTCAAACTTTGGCGCATCATATTCGACATTGTCAAAATCATGCCCGTCATACCAGGGCTCGTCGATGAACTGATAAATCAGCCGCAGGGCTTTTTCCGGTGATTTGGCCAGAATTTCATAATCCACAACCAGAAGATTTCCCGCTTGCTCGCCATAAAATGCTTCTTTCAGCGCCGTCCAGGGATACCCGACCAGCCGATTATGACGGGCAAGACTATCCGTTCGGCTGTAAACCGATCCTCGCTCGTCATCACCACCAAAAAGCCGGGTATTTTCATAGGGGTTGCGGCGAAACAACCGTTCAAGACTGTCGAGTATCCACGGCAGGTCCCGCACGCAGGCAATGACTTTGGCCCCCGGGAAAAGATCGGCAATCAGGGGCATTTTTGCGCACCACGACCGGTTGGTATCAAAAAACACCTCGCGATCGGTGGTGGTGCGGCAAAAAGCATCGGCAACGGCGCGCAAAATTTCCGGGCGCTGGCGGGGTTCCATTAACAGGGATGCTTCGTTCCCCGCGCTCATGACATTCAGATTGGCGGCCACTAACGGCGCCAGGGCACTTGACATTGCCGCATGGAAACGCGGGTTCTGGCGCAACAAAGCCGCGAGCAAGGTAGAACCGGAACGGGGCAAACCCGAAATGAAATGCAGCTTTTGGGATGACATGAATTACCTTGCCTTGCGTGATCAAACCAACTTCACAACCGGGCGCATTAAACGTCACCAGGATCAACTATACAAGCCTGTCGCTGTTTTGGCGTAAATCATCGTTAGCACCCAAGGGTATAAACCGCAACCTTATGAATAAACACAAAAAATTACCCTGGATTGAAAATTTACGATTGACTAAACAAAAAACAGGCACACTATATAAGTGTATTATATTTAAGGTATTATTTTGCGCTTATATTCCATCTTGGGAAATCAACATCGCATGGGGGAACAAATGCGACTTAACATTTTTGGCTGTATCGTTGCGGGGACAGCGGCGATAACAGCCCTGACATTGCGATCTGCCCCGGCCATGGCATGTAATGCCGATGGCTATATTGGCAGCATTTGCTGGACCGCCATCTCTTATTGTCCCTACGGATATTTTCTTGCCGATGGAACAAGTGTTTCCATAAACCAATATCCGGCCCTGCACGCTGTGATCTTAAATACATATGGCGCTGATTATCGCCGTGGTACGTTTAATCTGCCCGACATGAGAGGGCGCGAACCCGTCGGCACCGGGACAGAACCGGGTCTGACGCAGATGATGGCCGGATACCCTGTTGGTGCGTCAGAAACATACATATATCCAGATCAGTTTCCTGCGCATGACCACGGCGTCGCCATTACGGTCGCCTCAGGTGTTGATGTTAAAGTTCAGGCAGGTGCAGGCAGCGAAAGAACCCCGGCAGGAAATGTTCTTGCGGCACCGCAAGCATCCACTACCTCACTGTATTCCAACACGGCAGATGGTGAAATGGCACCAGGCGTTGTAACCGCAAACATTGCCGGACAAACGGTTACAAGCAGCGCAACCCCAACTGGTGCTAAGACAGAGATTTCGATCGTTGGTCCGCAACTTGGGATGCTTGCCTGCATTAATTACGCTGGCCTATATCCAACCAAAGATTAACCGGCATCCCAGACCCGATCCTGTTTTGATGTTTCGTCCAGGAAAAAACCAATGACCCATTTCAAGAAAATTGTTCTGGCTGCTGTTGTTGCAGCCTCGTCGTCGCTGCTTGTCGCGCCAAAGCAGGCAAGTGCCAGTTGCTCAACCGAGCCCATGATCGGCGGGATATGCTGGATGGCCACCGACTATTGCCCCGAAAATTATGCGAAGGCAGACGGGCAAGCGTTGCCAAGAGCAAACAACCAGGCGCTTTATGCCCTTCTTCAAACGACATATGGCGGCACAGAAGAGTTCTTTAAGCTTCCCGACCTTCGGGGGCGAAGTGTCGTCGCCATAAATTATTACTGGGGAGGCCAGATAAACCGAGGTAACAAGCGTGGTGCCGCCACCACGACCATGACGATGCAAAATATGCCCCCCCACACACATTCGATTGACCCATCCAAATTCGAATTATCGGGCACGCTTAAGGCCAACATATCGGGTTACACATCCAACAGCCCGGCTGACGGCTACCCTGGTGTCGCTTCGGTCGGTGCGACACAGGCCTACTCTGACAACAGCCCAACTGTGAATATGAAGAACAGTATTGTAACCGGCAATTTAACCGGGAAATCGGGTGTGACAACAGCAACAGGCGCGGCCACCCCGATCAATATTACGGCTCCCCGTCTTGGCCTGACCGCCTGTATCGCGATCAAGGGCAACTTTCCTCCAAGAGGATAGTTGGTGCGAGGATTTGTTCAATGCTGCACAGAAAAGCTGGCTGGCAAGGAAATCAAAGATGAAAATATCCCTTAAACAAATTGGTCGGGCAGGATGCTTATCTGCTCTTACGGTATTTACGCTGGCTGTTGCGAGCGTTCCCAATGGGGCCAAGGCATCAGAATGTTCACAAGATGGCTATATCGGCTCTGTCTGCTGGACCGCGGCGACTTATTGCCCGCCAAATTTTGCGCGTGCAAACGGCCTTGTGCTTGAGATTATTTCAAATCAAGCTTTGTACTCCTTAATTGGTACCCGATTTGGCGGCGATGGAAGAACAACTTTTGCTTTACCTGATTTGCGAGGCCGCACGATTGCCGGAGCGGGAAAGGGAGAAAACATTCCTGCGGTTGCCTCAGGCCAATCCTACGGCAAAGAAACAGTAACTCTTACAGCCGCCAATCTACCCGCCCATACCCATAACTGGACCCTTGGTCCGGGCCAAATCACCGGAACATTAAAAGGGACCGCCACCGAAGGCAATTCGACGTCCCCCGATAATCGTGTCCCCGCAGCAAGACCGTCAACCGGCCCAAATCCGAAAAAAATGCCCCTTTACGGCACATCGACGAATGCGAGCCTGAACAGTGGTGCCGCCACCGTTTCCACTAATCCTGCGACAAGCAGAACAGAGAAAACCGGACAAACAAGCCCGAAAGCAATCCCTATACGCCCTCCTCAGCAGCCCCTTCTGGCTTGCATTATGACAACAGGTGTGTTTCCGGTTCCTCCAAAATAACCCGTAAAATCGGCGAAATGTAAACACCCCCAAAAAGGAATGCCCATATGGCGGGTTCCTTTTTGGGGATCTGCATCGCAGGATCAGGGATATATATGTTTGTATAGTATCCTGTATCAGCTCTTGTGCTTCCGTTCCCGGGTAAATTTGCGAAAAACGTCCAGGGTTTCAGCACTCACATGATGTTCGATGCCTTCGGCATCAAATTCGGCGATCTGAACATCCAGGCCCAGGGCGATCAGGAAGTCATACACAATTTTATGCCGTTCCCGGCATTTGTCGGCCAGAGCCTGCCCTGCATCGGTCAGAAAGATCGAGCGGTAAGGACGGCTTGAGACAAAACCGTCCCGCTCAAGCCGTTTGATTGTATTATTGACCGTGGCTGGTGTCACACCAAAGCGCGCCGCAAGCGAAACCGCCCGCGCCTCGCCTTCTTCGACAATCAGGTCGGCAATCATTTCCACGTAATCTTCCGTCACCTCGCGCGCATGGGCGTCGCGAAGGCGGGCAAAGGTTTCCGCGTGATTTTCCTTGGGGGGAAGCGCCGACCCGCCGGCCATTCCTGTCTCCTGCTTTTGCGTAATTATTTGTCATACCAATTTCAAACGCAAAAATCAATTTAGCATCGGCTAACTTTCAACGCCCCCAAAACCGTCGCCCTTAATGCCGATCAGCCCGCCAGAACGTCATCACAAGGCATTGCTCGCGCGCGAGCTTCAACTCCTTGCGAAAATGCGTATGCAACTGGCGATAAACTTTCTGTTCGGTCGCGGTCCAGCAAAAAACACGTTTCTGGTCCGTGGGGACTTCAATGTCACAAATCGCGGCGGTGAATGGCGATATATTGCTGTCATGCTGCGCTTTGCGCGTATGCCCGGCTTTTATCGCACCAGGACGATCTCCCTGCGACGATCTATTGTCGCCCCCATCGGATACCGCCAATCCGGTTGCCAATTCGGGCCGACTGCCATCGCGAAACACCCAGTTCAGATCAAACCCCGGATGATGCGGGACATCAAGTTTGGCGATCGGGCTGGAAACCTCGAAAATAACATGGCCGGTTTTGTTTGCGGGCAATTCTTCCAGATACCGGGAAATTGCCGGAATACCAGTTTCATCGGCAGCAAACAAATACCAGTCTGCCGGTGGCAAATCGCTGCCAATTGGCCCGGTCACACCCACAAGCTGGCCTGGCATCGCATGATTGGCAAAGCGCGATCCCGGTCCGTTATCTCCGTGGACCACAAAATCAATATCCATCCAGCCTTCATCGGCATTGATCCGACGAATCGTATAAACACGGGGTTCAACTTTATCCGCGCCCTGGGGCCATACCGGCAGGCTGTTTTCCCCCATCGTCGGCCATTCAGGGTTCGCCACACCGTGCGGCGCAATGATCAGGCGCACATGTATTGCCGCCCCCAGATAGGGGGTTAAATCATCGCCATGTAACCGAAGACGGCGCATGTCTGGCCCCAAATCGCGAATAGCCCCCACCGTTAATTCACGAAAATTGGGCAGTTTCCCGCCTTTTGCACCGGGCTGCCCTGCCCCGTGCCAGCGGCAATCAAGGTCGGCCCCGGGCACAAGTTGGTCCACCATTGTGATGACGCCGGTTTTAAGCTGGGTAATTGCCGTGTCATTCGCCGCCGTAACCTCGATGCCAAGGGTGTGATCACGGGCACCAACCCGCACCGTCCCGATTGATATTGAAATAACGTGGTCATCCCCCGCCATCGCAACACTGCAATCATTGTCACGGTAAAAAGTCGCCAAAGCCTGCACTGCCGCCTTTGGGTCTGGTACGGTTACCTGTGTCTGCGCCCGAACGATTTTAGAAGTCATAATGTCAAAGCCCGTGAAACGTGCAAAACAGAAGCAAATCACCTGAATTGATATTACAAATGAAAATCATTCTCAATTTTTTATTACAGATAACCGTGATATTCTTTTTTTTGAATGCGAAAATGCGCTAAAACATAGAGCTACACACGATTTCCTTATGGAAGAATAATGGCCAATCCTGAAAAAATCCGACGCTTGCGCGAAAACGACCTTTCGACAATGCTGCAATGGGCAGCCAATGAAGGATGGAACCCCGGCCAGGATGACCTGTTGGCATTCTGGAACAGCGACCCGGAGGGCTTTTGGGGCGCGTTCGACAAAAAGGGGCTGGCCTGCGTTATGTCCTGTGTCACCTATAGTGCCGATTTTGCCTTTGTCGGCTTTTACATGTGCCGCCCCGACCGCCGGGGTCAGGGATTAGGCCTGCGGCTTTGGAATAGCGTGCTTGGCGGGCCTGTCTCGCACACCATCGGCCTGGATGGCGTGGTGGCACAGCAAGACAATTATGCGAAATCCGGCTTTTGTTTTGCCCATCGCAACATCCGCATGGCCGGAACCGTTGAAACGCCGGCATCCTTTAAGGCACCCGCCGATTTGTACGAACTGAAAACAGACGACATCGCAATTGTCGATGCGTTTGAGCAAAGCCTGCATCTTTTTGCCGAGTCGCGGTTATCATTTCTCAAAGGCTGGATCGGCAGCGAAAAACATACCGCCCTGGCCCTTTATGGCCCGATGGGCGTGCGGGGCTATGGTGTGATCCGCCCCTGCCAGGATGGCTATAAAATTGGCCCGCTATTTGCGCAAACCCCTGATGACGCCGATTGCCTGTTTCAGGCCCTGCTGGCACGGCGCGATGGCAATCAGGATCGCCCGGTATTCCTCGATATTCCCGAACCCAACCAGGCCGCCGCAAGCCTGGCGCGCAAATACGGCATGGAACCGGTATTTGAAACCGCGCGCATGTATCGTGGATCGACACCAGACCTTGACCTTGCAAAAACCTTTGGTATTTCCAGTTTCGAATTGGGGTAGGTTGCCACCGGCGACACACTAAAGCAGGCTCTTTGCACAAACAATCGGCATTGTTGATTGCTCCCCATTTGAGGATGCACAAGCATTCAAACTGCGCGCAAAATGCAATCAAGGAATAAAATCCGTTTCGCTATGGAAATCGGATGGTTAGCCCCAATCTGTTTATATTGGCACTGTGTGCCGTCACCTTGAACCCGCCCGAAACCACAACAGGTAGCAGTCAAATACAATGGATATCGCAACACTCATTGGAATTATTGCCGGGATGGGCGTTATTGTTGGCGCCATCGTTATGGGCGGCAACCTTGGTGCGTTTGTTGATGTGCCGTCGATCATGGTTGTGTTTGGCGGTACAACGGCGGCAACGCTGATCAAATTTCCAATGCGCGATGTGATGAAATCACTGAAAACCGGCATCAGCATTGCCTTTAAAAACCCCAAGGAAGACCCGCAATCGATTTACGACAAAGCAATGGAGCTATCGGCGCTGGTGCGTAAAAACGGGTTATTGGGCCTCGAAAGTGTTGAAATTGAAAACGAGGTCATGAAACGCGGCATCCGCATGTGTGTGGATGGACATAACAGTGACGTCATCCGCAGCTCCATTTCCAGCGAGGTGGCAAAATCGATCCAGCGCGACGAACTGGGCGAAGTGATGTTTCGTGGCATCGGCGACACCGCCCCGGCCTTTGGCATGATCGGCACCCTGGTTGGTCTGGTGCAAATGCTTGCCAACCTGTCAGACCCCGATGCCATCGGCCCGGCAATGGCCATTGCCATGTTAACAACCTTCTATGGTGCGGTTCTGGCCAACCTGATCGCCCTGCCCATTGCCGATAAACTGGCCCTGAAGGTGGAACAACTGCGCAATACCAAGGAACTGATTGTTGAATCTGTTGTGCAAATTCAGGCCAGCCAAAGCCCGCTGGTGATGAAAGAAATCCTTGGCCCCTATCTTCCGGGCGGCATCCCGGCAGATACGGATGATGAAGGCAATGCATGACGCGCGCCCCTACTCGCGATACCCTTGTTTTTCCTCAATCCGGATAATCTCGCTCTATGGCAAAAAAACCCGCAGCAGGCGCGCCCGCATGGATAGCAACATTTGCCGACTTGATGTCGCTGTTGCTGGTTTTGTTTGTGCTATTGCTAACCTTTGCCGAAATGGATGTGGTGAAATACAAGGCGATTGCCGGGTCGGTCAAATCGGCATTCGGCTTTGCCAAGGATGACAAGCTGTCCGGCGTGATCGAAATGGACGGGTCCCTTCTGGGCAAGGCCCTGAAAAACCCGTCGCCCGATACACCGCGCGTTGTCTCCGAACTTCCACCGGTGGAAGTGCCAAAGGTCGAAATCGAGAAAAACGATAGCGGACAAAAACAGGCCGAAAAACTTCAAAACACCCTTGAAACGGTGTTGCACCGCATGGGGCTGAGCGATCAGATCGGCATTGAACGCAAAGGCGACGAAGTTGTTGTGCGCTTCCCCGATGACATTGCCTTTCCGTCTGGCTCCTCGCAAATCAACGAAGAGTTTGGCGCCATCCTCAATCGCGTTTTACCGGTGATCAAACAAACCGATGGCACCGTCATTGTTGCCGGTCACACCGATAACATTCCGGTTTCACAAAATTCGCTGTTTCAATCGAACTGGGATCTGTCCGCCTCGCGCGCCACTTCGGTGCTGCACTGGATGATCAATGAAAACGACATGAACCCGAACCGGATGATCCTGCAGGGCTATGGCGACAGCCGCCCGATTGCCAGCAACGACACGCCCGATGGCCGGTCCAAAAACCGGCGCGTGGAACTCACCATCATTTTAGAAGACCCGCAAGGTGGGATAAAACCCGGCAACGACAACGACAGCGGCAGCAGCAGCAACACCAACAGCCCCGCTACTGCCCCCAATGGCAGCAACACAGGCCCGGCAGCCGATACACCAGCAGAAACCGACCGCACCGGCACCGGATTTATCCGTCAATCCCGTCCGTAACCGCAAAAATCTGTTGGTCTTTTCCCCGTCACTCGCCGCTAAAGCATCTTTCTGGAGAGCATGGCCGTCATGCCGCGCCCTCTGAAGATGGCATAAACAGCCAACCAAATTTTGTTTGCATTAAATAATCCTTGCCACTGCAAAAACCTCACCTATACACCATATGCATTCGTATAGATTTTTAATCAGGATGAACTGTTTCGCAATGGCTTCGATGTCTGGTCTGTCCGTTTTATATGCCGATTACAGCACCAAGGCCGCCAGCCTTGTGCATGACGCATTGCGACCGCTTAATATTGTTTCTTTCTATTCCTGCGACACCGAGGAAGAAACCCTTGCGCTGGCAAATCAGTACCGGCCGGCTCTGGTGATGGTCAGCCATCAACTTGAGGGATATCAAGGCATCAAAACCATCGGTCATTTGCGCGACATGGCGCAACACGATGATCTCTATTTTCAACAGGTGCCGGTATTGCTTGGCGCCAAATCCCTTACCCGCGATGCCATGCGCCATGCGGTTAAGGTTGGCATTAACGGTGTTTTTCGCCAGCCCCTGAACCCGGACCGGTTGCACCGCATTATTCATACCGTGATCAAATCTCCGCGCCGGTTTGTCCTGGAAGGCGATTATTTCGGCCCGTCGCGCGAAAAGGATACCCCGTCCGATCCGGCAAACGCATCTCAACAAGATGCTGAAAATTCCGCCGCTCTGGCCGATGAAAACGGGCACAGCGACCCGCAGATTCTGCGCGAAAAATCACGCACCTCCAATGCCGGGGTTATTTTGCGTCCGGCCCGGATAACGGCCAGCGCAAGCCGGCCGATGGCGGGGCGTCCGCGCACGATGGCAGCAGCCCCCCTGCCCCGTCCCGCAGCCAAAACCACAAAATCCGACCGTCGGGCCGTGCCCAATGACGATCTGCCGGTCACCCCCGCAGGCACGCAGGCCGGGTCAAAAACCCTCGATCCAACAGATCTGGTGCGCACCAACCGGACCGCAGAAAAATTAATTGGCCTCCGTGCCCCAGCCGCAAACACCCCGCCCGTCGCAAAGGCAAAACCGGGTCAGCCCGCCCCGTGTCGTGCGGATGCTACCAATGATGACACCGACGACGACGATCAAACAAAGGCAGAAGACGAAGACCTGATCGACATTGATATTCGCGCAGCCTTGCGGGTTCATAAAATGTGGGTCGATACCGGCGGCAAGGAAGGCAAAATGATTTCGTTTGCCCATGCCGATTTGCGCGACGAAGACCTTGAAGGCATCGACTTGACCCGCTGTGTTTTGCCACAGGCCTCATTGCACAACGCCAATTGCGAGGATGCTGTTTTACGGCGTTGCGATCTTACCACCGCCAATTTCAGCGCGGCCAATTTGAAAAACACCATATTGGCCGCCAGCCGCCTGACCGGAGCCAATTTCAAGGATGCCCGCTTGTCAGGAACGGTTTTTCTCGGGGCTGATCTGAGCAATGCCAATTTGCGCGGCGCAAAGCTGCTTAATTGCGACCTCAGCGGATGCAACCTCACCAAAACCGACCTGCGCGATGCCGATTTATCCTCGGCCAAAGGATTGTTTTCCGAACAAATTCAACGGGCGCGCCTTAATATCAATACGCGCCTGCCCGTTGATTTAAAGCTGAAAACGGTGTGACCTTCAATTCGCTAACGTCGGCCAAACATCTTCTCAATGTCGTGTAATTTCAGCTCGACATAGGTCGGGCGCCCATGGTTGCACTGCCCGGAATGGGGGGTTGCCTCCATCTGGCGCAACAAGGCATTCATTTCATCGGCATTCAGCTTGCGGCCAGAGCGCACCGACCCATGGCAGGCCATGGTCGCGCACACATACATCAGCCGGTCTTTCAGCGCCATGCCCTGCCCCAATTCGGCCAGTTCGTCGGCAAGGTCGCGCACAAGGGCCGCAACATCGACTTTACCCAGCATGGCGGGCACTTCGCGCACCACAATCGCCCCGGGGCCAAAGGGTTCAATCACCAGCCCCAGTTCGGCAAATTCTTCGGCCCGTTCAGCCACCCGGTCAGCACCCGATTCGTCAAGCTCAACCACCTCGGGCAAGAGCAATCCCTGCCGCTTCACCCCGGTTTGCGCCAGGTCGGCCTTCATCCGTTCATAAACAATGCGTTCATGGGCCGCGTGCTGGTCCACAATCACCAGCCCGTCGCGGGTTTGCGCAATGATGTAATTGGCATGAACCTGCCCGCGTGCCGCCCCTAGGGGGTGATCGACAAAGCGGGTATCATCGGTGGCATCAATCCGGGCAGAGGGCGATGCACTGGCATAGCCGCCCGCAAGGGCCGCCGCCGCCGCCCCGGCAAAACCACCGTCCTGCCCGGCCGATGGATGGCCGCCAAAATCGCGTGGCCGGTCGAACAACCCGCCAATGGCTGGGCCACCAGCACCATTATCAAACGGGGCCTGCGCGGCATAATTGCGTTCAATCGCCTGATGACCGGGATAAGCATTGGGATTGCGATTATACCCGCCAAAACCGGCCATTCGGCCCGATGCACTGCCAAGTGCGCCATAGGGCACGCCCTCGCCATCTTCGCCTTCGCGGCGCACCGCCCCCATTGCCATATTGGCAACTGTGGTCGATGCGCGGTGCCCGGCCCCGGCCAGCGCATGTTTTAACGCCCCCACAATCAGCCCGCGCACCAGCCCCGGGTCGCGAAAGCGCACTTCGGTTTTGCCAGGATGCACGTTCACGTCCACGTCGCGCGGTTCAACTTCTAAAAACAAGGCGAGTAACGGATGCCGATCACGGGCAAGAAAATCCTGATAGGCCCCGCGCACCGCCCCTTGTAACAACCGGTCCTTTACCGGACGGCCATTGACAAACAGAAACTGCATCTGGGCATTGCCCCGGTTCAGGGTTGGCACCCCGGCATAACCGGTCAGGCGAATGCCTTCGCGTTCGGCCTCGATTTGCAGCGCGTTATCCTGAAATTCGCGGCCCATCACTGCCCCCAGGCGTTTCAGGCGCGCATCAAACAAATCGCCGCTACAGGCCGGGTAATTCAGGATCGATTTATTGTTATCCCCGCTTAACGTAAAGCCGACATCGGGCCGCGCCATCGCCAGGCGTTCCATAATTTCGCGGGCATACATCTGTTCGGTGCGGGCGGTTTTTAAAAATTTCAACCGCGCCGGGGTCGCATAAAACAAATCGCGCACTTCAACCCGGGTACCAAACGGATGGGCGGCGGGTTCGGGTTCGCTTTTGCGGCCCCCTTCAACACTCAGGCTCCAGGCGTTTGGGGCATCCTTGGTCCGGCTGGTCAATCGCATTCGCGATACCGACCCGATGGACGGCAGTGCTTCGCCGCGAAACCCCATAAAAGCAATATTGAACAAATCATCATCGGGCAATTTCGATGTCGCATGGCGCTCAACCGCCAGGGCGAGTTCCTCGGGCAACATGCCGCGCCCGTCATCGGTAACCGATAATAAGGTGCGCCCGCCTTCGCGCAGGGCCACATCCACCTTTTGCGCCCCGGCATCCAGGGCATTTTCCACCAGTTCCTTTAACGCCGCAGCCGGGCGTTCAACCACCTCACCGGCGGCAATCTGGTTGATCAGGTTCTGGGGCAAGATGCGCAGCGACATAAACAAAAGCCTGTGTTGTTCGATACCCTATATAGAAGGGCACACACCCCAAAAGCAACAGGAGCGGCGAAATCCCTTTCGCCGCCCCTGCCTGGCGTTGGTTTCAAACCGGGAAGGTTGAGCTATCCCGATTTAAAATCAATGCGGCGTTACGTCAAAACCAAACCATTTGTCCGACAGCTTCTTGATCGTGCCATCGGCCTTGGCTTCTGCAATCGCTTTGCTAAACATGTCACGCAGATCGGTATCTTCCTTGCGCAACCCGATCGAGCTGCCCCGGCCCAGAATACCGCGCTGGAAACGCGGACCGGCCACAACCATGTCGCCATTGCCTTCCTTGGCAGCAGCGGTCGACAGATAAGCCATCGATGCCATGATCAGATCAACACGCCCCGCCAGCAGGTCAAGATCATGCTGTTCGGTTGCTTTGTATTCGCGGATTTCAACGGTGTCTTTCAGGTATTTATCAAGAAATACCGACGCGATGGACGCGGTCTGTACACCAACGATTTTGCCTTTAAGGAACGGCTTGATGTCTTCAACGGCCTTTTCAGCCTGCGGCAATTCAGTTTCAAGCGAGAAAACTTCACCAAAATGCGGCATTTTTTCAAGGTCGCTGCCGCGCGCTACGGCAAAGGTCTGGCCTGTGGTGCCATAGGATTCCGAAAAGCTGATGACCTTTTCGCGTTTTGCCGTCGCCGACATGCCCGACATAATGGCGTCAAACTTGCCCGCCAGCAGGGCCGGAATAATACCGTCCCATGCCTGGGTCACCATGGTACATTCCACATTCATGCGGCGGCACAAATCCTTGTACAAATCAATTTCATACCCTTCAAGCGTGCCATCGGGTTTGGTAGAGTTCCACGGGGGAAATGCACCTTCGGTGGCCAGTGTAACATGCGTCCATTCCTTGGCTTCTGCCTGGCCCAGCATTGCAAGCCCCATGCAAACGGCCAGTACCAACTTTCCAATTTTCATTTAGACCTCCGTGATGATTGATTTTGGCGTTTTTGCGCCATATCTGTTAATGCGGCTGGGCCGCGATAAATTGCCGGAACCGGGCCGAGCGGCTGGCTCCAAACACTGTTTGCGGTGCGCCGTCTTCCTCGATCCACCCCTGTTCAAGAAAAATCACCCGGTTGGAAACCTCCCGGGCGAACCCCATTTCATGTGTCACCACCAGCATGGTCCGGCCTTCGTCGGCCAAGGCACGCATCACGCGCAACACCTCGCCCACCAGTTCGGGGTCCAGGGCCGATGTAGGTTCATCAAACAACATGACTTTGGGATGCATGGCCAAAGACCGGGCAATGGCCGCCCGTTGCTGCTGCCCCCCCGACAGGCGTGACGGGTAGGAAAACCGCTTGTCATAAATGCCCACTTTTTCAAGATAGGCGCAGGCTTCGTCATGACATTCGGCCTGCGGGCGCTTTTGCACAAACACCGGCGCTTCCATGACATTTTCCAAAACGGTTTTGTGCGACCACAGATTAAAACTTTGAAACACCATGCCAACATTGGTGCGCAACCGGTTCAATTGCCCGATATCGGCGGCTTCAAGGTCGCCATTACGCCCCTGACGGGTCCGCACGGTTTCACCGGCGATGGTGATTTCACCCTGGGTCGGGGCTTCCAGAAAATTAACACAGCGCAGCAAGGTCGATTTACCCGACCCCGATGACCCCAAAATCGACACCACCTGCCCTTCGGGCACATCAAGATCAAGGCCCTTTAAAACTTCGACCTCGCCAAAGTTTTTATGCAGGTTTCGAATGCTGATCGCAGTGTTTTGACCGGCGATCCGGGCATCAACGGGTGCTGGCGAAAAGCCGCTATTTAGCGTGCTTTGCGCCGCTGGCATCATGCGTGACGGTGACATGTTATGCCGCCCCCCGCGCGGCAACTCGTGACGACGGGCGTTCGGCAGCGGTATGGCGCATCAGCCGTTTTTCCAACACCGCCACCCCGCGTGACAAAATGAAATTGATCAGCAAATAAAGGCTGCCTGCGACCAAAAACACCTCGACCACGCGATATGTTTCCGAAATCATCTTGGCCGCCAAACCGGTAATTTCCATCAGAGTAATGATCGATGCCAGCGAGGTTGCCTTTAAAAGCAGGATGACTTCATTGCCGTAAGCTGGCAGGGCCTGACGAATGGCAAGCGGCAAAATAATACGGCGATAAATCATCACCCGCGACATGCCACAGCTGCGCGCAGCTTCAATTTGCCCTTGTGGCACCGATAACAGGCCCCCGCGCACAATCTGGCTGCCATAGGCACCGGTATTCACCATCAGGGCAAAAATCGCACACCAATAGGGTTCGCGCAGGATCGGCCACATAAAGCTGTGGCGGATAAAATCAAACTGACCGATGCCATAATAGATCAGAAACAACTGAATCAAAAGCGGGGTGCCGCGAATGCAAAACACATAAAAATCGGCCATCGAGCGCAAAACAACATTGCCCGAAAGCTGCATAAGGGCCGCGGCAAGGGCAAAAAATACCCCAAAGACCGAGGCAATAAATGCCAGTTGCAAGGTCATGGGAATGCCGGGCAAAAGGCGCATCAGCGCCTCATACATAAATGGAAAATCGATCATCTTGCCCCTCGTATACCGCGTGAGAAATGCGCCTCGGAGAAACGAAAAACCCGGTTAGAGACAAACGTGATTGCTAAAAACAAGATAGCCGCAGCCATAAAGAAATAGAAAGGCTGGCGGGTGGACCCGGCCCCGATCTGCGCTTGACGGGCCAGTTCGATCATACCGGTAACCGATACAAGAGCCGATTCTTTGAGCACCACCTGCCAGACATTTCCCAGGCCCGGCAAGGCATGGCGCAACAATAACGGCATCGTGATCCGGCGCAGCATCAGCATTCGGGTCATGCCCGCCGCCTTTGCCGCCTCAAGTTCACCATCATGAATGGCGTAATAGGCCCCCCGGAGGACTTCGGTATGTTGCGCGCCCGATGTCAAACCGATCGCCATGGCCCCGGCGGCAAAACCGGGAAAATCCACAAACCCCTCGCCGCCAAAGGCACGATAAACCGCTGACAGCGCAAGACTGCCGCCGAAGTAAAACAGGAAAATCACCAAAAGGTCGGGGAGGCCGCGCAAAATAGTCGTATAGGCATCTGCCGCAATCCGCACCGGGCGATTTCCGGCAATTTTGGCCCACGCGCCAAAACTGCCGATAACCCCGCCCAGCATAAAACCAGCCAGCGCGACCATCACGGTCATGCCCGCGGCACGCACCATCGACCAGCCCCAGCCATCGGGGCCAAAATTCATCAATTCCCAGAAACTGGCATGCGACATCAGCGCATCCTTTCATGGTGTTGGGCAGGCTCAACCAGCCGGTATGACATGGCAAAACAGACTGGTCGGGTCATTATTCCGCTGCCTTGCCATAACCGGGGATCGGCGGGTTCACATCTTCGGGGATCGGGTTGATGAACGGTCGCCCTTCGCGGCGTTCGGCAAAATCGGCCTTGGCTGCGACAACCAGTGACGGATCGGCAAACAGTTCCGATGCCGTTGCCGCCATAACCTTGGCAGCATGGACCATGCCCTTGTGGGCGGCAGGCGTTTTGCCCTGTGCCACCAACTGCCAGCTATGGCCCGGCGTACCAATGGCATAGGTCGCGCCACGCATCTGCACGGTGGGAACCACCCAGCTAACCGTGCCCACATCTGTCGATCCGACATGGCGGCCATCGCCACTTTCAGGCGGAAAAATCGTGTCGCATAGCGGCACATCCAGGCGCGGCTTCAGGCCAAAGCGGGCATAGGCCGCACGAATATCCTTCTCGCTCAAGGTTGCCTGAATTTTGCGGGCAAAATCGCGATCAGCATCATCAAATTCAGGTGGGCCCAAAGCTTCGAGCTTGCGATACATCAGTTGTTCAAGCGGCGTATTGCCAATCAGATTGGCATCCCCGCTAACCACCACATGTTCGACACTGGTTTCGGTCATCAATGCAGCACCCTGGGCAATTTTCTTCACCCGTTCAACCAGTTCGATCAGTTCATCAAGTTCACGCGCACGGATCAGATAGCGCACGGTGGCATTGGCCTGTACCACGTTGGGGGCAACGCCACCGGCATCGATCAGGGCATAATGCAGGCGCGCCGTGCTGGGCATGTGTTCGCGCATGTAATTCGCCCCCACATTCATCAGCTCAACCGCGTCAAGCGCACTGCGCCCCAGTTCCGGCGAGGCTGACGCATGCGACGCCCGACCCTTGAAATGAAATTCCAGTTCGTTGCACGCCAGCGAAATCGGGTTGTTCACCCCGGCAAACGGGGCCGGATGCCAGGAAATGGCAACGTCAACATCGTCAAACGCGCCCGCGCGCACCATAAAGCCCTTGGCCGATCCGCCTTCTTCGGCAGGGCAGCCATAATAGCGCACCCGGCCAGGCAGGTTGTTACGTTCTAAAAAATCACGTACCGCAATCGCGGCCAACATCGCACCAGAACCAAGCAGGTTGTGCCCGCAGCCATGCCCGTTGCCACTGTCATTACGCGGTTTTTGCTCGGCAATACCGGCTTCCTGGCTTAAGCCCGGCAGCGCGTCATATTCGCCCAGAATGGCAATCACCGGGCCGCCGTCGCCCGCTTCTCCCATCACAGCAGTGGGAATACCCCCCACATTCTCGCTTATCCGAAATCCTTTTTGCGCCAGCATGTCTTTATGCCGTGCAACGCTTTTGACTTCCTGATAATTCAGCTCCGGCGTTTCCCAAATCTCGTCACTCATAGCGCACAAATCGGGGCTGTGCCCCTCAACCATTGTCCAGATCGCGTCCGCATTCGACGTGGCAGCCATGTGATTTTCCTTGTATTCGTATTCATCATTCATAAATTGGTGCCAATTTTGGCGAATATTTCTTTTTTGTAAAGAACAATCCATTTTTATGGGCGAAAAATATGCACTACGTAAAAATGCGTATTGTTTATACAATTCAATGTATCTGGTATGTTTTTGCCAGTTGGCTATAAAGACATATTCAACCCAAAAGCACCGAACTCATTAAAAGAGCAACCTGTGGAAACGTTAACACCAGCACACACCAACACAGAAACCGATCTGATGGACCAGATTGCCACCGATATTCAGGCGGGGGCCTATGCGCCGGGATCGTGGCTAAAACAGATCGAGTTGCAACAACGTTACAAAACATCACGCCCCATGATCCGGCTGGCACTGGACCGGCTGGCACAAAAACAGCTGATCCGCCACGAGCTCAACCGTGGTTATTATGTCTATGAAGCCGATAACGACGAGGTTCGCAACCTGCTCGAAGTGCGCGCCATGATCGAATGTGCCGCCGCCGCCCGCATCGTGCGCCACAGCACCCGGCCCGAATGCGACCAATTGGAAAATATGGCGCAAACCTTTGCAGACCTGATCGATACCGGCAGCATTGTTCAGCAACACGAAGCCAATCAGATCTTTCACCGCCAATTGTTAAGCATGTCTGGCAACCCGGAAATCGTGGCCACCATCGACGATTTACGTCGCCGCATTCCGTCTGCTCCCGCCGGACAATGGAAAACCCGCCAACGCGCCAAACAATCAAGCATCGAGCATTTTGAAATGGTCACCGCTGTGCGCAACCGCGATGCAAAAGCCCTTGAAGATGCCATCCGGCGTCACATCCAGCAAAGCCTGTAATCCTACAATCCCGCGACATATCAGGGTGCCCAAAGCAGCCCCTTCAAAACATCAGTCGATACTTTTACCGGGCCGCCACAGCCCGGACAAAGCCTTTGCAAACCACAAACCCGCCGGGCCCAGCACCTTGTCGCGGCAATAGGCAACGACAATCTTGAGTTCCGGCAGCTGATCAAGGCCATCCCATTCCACCGGCGACAATTCCACAAGGCGGCCTGCGTCAATGTCGGCGCGCACCATATATTCGGGCAATGCCCCCCATCCGGCCCCGCGCAGGATCATGCGTTTTTTCATGTCCATGTCGTCGGTTTTCCAGAAATCAGGTGCCTGCAAGGCATAATTGCGCTTATCGCGCCCCTCGACCCGCCCGGAAATCATGATTTGCAAATGTTGCTGCATTTCCGTCGGATGTAATGCCGTTTTCTGGCTGGCAAGCGGATGGCGGGGGGCCGCTACCGCAACCATACGTTCGGTTCCGCAGGAATACCGCATATAGCTGCTGCCGAGCGGTACAAATTCCGGCATGATGGCAATGTCCGCACTGCCATTATCAAGCACTTCTGCACGCTGGATCGTCTGCGTGATCAACTCCACCCGGACGGTTGGAAACTGGCCCTGAAATGCAACCAGCGTTTCAATGATCGGGTCTGGTGACACAAACTGGCTAATCGCAATCGTAATCGAGGCTTCCAGGCCGCGCGAAATTCCCGCCGCCTTGCGCCAATATTCCGATACATCCCCCAGTACCTTTTGCGCATAAGGCAACAAAAGATGCCCGGCCCGAGTCAGGGTTGGTCGATACATGTCGCGATCAAACAGCAGAAGGCCGGTTTGCTGCTCCAGTTTTTGAACGGCATAAGTGATCGCCGACTGCGCCCGATTTAAATGACGCGCCGCCGCCGCAAAACTTCCCAGTTCTGCAATGCACACAAAAACCTTAAGTTGATCAAGGGTAATTTCTGCCATTCATTCAATTTATTCGAACATGATAAGCAGAACAATAGAATTTTTATTGAACAAGACTGTCGTTACCATTTTTGCAATAGCGAACAAAATTTTATCAAGGTTGCAGTAAATGACAGTTGTTACCCCCGGCTTTCTTCAGGCCCTTGTTTATCAGGCGGTGCTGATCGCCCATCTGTTTTCCTTCGCCTTTGCCATTGTTCTTGTCGCCAAGGCGGACCTGGCAATGTTAAGCGGCGCGTATCACACAGGGCGGCGAAACCTGGCCAGAGATGCCCGAAACACCGCCTTCTGGCTGGCTTTGTTATGGATTTCGGGTTTGGCCCTGATTGGCATGGGAATTGGGTTTAACGCCAGCGCGATCATGGCCAATGGCAAAGTTTTTGCCAAAGTCACCGTCGTTGCCATCCTGACACTGAACGGCCTGTTCCTGCATTTTTACGCCTTCCCGTTTTTTGCCGGATCTCGCGGTAAAATCACCGGTTTTCAAATCCTTGTTTGCAGTGCGTCTGGTGCCATCAGTTCGGTTTCGTGGCTCTTTGCGTCACTTTTTGGCGTGGCGCGCAAAGTTGCCCCCTTTATGTCCTATCAAAATTTCATGCTGGTTTATCTGCTTTGCCTGGCAGGTGGCCTTGCCATCGCGCTGACATTCGCCCGACCTTTCATCCGCCGGAACTTTACCGCCACGGCCTGACACGCATAAACAGCTATAAAAAAACCAGGGCCGCATATGATGCAGGCCCTGGCGCAGCTGTTTTAAACGCGATAGCGCTGATTACGGCTTGCTAAAAGCTCAGCTTGCCTTCCGGCTTGCCGACCACAATTGCGCTCACGTGATCAGGGTCCAGCAATTTGCCTGCCACCCTGTTCACGTCATCAAGTGTCACGGCATTAACGTAATCATTTCGCTTATCAAGGAAATCAATTCCCAAATCCTCGCTTTGCATCCCCACCAGCATTCCCGACAAATTGCCAAGGCTGGTAAAACGCAACGGAAATGCGCCGGTCAGATAGGATTTGGCATTGTCCAGTTCGGCCTGGCTAATGCCTTTTTCCTTCATTTTTTGCCATTCATCACGAATAACCGACAGGCTTTTGCCAATCGCATCATTGCGCGTTGCAACCCCGCCCATCATGATATTGGCGTAATCCAGATTGGCAAGGTAGCTATAAACGCCATAGGCAAGGCCGCGTTTTTCACGCACTTCCTCGGTCAGGCGTGACGAAAAGCCACCGCCGCCAAGAACATAGTTCATGATATAGGCGGCGTAAAAATCCTTGTCCTTGCGCGCCATGCCCTGTTGGCCCCATATCGCCTGGCTTTGCGGGTTGTCTTGTGAAATAACCTGCACATCGCCGCCAAATCTGGGCGTCACAGAAGAAATTTCGGGCAGTTTGCTATGTTGGGGCAACCCGCCAAAGGCCGCATCCAGCAACGGGCCCAGTTCCTTGGCGGTAATGTCGCCTGCAACACCGATAACCAGGTTATCGCGCGCCAGCGACTGTTTTACAAAGTCGCGCAGATCGGCAACCTTAAGGCCATTCACCGTCTCAAAGGTTCCTTCAACCGGGCGGGCATAGGGATGATCGCCAAATACACCCTTGAAAAAAGCCCGCTGCGCCATCGAACCGGGGTCGGTTTCTTGCTGTTTCAACCCGGCGACAATCTGCGAGCGAATGCGTTCAACCGCTTCATCATCGAACCGGGGCTTGGTCAACGACAATTCAAGCAGCTTTACCGCCGTTTCGCGTTCCCGCGTCAATGTCACCAGTGATCCGGTAAAATCATCGCGCCCCGCATCATAGGACAGGCTGATCGATTTGTTTTCCATCAACCCGCGAAAGGTCTGGCTGTCCATATCGCCAGCGCCTTCGTCAATCAGGCCTGAAACCATATTGGCCCGGCCCAGCTTGCCATCAGGATCGGTTGCGGCACCCGCCCCCTTAAAGGAAAAATCAACGGTCAAAAGCGGGTTTAAATGATCTTCGATCAGCCAGGCCTTGATGCCGCCCTTGCTGACCACTTCTTGCACTTCAACCGCCTGTGCCGATCCCAGGCCAAAACTGGCAACGCCCACCAGCGCCATCAAACCGGCGGCAAAGTGGCGCGATTTTGTTTTCAATGAAAATGCCATGATCAATGCGTCTCCGTTTCGCCGGTTACCGGGGCGGTGGGCATGCCCGGGCCCTTGGCCCCTTTGGGCCGCAACAACCACCCGGTCACCGAGCGTTTATCGTCCAGCACCGCACGGGCAGCATCATTAACCTGCTCAACGGTCACAGCCTTGATCCGGTCGGGCCAACTTTCAACCTGGTCTACGGTCAAACCAACGGCCAGTGCTTCACCCAGGGTGCGCGCGCCCGCCGACAGCGAATCACGGGCAAAAACCGCACTGTCGAGCAAGCGTTGCCGGGCTTCATCAAGTTCCTTTTGCGTAATCCCGTCTTTCAGGGTTTTGGCAATTTCACCATCAAGAGCGGCTTCGAGATCGGCCATTTCCACCCCGTCACGCGGGACGGCATAAAAACCAAAGGTCGATAAATCCATCGCCACCGGGTCGTAAAAACTGCCCGCCGACGTTGCCAGCTTCTGGTCAACCACCAGCGACTTGTACAGGCGGCTGGTGGTGCCAGACCCCAGAATTTCGCTAAACACTTCCAGCGGGGCGGCTTCATCGGCATGTTCGGTATTATAGGACGGTGCCAGATAATAGCGCGACATTGACGGTTGCCCGACACGGGCATCGGTTAACGTCACCTTGCGCGGCGCATGTTGGACGGGTTCTTTGACCCGCACGCGTTTGGGCACGTCATGGCCCTTGATGCTGCCGTAATATTTTTCGGCCATCGGTTTTAAGTCGGCCATGGTGATATCGCCGGCAACAACCAGAATAGCGTTATTGGGCGTGTACCATTTTTTGTACCAGTCCATCGCATCCCTGGTGGTCAGTTGCTGCATTTCATGCAACCAGCCAATAATGGGCCGCCCATAGGGATGCTGCATGAACAGGGCATTGCGCATCTGCTCGCCCAGCAGGGCACTGGGGTTATTGTCGATACGCATCCGGCGTTCTTCGATAATGACGTCGCGTTCAGGCAAAACCACCTTGTCGGTCAGTTGCAGGTTTTGCATCCGGTCCGCTTCCATTTCCATCACCATGCCCAGACGGTCGCGGGCAATGTTCTGGAAATAGGCGGTATAATCCCACGAGGTAAAGGCATTGTCCTGCCCGCCATTGCGCGCAACAATTTTGGAAAATTCGCCAGGCGCAATTGTTTTGGTCCCCTTGAACATCAGATGTTCCAGAAAATGGGCAATACCCGAGGTTCCAGGCACTTCATCGGCGGCCCCTGCCTTGTACCACACCATATGGGTGACAACCGGCGCCCGGTGGTTTTCCACCAGCACCACCTGCATCCCGTTGGAAAGGGTCGTTGTTTCAGGATTAAACACACTTGCCCGTGCAACCGGGGCAAGCAAAACCAACACCATCATCAAAACCGGAAGCACGACCGGGACGCGGTGCCAAATACGTTGGGACAAAAATTTCATGCTGTCTTCCTTGGGAGTCTGTCCGGGAATTTAGCGAATTGTTTTTTTATGACCCGCCCATTTTTTTGTAAATGGTGCGGGGTGTTCTGATTAAGAACCGATTATGACAGAACAAGGGCGCGGAAGATCCGCGCCCTTGGAAATGTGATCACAATTTGGCGATCCGGCATTTTTGCCACTGCCCGATTGGAAAATTCTAGAAAATGTCTTCGAGAATGCCTTTTTTACGGCGTTCAATCGTCGGCGTGTCGCCTTCGGTAACCGGGTTGCCAAGTGCTTGCTGGTCACGAATACGCTTTGCTTCTTTTTCGGCATCAACTTCGCTGCCAAAGGCAGGTTTTTCCTGCCAGAAGACCAGCCTGTCGATAACGCTCGCGTTTTCCTTAACCAGGATCGAGGTTTCACGGTCCACTTCGGTCCGGATATTCGGATCGGCATATTGTGCCCCGCTCTTTTCGAGCAACACAACTTCACCGCTGCTGCGATCCGCAGTGTTAAGGTCACGCGCCACCGGGTTCGGTGTTTCGCCGGTCAGAATACGGCGGGCCTGTTCGGTCGTTGTACCAGTTTGCGGCCGCGCAATACCAGGTTCCGGTGCACGCAGATTATATTCCGGCGGCAGGCTAAGCGGAGCCCGCGAAACCACCTGAAATTCATCAGGGGACTGTTTATTCAGACCAAAGGTTTCTTTTGTCGATTCACAACCGGTAACGGCAAACGCCAACCCGGTTAGCGCCACAATCCTGATCAGATGAGATTTCCGGGTCATTCACGCCTCTTGCAAGTCTGTCATCAGGCCACCTGCGGCCCGACCAAAATTATCGCGAAGTTTTTTTACCGCCAAACAGGGAATCGATCAACAGTAACGCGGCTCCCATTGTGATTCCGGTATCGGCAATATTAAATACCGGCCAATGATAGCCTGCAACGTGCAAATCGATAAAGTCCGTAACTGCCCCGTGACGTAACCGGTCTACCAGATTACCGACCGCACCGCCAACAACCATTGCCAGTGCGATTCCCAAAACCCGGTCCCGTGTCCGCCACATCCAGATCAGAAACCCGATGGTGATCGCGGTCGTCCCCGCAATCATCACCCACGGGGCCTGCCCCTGAAACAGGCCAAACGACACACCGGGGTTCCAGGCCAGCACGAAATTCATGAACGGAGTCACGGTGATATAGCGTGTCGGGTAGGACAGCGCATCAATCGCAATCTGTTTGGTCCACTGGTCAATGATAAAAACAATTACCAGCACCGGCAGGCCAAAAGCAAAGGCGCGATGTTTCATCAATTTTCTTTCCGTCTGCCCATATAATACCAAACTGCATTGATCGAAACCGGTCAATGCCGCCCTCCGTCGGTGGGCGGGCATCTCGCCCGACCCAGTTTCTCGTTTAAATCGGCCTACGCGGTGGCAACGCCCATTTCATCAACGGCGTCGGCACAACGATGGCAAATCGTCTTGTGTTCGGGGTGTGATCCAACTTCGGGCAAAATCTGCCAGCAACGCTCGCATTTCTCCCCTTTGGCCAAGCCTGGCACCACACCAACACCCGCCACGTCGTCCAGGCAATAGGCCCCTTCGGGCGCGTCACCGGCAATCAGTTCGATGTCCGATGTAATGGCAATTTCCGCCAGATCAAGGCCGTTCAGGGCCTCGACATAATCGGCACTGGCGTAAACTTTGGGGGCGGCATCCAGGCTGCCGCCAATACGTTTTTCGGCCCGTTCCACTTCCAGCGCCCCGGTCACGACCCGGCGCAATTTGCGAATTTTTTCCCATTTCGCGGCCAGTTCGTCGTTTTTCCAGCCATCGGAAACAGCGTTATAGGTCTGGGCGTGAACCGAACTGTCATTGCCATAACGTGCCCGCCAGGCTTCGTCGGCGGTAAAGCACAAAACCGGTGCCAACCAGCGCACCAGGCTGTCAAAAACCCGATCCATCACCGTCCGGGCAGCCCGGCGGCGCAAGCTGCTCGGCGCGTCGCAATAAAGCGCATCCTTGCGAATATCAAGGAAGAACGCCGACAGATCCTGTGAACAGAAATTATGCAGTTCAATGAACAACTGATGAAAATCAAACGCGTCGGTGGTTTCACGCACCAGATCGTCAAGTTTGCTTAACCGGTGCAAAACCCAGCGTTCAAGTTCCGGCAATTCACTATCAGCAACCTTTTCGGCCGCGTCAAAGCCCGCCAGATTACCCAAAAGGAACCGCAGGGTATTGCGCAAACGACGATAAATATCGGAATGGCGCTGGATGATCTCGTCCGAAATGCGCAAATCATCATGATAATCGGAACTGACAACCCACAAACGCAAAATGTCCGCGCCGAACTTTTTAATCATGTCTTGCGGGGCAACCACATTGTTCAGCGACTTGGACATTTTATAGCCCTTGCCATCAAGAACAAAGCCGTGCGTCAAAACGGCATCATAAGGGGCACGCCCCCGCGTTCCGCACGATTCCAGCAGCGATGAATGGAACCAGCCACGATGCTGGTCCGACCCTTCAAGATACAGATCGGCCGGCCATTTCAAATCCGGGCGTTCTTCCAGAACAAAGCTGTGCGTCGATCCCGAATCGAACCACACATCAAGAACGTCCATCACCTGTTCGTATTCATCGGCATTATAGTCATTGCCAAGAAAACGCTGCGCATCCCAGGTAAACCACACATCGGCACCTTCTTCGCGGAAGGCCTGATAAACACGATCCAGCACCGCCTGATCCCGCAGCGGTTCGCGGGTTTTCTTGTTGACAAACACCGTAATCGGCACACCCCAGGCACGCTGGCGCGAAACGCACCAGTCCGGCCGGTTGGCAATCATCGAATGCAAACGGTTGCGCCCGGTTTCAGGGACAAAGCGGGTATCGTCAATTGCCTTAAGTGCGGTTTCCCGCAGGCCATTTTCCGACATGGAAATAAACCATTGCGGCGTGGTCCGATAAATGATCGGCGCTTTGGACCGCCAGGAATGCGGATAGCTATGCTTCATCCGCCCGCGCGACAACAGCGCCCCATCCTCGATCAGTTTGGCGATAACGGTTTCGTTGGCATCGCCTTCCTTGCCGTTGGCATCATATACAAACCGGCCCGCAAACAGCGGCACATGGTCGTAATATTTGCCTTCGGCATCGATCATTTCGGGTACTTCCAACCCGTGTTTCAGGCCGGTGACATAGTCGTCGGGGCCATGGGTCGGGGCAGTATGGACAAAGCCGGTACCGGTATCGGTCGTGACATAATCAGCTGCTAACAACGGCACATCAAAATCATAGCCCTGCCCGCGGAACGGATGGGCCGCAATGCCGCCTTCAAGATCACGTCCTTTGAAAGTGCCAACAACCTTGTGCCCCAGGATACGGCCATTTTTGCACATGTCTTCAACCAGATCGGCACAAACCGCCAGCTTTTCACCAACCTTGGCCCAGCATTCCTCGGCGGTTTCGGTCACTTCGATCACGACATAATCAATATCCTCGCCATACGAAATGGCGCGGTTGCCCGGAATGGTCCAGGGCGTGGTCGTCCAAATCACGATGCTGGCATCGTCAAGTGCGGTCACCGATGATGTCACCACCGGGAAACGGACATGAATGGTCTTGCTGGTATGGTCGTGATATTCAATTTCGGCTTCGGCCAGCGCGGTTTTTTCAACAACCGACCACATCACGGGCTTGGACCCGCGATAAAGCGACCCGTTCATCAAAAACTTGCCCAACTCGCGGGCAATGGCGGCCTCGGCGCGGTAATCCATGGTGATATAGGGATTATCCCAATCGCCCATCACGCCCAGACGTTTGAATTCCTCGCGCTGGATATCCACCCATTTCTGGGCAAATTCACGGCATTCCTTGCGAAATTCGGCAATAGGAACTTCGTCCTTGTTTTTGCCCTTCGCACGGTACTGTTCCTCGATCTTCCATTCGATCGGCAAACCGTGGCAATCCCAACCGGGAACATAGACGGCGTCCTTGCCCATCATCTGTTGCGACCGGGTGATCACGTCTTTTAAAATCTTGTTGAGCGCATGGCCAATGTGAAGATGGCCGTTGGCATAGGGCGGGCCATCATGCAGAACGAATTTTTCACGGCCTTTGGAAATCCCGCGAATGGTGTCGTAAAGATCGTCATTCTGCCATTGCTCCAGCAATGTCGGTTCCATCTTCGGCAAACCCGCCCGCATCGGAAAATCGGTTTGGGGCAGGATAACGGTCTTTTTATATTCGACGCTCATCGTGACAGTCCTGTCGTCTTGCACTTTATTTCACAGGCAAACCCCGATCCGGGCTGCCCCTCCAAAGGGGGCTGCGGATCATAGCGGGTTCGCAACCAATTTCAAATCCCGGGATTGACCGGCGGGTTTGCCGCCAGAATTTCACGGGCCGTATTCACATCACGGCCAATCTGGGCCTTTAGGGCATCAAGCCCATCGAACTTCTGTTCGCCACGAATAAAGCCGATCAGGCGAACCCGAACGGTGCGACCATATATGTCACGGTCAAAATCAAAAAGATGGGCCTCAAGCCCGGCTTGTGCATCGCCGCCAAAGCTGGGGCGGATGCCAATATTGGCGACTCCGTCGATCCAGCCTTCGACGCGATGCGAGCCGTCTTGCGCCACAAGCCCCAGCCGAACCGCATACACCCCGAATTTAGGCCGCAAATGCAACCCCAGCGCCACATTGGCGGTCGGAAAGCCGATGGTCCGCCCGCGTGCATCGCCATGAATGACAATTCCGCCAATTTCCCACGGCCGTCCCAGCAAGATGCGCGCATCTTCGGGCCGCCCCTCGCGCAGGGCCTGACGAATGGCGGTCGATGAATAAACAACACCATTATCATGGGTTACCGCATCAACCGCGCTCACACCAAAACCGTCTTTCTCGCCATTTTCGCGCAGGGTATCAACATTGCCGGACCGCCCCTTGCCAAAGCAAAAATCCCATCCGACAACCACATGGCGCACCCCCAGCCCATCGACCAGAACCTTTTTGATAAATTCTTCGGCAGTCAGGGCTGAAAATGCACGGTCAAATTCAATTTCATAAAACAGATCAACATCAAGTTCGGCGGCGGCCGCAACGCGATCCTGTGCCGATGTCAGACGAAACGGCGGTTCTCCCGCGCGAAAAATCATGCGCGGATGCGGCTCAAACGTCAGGATCGCCAGAGGGGCATTTAGCGTGGCAGCCATTTTGCGGGCGTGGCTCAAAATCGTTTGATGCCCCAGATGCAGCCCGTCGAAATTGCCAATGGCAACAACCGCGCCACGCGCATCGATGGGCAAATTTTCAAAGGATCGAAAAACGCGCATCAATGCCAGTCTCTCTGTGTTGCTCGCCAAATGAAATACCATTCCGGGCTGCTGTGTGCAAAACCCGGCAGGCAGCTATAAATCGCCCAAGGCCAAAGCGTAAAGCCTTTTCCTGATTATAACGCTGCAAAACAGCCATGCTGTTGCATTATTTCCGCAACACGGCCTATGACGCCCCATCCAAACGGCCCAATATGTATGCAGGCACCAAGCCATGAAGCCCGGCAACCTTGCACACATTTAACTTATTGGCTTAACCGGGCAAACCAGCCTGGCCGCGCGACGGCACCATCACAATTGCCTCGCCCGAAATAACCACCCGATCGCCAACCGTGCAGACAGTATCAAGCACAACGCGCTTTTTCGCGGCAATAATTTCGCGCACCTTAACCGTGGCAGTCACGGTATCGCCAATGCGGACCGGGGCGCGAAACTGCAAATTCTGCGACAGATAAATGGTACCAGGTCCCGGCAAACGGGTTCCCAGAGCGGTTGAAATAAACCCGGCAGACAACATGCCATGGGCAATACGCCCTTCAAACATGGTGGTTTTGGCAAATTCATCGTTTAAATGCACCGGGTTGCAATCGCCCGACACACCCGCAAACAGGATAATATCGGTTTCGGTCACGGTTTTGGCATAGCTGCCTTCCATGCCAACTTCCAGATCTTCCAAAAAGTAGCCTTCAAGACCATCACGTTTTGTCATTTTGTCCATTCCCTGCCTGTTATGTTTGTGCGGTGCAATATGCGTAAACTATCATCATCAAACTGTGGTTTAGCAATGGCAATTTAAAAATTTCGACGAACTGTCACAGGAATCCCCCCGAAATTTTACCGATTTTTAGGTGCTTTGCACAATGACCGTGGCCCGTGCCGCCTTCCCCGGCAAATCCCGATCCCCGCCATCGCCGCGATCGAATGTCCATTGCTTTGGCAGGCGGCGCAATCAATATTAGCACTTGAAACAACACCACAATACCGGTCCCCGGCCCGGTATTGCCCTTAAAAATACGCCCTGCTGGCAGGGTGCCTTATCACTTGCGGAACACAACCATGACCACATCAGCCGCCGACATCTATGAAATCGCCATGGGACGATGGAGCCGCCGCCTGGCGCGCACCTTTCTGGCCTTCGTCGATGCGCCCGCCTGCGGTACATTGCTTGATGTGGGCTGTGGTACAGGCAGCTTAACCCTGGCCGCCGCCACCCGTTACCCGTCAGCCCATATTACCGGCATCGACCTTTTACCCGATTATCTGGGCGAGGCCCTGCTCAATGCCGCCCCCAACGTTAAATTTCAGCCCGGCGATGCCAGCGCCCTGCCTTATGAAAATGCCAGCTTTGACGCGGCCTTTTCGCAACTGGTCTTAAACGACCTGGCCGAACCGGAAAAAGCTTTGTCCGAAATGCAGCGCGTCACACGGCCCGGCGGTGTTATTGCCGCAACAGTATGGGACCGCGCCGGGGGCTTGGCGGTTTTGCGGCTGTTTCTTGATGCCGCAGCCATCCTGTTTGATGGCGAGGGCGAAGCCCTGCGCGCCCGTATTTTCAACGTCGCCTTTAAAGACGAAGATGCCCTGCTTGATTTATGGGCCGATGCCGGACTGACCGAAATTGGCACCGCCACCCTGTCGATCCGTATGGATTTTCTCGATTTCAACGATTACTGGCAACCGCTTTTGGGCAGCCACAGCCTGATCCGCGATTTTTTCACATCCCTGGATGCAAAGGCCGCCCACAGCCTGCAAGACGCCGTTCGCCGGTCTTATATCGGCAGTGGCAATGATGGGCGGCGCTCGCTGGTGGCATCGGCCCTGGCGGTTCGGGGCATTGCGAGGTAACCCGGAAACATTCTTTCCACGCAAACCAGACCAGCAACCGGCAAGGCTCACCCTTGCCGGTTGTTATTTTTTTGACGGGTGCGGACCGGATCATGGCGAAAGGGCAACCATAAACTGCCGACCAGCGACTGGCTTTGCGGATCGCGAAATTCGTTCAGGCCAATCCGCATGGCGCGGTCATCTTGTTGGGCCTGATCAATATAACTGGCAAATATCCGGTCCCAGACCGACAGGATATTTCCATAATTGCTGTTGGTTTCCACCATCACGGCCGAATGATGAATACGGTGCATGTCAGGCGTGACAAACAGCCCGCGCAAGATGTGATCCATCCAGCGGGGCAAATGCACATTGCCATGATTAAACAGGGCAAAACTGCTTAACAAGGTTTCGTAAATCACCACCGCCCAGGCATCAGCCCCCAAAACAACGACAAAACCCGCCTTATAGGCCGCCGATACCGCAATTTCGAGGGGGTGGAACCGCACCGCGGTTGAAACATCAAACCCCGGATCGATATGATGCACCCGGTGAAAGCGCCATAGCACATGAAACATGTGGGTAAAACGATGTTGCCAGTAAACGGCACAATCAAGGCCGATAACCGCCAGTAAAACCGCCACAGGTGCCGGCAAACCCAGCATCGGCAACAGCCCCCAGCCGCGCCCCTGCGCATAGGATGCGGCAATGATCATGCCCGCCCCGATGGTAAAACGGCTCAGTGCCGCCCCGCATATCATCAGGGAAAAATTGGTCACCCAGCGCCCGCCCCGGCTTTGCCCGGCCCCCTTGCGATAGGGCTGTAAAAACTCCCACCCGGCCATCACCAGCAACAGCACGGCAAAAACCGCCAAACGAAAAAGCACAGTTTGATCCATGACCCTGATGAAATTCCTGTGTAAAATGGGTTTGAACTGTCATAACGGCCCGTATACATATGACAGATCAGGCTATAATGGGTGACACCGTATTTTTACCTGTTTTGCACAGGTTTTAAAAACGATGCCGTCAGGCTGCTCATTGGGGTGTTGCAGCCACAATATTGTTTCCCCGTGACAAGGCAATCAGCAAGGAGACCTTTATGGGTCACAAAATAGTGTGTTCCGCAATGTGTGCCATCGGCATTCTGGCGGGGGCGCTGTATGCGGTACCGGCGCGCGCAGACGGGCCGCCTTTTGACTTGCCAGTTGATTGCCCTTACGGCGAATGCGACATCGTCCATTATGTTGACCACGATGCCGGGCCGGGTATTCGCGATTTTGCGTGTGGCACCAGCACCTATGACGGCCACCGCGGCACCGATTTTGCCATTCCCGACGAAGAAGCCATGATCAATGGTGTTGCGGCACTTTCTGTTGCCGATGGTGTCGTTAGCGCCACCCGCGACGGTGTCGAGGATATTGACGCCGGACGCCTGAACAAAGATGCCCTTTCCGGCATTGAATGCGGCAACGGCATCCTGATTGATCATGATGATGGCTGGCAAAGCCAGTATTGCCACCTGCGGCGCGGCTCCATTGCCGTACGCAAGGGTGATCGCGTCAGCCGGGGGCAAACCATTGGCCTGATCGGCATGTCGGGCCAGGCAACGTTCCCGCATTTGCATTTCAACCTGCGCCAGAACGACAAATTGATCGACCCGTTTAGCGGCACCGACATGGCCGATCCCGGGACCGATAATTGTGCTGCCAACCAGTCGGTTTTATGGACACCGCAAGCCAGTGCGCAAATGACCTATCGCCCCGTGCATCTTTATGCGCTGGGCTTTTCATCGGGTCGCCCCAATGCCACCGACATCAAACGCGGCTATGATCGCGGCGATACCCTGCCGGCCACCAGCCCGGCTCTGTATTTCTGGGGCTATCTGATCGGGGTGAATGATGGCGATATCATCACGCTGAATGTCTCGGGGCCACGGGGTTTTAACGGCAGCCGCGATTTCACCATCAAACTGCCGAACGACAATGGCCCGCGCGCCAAATGGTTTTATGTCAATGCCGACCGCCCCGGCGACCAATGGCGCAGCGGCACCTATCAGGGCCGCATCCTGTTTTCACGGGATGGCAAATCACCTGTCGAAATTGGCTCTACCGAACTGCACGTTCCTTAATCGCATCTCTGCCTGAGGGTTTGTGGATCAAAACCGGTCAACGACACCCTCAGGCAGCACGAGCGTGAAAAAGCGTCGGCCTTTCGCAGACCGGGAATCGCCCGCAAACAAGGTTTCGCGCGTCATTAATCTGACCCAAAGTTGCAAAATCCGCTGCGAATCCCCATTTGAAATCTTACCAAAATAGTCCCAGATGTGTTTCACCGGGTTTGGGGTCAATAAATTTCGCCCGGCAAACCCGCAGAAAACCTTATCTATTCCACCCAGTTGAAGGTTTTTTGACGTTTTTAACCGCACAGCACTTGTAACCAGTACCGATGCCTGCCTATATTTCTGTTGTGCGCTAAACAGTGCATACGACCTGTCACGAAGACGGAGAAAAATGATGAATAAACGCAAAGCCGCTGCTGTTGCCATTGCGCGCGACCAGCAAATCGCCCGTTCAATGGAAATCCTGTTTGCCGGAACCATTGTCGCCTTGATCGCTTCGCTCCTCATCCTTTGACGGATTGATCGCTTCATCATGACCGGGGAATTTTCCCCAGCTTCTCTGCCTTCGGCACTGCCGATTGCAGTGCATTTTTGAACAAGCATGACCAGACACCACATCTCTTTCATTCAGATTACGCGAATTATTCGCCCGGCGGTCTAAGGACCCCGGGACGTTAGTCGTTTTTTCTGGATCAAAGTAAATGTGTGTGAATCGTCATGACCAATCATGCCCTTCTGGTGCAAGATGCGCCTGCTCAAGCCTTTAAATCTGTTTACTGTTTTGCCGTTCATGCGGTTGCTGAACCCGATGTTATGCCCCGCGTGCTGGAACTGTTTGCCAAACGCAACCTGATCCCCACCAGTTGGCATTCCATTGTTGCCAGCGACCGCAACGGCCATGAAGAGCTTCAAATCGACATCCAGATCCAGCAGCTGGAAACCCGCGTTGCCGAACATATCGCCCGTTGTTTGCGCCAGATCGCAAATGTGCAAACGGTGCTGACATCGGAAAAGGGCTATTCCAATTCGGCAATTCGGGCCTGATCATAAAGCACTTTTCCTTTAATCCGTATCATTGCTTCCCTGCATTTCAGACACCCGCCTGCCACAAACCTGCCCGCCCGCCGGACCCGGCCCATGGCATAGCTATGGGCCGGGTGTTTGGGACGGGCAGATGCGCCGGTTAAGCATTGCACCACCAAAACAATCTGCGCTAACACTGACATTGTACCCCGATGGTGCATGAACAATGCCGGTTTGCCTTTTACGCGGAGCAGCCCTGATGGCTTTTATCGACCATATTCACGCCTGTAACAGTGCAAAACCGCAAGACTATATTCCCTTTTGCATGGATGGCCGCGTCATCGGCGGCACCCGCCCGGCTTTTGCCAACGCCCTGATCGATCACCCTTCAAAGCATGTCGTGCGCAAGGGGGCTGATGGCAGCCTTCACCTTGCGCGCGTCGTTGCCACACCGGATGCCCGCAGCCAGGCGTTTGCCGCCCTGATTGCCGATTTGCACCGCGACGGCATCATCAAAAGCCTGCACGGCGAAAAATTCGATGTGCGCCCCACCCTGAACGATGCGCCTCTATGCGTGATGGACCGGTCCGCCATGTCCTATTTCGGGTTTCGATCCTGGGGGGTTCATTTGAACGGTTACGTTCGCAAGAACGGGGGCATTTACATGTGGATCGCCCACCGGTCAAAATCCAAACCCACCTATCCCGGCCAGCTTGACAATATGGTCGCAGGCGGCCAGCCCACCGGCTACAGCTTTCGTCAGAACATGGTCAAGGAATGCGCCGAAGAAGCCAACATTCCCGAAAGTCTGACCACCACCATGAAGGCCGTTGGCACGGTTTCCTATGTCCATGAAACGGAAAAGGGCATCAAACCCGATGTCATGGTCAATTATGATCTGGAATTACCGGCCGATTTTGTGCCCCGCCCCGTTGACGGCGAAGTCAGTCATTTTGAACTGCTGCCCCTGGCCGATGTCGCCGAAAGGGTCCGCACCGGGTTTGACTTTAAATTCAATTGCGCACTGGTGATCATTGATTTTCTGATCCGCCACGGGGCTATCACGCCCGATAACGAACCCGATTACGCCGAACTGACCATGGGCCTGCATCGCGATATAGCCCGGTAAACACCCCGAAATTAAAGCATCTTTCCTTTAAATTTAAAGGAAAAGTGCTTTAATGCCCGGCCTTGTCGTTGCCCATGCCAAAGGCACTCAGCGCCATCAGGGTAAGTTTCATGCGCGCATCAGGGTCCAGGGCATCAAGATCGGCCTGCTTGCTGCGCATGGTATTGAGGGCATCCAAAATCAGCTTTTCACGCCCGGGCGCCTGTCCGGCCTTGGCATAACGGCCTTTTTCCTGGCCCAGTTTGTTATCTGCCGCACTTAATGCTGCCAAAACCTCGGTCGATGGATTTTGCGATTCCAGCAATGTTTCGGCCAGGGCCTGGGCGCGGGCCTCGTCAACATCCATGCCTTCGGCTTCGTGGGCCAGGGCGCGATCGGCAATGCGCCTTGCCTGCCGGGCTTGCTGGGCCTGTGCAACAGGGGTTTGCGCCCGCGCACCTTGCGGGGCAGCACCGCCCCCATAGGCGGCACTGGCAGCATTCCGGTTGGCCATGCCATCTGCACCATGGACGGCACCCTTTGCCGGGGCTGATCCGGGCGGAACCGACAATGGATCAACCGGCAGTGCCTGCGCATCCTGATAGGCGCGCAGCGCTTCACGCCCGCTTTTGCCAACAAAAACGCGCAACAGCGTTTCCTTAAGCATTCCCATTGCAATTCCCTTCGCACATCTACCTGACGCCAACCGGGGCTGATCCATACTGGTTCTGTAAAAAGCGCACACAATGCACATCCCGGATCACCATAATGCCGCAATACCGGCAAAAAATCATCGGCGTTTATACATCAATCAACAGAAAGCAGCTTATACCCCCTTGGTCAGCCCTGCGGGGGTGCCGCGGCCCCCATCCGGCTTTCTTCAAGCAGCAACAAAAACCGCATCAATCCGCCGATGTCGCCGGTGGCAAAATGGGCTGCATCAAACACAAAATCCACTGTATCGCGGGCCGGATCTTCGGGATTGCCGATAATGCCAAATTGCACATGTTGCGCTCCTTGCGCATCAATCGACGAAATAAGGTCGGCCACACGCACCCGGTCTTCCCCTTCGGCTTTCAGGCGAATAAGGGCCAAAATATCGGCGTCGCAATCAATCACCTGCCGGGCAATAGATGTTTCGTCCGAGACCGGCGGCGAAATATCAACATCAAATCCGCCATCGGCAAACAGGCTCGCCACCGATTTTAACAGCCGTTCTTCATCGTGCGATGCCGCCGCAATCAAAATGCGGGGATGGCGCCCTTCAATTTCGGCAAACCGCGATAACATGGATGCAAGTTCGATAGAGGTCATGGCACCTCGCAAAATAACCCGACCGGTAAATGGTCGGTAAAATCTGAAACAAACAGCAACGGGTACCGTTCTGTTCGCAGGGCATAGCCTATCACATCCCGCCCGGGTCAGGGCAAGGACGGTGCAGATAATTTAAGCAACCTGCCTGGTTAAAAGGCCAACGGATCACGACCAAGGACAATAGGATGCAACCATATGATCATGCCATACAATATGATGCCGCCCGTTACATCGCGCCAGTCCAGCGCGCCATTTAACAACCCACGCCAGTTAAACCGCCGAGTCCCGGTACAAAGCCGGTTAAATTCGCTGGCACCAAGCTGGCGAAGGCGCATTTTCTCCATCCGGCCCATCCCCAACAGGGCAAAAAGCGCACTGCCGCCAAAAAATATTACTGCCGCCAAATGACCATTGGGCACCATATGGGCAAGCCCCCAAATCACAACACCGAGCAACAGCGGATGCCGGGTCAAAAGGTTGATCCCGGGATGATCCGGGTTATATCCGCGCGCGTGACCAATCGATAACGGGCACGGCTGGCGCACGGCGGCCACCCAAAGAATGCAAACCGGCAGCATCGCAATGATTGGAACCCAGTGTGCGCGCGGGTCATAAGGCCAAAGGGGAATATAATCCGCCTGCAATTCCGCCGCCACAACCCATACCAGAAGACCCGTTGAAACCAGCGAAAAAAACAATACATAAAGGGGCGTTCCCAAACGTGCGACCAACGCACGACGAAACAATCCCGGCACCATATGGCCCGCCAGAAACGCAAAAATGGAAATGAAAAACCACGTCAAAATACGATCACCTCTTTACTTTGACGGCGCAACATGCAAATTGCCCACCACGTTTCGCGCGCCCCGGACAGGCAGCCTGTTGGCTTCGCCCCTTGCGCCGCGCGACTTTAGCGGATACCTCTTTATCCCTAATTGACTTTACGCAATAAAGCTGGGTTCATCCCAAACATCGGAACACGGAATATACTCGAAATGAGCTGGACACCGGAAAAGATTGAATTGCTGACTTCGCTCTGGAATCAGGGTTGGACCACGGCACGCATCGGTGAAGAGCTGGGTGTGGGCAAGAACGCCGTTGTTGGCAAGGCACACCGCCTGGGCCTGCCCAAACGTCCGTCCCCGATCCAGCGTCGCGCTGACGATTCCTCAGAACCCAAAAAGGCCCCCGCGCCCAAGGTTCTGTCCAAAGGCATCAGCATCTATGACCTGGGACCGGGCATGTGCCGCTGGCCCTTTGGCGACCCGGGCGATGACGACTTCCATTTCTGTGGCAAGAAAAACATCCACGGCAAGCCCTATTGCGACGAACATTGCGCCGCAGCCTATCTCAATGGCAAAAGCCCGCGCGAAGACAACCCGCGCAACCACAGCCACGGCGGCCCAAACAACAAACGCTAATCCCGTTTGGTAAAGCACCGCTTTGCCAATAGGCCAAAGCCGCCCCATGGGCGGCTTTTGTCGTTTCATAATCTGATGCCAGATCTTGTTGATCCAAACCGATCAACAAGATCGTCAATCGGCGGGCGGGCTCGACGACGTGGCCCTTGTAGCAACAATACAAAACAACATACCCCCACCAGATCCAAAATGGCGGGGGTATCTCGTTCACGTCGTCCCGTCGTACCGGCGGGTATGTATTGTTCTCGCGGCTTATTTAATCGACGTCAGAACGTAGCGGGCAAAACCATCGGTGGTTTCGCCCACAAAGCTGATATTGGACGGAGCATTAATCGCACTTGATGCCTTGGGGCTGGTGACAAAGGTCACCTTGCTGGCATCGCCCACCGAGGCCAGGTGCCAGTTGCCATCGGCTTTGGGATCGATGGTTTTTTCATCCATGATGTAATTTGCCAGCACGGTGCGGTTTTCATCCGGGGCATCAACAATAATCGTTGATCCATCCAGGCCGGGGAAATTCCCGCCGCCACTGGCACGGTAATTGTTGGTGGCAACAACAAATTTCTGATCGCCATCAATCGGTTTTCCACCAAATTGCAGATTGGCAATACGATGGGCATCCTTGTTCACAACCTCGCCTTCCTTGTTATAGCGCGCAGGTTTTGTCACATCGATTTCATAGGTCACGCCGTCAATCACGTCGAAATTATAAGTCGGAAAATCCGTGTTGATCAGCATCTGTTCATCGCGGCTGTTCGGATCAATCTGGTTAAATTGCCCGGCCGACATTTCCAGCCATTCGCGCACCTGATCCCCGGTCAGCAAAACTGCGCGCACCGTATTGGGATAAACATACAGATCCGCAACGTTTTTCAGGGCAATCTTGCCCGCCGGAATATCGGTGTAATAATCCGGCCCGCCACGACCGCCAGCCTTGAACGGCGCCCCGGCCGACAGGATAGGCAAACCGTCATATTCCGTACCCGCCAGAATCTTTTTCAAATACCAGGTCTGGGCATTGGTCACGATCTGGATCGAAGGATCATCGGCCACCAGGGCAAAGAAACTGTTGATCGCAGATTCCGTCGTCCCCACGCCTTCGCGCATATAGGCGATGGTTGCTTCGTGCTCGGTTTCGACCGCTTTTAAAATTTCCGGGTCGGCATCAACCAGCGGCACAACATCGCGGCCCTCGCGGTGATAAATCGGCTCGGCCTCGGAAAAAGAGTCGGTAACATCCCAGGTGCCATCCTCCTTAACCGACAGGCTCAGATCGATCACGCCGACATGGCTGCCCCAAAAACCGGGCATCACAGCAGCAACGCCATTGATCGTGCCCTTGGTCAGGTCAACACCCTCAATATCGGCAAAAGTTTCAGACGGAAATACGCTGTGGGCATGACCAAACAAAATGGCATCGATCCCCTTTACCTTGGACAGGTAATAGGTGGCGTTTTCGTCCATCCCGTGGCGGGTTTGCGTGCTCATGCCGGAATGGGCAACAGCGACCACAATATCGGCCCCCTTTTCGCGCATTTCCGGCACGTATTTTTCAGCCATATCAACAATATCTTTGGTAATGACATGTCCTTCAAGATTGGCCTTGTCCCATTGCATGATCTGGGGCGGGGCAAAACCGATCACGCCAATGGTGATGGGGTGCTTTTTGCCATCCTTGTCCAGCAATTCGCGTTTCAGCAGCTGATAGGGCTCAAAATAGGGCTTGTCGTTATCGGGGTTGTTATCCCCATCATCGACAAAGATATTGGCATTCACATAGGGGAAATTCGCCCCGGCAACCGCATTGCCCAGAAACGCCAGCCCATAATTGAATTCGTGATTCCCAACATTGCCGACATCGTAATCCATCAGGTTCATTGCCTTGTAAACCGGATGAATTTCGCCTTTCTTCAGGCCGTGGCGCTTGGCCATATAATCGCCCAGCGGGTTGCCCTGAATAAGGTCGCCATTGTCGATCAGAATGGCATTGTCGGCTTCTTCGCGGGCTTTTTTGATCAGGGTGGCATCTTTTGCCAGGCCAACGGTCTGAGATGCCGCATCACGGTAATAATCATAATTGACCAGATGCGCGTGAATATCGGTGGTTTCAAGTATCCGTAGCGATACCGAACTGTCGGCAAATGCTGTGCCTGCCATCAGGCTAACCGACAGGCCGATAACAGCGCGCGTCAGTGGACGAAAGAAAGTCATGTAATGCACCCCTGAAAATGAATGGTCAGTATGACGACTATATTCCTGTTCGGATGGTCAGGTTTTGAAGATTTTGCGAAAATAGCGCGGCACACGCAAACAAAAACGCCTGCTTTTGCCAACAGGCGTTTTTGTTGTTTGAATGTTTGCGACAAAAAATCCAGCGACACGAACGGGTTGGGCGCAACCGCGCCGCGCGGCCTGTGAGCGATTGGCAAGGGCTTTGTCGAGCCCGCCTGCCGACCAAGCGCCGTGTTAATCGATTTCGATCAACACAATTTGATATTACGAAAAATTACCGGACCGCCTGGCCCACGGCCCCCACGTCACGGGTGCTGCCAAAAACAACTTCGTTGCCCGGTCGCGGGTCGTTTGGCACATTCAAAGACAAAATCAGCGACCCCAGTGCCAACACAGCACCGGTCAGGAAAACGGCACTGGGCGAGACCAGCCATAACAACCCGAAGGCAGCAGGCAAAAACACAGCCGCGATATGGTTAATGGTAAAACTGACACCGGCAGTTGATGAAATATCGCGCGGATCGGCAATTTTCTGAAAATAGGTTTTCATCGCAATCGCCATGGCAAAAAACAGATGGTCAATCACATACAACCCGGCAGCCAGGTGCGCATTCTGTACAAAGGCATAGGACGTAAACACGATAAACAGCCCGCAATATTCAAAAATCAGTGCCTTGCGTTCCCCCCATTTGCCAATCAGCCGACCAATTTGCGGGGCAAGCACCATGTTAACGGCATGGTTTAGCAAATATAAAATGGTGATGGTCCCAACATCATAACCAAACTTTTCCACCATCAAAAACCCGGCAAACACGGTAAAAATCTGTCGGCGCGCCCCGGCCATAAAGGTCAGGGCGTAATAAAGCCAGTATCGGCGACGCAAAATCAGTTTGCGGGTTTGCGGATGGGCATCGGTAAATTTTGGAAACACCATCCAGGCAATGATCGCCACAATAATGGTCAGTGCCCCGCCCGCCACATAAACCCCGCGATAAGGCATGTTGAATATTTCCATCATCACCCAAACGCCGCCAAACATCAGCAACGAGGCAATCGATTTGGCCGATAATTGCCGCCCCATCACCATGGCGGTGCGGTTCTTGGCCACCCATTGCAAAGACAACGCCTGCTGCATGGTTTCAAAATAATGAAACCCGATCGACATCAGAACCGTGGTGCAATAAAGCCCGACAATGGTGGGGAAATAGCCGCTTATCGCCACGCCAACACCCAGAATCAAAAGCGAAATCAGGGCAAATGTTTGCTCGCGAAAAATCAGCAGGGCAAAAATGGCGCTAAAGGCCAAAAACCCGGGAATTTCGCGCAGCGACTGCAAAATACCAATTTCGCGGCCGGTAAAATCGGCCATCTCGATTGAAAAATTGTTCAAAAGCGCCATCCATGTTGAAAAGGATAGCGGCATCGCTGCGGCCATCAATATCAACAGCACTTCCGGGTTGCCCCGCCATCCGCTCTGGCCATTTGCCGTTAACGGCACAAAGGCCGTCTTGTCGGGTGCTGACGCCGCCAGATTGTCCGGTGCATGGGCATCGGGCTCGGTCGGATTATGGGCGGGCGGCATCTCGGTTGATTTGGGTGTCGGGTACGGCGTTGGCATTTAAAACAGTTCCTGATCAGACAAAGGCCCGGCGGGTGCGGGCCGGGGCGTGGCCCCGTGTTACCTGGATTTCCTCCAAACTAACCTTGTCAGGATCGTCTGTCTCACGGTAATCTGCCATTGAATATGGCAAACAGGACATTCTCAATGCTTCATCCTGAAAAATCGCCCCCGCCCCGCCCCCGGCCCGATATTTTACCGCGTCCCATTTATGTGCGGATCAGCGATGTGGCGGCCGGGCACTGTGTGGGCACGCATCACCATGACTGGTATCAGTTGATCTATTCCAGCGAAGGCACGATGACCGTCACAACACAAGCAGGCATATGGGTTGTTCCGCCGCAGCGCGCCGTATGGGTGCCGCCGGGCATTGATCATGCGGTTGCCCATTCAACATTCTGTCGCGCCCGCCACATCTATATTGATCGCAATGCCCCGGCGGACCTGCCTGAAAGCTGCATGGTGATCGAAGTAAGCCCGCTTTTGCGCGAACTTGTCCGCGCAGCCACCCAAATACCGGTCGAATATGACGAAGATGGCAAAGAAGGCCGCCTGATCCGCGTTTTGCTCGACCAGTTGGCCGCATCGGCGCATACCACCAACCTGCATCTTCCCGCCCCCAAGGATGCCCGCCTGTCGCGAATATGCGAACATTTACAAGCAGACCCCGCCGACAACCGCACACTTGAAGCATGGTCACACGATTGCGGGGCGTCGTCGCGCACGCTAGCACGGTTGTTTCTGCGTGAAACCGGCATGCCGTTCCGCGAATGGCGCCAGAAACTTCGCCTGTTATATGCGCTGGAAAAACTGGCCCATCACCGGCCTGTCACCCAAATCGCTCTTGATCTTGGCTATGAAAATACATCGGCCTTTATCGCCATGTTCCGCAAGGCAACCGGCAAAACACCGGGAACTTATTTCAACGCGCAGCACTAAAGATACCCGCCTCTAATCGTTGCCGGGCCTGAACGGATATGTCGGCGGCAGGATGTTGTTATCGTCCGGTTTCAGGCCGTTCTGATAGCGCGAAGTTGCCTGCGGCCCGTTGCGCCCCGTGCGGCGTGTTTCTGAACACAGATTGTGGATTTCAACGGCATCGTCGATGGTCCAGCTTCGCACCCTGTCCCCTTTGCGCCGACCGGGATGATCGGCACCAAAACCACTGCCGCCGTTTTCTTCCGCCAAAAGGCTTAAAAGACGTGCCAGATCCGGCAGCGCCTCAATCACGGAATGAAGGGTGGCAAGGCTATTGGAAAGTGCGCCCGGCGTCACACGCGCATTTTCAGACAAAGGTTGCGGGCTTTGGTCATTACTGGCACTGGCACAACAATCCTGATCTGTCACATCCGCAGTATCGGCAACAAGGTTCAAAACCTTGAACTTGGTCCATGCCTGATGGTTCGGCTCACCGCGTCTGCGGCCCGGACTAATGACAAAGCGTGTGGCATTGGGTCCACGATAATTCGCCTCGCCCTTTCTACGGGTGGGATTCTGATCACCGACCGTATGCATTTTCTCCTCCTGAGAAGCCGCAATACCTTATGTTTCAGGCACGTCCCGAAACAGGATTGTTCTTACTACCTATAAGATCACCAAGAATAACAAGTTTTACGCATAATTGATACACAGAGATTCACGATACCGCCCCACGTCACTTGCCGGCATATAGCCAAGACTTACGAACTGATAAAGCACTCTCAAACCGACAAACGGTTGATTGAGACAGGGAACAGACAAGAATGCAGGGTGACAATATTTTGTCGAACCGGTGTTTTTTTGCGCGCATTTTCATCATTTCCAGATCGCAAACTTTCACCTTCTGCAAACGGAACCATGACAGAATTTAAAGCGTGGATCGGGCAGTGCCATTTGCAAGAAATCGCAGATGGCACTTAATATCGTTGTCTGGCTGCCATCCATCCCGGTCATCTGGTTGAATTTGGCCGCAAAACAGATATGGGTTCCCGCGACGCCCCCGACGCCCCCTGATTGCGGCACAATATTCGTTTTGTCCCTTGCTTAACAAAAAGCCGGAGACCACCGCATGGCCTCCGGCTTTGTGACTGGCACAAAATGCAGCTCTACCTCCCCCGAGTGTGCCACATTCCTGCCAGTCGAGCGCAGACGTTTCACCGCTCAAGCATGAAACATCGCGCTATGACCCTCAGGACCGACGACGCCCGTCAGACCGGCGGTCGATACCAGAACGCCGGTCAATGTTCGACATAGCAGATGAATATCGCTCCGCACTGTCATCATCGTCGTCAATTGTGATCGAATGCGAACGCATGCCTTGCTGCCGGTCCTTGCCAACATTAACCAGCGCACCGGTAAAGGCCTCAAGCGACGCACTTAGCACCCGGTCAAAGGCAGGATCGGTCACCGCACAGCCGTGGAAAAAGAAAAATGCGTCATTGGCCAGTCCGCGCCGCCAATTGCGGAATCTTTGCGGATGGCGACGCAAGCAGGCGGTATCAAGCATCGCCATGCCCAGCATCAGGCCATCGTTACAGGCACGGCCAAAGACATGCACCGTTTGAACATTCTGACGTTGCGATAACACATTTCCGATCACCAAAAGGCCATCCTGGCCAGCACCGATCAGGAAAATTTCAGCAATCCCGGCATAGCGCCAGACAATGGTTTCGATATCCCCCAGAGACTGATCAATGAAAACAAGGCAACCTGCCCGCCCCTGACGTGCCCCGAAACCCGCTTTGCGAACCGTTTCTGACAATTTCCCGAGCGGGAAAGACGCCAGCTGATTAAGGGAATAATTCCCGTTATTCATAGATGCCCCCTACCTGCGGTCATCCTGCGTTGTGAATAATGTCCCATGTCGTCGCACATTTCATTAGGCGACTGTTATTTTACCTATACGTGTATCTGTACCGCAAACTATACGACTCGTCCAGTTCTAATAAGTTAGGGCGAAAATGACCCCTGCTTTTCAACCCGGAAGTGACTTTGTGAACGATTTGGCACAGCCGCAAAATCACGCGTCGATTTGCTGGTTTGCCCGCATTTCGAGCAATTTTACCATGGTATATAAAACCTGGTTGGCTGGCGTTGGCAGCCCCAGCTCACCGCCTTTGCGCACGATATAGCCATTCAGATAATCAATTTCACTGGGCTTGCCGCGCATCAAATCCTGCGCGGTAGAGGAATATTGTGCTGGCATGGTTTTAATAATACCCGCAACGGCCTCGCCAACATCGCCGGGCACCGCAACGCCCTGCGCGCCTGCGATGGACAGGCATTCGGCCACCACATTTTCAATCACCGTCATCACACCATCGCCCTTTGCCAGCGTGCCGTAAGGCAGGCGCGAAACAGCCGACAACGCGTTATAGGCGCAGTTTAAAATCATTTTAGCCCACAGGGCCCCTTGCACATTTTCCGACACATCCACCGGGATGCCAGCCGGGCGCATGGTTTGGGCGATCATGTCGCTGGCATCGTCGGGGCCAATAACCAGATCGCCGCGGCCAAAATGGGCAACATGCCCGTCGCCCGCCATGCCCGCCCCCACATAAACCACCGTGGGCACCACAGGCCGTTCAATAATCGCGCTCAGCCGTTCGGCGTTATCCACCCCGTTTTGCAAACTCATTACCACGGTATTTTCCCCCAGATGCGAGGCAATCGCCGCACCGGCACTGGCGGTATCGGTTGATTTCACACAAAACAGCACAATATCGGCCCCTGCCACGGCAGAGGGATCAATGCTGGCAGCCAGGGCGACCATGGTGCCAAGACCCCCACTTTCAAAATGAAGGCCGTTTTTGTTGATGGCGCGCACATGCTGTGGCCGCCCGATCAAAACAACGTCATGGCCATGCTGTGCCAGTTTGGCCCCATAATAACAGCCAACCGCACCGGCCCCCATCACCGCAATTTTCATCTTGAACTCCTGTCTTATCTGCAACTCTATGGATCAGACCATAGCGCGCAGAGGCCATTGTGCAAAGCAGATCAGAAGTCCTTAAACCCGTTGCCTGGGAAACCATATCTGGCATCGCCAAAAGGACGGCACCCTAAGGTTTGCTCCCCCAGATGCACCAACAGTCCACTAACGCAACAAACGCCACGGCCCACCCGACATAAAACCACCCCCCAGACACAATAAAGGCCGGATTACCCCCGGCCTTTACGATAAAATACAGGATATTTTCCTAACGAAACCGTTTTAACAAGGCAGCATTTTTGTCATCAAACCCGACACGCCCCACAGGCACAACTCCGGCAACGGCATCTTGCAGGCGGGCGAAATCTTCGTCGGAAAACCCGCCCCCCAGTTCGATCAATTGTATGCCTTCAGCCACCAGCGCCAAGGCTTCGGCCACCAGCGCATCAATATCGCCACTGGCAAAAATTGTGCTGCTAAAACCATCGCCCGGAAGTGTTGTTCGCAAACCGCCGGGCGGATACCCCTTTGCCTTGATCAGAAATGCGTATTTTCGCAATATCATACGGGGTCCTTTCTTGATCGGGCCTGTCGTATTTCCCACACTGACAGGCGACGCTGCAACGCACAACCCCGAACACCATTTTCCATCGGTTATTTTAATTAAATATTTGAAATTAAACGAAAAACACTCCGTGAACGATCAAGATTCCGCCAAACAAAATTTCATCTGGCGATCATAAAACCCTGCAAACTGCGCACTGCCTCGCCGCAAACACTGCTGACACACAGCTGTCACCACGCATGGCGTAAAGTCTGGTTTCATTAAAAACCGGGGAAACAATGCCTTTATCACCAAAACGGCCAAGCAATCACCATATGACAAGCGGCTTCCAGTTGGTCTGTTTCTCGGCCGTGCTGTTTAGCACGGCGGGTGTTTTCACCAAGGGCGTTACCGTTGATGCCTGGAGCATCATTTTCTGGCGCGGCTTGGTTGCCGCCCTGTTTGCCCTGGTTTTATTGCTGCTCCGCGGAGAACTGGCGCGCGAAATCCGCCAATTTCGCGGACCGGCCATTTGGGCAACTTTGTTAATGGCCAGTGGCACAGCGGCCTTTGTACCTGCCTTCAAACTAACAACCATGGCCAATGTCGCGCTGATTTATGCCGCAGCCCCGTTTTTGGCGGCCTTGCTGGGCTGGATATTTCTGCGCGAGCGTCCATCCATCACAATATTTTCCGGCAGCCTTGCCGCCCTGGCCGGTGTGATGCTTATTTTTGGCGGCACATCAACACAGGGGGATTTACTGGGCAATATCCTGGCGGGGTGGATGACCGTGGTCATGGCTGGCATCACCCTTATTTACCGGCGCTGGCCCGAAACACCAACCACCCTGCCCGGCGCGGCATCGGCTATTTTGTTAAGCCCGATCGTGGCCGGTTTTGGCACGCCCGGTACAATTGCATTATCGGAATTTTTAATCCTGATCGGCTTTGGCATCAGCTTTGCCATTGCCTTCATTTTGCTATCGGCCGGGGCCAAACAGTTACCCCCGGCCGAAACGGCCCTGATCAGTGCGCTTGAAACCCCCTTGGCCGTGATTTGGGGCATCCTGTTTTTTAGCGAACGTCCAACCGCCCAAACCCTCATCGGCGGGGTGCTGATCATGATTGCCGTTTTTGGCTCCTACGGTCGCCAATGGCAAATCCGGCGCAGGTTGGCCCGGCCAACATAGCAGCGAAACGCGCTTGTCCGCACCGTCCCCGATATCGGAAAAGACACAGGTTAAATAACACCTGCCGCACGCAACCGCGCAATCTGGTCATCACTTAACCCGCCAATGCTGCGCAGCAATTCTTCGCTATGCTGACCCAATGTTGGCGGTGCGGTTTCATCGACAATCGGTGTTTGCGACATTTTTAGCGGATTGCGAACCGTGGGCACCTTCCCGACCAATGGATGATCCAGATATTTCACCATCCCGCGATGTTTGACCTGCGGGTTCTCAAACACCCGGTCCAGTGTGTTAATCGGCCCGCACGGCACATTCGCCGTCTCTAAAATATCAATCCATTCATCGGTGGTTTTCATCACCATGGCCCGTCGCACCAGCGGCACCAGGTCGGTTCGGTTGGCAACCCGGGCACGATTGGTGGTAAAGCGCGCATCGTCTGCCACGCCAGCCAACCCGGCAACCGTGCAAAAACTGGCAAACTGGCTGTCATTGCCAACCGCAAGAATGATATAGCCATCCGCTGTCGGAAAGGCTTCGTAAGGTACAATATTGGGGTGCGCATTGCCCAAACGGCCCGGTGCGGTGCCGGTTGTGAGATAATTCATCGCCTGATTGGCAAGGATGGCGGTTTGCACATCCAACAACGCCAGATCAATATATTGCCCGACGCCGCTTTGATCTCGATGGCGCAAGGCGGCCAAAATGCCAATGGAGGCATAAAGGCCGGTAAAAATATCGGCCACGGCCACACCGACCTTTATCGGCTGACCGCCCGGTTCATGGTCGGGCGCGCCGGTCAGGCTCATCAGCCCGCCCATCGCCTGTATCATAAAATCATATCCGGCCCGCCTGGCATAGGGGCCATCCTGCCCGAAACCGGTAATCGAACAATAAACCAGCCGCTCATTGACCGCCCTTAACGACGCATAGTCCAACCCGTATTTGGCAAGCCCGCCGACCTTGAAATTTTCAATCACCACGTCGGATTTTGCCGCCAGATCCCGAATAATCTTCTGCCCCTCAGCGGTCGTCATATCCACCGTCAGCGATTTTTTACCGCGATTGGCCGACAGAAAATAAGCCGCCTCGCTGCTATCCTCGCCCTGGGCATTTTTAGCATAAGGCGGGCCCCAGCCCCGCGTATCATCGCCGTTACCGGGGCGTTCGATCTTGATCACTTCGGCCCCAAGGTCGGCCAGGGTCTGGCTGGCCCACGGCCCGGCCAGAACACGCGAAAGATCCAGAACACGAATACCACTCAGGGCGCCGGTCATGCTGATATTATCCTTTGACGGAGAATTTTAAGGCGAAAAGAAACGAAAAAACCCGGCCTTTATGAAAACGGGCCGCCCGCCTCACCGGCAAGGCAACCCGTTTTGCAATACAGTTAAATCAGGCCGTAAAAGCCTGAATACCGGTTTGCGCGCGGCCCAGAATAAGGGCATGCACATCATGCGTCCCTTCATAGGTATTGACCGCTTCAAGGTTCATCACATGGCGAATGACATGATATTCATCGGCAATGCCATTGCCGCCATGCATGTCGCGCGAGACGCGGGCAATATCGAGCGACTTGCCGCAGTTATTGCGTTTCATCAGCGAAATTGATTCCGGTGCCGCGGTGCCCGCGTCAAGCATCCGCCCCAATTGCAAAGCCCCTTGCAAACCAAGGGCAATTTCGGTTTGCATATTGGCCAGCTTTAACTGGATCAACTGGTTGGCCGCCAGCGGACGCCCAAACTGCTTGCGATCTAACGTATATTGGCGTGCGGCATGCCAGCAAAATTCAGCCGCCCCGATCGAACCCCAGGCAATGCCATACCGTGCCTTGTTCAGGCAACCAAACGGCCCGCCCAAACCTTTGGCATCGGGCAGCATGTTTTCGGCCGGCACAAACACGTTATCCATCACAATTTCACCGGTGATCGACGCGCGTAGCGAAAACTTGCCTTCAATCTTGGGCGCGCTCAGGCCTTTCATGCCTTTTTCAAGGATGAAACCGCGAATAACACCGTCGTCATCCTTACCCCAAACGATAAACACATCGGCAATCGGGCTGTTGGTGATCCACATTTTGGCCCCGGTCAGGCTAAAGCCGCCATCGACCTTGCGGGCACGGGTGATCATGCTGCCGGGGTCGGACCCGTGATCGGGTTCGGTCAACCCAAAACAGCCAACCCATTCGCCAGTTGCCAGTTTCGGCAGGTATTTTTTACGCTGATCTTCGCTGCCATAGGCAAAAATCGGGTGCATCACCAGCGAGCTTTGCACCGACATCGCCGAACGATAGCCACTATCGACCCGCTCCACTTCCCGCGCCACCAGGCCATAGGCCACATGGTTCACACCCGGTCCGCCATATTCCTCGGGAATGGTCGGGCCAAGCAGGCCAAGTTCGCCCATTTCGCTCATGATTTCGCGGTGGAAAATCTCGTGACGGTTGGCTTCCAACACACGCGGCATCAGGCGTTCCTGGCAATAATCATGCGCCGCATCACGGATCATGCGTTCTTCTTCGCTTAGCTGGGCATCAAGCCCCAGCGGATCTTCCCAGTGAAAATGTGCGCGGCCAGCCATGTGTTTCATCCCTTGATAAATGCGAAATCGGAAAGGCCGCTACGGGCCACAAGGCCCCGTGGGCGAGACGGCGGCATTTCCGAAAGTTTGAAGGTCGGTTTCTGATATCAAGCTAGGCATTGGCAGATGATTTCGCAAATGATAAATCTGTTCAACTTCATGCAAAAAAATCATAAACTTTGGCAACGAAGGCAGATCACATGGCACGGCGTATTCCGGGGTTAAAGGCCCTGTCCTGCTTTGAACAAATCGCCAGACATAGCAGTGTCTCACGCGCGGCAGAGGAACTATACCTGACCCAAAGTGCGGTTAGCCGCCAGTTACAAGGGCTTGAAAGCTGGCTGGGCTGCAAATTGTTTATGCGAAAAAAGCAACGGTTGATCCTGACATCCCAGGGCGAGGACTATTTACAGGCCATTCGCCCGGCCCTGGACCAGCTTGAAACCGCCACCTTAAAACTGTTATCAGGCGGCAGTGACGGCGGGGTTCTGACCATTGCCGCCCCGCCCACCTTTGGCAGCCGCCGCCTGATCCCGTTTTTGCCCGATTTTCGCGCCCGCCACCCCGATATCGTGATCAATTTTATTTCGCGCATCGGGATGCCCGATTTTGACCGCGAACAAATTGATATCGCCGTTGTCTTTGGCAATGGCGACTGGAACGGGCTGGAAGCCCGGCGCCTGGAAGGCGAAGACATGGTGCCCATTTGCAGCCCCGGCCTGATCGCCAATATGGATCACCCCCCACAGCCCGATGATTTACGCCAGTTTTCCCTGCTGCACATTGCCACCCGCCCGCATGGATGGCGTGACTGGCTGGCAGCGGCCCATTTAACCGGCATTGACGGCGAAAACGGCCCGAAATTCGAGCATTTCACCATGGCGATGCAGGCCGCAATTGCCGGGCTGGGGGTGGCGTTGCTGCCCACCTTTGCCATTGGCGATGAAATGGCAAACGGCAAAATCATTGCGCCCTTTGGCCCGCCGCGCGCCAGCCCGCTGCATTATTTTGCCACCTGCCCGCAAAGCCGGGTGCGCACACCCAAAATACGCGCCTTCATGAAATGGCTGGCCGAGCGCGAACAAACCCAAGGTCGCAAAACCAGTTTTAAAACGGAATAAAAGAACACCTTAAGCCGGAAGCACAGGACACAGAAAAACCACCGCATGGCGGCCTTACCCGCGCTCTTCAAGGGCGCGCAGGGCCGACATACCCCGGCGACGCAACAAATCAGCATCTTCGGGCCCGTCAATAATTTCCAGCAACCGCACAACCGCCATCAAATGACGTTGAGCCGTCGCGTGATCCGCCATTGTCAGGCGTGATATACCATCAACCCCGGCCCGACCTGCAAGGTTCAGCCTCTTTTTTATCTCGACCACCGCCTTGGTGGCGGAACTTTGCGCTGCCAGAATATGCGAAATTCGGGCCGTTTCGGCAATTGCCTCGGCCGAAAGTTCGGCTGCCAGCAGTTTTTCGGCATCAAACGGCAGGGCAAATAACGGTGTCACCACGCCCCCGCGCGGCAGCGGGCCCCGGGGGGACTGCGGCAGGGCTTCGGTCACACGCTCGGGGCTGGCACCAAACAGGGTGTTGGCAATGGCCTGACTCACGCGTCGGCGCGTTCCCAACAGCCGTTCGCCCCACGGGCCATCCTTGCGAATGCCAAGTTCGCGGGTAATGCGCACAAACTCAGACGCATACCAGCGCGCAAGCTGTAAAATCTGATGTTCGTTCTTGCCAGATCCAACCCCCTGTTCGATCTCAACAACGATTTCCGTCAGCATATCAATAACCATGTCGCCCGCACTGGCAAGGTTGGTACTGCCCAGCGACCGGTCGTCGGCCTTGGTCGACAGCACCCGGATCACCTTGAACAACTCACTGGGCCGCAACAACCGCATCAGAATGGACGACATAAACTGGGTTTCGTACCCGGTTTTTTCCTGCGATACCTCGATGAATTTTTCGCGCAACCACACCAGATCGGAATTGCTTAAACTGCGGATCGGGGCCGATGGAAACCGGTTGCGCATATCAACAATCGGTTCGGCAACCCGTAACATCCGGGCAATGGCGGCAAAGGGCTTTAAATGCACCCGCGCGCCTAGTCGCGTTGCCAGGGCGCGTTCATGCTTGACCCCCTGTTCGGATATCGCAACCTGCTGTTCAATGCAGATTGCAGCCTCCTTCCACAGCCGCCTTTCTGAACTATGGATGCGGGACTTGTCATTGGCTTCCGCCGCTTCTTCCAGGTCCTTGCATGCCTTGTGAAATTCGGCAGACGCACTTTCGCAGACCACATTCCAGATCGGCACCAATGACGGGCGACCGATACGTATGCTGGTTTCCCCGGGCAGCCCCGACGTCAACAGATCCTCGAACGGGGTACAAAACTGCCGCATCGGGGTGGGGTAACGCTCCGGCTTTAGCGATGCCAGCCGGGGACGCAAAATTTGTAAAATCTGATCGTGGGGCAGTGGCAAACGCGGCGCATTGCGGTCGCTTTCGATCGCACGGGTAAATTTGGTAATTTCAGCAGTACTTAACGAGTCAAACAATTGCTCAAGCTGCGAAATGGATGGGCCTGCACCCCCGGTTGCCTTCATACAGATGCCTCCCGAAAACGATCCAGCCGCGTGACCATATCGGCATCCACTTCGTCAGATCCCAGTTTGCGCAATTCCGCCGCCCACATCATCTGATTAACCCGAATATCGGTCCAGAATTGATATTCTTCGGGTTCCAGTTCGGCAATCGGGATCACCGGCAAAAAACTGGCCAGTTCCTCAAGGGCATCGCGCTGTTCTGTCCGGTTAAGCTGCATGGCCATCCGCCACCGCCCAATCAGTTCTTCCCAGCCGTCTAACAACCACCATAGCCGGTCAATGCTGCGGTCAATTTCACGCTGCGCCTTGGGCCAGTCGACCAAAACGGCCCCCATATCGTTGCTCCAGCGATCAATAATACGCAGCCAGCGTACCGCATGGTCATAGGTGGCCCCGGCACCGTTTATTACATGGGTCGCCATGAACCGGATATTGGACATTTCCGACATTGACCATTCCTCAAGCTCGCTCGACAACCGGCGAAGCCCATTGACCAGATCACGCAACGGGCCAGAACACCCATCGGTTGCCAGCCCGACCGGGCTGGTCAGAATGCTCCACTGCTCAAGACTGTCGATCACGGACTGATTGGCCGCACCGGCATCGCGGGCAAACCGGTCCAGCGCCGTGCGGGCACGCTTTTGTCCCTCAAGCGTTGCCAGATCGGTTATTTTCATATCCTGCACGCCGTCGCCGCCAAGCTTGCGCAAGGCCTGGTAAACCAGGGTCAACTGGCCGGTATCGCGATGGACTTTTTCCTGTTGGTCAAGCAAGTCGGCCTCGCGGGCCAGGCGAATACCACCAACGCCGGTGCGGGCAATCTTGCGAGAAATACGGCGTAAAATTGCAGGATTGGGCTTCGAAACCACGGCCAGTTCTTCAAACAGCATACGATCATGCACTGACAGATCAAAAATCTGGCGCATGGTCTCCAACGGCATTTCATAGGTCCCCAAGCCCCCTGAAAGACCCGGCAGATTGATCACCAGCTTGTTATAGGGATCACGAACAACGCGGGCAAACCGCAACGGGCGCGTTGTAAACGGTGTTCTGACCCCACGCCCCTCAAACGTTTTGGGTAACGCAGACAGCGGATTTGGCTTCCCCGAAAGACTGCCCGTCGCATCATTCCCACTCTGTGGGCCCTGTTGCAGATGTTGTTGTCTGGTCATCCTGACTATCGATCAGCCTTTCTTTCAACGGGAAACCCCACCCACAAGTATAACCCATCCTTCTCAAGAAGATTACACTCTATCCCGGAGACCATATTTCATAAAAGAACCCGTCCCGACAACCCCATTGCCGCGGAAAACCTATGGTCGCCGTCATATTTTGCAAATTTGACATCATAAATGTCATGTTTTTGCAAATAACGCCTCAATTCTGAAGACCCCCCAACGCAAAGCTGATTTTTCGAGCCGAAAAGTTAGTTAAAATCTCGAAGCCGGACACAGCAATTATCAACCACAGGTATTTTTATTTTCCTTTACGTGGTGATAGCGATCAAACAAAAAAAGACCCGGATGCAACATATCCGGGTCTTTTTAAAAACTGGTGCGCACCCCGATAGACAGACTTCACTCGACGTTACGCACTGCTTCAGACACCACCAGCTGCGCAATTCGCTCGGACAACCCGGGATCATTCACGGCGCGCGCAAGCGTGACGCCTCCCGTGAGCAAGGCAAGCAACAAAAGTGCCCGGTCTTCTGGCGAAGTGCCCTTTGCATAGCGCGGCGCATCTTCCGGCAAGCCAGCGGCAATTTCGCTGACCAGACGTTCCAGCTCCCTGGTATAGGCAAGCCGGGTATCCTCATCTGACCGCATGACGTCGGCAGAGAGTGTCGGCAAGGTGCAGCTATCTCCAAGGTCGCAGGTTCGCTTATAGCCGAGATAGAAACTAACAAAGACCTTCAGCCACCCCCCAGCCTGTTCGGTTTTCAACGCTGCGATTCCTTGGCGCAGTTCTTCCATACCTGCCAGAATGGAGGTGCGAAAGGCCTCACTCTTGGTCTTGAAATGACCATAGAACGCCCCATTGGTAACGCCCGCCGCCTTCGTCAGCGCATCGATACCTGCACCACCATAGCCTTCTTTACGAAATACCTGTCCGGCAGCAATGACGACCTTCGCCCGCGTTTGCTTCTTGTGCTCGGCGCTATAGCGCATATCGACCTCCTTTAAGAGCATTCACTCTTTATTATTTACATAGAGAGTGAATGGTGTTTATTAATAGAGAGTGTTCGATATATATGCCTTACAGCACCTTTTCAAACAAGGAGAAGACCATGCCCATAACACTCACGATCCCGGAAGGGCTCTTGTCGCCTGCCGTTCAGACCGAAACCTTTGCCAAATTGACCGACGTGCTCCTGGAGGTTTGCGATCTCAGTGGAAATGCCTTCATGATGGCCAATATCGTGGGCTCGATCCATACACTGTCGGCAGGCCGTATCCTTGCCGGTGGCAAGCCGGTTAATGCCGCATTCATCGAATTGAAACTGCCTGAAATCGCCGTGGCGACACCGGAAGCAAAACGCGCTTTCATCGAAAGAGCAACAGATGTGGTGGAAAAAGCGGCCAACGGCAAGATCAAACGCGAGCATATCTGGTCGAACATTGTGTACGCACCCGAAGGAGCGTGGGGTATTGCGGGGCGGAGCTATGCGAATGCCGATCTGGGCGACGCCATCGCCAGATCCGCTGAGATAAATAACGCCTGAACGAGATCCACCCCGGGCCGGACCTGAAAAGTCTGGCCCGGATTGAACAGGAAGAGGACATTATGCAGCTTGCCAATTATTTGTTTTTCACAACCCAATGCGAAGAAGCTCTTTCCTTTTACACCGCTTGCGGGCTGGGACAGGTGAGCGTCCTGCTGCGCCATGGCGATCTGGATATCCCGGTTGAGGACGCCGCGATGGCAGGCAAAGTGATGCACGCCCGCTTCGAGGGGCCAGGTATCCTGTTTTTTGCGTCCGACAACCATGATGCAGAGCCAATGCGCGGCTCCTCCCACATCCTCCTTATGAAAGACCGCAGCAAGACGCTAAACTTGTTTGACAGGCTGGCAAAAGGAGGACGTGTGACCACACCTCTGGCGATGCAGCCCTGGGGAAGTTATTACGGCAAGCTGACCGACAAATTCGGAGTCCAGTGGATGCTGGACTGCATTGTTTAGGTACTCTGCCGTCAACAGCTCAGGCGCCGTGAACCCCTTCTTCGAACTTTGAAAATGGAACGAGACCACCGGCTGCATATATGGCAATAGCGCGAAATCTGCAGTTCCCTATTACACATGGCATGATGCCGAAATCCCCGGAGCTATCGGCCATCGCGAAAAAATCATGAAATTTGGTGCACCGCGCCGAGTGAAGATGAGAACTATGTCTACGCTATAGCCCTCCTTTAGCTCGATCTGGAATCCGGCCCCCATCTCCTCAATTCTCTTAGCAAGCCGTCACCACGGGGGATGATCACGGGGCCAACGCCACGTCGCGATGAGGTGAGGCGACGAGCGCGCGACCGAGTTGTTCGGCCTCCGGCATGGAGCCAGCCATCTTGACCGGAACACCGAAAGCCTTTTCGAGCATGGCGGATTTGGTCACCTGAAATGCGCGCTTGAGGCTACTTTCTTCGATGCTAATCAGCCCTTTGCAAACCGCTGCCAAGGCTCGGCGATTTTCTTTCAGCCATCGCGCCCGAAGTCTTCTCCCTTCCTGGGCTCGTCTTCTCGGTTCGCCAGTCTGCGGGGCGTCGCCCTCGTTGAAATCCGACGGGAAAATGATAACGAAAGCCTCGCCGCGGGCGATTAAAAATGCCGGGACCAAACATTTAGCGTCTCCATTTCCCACTGCCACTGGTCAGCCGTTCCCGGCATTTTTTCCAGATCACTGGCTTGGACGATCGGAAACTGCGCTATGTTGTGCAATTCAAAGTTTCTATCGCAATCTGACATCAACGACTCCCCGCGGCCAATTCAGCTGCTTCAATCAATAGCTTTCCAAGATGATAATGATCCGGGCAGCTAACTTATTTCAGGCGCTGTACCGGAAACTCCGAAGAGCTTCGCGGCTCCCTGGTTGGATATGGTCACAGCCTTCGATGCCCAATCGCGCATGACGCGCTCGTACCCGGCAACAATCTGGACGAGATTGTGTTGCGGCATTTCAGCGTTGCTCAAGGCGTCGGCAAGCGCCAGGGCATCTCTCAGAGCTGTATTGGCTCCAACACCACCTGCGGGGCTCATCGCGTGAACGGCATCGCCGAGCAAGGTCACGGGACCCGATCGCCATTCGACCTCGGGTCGGCCGCTTCTCACCGGTAGCATCGCCACCGCCGAAAGATCGGTTCGGTCCATGATTTGCTGAAGCGCGGGATGCCAGTCTTTGGTCAATGACGAAAGGATGTCACCGAGAGCCGACCCGGCGGCGGGAGCATCCGTCATGGCTAGTCCGAGACGGTCGCGGGAGCCGATAACAGCCCAATAGCGGTAGTCGTCGACATCCGTAAGCTTGCAGCCAGGAGCAATCGACCGGGCGATGGCTGACAAATCGTCCTCAAAGCGCATCTCGTCGATGATGGCGCTGTAACCATCTGCAAATACAACGCTCGTTCCGGCATAGGCATCCGTCGTCTCGCCCAGCCGGTTCAGCGCGGATTTACCGTAAATGCAAACGGCGCCCGTATCGCTCGGTGTGGCATGGGGCACCAGTTGCGTCCTGACTCGGGAATTCACGCCGTCGGCACCGACCGCCAGACTGGATACGACCGGATCGGCAGCATCGAAAACAAGTTCGACCCGGCCATCCTCCAATATGCGGAAATTTTCGAAGTCGTGCCCAAAATGAATGTTCTCCTTGATCCCGCACATCAGGATTTCACGCAACGTCTGACGGTTGACGCTCAGGTCGGGGCTTTCGTTTGGGCCATGCCCCGATGATCCGGTGCGCCAGCTTTCAGGCACTCGTCCCGTCGCTTCTTCCATCTGGGGCGTGATGAAGCGACCCTCCGTGGCGGCGGTCGAAGCCGTCTGCCGGAACAGCGCGTAAAGGTCGGAGGGCAACACCGCCGCCAAAGCGTGCTGCCCATCGGCATCGATCCTGATCCGGTACCCCTGTATGCGGCTGTCGGGTGCAGGGTCACGCTCGTAGACATCGAAGGCTATCCCCGCGCGGTTGAGGCCTTGCGCCAAGACCAGCCCCCCAAGCCCTGCACCGATAATGGCAACGCGAAACTCACTCATGCTGCTCTCCTGTCGTCGTTATTTCTCGGCTTTGCCGATCTCTTCATCAGAGTTGCACGAAAATGGACCGGGATGATAATGGTATATGGACAGAAAATAGTGATTTTAGGCCAAAATGAATGCGACGGTGAAAAGCCCTTCGGATGGGTATAGCGATTGGAGCGAGGGACCCTCGCTCATCGCGATCCGGGGAGACGACCTTCCGGGAAATGAGTATCGTCTCGGGACACGCGAGTATGATTGGCATCATCATCTGCGCGGTCAGGTCTTCTGTGTCGAAGCGGGCCTGATTCATGTGACGACGATGAACGGCACATGGCTGCTTCCGCCGCATCGCGCTGGATGGATTCCGCCCGGTGTGCCGCACAAAGTTCGCGTCAGCGGAGCCTTAAGTGGCTGGACGCTTTTTCTCGCGCCGCAGGTGTGCAACGATTTTAAGAAACAGCCCTGCGTCATCGGCATCAGCGAAGTGCTTCGTGTCCTCGCGTCCAGGGCCGTTGAATGGAACAAGGATGTCTTACTCGCCCCGGAACAAGAGCGCATTGCCGCAGTGATCCGCGATGAAATCCGCCAGGCGCGACATGAGGCGCTGTACCTGCCGATGCCATCGGACGCGCGCCTGAAAAAGATTGCGCACGCGCTTCTCGAAACCCCCGGCAGCACCCGCACGCTTGAAGACTGGGCTTCGTTCGCAGCGATGTCGCCCCGGACCTTGCGCCGCCTGATCGTGGCAGAAACAAGCCTGAACTTTAGGCAATGGCGTCAACAGGCCCAGCTGACATATGGTCTGGATATGCTCGCGCGAGGAATCTCTGTGGCAGAGGTGTCCGACGAATTGGGCTATGCGTCGCCTAGCAATTTCATTGCGATGTTCAAGAAAGCTTTTGGTGCCTCGCCCGCGCGTTATTTCGGCCGCACGCCTCATCGGCCGCTAGCGACTCGGCTCGGTAATGTGCGGTGACCACGTGCAATGTCGAACGGAGGAAGGGCAGCCCGCAGGGCTAAAAAAGCTGCCTTATTCAATTGCGCTGATGTTGGCGGCGATTGCGGCTTTGTATGAAGCGGTCATATTTCTGTCCTTTGCTGGGTTGGGCTAAGGACAGTACAGCCCTCTTGGCGAGGGACTGCCAGTCGAAAAAGAGCAACAATTTTGCGAAGTGCCGTTATGCAGAATATGTTGCCAAACTGTGCAAAAAATCGCGCGCCGCTATATCACGTCAGTATCGTTTCGGCAGGGATCGCCTGCCAAAGAGGAGAATCGGCGGAAAATGGTGCGCCCGACAGGATTCGAACCTGTGACCCCCAGATTAGGAATCTGGTGCTCTATCCTGCTGAGCTACGGGCGCATACTCCGATAAAGGGTGATCTGACTTAGCAGGTTCATTCCCACGGATCAATTATTCGATACCGTGCCGACCGAATTTTCAAAACACAAACCCAAGAAAGCGCATTCGGCAAAGCCGATACGCCAAGCATGTGTCAGTTAAAAATTGCCGAAACCGGAACCGTATATGTCAGCGAAATCACTTCGGCACCAGGATTGATATCGCCAATATCGGCATTGGAAATATGGGCGAACCCCAGCCCGACGCGCGCTTTGTTATCAAAACGATAGGCCACTTCAATACCGGATCGAAACTCGATCCAATATCCAAGGTCCTCGCCATCGCCCTCGTGATAGGCCCCGACGGAACTGTAAAACGATGTGGCAAAATGTTCGCCCCATAAAACATCGGCCATCAGACCACCATATCCATGAACCGCATGATCTGACGTCACCATCACACCACCAATCGGCCTTAAAACACCGAAAAAGGCGTGATCATCGCGATAATCAAGCCGCATCTCGGCAGCATTATCGCCGTCACCAACGTTAAATATCCCGGTAGAAAACCCAATTTGCGCAACATCGTTGCTGCTGCTTGAAAATTCCTGCGCCTGACAGGCATCAGCCACACAAAAAGCTGCCAATCCTGCCAGTACGCCCCAAAAATTTACCCGCATTTAGTGTTCCCCGCACATCTATCTAACTTAATCTTATCAAAGCAAGCCACCAAGGCAATATTTCAAATGCGAAGACGGGCCGCTATTTCGGATATTTGGCGGCAAACAAATCTGTCGCCCGGACAAGTTCGCGGATCGTACCCGGCTCGCTGGCGGCATGTCCGGCGTCGTCAACAATCACCATGTTGGCTTCCGGCCAGGTTGCGGCCAGATCAAACGCATTTATCGGCGGACACACCAGGTCATAGCGCCCCTGAATGATGGTAGCGGGCAAATGGCGTATCCGATCAACATTCGCCAGCAACTGATTTTCCGAAAAGAACCCCAGATTAACAAAATAATGATGTTCCAGCCGCGCCAGCGCCAGGGCAATTTCATCGCCTTCAAAACTGTCAACCAGGCCTTCATCGGGCAACAGGGTGCAACATCTTGCTTCATATCCGCTCCAGGCGCGTGCCGCCTGATTTGCGGCGTCTTGCCCGTGTTTGCCCGCAAAATACGCCCCATACAAATCCAGCAAGGCCTGCGCGCCGGGGTTTTTGGTTTCCCCCACCGCGGCAAGAAACTGCTGTTGCGCATCAGGCAGAAAATTGCCCATGCCCGTCATGAACCAGTCAATTTCCGATGGCCGACATAAAAAGATCCCGCGCAACACAAAACCCAACGCCCGTTCCGGATAGGCCTGCCCATAGGCCAGCGCCAGCGTCGACCCCCACGAGCCGCCAAAAACCAGCCATTTTTCAACATTGCGCGCGGCGCGCAGGGCTTCAATGTCGCCAATCAGATCCTGGGTCGTATTGTTTTCAAGCGACCCAAATGGCCGCGATTTGCCTGCCCCCCGTTGATCAAACAAAATCACCCGGTATTTCTCGGGATTGAAATAACGTCGATGGCTCGGTGAAATTCCTGCTCCGGGGCCACCATGCAGGAAAATAACTGAAATTCCGTCCGAATTCCCGGTTTCTTCCCAGTAAATTTCATGCCCGTCAGGGCGCGTTAGCCAGCCGGAATCTCGCGGGTCTATTTCTGGATACAACAAGGCTTACCCCTAAATTCATTCAAACATTACAAAGCTGGCACGGCACAAACAGGCACCGCGTCAGTTCCTATCAGATCGGGCCAAGCCGATACACAACGACGATAAATCGGTGGGGGCAATATAAGGCCCGCCGCGATTTTCAATCATTCCCCGGACCAAAACAGAACGACCGATCCAGTCTTCCAGCGCAATGCCCGCCCCGGCCAAGACTGCAACCTGTTTGCTGTCCAGGGCAATGGTAAAATCACGCCGCCAGTCCAAACCAAAATTCAGATAACTGCGATATTGCTGTGCCTCAACCGACGCCAACCGCCCCTGCACCACCGCAAACTGGCCAATACCGGCCTCGGCAAACGGCATGGCCCAGGCCGTTTCAGCCTCATGGTTTGCCGCAAAAGAATAAAGCGGTCCTTTTTCGCGGCCACTCTGGCTTGTCTGTCCCCACATCCCGCGTTTGGCGTGGCGCGCTGCTTCCTCCAGACCGGTCAGCCGCGAAAGGAATTCTCCCCGCTGCATTTTCACCGTTTTTACCGGCATGGCAGCACTGGCGTTGCCCGCGATACCCCCACGCCGCTCATCCTGCTCCGATCCTGTCCCTAATGACGAAGGCGAAGGCGAAGGCGAAGATGAAGGCAACGGCATAAGCCACGATATTTCGGCATTTTTATTGCCGGTTTGGCGGGGCAAAACCATTGCCAACCCGGCCAACACCAGTTTTTCCTGCCACAAAGCCCCATCAGACGTGGCAAAATACACAGGGCGCCTTGGGTCCTTCCCGGCGGGCGGCACCCGGTCTGGTGCCAGTTCTTCGCGTCCATCAAGGGGCACGACAGCAACAACATCGCGGTAATTTTGTTGCATATAAGCCAATACAGCATCGCGCATCGCTGGAACAATCGCAATATCAGCCAACCGCAACGGACCACTTTGCCGCAGATCGACCAGGCCGGTGGCAAAAATATCGTCAATATGACCTGGCTGTAAAAGTCTCACAGATTGATAAGGGGAAAGGCTGGTTGCCTGCAGGTTTGTCGCAACACCGCATTGATACCCCGTCGCATCGTTTGCCCCATCGCCCCGCTGCAACGAACTGTTTTTTATCGATATGCCAGGCATAACTGAACTTTTGCCAAAATCCGTCTTGGCATTGGCCCGCATCGCCCATCCGATGCCCACAATCAAAACAAGGGCGCAACAGCGTCGCATCGACAATTGCGATAAATTTCCAGCATTTTTGCCAGCACGGGCCATATAATGCAGTCTCTCCTTTTGGAAGATTGATCCTCGTCGCGACACGCGCTAGGAAACTAAAGATTGCCTGCACATGGCACAAGCATGCAGGCAAAATGATGCACAACAAAAACCACAACAGGGCCCCTATCTTTTCCCTGTTGAAGACAGCAGCACCAATAGCGGGCAAAAAGCGGAGGCTAAGATAGTGACAGGTTGGCAAAACAAGCGCAAAGCACGAACAGCATCCCTATGGATTGCCCTTGGATTGATGAGCGGACTGGCGGGCTGTTCAACAAACCCCGCCACCGGCCACGATACCTTTACCGCCTTCATGCCCCCGGCACAGGAAGCCGAGGTTGGCGCAAAAGAACATCCAAAAATCCTCAAGGAATTTGGCGGCAGTTACGACGCTAAAGACCTGCCGACCTATGTTTCGGAAATTGGCAACAAACTGGGGGCTGTAACCGAAACCCCCGATCAGAAATTTACCTTCACGGTTCTCGATTCGCCCATCGTCAATGCCTTTGCCCTGCCCGGCGGGTATGTTTATGTCACCCGCGGCCTGTTGGCACTGGCATCAAACGAAGCCGAACTGGCCGGGGTGCTGGCCCATGAAATCGGCCATGTTGTCGCCCGCCATTCGGCCCAGCGATACAGCCGGGGGGTGTTAACCCAGGTTTTGGCCGGTGGGCTATCGGCAGCCATTGGCAACGGGGCGGGCGAGGTGATTGGCATGGGGGCGAATGCCTATATGCAGTCCTTTTCGCGCGAACATGAATTTGAGGCTGACAAGCTCGGTGTGCGCTACCTCTCGCGCGCCGGATATGACCCGGCGGCAATGGCCAGCTTCCTTAAAAAACTGCGCGCCCATTCGCGATTGCAGGCCGAACTTGCCGGACGCTCGCCCGATGATGTTGACCAGTTCGACATTATGGCAACCCACCCGCGCACGGTGGACCGTATCGAACAGGCTCGGGCGGCCGCCAATACGCCGGTATCTGGCACCCCGCGCCTGGAAACTGTGAAATACATGACCGAAATTGACGGCATCATGTATGGCGACGGCCCGGAAAACGGCTTTATCCGGGGACGCAAATTTGTACATGTGCCGCTGGATTTCTATTTTGAAGTCCCCGACGGTTTCTCCATGATCAACCAGCCCGATGCTGTGGTTGCCAAGGATAATCAGGGCGCAACCATCATTTTTGAAGGCGCGCCTGCGGCTGTGGTCCAAAGCGGCCCCCGTGCGTATCTGCAACGCGGATTTTCCAAATCGGTGCAACTGCGCGATATTCAGGCGATTGATGTCAACGGTCAAAAGGCCGCAACAGGCTCGGCCGATATATCGCTTAAATCCGGGACAAAGGCCCGCTTACGCGTGGTCGCCATCGTCCATGGCACATCGGCCTTCCAGTTCCTGTTCCTGTCCCCGCTCGACCGGGCAGACAGCTATAATCTCGACCTGCGCCGCACCACATACAGCTTCCGGTCCTTAACCAAGGCCGAGAAAAAGCAATATCACGCCCTTTCCATCCGGGTTCGCGCGGTTAATCCCGGCTATACCGTTGATACCTTTGTAAAATCAATGGCGGTTGACCGCCGCCCCGAAGAAACATTTGATGTGCTAAACGGTATTGAAAACGGCCAGCTTCCCCCGGAAGGGTCACTGGTGAAAGTGATCGACGAATAATATTCCGTCGCGCGACCAGAGAAGCGATTGGCAAGGGCTTCGGTGAGCCCGCCCGCCGAGTGAGGGGCTCCTTGACCGGTTCCGATCTATAACCATTGGGCAAACGCCATGTAAATCGCTTTTGATCAACCAAACCGGCAACAATACATCGCCCCAAACAAACGAAACCCCGTCAGCTTATAGTGAACTGACGGGGTTTTCATTTTGATATCGAAAAATGACAGGCCCGGTTATGATCCCAGCCCGCCCTCAAACAAGCCATGCTTTAAAGCACTTTTCCTTTAACTTTCAATACGATCAACAATCTGGCCATTGCTGCCAATGGCGGCCGCCACCAGCTTGCCGCCGCGCCCCGCACCCCCATCAAGGGACAGGGTATATTCGCGTTCGGAAATGCCCGGCTTATTGTTCGATGCGCCGCGAATAATGCGGGTGCAGTCATAATAACGTTCGGTAATCGCCTCGAACATCGACGCCCCCCACCAGAAAGTATCGGTTTGCGCGGTTAAGGCGCGCGAGGAATCCAGCCCGGCATGAACAAAAATCAGCGAGCCGTCATTGACGTAAGCGGCATGTTTAAGGTCCGCCATCAATGCCCCGTGGCCGTCATGACGGCGTAAAGCATCGCTAAGATGCCCGGTCCATTGTGCAATCAAATGTGCGCCCTGGCGCATGGTTGCCTGCACCGTGGCCGGGTTAAAGCCATAAGCCCGGACAATGCCCGCCGCCCCGCGTGACAACATCCATTCAAAAACTTCGCCAGGATTGGGGGCAAACTGCAATTGCTGCAATTTGGTCAGCATTTCTTCGGCGGCACCGCGCAGAAAAACGATATCGGCCAGATCAACGCCATCCTGGGCGATGAAAAACCGGCGGAACAGCAAAACTTCATTAACGGCGGCAACCACATTTTCACCCGGGCCATCGCCCCAGTAATTGCCGGTATAAACCAGCCGGTCACCCGCACGAATTTTGCGTGCCAGCTTGGCGTGCACTGCCTGCAATGCCCCGATATCGCCATTAATGGCCCCGACGACCCAAATATGATCGGCAGGCTTTAACGACGCCAGAACGGCTGCTGCTTGCGCCATGACATGCTCCTGATGAAAAAACCGGCCCAAGAATAATACCCGGACCGGCTTTAAGAAAGTGTATCTGATGATATAACCGCAATTGCGGATCAGGCAGCTTTTTGCAACAGCTTTTCCAGCCGCCCCGATGCCTTGTCCTTGTCGATTTTTTCGATCGCGGCCAGTTCATCTACCAGGCGCTCGAAGGCGGCTTCGTAAATCTGGCGTTCGGAAAAAGATTGTTCGGGCTGGGTCGCAGAACGGTGCAAATCACGCACGACTTCGGCAATTGAAACAGGGTCACCCGAATTGATTTTTGCTTCGTATTCCTGGGCGCGACGCGACCACATGGTGCGTTTAACGCGCGCGCGGCCCTTAAGCGTGATCAGGGCTGAATCCATCTGCTTTTTAGAGGACAGCTTGCGCAGACCAGAGTTACCCACCTTGTTGACCGGCACGCGAAGTGTCATACGGCTGGAGTCAAAAGAAATCACATAAAGGCGCAGTTCCTGACCTGCAATTGCCTGGGTTTCAAGGCCATCAACACAGCCAACACCATGCGCAGGGTAGACAACAAAATCGCCAACAGTAAAGGGCAACTTATCCGACATCAAAGCTTCCTTCCGGCCCACAAGAGCCTGGTCATTTAAAACACCTTGGTCCCAACGACGCGAAGGGCACCGTACGACCATGCTTTTGGCGTAGTCGCGGTAACAGACAGGTAATAAAACGGAAATCCGACAGTGCGGAATAGAGCCTGCCGAGCCCTCAACGCGAAGACCAACAATAACACAACTGACCGGCCGATCACAGAACTTTTCTGTGCGGCCGGTTCAATGCTGCCATGCGCAGAAATAATTTCTGCGCTGTTTTAAAGGTTTGTCGCACCGCGAAGGTCAACAATATCAATCAATCACCGGAGCCAGGGGCCTCGGACAACAGATCGGCCTTGCCAGGTTTGCCATCCCATTCGGCGGCATCTGCCGGTGCATCACCCTTACGGGTGATATTCGGCCAGACTTCAGCAAACTTGCGGTTAATTTCCAGCCAGTTATCCAAATTCGGTTCAGTATCTGGAATAATCGCTTCAGCAGGACATTCGGGTTCGCAGACACCGCAATCAATGCATTCATCAGGATGAATAACCAAAAAGTTTTCACCTTCATAGAAGCAATCGACGGGGCAAACCTCGACGCAGTCCTGATACTTACACTTGATGCAGTTTTCTGTCACCACATAGGTCATGGTGTAACTCCGTACAGGTTGCGGGGCCTGTGGCGGCTGCGCCCACCGTCGGCCTACTTTCTCTCTCGGCCATTGGTTATCACGCAGGGGTGCTGTGTGCAACTGCATTAAAACACTACTTTTTGCAGTAGTATTTGACGGTGTTGCAACGCACCAAATATCAATCAATTTCCGACATCATTTTGTAATTATTGTCAAAATCCAACACGCCCTTATAAAATATATTTCCCGAACCGGTGGCGATAGAGCCTTGCAACAATTGCAATTCTGCTGCCCTTAACATACTGTTTGCATCATTGAATGGCCGCAGAACCATCTTTTAGGGCGTGGATAGCGGAGGCTGGCCTGATAAACGCGGGGCTTCGGTGGCAGAATCGCCTGTCTTTCAAACAGGCGCGAGCCGCTGTTATCATAACTTTGCTGATTGGCGTTGGTTTCAGTGCACTCCAGATTCTCTGGGACCTGCACGGAGAACGCCACCAGATTGATCGGACCGTAAATCAGGTTCTCGCGACAGTGCGGGAATCTGCGACCCAGGCGGCCTATGGTCTTGACGAAACCCTGGCCGAACGGGTGGTATCAGGCCTGTTTGAATACGAACCGATATATCGGGCCCGCCTGCGCGACGATTTTGGCAATATCCTTGCCAGACAGCATCGCCAGCAATCAAGCTCCAACCTGCGCTGGCTGACCACCTGGATGTTTGGCGACAATCAGCATTATGAAATTCCCCTGACGATCGGGGACTCTGCCGATCTGGTTGGATATCTGGAAATTGATGTTGATACCGGCCTGATCGCGGCGGGTTTCATCAACCGTTCCGCCTTGATCCTGGCATCAGGGCTGGTTCGCAATTTCCTGCTCGGCATTGCCCTTACGGTATTTTTCTATATCGCCCTGACCAAACCGCTCTTGCGACTGGTACATTCAATGCGGCAGGTGGACCCGGCCAGCCCGGCAACCACCAAAATCGATGTTCCCGACAATCATGCCGCCGATGAACTGGGTTTGCTGGCCCAGTCGGCCAACGGCCTGCTGATGGAAATAGATGAAAATCTGTGGCGCCTGCGTGAAGCAGAACAGGGACTGCGTGAACGCGAAAGCCGCCTGCGCAGTATCATGCAAAATGTAGCCGACGGCATTTTAAGCGTGGATAAAGACTGTTGTATCTTGCAATGCAATCCGGCCTGCCTGCAATTGCTGCGTCTGCCCGAAAACACCGAACTGGTCGGACGAAACCTGTATGACTATATCGTCGATGCATCCCGCCTCAACCTCTCGCAGATCCTAAAACAAACCGTCGTAGACGACGATACATTCCGCCCGGTCCTGGACCGGTCCATCGAACTGGTTCTGCGGTGCGCCGATGGCAACAAAATCAGGGTCGCGGCGGTTTTCCGCCCGATGCAATATGAAGACAGCCTGCTTTATACCGTGGTCTTTCACGATGTAACGGCCCAGCGGCGATATGAAGAACGCCTGGTCTATATGGCCAATCACGACTCGCTGACCGACCTTCCCAACCGGTCAATGCTGGAACTGAACCTGCGCGATGCCCTGACCGGTTTTGACAAGCAAGGTGAGATCATCACCGCCCCCGAAGACGTTGCCCGCCTCACGGCAACCGCCCTGCTGTTTATAGATCTGGATCGTTTCAAGCTGGTCAATGACAGCCTTGGCCACGATTTTGGCGACCTGTTGCTAAAAGAAGTGGCGAACCGCCTGCGCGGCATCATTCGTCGCAGCGACACGCTGGGGCGGCTGGGCGGCGACGAATTCCTGATCATTATTCCACACCTGAACGAAACCCAGGAAGCCGCCGATCTCGGCCAGACGGTGCTGAACGCCTTTTCGCCTGCCTTTGAAATCCGGGGACGGCAATTGTTTGTCTCGCCGTCGATCGGCATTGCCTTAAGCCCGGCCGATGGCAACGACTTTGCCACCCTGATGCGCAATGCCGATGCCGCCATGTATAGTGCCAAGGCGCGCGGCGGCGGCACCTATCACTTCTTCACCAAAATGATGAATGAAAGTGCTGTTGCCCGGCTTTCGATGGAAAACGATCTGCGCGATGCCATAAAACGTGAACAGTTCGAAGTCTATTATCAGCCCAAAATTCATCTTGCGACCGGGCGTCTGTCCGGGATGGAAGCATTGCTGCGCTGGAACCGGCCCGGACGCGGATTTGTTTCGCCGATGCAGTTCATTCCCATTGCCGAGGAAACCGGCCTGATCGGCAAGATCGGCGAATGGGTTCTGCGCGAGGTTTGCGCGCAAATTATTAAATGGGATGCCCAAGGACTCCCGCCTGTGGTGATTGCAGTCAATTTGTCGCCCCGCCAGCTCATCGAAGGACGTATCACCGACACGATTGCAAATATCCTTCAGGAAACCGGCGTTCCTGCATCGCGGCTGGAGCTGGAAATTACCGAAACCGTGATGATGCAAGGCATGAACAGGGCGGTTGCCATCCTGAGTGAAATCCGCCGTTTGGGGGTTCAGATCGCGATTGACGATTTTGGCACCGGGTATTCTTCGCTAACCTATCTCAAACGCCTGCCGATCAATTCGATCAAGATCGACCGGTCATTTATCCGCGATATCACAACCGACCCCGACGATGCCGCCATCACCAACACCATTATTCTCATGGGTCGCAATCTTGGCTTGCGCGTGATTGCCGAAGGCGTTGAAACCAAAGAACAGCTTGAATTTCTGCGGGCCCATGATTGTGACGAGATCCAGGGTTTCCTGATTTCAGAGCCGCGCCCGCCCGCCGAAATCGTGTTATTGATGGAACAACTGGAACAGGCATGACGATCTGCCCTATAATCGCAAAACCGTTTTCACTGGCAGCAGTCTGACAAAGCTTCTGACCAACCAGCATTATGCTGAACCAATTTGAGGATTTTATGTCGCATCCCCGTTCCGTCCTTCTGGTTGATGACAGCAAGTTTGCCCGGCTGCTGGTCAAGGCTTTTATCGAAAGCAGCTTTCCCGACTGGACAGTTGACGAAGCTGTTGACGCTATCGATGCCCAAACCAGGGCCGATGCCCGGTCCTTTGACTATTTTATCATCGATTTTAACATGCCGGGCAAAAACGGGCTGGAACTTGGCGCAGATATTCGCCAGCAACACCCGCAATCGACCGTTGCGTTGCTGACGGCAAATATTCAGCAAGATATCCAGAATAAAACCGAAGCGCTGGGCATGGACTTTATCGCCAAGCCGCCAACACAGGAAAAAATCACCGCCTATTTTTTAGCCAAAGAATCATCACATGATTGATTTATCCGACCTTGAACGCGATACCATCACCGAACTGATCAATATCGGCGTCGGGCGCGCGGCGGCCTCACTTTCTGAAATGGTCGATCAGTCGGTGGAATTAACCGTTCCTTCCATCAGCTTTGTCCAACGCTTTTCAGACGCCAACCTGATCGCCGCCCCAACCGAAGTGGTTTCGGCCGTCACCCAAAGTTTCAATGGCCCGTTTAACGGCGACGCCCTGCTGGTGTTTCCTGAAAAACGCAGCCTCGAACTGGTGCGCCGGTTGCTTAAGGTTGATGTCCCGCTCGACAGTCTCAGCGACCTGGAACAGGAAGCACTGATGGAGGTTGGCAACATCATCCTCAATGCCTGCCTGGGCAGCATTTCGAACGTCCTGGGGCACCCCATCAACTGTTCAATGCCCGTCTTTCGCAAATGCCAAAGCCGGGACCTGATGCCAGACATTTACCCGGTCAGCAGGCAAGATGCCGAAACAACAGCGCCCTTCTTGTTGATCCTTCATGTTCAGTTCATGCTGCGTGAAGATGATATCGACGGATATGTTCTGTTTGTCATGGATCTTGACTCGATCCAGACCCTTAAACAAATGGTCCAGCGTTATCTGGCACATACCTTAAGCTGATTAAACGCCCCCGCGCCACCGGCACATCCGGCCGCAAGGAGCACCAAACCATGCAACATGGTGACAAGACCCCACCCGAAGACACCAATGCCCCTGCCACCGGGGCCGGTTTTCCTGCGGGCTCAGCACGGACAAAAAATAAAACAATGGAAGCCTCTGGCAAAACAGCCGACCCGGTTCCTTCACATGCAAACTGGGGGGCGGAGCTGTATCTGACCCTGCTTGATACCGCTGATATTGGCGTCATCACCATCGCCCAGGACAAAACCATCATGTTCTGGAACAAATGGATGGAAAAGGCATCGGGGCACAAGGCCGCAAATGTGATCGGGCAAACCCTGGATGATGTTTTTGGCCATGCCATTCCCACGCGGTTACAAAATGGCATTCGGGACTGTCTGACGCTGGGCATGCCGGCAATGATCTCGCCGTCATTGAACAAAGCGGTTTTACCATTGCGTCCGTTGCCGCAATTTACCGAAAAATTCCCGCAAATGCAGCAATCCATCCGCATTCAGCCGGTCCGCACGACCAGCAACACGCTGCTATGTTCCATTACAGTGCGCGATGTCACCCTGTCGGTTCAGCGCGACCTGCTTTTGCGTCGTCAAGCTGCTGAACTGGCCGAACTGGTCACAAAAACCCGCCGCAGCGAAGACCGCACAAGGGCGATTTTACAAAACACCATCGATGCCATTCTGGTGGCCTCCGAAGACGGCACCCTCGAACCCCTTAATGCGCGCGCACAAGAACTGTGTGGCCCGCAGGGCGACCCGGAAATTAAAAACATCATCCGGTTTTTGTTACCCGACAGCGGCGGCAACCCGCCCCCCAAACCACCAAGCGACCGCCTGCTGACCGATCTTGGCACCGGTGTTATCGAAATCCTTGCCTGCCCGGCCAGCGGTTATAACATTCCCCTCGAAGTGGCGATCAGCCATTTCACCGCCTATGGCCGTTATCATTACATCATCACGCTGCGCGATATTTCACAGCGCAAACGCCATGAACTTGAAATTCAAAATACCATGCAGGAGCTTGAAAACTCCAATGCCGAGCTTGAACAGTTTGCCTATGCCGCCTCGCACGACTTGCAGGAACCTTTGCGCATGGTCTCAAGCTATACCCAGCTTTTGGCACGGCGTTACAAGGGCAAACTTGACGATACCGCCGATGAATTTATCCACTATGCCGTCGATGGCACCCGGCGTATGCAACGCATGATCGACGACCTGCTGACCCTGTCGCGGGTGGGACGACACGGCAAGCCCTTTCAGCCCGTATCGCTGGCGGGATTATTTGATGCGATCGAAGCCAACCTGCAAAGGGCCGACGCCGCCCCGGCGGGCAACATCATGCGCGCGCCCGACCTGCCCGAGGTTATCGGCGACCCCAGCCAACTGTTGCAACTGTTTCAAAACCTGGTGTCAAACGGGTTAAAATACAGCGACCCCGAACATGCCGAAGTGCGTATATCCGCCCGTGAATTTGACAATTTCTGGCGCATTTCGGTATCGGATAATGGCATCGGCATCGACCCGCAATATCACGCCAGCATCTTTGAAATTTTTAAACGCCTGCACGGATATGGCGAATATGCCGGTACCGGCATTGGTCTGGCGCTTAGTAAAAAAATTGTCGAACGCCACGGCGGCAATATCCATGTTGAAAGCGCACCAAATGAAGGCAGCACCTTCCATGTCGACCTGCCAAAAGACCACAGTGTATTGTGATTATGGGAAAAACCATGTAGCTTTCGTTTACGTAAGCGTAAACTTTAAAGAATTACATGACAGACAGTTTTTCTATTACCGAACTTGCCCGCGAATTTGATGTGACAACCCGGACCATTCGTTTTTACGAAGACCAGGGATTGATTGCACCACAGCGTGTGGGGCAAACCCGCATCTATGGCCAGCGCGACCGGGTACGATTGCGCCTGATCATGCGCGGCAAACGCCTGGGTTTTGCGCTTAAGGAAATTCGCGACCTGTTGGACCTTTATGAAACAGACCGCAGCGAAATCACCCAGCTTACGATCCTGATCAACAAGATCGAGGAACGCCGCGATACGCTGGTCAAACAGCGCGACGATATTGATGCCACACTTGATGAACTGGACCTGCTTGAAAACACCTGCCGCGATGAACTGGGCCGCAAGGAAGCATAATCGCCTGTCATCTTGTGACCAAAAACGTCAAAAGTCGTTTATGCGCGATAAAAACCGGGATCTGTCATGGTTGCGGACTTTCAGGCTGTTTGACAACAACCTGCGACGGACGGGAAAAAATAAACAGGCACACAGGGATGGCCACCATCACCTGCACCATGATCACCCAAGGTGTTTTTACAAAAAGGATCGAGGCCCCAATCATCAGGACAAATGCACTTGCCGCCATCATCTTGGCCCGACGGCTGATCACGCCATGTTCATTCCAATGCCGCAACGACGGCCCCAGATGCGGATGATTATAAAGCCAGGCATGGGCGCGCGGTGACCCTTTGCCAAACAGCCACGCGGCCAGCAAAATGAACGGGGTCGTCGGCAACAAAGGCAAAAAGATGCCGATCACGCCAAGACCCACTGCCAACCAACCGAAAACAAGATAGATATGACCAGGATGCACGTTTTTATTCCCATCAGGCGCGTCGCAGCATTGACGAATGCAATTTCATACAATGTAGTCAGCCAATAGGGAAACTTCAATTGCCCATTTGCAATCGATAATTATTTTCAACAAAAAAGCCAATCACCGCCGGAACGAGAACAATGATTGATATTGGTAGCGGCCTGTATTTTGACGAACGCCATCTGGAGTTTCAGTTTATCCGGTCATCGGGTCCGGGCGGGCAGAATGTCAACAAGGTTGCCAGTGCAGTTCAGATGCGACTGCGGATTGATGATCTGCACGAACTGCCAATGCGCGTGCGCGACCGGCTAAAGGAAATTGGCGGCAGCCGGGTGACCACCCACAACGAACTGATCATTGAAGCCCAGCGTTTCCGAACCCAGGAACGCAACAAACAAGATGCCATCGAACGCCTTGTCGCCATGTTGCGCAAGGCCGCCGAACGCCCGAAATTCCGCGTCAAAACCCGCCCGACCCTGGCCTCGAAACGCCGCCGCATCGACACCAAAAAGAAACGCGGAGATACCAAAAAAATGCGAAAAAGCCCTATCGACTAACGCCCCCACCTTTTGCAAACGCCATATAAGGTGCGACGTTACGTCGTAGCACCATGGCAACGATACCAAAACCTGCACTACTTGCCGTACCATACCTTGGCCTTCTGGTGAGATTGCACCGTCCGCTTTACCCGCCTATTGTCGGACCGGCACCCCGCAGCCGCATGGTGCATAAATGCCCCTGATGCAGGAATACCCCATGTTCGATCCCGACTGGACCAAAATTGCCACCGCCCCCCTGCCCGATAATTGTGGCTGGCGCGGGCAATATCGTGTGCGCTATTCCGAAATCGGCCAAAACGGTTTGGCGACCCTGCCAGCCCTGGCCGACTATATGCAGGATGCGGCAGGTTGGGGGGCCAAACGACTGGCCCTGGCCTATGACGATACCGTAGATCGGGGTGTCGCGTGGGTATTGGCGCGCATGGCCATTATCGTGCGGCATTATCCGGCCAACGGCGAAACCATTACCCTTGAAACATGGCCGTCGGGTTTTGCCCATCGCATGGCCAGCCGCGATTTTCGCCTGATCGACGACAGCGGCACCGTCTGCGCTGTCGCGCAAAATTTCTGGTCCCTGTTTGATTTGCAGGCCCGCCGTGCCGTGCACTGGCCCGACTGGCTTATCGCCCGCCTGCCCGACCCGCCCGGCCCGAAATTAATCGATCTTGCCCCGCGCACGCCCCCACCCCCGGCCAATATGACGGTGGCAGACCACATTACCGCCCGGGCATCGGACCTTGATGTCTATGGTCACGTCAATAATGTACGCCTGATGCAATGGGTTTTGGCCGCCAGTGGCCCCAATCGCACTGCCGATTTTCAACCCGACAGCCTCGACATTCAGTTTCGCGCCGAATGCCGCTTGCGAGACAAGGTTGAAATCCGCCAGGCCGATGGCTATGCCACAATTTCACGCCGCGATCTGCCGGACGGCAAAACCGGCGATACCGATCTGGTCCGGGCGCAATTTACGCACCAGCCATAATATCGCCCCTGACATGCAGCCGCAAATTTCCAGTATTTGCACAGCACCGGTTTTAACCAAATCTGCGGAACCCCAAATGCGCGCTTGCCCCTGATTACGGGCGCGCATGGATTGCCTTTGCCTCCAGATGTGTTTCCAAACCAAACACACCAAATTCGCGCCCCAAACCGGACTGCTTAAACCCGCCAAACGGCGCCTGGGGTTCATGAAACAACCCGTTAATCAACACCCGCCCGGCATCAATACGATCTGCAACCTTGCGTGCCCGTGCGTCATTGCCCGAAAACACACAGGCCTGCAGGCCGTAATCGGTATCGTTGGCAATGGCGATGGCATCTTCTTCACTGTCATAGGCAATCAGGCACAAAACCGGGCCAAAAATTTCCTCGCGCGCAATGGTCATATCGTTGGTCACATTGCCAAACAGGGTTGGCCGCACAAAATAGCCCCCCAACCCGGCAGGGTGCCCCAAGCCACCGGTCAAAAGGGTCGCACCTTCCGCGATTCCCTTGGCGATATAGCCCTGAACCCGGTCATACTGGGTTTGGCTGACCAACGGGCCAAGCTGGCTTTTCGGGTTGCCCGGCTGGTCCACCACCACAGTGTTTATCGCGTCGATGGCGGCGGCTTCGGCCTGCTTCATCATGTGGGCGGGTACCAAAATACGTGTTCCGGCAATACAGGCTTGGCCGCTATTCATAAAACCTGCCGCAATCGCGATTGGCATCGTCTCGGCCAGATTGGCATCATCGAGAATAACCGTGGGCGATTTCCCCCCCAGTTCCAGTGTCACGCGTTTCATGCTCTCGGCACTGTTGCGCAAAATACGTTTGCCCACGGCGGTAGACCCGGTGAACGAAATTTTGGCGATGTCACGATGGCGGCTCATATGCTCCCCCACCACATCGCCGCGCCCGTTAACAATGTTTAACACCCCGTCAGGCAAACCGGCCTTGTGCAGGGCACGGGCTAAAATATCGGTTTGAAGTGCACTCATTTCGCTGGGTTTGATCACGGTGGTACAGCCCGCCGCAATCGCCGTTGCCAGCTTGTTGGTGATAAAGCCCGAATTGCTGTTCCACGGAATAATCGCCCCCACGACCCCGATCGGGGTCATGACCACCGTGGCCGATTTCACCGGTCGGACAAACTGGTAATCTTCCAGGGCTTCGGCCATGGCGGTAAAATTATTTGCTGCCATCGCCATCCACTGGCTCATCACGCCCACCGGCCCGCCATATTCCTCGACCACAGCGGCAAGTAATTCTTCCTCGCAATCAACAACAACATCATGAAGCTGACGCAACATTTCCTGACGTTGCTTTTTCGATGTTTGTGAAAATGCCGGAAACGCCGCTTTGGCGGCGGCAATGGCGGCGTCGGCATCGCTTTCATTGCCCAGCCGCACCTGCCCGATTACCTCGCCCGATGCCGGGTTGTGCAAGTCAAACATGTCGTGCCCTTGCGGGGTTACAAAGCGGCCATTGATGTAAATTTTATCGATCAGATGCATGTCACTATCCTGTATAAAAACCATCGGCGATTGATGATTGGCGTTTCGCACTATGACAAAGATAGTCGACAGGTTATGTTTAGATAAGCGGGACAAACCTCAATAAAATATCACGGAAACCGAAACAATGCATAAATCCGGGCTGACCGAACTTGAAGCCGTGCTGGCCGTTGCGCGCCGGGCAAACTTCCGGGCGGCCGCGCATGAACTGGGAATGTCGCCCTCCGCACTAAGCAACGCCATCGCCGGGCTGGAACAAAGGCTGGATGTGCGCCTGTTTAACCGCACCACGCGCAGTGTTTCACTGACCGAAGCCGGTGCCCAGTTTGTCGAACAGATATCCCCGGCCGTTTCACGCATTCACCATGCGGTTGAAAATATCAACAGCCACCGCAACACACCAGCAGGCACATTGCGCATCAATGCCTATGCCGGTGCCGCCCGGCAGGTTTTTAACCCGATTATCCTCGAATATTTAAAACGCTATCCCGACATGACGGTCGATATCGTCACCGAAGGCAAATTTATCGACATCGTTAATGACGGATTTGATGGCGGCCTGCGCCATGCCGATGATGTCCCGCGCGATATGATCGCCGTGCCCGCAGGCCCGCCGCTGGAATTTGCTGTGGTATCGGCCCCGTCCTATTTTGCCGATCATGCGCTGCCGCGAACCCCGGACGACCTGCTCCATCATCACTGCATCAAATCACGCCTTGCCAGTGGTGCCATCTATCGCTGGGAATTTGACCATAACGGCACCGCCAGCAGCATCGACGTACCGGGCAATTTAATTCTCGACGAGGTCAATTTGCTGCTTGATGCCTGCCGCGCCGGTATCGGCATTGCCAATTTGCCCCTGTGGGCCGTGCGCGACGACCTTGCCAATGGCACCCTGATAAGGGTGCTAACCGACTGGGCACCAACATTTTCCCGGCTGACATTTTATTATCCCAGCCGTAAACATGTATCGGCAGGCTTACGCGCCTTTGTCGCCTTGCTGCGCGAGTTTGAAACCCGCCGCCTGCATGAAGCCCCGCCTGCCTCAGCCTCTGCGTCATCAAAATGACGAAACCTATCCCTGATCATCCCTGCTCAAGGGCGGCAAACAACAGCGCAACCGGTTTGAAACTGCGGCGATGATGCACCGTCGGCCCGGCCAAATTCAGCCCCGCCATATGCTTTTTCACCCCATAGCCCGCATTGCCTTCCCAGCCAAAATGCGGATAACGCACCGCAAGGCGCGCCATGGCGCGGTCGCGCACCACTTTGGCAACAATCGATGCCGCCGCAATCGACAGCGATTTGCTATCGCCCTTGACCACGGTTTGCACAGGGCACAAAAGGCCGGGGTCCCGATTGCCGTCTACCAGCGCCTGATCGGGGCAGTTTGGCAAATGTGCCACCGCCCGGCGCATGGCGACATAGGTCGCCTGCAAAATGTTGATCTGGTCAATCTCGCGTACCGATGCCGCCCCGATGCCAACACTGGCGCACTCAAAGATCATTGCCGCCAGCATCTCGCGTTTTTTGGCCGACAGCTTTTTCGAATCATTTAACTGGTCATAAAGCACGTCTAACGTCACGTCAGAACGCGGTAACACGACCGCAGCCGCAACCACCGGCCCGGCCAGCGGGCCTCGCCCCACCTCGTCTATACCCGCTACAATGCCCTTATACTGGTCTTCTATCGTAAAATCGGGCATGTCCCGTAACTACCTGCCTTGCCTGTCCGCGCCAACCTGATCACTGCTCGCACGCCTCATCTGCATTGTCGTATCATTTTAAATACCGCATCAAAACGGGTTCTTTGCTTCCCGCCTAAATCCATCAGACCTTAGAAAAAGCCCCGGTTCCCTATCGATCAACCTGACGCATAGCAAACTGCCTGCAATTTGTTGCCATCCGGATCGCGAACATAGGCCGCATAATAATCCGGACCATAATGGGGCCGTGGCCCCGGCTCGCCTTCCGTCTTGCCGCCAAACTTCAGTGCCAGTTCGTGAAACAGACGAACCTGAGCCTGCGTATCTGCAACAAAGGCAACATGTGTTCCATTGCCCCAGGTTGCCGGGCGGCCATCTTCCGGGGTGTAAATGTAAATTGTCGGCATCATGCCATCGCGTTCATAGGCCAAAGGTTTCCCGGCGGGTTTGGGCAACCTCGAAAAACCAATCGCGCCCAAAACGGCATCATAAAATTGTGCCGAGCGATCCTTATCATTCGTCCCCAAAGTGATGTGGCTGATAATAGACACTGAAAGCTCCCCCTTTTTTTGCTGATGGTGCATTTTACCATTTTCAGGGTCGGAAACGGTTCAAATTCTGGCAAACCCCAAATCGCATATCAACCCGTTCCCCCGTATAATCAACAAAAACACCGGCCCCGCTGCCGGAACCGGTGTTGATCATACCCATCGTGCGCGCAAATACCTGGTATCGCTCAGTCTGATTTGCGGGCTTCGTCCTGCGGCAATTTGCCGGGGTCTTTGGGGTGTTCTTCGGGATTGCGCGAGTCAAATGTCGCCCAGCCTTCGATTTCGCCGGTATGGGGCAATTCGTCGTGCGGGTCGACATGGCGCAACAAATAAGCCTTGCCGATCAGATTGGCGGTAATCGGTGCTGTTAGAAACAAAAAGATCGTGATCAGCAATTCATGAATGGTGAAGGTACCCCGTTCGATCCAGAAAAACAGCATCGATGCAATCAGGATCGCCCCAACCCCCACTGTGGTGGCCTTGGTTGGCGCATGAAGCCGCATCAGCAAATGGGGCAATTTCACCAGCCCGAACGACCCGACCAGCGTGAACAGCCCGCCAATCACAATCAGAACAGAAATGACAAGTTCTGCAATAAATTCCATCACATCCATTCCTATTCGATGATGTCGCCGCGCAGGACGAACTTGCAATAGGCCACGGTCGACACAAAACCAACCATCGCAAACAGCAAGGCGGCTTCAAAATACATCGATGTGGCCCGGCCAATGCCATAAAGCACCAACAGGGCAATGCCGTTAATCGCCATGGTGTCGACCGCCAAAATCCGGTCGGCAATGGTCGGCCCGAATGACAAACGCCACAAATTGATCAGCAACGACAAACCCGCGCAGACAAACGCAAAATTCAGGGCATATTCAATCATTCGAAAATCTCCTTCAAGCGGCGTTCGTAGCGCGATTTGATATCGTCAACCACAGCTTGCGGGTCTGGCGCATGCAGGCAATGCACCAAAAGCGACCGCGCATCGCGCGACAGATCGATCGTCACCGTGCCTGGCGTCATGGTAATCGTTCCGGCAAGTGCGGTAATCGCCTCGGGCGAGGTTAAATCCAGCGGCACGGTGACACTGGCGGGTTCCAGGCTGTCGGCCTTGCGAAACAAAACCAGGCCCGCCACCACCACATTGGCAACCAGAATATCCCACAGCACGATCAGACCATATTCGAAAATCGCCCACAAATTACCAACCTTGGGGCGCCCCGGCCAGAAGCTCTGGCTGATCAGCGGAATGATCACGGCCAGAATAACGGCAAACACCACCGTACCGACCGAAATCTGGTTGGCCAACATCACCCAGATCGCAATCAGGGCCACACTGAGCAGCGGGTGGGGAAGATAACGTTTCAACATCATCACTGTCCTTTCTGCTGCTTATTGCGCAAACGGCGCAACGGTGGTCATTTCGGCAACGGGGGTATTCGCCCCCATTACCGCACGGATATAGTCGGTGGTATCAAACAGTTCGACGCTGGTGTCGTGCAAATACCCCGTAATCGGCCCGGCAAACACGGTCAATGCCACCAGCATCGACAGCATCATGCCCGCTGCGACAAGGGTCTGTTTGGGAAATGCCTGGTCCGATGCCGTTTGAATTTCACCTTCAATCGCTGAGCTTTTCCAGAACAGCACACTGCCTGCCCGACCAAAACCAACGATATTAAGAAACGATGTGCCAAGGATAACCGTCCAGATCCACACCGCATATTGCGACTCACGCGCGGCTGACAGGATTTGCAGTTTCCCCAGAAAACCGGACAAAGGCGGCATACTTGCCATGGCAATCGCGGCCATAAAAAACATCACCGCGATCAAGCCGCTTTGGCGAATATCGGGGGCGGCATTGAGCGCACCACCATACTGACCACGACGCGAAATAATCAGATCGGCGACCAGAAACATCGCCGCACCGGCAAAGGTGGAATGCAGCATGTAATACAGACCCGCAGTCACGGAATCAGGGGTAAACAGGGAAACCGAAATCATCATGGTCCCCATCGATCCCACCACGGCAAAGGCCACCATGCGGTTAAGCTGCTTTGCCGCAAGCACGCCGACCATGCCAACCACCAGCGTCACAATCGCAGCAGGCAGCAAATAGGGGGCCACCAACCACGATAAATCGCCCGCCGACCCGCCAAATGCCAACGAATAAAGCCGCAAAATCGAATAGGCGCCAACCTTGGTCATAATCGCAAACAAGGCGGCAACCGGGGCCGGTGCATTGGCATAGGTGCCAGGCAGCCAAAAATGCATCGGCACCATGGCGGCCTTGATGCAAAATACCAAAAACAGGATCAATGCGCCCGCCTTCAGCAAGGCCAGGTCGCTATCGGGGACCAACGGCACTTTCAGGGCCAGATCGGCCATGTTGAGCGTGCCGGTCACCGCGTAAATCAGGCCAACGCCAATCAGGAACAGGCTGGAACCGGTCAGGTTGACAACAATATATTGCAGCCCGGCTTTCAACCGGTTTTCGCCCGCACCATGCAACATCAGGCCATAGGATGCGATCAGCAGAACTTCAAAAAACACAAACAGGTTAAAGAAGTCGCCGGTCAGAAACGCACCATTAATGCCCATCAGCTGAAACTGGAACAGGGCATGAAAATGCTTGCCGCGTTTATCCCATTCGCGCGAAGAATAAAACCACACGATGGCAGCCAGAATGGATGTCAGCAACACCATCATCGCCGACAGACGGTCTAAAACCAGCACAATGCCAAACGGTGTTGGCCAATTGCCCAGCGAATACATTTCCGGGCCGGTATGGGCGGCATGAAACACCAAAGCCACCGACACGGCCAGCAAAGCCAGCACGGTTGCTGCCGAAAACACCCGCTGCAAAACCAGATCATGGCGGACCGCCAGAACAGTCAATGCCGCCATAATCGCAGGCAGCAAGACGGGAACGATCATCCAGTTACCCATTATTTCGTTTCTCCGGAATCAGAGGGGCCACCGGAAAGTCCATCAACATGGTCATTGCCGATCTCAAGATAGGTTCGCAGGGCCAGCACCACGATCAGGGCTGTCATGCCAAACGAAATCACAATTGCCGTTAAAACCAGCGCCTGCGGGATAGGGTCGGTATAGCCTGTGGCGGTGTCGCGAATGATCGGCGGTAAATCAACCTGCAACCGCCCCATGGCGAACAAAAACACGTTCACCGCATAGGACAATAACGATAATCCGATCACGACGGGAAAAGTCCTTCCGCGCAACAGCATGTAAACACCACATGCCGTCAAAAGGCCGATACTGCTTGCAACCAGAAACTCCATAATATCAGACCTCGTTTCGCTGTGGCGACGTCAGGGGACGCCCCGATGAAGGATCGTGATCCATCGGTTCGGTATTGATATCGCTATGTTCGGCCATGCGTTCCACCTGCGAGAGTTTCGCCAGGGCCAGCATCACCGCACCAACCACCGTCAGGAACACACCCAGGTCAAAGCCCATGGCACTGGCCAGTTCGATGTCGCCAATAAATGGAATATGGAAATGACCAAAGGTACTGGTCAGGAACGGATAGCCCGCAACCCATGCCCCCATGCCGGTAATTGCCGCGACAATCACCCCCATGGCGATCATGGCATGGTAATTGGCCCGCATCCGGTTCTGGGTCCAGCCAAAGCCCGACGCCATATATTGCATGATCAGGGCAATCGACACGACCAGCCCGGCAATAAAACCACCGCCCGGTTCGTTATGCCCGCGCAGGAAGATATAAACCCCCACCATCAACGACAATGGCAGCATCACGCGGGTGGCAATCACCATCATCAACGGGTGGCGTTCAGCCGATTCACGATGATCCTTGACCCAGCTTGCCAGTCTTGCCGCGGCCTTGCCGGTGGCAACACTTTCAACCAGGGCAAAAATCGTCAGGGCTGCAATGCCCAGCACCGTGATTTCACCAAACGTATCATAGCCACGGAAGTCGACCAGAATAACGTTCACAACGTTATGCCCGCCGCCTTTAAGCAACGAATTTTGCAGGTAATAATCGGCAATAGTCACACCATCGCGGGTCATGACCGCCCACACGGCACCGCCCATACCCAAACCGGCCACCACCGCAATCAGAATATCGCGGAAACGGCGCCCCGACGTGCTTTCACGCGGGGTTTCCCTAGGCAGGATATTCAACGCCAGCAACATCAAAATCACGGTCACAACTTCAACCGAAATCTGGGTCAAGGCCAAATCAGGTGCGGAAAGGTAAATAAAGCCCAGCGACACAATCAGGCCGATCACACCGACAAACAGCAACACCAGCAAACGGTTGTAATGCAGGATCACGGATGCCGCACAGGTCAGCATCAACAACGCCCAGCCAATCACCACCGGCACACTGACCGGCAACAAGTCGCGCGTTCCGGCAACATAGCCGTCATGGGTATAAAAACCGGCAAAACCAATGGCAATTGCCGCCACAACCATCATCGCCAGATAAAACTGCAACGATCCGCTGTGAAACAGGTCGGTTACAAAGCGCGCCAGTGCGACCAGTTTTTGAATAAAGCAGTCAAACATCGCCTTGGCTTCGGGCCGCGACAGGTTTTTGGTGGCATTCATCAAGCCCGGATGACGCCACAGCACCAGCAACCCGCCAATGATGGCAATCGCACTTAGCATCAAGGGCGTATTAAAGCCATGCCACAGGGTCAAATGAAATTCCGGCAAGGCCCCGCCAATAACGGCCCGCGATGTGACTTCCACCAGCGGCCCCGCCATTGCCGCCGGGAACAGACCAATCAACACCACCAGCACGGTTAAAAATGCGGGCGGCCCCCACAGGCCAATGCCCGGGTCATGCGGGTGATGCGGATATTCTGGCTGTTTGGGGCCGAAAAACACATGCACAATAAAACGAAACGAATAGGCCACGGAAAACAGCGCCCCGACTGTTACCAGAACCGGGAACACCCAGTCCTGCCCCAACCACGCCATATGCAACGATTGATCCAGCATCATTTCCTTGGACAGGAACCCGTTAAAGGGCGGGGTTCCCCCCATCGAGGCTGCGGCAATCACGCCAATGGTTGCAGCAATCGGCATTAAGGATGCAAGACCGCCAAGGCGGCGAATGCTGCGGGTGCCCGCTTCATGGTCGATAATGCCCGCTATCATAAACAGGGCCGCCTTGAAGGTGGCATGGTTGATAATGTGAAACACACCGGCCACCGCCGCAAGCGGGGTACCAAAACCAAACAGCATGGTGACAAGGCCAAGGTGACTGACGGTTGAATAGGCCAAAAGCCCTTTCAGATCATCCTTGAACATTGCAATCCATGCCCCCATCACCATCGTGATCAGGCCCGATGTGGCAACGATATAAAACCATTCATTCGTGCCCGACAGCACCGGCCACAAACGCGCCATCAAAAACAGGCCCGCCTTCACCATGGTTGCCGAATGCAGATAGGCCGAAACCGGGGTGGGGGCCGCCATGGCGTGGGGCAACCAGAAATGAAACGGAAACTGTGCCGATTTGGTCAAACAGCCCAGCAAGATCAGAACCGTTGCCAGCGCATAAAGCGGCGATGATTTGATCATGTCGCCATGCTGCAAAATCACGCTGATGTCATAGGACCCAACGATATTGCCCAAAATCAGCATCCCGGCAATCATCGAAAGGCCACCGGCCCCGGTCACGGTCAGCGCCATACGCGCGCCCTGACGACCTTCGGGCAGATGTTTCCAATAGCCGATCAGCAGGAACGAGCTTAACGACGTCAATTCCCAGAAAATCAGCAACAGCAAAATGTTATCGGATGTGACGATGCCGACCATCGCGCCCTGAAACAACAGCAGGAACACATAAAACCGGCCCATCGAATCATTCTTCGACAGATAGAACCGGGCATAGATAATGATTAAAAACCCGATCCCCAAAATCAGCGTTGCAAACAGCAACCCCAACCCGTCGAGGAAGAAATTCACATTCAGGCCCAGTGCCGGCAGCCATTCATAGCGAACATGGATCACCTCTCCGGCCATCACAGCAGGTGCCAGCGATGCCAAAAGAATCAGTGCCAGCAGCGTGACCGAACCAGTCGCCACTGTGCAGGTATTTCGTCCGGCCCTGATCATGATCGCTGGCAGCAGCGCGCCAAGAAAGGGAAGCAAAACAATGAGGGTAAGACTCATGAAAGACCCTTATTTTTGGAAGATGACGCAACGCCCCCGCGCGCGCAGCAAGAAAATTCTGGCAGAACCTAATATTTGTCCTGTTTATGGTCAAGAAAACCCCGCCCGGGCATTTTTATTGCGCATCGGGTCAAGTGATCCTGATCACCCACGAAAAAGCGCCGATTTTGGTTTTCTGGCAATATTTTTTTGCATTTTTCCCATGCAAAATAATGGTTAACGTCGTCCTTGTGCCAGTTTAACCGCCTCTGGCATACCACGTAACCGTGCCATGGCTATAACCCCCATCACAGGCCCGATGGCCAGCATGGCAAAAGCGGCCCACCAGCCAAACGCATCAACCACCACAGGCACCAGATGGATCGACACCAGGGCGATTAAAAATCCCACCGCATTTTGCAATGTCAGGGCCGTTCCGATATGGGCAGGTTCGGCAAGTTCGATCACGCTAGATGAAAACTGCGCGGAATCCGCCACAACCGAAATCCCCCAGATCAAACAGACAATCACTAAAACCGCCATCGGTGCCCCGGCCAACGTGCCGGTCAAAAGAGCACAGATCCCGCTCATGCTCAAGGCACCCATGGCAATGGTGGTCCGCCCCCAGCGATCAGCCAAAATCCCGCCCAGCAAACTACCCAGCGCCCCAATGCCCACAATGGCAAAGGTCGTTAACGCCGCCCAGTCCTGTGCATCGGCAATGCCGCGCTCCTGATAGGTGCGAAACAAAAACAGCCCCGTCCATCCCCACATAGCATATAATTCCCACATATGGCCGAAATAGCCATAACCGGCATAGCGCAGCGGTTTATTGGCAATGATATGCCTCACCATGCGCGGATCAAACCGGGGGGATCGGCCCGGTATGCCGCCCAACTTGACAAACATCACGCCAAACGCGGCCAACCACGCCGAACAGCTTGCCGCCACAATCACCCAGCGCCAGTCCAGCGGCAAGGCGACCGAAAACAAATGCGGCAATGCCGACCCCAATGTCAGCGCACCAACCAGCAGCCCCACCAGAAACCCGGTATCCCCCCGCGCCCAGGTCGCCACCATTTTCATGCCAATCGGATAAATCCCGGCCATGCACATGCCGGTTAACAAGCGCAGCAAAATAACCACCACCCCATCCACCGGCACGGTTAAAATCAAAATATTGGCAATCCCCGCCACCAGCGCACACAGGGCAAAAAAGCGGCGCGGGTCCAGCCGGTCAGCCAGCCCTAAAAACGCGCTGATCAGGGTGCCCACAATAAACCCCGTCACCACCGAACTGGTAAACAACGACGATTGCAGCGCGCCCAAATGAAACTCGCTGCGCAATTGCGGCAATACCGCCGTCGCCGAAAACCACAATGACAATGCCAAAAGCTGGCAAAGCGTGATCAGACTGACTTCAATGGTTTTTGTGCCCCGCACCCTGCCCCCCTTTTTAAAATGATTTTATAATCATACACATATCGCCCGCCCTGCCTATGGCGAACCATTGGCAGGGCGGTGGTGCTGGCGGTGCGGGTTCAGGTTGGATCAGGCCGGTTGATGCCGCGCAATGGCATCCATGATCGGGGCGAGATCGGCCCACAAATCATCCGGGTCTTCCATGCCGATCGACAGGCGCAGGACAAGGCCGCTCGGTGCATTGCCATCAAACTGGCGCATTGGGCCAATTGCCATCGGCACCATCAGGCTGTGCGTGCCGCCCCACGATGCACCGATGGAAAAGGTTTTCGCCTGATCAATCAGGCCATCAAGCGCGCCCGCCATTTCCGACGGGATCATGATGCTAAACAACGCACTGGCCCCGGCAAAATCGCGTTTCCACATCTCGTGTTGCGGATGGGTCGGCAAGGCCGGGTGCAATACCAGGCGCGGATCAATGATTTCGGCCATCCGCTTTGCAAAATCCAGCGCAAGGTCGCTGCCATGTTTCAGGCGCACCGCCATGGTTTCCATACCACGTAACACCAGCGAACAATCATCGGGCGACACGCCAATGCCCAGCATGCTCATGGTCGATTTCAACCGGTCATAAAGCGCATCGTCATTCACCGAGACCGACCCCATCAGCAAATCGGAATGGCCGCCAAAATATTTGGTCAGGGCTTCCACCACGATGTCGGCCCCGTAGGCCAGCGGTTTGAAATGCAGCGGGCTGGCCCAGGTGTTATCGATGCCCACCAGCACACCCCGCTCGTGGGCAGCCGTGGCAATGGCGGGTAAATCCTGCACTTCCATTGTCGCCGAACCGGGGCTTTCAACCCACACCATTTTGACACTGTCATTGATCAAACCGGCAATATCGGCACCAATCAGCGGGTCATACACCCGGTGCGCAATACCGCGTTCTGCCAAATAACCATTACACAGCGAACTGACCGGCGGATAGGCACAATCAGGGATCAAAACCGTATCGCCCGGCTTTAGCACCGCTAAAAAAACCAGCGAAATCGCCGCCTGACCCGAGGGTTGCAGCATGGTATGCGCCGCCCCTTCAAGGGCAGAAATCGCCGCCTCAAGCGTGCGGCTGGTCGGTGTGCCATGCAGGCCATAAACATAGCCGTTCGGCCCGCGATCCGCCCGGTTGGCAAAAGCCGCCGCATTGGGAAAGGCAATGGTTGATGCGCGGTAAACCGGCGTTGCCAGGCTGGCAAAACCTTCATGCGAAACAGCGGGCGGGCAGACACAAACGGTTTTGTCTTTCATGCGGGGCGCTCCTTGGCTCGGGAAACAGGGTGATGTGGCGTGATATGATTGTCTGGCGGTGTGATGGCGAAAGGCGATGGCAGGTATTCCCACAAGGTCGCCATGGGCTTGCCTGTGGCACCATATAACAAGGTGTTACATGCTGTATTTTATTAACAAATCGCATTTTCTCACACGGCGCAAGGCCGTTATGCCCAATTTGACACTGCGAAAAAAAGGCTGCGCGAGGTAAATCGCACAGCCAGTTTATTCCCGAGCGGGAATGAAAGTCCGGTCACCACAAAATGCCGTTACCGAACTTGTTCACATAAAGCAGTTATATTTCAATTATAGTCGCGTTGATCGTCGATCACCTTGCCGTCATTGGGCAGGCTGCCCAAGGTTGCCGGTTCAACCACCCCCCGCAATTTGCACACGTCTTGAAGGGTGCCGCCCACCGCATCGGCGTTAAAGTCGGCGGCATCGGTTTCACAGGCCAGCGTCATCACATCGTTATCGTTGACCCGCGAAACAACCAGCCGCGCCTTGGCAATTTCGGGGTGGCGGCGCACCACTTCGGCCACTTGTTGCGGGTGAACAAACATGCCTTTAACCTTGGTGGTCTGATCGGCACGGCCCATCCAGCCCTTGATGCGCTGATTGGTGCGGCCACACGGGCTTTGTCCGGGCAAAATTGCCGAAAGGTCGCCAGTGGCAAACCGTATCAGCGGATAATCCATGTTCAGGCTGGTGACCAGAACCTCGCCCACGTCGCCGTCGGCAACGGGGGTGCCCGTACCGGGGCGCACAATTTCAACAATGATGTCTTCGGCCACAATCATGCCGTCGCAGGCGTCACTTTCATAGGCAATCAGGCCCAGATCGGCACTGGCATAACATTGCAACATGGCAATGCCGCGTTCGCCAAACCAGGCGCGCAGTTTTTCGGGCAAAGCCTCGCCCGATACCAGCGCGCGGCTGATCGATGAAACATCGGCCCCGGTTTCATCGGCTTTTTCAAGCAGGATTTTCAAAAACGATGGTGTTCCGGCATAGCCCGTCGGGCGAATATCGGCAATCGCCTTAACCTGCGCCTCGGTTTGACCGACACCAGCGGGCACCACCGCACAGCCGCACGCCCGCGCCCCGCTGTCAAAAATGAAACCACCCGGCGTTAAATGATACGACATGCAGTTATGAATAACGTCACCGGGGCGAAACCCGGCGGCAAAAAAGGCACGACCCATACGCCACCAGTCATCGCCCTTGCCTTCGGGGTCGTAAATCGGCCCCGGACTTTGAAAAATGCGGCCCAGTGCGCCAGGCGGGGTTGCGTTTAAACCGGCAAAGGGCCGTTTTTCCGCCTGCATCGCAATCAGGTCCGATTTGCGCGTGACAGGTAACTTTGCCAGTTCCTGCCGGTTGGTCACACTGCCACTGGCGCCCCCCTGCAAAATGGCGCCAAACCCGGTGGTTTTGTCGCGGGCATGGGCAATCAAACCCGGCAAGGATGCCAGCAAACGGCCTTCGCGGGCATCGGGGGCCTGGGTTTCCTTGTCGTCAAAATAGGTCTGTAATGTCATGACCGGTCCCGTTTGATAGAATTTCGCATAAAAGAGAGCCTGTTATCCGCAAGCAAACCGATGACCACCGCGCTACACGCAACATGCACAGCAGCAATATGCGGCTTAAAGCCAGCGTTTGCGCCGTTTATAGGACTTGATGTTTTTAAAACTCTTGCGGTCTTCCGACCCGCCGCCAAGGTAAAATTCCTTAACGTCCTCGTTGTTCAAAAGGTCATCGCGCGTGCCATCCAGCACCACCTTGCCACTTTCCATGATGTAACCGTAATCGGCTACTTTTAAGGCAAAGTTGGCATTCTGCTCGACGATCAGCATGGTAATACCCTGATCGCGATTGATTTTCTCGATAATGCCAAAAACTTCCTTCACCAGCAAGGGTGACAGGCCCATCGACGGTTCATCAAGCAAAATCATTTTCGGGCGCGCCATCAAGGACCGGCCAATCGCCAGCATTTGCTGTTCCCCGCCCGACAAATACCCGGCCAGCCCGTTGCGTTCACGCAAACGCGGGAAATAATCGAACACCATTTCAATATCGTCTTTAACGCCTTTGTCCTTGCGGGTATAGGCCCCCAGACGCAGATTTTCCAGGCAGGTCATATCCTCGATAATGCGCCGACCTTCCATCACCTGAAAAATACCGGATCGCACAATATCTTCGGGGTATTTGTTGGAAATCGGCTTGCCATCAAAGGTAATTTCACCGCGCGTAACTTCACCGTCCTCGGTTTTCAACAACCCCGATATGGCTTTCAGCGTGGTGGATTTACCGGCACCATTAGGGCCAAGCAAGGTCACGATACTGCCCTGCGGCACATCAAGCGACACGCCCCGCAAAACAAGGATCACCTCGTCATAAACGACTTCGATGTTATTAACCGACAAAAGCGGCGGCGCGGTTTCGGTCTTGCGGGCGGGTTCGGACATAAATCACCTTCGCAATGGCAGCGATAAAAACAAAACACATCGAAAAACAAATCATAAGGCCAGGCTTAACCTTGTCCCTGCCACCATGGTGCCGAAACCGTTTTGGGGAAAACAGCGGGTTCCGGCACCAGGCGGGAGACATCCTTTCAAAGCGAAAGGAGGCTGATCTTAATAACCAAGCCAGTCGTCACGGCGCGGCAGGGTCACGGTTTCAAGTTTGGTCACCTTGACACTGCCGTCATGGGCTTCACCGCTATAGATATTGACGGTGTTGATGCCGCGATGATCTTCGGCCGTCCAGGTGGCGGGCATACAAACGCCTTCCAGACCTTTGGGTACCCAATCGGTGCGGGCATACATGCCTTGTTTAATATTCGCACCAGTAATGCCGCCATTTTCCTTGGCCCATTCCATGGCTTCTTTCATGTAATATACCGAGCAAATGCCGCGAATATAATGATGGGTGCGAAATTCCTTGCCCGATTTGTCAGATTCCTTGGAAATCTCGCGCACAAGATCCATGCCCGGAACCCCTTCGTCGGTCCAGAAGCTGGTCATCACCGGGAAGATGTAATTATCGACATCGCCAATGGTTTTCAGGGTTTCGTAATCCCCCGCCCAGATATTGGCAAGCCAGGTCGGATCAACGCCGACCGTCCCGCAGGACTTCACCAGCGACACAACCGACGGCCCAAGGTTGCCCAGATACCCATAATCGGTTCCGGCTTCCTTCATGGTCAGGCATTGCGCCTTGAAATCACCCGGCTTCATCGACACCACAACCGGGCTGGTCACCTCAAAACCCAGCTCTGTCGCATATTCGGCACAGGCTTCTTTCGGGGCATTCGGGTAAGGGTGGTTATCGCCAATATGGCTAAATACCGGTTTGCCCTCGCCGCCTTTATCTTTCCAGTCTTTTGCCGCCCACTGCACCATCGCCCGGCAGGCGTCGGAATAGGATGCACCGTAAAAGAAGTTATACGGGGCGGGTTTGGCGGTTTTGGGGTTTTTGCCCGTCGGGTCGGTCAGATGGCCGGAATAGGATGCCGAATAAACCGGTACTTCGTCCTTGGCAACAAACGAAATCAGGGCTTCGGTATCGCCCGTTCCCCAGCCCTGCATCGCAACCATGTTGTTGCGCGAGCGCCATTTTTTATAATTGGCAATTGCCTGGGGCACCTTATAGGCGTAATCGACCGATTCAAATTCCAGCGGGGTGCCTTCAATGCCGCCATTTTCTTTAATATAAGACAGCGCATCGCGCACCCCGTCGGCATAAAACTTGCCGATAAAGCCGGTGGCACCGGTAATATCCATCAAATGGCCGACAAACACGCTGTCTTCAGCCTTTGCCGCGCCAACCGACAAGCCGGTTGCGATCATCGCGGTAGCAGCAATCAGTTTCTTCATCTCGACGTCTCCCTTGGACGTTTCATTGAACATAAAAGCCTCCCGGTCTCCCCCGTATTTTTATGGTCCTGCCAATATTATTGTCGCGCGGCAGGTGGGGGGTTTGATCAGTACGAGAAGGGGTAAAGCTTCCAGTACGCCCTGATCTGTTGCCAACGGTGTGCTAACCCGTCGGGTTCAAAAATCAGGAACAGGATAATGGCCAGACCGATCGCCATCTCCTTGATATAGGCCAGGCCATCGGTCACAGCGGTGCTGTTGGCCCAGTCAAAAATGCTTAGGGCACTGACCCCGGTTTCCATCACTTCGGGCAACAGCACCATGAAAACAGTCCCCATCAAGGCCCCCTTGACCGATCCCAGGCCGCCAATAATGATCATGCCCAGAAACTGGATCGAGAGCAAAATGGTGAAACCCTCGGCCGAAACAAAGCCCAGATAATGGCCATACAACGCCCCGCCAATCCCGGCATAAAACGATGAAACAGCAAAGCTGAGCAGGCGGTATTTGGTTAAGTTAATGCCCATGATTTCAGCAGACAGATAATGATCGCGCACGGCAACAAAGGCCCGCCCGTCGCGAGACCGCATCAGATTGCTGCCCAGCACATACATGATGACCAGAAAAAACAGGCAGACATAAAAGAAGCTGAAATCATCGACCACTTCATAGCCAAACACATTGACCGGATTGGCCGCCGCCCCCGAAGACCCACCGGTAAACCAGTCGGCACGGGCAAAAAAGTCTTCCAGAATAAACTGGGCGGCCAGTGTAGCAATTGCCAGATACAGCCCTTTGATACGCGCCGCTGGTAAGCCAAACAACAACCCCACCGCTGCGGTTAACAAGCCCGCCAGCGGAATGGACAGCAAAACCGGAATACCGGTGTGATTGTTGATCCATGCCGAAGCAAAGGCGCCAAAGCCGAAAAACGCCGCATGTCCCAGCGAAATTTGCCCAGTAAAGCCGACCAGAATATTCAGGCCCAGGGCTGCAATGGCAAAATAGGAAATCTGAATGAACAGATTGACATAATAGCCATCAAGCACAAAGGGCATCAATGCCGTCGCCACCACGCCAAACACGGCGGCGTAACGCACGAAAGTGGTATCGAAAATGCGGGTATCCTGGCGATAAGTGGTGCGAAAATCGCCGCAGGGACGCATTGAAAAGCCGGCCATAATGGTTCGTCCCCCTGATCAGATACGTTCGATGTCTTTGGTGCCAAACAGGCCATAAGGCTTGATGCACAAAATAACGATCAGCACATAAAACGGTGCGATGGAAAAAAGATTGCCCCAGTGCAGATATTGCCCGTCGACAAATTCGGCCCCGTTTTCAAGCAGGCCAATAATCACCCCGCCGACAATGGCACCGATAATCGAATCAAGTCCGCCCAGAATAACCGCCGGAAACACCTTGATTCCAATCACAGACAGGCCCGATGATACGCCGTTCACCATGCCAATGACGATCCCCGCCACCCCTGAGACCATCGCTGAAATGGCCCAGGACATGGCAAACACGGTTTTCACCGAAATACCCAGGCTTTGCGCCACTTGCTGGTCAAACGCGGTGGCGCGCATGGCAAGGCCCAGTTTGGAATATTTGAAAAACCAGTAAAATGCCGCCATGATCACCAGCGAGATACAGAAACTCATGATATAGGCAGTTTCAATTTGCATCCCGCCAATCGAAATGGCACGGGTTTCAAAGACTTGCGGGTAGGTTGCCGTGGTGGCACCAAAAATCCATTTGGTAGCGGCCTGAAAGAAAATCGACAGACCAATGGTCACCATGATCACGGAAATGATCGGCTCGCCAATCATGGGGCGCAGGACCATCAGCTGCAAAATCACGCCAAATGCCAGCATGAACAGCAAGGTAAAGATGAAGCCCAGCCAGAACGGCATTTGAAATTCGACCAGAAACGCATAACAAACCCATGCGCCGATCAGCAAAAATTCGCCCTGGGCAAAGTTGACCACTTGCGTTGATTTATAAATCAGCACGAAACACATGGCGACCACACCATAAAGCGTGCCGACGATCAGCCCGTTTAGCAATAGCTGGAACAAAAGTTCAAAATTCATGGTGCCATCCCTGTCATGGCGAGGATGTTGCCACCCCCGGTTTTGGTTTTTGGCCGCGTCTTTTATTCGGCGGCTTTCGAGGTGCTGTTTTCGCGCCCCCGCCCTTCCAGATCGACGACCTGCACGCTGGTTTGAATCCGCGTTTTTGACCCGTCCTGAAAGGTAATCATGGTGTCGATATCAACCTTGGGCGTGCCCGAATAAACCGCATCGATAATGTCGGCATATTTCTCGGCGACAACGCCACGCCGCACCTTGCGCGTGCGGGTCAATTCGCCGTCATCGGCGTCAAGTTCCTTATAAAGCAACAGAAACCGGCGAATGCGCTGGGCTTCGGGCAAGGTTGCGTTTACCTGGCGCACTTCCTCGGCGATCATGTCGTAAACCTGCGATTGCGCCGACAGGTTGGTATAGTTGGTAAAGGAAATACCGCGCTGTTCGGCCCATTTCGCCATGATCGAAAACCGGATGCAAATCATGGCCGATAAAAACGGCAGGCCCTTGCCCAAAATCACCGCCTCGGCAATGAAGGGTGAAAATTTCAGTTTGTTTTCAATAAACTGCGGCGAATAGCGCACCCCGTTTGATGTTTCGGCCAAATCCTTCATTCGGTCAATCACGACCAGATGTTTGTTGCTATCCTTGAAATAACCGGCATCCCCGGTATGCATCCAGCCATCGACAACGTCTTCGTCATAAGCCGACGGGTTTTTATAATAGCTGGTGAACATGCCCGAGGTGCGCGCAACAATTTCGCCCACCCCGTTTTCATCGCTATTGATGACCCTGATTTCCGAATTATCAAACGCAATTCCAACGGTATCAAAATCAATATCGCCTGGCTGATGAATGGTATAGGCCCCACATAGTTCCGTCTGACCATAAAGCTGGCGCAACGGCACCCCCATGGCATGGAAAAACTTGAAGGTTTCCGGCCCCATTGCCGCCCCGCCGGTGGCGGCAGAGCGCAAATTGCTAAATCCCAGCCGGTCTTTTAACGCATTCATCAGCAAAATATCGGCTGCTGTGGAATGGCCACCGGCATCCATGGCCCCCCGGGCCAGCTTCATGCCCCAGTCATACATTTTCTGTTTGAACGGCGTTGAATCCATCATCCGTGCCCGCACATCGGCGGCAATTGTTTCCCACACCCGCGGAGCCAGCAGCACGAAATTCGGTCCGATCTCGCGCAGATCGGCCATCATGGTTTCCTGCTCTTCGACAAAATTCACGATCTGGCGGCTGACCAGCGACTGGCCGACCACATAGACCTGCTCCATGATCCAGGGCAGCGGCAGCACCGACACGTAATTATCACCCGGCAGCTTAGGGTCAGCCCGCAAATAGGCGGCACAATGATCGAGAAAATCGCCGGCATTCAGCATGGCAATTTTCGGCTTCGACGTGGTGCCCGATGTGGTGCAGAAAATGGCGCATTCATCGCCGCGCGTATCCCCCACCATGCGGTCATAAGCCGTGGCATCGGCGGCGTCGGCCTTGCGACCCAATTCATACAGGTCTTCAACCGCCATCAGGCGCGGATCATCATATTTGCGCATCCCGCGCGGGTCACAATAAATGATCCGGTCGACAGTGGGAATCTGATCGCCCAGTTCCAGTAACTTGTCACATTGTTCTTCATCTTCGGCGACAATCACGCGGGCTTCGCCAAAGGTAATCAGAAACGCCACTTCGTCATGCAGACTGTCTTGATACAGCCCTAACGACCGGGCGCGCAACGCATGGGCGGAAATTTCGGCCCATACCCATTCCGGGCGATTTTCGCCAATGATGCCAACCACATCGCCCGCCCCAATGCCCAATTCACGCAGGCCAAGGCTCATCCATTTGACGCGGTCGTTATAGTCTTTCCAGCTAAATTCCTGCCAAACGCCAAATTCCTTTTCGCGCAGGGCGGTTTCGGTCGGCCAGTTTTTGGCATTATAGGCCAGCAGCTTGGGAAAGGTATCAAGCTTGGCAATGTCAGCATATTCAGGCGTCGTGTATGTCTTCATTGTTATGCGACCTTCCCGGAAACACTATCATCTTCGTCGCCTTCTTCGCCGAGATAGGCTTTCTTGACATGGGCATTGGCCATCACTTCAGCGGGCAGACCCGATGCAATTTTCCGCCCGAAATCAAGCACCATGACGCGGCTGGAAATATCCATCACCACCCCCATGTCATGCTCGATCATCACAACGGTCATGCCCCATTCTTCATTCAGATCAATGATGAAGCGGGCCATGTCTTCCTTTTCTTCCAAATTCATCCCGGCCATCGGCTCGTCAAGCAAAATCAGGTCCGGGCGCAGTGCCACCGCGCGCGCCAGCTCCACCCGTTTGCGCAACCCATAGGAAAGGGTTCCGGCGGTTGCCTTGCGAATATGGGAAATCTCCAGAAAATCGATGACGTCTTCACAGAATTTCCGGTGTTCGAGTTCTTCTTTCTGCGCCCCGGAAAACCAGTAAAGCGACCCGGTGAAAAAATTGTTTTTCAACAGGTGATGACGCCCGACCATGATGTTATCAAGCACCGACATATGCCCAAACAGCGCCAGGTTTTGAAAAGTCCGGCCAACGCCCATTTCAGCCCGGGCATTGGGTTTCAACCCCGTCACGTCCTGGCCCTTGAAATGAACAGAGCCACTGGTGGGGTGATACCGCCCGGAAATACAGTTCAGCATCGATGTTTTACCCGCCCCGTTCGGGCCGATAATCGAAAACAACTCGCCTTTCTGCACCGAAAAATTGACGTCACTCAACGCCCGTACGCCGCCAAAAACCAGCGACACATCGTTGATGCTTAAAATTGGGTCCGATGACGTCATCGTATTAGTATCCTCCCTGACCTGAGCCGCATTCATGTGCTGTGATGCCCGTATCGGGCCTGCAACAATGAACCGTTCAAATTTCAGCGTTTCCCTGATTTGCGTCTGTTATTTTTACCCTGCCAGTCGATACCGAAAAGGCCGCAACGCAATTAATACGTATTTGAGTACCAAATTCACACAATAGCGTCAACGCGTTGCAAGCGCTTCGCTTTGCAGCAAAATCACTTATCGCATTGCACAATCGAACCGGTCATGCGGAACGCCGTTATTCGCACCAACATTCCGTAAGAGTAATGCTGCAAACGCGCCAAAACGGTCATTGCAAAATTATCGCATTGCGGCATTGAGAAAAACGTCTCTCAACTTAACATTTCATCGTTTCAAAGGGGATTTTTGAAATATCGTTTCGCAAAAACGGAGCCGATTCGCCCCTCCACTTCTGCCATGCGATGCGGGGCAACTTTGGCCGGGACTCGTCATATCCGCACACAAATATGAAACGGGAAACACCGCATTTTTGACGATAAAATCGTAATCAGCCTACCAGCAAGGTGAGCAAACCTTTGTTATCAGGATGATTTGACGAAAGACCCTTTTCGGGGTCTGGACTTTCGCCCGGATTTGTGGTGTAACGCCCTCGCACTTCTTATGTGTATCGTGACCCGCGTCACGGTTAACAGATAGCCCACCGCTCGGCGCTCCGACGGTCGGGGTGTCTTGTCACGACAAGCCCTTTAACCACCTTGAGGAGGGTCTGATGTCCATTTGTGGCAAAGACAACCTGCAAACGCGCCGCACTTTGAAGGTCGGGGATGAATCCTTCGATTATTTCAGCCTTAAAGCTGCATCCGAAAAAATCGGCGACGTTTCCAAACTGCCTTTCACGCTAAAGGTCGTTCTCGAAAACCTTTTGCGTTACGAAGACGATTTCACCGTTAAGGCTGACGACGTCAAAGCCGTCGTTGAGTGGCTGAAATCTCGTAAAAGCACCCACGAAATCAACTATCGCCCGGCCCGTGTGCTGATGCAGGACTTCACCGGCGTTCCTGCCGTTGTCGACCTTGCTGCCATGCGCGATGCTGTGGTCAATATGGGGGGCGATGCCCAGAAGGTGAACCCGCTTTCACCGGTTGATCTCGTCATTGACCACTCGGTCATGATTGACTTTTTCGGCACCGATGACTCTCTCGACAAAAACATGGAAGTCGAGTTTGAACGTAACGGCGAACGTTACGAATTTCTGCGCTGGGGCCAGAATGCCTTTAACAATTTCCGCATCGTCCCGCCGGGAGCTGGCATTTGCCACCAGGTAAACGTTGAATATCTTGCCAAGGTCGTCTGGACCGGCAAAGACGACAACGGCAAAACCGTGGCTTATCCCGATACCCTGGTCGGTACCGATTCCCACACCACCATGGTTAACGGCCTTGCCGTTCTGGGCTGGGGTGTTGGTGGTCTGGAAGCCGAAGCTGCGATGCTGGGCCAGCCAATTTCGATGCTGATCCCGGAAGTCGTTGGCTTCAAGCTGACCGGCTCGATGAAAGAAGGCATCACCGCAACCGATCTGGTTCTGCGTGTGGTTCAGATGCTGCGTGAAAAAGGCGTGGTTGGCAAATTCGTCGAATTTTATGGCGATGCCCTTGCCCACATGACCCTGCCGGACCGCGCAACCATCGGCAATATGGCGCCGGAATATGGTGCAACCTGTGGCTTCTTCCCGATCGATGAGGAAACCCTGAACTATATGCGTTCAACCGGTCGTTCCGAAGAACAGATCGCCCTTGTCGAAGCATATGCCAAAGAACAGGGCATGTGGGGCTATGCCGACCACGACGCCGCTTACACCGATACTCTGGAACTCGACATTTCCACAGTTGAACCGGCACTGTCCGGGCCGAAACGCCCGCAGGACCGCGTTTTGCTCAAAGATGCCGTTTCGAGCTTCACCAAAACCTTTGCCGATATGGCACCAGGTGTTGATGCCGAGCGCAGTGTCGACGTTAAAGGCGAAGATTTCGCCATGAAAGACGGTAACGTTGTTATCGCCGCCATCACCTCTTGCACCAACACCTCGAACCCGAGCGTGCTGATTGCGGCGGGTTTGCTGGCGAAAAAGGCTGTTGATCTTGGCCTGCACAGCAAGCCGTGGGTTAAAACCTCGCTTGCACCGGGGTCGCTTGTGGTTGCCGACTATCTTGAAAAGGCCGGCCTGCAGGATTACCTCGACAAGCTCGGCTTTAACGTTGCCGGTTTTGGCTGCACCACCTGCATTGGTAACTCTGGTCCGTTGGCCGCCCCGATTGCGGGCGCCATCGAAGACCAGGACATGCTGGTTACGGCAGTTCTTTCGGGTAACCGTAACTTTGAAGGCCGCATCAGCCCGCATGTGAAGGCAAACTATCTTGCCTCGCCGCCGCTGGTTGTTGCCTATGCCCTTGCTGGTAACCTGAAGGTCGATCTGAATAACGACCCGCTAGGCCAGGACAAAGACGGCAATGATGTCTATCTCAAAGACATCTGGCCGACCAACAAGGAAATCGCTGACACCATCGCGACCTCGATCTCGGCCAAGATGTACAAAGACCGTTACGACAACATCTTTGCCGGTTCAAAACCGTGGCAGGAAATCCAGGTCACTGAAGGGCAAACCTATCAGTGGAACAACAAATCAACCTATGTTCAGAACCCGCCCTATTTTGTTAATATGGCTGCTGAACCGGGTGATTTCTCGGATGTTCATGGCGCACGTCCGCTGCTGATCCTGGGTGATTCGGTAACGACCGACCACATTTCACCGGCCGGCTCGATCAAGGAAGAAAGCCCGGCAGGCGAATACCTGAAGGAAAACGGCGTTGCCGTTCGTGACTTCAACTCCTATGGTGCGCGCCGTGGCAACCATGAAGTCATGATGCGTGGCACCTTTGCCAACATCCGTATCCGCAACGAAATGGCACCTGGCACCGAAGGCGGTGTTTCGGTTCATTACCCGTCTGGCGAACAGGGCTGGGTTTATGATGTTGCCATGCGCTACCAGGAAGAAGGCACGCCGCTGGTGATCGTTGCCGGTCAGGAATACGGCACGGGCTCGTCGCGCGACTGGGCCGCCAAAGGCACCAACCTTTTGGGTGTCAAGGCTGTTATCGCCGAAAGCTTTGAACGTATTCACCGCACCAACCTGGTCTGCATGGGCGTTCTGCCGTTGCAGTTCAAAAACGGTGAAGGCCGCAAGTCCCTGAAACTGGACGGTACGGAAACCTTTGATATTGTGGGCGTTGCCGATGGCATTACCCCGCAGCAGGACGTTACGGTTCGCATCACCCGCAAGGATGGTTCGACCGAGGAAACAACTGTTGTCTGCCGCATCGATACCGAAAACGAAGTTCTGTATTTCCAGAATGGTGGTATCTTGCAGTTCGTTCTGCGCAACATGATCAAGAATGCAGCCTGATTTCAAGACCCTTCGGGGTTAATCGGCAAAGTTCGAATTCACCTCGCCAGTTCCGCTGGCGGGGTGTTTTTTTTAGTTTTGAATTGATTTATCTCCTTACGCCTGTCGTCATAATTGCTTAGGTGCTAAAGAATACGATGCAGGCCCCGACACAGGAGAAAATCCGTTGTTTCTAAACAATTATAGCAATAGATAATGACGAGTTACGCCAAAATACCCGCTCCGCTGTTATCAGTGCGTGTTGGAACTTTGACACATGGCCAGGTTCTGACCTGCAACCCTGACCTGCCCCTTGGTGACGCCATTGCCCTGATGCATCGCCATCTGCGCAGTTCAATCGTGATTACACAGGACAACAAACCCGTCGGTGTCTGGACAGAACATGACTGTCTGACCATCAGCGCCGATGACCCGACAGCCTTTCTCCGTCCGATTTCTGACTGGATGTCGTCGCCTGTGCGCACGATGTTGGCCCATGCCTCGGTCGAGGCGGCAACATTTCGGATGCGACGCGATAAATTACGCCATCTGATCATTATTGATGACCAGGAATGTCTGGTTGGCATTGTCAGCCAAAGCGACCTGATCCGTGTGCCCAGTGCCATCCACCCCTTGCGCGAACGCGATGTGTCATCGATCGTTCGCCGCAACACGGTCAGCGTTCCCGGCGAAACGCCGATCAGCCAGTTGCAGGCGGCAATGAAGGAAGGCGAATGCGACAGCGCCATTGTTTTTCAACCTGTTGCCAAAACATCACCTGGAAGCACCATACCGCCTCTTAATGCCACCCGGTCGTCAGAAGTGACCCAAGCCAATGAGGATGCTGGTTCTGTGATCTCAACAGTCGGCATTGTCACCGAACGCGATATTGTTGGCTATCTGGTTCATCGCAGCGCGTCGGGCTCGGCCTGGGAAATTGCCAGCCGCCCGGTTCGCCGGGTTAGCGACCATACCAGCCTGCAAGATGCCCGGCAGATCATGATCGATCATCAGATCCGCCACCTTGTTGTCACCGATTCTCATCAGAACGTCCTGGGGATTTTGTCGTTCAACGATCTTCTTGCCTCGATCGAGCAGGATTACCTGCAACATATGCACGATGCGATGGAAGACCGTGACACAGCACTTGCACGGGCGCAAAAGTCATTGCACCTGACCCGCAAGATCATTGAAAGCTCGCCCGACGGCATCATCATTGTCGATGACCAGGGCAAGATCGAAGACGTAAACCCGTCCTTTACCCGTGTCACCGGCTATAGTGCCGCCGAAGCCATCGGCAAAAGCCCCAATCTTTTGCAATCGGGCCGTCATGACCGCGCCTTTTATCAAGACATGTGGCAAAGCATTACCCGGGCGGGCCGCTGGCAAGGGGAAATATGGAACCGGCGCAAATCGGGCGAGATCTATCCCGAATGGCTGTCGATCATTGCCATTCGCGACGAACAAGGGAACGTTCTGCAATATGCCGGTATTTTTTCCGACATTACCGATCGCAAGCAGACCAGAGACGATATCCGTCGCCTGTCACATTTTGACGAACTGACCGGTTTTCCCAATCGACGCCGGTTTCTTGATGTTCTGGGTCGTACCCTGAACGACTGTCGCGGAAACAACGATAGCGTCGCTGTTTTGCTGGTCGATATCGATAACTTTCAACGCATCAACAATACGCTGGGCCATGCAACGGGCGATGATGTGCTGGTCGATTTTGCCGGACGCCTGAACAGGGCCTTGCCCGCCGATGCCATGCTGGCACGGATGGGAGCCGATGATTTCGCCATTCTGTTACCGCAAAAAAACAATAGCGACACCCTGGAGACCATGGCCCAGGATTTGATGGAGGTGTTTGATCACCCCCATTTCTCTGCATCGGGCGGCGAACTGTTTATTACCGCCAGCATGGGTATCACCCTGTATCCGCGCGATGGCAGCGACACCACCATGTTGTTGCGCAATGCCGAAATTGCCATGTTGCGTGCCAAAAACCATGGTCGCAACCGGTTCAATCACTATAACCGGTCGATGAACACGGCCAGCAGCGAAACCCTGGCCCTTGAAACCGATTTGCGCCACGCATTGGAACGGCGCGAACTTTATCTGGCCTATCAGCCGCAATTCTTTGCCAATAATGGCGCGCTTTCGGGGTTTGAAGCCCTGATCCGCTGGCGCCATCCAAAGCACGGCGAACTGGCCCCCGATAAATTCATACCGCTGGCCGAAGAAATCGGCATGATCGATGAAATCGGCCTGTGGGTGTTACGCACGGCCTGTACCCAAATGGTGAAATGGCGACAACAGGGCCTGCATAACATCACCATGGCGGTGAACGCCTCCTTGCAGCAATTTAGCAACCCGATTGAATTTGGCGATCAGGTGTCGGCCGCCCTAAATGAAACCGGCCTGGCGGGCGACCGGCTGGAAATTGAAATCACCGAAAGCCTGTTCATGCAGGATATCGAAGATACCTGCCGCAAATTGCAGCGGATCAGCGATCTTGGGGTTAAAATTGCCCTGGATGATTTTGGCACCGGCTTTTCCAGCCTGAGCTATCTGCGCCATGTGCCGTTTGATGTGCTGAAAATTGATCGCAGCTTTGTCAACGATATTGGCAAGGGTATTGGCGGCAGCGAACTGGTGCGCACCATTATTAATATGGCGCATAATCTGGGTAAAACCTGCATTGCCGAAGGTGTTGAAACCCTGCAGCAAGAACAGTTCCTGCGCGAAAATGGCTGCAATTTCCTGCAAGGATTTCTGCGGGGCCGCCCGGTCCGGGCCGCCGAGATTGAAAAAACCTTTGCCCCCCTGTTTGCCGGTTCCGCTCTGTAACCGCAAAGCAATCTTGAAAACACAAAAGGGCGGAAACGAACCATCGTTTCCGCCCCCGATCTGTCAAACAGAACGCGCTGGTATTAGCCGATCAAACCCTGAATCAGGATAAAGGCAATTGCCAACGGCGCGATGAACTTTACAACAACACCCCAGGCATTGATCCATACCGGAACAACACCGTTATGGGTCGCAATGTCGGCCTTGGCGGCCCCCCAGACAACCCAGCCCACAAACAGCGAAATAAACAGCCCGCCAATCGGCAGCAGCAATTTCGATGAAATGAAGTCCATCAGGTCAAAGAAGGTCATACCGAAAAACCTGGTATCGGCCATCAGCCCCATCGACAGCGATGACGGAATCCCCAAAACGAAGATGATTGCACCAACAACAATGGATGCCACCTTGCGGTTGACCGCCCGGTCATCAACGAAATAGGCCACCACAACTTCGAGAATCGACACCGAAGATGTCAATGCGGCAATCGCCAGCAACAAGAAGAACAGAAAGGCAAAAAATTCACCAAACGGCATTTGGGCAAAAACAGCCGGCAAGGTGATGAATGTCAGGCCCGGGCCTGCTGCCGGGTCAAAGCCAAAAGCAAACACAGCAGGCAGCACCAGCAAACCGGCCAGAACCGCAACAGCGGTATCAAGAAGCGTAACCCAGCCTGCGGCACCCGCAATGTTTTCCTTTTTCGACAAATACGAGCCATAGGTAATCATGGCCCCCATCCCCAGCGAGAGCGAGAAAAACGCCTGCGACAGCGCATCCGAGACCGTATTCCACGTCACCTTCGAAAAGTCCGGCTCCAGCAAAAAGGACAAACCGGCCCCGGCACCAGGCAACGTCACGGCCCGCGCAATCAGGATCAGCAACAAAATGAACAAGGCGGGCATTAAAATTTTGGATGCCCGTTCAATGCCACTGCCAATGCCCGACAGCACCACAAATACCGTCAGCGCCATAAACAGGGCGTGATACACCAGCGGTGAAATGTTACTGCCAATAAAACCTGCAAAATCCGCCCCCAAAACAGCAGGGTCGCTGCTGGAAAGGGCGCCGGTAACCGCTTTGACCATATAGGCGATCGTCCAGCCGGCAACGACGCTGTAAAAGGACAGGATCATAAAGGCGGCACCAACACCGCACAAACCAACCAGCGGCCATGCGCCGCCTTTCAGCTTTTTAAACGCCCCGATGGCGTTCTTTTCGGCCATGCGGCCAATCACCATTTCGGCCAGCATCACCGACAGACCAATCGTAAAGACCAGTGCCAGATAAATCAGCAGAAACGCACCGCCCCCGTTGACCCCCGCCATATAGGGAAATTTCCAGATATTACCCAGACCGACAGCAGACCCGGCAGCTGCCAGAATAAAGCCGAGGCGTGACCCCCAATGCTCACGTTTTATCATTTCCTGTAAAACCTCTTGTGTTGCCGATCTCGTTTCTTTCCCGATAACGGATTGATGGATCAGCTTTTATTTTGAATTTAAAGGATGGGCAGAGGCCCTGGTCCCTGCCATTTTCCCCTCGGATAACGCAAGGCCAATATCACCCTTTAGCAGAAAATACGTAAAAGTACCGCAGCCAATTACGCAAAAACCATGTGTTTTTATGATCAATGGTTGCTTCAACCGCTTGTGATTGGCAGGTGAAGAAGCAATCGGCAATGATAGGGGGATGAAAACAAATTCACTCAAATTTGTGTGGGGCTTCGCACTGGCAGTTTCGCTCGCGCTTGCTGTTCCCGGTCCGGCCCACGCCGCTGCACCGCAAACCACCAGCCAGACCCCGCAGGCGGTTGTCGAACTTTTTACATCCGAAGGATGTAGTTCGTGCCCGCCAGCTGATGCGGTTCTGCGCGATATTGCCCAGGAAACACACAATCTGCTTTTGCTGTCATTCCATGTGGATTACTGGAATTATCTGGGCTGGAAAGACCGTTTTTCCGAACCGGCTTATACCGAACGCCAGCGAAAATACGCCGCCTTCCAGCATAAAAGCTATGTCTATACCCCGCAAATCATCATCAACGGCGCCGGGTCGGTGCGCGCCACCCACAAGGACGCCATCCTGAAGGCCGCCCTGAAAAAACCATCACCCCTGGCATCCTGGGTGACCATCAAGACCGACGCCACAGCCGGGCAAAAGCCGGGCGGTATTGTTCAACTGGCCGCCACACCCGGTAACGCCCCGACAAAACCTTTAAAAATCTGGCTGGTCGGATTTGACCGTCATGCCAGCACCGAGGTCGAAACAGGCGAAAATGCCGGTCTTAGCCTCGCCCATGTCAATATCGTGCGCGAACTTGATGATCTGGGCACGTGGGATGGCACCCCGCGCGAAATACCCGTGCGGCTGGAATATAACTGCAATGGCGGCATCGCCGTTCTGTTACAGGAAGAAAAAGGCGGCCCCATTCTAAGCGCGGGAATGGCGCGTTTTTATTGAATACCGGGGGGGCATGTTTTTATTAAAATAATGTGCAAAAAGACACCTGCCGCGTCACAGATTGACCTGAAACAAAGTCATCTGGTCAAATGTCGGATAAAGCATGATTCCCATGATACTTCACGGTATAGAAGTGCATGACATATGAATGGTTTGTGTGGCCTGGATGATTGTTTTTACCGGTTCTGATCTAACCTGCCGTCGCGGCGAAAGACTGGTTTTCGCCGATCTGGCGTTTGATGCGCGTCCGGGCGATGCCCTGATGCTGCGCGGGCGCAATGGCGCGGGAAAGTCCAGCCTGCTGCGCCTGATGGCCGGTTTATCCGAACCGCTCTGCGGGGGCATTTGCTGGCAAAACCAAAATATCCACCATGATTTACCTGCCCATCGGGCTCGTTTGCAATATCTTGGCCATCAAGATGCCGTCAAACCCGTTCTCACAGTTCGCGACAATCTGCGTCTATGGGCAAGCCTGCGTGATGTCGATAACAGCGATGCCGCCATTGATTATGCCTTAAATGCGCTTGGTATATTGCATCTGGCAAAAACCAGCGGTCGTTTTTTATCAAGCGGGCAAAAACGCCGCACCGCCCTTGCCCGCATTCTGATTGGCGAAAGCGACCTTTGGCTGCTTGATGAACCGACCGTCGGGCTGGACCGCGAATCCTGTGCCGATCTCGCCCGGATCATTGATGCCTTTCGTGCAAACGGCGGCATTGTGGTCTATTCGACCCATATTGATCTTGATATTGCCAAGCCGCGCAGTGTCGATCTCGATGAATTTGCCATGCCGATGTTTGACTGGCTGGCAGAAGAAGATAATGATGCCGACGATACCGGCAGCACCGCAACAGAGCACGCCCCGAGCTCGAATTTTACGGGGATCGCATGAAAATACTGATCGCCATATTGACCCGCGACCTGCGCCTTGCGCTTCGTCAAGGCGCAGACTCGATCATGGTGGTAGCTTTCTTCATCGTCACCACCACATTGTTTCCTTTCGGGGTGGGACCGGAAGCCAATATTCTGGCGCGCATTGCCTCTGGCGTGATCTGGGTTTCGGCCCTTTTAGCGGCGATGTTGTCACTGGAACGGGTTTTCCAGACCGATTTTGAAGATGGCACGCTTGAACTTCTGTCGCTGTCGCCTGTGCCGCTGGAACTGGTTGTTCTGGGCAAGGTATTGGCGCACTGGCTGACAACGGGCCTGCCGCTGATCATTGCTGCCCCCTTAATGGCGGTGATGCTTAATATGAACAGTGCCGGTTTTGGCACCTTGATGCTGGCAATGCTGGTCGGCACACCGGCCCTTAGCCTGATCGGGGCCATTGGCGCCGCCCTTATTCTGGGTGCGCGACGGGGCGGGGTTCTGGTCTCGCTGCTGGTGTTGCCACTTTATATTCCGGTGCTTATTTTTGGCGCCGGGGCCGTGGAGGCCGCCCTTTTGGGCTTGCCCGCTGGCGAACATATACAAATTATGGGGGCGATCCTGCTTCTGACACTCGCCCTCGCCCCGCTGGCTGCGGCCCGTGCCCTGCGATTGGCGGTGGAATAAACGCCCAAAGATGCCCGCCCCTGTTGGCAATGCCTGCAAAGGGGCGGACAAGGACATTGAAAGACCGACAAAACCGGCCCGGATAACATTTCCCGGGATGCGAATGGACAAGGAAAAATGCATCGTTTCGCCAAACCAAGTGTGTTTCTAAGACTGGCCAGTGCCGTCATGCCCTGGGCCATCGGCATAACGGTGCTGACCCTTGCTGTGGGGTTGTATCTGGCGCTGGTGGCATCCCCTGCCGATTATCAGCAGGGCGATACCGTGCGCATCATGTATATTCATGTGCCCGCCGCATGGATGGGCCTGTTTTGTTATGTCAGCATGGCCATTTGTGGCGCCATGAGCCTGATCTGGAAACATCCGCTGGCCGATATTGCCGCACGGGCCACCGCCCCGATCGGGGCCACCTTTACCGCCCTTTGCCTGATTACCGGGTCGCTTTGGGGCGAACCGATGTGGGGGACGTGGTGGGTATGGGATGCGCGCCTGACCTCGATGCTGATTTTGCTGTTTCTGTATCTGGGCTATATGGCGCTGGTAAATGCCTTTGACGACCCCGAACGCGGGTCCAAAGCCGGGTCGGCACTGGCGCTGGTGGGCGTGATTAATGTGCCGATTGTCAAATTTTCGGTCGACTGGTGGAACACCCTGCATCAACCGGCATCGGTTGCGCGCATGGGCGGGCCCAGCATCGACCCCAGCATGTTATGGCCGCTTCTCCTGATCGCCATCGGGTTTACCGGCTATTATGTCATTGTGCTGATTTTGCGCATTCGTCTTGAACTTAACGAACGTCGCATACGCGCCCTGCAACTTGGCGGCATTGGCGAAGACGCCCATAACACAGCCCCGCCAGCCTATAATCCCGAACAGGCAGGAGCAGGGAAATGACCGATTTTTTTGAAATGGGCGGCTATGCCGGTTATGTCTGGTCCAGCTATGGCTTAACCGCCATTGCCCTGCTGGTTTTGCTGATGGTCAGCCTGCGCGGCCTGAAAAAAAGCCGTGTCGATCTTGCCCATCTTGAAACCCTGTTGAAATCCCGACGGCCCCGGCGCAAAAAAGCGCCCGCTCGCCAGTCCTAAGCGGAGATCACCAAAGTGTCCCTGTCCCGTGCCAAATCGCGCAAACGTCAACGCCTGTATCTGATTGGCGCGGCCCTGCTGGCTGTCAGCGCTGCGACGGCCCTTGGCCTGACGGCCTTTCGCGATTCCGTTGTGTTTTTCTTCAGCCCGACCGAACTTGCCGAGCAATCGCCGATGGACCCGGACCGCCGCCTGCGCATTGGCGGACTGGTCGAGGAAGGATCGCTGCAAAAACTGGAAAATGGCAGCACGGTCACCTTTACCGTGACCGACATGCAGCATGATGTGCAGGTTTCCTATACCGGCATCCTGCCCGACCTGTTTCGCGAAGGGCAAGGCGTTGTTGCCGAAGGCCACATGAACCCGAAAGGCCAGTTCGTCGCCCAGGAAGTTCTTGCCAAACACGATGAAAACTACATGCCCCGCGAAGTGGCGGATGCGCTGAAAAAAAGTGGTCACTGGGAGGAAATCGAAAAGCAAAATGCCAAAAATATGCGTAATTAAGCCATATTTTTGAACCATTAGGAATATCAGGGATATTTCTTGTTGGGGCGGTTTCGTTTTTGACCCAATTTCGTTTAGCATCACCGACCATCGCAAGATGGCAGGGGGAACCCTGTTTTTCGCATGACAGGATAAAGCACCGCACGGCATGATCGCAGAAATCGGACATTTCGCCCTTATTCTTCTCCTGATGCTGGGATGCTGCCAGGCTGTTTTGTTTTCTCCGCCAGGGGCACTGTTTTGCCGCCCCTCCCGGGTGGCTGCAAACGCTGCTTCTTTGCACATCGCCGGGTCTGGCACTGTTACGGTTGAAAAAAGCGGATTTTGGCGCGGCCTCTCGTTTGCACTTTTAAATCCGTTTCCAGCCGACAATGCTGTATCGACCCCAACCGCACCGATCTGGCCGTTGCCCTTGATGATTTGCCTGCTGGCGATTGGGGCGCAGGGAAGCCTGATTTACAGTTTTATCATCAGCGATTTCACCCTGCAGCTGGTCACGCAATACAGCCATTCATCAACACCGGTTTTATACCGCATTGCCGCTGCCATCAGCCCGGATCGCGGCGCGACCCTGCTGTGGATCACGCTGACCTCGCTTGCCACCATTCTGTTTTTGCTGCAAAACGCCGTCTTTAAAAAATCCGAAAATCCCCACACCGTCATAGCGGTCATGGGGGTGATTATTGCGTTTTTAGCGGCCAGTGTCCTGTTCGATGGCAACCCGTTTACCCGCATGACCGACCCGCCGCTGGACGGGCAAGGGTTTGATCCGCAATCGCAAGATATTCTGGATATTTTCTATTCGCCAATCCTGCATGCCGGGTTGGCGGGGCTTTCCGTCATCTTTGCCGCCACTGTTGCGGCCCTGCCGCGCGCGCGCCTGAACCGGTCGTGGGCCGAAATGCAGCGCCCATGGGCATTATTGTCATGGACCCTGCTGGGTGCCGCCATGATGATCAGCGCCTATCGCGCCTATGCCGAACAAAGCTGGGGCAACTGGTGGTATTGGGATGCATCGGAAAATGCCGTACTGCTGCCGTGGTTGCTGGCAACGGCGTTTTTGCATTGCCTGGCGGTGCTGGAAAAAACCGAAGCCTTAAAACCCTGGACCGCGCTTTTGGCCCTGTCGGCGTTTGGCGCGGGCTGGTTTGGCACATATCTGGCCCGATCCGACCTGCTGGGGCCGCTTCCGGCATCCTTGCGGGCCAGTGGCGATAATGCAGTTCTTCTGATTGGTTTTTGCCTGTTATTTGCCGGGGCCTATTATATGTTTTCGCGCGCCGCCGGGCATTTGCGCGAAAACGCCGATTTCACCCTGGTGTCGCGCGAAAGCGGCATGTTCATCAATAGCGTACTTTTGGCAGTGGCAGCCGCCATTGTCATGGTGGGCACGGTTTATCCGCTGTTTTTACGCTGGCTGGGCGGCACCATCATTACCGTCGGTCCGCCGTTTTTTGTTCAGGCCCTGATGCCCGTCACCCTGGCCCTGCTGTTATTGATGGGGTTATCGCCCACCCTGCGCTGGCGCGTGGACGGGGCGGCAGCGGTGGGGCGGCGCATGAAACTGGCCCTGATCTTGTCGATCATCGTGACCCTGTTTGTCTGGATGCGCCATATTGACGCGCCGGCTCTGCCCTTGCTGGGCATTGGTCTGGCCGCGTGGGTGGTAACTGCCGCCTTGGGTGATTTGTGGGAAAAACTGTGGCGGCACCGCGATCACGGTGAAAGCAAACACCGCAATGTCAAAATGCTGGGCCCGCGTTATATTGGCATGTCTCTGGCCCATATTGGCATGGCGTTGCTTATCGCCGGGGGGTCGGCCAGCAGCCTGTGGGAAGAACAAACCGTGCTGTCGGCGCGCACCGGGCAAAGCATCGAAATCGGCCCCTATAATTTGCAATATGAAGGCGTTTCCTTGTTGCCGGGCGAAAATTTTGCGACCCGCAAGGCTAAATTCATTATCTATCGCAATTCACAGCCGGTCAGCGAACTTTACCCCGAGGTCCGCTATTACCCGATCCGCGGGGTTGAAACCACGGAATCGGCAATATGGCATGGCCGCGATGGCGATTTGCACGTGTCGATTGGCGACCGTGCCGAAGATAGCGGTCGCATTGTTGATGTTCGCTTTTTACCCATGATGCCATGGGTGTGGGCGGGCATGCTGCTTATCCTGCTTGGCGGGGTCATAAACATGCTTACCCGCATGATCCTGCTTTTTAAGAAGAACGGAGTATCCGCCCCATGAGGTTCTGGATCGCTGTCATCCCGCTGGTGCTTTTTGCGGCCCTGGCCGGAATATTTCTAACCAATATCGGCAAGGATCAATCCGTGATTCCCTCCGCCCTGATTGGCAAACCGGCACCCGAATTTTCCCTGCCGCCCCTTCCGGGCCGCGAGAAGGGTATTTCACGCGCCGACCTGACCCGGGGACATGTTTCTGTGGTTAATGTTTTTGCGTCCTGGTGCGTACCCTGCCGGGCTGAACACCCCCTGATCAAGCGCCTGGCTGCCGAAGCAGACGTTCCGGTTTATGGCCTGAACTACAAGGAAAAAGACCCGCAGGATGGCGTAAACTGGCTTGACGAACTTGGCGATCCCTATAAAGCCGTCGGCATGGATATTTCTGGCCGAACCGGGATTGATTTCGGGGTTTATGGTGTTCCCGAAACCTTCATCATCGATGGCGAAGGCAAAATTGCCTATAAACAGGTGGGTCCTATCGATGCCAAAACACTGGAAAATGTGCTTCTGCCGAAAATCAGGGAGTTGAAAAAAGGATGACGCACCCCTTTCGCCCAAACAGGTCAATCTGGCTGGCAATGCTGGCTGTTGTGGTGACCCTGTCCTTTTACGCCCGTCCGGCTTTTGCGGTGAATCCCGACGAAATGCTGTCTGACCCGGTATTGGAACAACGGGCGCGCACGATCAGCGAAGAATTGCGCTGCCTTGTTTGCCAGAACCAGTCGATTGATGATTCGGATGCCGATCTGGCCCATGATTTGCGGGTTCTGGTACGCGAACGCCTGCTGGCCGGTGACAACAACCAGCAAGTGATTGATTACATCGTCGCGCGCTATGGCGACTATGTGTTGCTAAACCCGCCCTTTAAACCCGACACCTACATCCTGTGGGCCAGCCCGTTTATTTTGCTTATTCTGGCAGCCCTTGCCGTGGTTGGGTTTTATCGCCGCAAAAAACGCGATGGCCGCACCGCACCAACAAACCTGAGCGATCAGGAACGCAAACGCCTTGACGAAATTCTAAGTCATTCGGGAGATTAGGCCACCCATGACCGGCATGAAAGACAGCCGTGCTCCCGCCGCCGCCTTGCGGAATGCACCATGATCTGGTGGGGCATTGCAGGACTTTCCTTACTGTCATTCGCAACCGTGTTTTTCACGGCCTTTTGGCGTGGCAAAACCGGCGATGCCGGGTCTGTCCCCGCCAACAGCGGCGCACCGGCATCTGCGGCGGTCCACATGGCACAAACAACGGCCACCGCCAAACCCAAATATCAGATCGGCGATGTCGTTGATGATGACGATGATGACGACGATCTCGATGATGATGATTATATCGCATATCGCACCGCACAGGCGCGAAACGATACGGTATTAAACCCGCCGCCGGTTGCCAGCGCCGTGCAACAACCTGTCATCAGCGCCAATAATGCCGATAGCGCCAATTCCGACCTGCCACAAAACGGCATAAACACCCAAAAAACCAAAAACATGATTTTGGCGATTATGTTTGCTGCCGTTCCGGTCATGGTGGCCATTGGCATTTATATGTGGCAGGGCAACCCCGAAATGCCTGCCCGCCCCTATGCCGAGCGGGCCAGCGAACGCAATATCGCCGCTGCCGCAGCGGCCGCGGCCGACCCCGACGACCCCGACGCCCAAACCGACAAGCAAATCCGCCGATTGCTGGGGCAGATCGTCATATCGCTGGAAGCCAATCCGCGTAATTTGCAAGGCTGGCTGGTGCTGGCGCGCGGCTCCTTGCGGCTGGGCGATATTGACCGTGCGGTTGCCGCCTATCGCCGGGCCTATGCCCTGTCCGGGCAAAACCCGTTACTGGCGATTGAATATGCCGATACCCGCATCACGGCCAAAGGCGGCCAGATCGACGAAATATCGCGCAATCTGGTGCTTCATGCCCTTGGTCAAATGCCCAATCACCGGCTTAGCCGCTATTATTACGGGGTGATGCTTGAACAGCAGGGCCACCTCACGCAATCGCTGCATGTGCTGCGCGATCTGATCAATGACCTGCCCGCCGATGCACCACTCAGTGCGTCTACAGCCGCTGAAATTTCATCGCTGGAAGCCAGGATTGAAGCCAGTGAAAACAGCAAAAACAGTGCCACCAAGCCCGACAATTGATCGGCTGATCGGACGATCAAAGGGCGCGCCGGCGAGAGCATGCTTTAAAGGCCGTTAAGCCAGCCCACAATAAACAACGACGTCAAAACAATGCCGACCACCAAGGCCCCCGTCACCACAACAGCCACAATCCGCCACAGAACCGGCAATTCCGCCAATGCAAGCAGATCATCGCGGTCATCCCACCCCCCATCATATGGGGGCGACGGTTGTGCCCGTGCGGATGGTTCATCGTCACCGGGGGGTGTATTGGGGGCACCTGAATCCTGAGCGTCAGAAGCGCTGTTGCCCTTGCCAGATGCAGTCGTCGGTTGTGCCGAACGGATTTGATCCTGGCGCAAGGTACTGCCATACCGCCGCAGGGCTTCTTCGCCGCTCATGGCGGGCATCACAATGCGATCCAGAAACGTGCCACCTGACGAAGACTGTGCGGCGGGGTCTGACTCTGGTTTTGCTTGTGGCTTTTGCGGCACTTGATGCGGTTTTGGTTCTTTCACGTTATCGAACCCTGATACCCGTTAAATTTTGCCCGGTTCAACCTGGCTTTTGGTCCTGTATCGGTCTTTGGCCCTGATACACCAAAACCGTCATCGGCAATCTTGTTGCCAATGACGGTTTCAAGGGACATCCCTTTTTGGCGAAAAAAGCGTGGCTGTACATCAGCTGTGCTTCAGATCTGCCCCTGAAAACGACGGCTCAAAACGCTTTAGCGCGACGCAGCAAGGCCATCGGCATCCTGGGACTGATAAACAGGCCACTTGCCCGCAGCCAAACGGTCCAGCGACGGGCGATCCTGCCCCAGACGAGACCGGTACATCCACAAATTTGCCATCACCCGTTCGATAAACAGGCGGGTTTCGCGCGACGGAATACTTTCAATAAAATACAACGGATCTTCGTTGTCTTTCAGCGCCTTTTGCCACCGGCCCAAATTACCAATGCCGCCATTATAAGCTGCCATCAGCTGCAAAAATCCGTTATCCACGCCGTTCTGATCAAGCAAATGACCAACATATTTCTGGCCCAGCCCGATATTGACTTCCGGTTCGTACAGTTCTTCGCGCTTTGTCCCGCGATAGCGGGTATTGCCAATATAGCTGGCGGTGGCGGGCATCAATTGCATCAAACCGCGCGCGCCAACATGGCTGCGCGCCTCGGCATTAAAACCCGATTCCTGGCGCATCAACGCATAAATCAGGGCGCGATCCACGTTATAACCACCCTCGGGCACCCATGAGGGTACCGGATACAGCGCATTTACAATTACTTCACCCGTTTTCTGGGCAATATAATTGCCCAGACGCATGGTCAGGGCGGCAAAGGATTCGGTATCGGCCAGAGACAACACCGCACGGCGCAGGCTGGGGTCGCTGGAAATGGCAGCTTTGCGCATTTCACGTTCGGCATCATGACGCCGACCAATTTGCAGCAATGCCAGCGACCGGCGCCCATGCGGGTCAAGCCGCAACTTGTTGGCACGGTCCTGGGTCAGGCTCAGGCTGTCCCAGTCAAAAACATCATCGCGGCCAAGGGCGCGCAATGCCAGCAAACCATAAAACGAGCGCGGATATTTTGCGGCACGGTTCAACAGTTTATCGGCACGGTCAAACTTGCCTTCGGCCAGATCAATCCGGGCGGCCCAAAACGCCCCGGCAGACCGGGTCCAGCTTGAGGCATACTGGTTGGTCGAAACATCGTCAAACTGCTGGTGGGCTTCGTCAAACCTGTTTAGGCGCCACGCGGTCAAACCCGCCACCCACAGGGCTTCGGGCAAATATTTACCCGAGCGTTTTGCGGCCCTGGCGGCATGTTTCAACGCCAGATCAGGCTTGCCGAAATAATAATATCCAGCCGCAATCGAGGCGCGGGCCTGGTCCTGCTCATAGGCATCAAACAGGTGCTGTGCTTCGGCGCTATCAAGAACTTCCAGCGCCCCGGTGGGCCAGCCAGAGCGGATACGCGAATGAATGCGGCGCTTTAAAACCGACACCCGGCTGCGCTGGGCAGCCGACAGATTTTTGGTTGATTTGTGATAATAAGGGCGGATGTCTTCGTAATCATATCCGGCCCCCTTCAGGTATGACCCGACCGGGCGTTTGGGCTTTGCGGCCGCGCCGCGCCGCGACATCGCCAAATCATAAATACGGTCTGCTTCGGGAAGATCGGCATATTTCGCCAGCCAGTCACGCAGTTCGGAAAACCGCGAACGATATGCCGTCGGATGCAGATAACGCTGGGCCATCACATGGCCCATCAGCACATCATCAGACAGGCGTGAAATCAGGTTGTCCGCATCTTTCCAGCGACCATCCTTTTGCACCTTGAAAATCTGGCGATAAAGCTCTGCATCCCGGTGTGAAAGGACACTGGGAATTTTAACCGCATCGGAATCAGTTGCGTCATCAAGGCCAGGGGTGCTGAGTGCTGCCTGTTCCTGTGCCGCATTAACCACTTTTGGCCCTGTCACACACACGGTGGCAAGGGCAAAAACAGTAATAGTGCGCCTGATTCGCGTGGTTAAACGCGAGATAAACATTGTACGTGCTTCGATCAAAACCTGTCTTTTCCCCAAACAGACCCCGGTGTAAACGCGGTTTTTCTAACCCGAAGCAGTTTGTCGTCGCAACCTGTGTAAGCGGTTTCCCCGTCTTTAAGCGGGGATATATACCAGTAAAATGCCCTCCAACGAAGCATTTTTATCCTGTATTCAGCACCTTGCCCGCCCGTCATCGCCAAACGCATATCAGACCTGCCCCCAAAAAAAGCGGCAGAAATTCTGGTTATTTTACAAAAACAGTTCCTGGAAAGGCCGCAAAACTGCATAGCAGCACGATAAAAGAATCGTTTGGGCACCTGTTGGAGCACACAAACGACATGCTCAAACCCCACATCCCCCGATGCGCCTAGCTGCGCAATTTTTTGACAATGCCGCGCAAATCCTGCCAGGCGACCCTTTTTTGTTCGGGCGTTTTAAGCAAATAAGACGGATGAAACATGGCTGTTACGTCTGACTGGACCGAGTCGGAAAACGCAATTTCGTGCCAGGTGCCGCGCAACCGGGTAATACCTTTATCCTGTTCCATCAACGTCTTGGCCGCACTGCCGCCCAGGCACACCACAATCCGGGGGCCAATCATTTCAATGTGACGGCGCACAAAAGGTTCGCAGACCATCAATTCATCGGCGGTGGGTTGGCGGTTTCCCGGCGGCCGCCAGGGCAAAATATTGGTCAGATAAACCGTTTCGCGCGACAGACCGATAGAGCGCAACATCGCATCAAGCAGCTTTCCCGCCGCCCCGGTAAAAGGGGCGCCCTGCCGATCCTCGTCGGCGTCGGGGGCCTCGCCCACCAGCACAATATCTGCCGCCGGATTGCCACTGCCAAAAACGGTATTGCTGGCCGATTTTTTAAGCGCACATCCCTCAAATGCCCGCAATGCTGCGTGCAATTCTTCCAGCGTTCCGGCATCCGATGCCGCCTTTTGCGCAGAAATACGGGCTTCCGAAGGCGTATCAGATAGAACAAATCCGCCGATCGCGGCAGGCGGCATCGCCGCGCCAGCCCCCGCACCGACACCCGCAGGCCCCGATGAACGCCCCGCAGCCGCCCCGCTATAGGTCCCGCGCCCGCCCGGCGCTGTTAGCGGCCCCGTTGCCGACATCGTCCCTCGCGGCGCCCCTGGGGGCATTGCCCCCGGCATTGTTCCCTGCCGTGACAGGCTCTCGGAGGCCCGAAAACGATCCAGTGGCTCGTCGGCAATAGCCTCGTCCGCGCCCATTTCATATTGCCAGATCAGGGCTTGCAGGGCATCCAGGCTATTTACATCAAAATTTGTTATGGGTTTGCTCATCTACACAAATAAGGCGTATGTTGCAGTGCGGTTTGCACAACAAACCGCTTCACTCGGAACGACTTTAACGATTTTAGGCCACTTGTGCCATATACAAACCGGCATTAAATCGGTATAGCATTACCGATTAACCGCAGGACGAAGCACGGGGCTTGGGCGAGACCCCGATCATGACGAAAAGGCCGCAGCAAAAAAGGCATTAAAGCCAGCGTTGCGACAAAGGAGAGAGACGAGATGGAACGGGAATCCATGGAATTTGACGTGGTGGTCGTTGGTGCAGGCGTATCTGGCCTTGCCGCTGCCATCCGCCTGATGCAACTCGCCCGGGAGCAGGAAAAGGAAATCACGGTTTGCGTGGTGGAAAAAGGCTCTGAGGTTGGGGCGCATACCCTGTCTGGTGCGGTGATTGAACCCCGCGCCCTTAACGAACTTTTCCCCGACTGGCAGGAACGCGGCGCGCCGTTAAATGTGCCCGCCACCAAAGACCAGTTCATGATCCTGAGCGAAACCGGCGCCAAACAGCTGCCAACCCCGCCGCAAATGCACAATAAGGGCAACTATATTGTCAGCCTCGGCAATGTGTGCCGCTGGCTGGGTGAACAGGCCGAAGCCCTGGGGATTGAAGTTTACCCCGGCTTTGCCGCCGCCGAAGTGCTGTTTGACGATGCCGGTTCTGTGCGCGGCATTGCCACAGGCGATATGGGCATTTTGCGCGATGGCAGCCAAGGCCCCAATTACGAACCGGGCATGGAACTGCACGCCAAATACACCTTCTTTGCCGAAGGTTGCCGGGGGTCCCTTTCTGAACAGCTGATCAAAAAGTTCAATTTACGCGAAAAATCCGACCCGCAAACCTATGGTATTGGCATCAAGGAATTGTGGGAAGTTGACCCGGCGGTCCATGAAGAAGGCAAAATCCAGCATACGGTGGGCTGGCCGCTGGATTCAAAAACCTATGGCGGGTCGTTCCTGTATCATCTTGATAACAATCAGGTCTCTGTCGGGTTCGTGATCGGTCTGGATTACGAAAACCCGCATCTGAGCCCGTTTGAAGAATTTCAGCGGTTCAAGACGCACCCGCAAATTCGCAAGATTTTTGAAAACGGCCGTCGCATTTCGTATGGTGCACGCGCGCTTAACGAAGGCGGGTTTCAATCCCTGCCCGATCTGGTGTTTCCCGGCGGCTGCATCATTGGCTGTTCGGCCGGCTTTATGAATGTGCCGAAAATCAAAGGGTCGCATACGGCAATGAAAACCGGCATGCTGGCCGCAAAAGCCGCCTTTGACCAACTGATCAGCGAAACGCCCGCCCCGGTGCTTGATGCTTATCCGAAGGCCGTTGAAAACAGCTGGATCTACCCGGAACTTTACAAGGTGCGCAACATTCGCCCCAGCTTTGCCAAATGGGGCTTTTGGGGTGGCATGGCCTATAGCGCGGTGGACACCTATATTTTCGGGGGCAAAGCGCCCTGGACCTTTAAAAACCATGCCGATCATTCCTGCCTGAAACCGGCAGCCGACATGCCCGAAATCACCTATCCCAAACCCGATGGCAAAATCAGCTTTGACCGGCTTTCTTCGGTGTTTTTATCCAACACCAACCACGAAGAAGACCAGCCGGTGCATCTGACCCTGAAAGATGCCAGTGTGCCGGTGGATGTAAACCTTGCCAAATATGCCGGGCCGGAAGCCCGCTATTGCCCGGCAGGTGTGTATGAATTTGTGGCCGATGCGGAAAATGGCGGCCAGCGCCTGCAAATCAATGCGCAAAACTGTGTGCATTGTAAAACCTGCGACATCAAAGACCCGACACAAAACATTGTCTGGGTGGTGCCACAGGGCGGCGGCGGGCCGAATTACCCCAATATGTAAGCACCTGTCAAAAAGGGCCGCGTCATGCCACGCGGCCCTTCTTTTTCGGGCAAGGTCGCTGGATCAGCAGCCTTCCTATTCGGGCGCATATCCAAATGCGGCGGGCGGATTGGCCGCCGTTTCAGTCCAGATACTTTTGGGTTGCATATATTCCATCAAACCTTCCTTGCCGCTGGAACGGCCATAGCCGCTTGCGCCAAATCCGCCAAAGGGGGACATGACATTGATCGTCTTGTAACTGTTAATCCAGAATGTGCCTGCCCGCACATTGGCGGCAACCCGGTGGGCACGATCAACCGACTGTGTCCATACCGCCCCGGCCAGGCCAAACTTGCTGTCATTGGCGATTGCCACCGCCTCGGCCTCATCCTCAAACGGGATCACGGCAACCACCGGGCCAAAAATTTCCTCACGGGCAATTTTCATATCATTGCGCACATTGCCCAAAATGGTCGGCCGCAGAAAATACCCGTCCTGACACGCCGCCCCTTCCGGGCGCACGCCCCCGGCCAACAATTGCGCCCCTTCATTTTTGCCATCCGCCACCAGGCGGCACACGGTCTGATATTGGGCCTCATTATTGATCGGGCCGATCTGGGTGGCGCTATCCATCGGATCACCGACCGGAATGCGGTTGGCGCCATCCACCAGCATATCCAGGAATTGGTCCATCACATGTCGCTGCACCAAAAGACGCGATCCCGCGACACAGCTTTGCCCTGCCCCGCTAAAAATTGCCGCCTGTGCGCCCAGCACGGCCCGTTTCAAATCGGCATCGCCAAACACGATATTGGCCGATTTTCCGCCCAGTTCCAGCACACAGGGCACAATGTTCTGTGCGGCCTGACCGGCGATAATCGCCCCGGTGCGCGGGGAGCCGACAAACACCACCTTGCGCGTTGCCTCATGCGTGGTGGCAGCAACCCCGGTTGTCATGCCCAGCCCGACCAGAACCGTTATCACACCATCGGGCAGCCCGGCCTTTTTGGACAAAACCCCCAATGCCAGCGACGTTAGCGGCGTCATTTCAGACGGCTTTAAAACCGCCGCATTACCGGTACAAAGGGCCGGGGCCAGTTGCCAGCCCGCCGTAAAGATTGGGGCGTTCCAGGGCGTAATCTGGGTCACCACACCATAGGGTTCATGGCGGGTATAGTTCAAATGGCTGGTGGGCACCGGGATCACATCGCCATGCAGCTTATCGGCCCAACCAGCGTAATATTCAAACATCTCGGCAACTTTAAGCACCTCGACCCTGGTATCGCGGATCGGCTTGCCCGCCGTCATGGTTTCGAGCAATGCCAAATCATCAAGATGATCGCGCACCTGCTGGCCGATCCGCCACAGGATGCGGCCACGTTCCGCCGCCGTCATCCCCCACCAGACCTTCTGCCCGGCAACAGCCGCCGTCATCGCCGCATCCACCACCTCGGCCCCGGCATCGCGAATGCTTAAAAACGCCTTGCCGGTAGCAGGGTCAATCAGCTCGAACGCATCGCCATGACCGGGCATCATCGCCCCATTCACCCAGTTGCCAATCTCATCGGCCGCGAAAAACGCGCGCATTGCCTTGGCATAGTCACGCGGCATCAATTTGGTTTCCTGGCTCATGCTTTTTCTCCTTCCCGCGTGGAGTCACATTCGGTAATCCGGTTAAAATCGGCATCATCGGCAAGAAGCCCGGCGCTGGCTGCCCAAATTTTTCCGGCCAGTTCCGATACCGGCAGCGTCACGTCCTTTTGCTGTGCCAGGGTCATGGCCAGGCGCACATCCTTGCGCATCAGCCCCATTGTAAAGCCGCTATCAAAGGTGCCATTCATCACCCATTTTGGATAATTCACCTCGCTGATCGCGCTGCGGCCCGACCCGGCATTCAGCGCCGCAATCAGGTTTTCGGTGCTGACCCCGGCGGCATTGCCAAGGCGCACCGCCTCGCGCATGGTCAAAAGATGGCTTGCCACCAACAGGTTATTAACGATCTTGACCGCATGGCCCGCCCCGACCGGACCGACATGGGTAATCCTGCCCCCCAGCGAATTCAAAACCGGCATGGCGCGTGCCACATCGGCCTCGCCCCCGCCCACCATCATGGTCAGGGTGCCGCTATTGGCCCCCGCCGGGCCACCGCTGACCGGCGCATCGATCAGGATATGCCCCTGCAGGCGCAATACCGCGTCAATTTCGCGGGTCACATCGGGCTCGGATGTCGTGGTGTCGATCACCAGGCGCGGGTCAAAGTCGCACGCACCAAGGCCGCCATCACCGGTCAATACCGTGCGCACATGATTTGCGGTGGGCAGGGACAGAATAATGGTCTGGCAGGCGGCAAACAGGTCGTTCAGACCGGCCACAATCGTCACCCCCGCGGCGGCTGCCCGGGCCTGGCTCTCCGCCGCCACATCAAACCCGACCACGGAAAAACCGTCCCGCAACAGGGTGCGGGCCATGCCCAGCCCCATATTGCCAAGACCAACAACCCCGATGGGGCCTGTTTCTGAATTGCTCACGATATTTGCCTCTTTGCTCCTGGATGGCAGGGTTCGTTCGGTAAAGGCACACGCCTTGCCGTCACGGCCCGACCGGGTCCGATGTGATTTTTTGATTTTGCCCGCAAACTTTCCGGTGGTTGTCATGCGAACTCAAGATCAATTGCCGGAACATGTTGTTGCCGAAACAGCAACAGATATGGTCTGATTACGGGATCAGCCCTGCCCCTCGTTCCTCGCCAACGCAACCCGTTCAGTCAGGCCCCCGCCATGAAGATCGACGATAAACCGCTACGCTATTTTCTGGCCGTATTCGAAGCCGGATCGATCCGTTCCGCAGCCGAAAACCTGCGCATTGCCCCGTCGGCCATCAGCCGCCAGGTGGCATCCCTTGAGGCCCATCTTGAAACGCTGCTGATGGAACGCACCAAACGCGGCATCATTTTTACGGAATCGGGCCATATGGTTGCCGCCCATGCCCGGCGGCGCTTCGAAATGGACGAGGCCTTTGCCGTGGATCTGGCCGCCGCGCGCGGCGCAATTACCGGCACCGTGCGCATTGCCACCGGCGAAGGGTTTGTCGTTGATCTGGTCAATCACGTTGTGCGCCCCCTGCGCGACGAATTTCCCGATATTCGCCTGGAAATCGATGTCGCCGGGACCGAAAAAATGACCCACGGCATCCTGCGCGATGATTATGACATGGGGCTTGTGTTCAACCCGCCGCGCAACCCCGACCTGGAACTTTTGGCCGAAGACCACGCCCCGTTATGCGCGCTTGTGCCGCCGGGCTTTGAACTGGCCCAAAAACAAAGCTGTGTGCTGGCCGATACCCTGAACCAGCCGCTTGCCCTGCTCAACCCGCATTTCGGGGTTGCCAAACTGCTGGCCAATGTCGATCAGGGCAACCGCCTGGCGCGCGATGCCTTTATGACAGTCGATTCGATCAATGTTGCCATTCATTTTGTGCTGTCGGGGGGTGGCATAACCTTTCTTCCCGCCTTTGCCGTATCGCGACAATTACGCAGGGGCGAAGTGGTGGCCGTGCCCCTGACCAACCCCTGTCTGGCGCGGGTGCCATCGCACCTTCTGGTGCGCAAGGGACGGCCAAAAACCGCAGCAGTGCGGGCGGTTACCCATATGATCTGCGACCGGATGGAGGCATTTGGTGCAGCGAGCTATCCCGACGAACAGTCATAATCCCGAAAGGTGTTGCCGTTTTGGCAACAAAGCCATCCCAAAATGGCACTTGCCCCGCCCCGGTCGAGTTTTCATTCTCGGTCAAAATCTCCGGCGCAGAAAATGGCAAAAATATGAAATCTGCCGCTGCCCGGGGATCTGCGATCAGGGCCCTAACAAGGGATAATGCAAAATATACGGCCCCTTAAAACGCCGATTGATTTTGCATCAAACATACCACGTCAAGGAGACCGGGAAATGAACGCGCTTCGGGGACAGTTGGCGCTTTGGCGGCTTCATCTTGCCGTTATCGTGATCGGCGCCATCGCCGAAATGATCGGCATTCGGAAAATTCCGTTGGGGGTGGGGGCAATTTTGCTGCTGCCGCTGCTCTACGCCTTTATCATGGCGGCGGTGATGAACCCCAATCTTGTGCCGAAATTCGGCAAAATCATCCGCCAGAAAGAAGTCCAGGCCGCCTCACCGCTGATCGTGATTGCGATCATGCCGTTTATCGCCAAATTCGGCACCACCATCGGCCCGGCAATCAATACCATTATCGCGGCAGGCCCGGCCCTGATATTGCAGGAACTTGGCAATCTGGGCACCATCGTTCTGGCGTTTCCGCTGGCGGTTTGGGGCCTGAAAATGGGCCGCGAGGCCATTGGCGCAACCTTTTCAATCGCACGTGAACCCAACCTTGCCATCATCGCCGACCGTTACACCTTAAAAAGCCCCGAGGGCACCGGTGTGATGGGCGTTTATGTGATCGGCACCCTGTTTGGCACCTTTATTTTTGCCATTCTGGCATCGCTGTTTGCCAGTGCCAACCTGTTCGATCCGCGGGCACTTGCCATGGCGTGCGGCATTGGCAGCGGATCGATGATGGCGGCCTGCACCGGAGCGCTGACCGAAGTCATCCCGTCGATGAAAGATGAAATCCTGGCGCTGGCCGGGGCCAGCAACCTTTTGACCTATGCCACCGGGCTTTATGCCGGTTTGTTCCTTGCCTTACCGATTGTTGAAAAACTCTATGACGCGACGGCAGGCAAAAAAGACCTCGCCGCTGCCAGCAAGAAGGAGGGCTGATCATGTCCGAGAGTGCCGTTGCAACCAAGTCGACCCGCTCGAAAATCAATCTGGTTGATCATGCCGTAACCCTGATCATTGTCTGCCTTGTCGGGCTGGTAATGAATACGGTGGGGCCGAAAATTCCGCTGGCAGATGGCTTTATGGGCATGGTGGTGATTTATCTGATCACGCTGGTCGGCCTCGCACTCACCCGCTTTGCGCCTTTCTACCTGCCCAGTGTCGCCTGGATTTCGCTGGTCGGTATTGTCGCAACCCTGCCCTGGACTCCGGGGTCGGAATGGGTTGTCGCACAGGCCAAATCGGTCAATTTCCTGGCCCTTGCCACACCCGCGCTGGCCTATGCCGGTTTTGCAATTGCCAAAAAAGAAATTGAAGTTGCCAAACATTCCGGCTGGAAACTGGTCCTGGTGGCCTGCTTTGTGTTTCTGGGCACCTATGCCGGTTCGGTTCTGGTGGCCGAACTGATCTTGCGCCTGCAAGGCGTCTGATCGGGCATCGCTGCTTGCAAACTTTATGAACGGGGGCGATCATGCCCCCGTTTAAACATCCGTATTGCCGCATCCCCGTTTAATCCCGCAAAGAGTAAGCAGATGACAGTTTCCAAACCCGCCCTTCATCCGCGTGCCACCGACCTTGCTGATGAATTCACCGCCTGGCGCCATCATTTGCATGCCCACCCTGAAACCGCCTTTGACGAAAAACAAACCAGCGCCTTTGTCGCGCAAAAGCTTGAATCCTTCGGGCTGGATGTGAAAACCGGCATTGCCAGAACCGGCGTTGTTGCCACCCTGCAGGGCGCGGGCGGGGCTGGCAAACGCATTGGCCTGCGGGCGGATATGGATGCGCTTGATATTCACGAAACCACCAATCTGCCCTATGCCTCGAAACATCCGGGCAAAATGCACGCCTGTGGCCATGATGGCCATATGACCATGTTGTTAGGTGCCGCCAAAATCCTGGCCGAAAACCCCGATTTTACCGGCACGGTCGATTTCATTTTCCAGCCTGCCGAAGAAAATGAAGGCGGCGGACGGGAAATGGTGGAAGAAGGCCTGTTTGACAGCCACCCGGTCGATGCCATCTATGGGATGCACAACTGGCCCGGTCGCGATGTCGGCACAATGGCAATGCAGGCGGGCCCGATGATGGCGAGCTACGATGTTTTTGAAATCAATATTGATGGCCAGGGCTGCCATGCCGCCATGCCGCATCTCGGCCGCGACCCGATCACGGCGGCGGGCCAGGTGCTTTTGGCCCTGCAAACCATTCCGGCGCGCAATGTCAACCCGCTGCAAAGTGCGGTGATTTCACCAACCCAGATATTTGCGGGCGACACCTGGAATGTCATTCCCGATACGGCCACCATCCGCGGCACAGTTCGCACCTTTGCCGCAGCGGTGCAAGATATGATCGAAGAACGGTTAAAAACCGTGGCCGATGCCACCGCACGCGCCTTTGATTGCAGCGCCCGGGTCATGTATCAGCGCCGTTATCCCGCCACCATCAACAGCGAAGCCGAAACCGCCATCGCCTTTGATGCCGCCGCACGGGTGGTTGGCACCGACCATATCGACGCCAGCCCCGAACCTTCGATGGCCAGCGAGGATTTCGCCTTTATGCTCAATGTCAAACCGGGCAGTTATGTCTGGCTGGGCAACGGGCCGACCGATGGCAACTGCCTTTTGCATAATGCCGCCTATGATTTCAACGATGCCGCCATCCCCTATGGGGTCAGCTATTGGGTGTCGCTGGTCAAACAGTCCCTTGTGGCGTGATTTTGCGTATTTTTCTTGTCTAGGTCGCCATCTGCGCGTTCAATAGCCGCCCTTTTTAATTAGTCTGGCGGAATGTGTGATGAAAATTGCGATTGTGACACTGGATGGATTTAACGAAATCGACAGCTTTGTCGCCCTGTCCATTCTAAGCCGGGTCAAGGTTGATGGCTGGTCGGTGCAGATTACCGCACCGGAAAAATCTGTCACATCGATGAATGGTGTTGAAATCAAAGCCCGGCAAAAGCTGTCATTTGCCAACGAGGCCGATGTTGTGCTGTTTGGCAGCGGCACACATACCCGCGACCATATTGATAACGCCGACCTGATCGCTCAGTTCGCGCTGGACCCCGCCCGTCAGTTGATCGGCGCGCAATGTTCGGGGGCCTTGTTTTTACATAGGCTGGGCTTTTTGCCCGCCACGGCTGCCACCGATGCCAAAACCCGCCCGCTTTTGGCCGCCACCGGCTGCCTGATCGAAGATAAACCACTGATCGCGCAGGGAAATATTGTCACCGCTGGCGGCTGCCTGTCATCGCAATATCTGGCTGGCTGGGTGATTGCCCGTGCCCTTGGCCTTGAACATGCGCTGGCTATTCTTGAACATGTCGCGCCAAGCGGGCAAAAATCATCTTTTGTCAAAACCGCTGCCGACATTATAAAACCGCAACTCAACGTGCCCAGCCAACCGGCCCTGTATTGCTAAATTGCCAAGCCCGCGTATTACCCACCTCACGCCCTGTTGTCGCCCGCCATCGCCCCCTGTCGGGCCTGTGGCACAGCATGATCGCGGTGATGTGATAAAATGGCACGCCCGAACCGGGCAAATGCTTTGCCTTATATTGGCCGAATAGGTAGGGTATCGAAATGCTCTCGAACGGATTGCACATGCCGTTTGACCAATACGGTTTTACACCGCGACCAAAAACGAAACGCAGGGAAAATTCTTGAAGCGCAATCTGTTACATCTTCTGGTCCCGGTAACGGCCCTTGCCCTTTCTGCCTGTGGCACAGTCGGTCAAAATACCCTTAACCAGCCCTTCGATTATCCGCAAAGCGACGGTTTCGCTGGCAATTATCTGGCTGGTAAAGTTGCACAAAGCAACAATGCCACATCGCAGGCCGCGCAATATTTGCTGCGCGCCCAGCAACTGGACCCCCAAAACGACGATCTGCGCCGCCGGGCCTTTTTGGCCCTGATTTCCGATGGCCGCATTTCCGATACCCAAACCATCGCCCGGCAACTGTTGCTTGACCATCCACAGGACCTGTTTGCCGTGCTGGCCGTGGCTGATGCCGATATTCGCAACAAAGATTACGAAGCCGCCCTTAAAACGGTAAACACCCTGCCTGATCGCGGCTTGAATTCGCTGATCCGCCCGCTGGCGCGCGCATGGCTGTTTACCGCCCTGGACCGCAAGGCCGATGCGCTGGCTGCCCTTGATCATTTGCAGGGCAATGGCACGCTGGCCCCGCTGTCGGAATATCATCGCGGGTTGATCCTGGATTATTTCGGCGATCTGAACGGGGCCGAACGCGCCCTTGCCAGCGCTTATGGCGACCCCGCCGATGCGCCCCTGCGCGCCGCCGAGGCACTGGGTGCGATTTATGAACGCAAGGGCCAAACCCAAAAGGCCGAACTGCTGTATCAAAGCTATATTGATCGCCATCCGCAATCCCTTGCCATGCCCTATCATCTTGAACGGCTGAAAAAGGGCGAACCGCCGATCAGCACTGCCCTGACCCCGGCATCGGGGCTGGCCGAGGGATATCTTGATATCGCGACCCTGCTCAGTCAGGAAAACGCTGTTGAACCGGCCCTGTTAATGGCGCGTTATTCGTTATCCTTGCGCCCCGGCGATGCCGTGACCAAATTGCTGGTCGGCGAAGTGATGGAAATTCAAAAACGCTGGCCCGCAGCGATTGCGATTTATCAGTCCATCCCCGAAAATTCTCCGCACAGCTGGAATGCCCGCCTGCGCGAGGCCTCCAGCCTGACCGAAATTGACAAAAACGACGACGCCATCGCCATTTTGCGCAAAATGGTCAATGAACGCAGCGATCGCGCCGATGCGCTGATCCAGTTAGGCGATGTTTTACGCACGACCAAAAAATTCGGCCCCTCGGCCCAGGCCTATAGCGACGCGATTGACCGTTTGGGCGGCGCGCAAAATGTCGGCTGGCGGTTGCTGTATCGGCGCGGCATCGCCTATGAACAGGATGGCCAGTGGCCCAAGGCGGAAAAGGACTTCCTTCTTGCCCTCGAAATGGAACCCGACCAGCCCTATATCATGAATTATCTTGGTTATAGCTGGGTCGATATGGGCATGAATTTCGACAAGGCGCAGGCCATGCTCAAACGCGCCGTCGAACTCAAACCCGATGACGGTTTTATCGTCGATAGTCTGGGCTGGGTTTATTACAAGCTGGGCCATTACGACGCCGCGGTTAAGGAACTTGAACATGCGGTATCGCTGATCCCCGATGATCCGACGGTGAACGATCATCTCGGCGATGCCTATTACCAGATCGGCCGCCACCACGAGGCCGAATTTCAATGGCGACGGGCGCTGTCGTTTGAGCCCAAACCGGCATTGCGCAAAGACGTGATGGAAAAGCTGAACGGTAAAAAACCGGCCACCGGCACGGTTGCTACCCACTAATTAACCCGTAAAAATGGGCAGGGGTCATGGAAACCCAGTTGATCGAACCGGCACAGGCCAAGATTAACCTTTTCCTGCATGTGACGGGCAAACGCGAGGATGGCTATCATACCCTTGATAGCCTGGTGTGTTTTGCCGATATCGGCGACACCCTGCGCGCGCGCCTGCGCGATGACGCCACATTAACACTGGCAATCACCGGCCCCATGGCCGATGCCCTTGATGAGGGCCCCCCCCGGGACAACCTTGTAATGCGGGCCGCCACCCTGTTGCAGGAAAAATACCACGTCACCCGGGGTGCCGAACTGATTTTGGAAAAAAACCTACCCGTGGCATCAGGCATTGGCGGGGGTTCTGCCGATGCGGCGGCGGCCTTGCGGGTTTTATGCAAATTATGGCGGCTTGATGTGCCCGCCACCGACCTTGCCGACATCGCCCTGATGCTGGGTGCGGATGTGCCGGTATGCCTAACCGGCGGCACGGTATTAATGCAGGGCATTGGCGAACAGCTTACCCCGCTGGCCCCGCTGCCCGGTTTTTCGCTGGTGCTGGTTAACCCCGGCAAGGCCGTATCAACCCCGGCCATCTTCAATGCCCGCGACGGCGACTTTACCGAAGCCAACCTGTGGCCCACCACCAGTGGCTTTGGCGATGTTACCTCCCTTGCCGATGCCCTGCGCGATTGCCGCAATGATTTAACCCTGCCCGCCATCACCCTGCTGCCCGAAATTTGCGATGTGCTTGATGCCCTGGCCCGCGCCGATGGCTGCTTGCTGGCCCGCATGTCGGGCAGCGGGGCCACCTGCTTTGGCCTCTATCCCGATACCGACCTGGCCGATACGGCCGCCGCCGCCATTGCCGAGGCCAACCCCGACTGGTGGGTGCAATCTTGCAAATTTGTCGGCAGCCCTGTCTTGCAACCATAATCCGCTGCGTGCAACTGCCTGAAAGCGCACAAAAAACAAAAAAATGTTGCTGTGACAAAAAAGGATCAAAATAGAGGGTTGCACTTGGCGGAATAGGACGCTATTTTCCGCGCCACACACGCTGATGGGGCGTGGCCAAGTGGTAAGGCATCGGTTTTTGGTATCGTGTACCGTAGGTTCGAATCCTACCGCCCCAGCCAAGACAAACCCCTTTGAGGTTCGCCCTTGAAGGGGTTTTCTTTTGCCTGAAATCACGGCCTCAGGCCCGGCAAATCGCAAACAAGCCAGACAACCTGACAAACCCGACAAACCCGACACGCCCAGCAAACCAGAACCACCCGCGCCTTAACCAGGCCGAAAACGGGTATTTATGCGGCTGACAGATTGCCAAAAAATCGCTTTGCGTTATGGTGCTTTCTCAAACATTTAACGTGCCCAAGTTGCAGGGGAAATACCGGTTTCATGTCTCAGTTGACACTTCAAGAACTTGAATCACACCTGTGGGGGACAGCGAACATTCTTCGTGGGTCCATCGATTCAGGAGATTTCAAGCATTACATCTTTGGTCTTCTGTTCTATCGCCGTCTTTGCGATGTCTGGGAAGAAGAATACGAGCGTAAGCTGGAGCAATATGCCGACAAGGAACTGGCCGCCGACCCCGACGAACACCGCTTTCACATCCCTGAAGGTCATTTCTGGAAGGATGTCCGTAAACACACTACCAACATTGGTGAACACCTGAACGCAGCCTTCCATGCCATTGAAGACGCCAACCACCGCCTGCGCGGGGTCTTTCAGGATGTGGACTTTAACAACAAGCAACGCTTCCCCGACGCCACCCTTGAACGCCTGCTTCAGCACTTTGAAAAGCACCGCTTTCGCAATGCCGATGTCGAAGCCGATGTTCTTGGCAACGCCTATGAATATCTGATTGCCCAGTTTGCCGATGACGCAGGCAAAAAAGGCGGCGAGTTCTATACCCCCAAGATGGTCGTGCGGTTGATTGTCGAATGCCTGAAGCCCGATGAAGGCATGTCGGTCTATGACCCTACCTGTGGCTCTGGCGGGATGTTGCTGGAATGCTTCCACCACCTTGAACGCCAGGGCAAGAACCCGCGTTCATTGTCGCTATATGGGCAGGAAAAGAACCTCAATACATGGGCGATCTGCGCCATGAACCTGTTCCTGCATGACATTGATGATGCCTTTGTCGAACGTGGCGATACGTTGCTCGATCCAAAGCATCTGGTCGGTGATGGCACAAAGGCCATTCGTACCTTTGACCGTGTCCTTGCCAACCCGCCCTTCTCCCTAAAAAACTGGGGGCATGATGTCTGGTCAACTGGGGACAAGTTCGGACGCGATACCTATGGCTGTCCACCACAATCCTATGGTGATCTTGCCTTTGTCCAACACATGCTCGCCAGCCTCAAGGAAGACGGGTTGTTGGGCGTGGTCCTGCCGCACGGCATTCTGTTCCGGGGCGGGGCAGAAGCCAAAATCCGCAAAGGACTTCTGGAAGACGACCTGATTGATGCAGTGATCGGACTGGGACCGAACCTGTTTTATGGTGCGGGTATTCCGGCCTGTATCCTGATCATTCGCAGAAACAAACCGGCAGAGCGCAAGGGCAAGGTTCTGGTGATCAATGGATCTCAGGAACTCGTCGAAGGCAAAGCCCAGAACCACCTCTCGGACGCCAATGTGAAGCGTTTCGCCGATGCGTTCACTGATTTCAAGGACGAAGACAGGTTCGCGCGTGTAGTGGGCTTGGATGAAATCGGCGACAACGACCATAACCTCAATATCTCGCGCTATGTCAGCACGGACGAAGACGAAGTTGATATCGATGTAGCAGTAGAAGTCGTCAAATTGAACGCTCTGCGCCAGCAGCGTGATGACGCTGAAGCCAAGATGATGGGTTTCCTGAAGGAGCTTGGCTATGAGTCATGAAGTTCCTGAAGGTTGGGAAATGTCTACTTTTTCCGCATCAGTAGATATTAATCCGAAAAGAGTTATCAGGAAGGGAGATGTCGTGCCCTTCGTTGATATGGCATCAGTGCCGCATGAAGGGGCAACCATTCGAGGGTTTAAGGAAAGATTGGTCAACAGCTCAGGTGCCAAGTTCCAAAATGGCGATACCCTGTTCGCCCGTATTACACCTTGTACAGAAAACGGAAAGACAGGTTTCGTAGACTTTTTAGATGCTGGTCAGTTTGGTTGCGGTTCCACTGAGTTAATTGTCTTCGGCCCTAAGCCGGGAAAGACGGACCCCATATATGTCTATCATCTCGCCCGAAGCGATATCATTAGGAAACCTGCAATTAGGAACATGATCGGCACTACAGGTCGGCAACGCGTTCCGAACTGGGTGTTTGACACTATATCAATCGCTATTCCACCACTCTCCGAACAGAAGAAAATCGCGGAAGTTCTGAGTAGCGTGGATAAGGCCATTGCCGCGACCAAAGCCCTCATTGACCAAACCAAACAGGTCAAAAAAGGACTGCTTCAAACCCTCCTCACCAAAGGCATTGGCCACACCAAGTTCAAACAAACCGAACTGGGGGAGATTCCTGAAAGTTGGGAGATAGTGGAACTACATAAGCATTGCCAAGTCCAAGGCGGATATGCTTTCAAAAGCTCTGCGTTTCAGCAAGACGGGATTCCTCTAGTGCGGATTTCAAATATTACCGATGAAGGTGTTGTCATAGGTTCTAGCGGCCCCTGCCTTTCTGAAGGTGAAGCGATAGATAGGTCTGCATTCCTACTTCAGAATGGCGACATCCTCATGGCTCTATCTGGAGCAACTACAGGCAAATGGGGGGTGTTTGAAGGTGAAACAGTAGCTCTTTTAAATCAGCGAGTAGGTAGATTCAAAACCAAGAATACAGAGAAACTATCCCCCAGTTTTTTGATTTATATCGTCGCGTCCCTTTCTGACGAAATTAGAGCTGCCGCATATGGAGGGGCACAACCCAATATTAGCCCCAAGAATATAGGAAAAAACAAAATATGTTTGCCCCCCCTCTCCGAGCAGAGGGCTATTTCTGACCTTTTGTCAGCATCAGACAACGCAACAAAACACTCGTCATTAGAGTTTGAAAGCCTCCAAGAGTTGAAGTCTGGCCTCATGTCCGACCTTCTCACAGGCCGCAAACGGGTAAAGGTGTAAAGATGTCCAAAGAAAGCCAACACCCACCACTTGGCGATATTCCAGAAATGCTTGCCTTTGAGATTGTCGCCAAAGGCTTTGGGGCTATCCCAGTTATTGGTCCAACTATTCAAACCGTTCTGAACAAGAGTATTTCGGAAAAAGCACGAAAGTGTTCTTGGGCCTTTCAGCCGAGAAATGAGCTCAGAAGATAACTCAAAGGCGGCTCTTAAGGGTGCAGTTTTGGCGCATTTGGGCTCATTCGGCCTTTTCATTGTTACGGATGATGACAATCAGACCAGCAGAGTTAAATATACCCTGACAAGCCAAGGGAATGCCTTGCTGAGATACATCGGCATAGCAGAAGATTAAGAGGCAAGAGCGATATGGGCACAGAATGGCAATTCGCAGAAAAACCGACGATCCAAGCCTTGAAGGATATGGGCTATGCCGTCGTGACCAAGGCGGAACACGAAGCCCTGCGTGATGGCGAAAACCAGGTTCTGTTCCGCCCGCATCTTGTTGATGCCATCAAACGTTTGAATGGCTTGTCTGATGAAGATGCCCAAGCGGCCTATGTCGAACTGGTTGGCAAGACTGACAATGAGGAATGGCTGCATATTTTGCGCGGCGATTACAGCCGCAAGGTGCAGGGCCAGGCAGAGCACAAGACCATCCGTGTCATTGATTTTTTGCACCCGGAAAACAACCATTTTGCCGTGACCAACCAGCTTTATGTGAAGGCGGAAAAGTCGCGTATTCCTGATATTGTGGTTTATATCAATGGTATTCCCGTGGTGGTGATCGAGGCCAAGTCACCGATCAATGCCAGGGACAAGACCGGCGAGGCATTCGATCAGATCAAACAATATGAACGCGATATTCCAAGGCTGTTCTTTTCCAACTGTTTCAACATTCTGACCGATGGTACCAATTGCCTGTATGGTACCACCGGAAGCCCGTCCAAATTCTATGGTTCATGGGGCGATCCGTGGCCGCGCTTAGCGGGCGATTTCTCCAGTGAACTCAATAAGGGCCTGTGGAGCCTGTTGGCACCGTCGCGCCTGTTGGACCTGATCGCCCATTTCATCGTCTTTGAGCAAGCCAGTGTCGGCAAGATCAAGAAGATGTGCCGTTATCAACAGTTCCGCGCGGTCAACAGGATTGTCGAGCGTGTTGTGGACGGCACACACCGCAAGGGGCTGGTTTGGCATACGCAGGGGTCGGGCAAATCGCTGACGATGGTGTTTGCCGCCCTGAAGCTGAAAACACATTTGACCGAGGCCTCGCCGGAACTGGCAAACCCCAACCTGATGGTGCTGACCGACCGGATTGATCTGGATGATCAGATCAGCGGGACATTTCAGGCTTGCGGCCTGCCCAACCCGGTGCGGGTGGAGAAAGTGGACGAGCTGCACAAGCTGATTGGCAGCGGCATTGACGGCATTACCGCCCTTTCAACGATTTTCAAATTTCAGGGCTCCAAAAGGCCCGTTGCCAATTCGCAGAACTGGATTGTGATGGTGGATGAATGCCACCGCACCCAGGAAAAGGATTTGGGCGCCTATTTGCGGGCGACCCTGCCTGAGGCCCGGTTTTTTGGCTTTACCGGCACGCCGATTAAAAAATCAGATAAGGACACCTATAAGAACTTTGGGATTGTTGGCGAAGGCTATCTCGACAAATACGGCATTGATGATGCTGTGGCCGATGGGGCGACCGTTCCGATCTATTATACCGGGCGCAAGACCGACTGGCACATTGATGACGCCAAGATCGACATTCTGTTTGATCAGTGGTTTGCCGATCTGCCTGATGACAAGCTTGAAGAACTCAAGAAACGGGGTGTGACTTTTGCCGATCTGGTAAAGCATCCCAGACGCATTGATCTTATTGCCTATGACATCTGGACGCATTTTAAGGAATACGCAGCTCCGGACGGGTTCAAAGCCCAGATCGTGGCCATAGATCGCGAAGCGGTGATTCTTTACAAACGCGCCTTGGACAGGGTGATTGCTGAGGGTTTAATCAAGCAGGGCATGTCCGCCGAGGATGCCCACAAGGCAGCCGCCCTAAAATCCGCCTGTGTTTATTCACGCTCGCAAGAAGACGACAAGCCATCCGAAGATGACCATATTGCCGATCTGCGCAAAGGATTGATGGCGCATTACCTTGACCGCGATGCAGAGACATCCGTCAAACAGGCATTTGGCAAGAAGGGGGAAATCCCCGACTTCCTGATTGTATGTGACAAGCTGTTAACGGGCTTTGATGCACCGATTGAATCGGTGATGTACCTTGATAAACCGCTTAAGGAACATACCCTTCTTCAGGCGATTGCACGGACCAACCGTGTGGCGGATGCCAATAAGAAAAACGGTCTGATCGTGGATTATATCGGGGTGTCTCAGAACCTTGATGAGGCTCTTTCGTCCTATCGGTCCGATGATGTGCAGAATGCGATGGTAGACTTGGACAATCTTCGCTCTCAGCTCAAAGCAGCCCATGCCGCCGTCATGAAGATGATGAAGGGATTGAAGCGCGGTACGCCCGATTTAAAGACGGAATATGACGCCTTTGTCGCAATCCTGAAAACGGAAGATCAGTGGTTTGCCTATCGCACTGTGGGCCGTGAATTTATTTCCATCTACGCGGCACTCAGCCCCGACAAGTCCGTTCTGGACTACACCAAAGATCTGAAATGGGTCGCAAGCTTCCTTCGGTACGCCACACAGGTGTTTGAGAAGAAAGAAGCATTTGATCAGAAAGAATACAGCAAGAAAATCCGCGAAATGCTCGAAGAGCATCTTGATGCCACGGGATTGAGCGTAACCGTGAAACTTCGGTCGATCACGGACCCTGACTTCTGGCAGGATTTTGACATGGACGGCAAACCGGAAAGCGACCTTAAAACGGCGGCAATCCGCAAGGGGACGGAACTCCGTAAAACCGTCTATGAAAAGCTCGACGAAAATCCACATCAGTATGGTAAATTTTCCCAACGCCTGAAGGAGTTGCTGGAAAAAATGGACGGCGCACAGTTGTCTTGGGCAGATAAGCTTAGAATGGCCGAGGACCTTGCCAAGGACCTGGATGCGGAATCCAAGGCCCATGAAGGCACGGATATGTCGCCAGATGCATACGGCATCATGAAGGTGATCGAAACCTATCAGCCAGCGGGCATTTCATCTGATGACCTGGCTGAAATAGCTGTATTATTTGAAGGTATATACGCGGCAACGCCCCCCATGTGGCATGAAAAAAGCGAGCTTAGAAAGACCCTTCGTCAACAGGTTCGCCAGAAGCTTCACGAAATGGGCTTTGGAAGCCTGAAGCTTGTATCTGAGGAAGTCGAGGAATTTGCGCTGAAGGCCTTTGCGAAGTGACAACCATGTTAACCCTGACAATCGGCAACACCAAAATTCCTTATGAGTTAAAGCGCATTGGCACTTGCGAGAAAGCAAGGATCACCGTGACGCCGGAACGGGTGGAAGTGGTTGTTCCCCCCACGGCAACGGACGAGCAGATTAACAAGGCCGTTCATAGACGTCGGGAATGGATTTTTGACCAGACCCGCAAGATGCGGGAAACAACAGACAGATCGCCCTCAATTTCCAGGTTTGTCACCGGGGCAAAGATACCATTTCGGGGCCGCATGACGCGGCTGAAAGTTGGCTCAACGGACGACACGTTGGTCCATGTTTCGTACCGCAATGGTCTGTATATCGAATACCCGACGTCTGCCTCGCCGCACTCACAGGACATGCTGATTGAAGATGCTTTGCGGTTATGGCTCAAGAAACGGTTGCGACAGGATATCGAAGACTTCATGCGTCGCTATGGGCCAAAAAATGACCTGAAGCCCAAGTCATACCGCATCAAGGACCAAAAACACCTGTGGGGCAGTTGTGGCAATGACAGGATTATCAATATCAACTGGCATCTGATCTTCGCCCCCAAAACGGTGCTGGAATACGCAGTGGTTCATGAGCTTTGCCATCTTCGTCACCGCAACCACGACAAGCCTTTCTGGAACTTGGTCGGATCAATAATACCAGACTACCAGGCCCGAAAAGTATGGCTTGATCAGAACGAGCACATGCTCGCAATCAATCGGGTGGAGACAATACCCGCGGGTGAATAAGGCTGTGGACACGCCCAGATTCACAATTTCCAACCGACGAAGTTTATGGGTAAAGAACAGTCTGACGCTGCGCCAATGATCGACATTTGATGCTGTTGCCGCTTAAACGCACCTATATCCCCGGCCCCGCCATCAGCACCGCAGACTGAAAGCCGTTAAAGCCACATCACCAATGCGCCACAATACCAACAGCCCATGCCTTTGCAAAGGCATGGGCTGTTGGTATTGCGTGTGAGGTAAACCTCACACGCGGGTTTTATCCATCCGGATTTTTAAAACAGGGAAAGCAACACAGAATCCGGAATATCAAACAGGTGCCTGGACAGGAGCGGGCGCAGGCGCGGGCGCTTTTTCAAGTTTATTAACAATCTCGTTCACCACCTGTCCGCCGCCCATCGGACCAGAGGTAAAGCCGGTGACGATATTGGGCGGGTCATATTCGCGGTGTTGTTTTTTCAGGGTGCTGTTCTTGGCGCCAAAGCTGAAGCGCAAGCCAACCGTGGCAAAACCACCGTTTTCATTGCCCGCCCCCACATCGCCAAACAGCGACAGGGAACTGTCATCCATCGGCCGCCATTCCGCACCAACATACATGGCACGGTAATCGCTATAACCTGATGCCCCGCCAGTTAAAAACAGGTCGTCATTCAGGTAATAGCCCAGTTCCAGGCTGCCATAACCCGTAGACCGCGAGAACCCGTTCTGAACCCCCAGCGAGGAGGAAACGGTATAATCATTGAGATAAAGTTCGGTTTCCGCACCATTGCGCCACAGATCGCGGCCATCAATGCGGATCCACATGCTGGCAAGACCGGCAAAATAGGCGTCCGGGTCACGGGTAAAGAAATGCCCGGCAACGCCGCCGCTATGGGCAGACGGGGTTTTGCTAAGTGCTGTGTCAAGCTGCACGCCAAAGGAATGGGCCACAGGAATGCTGACCGTGCCACCAATCGCCGCCGCACTTTCCCGCCCGACAGAACCGCCCTGAATGTCCATTTTGCCATTCACACCGGCAATGGCGGGCTTGCTTTCCTGCGCAAACGCCTGAGACGAAACCGCCAGTGAACTCATCACAAGAACAGAAGGCAGTATTAATTTTCGCAATCCGCGTGACCCCATTCCAACCCCAATACTATACCAATATCATAAAAACTATACTTATCTCGGACATGCGCATCTGTTTGTCAACGGTTCGTCCAAAATATCTCATCTTTGTATCTGCGCTGCATTGCCGAAACGGGCCACGGTTCCTGAAACACAAAGGGTCGTTGTCAAAGCACGAACAGATTCTGCCTGTTTAATGATCCATCGCCCGGCGCAAATCACGAACGGCCCTGGCATCGGTGGCAACGCGGCCTTCCTCGCCCGGTTTTGCCTTATGTTTGCATGAGGCATGTAATTGCGCGGCACCGGTTTTGGCGCGCAGGGTGCGGGCATTGGCGGCACTAACACCGCTGCCCGGTAAAATGATAATCCGGCCAGCGGCACGCGCAATCAAATCGGCAATCAGGGCACAGCCTTCCTCGGCGGTATTTTGCTGGCCCGATGTCAGAATGCGGTCAAAGCCCAGATCCACTGCTGTTTCCAACGCCACAAACGCATCGGGGGTAACATCAAAGGCGCGATGCAGCGTTTTTGCCATCCCTGCTGCCGCGTCACACAACAAATGCAGGGCATCGGTATCAAGGCTGCCATCTTCGCGGCTGGCACCAAAAACAACGCCCTGGGCCCCGGCATCGCGGGCCAGAGCGATTTCGCGGGTCATGGTTTCAATTTCGCTGGTACAATAGACAAAATTGCCCGGTCGTGGCCGGATCATGACAAAACACGGCACCGCTATATCGGCAATGCGCGCCAGCGCACCCGGCGTGGGCGTTAACCCACCCACCGCCAGAGCCGAACAATATTCAATGCGATCCGCGCCATGATCAGCGGCGATTTTCGCATCTTCAAAACTTTCAACGCATATTTCCAGGGTCATATGGCTGATACGGGTCACAGGCGGCCTCCTTTCGGGTCAGACACGGCAAATCAAAGATCATGTAACAAGGCCGCCCCGCGCAGGCCGCCATCGGCAAAAAAATGCCCCGGCACCACCAGGGCATGGTCATAGCGGCCCAAAACGCTGGCGCGCACGGCCGCATCAAGGCGGGCGATTAATCCCTGTTCAGCAGCAAGGCCACCCCCCACCGGGATAATATCGGGGTCCAGCACATTCACCATCAGGCGCAATTGCCCGGCAACCAGATCGACAAAAACATCAATGGTTTTAAGGGCGTCGCTGTTGCCTGCCCGCCAGGCGCGGGTAATATCCTGGCTGGAAAGATCGCGGTCATGCAAGGCGGTATGAAGGCGTTCAAGCCCGCGTGCCGCCCCCCACGGATCAAGGCAGGACGCCCCGCCACAGCCACACTGGCGCGCCTTTATGCCATAGCGCATCAGGGTGCCGGAAATATCGTTGCCATGCCCCCATTCACCGCGAATGCCGCTGCGTCCGCCAATAAAATGGCCATCGACAACAATGCCGCCACCAACCCCGGTGCCCAGAATAATGGCAAACACTGTGCGGTGATTTTCCCCCGCCCCTTGTCGGGCTTCGGCCAGGGCAAAACAATCGGCGTCGTTTTCCACCCGAACCGGGCGGTGCAAAACAGCACTTAACCCCGCCCCGATCGGCCAGCCCTTGATCGGCGGCACATTGGCCGAAATCACCGCCCCGCTTTCCGGGTCCAGCCCCCCGGCAAAGCTGATCCCGACCGGCGGCAGGGCGGCGATGCCATCCCCGGCAAACGTCTGATCAGCCTTTAGAACAAGATCAAGGATCGCGTTGATAAAACTGTCGCGATCTTCAAGCGGGGTGGCAACCTTGTGCCGGTGCAAAATGGTGCCGTGATCATCAAAAACGCCAAACTCTATTTTCGTGCCACCAATATCAAATGCGTATTTCATTGAACCTTGCCTTGCGATCCCATAATTTCGCCCTTCACAATTTTCCTGCCATCGCCCGTCGTCACCCGGGAGCCAGCCCCTGCCTGCCCAGGATACGGCCCGCCATCGCAAAAACCACCTGCCCACCTTGCGCGATGTTGCCAACCGTGCCGATATGTCGCGGTTAAAACCGCGCCATCGGCGGGCACAAAATCCCCCCCTCCCGGCGAGCCAGGCTGGCCCGTGTTGTTATCCCTCATATCGGTGACCTTGGGGTCTGAACCTGAATGTGTTTGATATTCTGACGGACCGATTACCCGATATCGGCAAGCAGGCATCACGAAGGGGTTGGGGCGGGTGAGCAGGACGCAGAATTTTGCGGGGCAGCATCAACGGTTTTGTCGACACCAACCTTATCTTTTCCGATTTTATGGGCCGAAGGCAAGCCCGCGTTGTTATTGACACGAATTATGTCGCCCCCAAAAACAAAATCAACCCCCCCTTCCCGCTTACCCGTTTTTAGATGGCGTCGGCAACCCTGCCTTGTATAGTTACCACAGGCGGCAAAATATGGGGGAACACAGGTGGCAAATACGCAAACGGAAGAAAGCCCGACCAGCCCGCTAAATGCCGACGATATCGTCGAAAAACTGGCGCAGGCCGATTTTCTGTCAGGCTTGCTGGCTGATCCCGACGTAAAAGCCGCATTGCTGGGCGAAATACGCGAACTGGGGTTTCGCCCGCCTTTGCACTATGTCGTTTTGCGCCTGATCACCGCCCTTGTTGCAAAATCCGAATCCTTTATCGGCAAGGCAATCTCATCGCGGCTGCAAGCCTTTATTGATCACACACCGTTGCTGGCAGGATTGCTACAACGGCTAATCACTATCCAGCATGGCAAGGAAACCAACGACGCCCTTAAAACCAGCATCCTTGCTGCCTTAACGGAAGGCAAGCCGTTTGATATTAATGCCATCGAAATTGACAGCACCACCCCCATCGAAACCATGCTGGCCCTGCATAATGTTCAGGGTTTCGAGAGAGTTCTGGGCGGGCTTGATGGGCAAACAGACACTCTGATCCGGACCTTCCGCGAAGACATCAGCAACCTTTTTCAAAATATGGTCGCCCCCGCCCTGTCGTGGCCCCCAGAAGTCCTTTCACCTAAAGGCGCGTTTGACCGCGTTAAATATACGTCCGGCCTTGATCAACTTTATGGGCGCGACAAAGAAATCACCCTTTTGCATCAATTTGCCGGTGACCTCTCTCTATGTGGGCGGCTGTTTAATTTCCGCTGGATGCTGCTGACCGGCGATGGCGGCACGGGTAAAACCCGGTTGGCCTACGATTTCACCCGTAAGCACTTAAACCAACACATCTGGGATGCCGGTCGCCTGTCTATCGACGATTTGCCAGGTTTTAATGATCTGGAAAAATGGCGCCCTCGCCAACCTACCTTTATCGTCATTGATTATGTCAGCGGCCACCCGGAGAAAACCGGTAAATTGTTGCGTATTCTTGCCCGCAAGGCCGCACATTATGATTTTCCGGTCCGAATCTTGTTGCTCGAACGCAAAGCCGATGAAAGCTGGCTGGGCAAAATGCTGCCCGAAGACGGCGATAAACCCATGGTGATGAACCATATCTTCGGGCATGAGGATGAAAACGGACGCACCATCCCGCCCGTAGACGCAACAGCCATCACCGAAATGATGCGGGACCGCTTTGCCAAAGCCGGGCAAACTCCGCCAGACAAAGACCTTCTTCTGGCAGCGGCGCAAAGGGTGGATACCAGACCAAACGATGCCAACCTTCCCCGCCCGCTTTTTGCCCTTGCCACGGCAGAAGCGATGATGGCCGAAGCCGAAAAAGAACCCGAAGCACAACCCGATTTTGCAAAAATCGCTGCCCTGCTTAATCAGGAAGACGTCCTTGCCGGAATGCTGCGGCGCGAAGAACACACCCGCTGGCAACCCGCCGCGCCAAATGATGGCGGCGGCACCCTAACGCGCTATAAACTCGCCTTGGCACTGGCAACACTTAAACAAGGGTTGGACCTTAATGACCTCGACACGAAAGAAGAGGATTACGGCCCCCTTGCCCGCCACCTGCCCGATCCGCCCCCCGATCACCATCAAGGGATGATCAGCGCCTTGGGCGGCCATGGAACATTCCTGCCGCCGCTGGAGCCCGACATTATGGGCGAGTTTTTTCTGGCCGAAACCCTGCTGAACGATATTCCCAATCACAGGCACCATTTCCTGAACGCAGCCTTGGCAAAGGGAAATATCGCACCGCTGATCACCCTTTTGCGTCTGCAACAAGACTTCCCGGCAAAAATAGCCGCTATTGATATTCCGGCAGCCATACGGGCCTGCCAAACCGAAACAGCCGCCTTCTCCTACGCATGGATGGCACCCGATTGGGTGAACCAATGCTATGAGTTAAATACTCCCAAGACAGCTAAAAATTTTATGAATACGATTAAAGAACTAAATACTCAATTCCCGAACAATCACCAAATCGCACTGTCAAAGGCAATGGCTGCTGTAAATATCTGCAATCATGCCGGTGCAGCTGGGGACTGGCCGCAGATTGTTGCAACGCTAGTAGACCTTGACACTCTGCGCGTTCGATTCAAGGAGAGTCCCCGAATAGCATTGCATGAAGCTAAAGCCGCTATCAATATCAGCTTCCATGCCAGTCAAAAAGGCAACTGGAAACATGCTGAAACTATGCTAGAGCGATTTGACGCCCTGCGTGCGCAATTTGACAAACATCCCGAAATTGCGCTGTGCGAGGCCAAAGCTGCTTTCAACATCAGCGGTCAGGCCTGTCAAAAGGGAGAAGAAAAACGAGCTAACACAGTTTTTGAGAGAATTATCACCCTTCGCACGCAGTTCTACGAACATTCCGAAATCGCGCTGTACGCGGCCAAAGCCGCTGCTAATATAGCGCTCCTCTCCACACAAAATGGTAACTGGGAACGGAGCAACACAATGGTCGTGCTAATTCGTTCTCTGCGTGCGCAATTTCACAAACATCCCGAAATCGCATTTTGTGAGGCTCAAACTATTGTCAATATCTACGCCGAACCTTGGCAAGAAGACGATAGAGAAAAAGACAAAGCAGTACTTACGCGAATTGACGCCCTACGGGCACAGTTCGACAAGCATCTTGGAATCGCGACGACAGAGGCTATGGCGGCATTCAATATCAGCCTCAATGCCGGTCAAAAAGGCGACTGGGAATGGCTCGACGTGATGTTACAGCGGTTGATCGCAATTGCGGATACATTAGGCGATAAGTTGGTGCTTGGCGAAGCGGCGGGCCACCCGTTCACGCTGGGTGGCGCCATCGATTATGTAACAAAGATGCTCGACAACAAACCCTGACCATACCGCACCATAAAAAACGGCGCCTGCCGTAAGACAGACGCCGTTTGAAAGTGTGGTATCAGACCGCCCGCGCCGTCAGGTCACGCGCGCAGCCGATCTACCAGCGTGTCATAGTCCGGCATTTTACCCACCGGGCCTAAGGCGGTGACGGTGGGTTTGCCTTTGAGCAGGGCTTCGCCCGCCGCACGGACCTTGTTCAAATCAACCGCTTCGATCTTTTCAATGATTTCGGCGATGGTTTGCGGGCCGCCATGGACCTGAATTTGCCGGGCGAGCGTCTCGCAGCGCGCCGAATTGCTTTCCATGCCCATCACGACCATGGCTTTAAGCTGCGCCCGCGCCCGGCTGACTTCTTCTTCGGTGAGGTCAAGGGTGGCGCGTTTAAGTTCGTCGCACATCACCGGCATGAGTTCGGGCAGGTCATCCGGCCCGGTCCCGGCATAGATCGAGAACAGGCCGCCATCGACATAGTGCGACGAGAAGCTGTAAACCGAATAGACCAGCCCGCGTTTTTCGCGGATTTCCTGAAACAGGCGCGACGACATGCCGCCACCCAAAAGGGTGTTAAACACCTGCACGTCATAAAAACTGTCATCGGCATAAGGCACCGTGGGCAGACCAAAAATGACATGGGCCTGTTCAAGGTCGCGCTGTTCGATGCGCTGGCCGCCTTCATAGCGCAGCACTTCCATATCGTGGTCTTCGTGGGTCGGCAGATTGGTGAATTTCGACGACACCAGATCGACGATTTCAGTGTGGTTCACATTGCCCGAGGCCGAAAACACCATGCGTTTGGCACTATAGCGTCGCGACATGAAATCAAACAAATCATCGCGCGACAGGCTGGAAACATTTTCAGGGGTGCCGAGAATAGAGCGGCCCAATGCCTGGTTTGGCAGGGCGGTTTCCTGAAAATAATCAAACACAATGTCGTCCGGCGTATCGTTGGCCTGGCCGATTTCCTGCAAGATCACCTGGCGTTCGCGTTCCAGCTCTTTTTCATCAAGGGTGGAATTTTGCAAAATATCGGCGATCACATCAATCGCCAGGGCCTGGTCTTCGTGCAGCACCTTGCAATAATAGGCGGTATTCTCGCGCGAGGTATAGGCATTCATCTGCCCGCCCACCGCTTCGATTTCTTCGGAAATTTGCAGCGCACTGCGTTTGCGCGTGCCTTTAAATGCCATGTGTTCAAGCATATGGGAAATGCCGTTAATTTCGGGCGTCTCGTTACGCGCCCCGACATCGACCCATGCACCCAAAGCCACCGACTGCACATGTTCCAGGCGGTCGGTGGCGACAATCATGCCATTGTCAAGCTCGGTCAGCTCGACTGTCATTCAGATATTCTCCTGTTTCATATCAAGGTCCAACGATCCAATTACTGCCTTTCTTCAGGCCGCACGCCGGTTTTTACGGACATGCGCCATCAGGGCATCGGCATCGTTGGTCATGGGTTCAAGTTTCTCTGGTCGCTCATATAGGTCGGACAGGCGTTCGGGCAAGTCCGGGTAAATGCCGGATGCCTGTTTAACCGCATCGGGGAACTTGGCCGGGTGCGCGGTTGCCAGGGCAATCATGGGCACCGAGCGGTCGCGGTTGCACGCCCGCCCGGCGGCAATGCCAATCACGGAATGCGGGTCCACCAGTTCACCGGTTTTTTGATACACATCGAGAATGGCGGCCCGGGTCTGGTCATCATCCATCCGATAGCCATCAAAAAGGTCGCGGGCTTTGGCAAAGCGGCCCTGCGACATTTCCATGATGCCGGTTTTGCGAAATTCGGTCATCAGTTCGGCAATCGCCGCCCCGTCGCGGTCATACAAATCAAACAGCAAACGTTCAAAATTGCTGCTGACCTGAATATCCATCGACGGGCTGATGGTGGGGTGAACCCCGTCCATTTTCATCACGCCATTGTCAAAAAACCGCGCCAGAATGTCGTTGGAATTGGAACCCACCACAAACTGTTTGATCGGCAGGCCCATTTGCAGGGCCGCATACCCGGCATAAACATTGCCAAAATTGCCCGACGGCACCGAAAACGATATTTCACGGTCGGGGGCGCCCAACTGCACCCCGGCCCAGAAATAATAGGCGATCTGGCACATGATGCGCGCCCAGTTGATGGAATTGACGGCCGAAAGACCGATTTCATCGCGGAAGGCATGATCGTTAAACAGCGCCTTGACCAGATCCTGGCAATCATCGAACGAGCCATCCACCGCAAGGTTATGGACGTTATCGGCGATCACGGTGGTCATCTGGCGGCGTTGCACTTCGGACACGCGCCCGGCAGGATGCAAAATGAAAATATCAACATTATCGCGGTCGCGGCAGGCTTCAATCGCGGCGGACCCGGTATCGCCCGAGGTTGCCCCGACAATGGTAATGCGCTGGCCGCGCTGTGCCAGAACATGGTCAAACAAACGCCCCACCACCTGAAGCGCATAATCCTTAAACGCCAAAGTCGGGCCGTGAAACAGTTCCATCACCCAGTCATTGGCACCTAACTGTTTAAGCGGGGCAACGGCGGTATGATTAAACCCGGCATAGGTTTCATCAAGAATGGTTTTCAGGGCGGCATCATCGACGCTACCGGCAACAAAGGGCTGTATGACGGAAAAGGCCACTTCGGCATAGGTCATATTGCGAAAGGAACGGATGTCTTCGGGGGTAAATTGCGGCCATTTTTCAGGAACATACAAGCCGCCGTCCCGGGCAAGACCATCGAGAAAAACGTCATCAAACTGCAAACCGGAGACGCCACCCCGGGTGCTACAATATTTGATCATATTTGCTCCTGAATTGGACAGTTCCATGCCAGCAACCACCTTTGCCCTGTTAATGCCAGACGATTTAACGCCCGTGTTAGTGAGGCGTTGCCCGACCTTAGTCAAGGGCAATTATACCCGAATTTTCCAAACAATAATGACCGCGTAATCTTCGCAACATGATCGGCCTGGCCAAACCCGGTATTCATTGCCTCCCCGGCCACCTGTTATCGCGCACCATAAACTGCGGCACAAAAATATCCCCAACAAGCTGGCCCTGTGTTCCACCCAAACAGGGAAAATGGTTTCAAAGCAACCACACGGTCAAAAAAACAATCACAGGATACAGGAGTTTCACGATGAGTTCGATTTTTCCATGCGTCAAAAAACTGCTTTTTGCCACCGCCGCCCTGCTGAGCGCACAAACGGCATCTGCCGAAACCATCAAGCTGGCCACACTTGAATGGCCGCCTTATACCGGTGCCAAATTACCCGAAGGCGGCCAGTCCACCATCGAGGTCAAAAAGCTGTTTGCCGGTGCAGGTTTTGATCTGGATTACGTGGTGTTGCCGTGGAACCGTGCCATTGACACAGGAACCACAGACCCGGCCTTTGCCGGCTATTACCCGGAATATTATGATGCCAGCCGCGATGCCGAAAAAAATGCCAGCGGCAATTGCCTGTTTTCGAACAGTTTTGGCAAATCACCGGTCGGATTTATTCAGAATGTTGCCACGCCCATTACATGGTCCAGCCACGAGGATCTTGAGAAATACACAATTGGCGTGGTAAGCGGTTATGTCAATGAAACCACATTCGACGCCATGGTCGCGGCCGGAAAAATAAAGGTCGATGCCGTTGTCAGTGATGTGCAGAACATCAAAAAAGTCGCTGCGGGCCGGGTGAATGCGGCCGTCATTGACAAAAATGTCCTCACCTATTCGCTGTCATCCGACCCCGCACTTAAAAACATCGCCGATAAAATCAGCTTTAACGAAAAACTGCTGGCCGATAATGATCTGTATGTTTGTTTTCAAAACAATGACAAAGGCAAAGCCATGCGCGCGGCCTTTAACGCACAGATAAAATAGATCATTCCCTGCTTGATGTTATTTGCAACAGGTAACGGGCTGGTTCGCGCCTTTGCGCGCAGGACCGGCCCGGTGGACCAAATTCCTTTGCGTAAGGGATCCTTATAATGCTCAGTAAAATGTCAATGCAAAGCCGCGCAACACTGACCCTCGCATCGGCCATTTGTATTGTTCTTGTCATTGCTTTTGGCTTTATTTTCAATCGGTTTGTAACTTTGACAACCGATTCTCTTACGGCACGCGCCCAGATTACAGCGTCCCTTCAGGCCGGAACCGTGGCAGGCGCATTATGGGACATGAATGACGATCGTATCACAAATGTTCTCGACGCCATGAGCCGCGACCCCGATTTTGTCTCGGTTCAAATTGTCGATAAAACAGGCACCATTACCTATAAACACGGTACTCCGCGCGAAACCGATGTCATCAGCTCGACAGCGGATGTTTTTTATCAGGAAAACGGCAGCAACGAAAATCTGGGATCGCTGGTTTTACAATTGTCGACAAAAGGGGCAGAGCAGGAGGCACGATCCATTACCGTGATCGGTTTGGGCACCATTATCGCCATGGTGATCGTTATGATCGGCGTCATTTATATGAATATCCGCAGCATTACCCGGCCGATAAAAAGCATTATTTTTGACATCGACGAAATTCAGAAGAAAAATTACGACCTTAAAATTGCCGGACTGGAGCGCCACGACGAGATTGGCACGCTGGCAAAGGCGGTAAATGATTTCCGTAAAAACCTGGCAAGTGCTGAACAATTGCGCGCAGAACATGACCGGGAAAAAGAACAAAACGAAATGACGCGCAAAAATGCGCTCAGGCGCGTTGCCGACGAACTTGAATCCTCAACCGGCAAGGTTGTTTCGTCTCTGACACAGGCCACCATAAGCCTCGATACAACCGGTGATGCCCTCAAATCATCCAGCACTACCTGTTATAAACTGGTGCAGAATGCCAATGGCGGCGCGCAGACCGCCGCCGAGAATGTGAATACCGTTGCCTCTGCATCCGAACAGCTTTCAATGTCGATTACAGAAATCAATCAGCAGGTAGCGCAATCGGTTCGTATTGCCCAGGAGGCCGTCAACGAAGCCAAGAATACAGCCGGTCTTATGGATGAACTTAACAAGGCATCCAGCCAGATTGGCGATGTGGTTAATCTGATTAACGAAATTGCCGGGCAAACCAACCTTCTGGCCTTGAATGCCACAATCGAAGCCGCCCGTGCCGGGGATGCCGGCAAGGGATTTGCCGTCGTGGCCCAGGAAGTAAAAAACCTTGCCAGCCAAACCAGCAAGGCGACCGAAGACATTTCAGACAGCGTCAATGCAATGCAGAGCCGTACCGAAAATGCCGTGGCGGCTATTGAGAAAATTCGTAAAATTATTGGTCAAATCGATGGTGTGTCCTCTGCCATCGCCGCCGCCATCGAACAGCAAGGGGCCGCAGCCAACGAAATTACACGCTCGATCAGCCAGGCAGCACAGGGCACGGGCATTGTCAGCACATCTGTCACATCGGTTTTATCCGAGGTGGAAAAAGGCAACAATGCCGCTGTCGATGTTTTACAGGTGGGTATCTCGATCACCGATCTTGTGGCGCGGCTGGGCACGTCGCTTGACAGTTTTCTGCAACGGGTTCGCATCGAAGCTCGTTAAAACACCCGGGTAAAAACACACCAAAACAAAGGGACCGGTCAGATTGCGCCGGTCCCGTCATTCCTCGAACGGAATGCCATGTTTGCGCAACAGGCCTTCAAGTTTGACCGAACGCCGGGTGATTTGCCGATAGTTCGCCAATAAAATGCGCAAGATGGCGCGAATGAAGCGATCCGATTCGTTAAGTTTATATTCAAACTGGCGCCGCGAAATAGCGATCACGACGGTTCGGTCGCGCGCCCGGGCCGAGGCCATACGCGGGGCATCATCGATCAGCGAAAGCTCGCCAAACAGGCCGCCCGGTTCGATATGCCCCAGCACAACATCTTCACCGCCGGTGATGCTTTTATAAATCTCGACCGACCCTTCCTGCACCACATAGGCGGCACCACCGGGTTTTCCTTCACGGAAAATAATTTGTCCCGCTGCAAAGACCTGACGGTCCATTACCTTTGATGCCATTTGCCTGTCTGATCCTGTTCGATTTAGCGTCTGTAAATTTCTGATCTGATAATCTGATGATCTGATCCGGACCGCTCGCAAACTCTATAGCCTATCGGGGCAAAGGGCGAGCAAGCAGCACCGAAATTACCATAATTTAACCGCCATAACGCGTTTGCAAATGGCTGATAAAAGCCGTGGTTTGCAACGGCGCGCCGGTGGCAGCTGTCAGGATGTCGTCGGTGGTGGCACTGGACCCCTTGCCATGCACATGGGCGCGAAGCCAGGTCATAAGCGGGGCAAAATTGCCATTGGCAAGGTTTTCCATCACATCGGGCACAGCCTGGCGAACGGTTGCAAACAGCTGGGCGGCGGCCATGGCCCCCATGGTATAAGTCGGGAAATACCCCCACGCACCAGACGGCCAGTGAATATCTTGCAGGCACCCATTGCCATCATTAGGCGGGGTAATCCCCAACAGCGACTGCATCATATCGTTCCAGGCACCGGGCAAATCGGCCAGTTTCATGTTACCTTCGATCAATGCGCGCTCCAGGCGATAGCGCAAAATCACATGCGACGGATAGGTGACTTCATCGGCATCCACCCGGATCAGGCCCGGTTCAACCCGTGTGTAAAGCCGATACAGGTTTTCAGCCTCCCATGCCGGGCCATCGCCGTTAAAAGCCGATTTAAACAGCGGGGCGGCATAGGTTAAAAATTCCTGCGACCGGCTGGCCTGCATTTCAATCAACAAGGACTGGCTTTCATGCAGGCTCATGCCGCGCGCCTTGCCAACCGGTTGCATCCGCCATGCTTCGGGCAGGCCGCGTTCATACATGGCATGCCCGGTTTCGTGCATCACGCCCATGATGGCGCTGGTAAAGTCGGCTTCGTTATAACGGGTGGTCAGGCGCACATCATCGGCCGTGCCGCCACAAAACGGATGATGGGAAATATCCAGTCGGCCATGGTCAAAATCAAACCCGACGGCTTTCATCAGATCCAGGCCAATGGCATTTTGCGTTGCAATTGGAAACGGCCCTTGCGGCTGCAACGCCGCCGGTTCGGCTTTTTGCCGTTCAATCACGCTGGCGGTAAAGTCCGGCAAAAAGGCTTCCAGATCGGCAAAAAGCCCATCAATGCGCGCGCAACGCATGGACGGATCATATTGATCGAGCAGTGCATCATACACCGAACAGCCCAGCGCCTCGGCCTTGGCGGTGCCAGCTTCGATTGACAGGTCCAGCACGGTTTGCAGTTTGGGCAACAGGGCAGCGAAATCGTTTTCGGCGCGCGCGCTGCGCCATGCCACCTCGCACGCGGTGGACGCCCGCGAAATCGCCTCGACCAAATCACCGGGCACGGCATTGCCATGCACCCATTCGCGTTTCATTTCATGCAGGTTGGCGCGCTGCCAGTCGGTCAGGGTTTCGCCTTCGGCCTCGGCCAGAAGGTCCGCCAAGGCAGCATCCTTGATCAATTCGTTAGACATAACATCAAGGGTGGCAAGCTGTTCTGATCGCGATTCTGCCGCGCCATCGGGCATCATGGTCGCCATATCCCAATGCAGCATCGCGCCAATATCTGCCAGAATGTTCAGACGACGAAAACGGTTTTCAAGCGCAAGATAGGCTTTGGTCATGGGGGCTCCGCAGCAGTGAGGACTAAACAACCAAGGACAGAAATGTCATCAGAAACAGGCGCGATCACACAAATGCCCACCCCTTGCCCGTTGCGGGCAGAGGGAGCAGGTGCAAATCACAATCACACTGAAAACTAGTCTGTCAGGGGCCTTGACCGCAAGGTCAATCCGCCTTGGGAAGTGCCGGGCGGCGATGATAGATGATAAAAATCACCACCAGTGCAACTGCAAGGGAAAACCATGTGATCGCATACTGCAAATGGTTGTTGGGCAGCGTCACATGTGCCTGCCCGCCCTTGGGCCATCCGCCGGGGTTGGGTGTGGCGTCGGCTTCCAGGTAATAGGGACTGGCAAGGTCGCCACCGGCTTCTTCGGCCATGTGTTGCGGGTCAACAAAGAACCACTGGTTTTTCACCGGGTCGTTTTCGGGCTGGGCCCAATGGCGCGGCCGGGCGACCTGCAAAACGCCGGTTACGTCAACCTGGCCCGCCACCTGGCCTTGTGCACGGGTGGCGGGGTCGCGTTTGTCGTCGGGCACCCAGCCACGGTTCACCAGAATGATGCGGCCATCGGCCTGTTCAAGCGGAGTAATTACTTGATACCCAACGCTGCCCTGCATGGTGCGCGCCATTAAATACATTTCCTGATCATGCAGGAAACGGCCATGGGCGCGAACGGCGCGAAATGACAGGTCGGGGTCGATTTTGGCCACATCAACAGGAAAATCAATCGGGGCCATGCTGGCCTGGGCTTCGCGCTGGGCGATCAGGTTTTCTTTCCAAAACAGGCGTTCCACCTGCCAGACACCCAAAACCAGCAAAATCAGCAATGCCAGACCGGCAGAAATCGAAATTGCGACGGTTGGCCGCGTTTTAAAAAGCACCATAAAGGGCCTATTCCTGTTCCGTGGTCGAACGGTGACGATATTGCAGGGCAACCATCACCCCTTTAAGCGGCCGCAACAGCAAAAGGGTAACCCCGATCACGGTTGGAAACCACATAACCACATGCAGCCACAAGGGCGGTTGGTACGTCAATTCCACCCATAAGGCAAGGGGGACCACCAAAAAACCAAGGATGAAAATGATAAAGATGGCAGGCCCATCGCCAGCATCGTGGCCCCGCAGATCAAGGCCGCAAACATCGCACTGTTCGCGCACCACCAGAAAACCTGAAAACAGCTTTCCCCCGCCGCAGCGCGGGCATTTGCACGCAAGGCCGGTACGAATGGGCGACAGCAGTGGATAATAATCCAGGGTCATCAGGTCATTAATACCTTTGAAGCAGAACAGCTTGTTTACAAGAACACCTCATGGCGAACCTTACCAAGCAGACAGTACCGTAAGCTATATGACGCGACGAGCGACGGGCGCCGGACAACAGCCACCAACAACCCGCCCGCCGATTGAGGGTCTCGTTGATCAAACCCGATCAACGAGACGGGACCTCAAAAGTGCTTTAAGGGCGGGCCGATACGGGATTATTCACCGCCCCAGATATAGACCGAGAAAAACAGAAACAACCAGACCACGTCAACGAAGTGCCAATACCAGGCCGCAGCTTCGAGGCCAAAGTGATGGTCGGGTTTAAAATCGCCACGGTTGGCGCGATAAAGGCAAACCGCCAAAAACACCGTGCCGACAAAAACGTGAAACCCGTGAAACCCCGTCGCCATATAGAAGGTCGACGCATAAATCCCGCTATCGAAGGCAAATGACGCATGATGGTATTCATAGGCCTGACACGACAGGAACGCGATGCCCAAAAGCACGGTAATCGCCAGCCCCTGCACCATATGTTTTTTATGGCCTTCAAGGCAGGCATGGTGCGCCCAGGTTAACGTGCAGCCCGACAGCAACAGGATCAGGGTGTTGATAAAGGGCAAATCCCATGGATCAAGCACTTCGATGCCCGCAGGCGGCCATTGGGTAACAGACGGATTGAAATCCAGAAGCGCGCTTTGGAAAAAGGCCCAGAAAAACGCAACAAAGAACATGACTTCAGACGCAATGAACAGCGACATGCCATAGCGCAACCCGATCTGCACAACCGGGTTGTGATAGATGCGTGATTCGTGGACAACGTCGCTCCACCAGCGGAACATCACAAACAAGATACCGGCAATGCCCATGGCTGCCAGCCAGAAATCGGTCAACATCCGATCTGAATGCATGAAATAGACCATGCCACCGGTAAACAGACCCGCCGAAAGTGCAGCCACCATCGGCCACGGGCTTGGGTCTACCAGATGGAACGGATGCTTCTGAGCGTGATCACTCATTCCTCGCCCCCCTCAGTCCTTGAATAAATTAATTGTCAAACCACTCATTCCCGAATGCTGGACCTGTCGGATCAGCCTCCGTTCTCGCCGGATCTGTCTTCAGCCTGGGTCGCCGTTTTCACGGCATAAAAGGCAAAAGACAGCTTAATGTCGCTCAAATCCCGTAATGCCGGATCATCGGCAATCGCCGGATCAACAAAAAAGCTGATCGGCATGTTGACATACTGGCCCGGTGCCAGGCGCTGTGCATCAAAGCAAAAACACGCCAGCTTGTTCACATATCGACCGGCTTCAACCGGGGTCACACTATAGGCGGCCTCGCCGGTCACAGCCTTGTCCGACATGTTCCGGGCGGCATAGAATGCCAGCCTGTTTTCCCCTAACGGCACCGTCATCGACGCCTGTTCGGGGGCAAATTCCCAGTTCATTTCCGGGTCCGACGTTCCGTCAAACGAAACCTTGATCATACCCTGGGCAACAGCGCCATTCTGCGGCGCGCTTACCGGAATGATCTGGTTCGCAACCATCCCCTCAACCGGGCGGGCCGATGCCGCCAAAACGATACCACCATCCCCGGCCCTCTCGCCTTGCACATCGCTTGCCCCGCCGTCAAACAAACCAGGCACCGATGCCATTTTAAAGCCGACAAACCCGCCCGTCAAAATCGCTGCAATACAAAAGATCCATCCCAGGATCTTCCTGCGGTTTTCCGGGTTTCTGCGTTTACGGCGCGTCATTTTTTTCAGCCACTCATTTTCAGGATGGTGATCACAAAAAACAAAACCGCAAGGCCTGTCAGTATTCCCAGAAGAACCCAGTTTTTACGCCGACGGCTGGCATAAAAAGCGGCAAGTTCTTCGTCGGTCATTTTGGGGTGTTCGGTCATGCGATGAAACTTTCAAGCCAGATGTCGGCAACCATCGCGCCAAACAGCACAAACAGGTACAAAATCGAATAGCCAAACATTTTTTGCGGTGCCTTTTCTTCGGCATTGCACAAAACACGCCAGGCATGCCGTAAAAACCACAGCCCGGTCAGGGCCGCCGTGGCGGCATAAAACACGCCGAGCAAACCGGTGAAATAGGGCACCAGCGTCACGGGCACCAGCAAAATGGTGTAAACCAGCATCTGCTTTTTGGTCGCATCAGGCCCGGCCACAACCGGCATCATCGGCACGCCAACCTTGGCATAATCGCCGCAGCGAAACAGCGCCAACGCCCAAAAATGCGGCGGTGTCCACATAAAGATAATCATGAACAGCGCAACCGAATTAAGGTCGATGCCACCGGTTACCGCGGCCCAGCCGATCATGGGCGGAAAAGCCCCGGCCGCCCCGCCAATCACAATATTTTGCGGCGTGCGGCGTTTCAGCCACATGGTATAAACAAAAACATAAAACCCGATCGACACCGCCAGCAAGGTCGCCGCCACCAGGTTAATGGCAACCGCCATGACGGTGACAGAAACAATCGACAGGAAAATTCCCATCGACAGGGCTTCTTCGGCAGGCACACGCCCGGCAGGTATTGGCCGGTTCATGGTCCGTTTCATGTGAATGTCGATATCGCGATCATACCACATGTTAATCGAGGCAGCAGCGCCACTGGCAACAGCAATGCAGCCAATGGCCACCAGGGCCAGAAACGGATGCAGGTGGCCAGGCGCAATCAGCAGGCCAACGGCACCGGTAAAAACAACAAGCGTCATGACACCGGGTTTAAGCAGCGTGAAATAATCACGCACGGTCGAAACCGGAATGCTCGGAACGGTATCAAGGGTCAGCGTCTGATCAAGTGCGGTCTTGCTCATGACTGGTGCAGTCTTCTTTCTGGCTTTGGTGGTTGTGATTTGCCGGAAGTATCCCGGCAAATCACAAAAGATCGCATGGCTTATTTAATGCGCGGCAGTTCATCAAAGGTATGGAACGGCGGCGGCGAGCTGACCGTCCATTCCAGGGTATCAGCATATTCGCCATACGGGTTTGCGGCGGCTTTCTTACCACGAATAAAGGCGTGTGCCACCACACCAAGGAAGAAAATCGTTGCCCCAAACGAAATATACGCACCATAGGACGAAACAAGGTTCCACCCTGCAAACGCATCAGGATAATCGGCATACCGACGCGGCATACCCGCCAGCCCAAGGAAGTGCTGCGGGAAGAAGGTCAGGTTGACGCCGATGAAAAACAGCCAGAAGTGAATCTTGCCGCCCAGATCGGAAATCTCGTAGCCGGTCATTTTGCCAAACCAGTAATAGAAACCGGCAAAGATCGAAAACACAGCGCCCAGCGACAACACATAGTGAAAATGCGCGACCACGAAATAGGTATCGTGCAGCGGCAGATCCATGCCGGAATTGGCCAGGATAACCCCTGTCACACCGCCAACGGTAAACAGGAAGATAAAGCCAATCGCCCACAGCATCGGCGCACGCAGGCTGATGGAACCACCCCACATGGTGGCAATCCACGAAAAAATCTTGACCCCGGTTGGCACCGCAATCACCATTGTTGCGGCGGTGAAATAGGCACGGGTGTCAACATCAAGGCCGACGGTATACATGTGGTGTGCCCACACGATAAAGCCGACAACCCCGATTGCCACCATCGCATAAGCCATGCCGAGATAGCCGAAAATCGGCTTGCGCGAAAAGGTCGAAATGATGTGGCTGATGATGCCAAAACCCGGCAAAATCATGATGTAAACTTCGGGATGACCAAAGAACCAGAACAGGTGCTGATAGAGGATCGGGTCCCCGCCACCGGCCGGATCAAAGAAAGTCGTGCCAAAGTTACGGTCGGTCAGCAGCATGGTGATGGCACCACCCAGAACCGGCACCGCCAGCAACAACAAAAACGCGGTAACCAGCATCGACCAGGCAAAAAGCGGCATTTTATGCAGGGTCATGCCCGGCGCACGCATGTTGCAAATGGTGGTGATAAAATTAACCGCCCCCAAAATAGAGCTGGCACCAGCCAGATGCAGCGCGAAAATCGCCAGATCAACCGACGCACCGGGATGCCCCAGCGTACTTGAAAGCGGCGGATAAACCGTCCAGCCCGTACCGGCCCCCGTGCCGACCGCCGCCGAAAGCAGCAGCAGGAAAAAGGCCGGAACCAGCAGCCAGAACGAAATGTTGTTCAGGCGCGGAAAGGCCATGTCCGGTGCGCCAATCATGATCGGCACAAACCAGTTGCCAAAACCGCCAATCATGGCGGGCATGACAACAAAGAACACCATGATCATGCCATGTGCGGTCACAAGCACGTTAAAAAACTGGTGATCTTCAATAATCTGGGTTCCCGGATGTGCCAGTTCCATACGGAACCACACCGAAAATGCCCCGCCGATCAAACCGGCCAGCAGCGAGAAAATCAGATACAGCGATCCGATGTCCTTGTGGTTGGTCGACAAAAACCAGCGGCGAAAAAAGCCGGGCGTATGATCGTGATCATGCGCATATGTATCAGCGTGAGCCATTGAACTCTCCCTCACTCGGCCGAGGCAACTGAAACAGCCGCTGGCATGGTGGCCGAAGCAAACTGTTCCTGAGCCGTCTTGACCCAATCTGCGTATTCTTCCTTGGTCACGGCCTTAACCGCAATCGGCATATAGGCGTGATTAACACCACACAGTTCCGAGCACTGACCATAGAACATGGTTCCGGCAAACTCTGCCGGAATGCGGGTCCAGGTTTCGTTAAGACGACCCGGAACGGCATCAAGTTTAATGAACAGTGACGGCATCGCCCAGCTATGAATCACATCTTCGGATGTCATGATCAGGCGAATGTCGGTGTCGACGGGCAGAACAACGGGATTATCCACATCAAGAAGGCGTTTTTTGCCTTCGGCAACGGCGGTATCCTCATCGATCATCAGCGAATCAAAGGTGAAATCGCCATTGTCGGGATATTCATAGGTCCAATACCACTGCTTGCCGATAATTTTCAGCGTCATATCGGCATCTTCGACATGGTCTGCAAAATAAAGCAAACGGAAGGACGGGATGGCGATGATCAGCAAGATCAGGACCGGAACCACCGTCCATGCCACTTCAAGCAAGGTGTGGTGGGTGGTCCTTGATGGTGTCGGATTGCGCTTGTGGCTGAAACGGAACAGCGCATAAAGCAGCAACACCAGCACAATGACGACAACAGCCGTCATCAGCCAAACCAGCAATGTAAAAAACTTTTGGCCCTCAACCGCCACTGGCGAAACTGCGTCCTGAAGACCCAGTTGCCACGGCTCGGGCTGGCCCACTGCGGCAACCGCAGATGAATCCAGTCCTGTCAGAACTGCCAATCCCAGCAACAAAATGGGAAACAGCATCTTGATCGACATGCGAATCTGCCCCCTCGCATTACAACTCAAGGCATTAGTGCCATTTTCGGCGACGCCGAACAGCGTGACATATTCCGATCGGGAAGCCCCGGTCGCTCCCCGAAAATGACCCGCCATGACATTGGACCGCGGATCGGTCCCGACATCAAAACTATGAACTAATTAGCTAAGACTAATTCTATTATCCTGATATGCCAAGCATATCGGTATGCGTGGCAAATAGCTTATCTTTTCAACCGGTTCCACAAAAAACCTTGCTGCATCGCACAAATTAATTTTGTGTTTTGCCATAGTCTTTTAGCTGATTTAAGGATTTTTCTAAAACTAAACCTATGGATCAAAAGGAATATTCCTCTTATATCAACCCAACTACAGCGCCCGTAATGCCTTTTCGCCCTGCGGTAGCCAAAGCCAACAAAGCTATGTGCGTGCGGCGCGCATCGGGATGCAACCGCAAAATTTCTCTGAAATAATTCAATTCACCCCTGACGCGTTTCGCCGCGTCGCAACCTTTGATTTACATATTCAGGTACGGTTTTGCCGGAAAAGGTGCAAAAACAACGCGAATCGTCCGGTCGTTTCGGTGCCTGGTCGTCAAAACACGGTGTGGCCCCCTGCATGACCGGCTTTTACCGCCAGAACGCTTTATTCTGTCGCACCGCAAATCAGGTAAACTGGCGGGGGCCTGTCGCCGCATGACCCGCATCCCGTTACACTGCATTTTTACGCCGCCAGTCCATTTTTTGGGCCAACCGGCGCGCCCGATACCGGGGCAGTGGCAAAACCGGCTTAAAACCGGGTGTTGCGTGCATTAACGGATGTCAAAACCGCACCTGCGGCTGTCTTTCGCGTGTAAAACCTGTATGCAAGACACGCGGTCTGGCGAAAGCCTCGACAATGGTATAAGATGATCTGTCTCTGCCTTCACGGCAAGATCGGCGGTTTTTATAAAAATTACTCACAGTGGTCTCTTTACTTGTCGCCAGCTTTCCCCATTATCAAAGCATGGCAAGCGGCAATGACCGCCTTGCAGAACCCGTGACTGAAATTGCTGGCGCGCTCGCAACGACCGAATTCGAAGATTTTCGGACCCTGCGCTTGGGTATAGTACAGTATAGTTTAAGACAGATTTTCGTTATTGAGGTTTGCCTATGGCTCGTCAAAATCAAAAGAAGCTGTTCACTGCCGAAATGCGGCTGTTAAACAGGCTGGAACATATGAGCGATATCGTGTCGCTGCCCGAACCAGCAAATTACGGTGATGGACAGGGGCCGGGGCCTGCGCCGGATATGTCATCGTTGCACAATGCAATTGAAGATCTGAAGTTGGAGCTTTTGTCCGACATCAAGATTATGATCGACGAGCAGCGCAAGCACGTTGAGGCCCCTGAAGAGCAGGGCGATGCCCGCAGCGAGCTTCGGATGCTGAAAACCGAAATTCGGGCGCTGGCCAACTCGATCCAGGAAACCAAAAAAGAAATTGCCGCCCTTTATACCTCGCCCGATGATACCAGCGGAACGCGCCTGAATATTGTGAAGGGCGAACTGGACTCCATCGTCGAAGCGACCGAGGAAGCCACAGCCAATATTCTGGAAAATGTCGAAAACATTGATACCGTGGCCCATAATATCCGTTCGGCAGCGACCGATGATTATGTGCAAGGACTGGCGGACGATATTGTCGAACTTGTGGTCAAGGTGTTTGAATCGTGCAACTTCCAGGACCTGACCGGGCAGCGCATTACCAAAGTCGTCAACACCATGAAATATATCGAAGAACGTGTAAACCGCGTGATCGAGATCTGGGGTGATGATGACTTTGATGACTTTGACCTGCCGCCTGAACCCAAGGGCCTCGATAACCTCGACAAAACCGTTACCCGCTCTCCGCAGAATCAGGAAAAGAACAACCAGAACGAAGTCGATCAGATTTTTTCGCAAGACGAAATCGACGCCCTGTTCGATTAACCGGTTCTTGTTATTGTTTTTCTCCTATGCGGGCAGCGCACCTTCTGGTGGGCTGCCCGTTAAGATATCGGCCCATGGAAAAGTGCCTTAACGCAACGTCATCTTCTGGCGCTGGTTGATGCTGTGCATATTGATGTTGGCCGTGCCTGTGACCCTTGGCTGAAATTTTTGGCGACGGACGGGCGGGTTATTTCCGGCCCGCTTCGCCTCGGCCCTGATCGGTCAGAATGGCGTCTGAAATAACCCCGAACAGATGTTCCGCCCGTGGGGCCAGTGCAGGTTGATCACCCAGCCAGCCCAGCGCACCGACCAGCCCGAAAAGGTCTGTCCCGTCGATATCGGCACGCGCCATATGTGCGGCCTGGGCGCGCACCAGAAGCTGCGTACCGGCGGCGCGCATGGCAACACATGACGCATGAAGGGCCGAATCCGGGTCGGCAATGGCCGCGACCATCGGGGCAATCACACCGCTGTAATTTTGCGTCACCGCCACCGCCTCGCGCAACCACGACACAAGGGCCAGCGCCGTTATGGTCGAGGTTTCAAATTCGCGCGCCAATACCGTCAATTCATCAAAGCGTGTGCGAAGCAGCGCCTCGAACAGCGCTTCTCGCGTCGGGAAATGGCGATACAGCGTGCCAAACCCGACGCCTGCTTTGCGGGCAATATCGCGCAGCGAGGCGTCTGCGCCGTGCTCTGTCACGGCTTCATGAGCAACGACAAGCAAGTGGTCATAGTTTTTCCGGGCGTCCGCGCGCATCTTTACTCCTTGACAATCGGAGCAGTGTTCCGTTTATATGGAGCAACGCTCCGATTATGAATATCACAGCTCCAAGGCAAGGAAAAGATATGAAACAAACATTGATGAAAGCGGTTCGCCAGCACGCCTTTGGCGGACCGGAAGTCCTGCATTACGAGGACGCCCCGATGCCGGAATTAACGGCGGGCGATGTACTTGTACGTGTTCACGCCGTGGGCCTTAACCCGCCTGACTGGTACCTGCGCGACGGATATAAAATGCTGCCACCCGAGTGGCGGCCACAGGTTTCCTTTCCTGTCATTTTGGGCACCGACATATCGGGCGTGGTAACCGCAATTGGCGATGATGTGACGGATTTCGCAATTGGCGACGCTGTTTACGCCATGGTGCGCTTTCCCACGGGCCTTGCCGGAGAGAGCAAAGCTTATGCGCAATATGTCAGCGTGCCAGCCTCGGAACTTGCCCTCAAACCGGCCGGGATTGACCATGCACACGCCGCTGGCGCGCCCATGTCGCTGCTAACCGCGTGGCAGTTCATGATTGATCTGGGCCACAACGAACCAAACCCGCTGCAACCCGAGATGCATCAGCCCGTGCCGCTTGCGGGCAAGACCGTCCTTGTAAACGGGGCGGCCGGAGGTGTGGGGCATTTTGCGGTGCAAATTGCAAAACTGAAAGGAGCGCATGTAATCGCCGTGGCGTCGGGCAGGCACGAAGCCCTTTTGCGCGACCTTGGGGCCGATGAATTTATCGACTACACCAAAACCCCGCCCGAAGACATTGCCCGTGACATTGACCTTGTGATCGATGCGCTTGGTGGCCCAACCACCGGTCGTTTCCTGCCCACGCTAAAACGGGGTGGTGCCTTGTTTCCGATATTTCCGCTAGGCTTTTCCGGCGCGAAGGAAGCCGAAAAGCTGGGCGTCACCGTCTCGGCAACCCAGGTCCGTTCAAGCGGGGCGCAACTAACCGAGGTCGCGCGTTTGCTTGATGACGGGTCGATCCGGGTGGTTCTTGACAGCATGTTTTCGCTTGCCGACGCCCGCAAAGCCCATGAACGCGCCGCCAAAGGGCATATCCAGGGCAAAATCGTCCTTACCGTCGATTAAGAACATAAAATGCTGGCATCCCGCCAAATTCCCCAAAAGGCGCAATAAAAGAACAAGGACGGTGATGATTATTGTTTTAGGGCATATCGAAATCGCCCCGGCAGACAGGGATGAATTTCTAAGAGATATCAAAGAAATTAATCCCGCCAACAAGACCGGCAGCGGGTGCCTTTCCTATGCCATCACAATCGCTGATCCCGAGGTGGCACGCATGCAGGTAGCTGAACGCTGGCAGGATCAACAATCATTAAGTGCCCATTTGGCCCGCCAGGAAACGCTGGCGTTTATTGATAAATGGTCAGGCAGAATGCAAGGAGAGGTTCTGAAATATGACGCCACCAATGAACGTCCGCTAATGGCGTAACCAAAACGGCAATGTTTATATAAAACCCCAAGCACCGGGGTAAATTACCCCAAAAGCCTGCCCGAAATGATGCGCACCAAACAAAAGACGACCCCGTCACAGGGCCGTCTTTTGTAATCGCAGGAAGGTTATCAAAGGAAAAGTACCTTAGGTTGTTAAGGTTTAGAATCACGATGCCAGCGGGGCCAATGCGCCTTTAGGGGATCGATCCATCCGCCAGCTGACCAGGGCCAGAACCAGCCCACCCGCTGTCATCGCAGCGGCCACCAAAGGCACCCCGGCAAGGCCCGGCCCGTGGTCGATAGCAATACCGCCCAACCATGCCCCCCCGGCATTGCCAAGGTTAAAGGCGGCAATGTTGATGGAGGATACCAGGCTAGGTGCGCCTTCGGCCTTGGCCAGAACCCGCATTTGCAATGGCGGCACCGTTGAAAAAGCCGCCGCCCCCAGCACACCAACGGTAATGATGGTGACGATCTGATTATCCAGCGCATAGGTCAGCACCACCAGCACGACCGACAAAAACACCAGCGACCCGATCAAAGTTGCCATAAGCCGCCGATCCGCCAGCCGCCCGCCATAAAGGTTGCCAACAAACAGCCCCACCCCGAATAACAGCAAAATCGGCGACACAGCCGCATCGGAAAAACCGGCAATTTCGGTCAGCAACGGTGCAATATAGGTAAAGGCGGTAAATACGCCGCCAAACCCCAGCACCGTAATCGCCAGCCCCATCAAAACCTGCGGGCGCAGCAAGGCTTTCATTTCGGCAGCAACATTGATGGTGGTGTGTTTTTTATCACGCGGCACCAAAAACGCCGTGGCGATCAATGCCAAAACACCAATCGCGGTCACCGCCTCGAACGTGGCGCGCCAGCCATAGATCTGACCAAGCCAGGTACCAAACGGCACGCCCAGCACATTGGCAACGGTCAGGCCGGTAAACATGATGGCGATGGCCGATGCCTTTTTTTCGCTGGCGACAAGGTCGGTTGCCACCACCGCGCCAATGCCGAAAAATGCCCCGTGGGCAAAGGCGGCAATGATGCGGGCGATCATCAGCGTGGCATAATCAGGCGCAATGGCGCACAGAAAATTGCCGATGATAAAAACCACCATCAAAAACAGCAGCACATTTTTACGCCGCCATCTGCCGGTAAAGACAGTTAGAACCGGGGCGCCAACAACCACGCCAAGGGCATAGCCGGTAACAAGAAGCCCGCTACTGGACAGTGACACATCAAGATCGCGCGCCACATCAAGCAGCAAGCCCATAATGACGAATTCCGTCATGCCGATGCCAAAGGCACCGGCGGCAAGCGCATAGATTGCAAGGGGCATAACAAAGCCTTTTGGTTAATACTTTACATGGCTTGCACTATGGCTTTTTTGCTTTGATGTGACTATAATTCATCAATTATAATCAGTTTGGAATTTTATTATCAAATGTTACCAAACCGGTCTGGCGAAATGGAAGTATTTTTGCGGGTTGCCGATGCGGGCAGTTTTTCGGCCGCCGCGCGCCGCTTGCAACTAACCCCGTCGGCAGTGGCAAAGCTGATTGCGCGGCTGGAAGAAAGACTGGGCACGCAGTTGTTTGTGCGCTCCACCCGCAATTTGAAACTGACCCGCGAAGGCCATGCCTATTACCAGGATGCCAGCCGCATTCTTGAGGATATCAACACACTTGAAGCCAGGCTGGCCCATGACAGCGCCACCCCGCGCGGGCTTATTCGTGTCAATGCGACCATCCCGTTTGGTAACCATGTGCTGGTACCTGTTCTGGGTGGATTTTTGGAAAAACACCCAGAAGTCTCGATCGACTTGAGCCTGACCGACGATGTGATTGATATTCTGGGTGAACGCGCCGACATTGCCATTCGCAGTGGCACCTTGCGCGATTCGCGCCTGCTGGCACGCAAACTGGGCGTTAGCCGCCGCGTGATCATTGCCGCCCCGTCCTATCTGGAACGCTTTGGCTGCCCGCAAAGCCCGGCCGACCTTGAAAATCATAATTGCCTGAATTTCAATTTTCGCCGCGCCCAGGACCAATGGGCGCTAAACCACACCGGCAACGACGACCCCGGTGCGAGAACCGGCAATTTGCAGGTCAATAACGGTGAAACCATGCGCCAGTTGGCCCTGGCCGGGGTTGGCATTGGCCGCCTGGCCCGGTTCCACGTTGGCCCCGATATTGAACAAGGGCGCTTACACCCCCTGTTAGAGGATACCGTCGAACCGGAATTTGAACAAATCCATGCCGTGTTTGTCGGCCAACGGCAAATGCCCCTGCGGATGCGGGTATTTCTGGATTATCTGGCGAAAAATATCAGCCTTGAACAGGCACAAGACAACGCCCGATCAGGCATGACCTGCTTCGCCCGACAATAATTCAGGTGCAAAGCCCAGCTTGGTAAAGGCGCGTTGCCATTTGTCTTCGCAATCGGTGCCAAACAGCAATTCGGCATCGGCATCGACATGCAACCAGCCATTGGCGCGAATTTCGGTTTCAAGCTGCCCACTGCGCCAACCGGCATAACCAAGGGCCAGAATGCTGTTATGCGGCCCTTTATCAAGGGCGATATTTTCCAGAATATCCACCGTTGCCGTCACCGATACATCGCGGTCAACCTGCAAGGTGGCATCGTTTTGAAAATCGTTGGAATGCAGAACAAAACCCCGGCCCGATTCAACCGGCCCGCCAAAATGCACCTGAATATCGGCAATGGTCGAGGCCGGGCGCACGATGCCAAGCTGTTCGAGCAGTTCGGGGAACGTGATCGAGTCAATCAGGCGGTTCACAACAATGCCCATGGCACCATCTTCGTTATGCGCGCACAGATAGACCACACTTTGAGCAAAGCGCGGATCGCGCATGCCGGGCATGGCAATCAGGAGCTTGCCCGAGAGATATTCTCCGTCGTTGCCTGCATGTGCCATTTTTCGCCATCCTTATTCACTGAAACTCAAGACTACCCCGTTCTGACGGGTCAAGCCAAGCCTGGTGTTAAAATATTCGCCGTGGCCTGTTCTTAATCAAATGGGTACGGTTTTCATATGGGTATAAAAGGCGAACCACACCAGTCGTGTATTGATGACATAACAGGTTTGACGCAGCGGTAACATGTTCGTGGCTTGCATTGAACCCTTCATCGTCGTACCCCTGCCTTGCTGACCATTTTTCCAGGAATGCCCGTCGTGACCAAGCGTTTTCTTGCCCTGTTGTTTTTGATATTGTTGCCCCATATGGCACAGGCTGCCCCCGCCCAAAGCGCCTGGCAGGACGAGGATTTTGCATCTGTGCGTGTTTTAAGTGCGCGCGACGGGGTCAAGGATGTGCACAGCCTGCGTCTGGGGTTGGAATTTGCCCTGCAACCGCACTGGAAAGTTTACTGGCGCAGCGCCGGTGATGCCGGTTTTCCGCCCAAAATTGACTGGGCCGGTTCAACCAATGTCGACACCGATGCCGCCACCATGCGCTGGCCTGCCCCGGTTCGTTTTTCCATTTTCGGGCTGGAAACCTTTGGCTATGAAGACCGGGTTATTTTCCCCATCGACATTCCGGTTCTGGACCCGTCCCAGCCGGTAAAGCTGCATGTTCTGGTCGATTATCTGGCATGTAGTGACATTTGCGTTCCGGCAACCGCTGATCTTAACCTGACCCTGCCTGCCGATCGCGCCGATATTTCCAGCCATGCCCACGAAATTGAAAAATTCGCCGCCAAGGTACCGCTAACCGGCGACAACCTGCCCATGCGTGTATCGGCCATCTGGCAAAGCAGCGATCGCAGCGCAAACTACCTTAATGTTGCCCTGCGGGATCTGCCCGAAGGGGCAACACCGGACATTTTGATCGAAGGCAAATCGACCGACAGTTTTGGTCCGCCCGCCCCCACCGGGCAAACGATGGATGGCAACCCGGTTTACCGGCTGGCCATTCAGAACAAGGCCAAAGCCGAAAATTTTGCCACACAGAACATAACCGCGACCGTTCTGGCCGGTGATCTGGCGATTGAACAACCCGTTCGCGTTGGCACGCAACCACAATCGGGCATGGTGACCACCAATACCACATTGCCAACGGCCCAGCCTGTCAGGGCAAATAACACCGGCACCGCATGGTGGGTTATCGGCGGGTTGGCCCTTTTGGGCGGCCTGATCCTGAATGTGATGCCGTGCGTGTTGCCGGTTCTGTCGATCAAGGTTATGGGCGCCATTGGCCTGAGTGCAAAAAACCGTGCCCACACCCGACGTGGCTTTATCGCCAGTGCGCTGGGCATTCTGGTTTCTTTCTGGATCATTGCCGGGGCGTTAAGCATCCTGAAACTGGCGGGGGGATCTATCGGCTGGGGCATTCAGTTTCAGCAACCGCTGTTTTTAACCGTGATGACCATCATTGTGGTTTTGTTTGCCTGCAACATGTTTGGCCTGTTTGAAATCAGCGCCAGCCGCCTGAACAACCTTGCCAATGATGCGATTGACCATCATCAGCCCCGCACCGGTCAATCTGCACCCGACCATGGCGGCATGGGCGGACATTTCCTGACCGGAATGTTTGCCACCTTGTTGGCAACCCCCTGTTCGGCCCCCTTTCTGGGGACGGCGGTTGGATTTGCTCTTGCCGGCACAATTTTCGACATTTTCTGGATTTTCACCCTGTTGGGCATCGGCTTTGCCCTGCCCTACCTTTTAATCGCCGCCCGCCCGGAAATTGCCCGCCTGCTGCCCAAACCGGGCCGCTGGATGGCGGTGGTAAAATTCATTCTGGGGCTGGCGCTGCTGGGTACGGCACTTTGGCTGCTCAGTGTGCTGGCCGGGCAAATTGGCACCAACGGGGCCAGTGCTGTTGGCGCAGGCCTGATCCTTGCCAGCGGGCTGATCTGGTGGCGACATAAAACCAGCCATGACAAACGCAAACCATTGCTGGCGGGTTTAGCCACCCTTGCCGTGCTGATGGCCCTGTTTGCGCCCGGCTTTTCCAAACCACCGGCAAACAGCACTGCAAATGCCACATCAAAGGCCGTCGATGACGTCGGCCTGCCCTGGCAGCCCTTTGCGCCCGAGACAATCGCATCGCTTGTGGCACAGGGTAAAACCGTGCTGGTGGACATTACCGCCGACTGGTGCGTGACCTGCCAGGTCAATAAACGCCTGGTGATAAATACCGATGTGGTTCGATCTGCTCTGGATCATGAAAATATTGTGTTGATGCAAGGTGACTGGACCCGCCCCGACCCGGAGATTGCCGCGTTTCTGGCCAAATATGACCGCTATGGCATTCCGTTTGATGCCGTATTCGGCCCGGCAGCACCCGATGGCATTTTATTGTCGGAATTGCTTGGCAAGGATCAGGTCATTTCGGCTGTTGCAACCGCAACAGGCATGCAGGGGCTTGCAAATAACTAACCCGCATCACACTTCATGGGAAGCCGCTGGCACAGAATGATTTTTTAAGTCATTCTAAGTGACCGCCAGGCGCAAGCTGATATTCTGCCGGGCGCTGAACCGGTAATCATGTCTGCATTGATGCGACATTCACAAAACGGAGAAACGTCATGACCATCGCCGAAGGCGCAACGCTACCCGACGTCGTATTGCACCGTGCCACCCCCGATGGCCCCGAAGCGGTCCAAAGCAAAGACCTGTTTGCGGGTCGCAAGGTTGTTCTTTTTGCCGTTCCTGGCGCTTTCACGCCAACCTGCTCGATCAAGCATCTGCCCGGCTTTATCAACAAGGCAGATGACATCAAAGCCAAAGGTGTGGACGAAATTTTCTGCCTTGCCAGCAATGATGCCTTTGTGATGCAGGCATGGGCCAAATCGGAAAATGTTGGTGAAACGATCACCATGCTGGCCGATGGTGATTTGAATTTCACCAATGGCACCGGCCTGAAACTGGATCTTCGTGGCAAGGGCCTGGGCGAACGGGCCAACCGTTATGCCATGATCATTGACGACAACAAAGTCACCCACCTTGCGATCGAAGAACCGGGCGCATTTGATGTTTCCAGTGCGGAATCGGTTCTGGCGGCCCTTTAAGCTGGCACCCCGCAAGCATACCCATACCGCGTGACATCCACGATGCGCGCAGTTACCAATAAAAACAGGCCAGACCGCACGCCCGCAGTTTGGCCTGTTTTGATAAAGCAGCAGCCCATATTAAAGGAAAAATGCTTTAGCGCGGCAGCATGACAGGAATCGCATCCTTGCGGCTGTCGAACTCGCATTCAAACACCGGCTTGATGCTGCGCGCCAGAAAATGGACCACACCATCGCGGTATTCGTCCTTGATCGGCGACCAACTGATATAAACGCCACCACGGCCATCATAATCGCGAATATCGCGGTCCCCGCGCAATTCACGAAAAACATGCCCCAGATCCCCGGCATTGCCTGCCAGAAGCCAGCCCGGCTTCACACCGCCATGCCACACCAGATAAACCCCGCCGACACCGTCGACCTTTAACTCGCTGATATCATCAAGCATATACAGGCGAAAATAATCACCGCGCGGGCCTGCGCGCCACTTGATGTCCTGCGCCCTGGCCTGTGTTGCATTCGCTTTGGTTGTTGACCAAAATGCCATATCCATGTCCTCCAGAACCTCCGGAGCGGATAAATCCCTCCCGGATGCTCGCTTAAATCTACCGGCGCCGCCAAGCGCCAGTCAGGCGAAGAATACGTGCCACATAGATTTATAATGCCTTTGCATTATATATCCACCCCTTACGAAGGGGGGAACTCTATCGGACATTGGTATTCATGCGCAAAGATTAAAGACTCAATCGAACAATTTATCGATATCGTCCTGGCTGATCCCCTCGCCTTCCATTTGCGGGCCGTTCAAAAGATCAGCATCTTCGGCTTTGGCGACCTCTTCTTCCTCTTCGGACATCGGCAGGTCGGCAAAAGCATCTTCGCCCCAGATCAGGATCATATTGTGAACGCGTTTTTCAACGAATTCCAGGGTGTTAACCACCTTGTTGATGCGCTGCCCGGTAATGTCCTGAAAGTTACAGGATTCGAAGATTTTGGTAACAATAAAGGCAATCTGTTCGACATGATCGGCCACAAAGTCGCTGGTGGCAGAATTTTTCAACGTCATCGCCAGATCGTCGATCTGCTCGGCCGCTTCCAGAATGGTATGTGTCGCCATTTCGGTATCCTTGACGATTGCGTCAAGTTCACTGGCAGCCGTTACCAGCCGGTCATCCGGTGCCTTGGGGTGTCGCAAGGCGGCAATCTGAATTTTCGCCTTGTGAATATGTTCGTTCATTTCCTCGATCTGACCGCGAATCAGTTCAAGGTCATCACGGTCGGGTTCGCTCGCACCCGGACGCCTGGAATGCGACGGGTTGCTTGAAACCGGTTCCGGCAGAATATCAAGAGGGCCGTCATTGGCAGCATTGGCTTGCGGGGCGGCTTCTTCGCCTGCATCGGCAACCGGGGCCACGCCCCCCTGGGCAATCGCCCCGCGCAACTGGGCCATTTCGGCCCGCATCGCGCGAATTTCTTCCAAAATCAAATGGCTATCGCCCCCGGAAGGCGTCGATGGCGCAGGTGAAACGGTGGGTGACGGTGCCGACAGTTTCCCGGCCCCCATGCCGGTTTCCAGGGACGGATCAAAAAATGAATCTGACCAGTCTTCAACGACAGCACCCTGACGTTCCCGCAAACGTCGTTCGGCTGTAAAAATCTTCTGCACGGGACGCATCATAACAGTCTCTTACCTCCGCCACGGGCGATATGCCCTGGTCTTCCAATCACGCATTTCCAGACCAGCCTTCCCACAATGACCGGTCATTCGCAAATGTATTGCGATTATAAGGGTCCAAATTGCGACGAGTCCAACGGCTTTCAAGAGCAAGCCCTTGAAAGCCGTTGAAAAAGAACACCCCGGCCATAAGACCGGGGTGTGAAAAATCGCAGTGCAGCATTATGGATCAAGCGTTTGCAGGGTTCCAGCGCAATACAGGCTTGCGCGCAGCCGCTGTTTCATCCAACCGCCGACGCGGAGTCAAATAGGGTGCATTTTTGAAAAATTCCGAATCCCCAGCCTCTGCCTTGGCAACCAACGACAAAACTGCATCGCAGAACTGGTCAATCGATTCTTTGGTTTCGGTCTCGGTCGGTTCGATCAAAAGGGCACCATGAACGACCAGCGGGAAATACATGGTCATCGGGTGGAAACCTTCATCAATGATCGCCTTGGCAAGATCCAGCGTCGAAACACCGGTCCCTTTAAGAAAATCATCATCGAACAGGGCTTCGTGCATACAATAGCCAGGATAGGCCACGCTGAGTTTGGTTTTTAACCGTGCCAGCAAATAGTTGGCATTCAGCACCGCATCGCCCGATGCCTGACGCAACCCGTCGGCCCCGTGGCTTTTCATATAGGACAGGGCACGTACGAACATACCCATCTGGCCATGAAACCCCTTCAGGCGGCCAAACGGCATTTTGCCGTCTTGCTCATCGGCGGTTTCCACCAGATGAAAGCCGTCTTCGGTTTTGACCACATAGGGGATCGGCGCGAACGGTGCCAGTGCCTCGGAAAAGACCACCGGCCCTGAACCCGGACCACCGCCGCCATGCGGGGTGGAAAAGGTTTTGTGCAGGTTGATATGCATGGCATCAACCCCCAGATCCGCCGGACGCACACGACCGACAATGGCGTTAAAATTGGCTCCGTCGCAGTAAAAATATCCCCCTGCGGCATGAACCAGATCGGCGATTTTACGCACATCACGTTCAAACAACCCGCACGTATTGGGGTTGGTCAGCATGATACCCGCCACATCATCGCCCAGCTTGGCTTCAAACGCCGCCAGATCAACCCGGCCATCGGCGGTGGCAGGGATGGAATCCACCGTAAAGCCACAGGCAGCAGCCGTTGCCGGGTTGGTGCCATGGGCCGATTCGGGCACCAGCACCCGACGGCGGGTTTCACCGCGCGCATCCAGGGCAGCACGAATCGCCATCATGCCGCACAGTTCGCCCTGCGCGCCCGACGCGGGCGACATGGCAACGGCAGGCATCCCGGTCAAAACCAGCAACCAGTGTGCACACTGGTCCATCAGTTCCAGCGCGCCCTGAACGGTGCTTTCGGGCTGCATCGGGTGCAAATCGGCAATCCCGGGCAAGCGGGCGATTTTTTCATTCAGGCGCGGATTATGTTTCATGGTGCAGGAACCCAGCGGGAAGAAGCCGGAATCAATGCCGAAATTCTTCTGGCTCAGGCGGGTATAGTGCCGCACCACTTGCGGTTCGGACAAGCCTGGCAGGCCAACGTCGCTATCGCGTTCAAGGCCACCCATGCGGCTTTTCACCGGTCCGGGATCGGGCAGATCAACGCCACTGCGTCCGGCTTCGCCCTGTTCGAAAATCAGTTTTTCTTCAAGGACAAGGCCACGATTGCCGGTATGGGTCTGAAACGTCATGCCAGCACCTCCTTAAGGGCCGCCGCAAGGGCTGCGATATCGTCGTCACTATTGGTTTCGGTGGCTGCCACCAGCATAAACCGGCCCAGATCATCGCGGTTGGGATACAGGCGTGACAAGGGCACGCCGCCCATAATGCCCCGGGCGACAAGGGCTTCGACCACCTCGGCGGCCGGTTTGCTCAGCTTGACGGTGAATTCGTTAAAGAAGCTGTCATTAACCACCTCAACACCGGCAACGCCGTCAAGTGCGTCGGCGGTTTTAACCGCACGTTCATGGTTAATCGCAGCCAGCTTGCGATAGCCGTCTTCGCCCAGCAGGCTCATATGCACCGTAAAGGCCAGCGAACACAGGCCCGAATTGGTGCAAATGTTCGAAGTCGCTTTTTCACGGCGAATATGCTGTTCGCGGGTCGACAGGGTTAGCACAAAACCGCGCTTGCCATCCTGATCCACGGTTTCACCGCACAGGCGGCCCGGCATCTGGCGCACCAGTTTGCTGGTGGTGGCAAACAGGCCGACATATGGCCCGCCATAGCCCAGCGCATTGCCAATCGACTGGCCTTCGCCGCAAACGATGTCGGCCCCAAAGCTGCCCGGTGATTTGATGGCACCAAAGGCAACGGCCTCGGTAAACACCACAATCAAAAGCGCGCCTTTGGCGTGGCAGGCATCGGCCAGTTTGGTGTGATCATCCAGGCGACCAAACACATCGGGGTACTGCACCACAACACAGGCGGTCTGATCGTCGATCAGGTCATCAAGCTCATCGGCTGAAGCCTGACGTTCCGGGTGACCATCGCGACCGGCAACCTCGGTATCGCTATATTGGCAATAGGTTTCGGTGACTTCGCGGTAATGCGGGTGCAAACCACCCGACAGAACTGCTTTTTTACGCCGGGTGGCCCGGCACGCCATCAGCACCGCTTCGGCACAGGACGTTGCCCCGTCCCACATCGATGCATTGGCGACATCCATATTGGTGATGGAGGCGACCTGGGTTTGAAATTCAAACAGGTACTGCAATGTGCCCTGGGCAATTTCGGGCTGATACGGGGTATAGGCCGTCAAGAACTCGCCGCGCTGGATAACATAATCCACCGTTGCAGGCACATGATGGCGATAAGCCCCGGCACCAAGAAAACTGGGGGCCGATGCCGTCCCCATGTTTTTGGCCGCCAGTTTGGCCATATCGCGTTCGACCTGCATTTCACCTTGATGATAGGGCAGGTCGACCGGTTCTTTTAACAATGCACCTTCTGGCACATCGCAATACAGGTCATCGACCGAGCCCGCACCGATGGTTTCAAGCATCGAGGCCCGGTCTGCCTTGGTCAGCGGAAGATAGCGCATCAGTCCTCCAGACCTTCGACAAATGCCTTGTAACCGGCTTCGTCCATCAGATCGTCAAGCTGGGAGGCATCGGTTATTTTGATTTTAAAGAACCAGCCATCATTTTCCGGCGATTCGTTGACCAAGGCCGGGTTGGCGTCGAGTTCTTCGTTGGCTTCAACAACTTCGCCGTCAACCGGGGCGTAAACGTCGCTGGCGGCCTTGACCGATTCGACAACTGCCGCATCGCCGTCCTTCGCCAGCTTTTTGCCGACTTCGGGCAGTTCAACATAAACGATATCGCCAAGCGCCTGTTGGGCATGGTCGGTAATGCCGACAGTTGCCACATCGCCGTCAATTTCAAGCCATTCATGTTCTTTAGAGAATTTTTTAGCCATTTCGATTTATCCCTGCAAATTTGGTTGTCTGCTTAATTCTTGCTGCGTTTTGAACGCAATACGGCGCAATCAGCCGCGGAAATAACGATGCGGTGTAAACGGCAACGCTACAATTTCCGCCGGGCGGGCCTTGCCACGTACCATCAGGTCCACCTTGGTGCCCGGCTCGGCAAATTCAATTGCGACATAGCCCATGGCAATCGGCGCATCTACGGTGGGGCCAAAGCCGCCACTGGTGATTTCGCCAATATCGTATCCATCCTTGTTAAGCACCATCGTATGTTCACGGGCCGGTGCCTTGCCTTCGGGTTTAATCCCGACGCGTTTGCGATCTGCCCCGTTGGCCAACTGGTCGAGAATAATATCTGCGCCCAGAAAGCCGCCTTCTTCACGGCGACGCTTGTTGATAATCCAGTTCAGATCCCCTTCCACCGGGGTGGTGGTGGTGTCGATATCGTTGCCATACAGGCACAGCCCAGCTTCAAGACGCAGCGAATCGCGCGCACCAAGGCCAATCGCCTCGACCTCGTCTTCGGCCAGCAGCAAACGGGCCAGTTTTTCGGCATCGGCTTCGGGTACTGAAATTTCAAAGCCATCTTCGCCGGTATAACCCGACCGGGTGACAAAACACGGAATACCGGCAATATCGATTTCGGCAAAAGACATGAATTTAAGGCTGGCAACATCGGGGGCAAAACGCGCCAGAACGCTGGCGGCTTCCGGCCCCTGCAAGGCCATCAGGGCACGGTCGCTCAATTCCTGCAATTCCACGCCATTATCCAGATTGGCGCGCATATGGACAATGTCGTCATCCTTGCAGCCTGCATTGATGACCAAAAACAGGCTATCGCCCGCATTGGTGATCATAAGGTCATCAAGAATGGTGCCATCATCATTGGTAAAAGCGGAATAGCGGGTCCGACCCGGTTTCAAAACGGCGATATCGCCCGGCACCAGTTTTTCCAGTTCGGCAACGCGATGTTCGCCCACCAAACGCACCTGGCCCATATGCGAAACGTCAAACAACCCGGCCTTGGCACGGGTATGAAGATGTTCGCCCTTAACCCCTAACGGATATTGCACCGGCATGGCATAACCAGCAAAAGGCACCAGCTTGGCACCCAGTTCAACATGCAGATCATAAAGGGCTGTTTTATATAGATTTTCGGCTTGTTGATCCGCCATCAGGCTCTCCGTGACAGTCGTTGCGAAACATAGCCGACCATTGGCCAACCACATCCCCCTCTGTCTTGGAGCCTGAAAGAATCACCATGCCCGGGCAAAATTTGCACCGGGTCCGGCTTACATCTTCGGCGAGGCGCACATGTCAAAAACCATGCCGCCTACTTTCCAGAGTCCCATCTCCCCGCGGTCCGTTATGCCTGAGAGTTTCCGGGGTGGTTGCTCCTTCGGCGTCCGCGCTATCATTGTCAAATGACCGCGGAACTCTCCCACGGGGATCACTTGGGTATCGCCCCTTATACGGAGTGTCGGGCCATTGCACCAGTCAAAACATTACGCTGCGGCTATCATGCAGGCACAATTTAAAACCGGTCCAAAGGCCCGCAACCGTTAATTTTTGGCAAAGCGGCGATTATAATCAAGCTGGTCGTGGCTTAACTGAAAGCCCATGTAAATTTCATAGTTTGGCCCGTAATTGACATCGGCCAGCGGCACATGCAGCGATACCTGTTCGTCGGTGTAACGCACACGATTGGCATCTTTGGGGAATGTCAGATCAACATCGAAAACCGATTTCTGAATAAATTCACCCCCCGGATTTTTCAGGGCGACAAAATATTGCAGATGCTGCGAACGATTGGTCGCTGCCGGGCCCATCTGGGCAGAAAATTCCGGGCTGATCAGGATATCAAGTTTCTTGTCTTCCAGATCATAGCTGCATTCGCCCTTATAGCCTTCAAACCCGGCCTCAAAAACCACGTCGGTAAGATCGCGGCCGCTATCCTTGAACTGGGTCAGTTGGGCGGTATCCGTGGGCAGGAATGTGCGCGGGCAAGACGGCACAGGCGTTTCCCCAAACGGATCGGCACCACAGGCCGCAAGGCCCGCTGCCATCAGAACCACACCAAGCGCACTTGCGCGCCGCAGATTGCATGCAATCGTCATCAAAGCCTCATTGATCAGACACGCCGAAGTCCCCGGCACAGGTAGTTTGGCGCAGTCTATGCTGTTGATCTGCCCGGCACAACCCGTTGCAGTGCACATTGTGCAATGCGCCCGACATGGCCCGGTATATTTTTCATCCAGCCCCCAACATCAAGGCCGCCAAAATAACGCCCCCACGGATCAAACAGCCCTGGCCGATGGCCCGAAAAACCGGCAACACATGGCACGACAACCCCATAAATGGCGCACAGATCGTTATTCTCGCGGGCCAAAGCATGGCAATATATCCATGCGCCATCATTGCACCTTTGTCGCAGGCGCGTTATGTAACCGGAAATACCTGTTAACCCGATACCGGCGCAAACCGGTATCCTTTGCATTTTCGAGGCGGTGCCGATGCCCGACAAAGCGGACCTTCACATTCTGTTGGCCAACCCGCGCGGTTTTTGCGCCGGAGTGGACCGTGCCATTGAAATTGTCGAAAAGGCATTGGTCAAATACGGTGCCCCGGTTTATGTGCGCCACGAAATTGTGCATAACAAATTCGTCGTTGATCGCCTGCGCGACATGGGCGCTGTTTTTGTCGATGAGCTGGACGCCGTGCCCGATGGCGTGCCGGTGATATTTTCGGCCCATGGTGTCCCCAAATCTGTGCCGCAAAATGCCGACCAGCGCGCCCTGCATTATCTGGATGCCACCTGCCCACTGGTGTCAAAGGTACACCGCGAGGCCGAACGTCACCACGCCGAAGGCAAGCATATTTTGCTGATTGGCCATGCCATGCACCCTGAAGTTGTCGGCACGATGGGCCAGTTGCCCGAGGGCAGCATGACCCTGATCGAAACCGAAAACGATGCCCTGACCGTGGCGGTTGCCGACCCGGAAAACATTGCCTTTGTTACCCAGACGACCTTGTCGCTAGATGACACGGCCAAAATGATCGCCATTTTGCAAGACCGGTTCCCGACCATTTCGGTGCCCAAAAAAGAAGACATTTGTTACGCCACCACCAACCGTCAGCATGCGGTAAAAATGATTGCCGAACGGGCAGATGCGATTTTGGTGCTGGGCGCACCCAATTCATCAAATTCCAACCGGTTGGTAGAAGTTGCCAAACGCGAAGGTTGTGCGGTGTCGGTTCTGGTTGAGCGGGCGCGCGATATTGACTGGTCAAAACTTGCAAACATCAAAACCCTGGGCATTACGGCGGGGGCATCGGCCCCGGAAGTTCTGGTCGAGGAAGTGATTGATGCCTGTCGCGAACGTTACGAAGTCAGTGTCGAAACCCTCACCCTGACAGACGAAAACGTTACCTTCAAACTTCCCCGTGAACTTGCCAGCTAAGGATTTACGCGTTTATGGCTGTCTATACCGATGTGTCCGATGAAGATATCGCCCGTTTTGTGGCGGAATATGACATCGGCAAAGTTGTCTCGTTCAAGGGCATTGCCGAGGGCGTTGAAAACACCAATTTCCTGCTTCATACCGATCAGGCCCCGTTCATCCTGACCCTGTATGAAAAGCGGGTTGATCCCGATGATCTGCCGTTTTTTCTGGGATTGATGGACCATTTATCATCCAAGGGGTTAAATTGCCCCACACCCATTCATGGCACCGACGGGGTTGCCTTGCGCCGCCTGTGCGGCAGGCCCGCCGCCATTACATCATTTTTGCAAGGCATGTCGCCGCGCCGCGTGCTGCCCCATCATTGTGCCGGGCTGGGCAAGGCACTGGCGAAACTGCATATCGCCGGGCAGGATTTTGACTATTACCGCCCCAATGCCCTGTCGGTAAAGGCCTGGCGCCCGCTATTTGCCAGTTGCGGCGATGACGGGGTCAACACTGTAATGCCCGGCCTTGGCGACCTGATCCACAGCGAACTTGATTATCTCGAAGCGAACTGGCCGACAAAATTGCCTGGCGGGGTTATTCACGCCGATTTATTTACCGATAACGTGTTTTTCTTCCCCGGTCAGGACGATGTTTCGGGCCTGATTGATTTCTATTTCGCCTGCAATGACCTTCTGGCCTATGACGTGGCGATTTGCCTGAACGCCTGGTGTTTTGAACCCGATAACAGCTTTAACATCACCAAGGCGCAAAACCTTCTGGCAAACTATAACCGGGCGCGCCCGCTGTCGGCCGATGAAATTGCAGCCCTGCCCGTTCTGGCGCGCGGATCGGCATTGCGGTTTTTGCTGACCCGTTTGTATGACTGGATCAATACTCCTGCCGGGGCCCTTGTGACCCCCAAAAATCCCCGCGAATATATAAACAAGCTGCGCTTTCACCAGAAGGTGGAAGCAGCAAGCGACTATGGCCTTGGGGACCGATAAAACCAATGACGCAAGACGATAAAGACACAGTCACCATTTTTACCGATGGCGCATGCAGCGGGAACCCCGGCCCCGGGGGCTGGGGCGCGATCATGCGCTTTCGCGGGGTGGAAAAGGAACTTTCGGGCGGGGACCCGGCCACCACCAACAACCGCATGGAAATGATGGCCGCGATTTCAGCACTCGAAGCCATCAAACGCCCCTGCACCGTCGATATTTATACCGACAGTTCCTATGTCCGCGACGGTATTACCAAATGGGTGTTTGGCTGGCAAAAGCGGGGCTGGAAAACCGCCGACAAAAAACCGGTTAAAAATGTGGAGCTGTGGCAGCGCCTGTTAGAAGCCGCCCGTCCGCACAAAATTGAATGGCACTGGGTCAAAGGCCATGCCGGTCACCCGGAAAACGAACGGTGCGATGAACTGGCCCGTATGGCGGTTCCCAGATGAGATTAACCGACCGTCGCTTTTAAAGCGACGTGGCAAAAGCCGGGACGATTACAATCATTTAAAAACGTCCTTGGTGTTTTTTCGTTCGTATGATCAAATTATGTGGTTAAAATCAATCTTGTGCTTCGCCGTGTTGCCGGGATGCGATACAAGTAAGCAGGGGGGATGGGTATAGGATACGCATCCGAACAGGGGACAAGCGCTGGCCAAAAGACTAGGCCAGTCAGGAGGGATCGTTGTCGTACGGGTCTTACGGCTTTTTGCAGCGAAAATCGCTTAGCAGCCGGCTGCTGTTCATTGCGCTGCCGCTTGTCGCTTTATGCTGTTTGATCCTGTTCGTTATTTTTGGCTATGCCAGCTATGTTGGCCTGCGCGATGATCTGAACGAAAAAATCGAACAAACCGCCGATATCAATGCCCGCGTTCTGGCAACGCCGTTCTGGTATCTTGATGTTGATAATATTGAATCCGCCCTGAACGCCATGAGCCGCGACCGCGATATTGTCGCCGTGCGCGCATTGGGGGCCGATGGCACCGAATTTGCCCGGACCGGCGCATCGCAAGACGAGCTTAAAAACACATTGCGCCTGTCGCGCCGGGTTTACTTTGAACGCAACAATGTCCGCCATGATGTGGGCGAACTGGTCATTCATTTTACCGAAGCACGGGTTCGCGAACTGTTGTGGCAACGGGTCGTCATTGATCTGATCCTGTTTGCGTTGCTGATCGCGGTTGTAACAGCCAGCCTGCTGATTGCCAATCACCGGTCGATCAAGGAACCCCTGTCGCGGCTTTTGCATTCCATCCGCATGACCAAACATGGCCGACTCCGCCGCCCGGTCGAATGGAACAGCGCTGACGAGCTTGGCTTGCTTATTCGCGAATATAATGAAATGGTGGCCTTACAGGGTCAGGCCCAGGAAGAAGCCCAGCGCAAACAGGCCCTTTTGGAAGCCACCCTGCATAATATCGGCCAGGGGATTTGCCTGTTTGATCAGGATTTGAACCTGATGGTGTGGAATGAACGCTATATCGAGCTTCTGAACCTGCCGCGCGACCTGGTTAAGGAAGGCACCCCGCTTTCGGATATTTTGCGCTTTAACGGGGAACGCGGCGAATATGGCGAAGTCAGCATCCCGGCCCTGATATCAGACCGGGTAGCGATTGCACGCCGACGCGAACCCTATCGCATGGAACGCACCCGCCCCAATGGCCGGGTTGTACAGGTTGACCATAACCCGATGCCCGGTGGCGGCTATGTTGCCACCTATACCGACATTACCGAACGCAAACAGACCGAGGCCCGCATGCGCCACCTGGCCGTGCATGACGTGCTGACCAGCCTGCCCAACCGGACCCTGTTTCTGGACCGCTTGCGCCAGGCTTTGCTGTCGGCCCGCCGGTTTCAGCGCGGTGTCACGGTATTGTTTGTCGATCTGGACCGGTTCAAGGACATTAACGACCATTTCGGCCATGATGTCGGCGATTTGATGATCCAGGAAATGGGTCAGCGCCTGTCGCGGATCATTCGCGATTCAGACACAGCCGCCCGCTTGGGTGGTGACGAATTCGCCATTATCCAGACCGATGTGCAAAATATCGAAGACACCATTGTTCTGGCCCAGCGCATTATCGAAGATTTGTCGCAACCTTTTGATTGCCGCGGCATTCGCCTGCATTCAACCGCCAGCATCGGCATCACCCTGTTCCCCGAGGATGGCGACAACCCCGAACAACTGGTTAAAAACGCCGATATGGCGATGTATGCCGCCAAGGCCGAAGGCCGCAACAATTACCGTTTCTTCCTGCCCTCGATGCATGAGCGGGTCAAGGAACGCAAAACCATCGAAGAAGATTTGCGCAACGCCCTGGATTCCAACCAGTTAGTGCTGTTTTACCAGCCCAAGGTCGATTGCCAGACCGAACAGGTGGTCGGGGCCGAGGCTCTGGTGCGCTGGAACCACCCCCAACGCGGCCTGATTTTGCCTGGTGAATTTATTTCGGTGGCCGAAGAATGCGGGCTGATTAACCGCCTTGGCGCGTGGGTCCTGCGCGAGGCCTGCAGGCAAACACAAATCTGGCGCGAAAACGGTATGCCCGATTTGCGCATGGCAGTGAACCTGTCGCCGGCTCAGTTTCAGGATGCCGAACTTGTCCGCACTGTAACCAAAACCCTGGAAACAACCCAACTGCCCGAAGGCACGCTGGAGCTGGAAATTACCGAATCGATCCTGATGAACAACCCGGAAAAAGCCGTTTCCACCCTTAAGGAACTGAAAAAACTCGGCGTTGGCATTTCGATTGACGATTTTGGCACCGGTTATTCATCGCTGAATTACCTTAAACGCTTCCCGGTAACATCGATCAAGATCGACCGTTCCTTTGTCAGTGATATCAATGTCGATCCTGACGACATGGCGATTGTCGATGCCGTGATCGGGCTTGGCCACAGCCTGCACCTTGATGTGATTGCCGAAGGGGTGGAAGAAATCGAACAACTGCAATATTTGCAACAAAAGGGCTGCGATTTTATTCAGGGTTTCCTGTTTTCCCGGCCCCTGCCAGTGCCGGTATTTGAAAAATGGGTTACGGAACGCGCCGCGAAATACAAGGCATCCATCCTCGAGGCGGAAATCGTTAAACGCGAACTCTGATCCTGTTTTCAGCACCGCATCAACCGCGCCCGAAACACCCCGGCGAAAAACCGCGTTTGCCGCTGGCCCTGTTATGTATCGCCAGGATCAGTAAATCGTTGCCGGGTCGTGTCGGTGACCGCCAATGTCATTATCGGCATCGGCATTGCGATACTGATCCACCCGTCCATCCACCAGCTTGACCATATCGGTCATGATCCCGACCAGTTGGTAATCCTTGGGGGTGTAAACCGCCGCCACCCCCATTTGCCGCAAAATCAGCATGTCGGCCTCGGGAATGATCCCGCCCACCACCACCGGAATGTGCGCAGCCCCGGCATCACGCAGGCCGCGCACCACATCACGCACCAACGCCACATGCGAGCCCGACAAAATAGACAGGCCAACGATATGCGCCTTGTGGGTCAGGGCATTTTGCACCAGATCATCGGGCGTCCAGCGAATACCGTCATATAAAACATCAATACCGGCATCCCCGGCCTTCATGGCAATTTGTTCGGCCCCGTTGGAATGACCATCCAGCCCCGGCTTGCCGACCAGCATTTTCATCCGGGTGCCCAGGCGGGCCGACACCGCATCTACCTTTTGGCGCAAATCGGTCATTTTGCCATCGGCCCCGTCATCATCTGACAAAATGATCGAGGTAACCCCGGTCGGGGCGCGATATTCACCAAAAACAACACGCAGGGTTTGCGCCCATTCCCCGGTTGTGACCCCGGCATGGGCACAGGCGATGGAAGGTTCCATGATATTTTCGCCGTTCCGGGCCGCCTGTTCCAGTTTTTGCAGACTGGCCTTTACCGCGTCGTTATCCCGGGTTTCGCGCCAACGGGCCAGTTTGTCGATCTGGTCGCCTTCGGCCATATCATCCACCGTCATGATCGATGAAATGCCATCAGCGGTTAGCGGCGAAGGTTCGGTTTCAACAAAGGCATTCACACCAACAATGCGGGTCACGTCGTTTTCAATATCGGCCAGCCGACGGGCGTTGGCACGCACCAGTTCGCCTTTCATATAACCGCTATCAACCGCGGCAATCGCCCCGCCCATGGCATCTATTTTTGCCAGTTCGTCCAGCGCGCCCTGTTTTAACATCGCCACCTTGCGCTCGATCGCGGGATTGCCATCAAACAGGTCTTCATATTCCAAAAGGTCGGTTTCATAGGCCATGATCTGTTGCAAACGCAAAGACCATTGCTGGTCCCACGGGCGCGGCAGGCCCAGGGCCTCGTTCCAGGCGGGAAGCTGCACCGCGCGCGCCCGGGCATTTTTTGATAACACCACCGACAGCATTTCAATCAGAATACGGTATACATTGTTTTCGGGTTGCTGTTCCGTCAGGCCCAGTGAATTCACCTGCACGCCATAGCGAAAACGGCGGAACTTTTCATCGGTAATGCCATACCGCGTGCGTGTGATCTCGTCCCACAGTTCGCAAAAAGCCCGCATTTTGCAAATTTCGGTGACAAAGCGAATACCGGCATTCACAAAAAACGAAATCCGGCCAACAACCTGGCCAAATTCATTCATCGGCACCTGGCCCGAATCGCGCACGGCATCAAGCACCGCAACCGCCGTTGCCAGGGCAAAGGCCAGTTCCTGTTCCGGCGTCGCCCCGGCTTCTTGCAAATGATAGGAACACACATTCATCGGGTTCCATTTTGGCACCTCGCGATAGGTAAATGCCGCGACATCGGTAATCAGTTTCAAACTGGGGGCTGGCGGGAAAATATAGGTCCCGCGCGACAGATATTCCTTGATGATGTCGTTTTGGGTGGTGCCTTGCAAATCGGCACGGTTAACACCCTGCTTTTCCGCCACCGCAATATAAAGGGCCAGCAACCATGCCGCCGGGGCGTTGATGGTCATGGATGTATTCATTTTATCTAGCGGGATGCCGTCAAACAAAGCAGCCATATCACCCAGATGCGATACCGGCACGCCGACCTTGCCCACCTCGCCGCGCGCCAGAACATGGTCCGAGTCATAGCCGGTCTGGGTTGGTAAATCGAAGGCCACCGACAGCCCGGTTTGCCCCTTGGCCAGGTTTTGCCGATACAGCGCGTTGGATGCCTGGGCCGAACTATGCCCGGCATAGGTGCGGATCAGCCATGGCCGGTCGCGTTCCGGCGATGCTGCAGTGCGTGTGCGATCTGATGACATGGCGACCTCGCGTACATTTGTTGCTTAAACGCTTTCCGATTGTTTCGTGAAAACGTTCTTAAATTACCTACTGGACATTCAATGGGTAATTATATAACAATTTGTGCAACGCGATAAAAGCAAAATTACGCAATACAGTGAAACCAAAGCGTTAGATGCCATCGCAATCGGGGGGACTCGCCATTTCGACTCCCCAAAGCCGACAAGTCGTTATTCCGTGCCGTGCGCGGCCCGAAAAAGGAGTGAAGGCCATGAACACCGCCGCTGAGATCGTATCATACCGGGGCGGACCGGACGTCAAAGACCTTTATGACATTGGCGAAATCCCGCCACTGGGCCATGTGCCAAAACAGATGTATGCCTGGGTCATTCGCCGCGAACGTCATGGCGACCCCGATACCGCAATGCAATGCGAAGTGGTGGATGTCCCGATCCTCGACTCGCACGAGGTGCTGGTTCTGGTGATGGCGGCCGGGGTGAATTACAACGGCGTCTGGGCGGCCCTTGGCAAACCGATTTCGGTATTTGATGTTCATCACGAACCGTTTCACATTGCCGGGTCCGATGCCGCAGGCATTGTCTGGGCTGTGGGTTCCAAGGTCACACGCTGGAAAGTGGGCGACGAAGTTGTTGTTCACTGCAACCAGGATGACGGCGATGACGAGGAATGTAATGGCGGCGACCCGATGTTATCGCCCACCCAGCGCATTTGGGGCTATGAAACCCCCGACGGGTCCTTTGCCCAGTTTACCAATGTGCAATCGCAACAGTTAATGCCACGCCCCAAACACCTGACCTGGGAAGAAAGTGCGTGCTATATCCTGACGCTGGCCACCGCCTATCGCATGTTGTTTGGTCATCGACCGCATATTTTGCGCCCTGGCCATAATGTGCTGGTCTGGGGGGCATCGGGCGGGCTGGGATCAATGGCGATCCAGTTGATCACGACCGCCGGGGCCAATGCCATTGGCGTTATTTCCGATGAAAGCAAACGCGAATTTGTGCTGGGCCTGGGGGCCAAGGCCGTCATCAACCGCAAGGATTTTAATTGCTGGGGCCAGCTTCCCACCGTGAATGGCCCGGAATTTGGTGCTTACATGAAAGAAGTGCGCAAATTTGGCAAGGCGATCTGGGATATTACCGGCAAGGGCGTTGATGTCGACATTGTATTTGAACATCCGGGCGAACAGACATTCCCCGTTTCGTGCAATGTGGTCAAACGCGGCGGTATGGTGGTTTTTTGCGCCGGCACCACCGGCTTTAACCTGACATTTGATGCCCGTTTTGTCTGGATGCGGCAAAAACGCATTCAGGGCAGCCACTTTGCCAACTTGAAACAGGCGGCACAGGCCAACAAACTGGTGATTGAACGCCGGATCGACCCCAGCATGTCGGATGTGTTTTCGTGGGAAGATATTCCGCGCGCCCACATGAAAATGATGCGCAACGAACACAAGCCCGGCAACATGGCGGTGCTGGTTCAGGCCAAACGCCCGGGTATGCATACGCTTGAAGACGCAGTCGAAGGATAATCCCACATGGCATCGATGCTGGTCCCCTCAGCCCATCTTGATGCCCCTTTGACTGTGACCGGTGTGATCTCGCCCGAACGTCGCCCGTTTTGGGCGGGATCACTCCATCCCATAGCTGAACCACGCGATAAACAGTTTTGCCATTTGACGGCGGCACCACATCATAATGGCAACCGCATCCCTAATTACCACGCCAGCCGATGCCGCACATGGAACGGCAAAGCCCCCTTCGTGATCTGCAGTGCCAGATCCGCGCCTGACAGGATAAAGCAATGAACGCCACAGCAAAAAATGCCATCATCCCGAACCTGACACCCCTGTGTGACGAGGCCCTTGATGCACTGGACCCGCTTTATGCCGCAACACAGGATGCGGTGAAAAGCACAGTTTGCCCCGATGGCAAACTCGACGCTGATCTGGTGGAACAACATCAATTCGCCGCCCACGGCTTTGCCTGGTTTGCCACCTATGTCAACGCGCTGCGCCAGATGCGGGCCTGGGCCGGGCGGCTGGAACAGCAAAATAAATTCGGGCGGCTGGAACAACTGATTTTGCAGGCGGCCTTTGGCGAATATCTGGCGCAAATTGCCGGGGGCATCGCCATGTCACAAGGCGAGATCATTCGGTTGGGCGCAATGGGCACCGATATTGCCAGCATAACAGCATTTAATGCCAGCCCCGCCGTTCAAACCCTGATCGCACAGGGCAATGTCGATGCGACACGTCGCGCCATCGCTGATGAAATTAACGACAGCCTTGCCAGCGGCCAATTTGGCCATAGCGGGCTGGAAGACGACACCCTTGATATGGTCCGCGACCAGTTTCGCCGATTTGTTGAGGAAAAAGTCAGCCCGCACGCCCATGGCTGGCACGCGCGTGACGAACTGATCCCGATTGAAATTGTCAATGAAATGGCCGAACTGGGCGTGTTTGGCCTGACCATTCCCGAAGAATTTGGCGGGCTGGGTATGGGAAAAACCGCCATGTGTGTGGTCACCGAGGAGCTTTCGCGCGGTTATATCGGGGTCGGTTCGCTCGGCACACGGTCCGAAATTGCCGCCGAACTGATCCGCCTGGGCGGCACCGATGCGCAAAAGGAACATTACCTGCCCAAACTGGCCTCAGGCGAAATTTTGCCCACCGCCGTATTTACCGAACCCAATAACGGATCGGATTTGGCAAATTTGCGCACCCGTGCCGTTAAAAACGACGACCATTACAGCATAACGGGCAACAAAACCTGGATCACTCATGCCGCCCGCTCTGATTTAATGACGCTTTTGGCACGCACCAACCCCGATCAGGCCGGGTATCGCGGCCTGTCGATGTTGCTGGCGGAAAAACCGCGTGGTCGCGACGAAAACCCGTTCCCGGCCGAGGGCATGACCGGCGGCGAGATCGCGGTTTTAGGCTATCGCGGCATGAAGGAATATGAACTGGGCTTTGACGGATTTACCGTGCCGGTCGAAAACCTTTTGGGCGGGGTGGAAGGACAGGGATTTAAACAATTAATGGCAACGTTTGAATCCGCCCGCATCCAGACCGCGGCCCGAGCCGTCGGGGTGGCGCAAAATGCCCTGGAAATTGGCATGCGCTATGCCCAGGACCGCATTCAGTTTGGCAAGCCGCTTTATGCTTTTCCACGTGTGTATGGCAAAATCGCCTGGATGGTGGTCGAAACCATGATTGCGCGCCAGCTGACCTATTTTTCTGCAATCGAAAAAGACCAGGACATTCGCTGCGACATTGAAGCGGGCATGGCAAAGTTGCTGGGCGCACGCGTGGCATGGTCCAACGCCGATAATGCCCTGCAAATTCACGGCGGCAATGGCTATGCCACCGAATACCAGATCAGCCGGGTATTGTGTGATGCGCGCATTTTAAACATTTTTGAAGGGGCGGCCGAAATACAGGCACAGGTCGTAACCCGTGGGCTTTTGGGGCGCTAAAGCATAGTCCGTCCCCAAACCGAACCGGGGCCAATTGGCCCAGCCTTGCGGGTGTCAGCGTGCTGGCACCCGTTTTTTTTCCGTATCAACCTAAAGTACAATATGACTCCCCCCCCCATTAAGAGATAGGCTTCATGACAACAAAATGAATTATCAGAGAAAACCTGATAAATCCAAAGGAGACGTCCCATGGATATTCGCCAGGCAGCCTCAGGGGCTGTATCCCTGACCCATGCCCGCGCTGCATTTGATGTCATATCCCCGCATCTTGGCCAACTCGCCAAAGATTTTACCGCCTGTCTGGCCGATACGTCCCGCCCGGACGCCGCCCAAAAAGCAACAGCACTCGCGCAATACTGGCAGGATTTGTTCAGTGCCAGTGGCCCCGAAACCATCACCCGTGAATTGGGTAAAAACCCGCTCGCCACTCTGTTTCCTGCCGCCACCATACCCTTGCTGGTTACGGCATATGAAAATGCCATATCGACCGCCCTGCACCATGTGGCTGCACATATGCATGCTCGCAAGGCACAATTGTGCGCCGATGCCCTTCGCACCACGTTTTGCACCGATATGGGGGCGGTTCTGGGGCGGCAGGCCTTAACCGGCCCGGCCAGCATCGACCATCGCACAAACAGCGAAATTCAGGCAATTTCGGAAATTATCGAACGCGAAACCGACAATATCATTTCCGAAGTCGGCTTTCAGGCCGGGCGGATGAATGACGTTTCGCAAGTGATGGAAACCGATTCGCGCGAACTGTCCAAACTGGTGGAACGCATTACCGAAACCACCGCAATTGCCAGCGGCAATGTTGCCACCGTTGCCGCAGCCACCGAAGAATTACAGGCATCAAGCCAGGAAATTGCCCAACGCATTCACCAAACCAGCGATATCGCCGGGCAAGCTGTGATCCGGGTTGAGGAAACGACAGGGACAATGGCCAGCCTGTCAAACACGGCAGGTGAAATTGGCAAGGTGGTCGATATTGTTAAACGCATTTCCGACCAGACCAAAATGCTGGCCTTGAATGCCACCATCGAAGCCGCCCGGGCCGGAGATGCGGGCAAAGGTTTTGCCGTGGTCGCCAACGAGGTGAAGAACCTTGCCACCCAGACGGAAAAGGCCATTTCCGATATCAATGCGCAAATTCAGGCAATTCAGCAGGCAACATCAAGTGCGGTGGGTGCCATCGAAGGCATTGGCAGCGCCATTGACGAAGTCAGCCGCCTGTCGGGCGATATTTCGGTTTCGATCGAACAGCAAACTGCCGCGATCAACGAAATTTCAGGCAGCGCACAGGAAGTATCCACCCATATGGGGGGCATTGCCGAAGATATCAGCCTGGCCCACAGCAAAGCGCAGAATGCACGCGATACATCGGAAAACCTGCGCGGACTGGCCACCAACATCCGCCGCGATGTAACAGAAATGGACCAGCGTTTCCGGGCCGTTTTGCGCACCACAGCCACCCGTGACGGCAGCAACAATGACGGCAATAACAAGACCCGACGCCGCGTGCCAATTGCCGTTGATATCAAGGTTGATTTTGGCAAAGGTGACAGCCGTACAGGTGTTACCGCCGACATGTCGACTGCGGGGTTGCTTGCCCGCATTGACGCCAGTGAAAAAGATGCCGGGAAAGCAGTTTCGATTACACTGGAGGGCAATACAAAACTGCACGGCACCTTAAAGGCGGTATCAAACCTTGGGGCCCATATCCAGTTTGATCAACTCACCGCAGAAGCCCACAAAGTGATCGACGACATGCTGGTTAAAACCCGGGCGCATGACGAAAAAATCGCCGAGCTGGGCAAACCGTTGGCACAGCAACTTGGCAAGCTGTTTGACGATGCTGTTCGCCGTGGTGAATTAAAAATCAATGATCTGATGCAGCCACGTTACCAATTGATCGAGGGGACAGACCCCAAACAATTTACCACACCGTTTTTAAACTTTACCGACACCCATTTTGGCCCCTTGCAAGAAAGCGCGTTGAGCAAGGATTCGCATATTGTGTTTGCCGTTGCGGTTGACCAGAACGGTTATTTGCCCACCCATAACAAGGTTTTCAGCCAGCCCCAACGGCCCAATGACCCTGTATGGAACACCGGAAACGCGCGCCACCGCCGCATTTTTGATGACCGCGCCGGGCTGATGGCGGCGCGCAACACCAAACCGGTCTTCTTGCAAACCTATTTCCGCGACATGGGCGACAAGGTGGTCTTCATGAAGGAATGCGATGTGCCGATCATGGTGAATGGCAAACATTGGGGCAATTTGCGCATCGGTTATCGCGCCTGATACGCCCGCACATCATAAAACAACGGGGCACGCCAACCATGCCCCGCTGTTTCTATCCGAAGTTCACCCCAATATTTTGCTTAGCGAAATTCGAACAGTTCCTGATGAAAGCGGGTATCGGGCAAGCCATTCCCGGTCAGGTCACGCGACAGGGCCGTTCCAAAATCGCGCGGACCACAAAACCAGAAACTGGCCGATTTCCAGTCTGCAACATCTTTGCGCACCTGTTCTCCGGTTAAAAGACCATCCCGGCTATCAACAATGATGTGCAGATTAATGCCCGCCCGGTGCGCCAGATATTTTAACCGGAGCGACAGCTTTTCATCCTCGACCGGCACGGCATGATACAGGTCGATATTTCGTCGCGCGCCCGCCGGAAGCTGGGCCAGATCCTTGAGCCGGGCCAGGAACGGCGTGATGCCAATGCCACCGCCGATCCAAACCTGCCGCGCGCTGGCATCATCAAAGGTAAACCCGCCATAGGGGCCTTCGACCCGGGCTGTGCTGCCCGGTTTCAGGCGGCTGTGCAATGTGCTGGTATAATCGCCAAGCGCCTTGATCAGTATTTTAAGCCTGCCATCGGAGGGATTCCAGGCCGAGGCAATGGTAAAGGGATGCGCGCCTTCCTTGTCATCAAAGGTCACAAAGGCAAACTGCCCGGCCCGATGCCCGGGCCACTGCCGGCCAACATTGACGGTCACTTCAACCGACTGCATTGTCGGGAATGTCTCAATTTTTTCAAGTGTGGCGGTGATGGTGGATCGACGCCCGACACGATTGGTCAGTACAAGCACAGCGCTATAGGCCCCGGCCAGCAAAAGAACGCCCAAAATCATGCCAGAGGGCGTCATCCAATCGTCAAAATTAAACAAAACCGCCGCGTGAAAAACCAGCGCCAGATAGGCAATGGCGATCAATTTATGGGTTTTCACAAACCAGCGATAGGGAACCAGCTTGACCAAGGCCACCACCATCAAGGCCACAGCGGCATAAAAACTCCATTCGCCAATGCCTTCGGCCAGATGTTTTTGCGATATCAAAAACTGCTGAAGCGCCCCCATACCTTCGCGCGACGGGCGCGGCGGGCGACTAATTTCGATCAAACCAAGATCCCGCGCCCATTTGGGAGCTTCGATCCACAGCCAGTGGGTTACAGCCATTACCAGGGCCGTTATCCCCAGCCATTTATGCAGGCGATAGGTTTTATCCAACCCGCCCAGCCATGGTTCCAGCCATTTGGGGCGGGTGGCCAGCACCAGGATCAGGCTCATCGACGAAATGGCGATCAGTCCGGTGAGTTGCAGAAACTGGTTTCGCAGTAAAATAATATTGTCCTGCGCCCAGAAATCAGGGTGAAACCCGATCCAGAAGCCTGCCACAACCAACAGAAACAAACAGAAAATCCATTTGATGTTTCGCATGATCTCGTCCTTTGCGCTTGCGCCGCTTTCGTCTTCAGGGCCATTTGCCGTCCCCCTGTTAGATCACAAACACGTCGCACAAGTATGGCGGAAGATCAAAGTTTTGTAATGAATTGTATCAGTTAATCCGTTGATTTTGCGACTGTAATTCAGAATTATCCCAATCTTGGCGCCATCATGCATCCTTCGTGCTGCCAGTGTTCAACCAGGGCATAATCAATTTCAAGCTCTCGCCATACCCTGCACACGCTATATTGAACAGGTGGACGGTCATCGCTGCAAATGTCAGCCTATACAGCGTCATGGAAAAACTGCGCACAGCAGCTCTCAGCCCCGCCCGCAAAAGCCACAGGGCACCGGTGCGGAACGTTTTCAATCCATTCCAACGCTTTCATCGGGTCCCTGCGGCCTTTGTGGTTGTCGTTAATTTTAACTGTGCGAAGCCAAAATCCGCTGCGCGATTTCAACTTCAAGGTCGGCAGGATAATCCCAGAAGCCAGGCTTGAACGACGCGGCCCCGCCCGATGCCAGCCAATCGATTCCGCGCAACAAAATGGCCGAAAACGGATCAAACAGATCCTTGCCCGATCCGCCCATGCCTGGTGCCAGATTAAGCAGGCTGCCCCGATTCAGCAGATAAACCCGTTTATCATCGCTGAGGTCAAACCGTTCGATATGGCGGCGCATCCGGGTTTTTGGCAGGGTATCGAGCCACGCCACATCAATTTCAGTATTGGAATGGCCCACATTGACCAAAACCGCCCCGCGACGCACCTGTTGCAACTGAACCTTGCCCAATATACCTGAAAGGCCGGTGGCGGTTACAATGATGGCATTGTTTTTAAGCCCGGATTCGAGATCAACCACGGCACAGCCATGATGCTGGGCCTCCAATGCCCGAACCGGGTCGCGCTCTGCCACCGACACCACAGCGCCCAGGTTGCGCGCCCGTTCGGCAACACCCCGCCCCACCGGACCAAACCCGATCACCAGCACCGTTCGGCCATAAAGGGCCAGGCCCGTCACATTGGAAAAAACCGGCCACATTTCCTGTGCGACATGATGGCGGTTATGCAGGCGATCCTTGATCGCAATGTCGTTCCAGTTAAAAACCGGAAAATTCAGATCCAGCTTTTCAACCCGGTGCACACCGGTTGTGGTGGCTTCAAGCGCGCCGTCAACCTGATGGCCTTTTTTAACAAACGCCTCGATCAGTTCGCCGCCCATATCGGCAATAATATCGGCCGGTTCGTTCGACAGAATATCAATACTTGTGGCATATTCATCGGGGGTCATCCCGGAAAAGGCATGAACTTCAACCCCGTTTTTTGCCAAATAGGCCGCAGCGGCATCATCGGTGCTATCGGGGTTGCACGCCCCGACCTTTACCCGCGCCCCGGCCTGCACAAAAGGCAGCAGGGTGGGAATGGTATCTTCGAGAACATGCTGAAAACTGACAATGGTTTTACCGTGCAGGTCGCGCCGGGAGACATATTTGCCATAGGCGTCGGTAACCGGGCAAATCACCTGGCGCCAGGCCAGGGCTTCCTCGGTGATTTGTGCGGCAAGGCTGGCATCTTTAATGCGGCTATTCATGGTGTGGGGCCCATTTTTCAAGTGTGATCAGACTGCCTTGGTAATCGGTCCAACAGCGAATGAAAAGCACACAGCAGGCTTGCTGCCAAAAAAAACGCCCCTGCCCGTGGTCCCACACCACAAAACAGGGGCATATCACCCATTGCAACAATCGCGACAACCGGCCTAGTGTTTGTTCACACTGAAAATATTGGTTAGCGCCCGGCTCGATAGCCCATAAGTCTGACGGATCTCCTCTCGCTTCATGCCCTTGTTGTAATCGCCCATGATCAGGGCCCGACGAATGGCTTCCGATACCCCCCACGGCGACGGAATTTCGACATATCCGCTGCTGCTCGACAAGTTCAAAATACGCTCATGCAACTTTTGCGAGATATTTAGATCCATTTTCCGGGCCAGATCAGCGCGATCATTTCGCAGATAAATTTTACGTCCCCCGTGGCAATAAACAAATTCAAGCGCCTTGCGAAATCCAAAATCCTCGATCAGTTCAGCGACCAGCCATGGCAATGAAGCCATTACCAATCCTCGGTTTTCTTCAAACAATTGTTCAAGGGTCGCAAAGGCTACCTGATCATAGATCGGAAACCCCTTAAAGATTTGACGCTCCATATTCCTGCCCCTGATTGCAGTTTACATCCCCCTGACCCTATGATGATTTAAGGTTTCTACTCAGTGGAACCATACCCGTTATGCGCGCATTTCTTTTAACGTATTCCTAACGGCGAGCAAAAAGCTCGGTGCAATAAAACTTCAGGAGAACAAAATGGATTTTTCTCTCACCCTTAATGTTAATCCCGCTGACCTGAACATCATCAATGGTGCGCAGCAGAAAATTGCCCTGGCCAAACCGGTTGGCAATGCTGCGGTCAGTGTGATCTGGGTGGCTTTCGACCCGTTTGAAAGCAACACCATTCAGTGGTCGGAAGAATACTGGATCTATGCCTCAACCGCAGCGATCGGCAAAAACGGCGAAAAAATCACCAAATTGTCTGAAGTTCAGCCCGGCCCGGCCATGGGCGGCTCGATCTATACCTTTAACCAGACCGCGACTTTCGGCGCACCGATCCAAAACACGAATGTCGATGCCGGGAGCTTTGCCGCAAAGAATGAAATGCCCTATGACAAATATCCCTGCCTGACCTTTGGCCTGTCACAAAGCGCCCAGGTCAATCAGAAGCTTGAAGAACGCAAGCCGCTCTCGGCCAATTCGGTGCTGGCCAACCAGCATATCCGGATAACCCCTTACACCGACGTCTATATCTGGCTGGAAGGCCATTTCGAAAGTTCCACCATCGTCAGCGATGTGGTGGGCAGCAAAGCCATGGCCAAATTCGGCGGCGGCATCACTGAAATTGAAATGACCTATGACGGCAAAAGCGGCCAGTTTCATGCTTGATAATCGCCGCGCATAACCCGACCCGGCCTTCCCGCCATACGGGGACAGCCTCCCCTGCCCCCGTATGGCAGAAGATAAGAAAAACAACGGAGGTCAGCGCCATTTGCGCTGGCTTCCTTTTGCTGTTTACTGCCATTTTCTTCCCCGCATCCTTGCCTGGCCGATTGAGGCGGGTCGATTTTTTTTATTATTGTTGCCGCAAAACTTGCCCTGGCTGGCAGATTATCGCAGCATGGCGACCCTTGAGGCTGCAAGTATGGCATTAATCATTACAATTTCTTGCGCAAACACCGCGCCAGATTAGATATCGGGCAGGTTCTAACGGAGACGAAACATGGCTGCGTTTTTGCAAATCGGTGTTTTGCTGGCAATGGCAGCTGTTGGCATTATTCTGGTGCTGGGCATTATCACGATGGCGCGGGGCAAAAATGCGCGGGCATCGAACAAATTGATGCAATGGCGCATTATCGCGCAGGCCGCTGCTATTTTGTTGCTGCTAATCTTGTCGGTTATGGCAATGGGACGCTAGATATGGCCGCAATTCAAGGCCGCCTGCAACAACAGACATAACCCCGGGTCACAAGCGACAACCGCTGACCCCTATCGGGCAAAAAGGGACGAGTCCGCACAACATGGTTCAACTGACACGCATTTACACCAAATCAGGTGACAAGGGCAAAACATCCCTTGGTAACGGCAAACGGGTTGCCAAAAGCGACATCCGGGTTGCGGCCTATGGCACGGTTGATGAAACAAATGCGGTGATTGGTGTGGCCCGGCTGCACAGTGCCGATACCCCCGACATCGATGCCATGCTGGCCCGCATTCAAAACGACCTGTTCGACCTTGGTGCCGATTTATGCACCCCGGGCGACGGCACCAATAATGAGGGCGAATACCCGGCCCTGCGCATTGCCGAAAGCCAGGTGACCCGGCTGGAGCATGAAATTGATGCCATCAATGCCAATCTGAACCCGTTAAAATCCTTTATCCTGCCCGGTGGCACCGCCCTTGCCGCACAATTGCACATGGCGCGCACGGTTTCGCGCCGCGCCGAACGGCTGATGGTGGAACTGGCCGCACAGGAAAACATCAACCCGCAGGCCATTCGTTATATCAACCGCCTGTCGGACCATATGTTTGTCCTCTCGCGCCAGGCCAATAATGGCGGAAAGGACGACATTTTGTGGCAACCGGGCCTTACCCGCGATGCAACAGATGTGCAAAAGACATAAAATACCGTTTCAGGCGTGCTAAAGCAGGTTGCCAACACGCCTGAAAATATTGTTTTTGATCCCACAGGATCAATTTTTCAGTAAAGAAGCTATCGTTAACGTTAACCTCTTTACGTAAATTGACAAGCCCGCATGTGCCGATTATTGTGCATCGCAGGGAAAACAGTAACACCGGGCGCACCAGGCCGTTAAAAGGTTGGTTGCACTCATTGGTTAGACAACAAAAACGAACAGGTCTGTCATGAAGGTTCTTGTCGCCGTTAAGCGCGTTGTGGATTACAACGTCAAGATCCGAGTCAAACAGGACCAGTCAGGCGTTGAATTAAACAACGTCAAGATGTCCATGAACCCGTTTGACGAAATCGCCGTTGAAGAAGCCGTCCGCCTGAAGGAAGCCGGTAGCGCCACCGAAGTGGTCGCCGTGTCCCTTGGGGTGAAACAGTCGCAGGAAACCCTGCGCACGGCCCTTGCCATGGGTGCGGATCGCGCCATTCTGGTTGAAAGCGACGATGAATTACAGCCGCTGGCCGTGGCCAAGCTGCTGAAGGAAGTGGTGGCAAAAGAAGCCCCGGATCTGGTTATTCTGGGTAAACAGGCGATTGACGATGACGCCAACCAGACCGGCCAGATGCTGGCGGCATTGCTGGGCTGGCCGCAGGGCACGTTTGCCTCGAAAATCGTGATTGCCGATGGCAAAATGGATGTCACCCGCGAAGTTGATGGCGGCCTTGAGACCATCAAGCTGGACCTTCCGGCGATTGTTACCACCGATTTGCGCCTGAACGAACCGCGCTATGCGTCGCTTCCCAATATCATGAAGGCCAAGAAAAAGCCGCTTGATACCCTGTCGCCTGCCGATCTGGGGGTCGATACCACGCCGCGCTTAAAAACCCTGAAAGTGACCGAACCGCCATCACGCCAGGCGGGCATCAAGGTTGCCGATGTGGCCGAACTGGTCGACAAGCTTCGTAACGAAGCCAAAGTAATTTAAGCAGGGGCAGGTCCAATGAGCATTCTAGTTATTGCCGAACACGACAATACCGAATTAAAGGGCGCGACCCTTTCCACCATCGCTGCTGCCAAAAAAATTGGCGGTGACATTACCGTTCTCGTCGCCGGTGAAAACTGTGCCGCCGTTGCCGATGCCGCCGCAAAGGCCGAGGGTGTTGCCAGGGTATTGCTGGCCGACAATGCCGTTTACGGCCACGCACTGGCGGAAAACCTGGCCGGTCTGGTTTTTGAGCTGGCCGGGGATTACAGCCACATTCTGGCGGTCGCCTCAACCACGGGCAAAAACTTTATGCCGCGCGTTGCGGCCTTAAAGGATGTCGCACAGATTTCCGACATCATTGATGTTGAAAGTGCCGATACCTTCGTGCGTCCGATTTATGCGGGTAACGCCCTTGCCACGGTTCAATCCTCCGACAGCCTGAAACTGATTACGGTGCGCCCCACCGGGTTTGATCCGGTTTCTGGCGAAGGCGGTTCGGCCAGTGTCGAAAATGTTGCGATTGCGTCGGATTTTGGTAAATCCAGCTTTGTTGGTCAGCAACTGACCGAGTCGGAACGCCCGGAACTGGCCGCAGCCTCGGTTGTGATCTCTGGCGGGCGCGGCATGGGGTCGGGTGAAAACTTCCACCTGATCGAACCAATTGCCGACAAACTGGGGGCTGCCATTGGCGCTTCGCGCGCCGCAGTTGATGCAGGATATGCTCCGAACGACTGGCAGGTGGGTCAAACTGGCAAAGTTGTTGCACCGCAGCTATACATTGCGGTAGGCATTTCAGGTGCTATCCAGCACCTTGCCGGCATGAAGGACAGTAAGGTCATTGTTGCGATCAACAAGGACGAAGACGCGCCGATCTTTTCGGTTGCCGATTACGGGCTTGTTGCGGACCTGTTCGAGGCCCTTCCCGCATTGGCGAGTGAACTCGACAAATAGTCAGATCCTTTTTGGATAGGGATTAAGTGGGGAAACATGGCTTCATTGGATGATATCAAAACAATCGGCGTGATTGGTGCCGGTCAGATGGGCAACGGAATTGCCCATGTGATCGCACTGGCCGGTTATGACGTCCGTCTTCTTGACGTATCGGAACAGGCACTTGAAAAAGCGCTGGTTCAGATCGGCAAGAACCTGGACCGCCAGCTTAAGAAAGAGATGATCTCGCAAGCCGAGAAAGACGCGGCCCTGTCCCGGATTACCACCGGGGTGGAATACACGTTTTTGTCTGACTGCAATCTCGTGATCGAAGCAGCGACGGAAAACGAAGAAGTCAAAAAGCAGATCTTCAAGTCGCTGTGTCCGGTTCTGGGCGAAGAAGCCATTATTGCGACCAACACATCGTCCATTTCGGTGACGCGCCTGGCATCCTATACCGACCGCCCGGCAAAGTTCATGGGCATGCATTTCATGAACCCGGTGCCGCTCATGAAACTGGTCGAATTGATCCGTGGCATTGCCACCGATGAAACGACCTATCGCACCATTCATGAACTGACGAAAAAACTGGGCAAAGACACGGCAAGTGCCGAAGATTTCCCGGCCTTTATCGTCAATCGTATCTTGCTGCCCATGATCAACGAAGCGGTCTATACCCTGTATGAAGGGGTGGGCAATGTGCAGTCGATCGATACCGCCTTGCGTTTGGGGGCCAATCATCCGATGGGCCCGTTACAACTGGCCGATTTCATTGGTCTCGATACCTGCCTGTCGATCATGCATGTGCTGCATGATGGCCTGGCCGATACCAAATATCGCCCATGCCCGCTTTTGGTAAAATATGTCGAAGCCGGCTGGCTTGGCCGCAAGGTTGGCCGCGGTTTTTACGACTATTCCGGCGACGAACCGGTCCCGACCCGCTAACACGGTCGCACAGGCCGTTGTCGCAAAGGCAATTTTTGCAGACATAATTTCAAAGGTCACCGCCCCCGGGCGGTGGCTTTTTTTGTGGCGGCCCCAATCTTTGGGCGCAGGCACAAAAAATTCGCAATCAAATAAGTTGATCTTGGCGCGCGAATTTGTACTCCTGTAGGGAATAAAATCAACGGGAGGCGTTCGCGATGTTTATGGGAATCGATGTGGGCACATCAGCGGTAAAGGCCCTGCTGATGGATGAAACATCGGCAATTGTCGCCGAAGCCGACATCGCCCTGTCGCTGAGCAACCCGCACCCGTATTGGAGCGAACAAAACCCGGACGACTGGTGGGATGCCGCCCGGCAGGCGATTGACCTGATCATGACAAAGAATGCCACAGCACTATCAAAGGTCCGCGCCATTGGCCTTTCCGGGCAAATGCACGGGGCTGTGGTGCTGGGTGCCGATGATACGCCTCTGCGCCCGGCGATTTTATGGAATGATGGCCGCGCCAAAGCCGAATGTGACGCCATAGAAGCCACCCTGCCCGGCCTTGCCCTGCGCGCCGGTGTGGTCGCCATGCCCGGCATGACGGCTCCCAAAATCATGTGGCTGCGCAAACACGAACCCGATCTGTTTGACGCGATTCGCACCGTCATGCTGCCCAAAGATTATATCCGCCTGCATTTATGCGGTGAAAAGGCTACCGAAATGTCCGATGCCGCCGGGACATTATGGCTGGACGAGGAAAAACGCGCATGGAACCCCGAGGCCATTGCCGCCACCGGCCTTGCGCCCGACCAATTACCGACCCTGTTTGAAGGCAGTGACGCCACCGGTATCCTGCGGGCAGACCTGGCCACGCGTTGGGGTATGGGCAAAAATATTGTCATTGCCGGAGGCGGCGGCGATGCGGCCACTGGCGGCATTGGTGCCGGGGCCGTCACACATGGCGACGGGTTTATTTCGCTGGGCACATCATCGCAGCTTTTTGTCGCATCGGACCGTTATCGTCCAAAACCGGAATTGCTATTGCACAGTTTTGCCCATGCGGTGCCAGATCGCTGGTTTCAAATGGCGGTTTTGCTAAATGGTGCCAGTTGCCTAGCATGGGTGGCAAATCTTTTGGGCGAAACCAGTATCGCGGGCCTTTTGGCACGGACCGAAGCCCGGCACAAAACCCCGTCCGACCTGATATTTCTGCCCTACCTTAGCGGCGAACGCACCCCGCATAACAACCCCTATGCCCGCGGGGTATTTTTTGGGCTCAGTACCAGCACCACGCGCGAAACCATGGTACAGGCCGTGTTAGAAGGCGTTGCCTTTGCCCTGAGCGACGCGCAAGCGGGCCTTCATGCCGCAGGCACACATTGCGAATTGCCCGGTGTGATTGGCGGAGGCGCACGTAGCCTGTATTGGACGCAAATGATCGCCGATATCATGGGCACCCCGCTGGCCCGCTATCAGGGCGGGGCCAAAGGCCCGGCCTTTGGCGCGGCACGGCTGGCGCGCCTGGCGGTCAAGGATGGCACCATCGAGGATGTTTGCACGCCCCCCGTCATCGAAAATGTTTTAAAACCCGATCAAAACCGGCACGAACAATACCTGCCCCGCATGGCCAAATTCCGCCGCCTGTATGACGCCCTGGCCGCCGAATTTCAGGATCGCTAAAGGAAACGTAATTTAGGGTCCGTGGTCGGGCTGGCCCCGGAATTACCGGGCAGGCAGCACCGCGATAACAAACGCACACTTAGTCGTTTGTCAGATCGGTGAAATATTTTATGATGGCAGAATCAGCCCACGGCGCGACCCCTTCGACATAACCGATCACGTTGCCATCCTTGCCGATTAAAATGCTGGTCGGCAAGCCTCGCACCTTGAACGAACGGGCAAGCACGCCCTTGGGGTCCAGGGCGACATCAAGATTATGAATATCGTTTTCCGTGTAAAACGCCTGCACATCCTTGGCCCCGCCGCGATCCTGGCTGATTGCAATCACACGAAACGGTTTGTCGGACATGGCACGCGCCAGATCATTGAGGTCGGGCATTTCGCGGACACAGGGCGCACACCATGTCGCCCATAAATTAACCAGCAGAACCGTGCCTTGAAAATCTTTCAAATCGTGAATATTGCCATTTTCGTCACTAAATCCGGTTTTACCGGGCAGTGGACCCGCATGTGTTGCAGCATCAAGTTTGGAAAGTTGATCAGGGACATCCACATTGGCAAAGGCAGGGCTTGCATAAATGGCGGATATGGCGACAATCACGCCAAGTTTTACATATTGAAGCAGCGGCTTCACAACAGACACCTTTCAGACCAAAGCGAAAACAACATGACCGACCAGACCTCTGCCGACCCAAAAAACGCCAACGCCTTGTGGGGCGGTCGCTTTGAAGCAGGCCCTTCCGCAATCATGGAAGAAATCAATGCCTCGATCGGGTTCGATAAACGCCTTTATGCCCAGGACATCCAGGGATCAAAGGCCCATTGTGCCATGCTGGTCAAACAAAACATTATTCCGGCTGAGGATGGCGAGAAAATCATCGAAGGTCTAGGCCTCATTCTTCAAGAAATCGAGAGCGGCCAGTTTACCTTTTCAACCGCCCTTGAAGATATTCACATGAATGTCGAAAGCCGCCTGCGTGAACTGATCGGCCCGGCAGCTGGTCGCCTGCATACCGGCCGGTCACGCAATGATCAGGTTGCCACCGATTTTAAATTGTGGGTGCGCGATGTTGCCTTGAATGATCTTGAAGTCGGTCTTGCCGGGCTGCAAGAAGCCCTGATCGGCCAGGCGGAAAAGAACATTGATACCGTCATGCCGGGCTTTACCCATTTGCAGGCTGCCCAGCCGGTGACATTTGGCCATCATATGCTGGCCTATGTTGAGATGTTTGGCCGTGACCGCTCGCGTGTGGCGGATTGCAAGGTTCGCATGAACGAAAACCCGCTAGGGTCTGCAGCCCTTGCCGGTACCCCCTACCCGATTGACCGGCACCTGACATCGGCAACGATGGGGTTTGACCGCCCGGCAGCCAATTCGCTTGATGCCGTGTCGGACCGCGATTTTGCGCTGGAATATCTTAACGCGGCCTCGATCACCGCCATGCATTTGTCGCGCCTGGCCGAGGAAATGGTGATCTGGTGTTCGGCCCAGTTCAAATTTATTGGCATGTCCGATAAGTTTTCCACCGGGTCATCGATCATGCCGCAAAAGCGCAACCCCGATGCAGCGGAACTGATCCGCTCCAAAATCGGTCGGATTGTCGGGTGTTATAATTCGCTGATGCTGTCGATGAAGGGCTTGCCGCTGGCTTATTCCAAGGACATGCAGGAAGACAAGGAACCGGTATTTTTCGCCCATGACCATTTGGGTCTGTGCGTTGCTGCCATGACCGGCATGGTTGCCGACATGAAGGTTTTTGCCGATAATATGCGCAAGGCCGCCGGGGCCGGTTACATCACGGCAACCGACCTTGCCGACTGGCTGGTGTCCGAACTGGGTATGCCGTTTCGCGATGCGCACCATGTGGTTGGGGCCACCGTTAAACTGGCCGAAACCCGGGGCTGCGATCTTGACCAGTTGCCGTTGGCTGACTTGCAGAAAATCGAACCGAAAATTACCGATGCTGTGTTTAAAGTGCTGACCGTGGATGCGTCGGTTGCGGCCCGCAAAAGTTTTGGTGGCACCGCCCCGGAACGGGTGCGCGAAGCCGTTGCCAGTGCCAAGGAAAGGTTTTTAAAATAATGCATAAAACAACACGTTTTTCGCGCCTTGGCGCACGTGCGCTGATGATGGCCCTTGCCATCACCATGGGCCTGTCGGTGGCTGCCTGTGGCAAAAAAGGCCCGCTTGAACCGCCAACGGAAGCTGGTAAAGATTACCCCCGGAGCTACCCCAGCCAATGAACCACTTTGAATATATCAATGGCGTTTTAAACGCCGAAGGCGTTGCGATCCCGGAACTGGCAAAAAAAGTCGGCACCCCGTTTTACTGCTATTCGACCGCAACCCTGGAACGCCACTACAAGGTGTATGCCAGCGCGTTTGACGGGCTGGATGCCACGGTGTGCTATGCGCTAAAGGCCAATTCAAATCAGGCCGTCATCAAGACCCTTGCCAAATTGGGGGCCGGGGCCGATGTGGTTTCGGTTGGGGAAATGCGCCGCGCCCTTCGCGCCGGTATTGCCCCGTCAAAGGTGATTTTTTCGGGCGTGGGCAAGGCCGATGCCGAAATGCGCGAAGCACTGGATGCCGACATTGCGCAAATCAATGTCGAATCGATCCCTGAACTGGTCGAGTTGAACCGTGTTGCACTGGATATGGGCAAAAAAGCCCGTATTGCGTTGCGCATCAACCCGCATGTCGATGCCAGAACCCACGAAAAAATCGCCACCGGCAAGGCCGAAAACAAATTTGGCATCGACTGGACCCGCGCGATTGAGGTTTACCGCGATGCTGCCAAAATGGATGGCATCGAAATTACCGGTATTGCCATGCATATCGGATCACAGTTAACCGACCTGACCCCGTTCCGCGAGGCCTTCACCCGTCTGGCAAGCATGGTCGAAGAATTGCGCACGCATGGCATCGAGATTAAAAACCTGGATCTTGGCGGCGGTCTTGGCATTGCCTATCAGGGCGAAACGCCACCCCTGCCTGCGGCTTATGGCCAGATGGTGCGCGAAACGGTGGGGCATCTTGGCTGCCACATCACCCTGGAACCGGGCCGTTTGATTGTCGGCAATGCCGGTATTCTGGTCTCGCGCGTTATGTATATCAAAGACGGCGAAGCCAAACGTTTTGCCATCCTTGATGCCGCGATGAACGATTTGATCCGCCCGACATTATATAACGCCTATCACGAAATCATTGCCGTTAAAGAACCCGGCACGGATGACAAGATGGCGCGGATGGATGTGGTTGGCCCGGTTTGCGAAACCGGCGATACCTTTGGCAAAGACCGTGAACTGCCCGATCATCTGCAACCGGGTGATCTTGTCGCAATTTGCTCTGCCGGGGCCTATGGCGCGGTGATGTCATCGACCTATAATACCCGTGCCCTGACGCCGGAAGTTCTGGTAAGCGGCGATCAATTCGCCATTATTCGCGAACGCCAGTCGATTGACGATCTGATTGCACTTGATAAAATTCCGGGCTGGCTGGACTGATTTTACCATCCTGCCTGCATTTGTCAGATACGCCGTTATAGATAAAGGGTCGCACACGCGGCCCTTTTTTACGACAGATCACGCGGTCTTTGCTTGACCTTAAGTATTGGGCGTCCAAACTGGGTTTATGATCCACCACAGGGCCGCTTGCGTGAATATGATGGTCACATCCGCCCGGCTGGAACGTCGGTTAAAAATCGCCCGTCAGATTTTGATGTGGGAACGGGTATGGCCGCGCCTGATACCGGTTTTATCGATTATTGCCACAACGCTCGGCCTGGCCCTGACCGGTATTCTCGGCCAATTACCCGCTATTGTGCATATTGCTATTCTGGCACTGGCTTTTGTCGGGTTGGGTGTGTGCGGATTTTTTGCCTGTATGGCGTTAAAATCGCCCTCCAACATACAGGTCATGGCCCGAATAGAGGCCGAAAACAGCCTGCGTCACACCCCGATCCAAAGTCAGATTGATGGCATCACGGCATCGGATGACCCGCTGACATCGTTTTTATGGCAGCGCCAGTTACAGAATAACGAAACGCAACTTGGCGATCTGCGCCTGCCGCGCCCCCGGCCCGTGCTGGCAAAGCACGACCCGTTCGGGCTGGCGGTTATTCCGGTATTACTGCTGTTTATTGGCATTCTGGCCGGGCAGGGCAAATATGGCGACCGCCTTGCCGCCGCCTTTGACCCGTTAAGCCGACTGGGTTCTGCGGCCTTTTCCACCAGTTTATGGGTTACCCCACCCGCCTATACGGGCAAAATCCCCCGCGTCATCACCCCCGAACGCGACGGCAAAATTTCCTATTTCGCGACAAATGACCAAAACAGCACGGGCAGCCCCCCGCCGCGCGACGATAGAAGCGCAAAAGACACTGCCCACACGGTGCATTTGCGCATCCCCGCAGGCACAATTCTGGCAGGCAGCATTAACAGCGCCTGGGAACCGACCCTGATCGCCCCGGATGGCCGGAACCGCCCGCTTGAAAACAGCGACAACAACACCTATGCCCTGTCCACGCTTCTCGACCAGCCGGGCGAATGGAACATCACCGTTTGGGGCACCAGCCGCCTTACCTTGCAGGTTGATATCGTTCCCGACACACCGCCGGTTCTGGCATTTATCGCCCCGCCAACCGCCACCAGGCGCGACCATGTGCGTCTTGATTACATCGCCAGTGACGATTACGGCATTCGCACGCTAGACCTTGTGATACGCCCCCGGCTGGAAGCAACACCCGCTGCTATTTACGGTAAAACAGACGCCATTGTGATTAATCTGTCCGGTGCGACCGACACAACAAACCCGACTCCGGCAAACCAGGCCAGCGCCCAACCCGGCGAACAAACCGGCAAGGACGATGCCGACCCGAGTACCACCAACCTGCATGGACCGTATTTTTTAAATATGGTGGCCCACGCATGGGCCGGTTTGCCGGTTAATTTGCAACTGGTGGCGACCGATAATTTCAATCAGACAGCCCAAAGCGATATTCAGTCACTGGTGTTGCCCGAACGTGAATTTACCCATCCGGTGGCCCGCAAGCTGATTGATATTCGCAAATCTTTGCTGCGTTACCCGACACGGGCGCGCGAACTGCGCGATAACCTGTATCCGGTCTTGAATGCGCCGCAGGCCTATGGTGGCGATATCGGGGTGTTTTTGGGCCTGTCGGTGGCAACCGCCCGGCTGTCGGGGCATCTTGGTGATATTGCCTGGCATCAGAATGTTGGCGATCTGTTGTGGCACATCGCCGAAGAAATTGAACGGGGCCATTATGGGCTGGCGGAACGCAACCTGATGGACGCCGAAGACGAACTGCTAGATGCCCTGTCGAACCCCGACATCAGCGAACAGGAAATTTCCGACCTGATCGAGCGTTACCGCCAGGCACTTAACGAATATATGTCGGCACTTGCCCAAAAAGACGCACCAGATGCCGCAAAAAATGCCCCGCAAGGCAAGATGATCGAACAACAGGACCTGTCGCGCGTGATTGACCAGATCGCCGCCCTGATGCGATCTGGCGCGCGGAACGAAGCCCGCAACCTGATCGACAAACTGCGCCAGCTGGTTGAAAACATGCAAGTCACCTCCGATGGCAAAGGGCAGGGAATGGCCCGTCCGTTGCGCCAGATGCTTGACGGTATGCGCGACCTTGCCCGGCGACAACAGGAACTGATGGATCAGGGCGACAGTCGCAGCACAGACGGTCCCAGCAGCCAGAACCGCGCCCAGACCCAGCAAAACCTGTCGGACGATGCCAGTTCCCTGACCACCAATGAAAGTTTTGACCGGTTTGGCGAGGACAGCGGCCTGAAAGATGCCATCGACGCCATGAAACGTGCCGCCGATGCCCTGAGCCACGGCCGCCAGCACGAAGCCCTGCAAGAACAGCAAAACGCCCTGCAAAGCCTGCGCGACGGCATTGGCACGTTGGGTCAGACCCTGGAAAGCCTCAGCAAAATGGCACCGATGTTCGACGAACTGGGGCAACCCGGTCAGCGCGACCCGCTGGGGCGCCCGGTAGATGGCGACAACGGCACCCATATTCCCAATGCCGATACCCTGAACAAAACATGGCAGATATTGCAGGAATTGCGCCGCCGTTCGAGCGACCCCGAACGCCCGGTGATCGAACATGATTATATCGACCGATTGCTGAAACGGTTTTAAATCAGGTTCACCAGCGACTTCGCCCAAAAAAAACCAACTTAAAGCGCAACAGGCTTGTGCAAACCCCGGCCTCGGGCCAAGGTTGCCCGGTGTCGTGAACCGCCAGTTGATATCATCGGCCGAAACGCGACACCACCGGGCAAAACAAAACGGGCGGACCCGTTGCCCGCCCGTTTCAAAACAAATCAGTTCGCCATTAATTGACCCTAGGGTTCAAGGGCTTCACGCGGGTCAAGGAACGTTACCTGAAGGCGGGTCGCCGTCGGGTTCGGCTTGCGAATTTTGGTTTCCACATTCAGGGTTTTGCCAACCGGCAAAATCTGTTGTGCAATCGGCATACCCGGTTCGGTCTGGGCGGCCTTCTGATCATAAACCAGCGCCACTTTTTTGCGCTGAACCACCCGGTCAAGCGGATCAAGCAGTTCAATCAGCAAATAGGGCAAAGGCCGGTCCACTTTGCTGATATTGACGATTTCGGCACGCACCACCAAAACATCAACCCCGTCTTCTTCTTCACGGGTTGGCGGCATTTCCTTAATATCAAGGCCTTCGCCAACATGGGGGACATCAAGCCCGACCATGTCATAGACCTTGGCAATCGGCGGCCACGCGTTAATCAGCGTATCTTTGGCAAAATAGGCCCCGGCACAAATCCCGGCAACAATCAGCAAAAACAGAATCCAGCCGAAAATACCCTTTTTCGATTTTGGCGACGGATCGTCATTTCGACTGAGCTGACGCGGGAAAGGCGGCGGATCAGGAATGCGATCAGCGCCTTCAAAACCGGCATCAACATCGCCGTCATACTGATCTGCGCCAAAAACCGCGCCCGATGCCGCCTCCTGGGCAAAGGGCGGTGGTGACATGTCATCGTCCCCCGCAGGCGATGATGCTGGCGCAGGCGCAGGTGCAGGAGCAGATGGCGCAGCAGGTTTCGCCCCCGGAGGGTCCTGGTGCCAGCTGTTACCGCAATTTTTGCAGCGTACAGTTCTGCCTTTCGGTCCGATTGACTCGGCCTTTACAGAATATTTTTTAGAACAGTCTGGGCAAGTTATGATCATTGCAAACCTGGCATAAAGCTGTCAGCAGCTAGAATTCCGAACCTGGTGGATACAGGAAAAACGGTCGACGGACACCCCCCGCTTTTCACCGCCTTATACTATATGTAAATAGCGCCGATTTAACAGACTGTTAAGCAAAGATAACAGAAGCTGAGCAAAGCAGGCCATAAACTGCGTGCAGGATCACACACCAGAGCGACAAAACACACCCTTGATTGATAATTTTTTTTGATAAAACAGGGGTATGGCTGGCACCCGTGCCGCCTGTTTTGCATATCCATGCATTTTTAAGGCATTTTCGGGTATAAGCCGGTCTGTGGCATTATTTGATGGCAGGTCGTGCCACAACCCGGCCACACGGCGCTTAAACGCAGTCAGGAGGACGCAGGTGAACGATGTCGTCAGTTTTCGCAATGTCGGGGTCCGCTATGAATCGGGACCGGAAGTTCTGCGTGAACTGAATTTCTCGCTCAAACGCGGCAGCTTTCATTTTTTAACCGGGGCGTCGGGGGCTGGTAAATCAACCCTGATGCGCCTGCTTTATCTGGCATTGCGGCAAACGCGCGGGGAAATCAGCATTTTCGGGCGCGATAACATTCGCATCCCGCGTGACGAATTGCCTGCGATCCGCCGTAAAATCGGCGTGGTGTTTCAGGATTTTCGCCTGATCAACCATTTATCGACCTTTGAAAATGTGGCGTTGCCCCTGCGCGTCGCCGGGGTTGAAGATTTGCAAATCCGCAAAAATGTCACGGAATTGCTTGAATGGGTTGGGCTTGGCGATCAGATTAATGCGATTCCATCGCGGCTTTCGGGCGGGCAACAGCAACGCGTGGCCATTGCGCGCGCCGTGATCAGCCGCCCGGCCTTATTGTTGGCCGATGAACCGACCGGCAATGTCGATGACCGCATTGCGATGCGCCTTTTATACCTGTTCGAAGAATTGAACAAACTGGGCACCACGGTGTTGATTGCCACCCATAACCGCCACCTGATCCGCCGGTTCGGGCACAAGCACTGGTTGCTCGAAGGTGGCACCATTCACGACCTTGACCATCGCCCCCAGGCATAACGACAAAAAGCAGGAAAAACCCAGGCATTATGGCATTCCGTTCCCGTCCCTCGCATTTGCCGCTTGAAAACGACTCGTCAAGCAGGTTCCTGCCCAGCATTGTCGCTCTGATGGTGGTTCTGCTGACATTTTCAATTGTCGGCCTTGCTCTTTTGCATAATACCGTTGGTCGCTGGGCCACCCAGATTGACGGCAGCCTGACCATTCAGGTACCGCCCACCGGCCTGTCCCAGCTTGACCCCAAAGAACGCGAGGCCGCCCTGGAAGACCGGGTGCAAACCATTATTGCCGCCGTTTCAGGCCAGCCCGGCATTGTGCGCATTGCCGAACTTAGCCCCGATAAAATGGCAGAATTGCTTGAACCGTGGCTCGGTCCCAATGAAATGATCAGCGACCTTCCCATTCCGCGTATCATTGAAATTACACCATCCTCCGGTTTTGACTTTAGCGTGCTCGAAGCCACGGTATCGAAAACCGCGCCCGAAGCCGTCCTTGATGATCACCGTATTTGGCTCGAACGGATCAGTGATGTGGCGGTATCGGTTGAAATGGCGCTGGTCACGTTAATTGGCGTTCTGTTTGCCGCCACCATTCTGTCGGTTTTCTTTGCCACACGGTCCGGGCTTTCCATTCATAAATCGATCATTGAATTGCTGCATCTGATTGGCGCGCCCGATGGCTATATTGCCGGCCAGTTTGCGCGCCATACCATGCGGCTGGCGTTTTTTGGCAGCCTGATTGGCATTGCCATCGCCTTGCCGGTCTCGCTTTTGATTGGCTATCTGGGTTTGCGGGCGGGCTGGCAAATTCCTGCAACACTGCATTTACCGCTGTTTTTAATTCTGGTGCTGCTTGTTCCTGTCGCAATATCGACGGCAGCCTGGCTCACCGCAAAGCGCACCGTCTTAAACGTATTGCGGCGGATGTTATGACCACGACATTGATTTAATGTTGTTTTATCCCCTACACTTTACCCGCCCTGCCACGTTCCACCGGTAGACAACCCCGCCTTGAATGTGCGTAATGTATGCATCATTGACCAAGCATCCCTGATGCGTTTTACGATATGGAATGGGAGACCCAAGATGCGGCTGCGCCCCGGCGCCTCAAAAGGCATCCCGGAATGAAGAGAACCCGAACTGTGCCCCGCTCGGTCCAGAACCGTCGCCGGTCGCGCCGTGTGCGATTTCTGATTTCCACCCTGATCATGCTGGTACTCGCCTGGGGTGCCGGTTTTTTCTGGTATGTCGGGCAAATTCCCGACCATGTTCTTAATCCTTATCAGAAAACCGATGCCATTGTTGTTCTGACTGGCGGCAGCGAACGGCTGAGCGAAGGACGGCGGTTATTGAACCGTCATCTGGCGCAAAAGCTGTTTATTTCCGGGGTATATCGCGGTGTCGAGGTTGACGAATTGCTCAGTGCCGGTCATGCCGACCCCGATCTGGTAGCGTGCTGCATTGTTTTGGGCCATGTGGCAGAAAACACCCGGGGCAATGCCATTGAAACCGCCACCTGGGTTTATAAACAAGGCTATCGCAGCCTGCGTATTGTGACAGCAAATTACCATATGCCGCGCTCGCTGCTGGAATTTCATAACCTGATGCCCGATGTCGAAATTGTCGCCCATCCGGTGTTTCCCGAAAATGTCAAAGTCGATACCTGGTGGCGCTGGCCGGGCACGGCAGCTTTGATTTCCAGTGAATATAACAAATACCTGTTCGCGGCTTTTCGCAACAAAGTGCTGAAATGGTTTCCATCTACGCGCGAAAGCCTGCCACCTGTGCCCGACGAAAACCCCGACAATAACCAGCTATCAGCAGCCAACCCCATGGGCGCACCTTTAGCAGAACAACCGGTATCCTCGGCCCCGGACGGTATAAATGCCACCACAAGTAACGGCATACAAAGTGCCCGTCACGCGCCTGTAGCAGCGGCGTCCAACGCCAACCGGGGTTAACCGGCGGGTTTTGTCGCAGGGGCATTTTGCCCCGATACAGCATTTATTTCACATTGCCCGCAAAACCCCCTAAAAGACCGACACGCAATGAATTTGGTTTGAAGGACGTAAAGATGCGCACCATTCGTGCCCTGATTTTCAACATCCTGTTTTTTGGCGGCACCGCCGTTGAATGCCTGGTGCTGTGGCCCTTTTTGTTTTTTGGCCCCGAAATTGGTCAGAAAACCGGGCGTTTCTGGTGCATGTGGGTCCAGTGGCTGTTAAAGGTTACGGTCAAACTCGAACCCCGCATCGTGGGCGGCCAGTATCTGCCCAAGGGGCCGTGCATTCTGGTATCCAAACACCAGTCGGCGTGGGAAACACTTACGTTTCATACCCTGCTGCATGACCCCGCCTATATTCTGAAAAAAGAACTGATCAAAATTCCGGTCTTTGGCCTGTTTTTAAAATATTCGGGGCAAATCCCGGTTGATCGTTCTGCCGGAGGATCGGCCCTTAAAGACATGATCAAAGGGGTTGATGCCGGGTTGAAACGGGGCGCACGCGTGGTCATTTTCCCCGAAGGAACCCGCACCCCCCCAGGGTCCGACCGCCCCTATCACCCAGGCGTTTATGCGCTATACAGGGCCTTCCCCAATGTCACCATGATTCCGGTTGCCCTTAATTCGGGCATGTTCTGGGGCCGGGGGAAATTTATGAAATATAGTGGCAAGGTTACGCTGGAATTTTTGCCGCCAATGGAACCGGGCCTGGATCGCAAAACATTCATGCGCGAAATCAAATCGCGCATCGATAACCGCACCCGCGAGCTGGAAAAAATCGCCCAGGTCGAATTTGACCTGCCCGCACCGCCGCCAACCCCGGGCATTAGCGAACCCGATGATGCCGCCCCCTCCGCAGGTGACAGCCACCGCACGACATAAAAGGCTGGTATTGCCCCGGTAATACCAAGGCGACATTGACCGGTTTTGATCAATGCAGT
>TARA_R110002033_G_scaffold171173_1_pt1 | contig 219626 bp, 182 predicted proteins | sample TARA_R110002033 | Tara Oceans TARA_R110002033 (sample SAMEA4397051) | marine metagenome | biome: Polar Biome; feature: [SRF] surface water layer (ENVO:00010504); material: water (ENVO:00002006), including particulate matter (ENVO:01000060) such as... | depth 5 m | reverse complement strand
TTTTTTTTACTTCATTAATGGTCATTTAGCATATAATGTTTACGATTTCTTTTTTGTGACGAATGGCGGGCCAAATATTGAAGTCAGTGTTCTGGCTATTGCAAGTCTGTTAACGCGGGATGTTTATGCTCGATTTTCAATTATCATTTATGTCTTGTTAAAGTCATCATTGTATGACAGTCGTGCCGGATTAATTATAGCATTTTTAAGTGCGTTTTTTTATTTCAGGGATATGTTGAATGTAAAAACATTTTATATCATTGTGATCTATATTTGCATGTTGATGGCAGTCTTTTTGGGGCTGTTTTTTGAAACAATTAAATATTCATTTTTAGATCATTTTGTTAAATTTGATTTAGAGTTGTCATACTTGATGCAAGAGCAGGGGAGATTGTTTCTGTGGTCCTCTGGCTGGGATATTTTCAAAAATAATCTTTTCGGTGTTGGAGTGGGCAATGGTATAAAAAATTTGGAAAGTGCGTATCATTTTTCAGTGGCAGAAAATAATTTCCATAATATTTATATACAATATTTGGTGGAAGGAAGTTTCTTGAGTGTTTTTGTTTTCTTGATATACGCAAAAAGAGTTGTTTTTACAGTTTTTACTCGAGATGTTTTTCGGAAGTCCACGTATGGCGCTGCTACAGCTATGTTGATCTCTGGTTTGTTTCAGTGGACAGGGTATGGAATTTTTGAATGGCTTGTTTTTGGGTTATTTTTAGGGCAAGTTTCAATGGTTGAGGCGCAAACTAGTAAATCAATGGAAAATGGCTAGTTTTTGATAAATTTATTTACTCTTTGGGAACCGAAGGGATGGTTTTATCTGGACATATTTATAATTAAAAATATTATCGATTGACAGGTATGTAAAAAGAAATCCATGAGAAAAATTTTTAAAAATATATTTTTCATTCGAAAAGACTTCATTTTAAAAAGCATCCAAGCTTATTTTATTTTCGGACTTAATGCTTTTGTTCCCTTAGCTATTATCCCATTGATCGTTCCAAGTGTAGGAATAAATATGTGGGGTATGATTGCGGGAGTATCTGCAATAGGCACTTATATTTCAATTGTTATCGAAGGGGGGGCTCACCTCTTTGGTACTCGTGAAATCGCCGAAAATAGAGAAAATACTTCGCATTCATTAAACTTCTTTTGTGTGGTTTTTGTTCTGCGATTAATTGTCTCTGTAATCTGTGGTATTTTGTTTTTTTTGTTTGTGTTGTTTTTTTATAATCCTTTTTACCCGTTAGATCTATTTGTTCCTGCTTTGATTTGGGGGGGTTCTTTAGGGCTGACTCCCGCTTGGTATTTTTTGGGGAAACAACAGATCTTATTGGCTGGTATATGTGATGTTATTCCAAAGATAATTGCTCTTTCTATTTGTGCTTTTGTTATAAATAAACCTGAAGATGCTCATTTATACTTCGAAATTTTGGCTTTTTTTCATGTGCTATCACTGATTTTTTCATATTTTTATGTGCTTAAGGATAGTAAACTAAATAATTTTTGTCGCAGCTTTAAGTGGGGGCCGTATGTACGGTTATGTTTGAATAAAGCAAAGGGTATATATTTCATTCATGTTTTTGGATCGCTATACAATATATTTCCAGTTATAGTCATAGGAGAGTTTTTTTCACTTAAGGCTGCTGGAGTTTATGCTATCGGTGATCGGGTCGTCCGGACAGTTTTTAATTCTATCCAACCATTAAGGCAGGTAATTTTTCCGAAGGTAATTTCCTTTATAAAGGAGCCAAATTCACTGGTTCCTAAGTTTGTAGGAAATTCCACTATTTTTCTGATCGTCATGTCGTTTTTTGTTATGATGTTACTTATTTTATTTTCTGGTGCGATAAACAGAATTGTGTTTGGAGTGGTAGGAGAGGGAGAAATAACATATGTCATCAAAATTTTGTCAGTGCAAATGTTCATTCAAAGCATATTTAATGCTTTAGGTATTAACTATTTGCTGCCAGCTCATAAAGATAAGTTTTTCTTTTTTTCTGTGTTGATGAGTTGTAGCGTTGTCTTGGTCGGATATTTCGTGTCGGTTCGACCTCCTATTGCAACTACTGCCGCATTTTTGATACTTTTTGCGGACTCGGTTGGTCTTATATGTGTTGTATTTTTTACCTTTGGTACAGACATCAGGAGGCGAGTGTTCAAACATGGAAAATAACGATCTTACTGTTCTGATGTCCGTGTATAAGAACGATAATCCTTGCGACTTAAAATTGGCTCTGCAAAGTGTTATTGATCAGTCCGCGAAAGCTAACGAGATCATTTTAATAGTTGATGGCCCTGTTTCGGAAGAGCTGATGGAAGAAATCCGATCAGTTAAGAAAGAATCAAAAATTGATATTCATGTCGAGTGTTTACCTGAGAATGTTGGTTTGGCGTCTGCTTTAAATTTTGGCTTATCGTTATGTCAAACGAAATATGTTGCAAGAATGGATAGCGATGATTATTCGTTGCCAAACCGTTTTGAAAAACAGTTATCTATTTTAAACGGTGATAGAGGTGTTGACATTTGCTGCAGTTGGCAAGGAGAATTTGAAAGTGATTATAGCTTATTTTCTCGCATAAAAAAGAGTCCTGAGTCTGACGCTGAGATAAAAAAGTCTCTCCAATATAGAAATGTTATTTCCCATCCAACGATAATGTTTAGAAAAAAAATAGTTGATTCAGTGGGGGGGTATTCAAAAGATTGTGGATTGTTAGAGGATTGGGATTTGTATCTAAGATTGTCTGCTCAGGGATTTCAGTTTTACTGTATACAAGTGCCATTAGTAAATGTCCGAGTTTCTACCGAGCAGTATTCTAGAAGAGGAGGGGCTAAATATTTATTTAATGAGATGAAATTTAAATTTCACCATGTGAAGATGAGGCAGTTAGACTGGAAGTCTTTTTTAATATCACTTTTTCCAGTTATATTTTTCCGGTTATCTCCTGTTTTTATAAAGAGATATTTATATAGGTTTGTTCGAAAAAATGAGAATTGAAATTTTTCTGGTAGGATGTGAATGATAGGCAGATAGTGCAAATCATATTCTACGTAGAACATTTGCCAGAATAATTCCAGCTATTATTCCGCTTAAACTTGCGCTCATATCTGCGACCGAAGCAATTCGGCCATTACCAAAATGAGCCTGCATCAGTTCCAGGCCCGGCGCGCCAAGGGCAACAATGATCACGAATAAAATGCTGATCTTGTGACGGCCACAAACCATGATCGGCCAAAAGGCCATGGCGGCAAAAACGCTGACATGGACGATCTTATCAAGATTGTGCCGGTCAGAGACCGCAAAGCGGCGCTCAACCCCGGCATAGCCAATTGCCACCAGCCCCAAAACCCATAACAGCAGCAAAAGGACGCGATAGCGATAAAGCAGGTCTTTAAGCCGCAACATAAAACTTGTTGATGGTTGCGGGCTGTTATCGCGGGCCGATGGGGAAAATGCGGTGTTATCCATTTCCATACCCGTGTCGTCCAGGACATTGCGCGTCGTTTGCGCCGTTGTTTCGGGCATGAAGGCTCCGTATTTTGATGAAACCCGGTGCCAAATGTCCGGGATGTGGTGTGTGCACTGCAAGAGTGTTTTCAGGCTTAAATAGCATTACATCAGGCCCGACGCGGCTTCAACCATCATATTCAACCATCATAAGGGGGGCTGAAATGCGTTATTTATCCATCACTGGGATGCTGTGGCGCAAAATGGCCGCCAAGCTGATAACTTTCGCCCGGATGGGTGAATTTTGCCACCGTAATCGGGGTGCCGTGAAACCATGTGCGGCGATGCAGCACCAGGCAGGGCGCGCCATGCGCAATGTCCAATAATTTGGCGGTTTTGTTATCCGCCGCAATCGCTTCAATCAAATGTTGGGCATCGGAATAGGGCGCATTGGCTAACAGCCAGGCTGCCGCCGTGATATCCTTGAAATTCTGGCGGGTAAATTCTGGTGCGGCGGCAAGGTTCACCCAGCGGTCCTCGATCTGAACCGGGATGTCTTCCTCGCGGTGCAGACAGACAAAATGGCATAGCGGCACACCGGGTGCGAGACCAAAGCGGGTGGCAAGCGTCGCATCGGCGACAACGGTGTCACAGGTGATAATTTCGCTGTCATGGCGATGCCCTCGCGCGCGGATATCGCGGTCGATGGCGCGAATTTCCAAAATCGGCGATTGTGCCTTGCGATCTGCCACATAGGTGCCATCGCCCCGGGTGCGGGTTAATACTCCTTGGGCGACAAGTTCGCGCAAGGCCCGGTTGACCGTCATGCGCGACGCCTCAAACACCCGGACCAGTTCCATTTCCGTCGGAATTTTCTGCCCGGCAATCCAGTGTCCGGCAATGACATTGCGCGCCAGCACCTGTTTGATCTGGTCATAGAGCGGGCCATTGCCATCAAGCACCAGATGCGCATTTGGCACGGCAGACAAAGGGGGATCGGCGGGCAGGTCATGGGGCAAGGGTGGGTTGCCTTTTGCTGTTTTGGGTTTCTGAGCCTCGTTAAATGTGCCGTGTCATCAGGCATCAAAGCACGAATCCCCTAAATGTATAGATATTTAAGTCCGGTTGCACCCGCCGATATGGTGCGACATCACCATGATCGGGCTTAAAACAAGCTGTTATGGGTGATTTCAGGTTTTTCTTGCCAATGTTGCAAAATGGGATTTATATATTTGTATATACATATTGCGTCGACAGAAGGTCCCTGTTGCGGTAGAACCGACGGGCGGTTGCCCGACAGGCCCGGATAGAATGATCGTGCAATGAATTGTGCCCGCGAACAGGGCCTTAATCAGGTGATGGTGAAATAATCATGGAAATGATCAAACTTGTTCCTGGCGAACTGACATTGGCGCAATTGCGCAAAATCGCCGCGGGCAATGTTCAAATTGGCATCGACGATGCCTGTCGCGACCGCGTTTTGGTCGCAGCCAATACGGTCGATGAAGTCTTGAAACGTGGCGAAAGCGTTTATGGCATCAATACCGGCTTTGGTCTGATGGCGAAAACCCGGATCGATAGCGAAAGCCTGCGTGATTTGCAGCGTAATCTGGTGTTGTCGCATTGCGCAGGTACGGGGGAGCCGCTGTCTGATGCGGTGGTGCGGCTTGTGCTGGCGCTAAAGGTGACGAGCCTTGCCGCCGGGCATTCCGGGGTGCGGCCTGTTGTGATCGATACCTTAATTGCCCTGTTCAATCATGGCATTTACCCGCTGATCCCGGCCAAGGGGTCGGTCGGGGCATCGGGCGATCTGGCACCGCTGGCGCATATGAGCCTGGCCTTGATCGGCGAAGCCGAGGTGCGCCATGCGGGGGCTGTTATTTCTGCTGCTGACGGCCTGGCCAAAGCCGGGGTTGATGCCGTGGTGCTGGCCCCGAAAGAAGGTTTGGCCTTGTTAAATGGCACCCAGGTTTCCACCGCCCTTACCCTGTTTGGCCTGTTTGCGATTGAGGATAATTTTGCCGCCGCCGTTTTGGCCGGTTCGGTCTCGGTCGATGCGGCCAAGGGCAGCGATACCCCGTTTGATGCCCGCATTCATCAATTGCGTCGCCAGCCGGGCCAAATTGCGGTTGCGGCCAAATACCGGGAATTGCTGGCGGATTCTGAAATTCGCCGGTCTCATGCCGATTGCGACCGGGTGCAGGACCCCTATTCGCTGCGCTGTCAGCCCCAGGTGATGGGGGCGTGTCTGGATCAGATCAACCATGCTGCCGCCATTTTGGAACGCGAAGCCAATGCGGTGACCGATAATCCGCTGATTTTCCCCGACGAGGGCGATATTTTATCGGGCGGAAACTTTCATGCCGAACCGGTGGCCTTTGCGGCCGATATTCTGGCCATTGCAGCGTCGGAAATTGGCGCGATTTCCGAACGTCGCATTGCCCTGCTGATTGATCCGGCGATGGTCGATCTGCCCGCGTTTCTGGTTGACAATGGGGGGTTAAATTCCGGTTTCATGATCGCGCAGGTGACGGCGGCGGCCCTGGCATCGGAAAATAAAACATTGGCTCACCCGGCATCAATTGACAGTTTGCCAACATCTGCCAATCAGGAAGACCATGTTTCGATGGCAACCTTTGCCGGGCGGCGTCTGGCCGATATTGCCGATAACGTGAATGGCATTGTGGCGATTGAAATGCTGGCCGCCTGCCAGGCGATTGAATTTCGCCGCCCGATGACATCCAGTGATGCGCTGGAAAAGGTCATCGCATCGGTGCGTGCGGTCGCGGCATTTTACGATAAGGACCGCTATTTTGCCCCCGATATTGCCGCGGTAAAGGCGCTTTTGAAATCTGCCGCCATTCATGGCTATGTTGACGATTTGCTGCCTGGCTTTGTCTGACCGGTTTTTCTATCCCCGATCTGCACGGCGCAGATCGGGGATCTGGAACGGCTCTTGACCCGGCCCGGCCAAGGGTGCATTTATTTGTCTATACATAAAAATAGCCGGCAATCGCAGCAACAGGGATGCAAGCATGTGGGATCACATTTGGGTCAACGGCCATTTCGCTACCATGAACCCGGCCCTTAAACAGCCTTATGGCGCGATCCATAAGGGCGCCATCGCGGTGCAGGATGGCAAAATATGCTGGCTGGGCCGAATGGACGATTTGGCTGACCGTCCCGATAAACTGGCAACAAACGTGACCGACCTTGCCGGGGCATGGGTGACGCCGGGGCTGGTGGATTGTCATACCCATCTGGTATATGGCGGCAACCGTGCTGATGAGTTTGAAAAACGCCTGAATGGTGTCAGCTATGAAGAAATCGCCCGCGCAGGCGGGGGTATTCGGTCCTCGGTGAGCGCAACCCGTGCGGCGAGCGAGGATGATTTGGTGAAACATGCGCAAAAACGGCTGAACAATTTGCTGCGTGAAGGTGTCACCACCATCGAGATCAAGTCCGGTTATGGCCTGCGCACCGAAGATGAAGCGAAAATGTTGCGCGTCGCCCGTCGTTTGGGGCGTGACAATAATATTGATGTGGTGACAACATTTTTGGGGGCTCATGCCCTGCCGCCCGAATATGCCGACAATGCCGATGGCTATATTGATTTGGTTTGTTCGGAAATGCTGCCCGCCATCGCCGCCCAGGGGCTGGCCGATGCGGTTGATGCGTTTTGTGAAAACATCGCCTTTAATACCAGCCAGACTCGCCGGGTGTTTGAAGCAGCGCGCGCCCATAATTTACCGGTTAAATTACATGCCGAACAATTAAGCGACCAGAAAGGTAGTATTCTGGCTGCCGATTATCATGCCCTTTCAACCGACCATTTGGAATATTTGGGCGAAGATGGCGTGATTGCGATGGCAAAGGCCGGGGTAACGGCGGTATTGCTGCCCGGTGCCTTTTATTGCCTGCGCGAAACCAAATTGCCGCCAGTTGATTTGCTGCGCCAGCATGGGGTGGATATTGCGATTGCCACCGATAGCAACCCGGGCACATCACCCGCATTATCCCTGTTGTTAATGGCGAATATGGCCTGCACCCTGTTTCGCATGACCCCGCAAGAAGCCCTCGCCGGGATTACCCGTAATGGTGCCCGTGCCCTGGGCCGGGGCGACAGCCACGGAACGCTTGAGATCGGCAAGGTCGCCGATTTTGTGGTCTGGGATATTAATAGCCCGGCCGAGCTTTCCTATGCCATTGGCGGCAATCCGTGCCTTGCTGTTGTGCGGCAGGGCACGTTGCGAAGATAGCTGTCTGCTTCAACTTCAAGTGTACCGTGTCTGTTTGCCCTTAAAGAGGAAACCCGTAATGGGTGCCGTCGGGAAGCTCCACATCAAGGCGTAATTTGCCACCAGATGCTTCAACATAACGTTTGAGAGATGAGAGCCTCAGGTCACGTCCCGGTTGTTCCATATCGGAAACAGTCGGCTGTTTGATACCTAAAGCAGCTGCAATATCGCTCTGTGTCAGGTGCATGCGTTCGCGAAGTTCGGCCAGATGAATGTTAAGCAACATTTCGCTTGCGGCGTTTTGTGCTTTCGCAACAACTTCAGGCTTTTCGCTCGCCAGTATTTGATCAAGCGTTCTTGCCATAATGCCTAATCCTTTTTCAATTTCGCCAGATGTGCTGCAAACTCCCGATCTGCGATCGGAATCATCACATCATAAAACCGTTTTTCATCGCTGGCCTTGTTTCCCGCACAAAGAACAATTCCTTTTCGGTGGTATCGAGGGTGACTGTTATTTGTTGTTTGTCCTATTTTCGAAATGCCGTTTTTGCAGCCACCGGGCCAGCATCGGCGCCAGCAGTACAATTTCAAAAATACGAACGATGTGGTGAAAGGCGACAAAGCTGGGTTCGATATTCAGGGCCAGCGCAATCAGCGACATTTCCGCAACCCCGCCCGGCGCAAAAGCCAGCAACACCGCCATAAAATTCAGGTCCAGCCAGTGGGCAACGAACCAGGAAACAACCCCGGTAAAGGCCAGAATAACCACCGTTGCAGCCACGGCGTAACCGGCAAGGCGCACCAGGAATGCCAGTTTAACCCCGGCAAAGCGGCTGCCAATGGCGGAACCCAGAATCCACAGGCTGCCATCCAACAGCCATTGCGGTAAATTGCCATCGACAATGCCGCTGATATGCAAGGTGGCACTGGCCAGCATCGCACCGGTCATTTCGGCGGCTGGAACGCGCAAGCGGCGAAAAATCAGCACGGTAACAATGGCGCAAAAGGCGGTTAGCAAGCCATCTTCAAGCGACATAACAACGCCCGCTTCCCCGTGCCCATTGGCGACCACCCCGGTAATCATCATCACAATGATCGGGGCTGACATCACCAGCAGCAACACCCGCAACCCCTGGGTCAGGGCGATTTCCTGTTCATTGCCGCCTGATGCCGCGCCAAGAACCACCATCGGTGTCAAGCCGCCAGGGGTGGCCGAAAACAGGGCGGTTGCCGGGTCCAGCCGGGCGATTTTGGCATAAAACCATGTAATGATGGCGGTAATGATCGGGACATAAAGCAGGACGGCAATCATGCTGATCGGCCATCGTGCCGCCTGATCGATGGTATCGGGGGTGAAAGACCCGCCCAGAAACACACCGATCACGCCGAGAATCATGGCGCGAAATTTCATGGGGATGGCCATGGGCACGCGCAGCAGGGCGAAAATGAATGTTGCCAGCATGGGCCCCATCATCCAGGCCAGCGGCATGGAAATGACATGTGCCACAAACCCGCCGACCATGCCAATCACCAGCCCGGTTGCCAAAAGCCGGAAAAAGCGGGGCGTTAAACTGGCAAGGAACGTGTCGGGTTTTGCGGGCATGGCTATTTCCGGGGTTGGTGATGTTGAGGGTGATCGTGATGCTGAACGGGTTGAAAATGATAATCGTATTTAAATACGGGTAAGGCAAACAAGCCGCCAGATAAAAAACGGACAAAAAAAGGGCCGGGTCCGCATGGCGAACCCGGCCCTTTTCACGGTCCCGCTTTACGGAGAAACTGTCGGGTCTTTTTTCGGGCGCAGGAAACGGCCGAAAACGAACGGGGCGATAAAGCCGACAATGGCCAACACCCAGATCGAAATCGTCAAGGGTGATCCCCACAATGTACTGACATCGCCGTTGGAAATTTCCAGCGCGCGGCGCAGGTTCTTTTCCATTTCATTGCCGAGCAGAATACCAAGAATGATCGGCACTGTCGGAATGTTCATCTTGCGCAAAAGATAACCGATGACCCCGAAAATGATCATCATCAGCAGATCAAAGGTTGATCCCGAAATGCCATAAATGCCGACAAACGAAATCATGGTCACCGCAGGCATCAGATATTTGCTGGGAACGCGCAGAACCCGGACAAACAGCCCGACCATCGGAATATTAAGGCACAACAGCATGATGTTGCCGATGAACAGGGCCGCGATCAGGCCCCAGACAACATCCGGGCGCTGGGTAAACAACAGCGGACCGGGCGTAATGTTAAGCGCCATCAGCATGGCAAGCAGCACCGCCGTGGTGCCTGAACCCGGAACCCCCAGGGCCAGCATCGGCACCAGAGCCCCCCCGGCAGCAGCATTATTCCCCGCTTCCGGGGCGGCAACCCCGCGCGGGTCGCCTTTGCCAAAGGTACCGTCCTTGTCGCTGATTTTCTTTTCCACGGTATAGGAAACGAAAGACCCCAGCGACGCCCCGGCACCGGGCAAAACACCGGCGAGAAAGCCGATAATGGTGCTGCGCCCCATGGCACCCGATGTGCTTTTCAGCATCGACCACGGTGCAGTCACCCGGGCCAGTTTATGGGTTTGCGCACTGGGGGCCGATCCGGTTTTGTGTTCCAAAAACAGCAAAACTTCGGAAATGGCAAACAGGCCAACGATGGCGACCAGAAAGTCGATGCCTTCGTAAAGATGGATATTGCCGAATGTCATGCGCGGCACACCGGTCTGGTGGTCGACACCGACCATGGCAATGGCAAGGCCGATCATGGCGGCAATAACGGCTTTGGCCTGATTTTGCGAGGCAACGCCGCCAAGGGTGGCAAAGGCCAGCGCAAACAGGGCAAAATATTCAGCCGGGCCAAACAGCAGGGCAACCTTGACCAATTGTGGTGCCAGAAACACCAGACCCCAGGTGGCAAAGAAGGCACCAACGAAAGACGCAATCCCCGACAGGGCCAGGGCTTCGCCCGCCTGGCCTTTTTGCGCCATCGGATAGCCGTCCAGTGTGGTCATCAAGGCCGGTTCATCGCCGGGAATATTGAGCAGGATCGATGAAATACGTCCGCCATACATGGCGCCGTAATAAACCGATGTCAGCAAAATCAGGGCGGGTGTTGCCGGAAGGCCAAGGGTAAAGGCCACCGGTATCAGAATGGCGACACCGTTGGACGGACCAAGACCGGGCAGGGCACCAATGATGGTGCCGAGAAAACAGCCGACCAGAGCCAGTGCCAGATTCTGGAACGTCAGCGCGACAGCAAAACCGTCGGCGAGTTGTGAAAGTACATCCATATCAGAACCCCCAGGGCCCGCGGGCCAGCGAGAGTTGAAGAACGAGGTGGAACACGACGTAAATGCCACCGGAGATCGAAACACCGGCAATGGTGGCGGCAACGGGTTTCGCCCCAAGGCGCCAGCTTAGAATGCCCGATGTAATGGCGGTTGAGAGAACAAAACCGGCCACCGGCAGCGCATAGGTGTAAGCCACCATGACAGCAACGGCGAACACAATTTCGATCAGACGCGCAATGCCGGGCCAGTCTGGCTCGGGGTCCGGTTTAAGGATCGGAAAAATGGCGGCGATCGCCAGCAAACTACCAACCAGGATCGGGAAAAACTTTGGTCCCAGGTAATCGGTAATGAAGCTGGTCTGAATCTGTGTCGCCATGAAAATATAGAATGCAGATAGCAACAGGCATGCAACGCCCAGGGCTCTGTCACTCATGGCTGTTCTCCAAAATGACGAGAGCGCCGCACCCCGATGGAGTGCGGCGCCACAGGAGGGCGGTATTTATTTAATCAGACCGATTTCGCGGCTGAGCGTCTGGGTCGATGAAATTTCGTGTTTGACGAATTTTTCAAAGTCCGGGCCAAATTTTGCCAACGGCATCATGCCGTTATTGGCCATGACTTCTTTCCATTCGTCGCTGGCATAGGTGGTTTTGATGGCATTGACCCAATAGTCATATGCCTCATCGCTCATGCCTTTGGGGGCATAAAAACCACGCCAGTTGGCACCAACAGCATCGATGCCCTGTTCTTTGGCCGTCGGGAATTTGTTAAATTCCTCGCCCGGCAGACGTTCGTCAGCCAGAACAGCCAGAACCCGCAGATCACCTGAATCAACAAAGCCTTTGGCTTCGGAAATATCGCCGGTGAAAGCCTGGACATGGCCGCCCAGAAGCTGGGTAACGGCTTCGCCGCCGCCTTCAAAGGCGATGTATTTAACCGCGCGGGCATCGGAAATCCCCGCCGCCTTCGCTGCGATCAGAACTTTCAGATGGTCCCAGCCGCCAACAGCCGACCCCCCGGCAAAAGCAATGCCGCGCGGGTTTTCTTTCACGCGGTCAAAAAGTTCCGGCAGGGTTTTGATGTCGGAATCCTTGGCAACCGCGATCACACCGTAATCAGCGCCAATGGTGCCAATCCAGCGCACCTGATCCATGGTCGAGCCGGGAAATGCACCCTGGGCCAGACGGGTGGTGGTGGCCGACGATGCCGCAACGATCAGGTCGCTGTCGTCATTACGCTTTGAAACGACTTCGGCATAGGCAACACCGCCGCCGCCGCCTGCCAGGTTGACAACCTGCATCGGGCTGGCGATGGTTTTAAGATCATAAAGGGTTTTGCCGATCTGACGGCAGGTGAAATCCCAGCCGCCACCCGCATTGGCCGGCGCGATGCATTCGGGCTTGGACGGTTCGTAAGCAAAGGCTGACGATGCAAAGGAAAGTGCGGCAAACACTGTCGCGGCACCAAGTGCAGCAATCTTTCTCATGGTTATTCCTCCCAGTTTCTAGTCGCACCTTTTTGGTACGACGGTGTATATGAGAGTAGCGGGCGAACCTTTCACCAACCTGTCATCTGAAAAATTCAGGGAGCAACGGTTTGAGAATACTGATTGTTGAGGATACCGAAGATGTGGCCGATGCCATCCTTTCGCATTTCTCGCGACAGGGCCATGTGTGCGAGGCTGCAAGCAATCTGGAAGATGCCGCCCATTTTTTGGGCCTGGAAACCTATGATCTGGTTATTCTCGATATCAACCTGCCTGACGGGTCGGGGCTGGATTTTTTAAAAAAGTTGCGGGCAGCAAAAAACGGGGTGCCGGTGCTGGTGCTCACCGCAAGGTTGCAGGTTGATGATAAAATTGACGCGCTGGATTTTGGTGCCGACGATTATCTGGTCAAACCCTTTGATCTGCGTGAACTCGAAGCCCGCGCCCGCGCCGTTACCCGGCGCAAACACGGGGCTAACGAGGCAACGGTGTCGGTGGGAAACCTGCATTGTAATTTCGCCGATCATTCGGTGCGCGTCGATGATGCCGATATTGAACTGACAAGGCGGGAATTTATTTTGCTAGAGGCCTTTATGTCCAACCTGAACCGGGTTTTACAAAAAGAGGAACTTTATTCCCGCCTGTATGGTTTGACAGGTGAGGCCGGGTTGAATGCGGTTGAAGTTTATGTGGCGCGCCTGCGCCGTAAACTGGCCGATGCCACCCTTGAAATACGCACGCTGCGGGGCCTGGGCTATCAGGCGGTTCCCGGTGCGCGGGATGAAAAACCGTGATAAAGCCGGGTTTGGTTCCCCCTTCCACCAATCCGCGCCAGTCAGTTGCCGTTCGTCTGGGCCTGGCGATGGCGGTTATTTTGGCGGTGGTGTTGTTGGGAACCATTTTTGCCGCCAATAAATATGGTCAGGATGCCGCCGACGAAACTTTTGACCGCTTGCTGCGCGGGGCGGCTTTGCAAATTGCCGAACGTATTTTGGTCACCGATGGCCATGCCAATGTTGATTTGCCGGTTTCCGCATTTGAGCTTTTGTCGCTGGCCCGCACGGACCGGGTTTTTTATCGCATCATCGGGCCGGATGGCAAAACCCTGACCGGTTATGGGGATTTGCCCCTGCCCAAAGATGACAAGGGCCGGGTCGATCAAATTTATAATACCCGCTTTAAAGGGGTCGATATTCGCGCCTATTTGTTGCGGCGTCAGTTGGCCGAACGGTTTGTCAGCGGGGATGTGAAAGTGATTGTGGCGCAAACCACTTCGGAACGGGTGGCGCTGGCGCGCAGCATTACCACCCAGGCTGTTTTGACGATTGCGGCGGCGGGCATTGTTTTGTTGTTGCTGGTGATTGTGGTGATGCGGATTGCCTTGCGCCCGTTGGCCCGGGTGGAGCGCACTATTTTAGACCGCGATGTCAATGACCTCTCACCAATCGACATTGCCGCCCCGGCCGAGGTGGCGGTGTTGCTGGCCGCGATTAACCGGTTCATGCGTCGGCTGGATCGCCGGATTGAAGCGATGCAAAATTTCGTCGCCGATGCCGCCCATCAGATCAGAACGCCGATAACGGCGTTGCGCGCCCAGTTGCAACTGGCACTCGACGAAGACGACCCGGTTGTTCTGGCCCGCTTACACCGGCGTTTGCACGAACGCACCGTAGGGCTGGGGCGATTGGCCGACCAGTTGTTAAGTCATGCCCTGATTGCGCATCGCGCCGATATGGCGGTGTCGCAGGACCTTGATTTACGGCGCATTGCCCTGGAAGCGGAACGCGAAATACGGGCGGTGTCGGATGAATTTATCCAGGTGGAATTACCCGACGAACCGGTTGCCATCAAAGGCGACCCGATCAGCCTGCGCGAAGCGGTTAAAAACCTGTTGAACAACGCCTTGAAACACGGGGCAACGCCGGTTGTTCTGCGGGTAACACCGGTACAAAACGGCCATGCCAGCCTTTTGGTCCGCGATCAAGGGTCCGGTATAACCCCGGAAATTTCCGGCCGTATTGGCGAACGGTTTGCCGCAAACGGAATTGGCCCGGATAGTGCCGGTTTGGGGTTGTCGATTGTATCGTCGGTGGCGTCATCGCACGGGGCGGTGCTGGTGCGGCGATGTACCACGGATGGTTTTGAAATTGGCCTGGAATTTCCGGTGGTGGCGTCGTGATGAAAACGGTTTGGCATTATTGCAAGAAAGCCTTCCCTGCCAAACGCAGGAAGCAAACCTGTTTGTGGGCCTTGGCGGCCTTGATTGGCGGCGGGGCAGGAATTGCCGCCACCGTTATGAATGTGGCGCGTGCGGAGGACCGTGAATTTCCGATATCGACCGATATATCGGGGCGGCTGGTTATTCAAAGTTCAACCGATTACATGATTTTTGCCCCCGTGATCGAGGCATTTCAGGACCGTTGGCCCGGTATTTTGATTACGTATAACGAACTCACCACCAACGAACTGAATGGCGCGACAGAACAAGCCTGCGATCAGGCGCGTTTTTTGGGAGATCTGATCATTTCGTCGTCAATCGACCAGCAATTGAAACTGGTTAATGATGGCTGTGCCCAGTCGCCCGGGTCGCGGGTTGGGGCCAATCTGCCTGATTGGGCCAAATGGCGCGATGAACTGTTTGGCCTGACCTATGAACCGGCTGTGACGGTTTATAACAAGGCATTTTTCGCCGATCGCAAGCCGCCGCAAAACCGGTTTGATTTGATAGATCTGCTGCGCGAAAGCGATACGTTTCGGGCGAAAGTAGGTAGTTACGATATCGAAACATCAGGTGTTGGCTATCTGTTTGCCTTTCAGGATGCCATTCAGGCCAGCACGTGGGGGCGCCTGGTGGAAAGCCTGGGCCGAAACGAGGCGCAACTGTTTTGTTGTACCGGGCAAATTCTGGAGCGGGTGGCCGATGGCCGGTTGTTGCTGGGATATAATGTGCTGGGGTCTTATGCCCTGTCGCGGATTGGCCGCGACAAACGGGTTGGGCTGGTTTTGCCCAGTGACTATACCCTGATTATGTCGCGGGCGGCCTTTATCTCGCGCGATGCCCGCGAACCCGCCATTGCCCGTGCCTTTATCGATTTTATGTTATCGCCCCCGGGTCGGGCGATTTTGTCGCGCGATGCGGGCTTGTTATCGCCAATTGGCGGACCAGACATGCTGGCCCAACTGGCCGGGGCCGCCAAAGGGGCCGATCCGCAAGAATTGCGGCCCATCGCCTTGACCCCGGCTTTGATGGTTGGGCTTGATCAGGCCAAGCGAAACATCTTTTTGCAACAATGGCGGGCAGCCTTGCCGCCGCGCCAGTTATCACACCATCCTTGAGGTAACATGCGTTAATTGCGCAGCGAGGGAATCGCGGAAAACACGGTTTTTAACAGCTGCGGCTGGCGGTTAACGCCGGTTTTGACAAAAATCGCCTTTAAATAGGTTCGGGCTGATTGTACCGATATGCCGACCGCTTCGGAGGCTTCGTCCAGGGCAATACCTTCGGCCAGTTTCTGGGTCAGGCGGGCTTCTGACCGGGTCAGGCCAAAAACATCCATCAGATTATCAACCGACGGCGGCCCGACGCTGTCGGGTTCGACCAGAATGAAGATGAAACCCGGCTTTTCGCCATTCTGGCCGGAAATACGGCGCAAAAAGATCGACACCGCCATGTCATCGCATTCAAGGGAAAAGCCCTTTTGCTGCGGAACAGACCGCCCGGCAGGGGGATGAAAGAATTTGTCGAGATCGTCGGGCGCGCGGTCCATCGCCAGCCGGTTGTCGGCCTGCACATGTAATAGCGGGCATCGCCGTACAAGTTCGGCGGCCTGCGCGTTCATGTGATTGATCCCCAGATCCGGATCCGTGGCAATCAGACCCAGGTTAAAAATATCCAGAAAGGCTGGCGGGATCTGCGATTGTGTGCCACGGCTTTTTTCGACCGCACTGGTAATGCCATCGAGCAACGTTCTAAGCGGGGTGGGTTTGGGGTAAAACCGGTAAACACCATGCTCGTTTACCGCCTCAAGTGCTGATTCGAGGTCGGCATAGCCGGTTAACATGATGACGATCAGATCGGGGCGCACCTTGCGTAATTTGGCGGCCAGTTCCAGCCCGGTCATGACCGGCATGTGAATATCGAGAACGGCAGCTTCGACGCTGTTATCAGCGGAAATGGCATCAAGGGCCTGCTGGGGATCGTTGAAAAACAAGGCTTCCCAGTCCAGTGACATGCCCCGCAGGCTGCGTCTGTGCGCCGCAAGCAGGTTGTCATCATCATCGACAAAAGCCACTTTTACGCCGGAACCCGCCGATTTCATTCAATCCCTCCTCGTTTGGGGATATGGGGGTGTTGATGCCATGTCGTATCTTGCAGCGAACAAAGCCTATCTGGTATTTGACCCGATTTGCAACATCCTGGTGTTGCAAGAAATCAGGTCACGTCAGTTCAACTTATAAAGCAGGATGACACGTCCGATGGAATTAGCAGCGCAAAATTTTCGTCCTACCGTGCTGATGGTTGATGACGATGAAACGCTGTTATCCTCGGTTCGACGGACTTTAGGGCGCAATTTCAATATTGTGACCTATAATTCTGCGACGATGGCGCTGTCGTGGTTGACTAAAAATCAGGGTAGTGTCGATGCGGTGATTACCGATCTGATGATGCCCGACATGAACGGCATTGAATTTTTACAGCAGGCTTTTTTGATGGCGCCATCTGTACCGCGACTTTTGTTATCGGGCAATGTGTCATCAGGGGCGCTGCGTGACGCCATTAATTGGGGGATGGTCAGTCGGGTTTTGGCCAAGCCGGTCTCACCGTCGGTTTTGCGTGAAGCGCTAAACGATAGCATTTCAGCCCCCTTGCCATGGCGGCAGAATCGAAATATTTCGTCGTCGCTGGTGTTGGAAGCCCTGGAAAACAACCAGCAGCAGATTGTGGTGCAACCGCGTGTCTCGGCGCGTGATTTCAGTATTGTTGGCGGCGAGGTCCTAAGCCGGTTTGGGGTGTTGCAGCGTCGCTTTGGCCTTGATGAAATCATCGGGGCCTGCGAAGACCATCCGGTGATCAATCAGCTGACGTCAAATGTGTTGAATTTGCTGGAACAGTCGGCACAGGACGTGCAGCCAAAATTGGGTCTTCCAGCCCGCATTTCGGTAAATTGTTCACCCTATTCGTTGAGTAATATGGATTTTGTCCAGTTTCTGGTGCAGCGCGTGATTGATTTGCGCCGGGTCAATATTGAACTGGAATTTGAAATTACCGAACATAATGCAAAGGTTCTGTCCGAGCCTTTTATTCGCCATGCCCGTTATCTCAAAGAGCAGGGTATTGCATTGCTGATTGATGACTTTGGCACGGGCAACAATTCCATTCAGTTATTGCGCCATGATTTTTATACCGGCATTAAACTGGACCTCGGGCTTATATCGCGCATGATGACCGAAGTCCTTGACGATTCTTTTGTCGAGTGGACGGTTAAAATCGCCCATAAACTGGGGATGAGCGTGATTGCCGAGGGGGTTGAAAGCCTGGACATTGCCAGAAAGCTCCAGAAATACGGTGTAGATGAAATGCAGGGATATTATTTTTGTCGCCCGACTGCGCCAGCGGATTTGCGGGTAGATCATCTTGTTGCCAATGCCGCTTCTTGATCTATCAGTGATAAAACCCCAAATTTAAATCTGGCCTTGGGGCCGGGAAAACTGTTTCCGTGAAGGGGAATTTTCAATGTTTAAAGTTTTCGCCAGACTGGCAATTGCGGTGGCCTTTGTCGCCATGATCCTGCCAGCCAGTTCCGCACAGGCGCGTAATCAATTAACGGTTATGGCCGCCGATGGTGCAAAAACGGTTCTGTCTTATGAAGAACTGACCCAATTGCCGAAAACCGATGTGACAACGACAACCCCCTGGACCGAAGGCAAACATGTGTTTACCGGAGTCTCGTTTGCCGATTTGCTGGGTAAATACGGCATTGTCGATGGCAATGTGCGGGTGTCTGCACTTAACGATTACAGTGTCACTGTTCCGGCCGCAGAACTGATAGAAAACGGCGCTATTTTAACCTATCAGCTTGATGGTAAAACCATGACGGTTCGTGAAAAGGGCCCCTATTGGGTGATTTTCCCGTTTGACAGCCACCCGTCTTTGCAGACAGATCAATATTGGTCTTACGCTGTGTGGCAGGTGAAATCGATTAATGGCCAACCTTGATCAGAAGAAAAAAATCTCTTTTGTTACAAACGGGGTCGCCATTCTGGTTCTGACCCTGTTTGTCGTTGTTTATTACTTTTACTCGATGGCAATTGTAAGCAAACTTGAAGACGAACGCTTTGCCTATCGTGAAAATTTTGCCTGGGCGATGTTTCAGATACAAAAGCAGTATCTGGTACTTGATCGCGATATTGCGAAATATTCCAACGATCCGAAACACGGGTCGTTAACCTTTGACGATATTCTGTTTGAATATGACCTGTTCGTCAGCCGGGTCGAGATTGTGCGCGATGGTAGCGGTTTTGCGACACTGCATGAAGTTCCCGCCGCCGTCAATTTGCTGTCCGATCTGACGGCCACCATTGAAAAGCTGGACCAGAAAATTGCCGAAGGGTTGCCCGCGGCCAGGATTGTTGAGCTGATGGACCGTCAATTGGGCGATATGTCCGAGGCGATTCAGGATGCGACAGTTCTGACCACCAATTATGTATCGGTTTATAATTCCAGCAATATTGCCGGGGTTAAAAATGATATCGAGGAACTTTCCTATCTGTTTATATTTGGCCTGATCGTGATGATCGGGCTTTTGGTGTTTTTGTTGCATAACCGGCAACGGGCCTTGCGGGCCGATATGGATGCGCAGGTTGCCCGCCAGCAGCAACATGTGGTTGAGGAAGCCGCTGAATACGCCAAAATGCACGCCCTGGGAACGTTGGCGGGCGGCGTTGCCCACGAAATCAATACGCCAGCCCAGTATATCCACAATAATCTGGAATTTCTGACCGACAGCTTTGCCGAACTGACCGGGGCGATTCGCTATCACGATGATGGTTCCGCCAATTTGGAAATTGACCGCGACCGGGTAGAATTCATGGCCGAAGAAGTGCCCTTGGCTTTGCGCGAAAGCCTGGAAGGTTTGGAACGCATTGCCGGAATTGTGCGCGGTATTCGCAAATTTGCCCATCCGACCAATGAGTCAATCGAACCGGTTTCTGTCCCCGAAGAAATTGAAACCGCCATCACCCTGACCCGCAACCAGATCAAACATACCGCCCAGCTTGATTACAGCTATCATTCGGACGTCACCGAGGTGATCGGGCGGCGTAACCATTTGTCCCAGGCGCTGATTAATCTGATCGTAAATGCCGGGCAGGCGATTAAAAGCAACGGCATCAAGAATGGCAGGATTTCGGTGGTGGTCCGTCTGGTTGGCGGCAATATTGAAATTCGGGTGCGTGACAATGGCGGTGGTGTGCCAGAAGAATTGCGCAGCCGGATTTTTGATTATTTCTTTACCACCAAGGAACATGGGGTGGGCACCGGGCAGGGCTTGCCAATTTGCCGCAAGTTGATCCAGGATGATTTTGGCGGTGACCTGATCCTGACCGAAGGGCTGGTTGGCGAGGCAGAGTTTGTTATGTTTCTGCCGGTATCGGTCGAACGGTTGAACGGACCGGCCTAAACCCTGGCTATGGGGTGAGGGTCGCTGATTTATCGGGGCATCACTTTACGGAAAGTGCTGTGATGTTGCGGGCAAAAGGTGCGATGTGCCTGATCATACGGCCCTTTATCCTGAAAATGAAAACCCCCGGTTTCCGTATTCTGCGAAGGCAGAGGAAACCGGGGGTTTCGATCATGTGCCAGGGAATTCACATGATGAAAATCGTTACAGGACGATAGATGTCGCGTTAGCGCAGTTCGTTTTTGTGAACAATTTCACGGGCGATGTTTGACCAGGATGCCCATTTTTCGCCAATGCCAATCGTTGCAAGATAGCATTCCGCAAGCGGATATTTTTCCTTTATCAACCGACCGGCACGACCGTTTTCGCGGGCAAAATGCTGTGCGGCATATACCATGGCCAAGGTCGACGAACGCCCTGTCGGTGCTGATTCAGGGCGATGATGAAAGGCGATATCCTCGATAATTTCGTGTTTGAAGCTCCAGAGTGCCGCCATACAGGCCGATAGTCCGGCGTGGCTGATGCCCATCACATCGATTTCCGCCGAAATGATGTCGCACTGGTTTTTGTCGGCAATGTGCCGGGCCGTCATGCTTTGGTTGGGCAGAACGGTTTCAATCAGTTTGCTGCCGACATGGGACAAAAGCGCTGCGGCACGGCTGGCATCGATATTTTCAAATTCACTGTTTTCGTAGCGGCCCAGTCTGGCGGCGATTTCCGCCATGATCAGGGCGCGGGTCAGTTCCGGGTCATTTTCGGCGGTTTTAATATCGCCATTGCCATAAATTTCAAACAGCAGTGCCAGTGCCTTAACGCTTTCAACGCCCAAAATCTCAAACAGGTGGTGCAGGGTGGCCGGGCTGTTTTCCACAAGCAATTCTTCGCGCCGGGCGTAACGTTCAATGAAGGTAACGCAGTCGCGGTGGTCCATGGCATAGTGCGCCAGGTTTTGTTCCGAAACCGGGCCTTCGTGATACAGCGTGGTTTGCAGGTCGCGAAAGGCGGTTGGCCACAGATAATGGCCGGGCAAACACGACATGACACCTAACAAATACGGATCGCGCAGATAGGATCGCAAGATCAGCGCGCGTTCAATGGCATTAATGATCGACTGGTCGTCACAGGGCTTCATCAAAAAATGATGGGTTGCCGATGTGCCCAGCAAATTGGCGTGGCCGTCGGCATAGCCTGATAACAGGATACGGCCAATTTCCGGATAAAGCCGGGAAACCTTGCGAAACAGTTCAGCACCATCCATGACGGGCATGCGCATATCGGAAACAATCACATCGACGCTATGACGTGCTTGCAACAGGTTCAGCACCTCTTCGCCATTGTCACAAAATTGCAAGCGCCAGTTCGGCCGTTTTGCCCGGACACGGCGGCGCAGGCCGCTAAGGACATTGGGATCGTCATCCACGAATATGATTGACGGTGCGTTTGCCATGAGGATTTCCCTTATCTGGCGCTTGCCTTAAAACAAAGTGCCACATTATGACCAGGTTGATGGAAAAAGTGACGCGAATACCGTTTTGGCGATCATTGCGATTTACAAGCCGCTGCGATTAACTGCCCAGCCAATGCGAAAACAGGGTGTGGCGTGACGTGCGGTGCGTTTCAATGTTCCAGACGATAAAGGATTGCAACAGATCATCTTGTCCTGGCTGCAAAGTCGATGGCATCGCTTTATGTGTGCGCATGTCAGCACCGCTGACGACGATGTCGGAAACCGCCATCAGGGACGGATGACCAGCCTTAAGGGCGGGTATTGTGGGTGCGTGCAGACGCGCGTGATCTTTGTTCATTGCTATCCCTTTTCCATGCGGGGTCTTTCTGTTTGCAAGCTTAGAAAGTTTTTTAATTCCTCTATATCCCCATTTGGGGATGTATATTAAGCGACTGAAAAATAACAAAAAATGGGACATCCATTTGGATGTCCCATGTGACAGGTGATCAAAGGCGCCAAAAGCCTGTTTTTAGAATTCAAAACCCAGTTTGCGATCAAGCGAGATCTTGCCGCCGCCGCGAATGACGATTGAAAGTGCCATCATGCCCCACAGAACCGGCATTTCGAAACCGGCATTGATCCAGGCATAGCCATTGGGCAAGTGAATGAAAAAGGCCACGCCCATGAAGACGACAACAGCCGCCGCAACCGGACGGGTTAAAAGACCCAGAACCAGCAAGGCCCCGCCGAAAAACTCAAGCAAGCCAACCAGCAAGGCAAACAGATAACCGGGATGAAAACCAATGCTGTCGAAATAACCGCCCGTGCCTTCAAGGCCATATCCGCCAAACAGGCCAAACAGTTTGCCTGCCCCATGCGGCATCAAAAGGATGCCGGTGGTGACACGCACGATTAACCATGACAAGGGTTCAAGGGCAGTCCAGACCTTGCCAAGGGCAGGAATGACCGGACGGGTGCCAGACGGGGTAAGGGATGTGCTCATAGACGTAACTCCGTAAAAATTTCAGGCATCATACGATGCAAAATGGGGATGTCGGTAAACCGTCAGGGGACCATGTCAAACAGCAGGGCTTCGATGTCGGTTTGGGCATGTAATTTCAAAATGTCTTCATCGGCAATGGCCGCACCATCACCGGCATCAAGCGTGGTATCGCCCAGGGTCAGCGTGCCGCTTACAACCTGCAACCAGGCAAGACGACCCGCTTTCAAGCTATGGTTCACTTTGCTACCGGCGGTTAAGTGGGCGGCATAAAGATCGACATCCTGATGGATGGTGATGGAACCATCCCGCCCTGTCCGACTGCCAATCAGTTGCAAATCGTTTGACGGGGCGGCAATATCCTTTTCCTCGTAACCCGGCTCGATGCCCTGTTTTTCAGGGATGATCCAGATTTGCAGGAAATGCACCGGGTTTGTCTGCGAGCCATTATATTCGCTATGGCGAATGCCGGTGCCCGCACTCATGCGTTGCAGGCGACCGGGCCGAATAACCGACCCGTTGCCAATGCTGTCTTTGTGTTCAAGGGCACCGTCAATGACATAGGAAATAATTTCCATGTCACGGTGCGGGTGCGGGTCAAAACCAGCGCCAGCAATGACGCGATCTTCGTTGATAACCCGTAATGGTCCCCAGCCCATATGCTTGGCATCGTAATAATGACCAAACGAAAAGCTGTGGTTTGACTCCAGCCAGCCAAAATCGGCCCGGCCACGTTCTGTTGATTTGCGTACATTAATCATTGTCGGCTCCTGTATCAGGGTGACGTTTGTTGGAGCCAGTTTACTTTGTTTTCAAATACGCACAATCAATCAAAATACGGACACACTGTTTCCAATGTTAATTTAATTACGTGTTAAGTTGTTGATATATGGTCACTGCCACATCTTCGAGCAGGGCCTTGCCGATTTCGCCACTGACCGCATAGCCCATGGGACCGTCGATCCAGTAGAAAGTTTCGATATTGCCAGATGTCTGATAGCGAAAACCGGTTATCCGACTGTCCCGATCATGGCCCACCATCATGGTCAGGCGCTGGCCGCGGCTGTCTTGATACATCAACAAGGCCCCTGGTTTGCCCGCAAACGGCAACAGCCGCCCGCCAACCAGGGTAAATCCCTGTGCTGTCAGGTCCGGGGCAGAAAATGACATTCCCAGCCGTTTGCCCAGCCAGCCCACCAGATGGTCTTTCTGGTCGGCGTAAACCTCGACCGGGTGGCGGATTTCGCTGGCATAAATGCCATATCCGGCGCTGGATGCTTCGGGCAGGGTTTGCACATAATCGCGTGCGACGGGCTGTTTGGGGATCGAGGCTTCCATAATGGCCGCGCCGCCAATGCCACCGGCAATAAAAACCATCGCGGCGGCAGCCATTTGCCGTAATGGATAAGAACCGCTCCGCCCGGTTGGGCCGGATCGGGCAGCGGCAGAAGGGCCCGTGCGTTCGCCAAAGCCATCGTCATAAAAACCCGGAGCAGGCGGCACCAAGCGCCTGGGGCGCATCGCTGTGCGCAGGTTTTGGGTTAAGTGCTCGCGGTGGGGGGACCGGCGCCGTTCGCCGTGCTCAGATCTGTTTTCGCGGCCATGCGGTTCACCGTTCGCGTTTTGCCGCCCGTCCTGCGCGTTGAAATGATCTTCGAATGCCAGGGGATCATTCAGGAGATCACCCTGATCCTGAAATTGCGCGGTGTTTCGGGCTTGCTGGTCAATATATGGGTCATTGCTGTCGGCGATGGGCTGAAAAATCTCGCGCAGGGCCACCGTCTGGGCCTGCCATGTGGCGACTGTTGCGGCGGCCTCGGCATTGTCTTTCAGCCATTGTTCCACAAGGCGGTGGCGTTCGGCGGGCAAGTGACCGTCGACATAGGCATGCAGGTCATCTTCGCCGATATCATCATTGTCCTGCCGGGTCATTTTGGTCTCCGTAACGCAATCACATTGGGGGCATCTGTGTCGTCGCTATCTTGAGCTGACATGTGACGGGCCAAAAATTTCCGGGCGCGTGACAGGCGCGACATGACGGTTCCTAACGGAATTCGCAGAATATCGGCACATTCGCCATAGCTGTGTCCTTCAATCGCCACCAGCATTAGAACAGCGCGCTGGTCGGAATCAAGCATTTCAACCGCGCAGCGCAGGGCGTCCTGTGTTGCGAAATCGCCTGTCGCCGGGGTGGCAACCGTTTCGCTGATATTATCGGTGTCTTCGTCAAAAAGGGCGCGGGTGCTGTGTTGTTTGCGCAGGCGGTTATAATTCAGGTTGGTCATGATGGTCATCAGCCATGCCTTGCGATTGATTCCGCGCCAGCTTTGCGCATTGCCATAGGCCGAAACCAGGCAGTCCTGCAACAGATCCTCGGCGTCGTGAATGTCGCGCACAAGGGCACGCGCATAACGACGCAAGTTGGGAATCAGCTCAGGAATGCCTGGTTCTTTCATGCGATATGCCTTTTTGTGCCGGTCGCTTTTGGCCTGGGGCCGTGGGTCAGTGTGCCGCGCGGCCCTGAATAATCAGGGGCGTGCAACATCCCAGACATTTAAAACACCGTTGCCGGTGGTATCGCCCGGTTTGCTGTCCTTGACCCAGAAATAAAGCGGCTTGCCATCCATCGCCCACTGTTTGCTGCCATCCTTGCGGGTGATGATAGAATATTTTCCCTCTGCGACATCATCTTTGTGCGCCATCAGGGGCGGCCAGTTGGCCGCACATTTGTCATAGCAGTTTGACACATCTTTGCCGTCTTTTTGAAAAGTATAAAGGGTCATGCCGTTTTCGCCGGTCAAGATGGTGCCAAGGCCGCTTTCCATCGATTGAACCGGGGCGGCAAAGGCACTGCTGGCGGCGGCAAGGCACAGGGGAATGGCAACAAGGATGGTTTTAAACATTTTGGTGTCCTTTGTCTGACGTTTAGCTGCGCGAAGCGCGCAGCCAGAACAGGAAGGGATGAAACAGTGTGTCGCCCCGTCTGCGGCAACCGTTATTGGCAGGTTGCCGGGCGGCTTGAAAAACGGTCTCATCTTGTCAGACACATCAGGGGGAGGATTTATTCCCGCAGCCGATGAAATTTTACATATCTTGTCATAACAAAGGTGAGGGTCAAAAAGGTCCGATAATTTTTGATCGAATTTTCATTCTGGTACGTATCGACATATGTTTCGGCAGCTATATGCTGTTTTATCTGGCGGGAAGTGACAGGTTATCCATGTCCTATTGCGGTAAAACGACGTTATTGATTGTTGCACACGGCACCAGCGTTGAGGATGGCGACCCTGCTGGTATGCTGGCCCGGCAGTTGCGCCCAGACTGGAACGGGCATGTTGCCCATGCCTATATGCGCAGCGATCCTGATTTGCGCGTTGTTTTGGCAAAACTGAAACAAGGGGGGCAAACGGATCGGCTTTTGGTGATGCCGTTGTTTTTCAGTGCGGGGTATCTTGTTACCAAAGAATTGCCTGCAATTTTGAAAGAAGCGCAATTGCGCCATGCAATGGTGCTGCCAGCTGTTACCGGGTTGCATGGTTTTGTTCCGATGGTGGCCAATTGCCTTGATGCGGAACTTGCCGCACGGCATTGGCTGGCTGATGAAACAACATTGTTTTTGGTGCCTCACGGCCTTAAAAGCCAGAGCGAACCCAGCGATGAACAGATATGGCTGGCGCAACGTATTCGAAATGTTGTTCCGGAATTGTCGGTAAAGATTGCCAATGTCGAGGGGCAGCCGTCGCTTGCGGATTGGCGATCCATGGCGGATCGGCCCCGGAATGTTTTTTTGCCGCTTTTGGCAGGCGGGGGCATTCATGCGCGCAAGGATGTGCCCGAAATGATGGCCCTTGCCCGCTCAGATCCAGCACTGGTTTTACCACCTATCGGTGTTTGGAACGCATTACCGTCGCTGATACTCGATCAGGCCTTTAAAAGAACACGCAGCTCGGTTGTTTTGTCAAACTTTGCTGTTGTCGATAATTTGGCACAGCAATGTGTATCTGCAGGCTGATCCTTCGATTTATTCAGGGGCGGCTGCGGCGTGTGATTTTTTCAGCAGATAGTCGCGCAAGGTTTTAGTGGCGGAAGACAGGTTTTTTTCGGCTTCATGCACAATCAGCAATTGCCGTTTGGCCCAGTCATCGGCAATCGGGGTGCCGGAAATATTCATGTGCGGCAGATGTTCTTCAACGCTGGAGCGGCGCAAAAAGCCAATGCCAAGCCCGGCGGCAATAACCCGCCGTAACGAACCAAAACGCATTACTTTGACATGCGGGTGCATTTCGTGGCTGAGTTTACTGGCGGCATCGCTGATCAAATCATCAATCACCCCGCCTTCATGCAGGGAAATGATCTTGTATTTGATGGCGTCGGCGAAATGAACCGGTTGCGGATTGCCGGGGTCAGGGATCAGGGGGTGCCCCTTGGGGGTAACCAGCCAGATCGGATCGTCGCAAAAAACATGATGATCAAGGTCGTAACGGGCAATATTATCGGCAACCACAGCCAGATCGGCCCGGCCATCGCGCACGGCATCAATTGATTCACGGCTGGTCAGTTCACTGACATCAACCGTGATGCCAGGAAAATCAACGCCGAAATCCGCCAGATAGGTTGGCAATCCCGTCAGGATGCCCGAGGTGACAGTGGCAAGAAAAATCTCGCCTTTTTCACCACAGTTGAAATCGCGTAATTCGTTCGACAGATGGCGCAGATCACCCAGAAGTTTTTCGCCGTAACGGGCAAAAATGGTGCCTTCCGGCGTTGGTTCCACGCCACGCGGCAAGCGCCTGAGCAAACGGACACCCAACAGAGCCTCAAGCTCGCCAATGCGACGACTGACGGCGGAGGTTGCGATATGCTCGCGCCGGGCTGCTTCGTTAATGCTGCCGGCCTTAACAATGGCGACGAACAGCCTGATGGTGACGATATCAAACTTTTGCATATAATCGTTTAGGTCGCCTGTAGCAAAGCGGTCAAGCGCGATTATTACGGATCGTCATCAAAGGGGGATAAAGAACGATTAGTTCTTTGTCCCCATCATGTTTGCGCGCCATTCGTTGATCAGGGCCGTATGATCACGGGCCGGGCTGTTTTGCATAATCCGGGCAACGCGAACGGCTTCGAGAAAGTTTACAAACCAGCCGAATTTCGGTTTGGCGGCTGCCGGTTCGGTGCGGGCAACGGGGGTGCTGTCAAATGCAAGAGTAGCCATTTTGAAGTCTCCTTTGGGGAAGAAGTTCGGGTTGTTTTCCTTGAGATCGAAGCTAACAAAGGCTCGCATGACGCACTATCACCGGTTCGCGCTTCCCCCGTTCTTGTTTGGAGAACGATAGATGATAAGGTATTGAAATACTTGAATTCATCAATATTGCGCCGCACAATAAAATCACTTTATTTATGTAAATACGTCAAAAAACATACAAGTATGACCAATGATTAGGTGTTTTGGCGCACGGAATGACGGCGGGAATCGGGTGAAACCGGAAAGGAATTTGCGACAATGACCCTTCAGGACGACAATCTTGCCGAAGAACAGCAACACGGTAGTGCTTTGCAGGAAATGCCGGGATATCGGCTGGTGGAATGGCGTGCGGATCACGCCGTTGTCGCCCTTATACTCGAGCGTAAAAGCTCTCTCAGCGGTACGACCAGGCCTCGGGGCCGGAAGTGTTCAGCTTTTTCACGGGCGTTACAGCCCGGGGCTGCCACAACACCTTCCAGCCAAACAAAAGAGGCAGAAGGATCATAACCGATCCTTCTGCCTTGCAATGTATAAGGCGCTGCGGTGATGCAGCGCCTTTGTCAGGTTGTTGGTCTGGTGGTTGGTCTTTATTTCGGCATCTGCCATTTGCCATCGACCAGACGCGGAATGTTCAGCGGGTTGCTGTTTTTCAGCGCATCGGGCAGCAGGGCATCGGCGAAGGCCTGATAGGAAACCGGGCGGACAAAGCGTTTGATCGCCAGCGACCCAACCGAGGTTGCCCGCGAGTCGGTGCTTGCCGGGTAGGGGCCACCGTGAACCATGGAATGGCACACTTCAACCCCGGTCGGCCAGCCATTGATCAGAATGCGGCCTGCGCATTTTTCCAAAAGCGGGCGCAGCTTGCCGGCGAATTCGGCATCGGCATCGTCCATCTGGATGGTCGCGGTCAGCTGGCCGTGCAGTTTGGTGGAAATGGCCAAAATCTGATCGGTGCTGTCGCATTCGATGATGATGCCTGCCGGGCCAAACATTTCTTCGGCCAGTTCCGGGTTGGCTTCCCAGTCGGCGGCTGAAACACGGTAAACAGCGGGGCTGCCTTCAAACGCGCCATCGCCATCGCGACGTTTCAGCGCGCAGGTGACTTTCGGGTGTTTTGCCATTGCGTCATTGACATGATGATAGGCACTTGAAACCCGGTCGGTCAGCATGGCCTGGCTGGCAACGCCGCCGAGTTCTTCAACAGCGGTGGCAACAAAGGTGTCAAGATCGTCACCCTTAAGGGCCAGCAAAAGACCCGGATTGGTGCAGAACTGGCCCACACCCATGGTCAGCGACCCGGCCCATGCCCTGGCAATGCCCGCGGCATTTTTCTGCATGGCGTGGGGCAGCAGGTAAACCGGGTTGTTGCTGCCCAGTTCGCCGTAAAACGGGATCGGTTCCGGGCGACCAACAGCAATATCGAATAGCGCACGGCCCCCACCGGTTGATCCGGTAAAGCCAACCGCCTTGATCATGGGATGGGCAACCAGCGACTGGCCAACAATGCGTCCGCCACCATGGACCATGCTAAACACGCCTTTGGGCATGCCGGTTTTTTCAACCGCAGCCGCAATTGCCTGTGCGACAAGTTCCGAGGTTCCCGGGTGGGCGGCATGGGCCTTGAAAACAACCGGGCAACCGGCAGCAAGCGCCGATGCGGTATCACCACCGGCAACCGAAAATGCCAGCGGGAAGTTCGATGCGCCAAATACGCCAACCGGGCCAAGGGCCTTGAACATTGAACGAATGTCGGGTTTGGGCAGCGGGGCACGGTCGGGCTGTGCGGTTTCGATCCGGGCTTCAAACCACGAACCTTCTTCGATCCAGTCGGCAAAGAAACGCAGCTGACCCACGGTACGACCGCGTTCGCCCTGTAGACGTGCGGGCGGAAGGGCCGATTCGAGGGTGCCGATTTCGGTCAGTTCATCGCCGCGCGCATCAATTTCATCCGCACAGGCGCGCAAGAAACCGGCCCGTTTGGACGGTGCCATTGCGGCAAATTCTTCGGCGCATTCATTGGCCGCGCGGGCAGCCTGGTCAACATGTTCTTCAGTGCCCTGCTGAAACCTGGTCGGCAGTTTTTCGCCGGTTGCGGGGTTGTCGGCCTGAAATACATCCGGTCCGTCCAGCCATTCGCCTGCAATATAATTTTTTCCGCTCAGCATCGGGTTCTCCTGTTGGTTGGATCTTGTCATCCGTTATCTAAGGGCGCGCTCAGGGTCGAAGGTTTACGTTCCACCAGATGCTCCCAAGAGGGTGTGAGAGCCTGTGCATATCATAAAATCTTCCCGGCTTCTTAAAACTCATACAATAGTACGATACAAAGCAGGGGTCTGTCATCCGGCGCGCTTGATCCGGACGGGTTTTTGCTGTTCGGGAATGTATGGTTCAGACTGTGGCTTGTAAAGTCATCATATGAAAAGTAATGCGGTTGACATCAATTCACGATGGTCAGCCGCAAGTCTTTGCCCAAAGACATCATGATAACAAACCTGTATCGGTTTTGTTCCTGCCGTTCAGTGGCTGGTTGGCCGGAACGTCGCGTTCCCATTCTGGCGGCACCGCCCTTGGCGACACCCATTGCGAACTGCTTTGATCCGGGGGCTGCGAGGGTGGGGGCAGACTGTACCGGCAATGTTGAAATGGCCCTGATGCTGTCACTGTGTTTCATGCTTTTGGCATGTGCCGCCTTTTCGGGTGCGAAATTTGGCGATCAGTTTTGGTTAAGGGCGCGTTCAACTTGTGACAGATGGGCGCGCATGGCGTTTTCGGCGCGGTTGGGGTCGCGCATTTCAATGGCATCGACAATGGCGTGGTGCTGTTCGGACAATTTGGTGATCAGGCGGTCGGAATGCGTACTTTCGCGCATTCGTGACCATGCCGCATCGCGGCGCACGGCATTCACGGCCTCAAACACTGCCAAAAACAGGGTATTGCGCACACTTTCAGCCAGTTTTTGATGAAAGGCCGAATCCCATTTTTCATATTCGGCCTGATTTTTGGCTTTGGCGGCGTTTTCCACCATGGTGCGCATGGCATCAATATCGGCCTGTGAGGCGCGCAGGGCGGCAAAACGCGCCATCGAGGGTTCAATTTCGAGGCGGACTTCCATGATTTCATAGGGGCTGGTTTTGGTGGCAAGCCCTTCAAGGCGGCGCAAACGCGGGGTGGGCGGGGTGCCAACAAAGGTGCCCTGGCCCTGGCGCCGCCAGATCAGCCCGTCGGATTCAAGTTCGTCGAGCGCCTTGCGGAGCGCACGGCGGCCGACATCGAGTTTTTCGGCCAGGCTGCGTTCGGCAATGACGCGGCCATTTTCCACATATTGCCCCTGATCAAAGGCATTGCGCAGCGTTTCGGCCAGCCCCTGTGTCGATATATCATTCATGGCAGGTGTTTTTCTTGTTGTTACTGACGTTTCCGGTGCAATCAGGTATCAAAAAATCAGGTCGTGGAACATGCGAATTGACGTAACCAGTAAGAAAAGCCCAAAACAGATGCGCAAGGCACGCTGCGGAATCGAATGGGCAATACGCGCGCCGACCGGCGCAAACAGCACGGTCATAGGTATCAGAAGGGCGGCGGCCAGCACATTGACATAGCCCACCGAAAAGGGTGGTCTGCCATCAACGCCAATGCCCGACATGGCATAACCAATGGTGCCGGGCAGGGCAATGATCAGGCCAATGGCCGATGCGGTGCCGACAGCCTTGCGGATGTCATAGCCCAGAAAGCTGAGCAAGGGCACGCAAATGGTGCCGCCGCCAATGCCCATCATTGCCGACAGGCCCCCGGCCACAATACCCAGTATGGCCCAAACCGATTTGGGCGGGTTTTTTTGGGGATCGCTTGATCTGTCACGCGCCAGCATCATGTTGGTGGCCACCAGCAGGGCCACCACGGCAAAAACGGCGGTTAATACCCGGCCATCAACATGGCCGCCAATGGCGGTGCCAATGATAACGCCAACAATAATGGCGGGGCCCCAGCTTTTGAGCAGGCCAATATCAACCGCCCCTTTTTTGTAATGACTGCGGGTAGAAGACAGGGCGGTGGCAATGATGGTGGTCAGCGATGTTGCCACGGCAATTTGCATCCGCATGCTTTCATCCACCCCCATTACGGACAGGAAATGATACAAAACCGGCACAATGACAATGCCGCCGCCAACGCCAAGCAGGCCTGCCATGATGCCGCCAATCACACCCACGAACAGCATGGCACTGCCCCATATAAGATAGAGATGCGCGCCGCTTCCCAGATCTATCATCATGAACCAATCCAAACCAATTACTATTTAATGCATTAATGGTTCTACTCATAAAATTCTATTTCTGTATAGAGTTTTTGCGACTGCGAGCTGCAAAAATACCATTTTATGGCGGATTTGTGTTTTTCTGCTTGCGCCGCAGCAACGAAGGTGCAAACAATATTGGCATAATCATAACGAACCATCTTTGAAATGGTTTGAATAAATGACAAACCACTTATCAGGAGGCTGGAGATATGCTTCGCAAAATCGCGATGGCGGCGGGATTAATGATTGCAGCAGCGGCGGTAACGCCGGTTATGGCACAGGATTACCCGGATAAACCGATCGAATTTATTGTGCCCTGGGGGCCGGGGGGCGGCAGCGACACCTTGATGCGCATTGTCGGCCTGGGCCTGTCGGAAGTGACCGGCCAGCCGGTGCCGATTATTAACATGCCCGGCGTTGGCGGCACGGTGGGCTTAAAGGAATTTGCCAAGCGCCCGGCAGATGGCTACACGATTTCGCAAATCCACGAAGGGTTGTTAACGGCAAATAAAACCGGCATCACCGATCTGGATTGGGACAGTTTTATTCCGGTCGCCCTGGTGGCGTCGTCACCGCAATATCTGACCCTGTCGAAAAACGACCATTTCAAAAATCTTGAAGAACTAAAAGCCTATGCCAAGGCCAATCCGGGCAAGGTGCGGGCGGGTGTCACCCTGGGCGGGGTGCCGCATTTGCATATGGCCATGATCGAAGATGCCTTGGGCGTGCAGTTTAGCTATGTCGGGTTTCGTGATACAGGCGAACGTATTCGCGCCCTGGTGGGCGGCAATATTGACATTGCCATTGGCGATGTTTCATCGGCCAGCGAGTTTGTTAAAAACGGCGATCTGATTTTTGCCGGTGTGGGCACGGAAGAACGCACCGCCGAAGAACCCGATGTGCCGACGATGAAAGAACAGGGCTACGATTTGCAAATGGCGGTGACCCGCGGGGTTGTTCTGCCCAAAGGCACGCCGCAGCCGATTGTCGATAAACTGGCTGCTGATTTGAAAAAAGCTATGGCGCTTGATGACATTAAAACCAAAATGAAAAATGCCGGGTCAGCCAACGTCTTTATTGGCGAGGAAGACTACAAAGCCTATCTCGAAAAACTTGATGCCGATGTGACCAAACTGGTCGGCAAGTTGCAGGGATGACGGCCGATACCCCGAAACCGGCGGCAGCAGATGCGCTGGCATCTGCCGCCACGCGGGCCAGAAACGAGCTGGCCCGGCTGGTTTCCTACATTATTTTTGGTGTTAGCGCGGTTTATTGCGCCTGGCGGGCATCGTCCTTGCCGACATCACGCTGGGAGCCGCTGGGGGCGGGTTCGTTTCCCAAGCTGGTTTTCATTGTGCTGGCGGCCTTGTGCCTGTTTGCCGCGATCAAGTCGGTTGTTGATATCCAGCGCAATGGCGGGATGCCCGAAGCGGTTTACGCCTTTGGGCGCTGGCTTAAAATTCGGCGCATTTCCTTTGCGATTTACGGCTTGCTGGTGGTTTACCTTGGCGTGTTGTCCACGCTGGGTTTTTCGCTGGCGACGTTTGGCTTTTTGCTGATTACGCAATTGCTGATCGCGGGTGTGACACGCCGCACGGTTATTCAGTCTGTTATTGCCGCCTTGGTGTTTTCGTTCGGGCTGAACATGCTGTTTGCCGATGTTTTCAATGTTTTCCTGCCGCGTGGTGTTCTGATTGCCTTTTAGGCCGCGATACAACACCGTCACATACCGCTGAAAGTTCAGACATATGTTGGATGCTTTTTTTCAGGGCGCGCATCAGGTTTTTGCCTTTGATACCCTGATTTATATGTTGATCGGGTCGGTTGCCGGTATTGTTGCCGCTGCCATCCCCGGTTTTACCGTGACGATGGCCATTATCCTGACCTTGCCGCTGACCTTTGCCATGGAGCCGCTTCAGGGCATTTCGGTGATGTTGTCGGTTTATGTCGGTGGCTATACCGGCGGCCTGATCAGTGCGGCTTTGCTGGGTATTCCCGGCACCCCCAGTTCGGTTGCCACCACCTTTGATGCCTTTCCCATGGCGCGCAATGGCGAGCCGGGCCGGGCCTTGTCGCTCGGCGTGTGGGCATCGTTTTTTGGCACTATTATATCCACGCTGGTGCTGATTGTTGCCGCCCCGCCGCTGGCGGTTGTGGCGGTGCGCCTTGGCCCGTGGGAATATTTTTCGCTGATCGTTTTTGCCTTGACCATCGTCGCCAGTCTGGTCGGTAATTCGCTGATCCGCGGCCTGATTGCCGGGGTGATCGGCCTGGGTCTTGCCACCATTGGGCCGGACCCGATGATGGGCCGCCCGCGCCTGACCTTTGATATGGATTTGCTGGCACCGGGCCTGCCGTTTTTAGTGGTGCTGATTGGCATTTTTGCCATCAGCCAGCTTTTAGGCGAGGTTGAAATGCAAGGCAAAAAGGTCAATCATGCCCTGATCCCCAAAAGCATTGATTTCAAAACCTGGCAAGTGATGCGCGAAGTTCTGATGCGCCCGGTGAATTTGATCCGGTCCTCGATGGTGGGTGTGGTGATTGGGGCGCTGCCCGGTGCCGGAGGCTCGATTGCCAATTTGCTGGCTTATGATCAGGCAAAGCGCAGTTCCAAAACGCCGGAAAAATTCGGTCAGGGTATTGCCGATGGGGTTGTGGCATCTGAAGCAGGCAATTCTGCCACGGCAGGCGGTGGGTTGATCCCGCTGATTTCCCTGGGCATTCCCGGGTCTGCTGTTGATGCCATTTTAATGGCATCCCTGATGGTGCATGGCATTAGTGTCGGCCCCAGATTGATCCTGGATCATGCCGATCTGGTTTATGGCATGTTTATCGCGCTAACCGTTGCCAGCTTTATGATGCTGGTGGTGTGTGTGGCCTCGATGCGGCTGTTTTTGCGGGTTACCGATATTCCCAAGCAGTTCATTGTACCCACGGTGATGATTTGCTGTGTGATCGGGGCTTTTGCCCTGAATAACCGAATGGGCGATCTTTATCTGCTCGGTGCGATCGGGTTGGTGGGCTACATCTTGAAATGTCTGGATTATCCGCTGGCACCGCTGGTTTTAGGCGTCATTCTCGGCCCGATTGCCGAAACCAATTTGCGCCGCGCGCTGATGAGCGACGGCGACTGGACGGTGTTTTTTACCCGGCCCATTTCGGCACTTTTTCTGGCGGCGGCGCTGCTGTCGGTTATCTTCAGTATCCGGTCGATCTGGAAAGCCTATAAAAAAGACAATGGTCAAAAAAGCGCAGTCGTTTGACTGTCGCGAGGAGGAATTAAACCCATGAAATTCACAACCGAAGGGCTTTATGCCTCGCGCCGGTCACCGGTGATGGCGCGCAACATCGTTTCGACATCGCAACCCCTGGCCGCACAGGCCGGTTTGCGGATGTTGGCGCAAGGCGGTAATGCCGCCGATGCTGCCTTGGCCGCCGCCATTGCCTTGCCGGTGGTAGAACCAACCGGCAATGGTCTGGGGTCGGATGCCTATGCCATTATTTGGGATGGCACGGAAATTCATGGCTTGAATGCATCGGGCCGTGCCCCGGCGGCATGGTCGCCCGAACGCTTTGCCGGGCAGGAGAAAATGCCGCAACGGGGGTGGGACTCGGTCACGGTACCCGGTGCGGTTTCGGCATGGCGGGCGATTTCCGATAAATTTGGCAAATTGCCGTTTGAAAAACTGTTTGAACCCGCCATCGAATATGCCAGCCGGGGCTTTGCCGTATCGCCGATCATTGCTCAGCTTTGGGCCAATGGCGCAAAAATTCTGCATGACAAACCCGGCTTTGCCGAGGCCTTTATGCCCGGTGGCCGCACCCCCAAAGCAGGCGAGTTGTTTGTTAACCCGGCGCTGGCTGAAAGCCTGCGCGACATTGCCCAAACCGGTGGTGATAGTTTTTACAAAGGTCGGCTGGCAAAAAAAATTGCCGATTTTGCCCGCGAACACGGGGCGGCCTTGAATGAAGAAGACCTTGCCAATCACAAGGCGGACTGGTGCGGTACCATCAGCCAGGAATTTGGCGATGTGGCCCTGCATGAAATTCCGCCCAACGGGCAGGGAATTTCGGCCCTGATGGCTTTGGGCATTTTGCGCCATTGCCAGATCGATCAATATGGCCCCGATGACCCCGAAGCCCTGCATCTCGAAATCGAGGCGATGAAACTGGCCTTTGCCGATTTGCACACCTATGTCGCCGATCTGGACCATATGCGTGATGTGACGGTGGAACATTTGCTGTCAGATAAATATCTGGCATCGCGGGCGGCCTTGATTGATCCGGCGCGCGCGCAGGATTTCAAGGCTGGCGCGCCCGAACATGGCGGCACGGTTTATGTGACGGCGGCCGATGAAAGCGGCATGATGGTGTCGTTTATTCAGTCGAATTATCTGGGCTTTGGCTCTGGTGTTGTGGTGCCGGGCACCTCGATCAGTTTGCAGAACCGGGGACACGGCTTTTCGTTAAAACCGGGTCATCCTAACCTGGTTGCTGGCGGCAAGCGCCCGTTCCAAACCATTATTCCGGCCTTTTTGATGGGCAAGGATGGCAATCCGGTCATGAGCTTTGGCGTCATGGGCGGGCCGATGCAGGCCCAGGGTCATTTGCAAATGACGCTACGCACCCAGCTTTGGGGCCAGGACCCGCAAACCGCCGCCGATGCCCCGCGCTGGCAGGCCATTTCCGGGCTGGATGTGGCGGTCGAGCATGTTTTGGGTGATGAAACGATCAAAGCCTTGCGCGCCAAGGGCCATCACATTTTGGTCGAAACGCCCGATCAAACCAATTTCGGCTTTGGTGGGGCACAGTTGATTGCCAAAACCGATGCCGGATATGTCGCCGGGTCCGACCCGCGCAAGGATGGCTGTGCGGTTGGTTTTTAAGGCCCGGTTTTGCGGGTAAATATATATTTTCCGTTGGCTTTGTGGCCGAGGAAAGCAGAAAGGGGGTGGGGTGCTTTGGCAGCCGCTCCCTTTTGTTTTACCGGGGTAAGCCCTGTCGCGCGGGTAGTGCTTGGTCTGTTAGCCTGCCTTGCTGCTGGGATGGCGGTTAAAGATGCTGGCGAAATCGGTTTTGCCGGGTTTTTCGCGCTGAAGCTGCAGCCGGTCACGGATATTATCAAGATGCTTTGCCATGCAGGATGCGGCTTCGTCGGGGTTACCGCTGGTTAGGGCGCGCAACAGTTCGTCATGGTCATCATGCGAGCAATCGGCGGGTTGCGGGCTTTCATACATCGCAATGATCAGCGAGCTTCGCAAAATCAACCGTTCCAAAAATTCCTCGATCACCAGATTATTGGCAAGGCGGGCCAGTAACAGGTGAAATTCGCCCGACAGAATAATGGCTGCGCGGTGGTCACCATAGTGATGCGCTTTGTGTTCGGCCAGCAGATGGGCGCGGATCTGTTCGGCCTGATCGTCGTTCATATGCGCTGTTACCTTACGCACCACGCCATCCTCGATCATGCGACGGGCGGAAAAAACCTCGATGGCTTCGGCAATGGTCGGTTCGGAAACAAACGCGCCGCGATTGGGCACCAGATTGATCAGTTTGTCGTGGGCCAATTGTAAAAAGGCGGCACGAATACGCGCCCGGCTGACGCCAAAGGTTTTTGCCAGGTCTTCTTCAATCAGCTTCATGCCCGGTTCCAGGCGGCGATCAAGGATGGCCCCCAGCATTTCCTGATAAATCTGTTCTTCCGGCCGTAATTTTCCGCTGCCAGTGAAGCGTTGGGGCTCGGCGGGGTGGGCCATGGGGCGGGTCTTTCCTGATGGGGCGAGAAGGTGTAATCTTTAGTTTTTACAAAATTGTTGACGATTTGCATAACAAAAAACCGCGACAGGACTGGTTTATTGCCAATAAAGTACAAAAAATACGCAAATTATATAGTTTGATTAAAAAATGCTCATTTAATGCATATAAAATACGCAAGTTCGGGGTGTAAATATCAACCAAAACGACCTCTATCGCCCGGAAATGACGCATTTGCGCGCCATTTTTGATGTGGCACAGCATTTGCTAACAATCAAAACACAAATTGTTGACAATTTTGCATGCAGTATCGGGTGGGCGGATGACGGGTAACGGGGCCATTGAGCTGATCGCTGTCAGTAAATATTACGGCAGTACAATCGCAGTCAAATCGATCAATCTCAAAATTCCGGCTGGCGCTTATTGCTGTCTGATCGGTCCATCGGGCTGCGGCAAGACAACAACGCTTCGCATGATTGCCGGTCACGAGGCGATCAGCGAGGGGGATCTGCTGATCGGGCAGCGCAATGTGACGGAATTGCCACCGGTAAAACGCGGCACGGCAATGATGTTTCAGAACTATGCGCTGTTTCCGCATATGAGCTGTGCTGAAAATGTTGCGTTCGGCCTGCGCATGCAGGGTGTCTCCCCGGCGGAGCGGGCCGACCGCGCCACCGAAATGCTGGCCCGCGTGCATATGGAAAAATATGCGGATCGCAAGCCTGACCAGCTTTCAGGTGGGCAGCAACAACGGATTGCGCTGGCCCGCGCCCTGATCACCCAGCCCGAAGTTTTGCTGCTTGATGAACCTTTGTCGGCCCTGGACCCGTTTTTGCGCGCCCGGATGCGCGATGAATTGCGCCGCCTGCAACAGGATCTCGGCATTACCTTTGTTCATGTCACCCACGCCCAGGACGAAGCCCTGGCCCTGTCGGACATGGTGGTGGTGATGGAGGATGGGGTGATCCGCCAAAAAGGCACGCCAGAAGAAATATTTAACCGGCCCAAATCGCGTTTTATCGCCAATTTTATGGGCGGGCAGAACATTTTCAAGGGCAAGGTTGCCCGGGCCGATGCCACGACCACCCTTGTTGAACGCGGCCCCGACCAGTTTGTGTTGCCGGTCCATGCCGAGGCCAAAACCGGCGAGGACCTGGAATTTACCATTCGCACCGACCTGATTGCTCTGGCGCAGGAAATTCCCGCCGGGGCCGGGCAAAGCCAGATCCCGGTTGAAATCACCACGGTGGAATATCTGGGACTATGGGTGCGGATTGTTGCCACCACGATCGATGGCAAAGACATCACCCTTATGAAGACCGAAAGCGAATTTCGGCGTGCACCTGTGCGCAGGAAGGAAAAGTTTATCGCCTATTGGGAACCCGAACACGCACATGTTCTGGCCTGAAATCAAAAAAACAGCGTTTTATCAGGAGCTTCACATGACGACCGAAAAGACCAAATTGAAGTCCATTCTTCCGGGCAAGGATGTTACCCGTCGCGGTTTCCTTAAGGGGGCCGCTGCTACGGCGGGTGTTGCGATTGGTTCTGGCGCGATTACCGGTTTTCCCACCATTTGGGCGCAGAACATTAAAAATGTGACCTTGCGCCAGTTTGGCACCGGGGTTTCCAACATCAATGCCGTTGCCGACAAGGTAAAAGAAGATCTGGGCTTTACCCTGCAAATGACGGCCCTTGATTCCGATGCGGTGGCCCAGCGTGCGGTGACCCAGCCCAATTCGTTTGATATTGCCGACATTGAATACTGGATTTGTAAAAAGGTTTTCCCGGCCGGCACGTTGCAGCCGATGGACGTTGCCAAGATCAAGAATTACGACAAAATCTCGCCTTTGTTTATTACCGGCAAGCTGACCCCCGATTCCAAAATTGCCCAAGGGACCGCCCCGCACAAGGTTGGCTTTGTTGACGGCCCGGACAGCACCGATTTCGCCAGTGCGCCGACCCAGTGGATGACCCTGATCCCGACGATTTATAATGCCGATACCCTGGGCATTCGCCCCGATCTGATCGGACGTCCGATCAATAGCTGGGCCGAATTGCTGAACCCGGAATTTAAGGGCAAGGCATCGATCCTGAATATTCCCGCCATTGGCATCATGGATGCGGCGATGGTGTCCGAAGCGATGGGTGAAATCACCTATGGCGACAAGGGCAATATGACCCAGGACGAAATCAATAAAACCATTGCCCTGATGATCGAAGCCAAACGGGCCGGGCAGTTCCGCGCGTTCTGGAAAAGCTTTGATGAGTCGGTTAATTTGATGGCGTCGGGCGAAGTTGTGATCCAGTCGATGTGGTCGCCCGCGATTGCTGCTGTTCGGTCCAAAGGCATCGAATGCAAATACCAGCCGCTTAAGGAAGGCTACCGCGCATGGGGCGGTGGTATTGGCCTGGCCAAGCACTTGTCGGGCCTCGAACTTGAAGCGGCCTATGAATATATCAACTGGTATCTGTCGGGCTGGGTTGGGGCGTATCTTAACCGTCAGGGCTATTACAGTGCCGCGCCCGAAACCGCCAAAACCTTCATGTCCGCAGATGAATGGGGATATTGGATGGAAGGCAAAGAAGCCCAGGGCGATGTTATGAGCCCCGAAGGCAAGGTTATGGAAAAGGCCGGTGCCGTGCGTGATGGTGGTTCTTATGAAGACCGCATGGGCCATGTGGCGTGCTGGAATTCTGTTATGGATGAAAACAAGCACATGGTTCGCAAATGGAACGAATTTATCGCGGCCTGATGCGATGAAAATTTGTGCCGGGTCGCCGTTAGGGCGGCCCGGACTTCGCCCATAAAGGCGAGCCTTTTTCACGATTTCTGATTTTGGCGGGATGGCATGTCAGCACCCAATTCCAAACGCGGTTCCTATTTTCTGATCACGCCAATGGCAGTGATCTTTGCCATATTTCTGGTGGTGCCTTTGCTGACCATCGTGGTGGTCAGTTTTTGGAATTATGACGAATACCGCATCCTGCCCGATTTCATTTTTGAAAATTACAGCTATTTGCTCGGCTCCTCTGTGACCTGGCAAATCTATTTAAATACGTTCAAATACGCCGCGCTGACCTGGGCCTTTACCCTGGGCATCGGTTTTACCGTGGCCTATTTTCTGGCCTTTCATGTGCGCAGTTTAACCTGGCAGATCATTTTATTCATGGTGTGCACCATCCCGTTCTGGACCTCAAACATCATCCGCATGATTTCGTGGATTCCGTTTTTGGGGCGCAACGGCTTGCTTAATCAGGCCCTGATGGGAACCGGCATTATTCACGAACCGCTTGAATTTTTGCTGTTTTCCGATTTCGCCGTGGTGCTGGCCGATGTGCATTTATATACGCTGTTCATGGTGGTGCCGATTTTCAATTCGATGATGCGCATTGACCGATCATTGATTGAAGCGGCCCGCGATAGCGGCGCCAGGGACTGGGCCACCTTGCGCCATATCATCGTACCGCTGTCCAAACCGGGTATCGCCATTGGCTCCATCTTTGTCATTACGGTGGTGATGGGCGATTTCATTACCGTACGCTTGATGAGCGGCGGACAAAGTGCCTCGGTTGGATTGCAAATTTCCAATGAAATCGGGATGTTGCAATATCCGGCGGCGGCGGCAAGTGCGGTTGTGTTGCTGATAACCGTTTTGCTGATTGTCACCGCCCTTCTGCGCCTCGTTGATATTCGCAAGGAGCTTTAAAATGGTCAGAACCCGCGAAAAACGGCCCACGGCCTTTTATGTCCTTGCCGCATTTTTTGCCCTGTTTGTGCTGTTTTTATACGGGCCGATGCTGACCATTTTTATTCTGTCCTTTCAGGGCGAAAATGGCGGGCTGACCTTCCCGATGAACGGCTTTTCCTTCCACTGGTTTGTCAACCTGTTTCAGCAACAGGCGGTGGGGGATTTTGGCGGCTCATTCATGCGTTCGCTTAAGCTGGGGCTGATCGTCATGGTGGTGACGGTTGTTGTGTCCTTTATGGCCGGGCTGGCCTTTCGGCGGCGTTTTCGCGGCGATACGTTTGTTTTTTACCTTGCCATTGCCAGTTTGATTGTCCCGTCAATTCTGATTTCGCTGGGCATTGGTCTGTTATTCAATATTTTTCAGATCCAGCCCCACTGGTACAGCTCCGGCCTTGGCGCACATCTGACCTGGACGTTTCCGTTTGGTCTTTTGATCATGTTTGCGGTGTTTAACCGGTTCGATCCCTCGTTTGAGGAAGCGGCCCGCGATTTGGGCGCGTCAAACTGGCAAACCATTCGCCATGTGGTGTTGCCAATGGTGGCACCCAGCCTGATCGGGGTGGCGATGTTTTCATTTACCCTGTCTTATGACGAGTTTGCCCGTACCCTGATGACCGCAGGCGCGCTAAACACCCTGCCTTTGGAAATTTACGGCATGACCACAAATGTCACAACGCCGGTTCTTTATGCGCTGGGCACGTTAACCACCGTGTTTTCCTTTGTTGTCATTGGTTTGGCATTTGGCGCGGTTTTGTTATTACGCCGTCGCAAGGCGATAGGGTGAGGCCGCAAAGATGTCAAAAATAGCCATCATCAACCCCAACATGTCAGTGGGGTTTACCGATAAAATACGCGTGCAGGCCAGCAAGATTGCCTTTCCTCATAACGAAATTCTGGCCTTGAACCCCACCTTTGGCCCTGACAGCATCGAAGGTTATTACGACGAGGCCTTTGCCAGCGTTGGCCTGTTATCGGTTATCCGCGAGATTGATCCCACCGGGATTGATGGCTATGTCGTGGCCTGTTTTGATGATACCGGCGTTGATGCCGCCCGATGTTTGACCGCCGCCCCGGTGATGGGGCTGTGCGAGGGGGCGTTGCGCTTTGCCCAGGCCCTTGCCGGGCGCTATGCGATTGTCACACCGATGGCGGTTTCGGTGCGCCCGCTGGAACATCTGGTGCGTAAATATGGCGCAGACCGCGATTGCGTGGTGCGCGCAGCGGGGGTGCGAACCCTTGATTTTGAAGGATCGCAGGCCGAGATGGCCTATCAGGCCCTGCAAAATGCCGCCCGCAAAAGCCTTGCTAATGATGGTGCCGAAGCAATTGTTCTGGGCTGTGCCGGCATGACCGACATTGCCGATCGATTAAAGGTCGATCTGGGGGTGCCCGTGATTGACGGCGTGCAGGCAGCAATAAAAATGGTCGAGGGCATGGCGGCCTTGAACCTTGCGACCAGCAAACACAGCACATATGCCAATCCTCCGGCCAAATCCTATCACGGGATGTTTGGCGAATTTGCCCCGATTCCAACGGCTGTTTAACGACCTTGTTCCTTTTTGATCTGTGAATGTGATCCGTAAATAGGGACAGGGTGCGGGACATTCGGCCTGCCGTCGGGGCGCTATCGCGATGTGGGCCGCGATGGGGGGGGATATTTCGCCAAATTTGCATCCATACCCAAGTATATACCGGCGGATTGATGTCTGATTGCGTCTGAATTTTTTGCCGCAACTTAAAGTTTTGTTGCCCTGCAAAAGATAGTCCGATGCTTTTGTTGATGTTTCGGGTTTTGCGATGCGGATCACATCGACAGCGTTGTTTCATAACGTTCCTGTCTTGTTTTTCAACGAAAAGAGGGCCACAATCCGCCGCGACCAGGCGGGGGCAGGGTCGCAATATGTGTTTCTTTTCAGGAAATGCTGTTGCGGTGCACTATGGGGGAATAGAGGTTTGTCATGCTGTTGACGGTATATGTGGAAACATTCACATTCCTGGTGCGTTGAACATGCGAAAAACCGGCTTTTCAAGACCTTAAACAGGGCCTAAATCCTTATGGAAATATCGGCATTGCAGGGATAAATCTCTGATTGTGCGATACTGTCACATTGCTGCCCCGTTCATCGTGCAAAAGCCCGCAAGGCATATCAATAAAGGTTCCGGCGTGAAAAAAATGCAAATTTGCCAGCAGGTTGACTCGCAATGTGCCCCGCAAAAAGGCTGTTCTCTATCCCGTTTGGGGATGGTTACGGCATTTGTCATGACAACTCTGTGTTTCGCAGGGCAGCCCGCACTTGCGGCAGGGGCAAAGGCCAAACCGGCGGCGCAAGCTGCGTCCTCACCTGAGGTTGCTCCGGCGGCTGCCGATGTATCCGGGGCATCCGGTACAAACAACCCGGCAGGTGACGGGGCTGTAAAACCGGTTGCCGATGGTACCAAGGCAGCAGATGCGCCAGGTAATGCTGGCAATTCGGCCAGTTCAACGGCCAAGAATGCGCCGGTCGCCGAGCAGGCACAGTCAAAAGATGACAGTGGCGATGGCAGTGACAATGCTGTTCCTGATAATAATGGTGCGAATGCCGCGCCAGGGGCTGGTGATGCAGCGGTGCCGGTTGATGATGCCGCCAAAGGCGCACAGGCCGATGAAAACACAGCAAAAACCCCTGATGGTTCACAGGTGGCACCTGTCGAAAATGTGCAACCTGCCAATGGTGAAACGGGCGATGCTGTCGCGACACAGGTTGAGCCACAACCGCCTTTCAGCCCGGAACTGGTGATTGACCGCGCCCGCGAACTGGCAAAAAAGCCGTTTGAAGATCCGCGCCGTGAATTGCCCGCCGCGCTGGCCGATCTTGATGCTGCACAATATGCCAAGATAAAATTCAAGAAAGATCAGGCGTTCTTAAAAGATTCTGCCACCGGCTTTTCAATGGAACTGTATCATCCGGGCTATATGTATGACGTACCGGTCGGGATCAACCTGGTTAAGGATGGCAAGGTTAATCCGGTCCCTTATTCGTCCAGTCTGTTTGATTTTGCCAGTACCGGCCTTTCAGACAACAATGTCGGCGCGCAGGGTTATGCCGGGTTTCGCCTTAAATACCCGCTCGACTCGGTAAAAAGTAATGAAGAACTGGCTTCGTTTCTAGGGGCCAGTTATTTTCGTGTCATGGGGCGCGATCAGGTGCGCGGGCCGCTTGCCCGAGCCCTTGCCGTTGATCTTGCAGGTCCGTCGGGCGAGGAATTTCCGGTATTTCGCGAATTCTGGGTCGAACAGCCGACCGACCCGTGGGGCACGGTTACCGTTTTTGCCCTGCTAGATAGTGCGCGGGTTACCGGTGCGTACCAGTTTGATATTTCCCCGGGGGAACGCACGGTTGCCTCGGTCAAGGCGACCCTGTTTTTCCGCGATCAGATTCAAAAACTTGGCATTGCGCCGCTCAGCAGCATGTTCTTGTTTGGCGAGCAAAAACGCCGCCATTTTGATGATTATCGTAACGAAGTGCATAACAGTGACGGCCTGTTGATCCATAATGGCCAGGGCGAATGGCTGTGGCGCCCGCTTGATAATCCCAAAAACCTGCAGATCAGTTCGTTTCTTGATCAAAACCCGCGTGGTTTTGGCTTGATGCAGCGAGATCGCAATTTTGATCATTATCAGGATGCCAGCGCGCATTTTGAAAAACGTCCCGGCTACTGGATTACGCCCAAAGGCGATTGGGGCAAGGGCCATGTTGAACTGGTCGAAATTCCCTCGCCCGATGAAACCAACGAAAATATCGTTGCCTTCTGGGTGCCCGATGCCAAACCAAAAGCCGGTGACGAACTGGAAATTTCCTATGATCTGACCGCCATGAGCGACGGCCGTGAATTGCATGGTATGGCGCGGGCGCTTGATACCCGTATTGCCCCGGTGCCGGGCGGGGACGAAGATAATGGCGGTCTTCATCGCTTTATGTTGAATTTCCGGGGGGGTGACCTGGATTATTACATGGGTGATATTGCGAATTTGCAGGCCGATGTCAGTGCATCAAACGCCAGTGTAAGTAATATCCGCGTGGTCGAGGACAAGGAAAATGGCGGTGTGCGGATCATGTTTGATCTGGCTGGAACCGGCGAAACGCCGACCTCGAATTTGCGGGCTTTCCTGCATTACAAGGACCGTGTCGTTAGTGAAACCTGGACCATGCCGTGGGCATTTTAAAAGTGCCGTGCGCCTCACAGGTTCTTTTTCTTTGCCCGTGTGATTTCAAAACAGCCCTTTTCGCTCAGGAACAAAATTGATGACTGACAGCCCGGCGATGCCTCGCACATCTGATGAACTTGATCCGGCTGTCAAGCTGGCCGGGCCATCCTCGGTTGTGCGGCGTTTGTTTTTGTTTGGCGCGTCACTGGTCACCACGTTTTATGCCGCGTGGTTGATGCTCGATGTTTTGGGTGCTGATCAGTTAACGGCGATGGAAATGGTGGTGGTGACGTTTTTCACCATCAACTTTGCCTGGATTTCACTGTCGTTTTATACCGGTGTGGTTGGCATTTTTTTGCGCGCCTTTAGCATCGATGCGATTACGCTCCGCCCGATGAAACCGATCAATCGCAAGGGCAAGCTGAAATCGAAAAACGTTGTTGTTATTCCGGTTTATAACGAAAATCCGGAACGGGTTTTTGCCGGTTTGCGTGCCAGCTATGAAAGCCTGGCTGCAACGGGTGAAATTGATGCGTTTGATTTTTTTGTGCTGTCTGACACCCGCGATCCCGATATCTGGATTGCCGAGGAAATGGCATGGTCGCGCACCTGTGCCGAGCTCAACGCGCGCGGCAAGATTTTCTTTCGTCGCCGGTCGGAAAACACCGAACGCAAATCGGGTAATCTGAAGGAGTTTTGCGAAACCTATGCGTCGAACTATGATCATATGATTGTGTTTGATGCCGATAGTGTGATGTCGGGCGAGGCCATGGTGAATATGGCCTATCTGATGGAAAACAACCCCGATTCCGGCATTATTCAAAGTCCGCCGCAGCCAACGGGCCGTTCCACCCTGTTTGCCCGTATTTTGCAGTTCATTTCGCGGGTTCATGGCCCGACCATGTCGGCGGGGCTGGCATTCTGGTGTATGGGCAGTTCCAATTATTGGGGCCATAACGCCATTATCCGGGTGCAGGCCTTTATCGATTGTTGCGGTTTGCCGGTTTTGTCGGGCAAACCCCCGATGGGCGGGCATATTTTAAGCCACGATTTTGTCGAAGCCGCCTTTATGCGCAAGGCAGGCTGGCGGGTTTGGCTGATCCCGCAGCTGGAAGGCAGTTGGGAAGAATTACCGCCGAACCTGATTGACTTTGCTGTGCGCGACCGGCGCTGGTGCCAGGGCAATATGCAACATGCGCGGCTTATTTTCGCGCCGGGCTTTTTGCCGCTGTCGCGCCTTCATTTCTTTATGGGCGTGATGAGCTTTCTGTCATCGCCGCTGTGGTTTTTGCTGCTGTTAAGCTCGACCATTGCCACCCTGCAAAACTCGCGTCTGACCTATAGCTTTTTCCCTGGTCAGTTCACCATGTTTCCGCAATGGCCGGTGGACCGGTCAATGGAAATGGTGGTGTTGCTGGTTTTCACCATTGGCATGTTGATTGTGCCCAAGGTGATTTCGGTGTTGATGGTGTTTTTGGGCCGGGACCGGCGCAAATATGGCGGTGCGGCTGTGTTGCTCAGCGGTTTTTTGGAAATGATCTATTCCGCCCTTCAGGCGCCGATCATGATGACCATGCATACGCGGTTTGTGTTTTCAATTTTAACGGGCAACCAGGTTGGCTGGGATGCGCAGGAACGTGATGATACCGGTGTGCCCTTTATGGCGGCTGTCCGAACCCATATCGGCATTATCATTACCGGTCTGGTGTGGGGGGCGATTGCGCTTTACGTCGATAGTGCCTTTTTCTGGTGGTTAACGCCGATTTTGGCCGGGCTGGTTTTGTCGCCGTGGTTAACGCACTGGTCGAGTCTTTTGTGGCTGGGCCAAAAGGCCCGCAAGTTTAAACTGTTTTTGACACCGGAAGAAACCGCAACCCCCGAAGAACTGGCGTGTCTTTACCGGTTGACCGAGGCCCGCCCGGGCGATGATGTGCGCGATGGTTTGTTGCAGCTGATCGAGGATCCCTATGCCAATGCCTTGCATAGTGCGTTGTTACCAGCCCGTAAACCGGACCGTCGCACCCAGATCGAAGTCGGCATTATTTATGAAAAACTCGCCCGGCTGGGGGTTGAATCCCTGACCAGGGAAGAAAAGCTCAAGATCCTGTCATGGCCGGTTAAGCCGTTAGATCAGATAATGGCCGGGCAGCACCTGACCGGGACAGAAAGCCCTGAAAAAACTTCGACTTAGCTAGTAAAAAATACACGCATAATTGGTATGGCCCCATGTGGGCGCCGCATGGCCCGTGCCACAAAAACGTCTAAGTTTCGGCACAGATTCATACTATATTAAGGTCATTGTGAAGCTTGGCGACAACAATAAACGTTGCAGTTAACGCGCACATAACCCGAACTGGGAATGCATTATGGTTGAAATGAGTAACGTGGAAATTTCAAAGTTGAGCCTGGCCAACGAACCCGCAGCAATGTCGCGATTGTTAAATGAAACCGCACGCGCGTGGGCCCGCTCCTTTGGTGTGCGCAGCGAGATTGCCGAAGATCGTCTTGCAAACGAACTTCGCGCTGCCCTGCGTGACGACATGGTCAGTGCGGTTGCCAAGGGCAACTTGCAAGACATGCTTGATGAAGCCGCCCATAGCGCCATTGCAACCTGGCTTTCCCATGTGACGGGCGAAGAAGCAACCCATGGTGCGAACAAGTTTGCCATGTTGCGCTGTGCCTTTTTGTCGGCCAACCGTGACAAAGGCTGGTGTGACCGTTTCCTGGACCGGGCGCAGAACTGCCACGATTTGAACATGGCCTTGCAGACACAGATGATGTTGCCAACCCCGGCACGCCAGGACCGTGTTATGCCGCGCCAGACGTTGGAAGCGCGCGCGTCGTAACGCCTGCCCCTATTCCGTTTCGCCGGTTCCGTTATGCCCGGTTGACCAAAGGATGCCGCCCGGTGCCAATGCCCGGCGGCAATTTTTGTTTCGGGCCAGGTTCCTGTTCAATCATAAATATGACAGGGGATGGACGGGGGGAAAAAAAGAACCCGCCCGGTAGGGGGCGGGTCGAGTTTGCGGGCGAATGGGGCCGCCCCGTCATTGGTTTGGCCCCGATAGAGGCATCAGGGCCAGGGCCCCGATACCGACGAATGGTATGACTTTCAAACTGGCTAAAACGAACGGATTGCTTTGTATGGCGGCGGCTTTGTACTGGTATCGTGCCGCGTCATTGCACCGTCAGTTTTTGTAATTTGCGCCAATAATTTTCAGCAACCCGGCGACATGCGGGTCGTTGGCGCCGTTTTTATCGGCCTCGTAAAAGAAATCAGGATAGGGTTCTTTGCCCGGTGTCAGGTTATAGGGTTCAAAATCTTTGATCCCAATGGCTTGCAGCACACATTCATCGGTGAAAAAGCCTGCGCTAACCTGCCGGGCCGGGCTGGTTAAAATGGCATGGGCGGCATCGGCCAGAATTTTTGGTTTGCGCGCGCGGCCTGCTTCAAGCCCGGGGATCATATTTAACGCCGCCGTTTCAATCACCGTGACCGGCCACAGGGAATTGACCCCGACGCCCTCGTCGGCGAACTCGGCGGCGAGGCCAAAGGTCGCCAGGCTCATGCCATATTTGGATAGGGTATAAGCCGGATGGTTGGCAAACCAGTGTGGGCTCATATTTGGCGGCGGCGACATGGTTAAAATATGCGGGTTATCTGATTTTAGAAGATGCGGCAGGCAGGCCTGTGCGCAGGCGAATGTTGCGCGTGTATTGACCTGCGCCATCAAATCATAGCGCTTCATCGGGGTTTGCAAGGTCGGGGTCAGGTTAATTGCGCTGGCATTGTTGATTAGAATATCGATGCCGCCAAATTTATCGACGGTTTTGGCAACGGCAGCGGCAATCTGGTCTTCGTCACGAATATCGGTTTTCAGGGGCAGGGCCTTGCCACCGGCTTCTTCTATTTCTTTTGCCACGCTGTAAATGGTGCCGGGCAGTTTTGGGTGCGGTTCGTCGGTTTTGGCGATAACCGCAATATTTGCCCCGTCGCGGGCGGCGCGCAGGGCAATTTCACGGCCAATGCCGCGTGATGCCCCGGTGATGAAAAGGGTTTTACCTTTAAGATTGGCCATGTTGATTCCCCGAATAACTGTTGTGTTTCATCGCGCCAAGGCTGGTTTTGTGTGCCTTTGGCTGCGTGCCTGTTTTATTTGCCGTTAAAGGCCGGTTTGCGTTTTTCAACAAAGGCGGTAACGCCTTCGCGGAAATCATCGCTGATGGCACAATCGGCAAAGGATTGTGCTTCGGCGGCCAGTTGGGCGGGTAAATCCCGGTCGGGGGCACTGTTGAGCAAGGCTTTGGTGCGTGCCAGTGCCCCGCGTGGGCCTGCTGCCAGCCGTTTGGCGAGTTTGGCCGTGGCCCCATCGAGCGCGTCATTATGCACAACCTGATTGATCAGGCCAAGGTTGCGGGCTTCTTCGGCATCAAACCGGTCGCCCAGAAAGGCAATTTCCTTGGCTTTTTTCATGCCGACAAGGCGCACCAGCGAATGGGTGGACCCGCCATCGGGTGACGTGCCGATATGGCAATAGGCCAAAGTGAAAACGGTTTCACTGCTGGCAATGGCCATGTCACAGGCATTCATCAGGCTGATGCCAAAACCGGCAACCGCGCCGTTGACCCGCGCAATTACAGGCCGGGGCAGATCGGTAAGGCGGGTAATGATCAGGTGAACCTTGTCGATCATGGCGGCAATTTGCGGGCGGGCCTCGTTTGCGGGGATTTGCCCTAACTGATAAAAAAACTTCACATCGCCTCCGGCCATAAAGGTGCCGCCGGCACCGGTAATGACAATGGCACCGATATTTTCTATTTCGATATCGATTTGGTCCAGTGCACTCAACAGCCCTGCCACCATGGCGCTATCAAGTGCGTTCATGCGTTCAGGTCGGTTCAGGGTGAGGGTGGCAACATCGTTTTCAATGTTCAGGGTGACGGCATCTTGCGATGTCATATGGTTTCCTCCCCGCTTTTGCGGTTTTCCGGGCTTTGGCTTTTTGCCGTAACGTTCTGCCTTCTTTGGGCATTTGGGATATGGAGCTATGTGGTGCGGGCCGGTTAAAGGAAACATGCTTTAAATTGCGCCCAGCCGTTGTTCAATGGCTTTTTCAATGTCGGGCCAGCCACTTAGCCAGTCCGGCACATCGGGTGATGGGTCGAGCATGCCCAGTTCGGTACAGATATGGGACGGATTTACGACCCCCTTGCGCCCGACAAACACCGCCTTCACCACAGCCAGTGCCAGTGTTTTACCATCGGCCACAAAGCGCTGTTCCAGATAAAACCCCTGTTCATCCCAATAAAGGGCCTGGGTTTCGAGGTGAAAGTGCTGAAACGGTTTGATCGCGCGTTTGAACCGCATGGTCGATACCGAAACGACCGGCTGCCATTTGTGTTTTAACACCAGCCGGAAAATACCGGTGCGCAGGATCAATTCGGTGCGCCCCAGATCCATCAGGGCAAAATAACGCGAATTGGTCATGTGCATATTGATATCAAGATCCGTCGGCCAGGTCCGAAAACCCAGCGCCGACGGGTCCATCGGGTGCATGGCGGGCCGCAACCATCCCAAAAACAAAATGCGGATCAAGCGAAAGATCAAATTCATCGAATGCCCTGAATTTTCCCGCTTGCTTGCGGTTTTAAAAGATAGTTGCGAACTCGAAATAATTTAGAAGGCGTCTTCGTCCATCGCCATCATGGTTTTGGAACCAGCCATGATCGCAGAAAAAAGCGCGCCTGATTGCGGCAGGATGCGTTCCATATAAAACCGGGCTGTGATCAGCTTTGCCTTATAGAAACCATCGCTGTCTTCATCTTGTTTTTGCAGTGAAATTTCGGCCATGCGCGCCCACATGAAACCAACGGCGACCAGGCCGAACAACCGCAGATAGTCGGTCGCGGCGGCCCCGGCTTCGTCGGGGTTTTTCATGCCGCGCTGGGCAATTTCGGCGGTGGCCTGTTGCAGGCGCATAAAGGCTTTTGCCAGTGGTTGCACAAAATCGCCCAAGCCCTCGTCGCTGACATGGGCTTCGATATATTCCTGCACCGGGTGGAAGAACCGGCGCAAATACCGCCCGGCCTTGGCCCCCATTTTACGCCCGACAAGGTCCAGCGCCTGAATGCCGTTCGTACCTTCGTAAATCTGGGCGATACGGGCATCGCGCACATATTGTTCCATGCCCCATTCGCGAATATAGCCATGCCCGCCAAATACCTGCATGCCGATATTGGCGGTTTCAAACCCCCAATCGGTAAACAGGGCTTTGACAATCGGCGTCATCAATTGCACAAATTCGTCGGCTTCTTCGCGGGTTTGGGCATTTTCGTGATGTTTCATGGTGTCAAGCGCGCGTGCCACCCAAATGCCCATCGCGCGCGACCCTTCATTATAGGCCCGCTGGGTTAGCAACATGCGCCGCACATCGGGATGCACCAGCAGGCTGTCGGCCTCTTTGTTGGGGGATTTGGGGCCGGTCAATGCCCGGCCCTGCAAGCGATCACGGGCATAGGCGGCAGCCCCCTGATAGGCGGCTTCGCCCAGCCCAAGGCCCTGAATACCAACCGAAAGCCGTTCCTGGTTCATCATGGTAAACATGGCGGGCATGCCCTGGTGCGGTTCCCCCACCAGCCAGCCAACGGCATTGTCAAAGTTCATCACACAGGTCGAAGATGCCTTGATGCCCATTTTATGTTCGATCGAACCGCATTTAACGCTGTTGCGATCGCCAAGGGTGCCATCATCCTTGATCATGAATTTCGGCACCACAAACAGGCTGATGCCTTTGGTGCCCTTGGGCGCGTTGGGCAGTTTGGCCAGCACCAGATGAATGATATTTTCGGTCAGGTCATGTTCACCCGCAGAGATGAAAATTTTGGTACCGCTAATGGCATAGCTGCCATCATCGCGCGGTTCGGCCTTGCTGCGGATAATACCCAGATCGGTGCCGCAATGTGGTTCGGTCAGGCACATGGTGCCAGACCATGTTCCTGCCACCATTTGGGGCAGGTATCTGTCTTTTAATTCGTTCGATGCATGGCTGTGCAGGGCGGCATAGGCACCATAGGACAGGCCGGGATACATGCCAAAGGAAAGGTTGGTCGAACAGATCATTTCCTCGACCAGGGCATTCAGGGTTTTGGGCGCGCCCTGTCCGCCATAGGCCGGGTCGCAGGCAATGCCGGTCCATCCGCCTTCGGCAAAAGTTTGATAGGCTTCCTTAAAACCTTTCGGTGTCGTAACAACACCGTCATTCCAGGTGCAGCCTTCTTCATCCCCACTTCGATTGATGGGATAAAGGACTTCTTGGCAAACCTTGGCCGCTTCTTCCAATACGGCATCAACCACATCGGGGGTGAAATCCTCGCAACCGGGAAGCTGGTTGATGTCGTTGAAATCAAACAGTTCGGTCAGGACGAAACGCATATCGCGCAGGGGTGCTTTAAATTCAGCCATTTTTCTGTCCTTTAATTCCGTAGCGGTTTGCCGGTCAGCAGCATGGTTTCAATGCGCGCCAGCGTGCCGGGGTTACGGGCCAGACGCATAAAGCTGTCACGTTCAAGTTCCAGCATGTCGTCCTCGGAAAGTTCGGTGGTGACATCGGTGTCGCCACCAGTCAGAACCGTTGCCAGTTCACCGGCGACCACGCGGTCATAATCGGTGGCTTTGCCCAAACGGTAAAAACCATCAACCGCCATTTCAAAGCCAACACGGGCACTTTCACCGGGCAGGCGATACACCATTTCTTCGGGCGGTTGGTATCCGTCCACCATGGCAAGGGCGCGCTTCTTGGCATCAAACAGCAAACGGTTGCGGTTCATGGTGATGCCGTCATCGGGGCGCAGGAACAGGCTTTCCTTGGCTTCATAGGCCGATTTGGCAACGGTGGCGACGCTGATAATTTCAAATGCCTTGGCACTGGCGGCCATGGGGCCCTTGGGGAATTTGGGGTTTTCGGCCCAGCGGCGGATCATTTCCTTGCAGCCGCCCCAGGCAGGCACCAGCCCGACGCCGGTTTCAACCAGCCCGATATAGGTTTCGCCGTGCGCCTGAACGGCGTCGGAATGCAGCACAATTTCGCACCCGCCGCCCAGTGCCAGCCCGCTGGGGGCTGCCACAACCGGGAAGGGCGCATATTTTAGCGCCTTGTAGGTTGTTTGTCCGGTTTCAACCAGGTTTTCAATTTCCGGCCAAACGGCAATATTGGCGGCAAACAAAGCCAGACCCAGATTGGCCCCGGCAGAAAAATTGCTGCCTTCGTTGTAAATGACCAGTGCCTTGTATTGCTTTTTCACCGTGCGAATGGCGGATTTGATGATCGCCATCACGTCGGCATCAAGGGCATTCATTTTGGTGTGGAATTCAAGGCAAACCACGCCATCGCCAATATCCCACAGCGATGCCGACCGGTTGCCAAGAATACGATCCGATTTGCGTTTGATATCTTCAAGCAGCAACACGCCCTCGGGGCGGGTGATGGCCTGATAGCTGCCATCGAATGCCAGATAATGCAGGCTGCCGTCTTCGATTTTGTAAAAACTTTTGCCAGCTGCCTGTTCAAGAAGCGGCGGCACATCAATGCCGTCTTCTTTGAGCATGGCAATCAGGGCATCAACGCCAATTTCATCGATCAGTTCAAACGGCCCGGTTTTCCAGTTATAGCCCAGCTTCATTGCCTCATCGATATCGACAATGTTGTTGGCGGCTTCCTTTGCAATAAAGGCAGCATAGGCGAGGGTCCTGGTCATAACGGCGCGGCCATATTGCCCGCCCTTATCCGGGTTTTGCATCAGGATACGCGGGTCTTTGCCTGCGGCTTTTACACTGTCAAGCCGGGCCTTTTCCGATTTGGCAAATTCGCCGGTTTGCAGATTGACCGATTCTTTGACCTTGCCGCCGTTTTCGCGGTTCAGGCGGTAAAACCCGCCTTTACCCTTGCGGCCGGTATAGCCATCGGCAATCAGCTTTGAAACCAGGTCGGATTCGCGGTAAATGGCATGAAACGGGTCCGATTTGGGCAAAGCCCCCGCCATGCTTGATTGCACATGCGGCATCAAATCCAGCCCGACCAGATCCATCAGGCCGAAAACACCGGTTTTGGGAATGCCAAACGGGCGGCCAATCACGCTGTCGGCTTCTTCAACGCTCAGTTTGCGGTCCATGGCCTCGACCATGGCGGCCTGAATCCAGTAAACGCCCAGCCGGTTGGCAATGAAACCGGGTTTGTCGTGGCACACCACACAGGTTTTACCCAGTTTTTGATCGGCAAAGGCGGCAACCAGTTCCACGACACCGTCATTGGTGGCAGCACTGGTGACCAGTTCCAACAGGCGCATATAGCGCGGCGGATTGAAAAAGTGGGTGATGATAAAATCACCCGCAAAGGCGTCGGGCATGCCTTCGATCAAGGTGGCAAGCGGAATGGTCGATGTGTTCGACGATATAACCGAACCGGCTTTGCGCACGTCATCAATCTTGCGATAGAGGTTTTGTTTGATATCGAGGCGTTCAATCACGGCCTCGACGATCCAGTCGCAAGTGCCGAGTTTTGCCATATCGTCTTCGATATTGCCGCATGTGATAAGATTGGCGGCCTTTTTGTTCATGAACGGGGCCGGGTCGGTTTTTAACATTTTTGCCACCGCACCCTCGGCCACCGCATTGCGGTTTTTGGCCCCTTCCGGCACGATATCAAGCAGTAAAACCGGCGTTCCCGAATTGGCGATATGGGCGGCGATTGATGCGCCCATAACACCGGCGCCAATAACGGCGACCTGTTTAATTTCAGCCATTATAGTGCCTCCAGAACCGTCGCGATTCCCTGTCCGCCGCCAATGCATTGCGATGCCAGGGCGTATTTTGCCCCTTCGCGTTGCATCAGGGTTGCGGCCTTGCCAACAATGCGGGCACCTGTCGCCCCTAACGGATGACCAAGGGCAATGGCCCCGCCATCGATATTGACGGTTTTCGGGTCCAGCCCCAGTTCGGAAATGGAGGCCATTGCCTGCGATGAAAAGGCTTCGTTCAGTTCAACAACACCCAGATCAGCCGCCGTAATGCCGGCGCGTTTCAGGGCCTTTTTGCTGGCTCCGACCGGGCCAATGCCCATGATTTCGGGCAGGCATCCGTCAATCGCCACCGATTTGATCCGTGCGATCGGGGTTAAGCCATTGGCCTTGGCAAATTCTTCAGAGCAAACCAGAACCGCAGATGCGCCGTCTGTTAAAGGCGAGGAGGTTCCTGCGGTAACAACACCATCGGCACGGAAAGCCGGTTTTAAATCGGCCAGGCCTTCGGCGGTGGTTTCACCACGAATACAACCATCCTGGTCAACAATGCCATCAGGCGTGGTGATCGGAATGATTTCGTCGCCAAATTTACCTGCCTTTTGCGCGGCTGCCGCCCGTTTGTGGCTTTCAACGGCAAAGGCTTCCTGATCGGCACGCGACAGGTTCCATTTTTTTGCAACATTTTCGGCGGTATCGCCCATGCCGATATAGGCCTCGGGCATTTCTTTATACAGGGCCGGGTTGGGCATCGGGTTAAAGCCCATCATCGGCACCCGGGTCATGCTTTCGATACCGGCACAAATAAAGGCATCACCTGCGCCAATGGCAATGGCACCCGCCGCCTGATGGATGGCTTGCATCGAGGACCCGCAGAAGCGGTTGACCGTGACCCCGCCCACCGAGCGCGGCAACCCGGCCAGAAACGTAATCAGTCGGGCCACGTTTAACCCTTGTTCCCCTTCGGGAAAGGCGCAGCCCAAAACAAGGTCTTCGATGGCATTGGGATCAATACCGGATCGCGCCACCAGCGCCTTGACGACCTGGGCGGCCAGATCATCGGGGCGTACCTTTGCCAGCGCACCTTTGCGCGCCGGGGTGAAAGGGGATCGGGCATAGCCGACGATTACAGCATTGGTCATAGCGGGTCTTCCTTCCTGAGCTTTTTTGCGATGCCGGCGCGGTTTTATTCCGTATCCGGATCGAGTCCTTTTTCTTTAAGCGCATCAATCGATTGTTGTTCGATATCGCGCAATTCATCGAGTGTGACATCCAGCGCCTGGCGCTGTTCGGTCAATTCCGTCATTCGTTTACGTACCCGGCCCAGCAACATCCTGATTTGCCCGGCCTGGGTTGGGTCTGCGCCATAAAGATCCAGATAATCTGCAATCTCGCTCAGGCTGAAACCCAGTCGCTTGCCCCGCAAAATGATCAGCATTCTGGCCCGGTCTGATCTTGTATAGACCCGGGTGCTGCCTGCACGCTGCGGGGAAACCAGCCCTTTTTGCTCGTAAAACCGAATGGTTCGCGGGGTGATGCCCAAATCTTTTGCCAGTTCGGGAACGGTATAGATCCGGCTGTCGATATCCGTCATGTTCTGACCTTATTGGTACATTATTTTATCTTTACGTCAACAAGTTTACGTTAACGTCATTTTGATTTTTCTTTTCTGTCATCCCGTCATCATAAACGCGATATCAGGGATGACGGATGGCCTTTTGGCGTTCTTCGTCGATCAGTTCTTTTTTCGACAGTTTCCCGACCATGGTTTTGGGCAGTTCGTCGCGCAGTTCAATCTCGCGGGGCATTTCAATGCGTGAAATTTTATCTTCTAAAAACAGGCGCAGGGTCTCAGGCGTGACGGTTCGGGGATTGGCATCATCCTTTAACCGTACAAAAGCCTTGGGGGCTTGCCCACGATAGGAATCAGGAACACCGATAACGGTGACTTCGGCAATATCGGGATGCAAATACAGGGCTTCTTCAATGGCACGCGGATAAACATTATATCCGCCGCACATCATGACATCCTTAAGGCGATCCACTAAAAACAGGTAACCTTCCTGGTCGCGATAGCCAACATCTCCCGTGGCCAGCCAGCCATCTTTCAGGCAGGCAGCCGTTTCTTCGGGGTTTTGCCAGTATCCGGTCATAACCTGTGGCCCTGAAACAAACAATTCACCCTTTTCATTATCGGCCAAAACGCGGGTTTTGTCATCTAATGACCGTATTTCGACCTCGGTTCCCGGCATGGGAATGCCAATCGAGCCTTCTTTGTTGGTGCCCAATATCGGGTTGCAGGTGCAAACCGGGCTGGCTTCTGACAGGCCATATCCTTCGACCAGTTTGGCACCGGTCAGGTCTTCGAACTGGTGTTTGACTTCAACAGGCAGGGGGGCACCACCCGAGATGCAGCAGCGCACAGATGAAAGGTCGTATTTTACCGTTTCGTGGGAATTGTTGATCGCGGTGTAAATGGTTGGCACACCGGGAAAGATGGTTACTTTTTTACGGTCCAGCGCCTTTAACAGGGCCTCAAGTTCAAACCGGGGTTGCAAGACCATCTCGGCGCCAAGATTGACCGATGTATTAAGGGCGACCGTCATGGCAAAGACATGGAAAAACGGTAACACGCACAGGGTTACTTCCTGTCCGGGGCGGGCATTGGGCATCCAGCGGCTGAGCTGTTCGATATTGGCGCTAAGATTGGCATGGGTCAGCATCGCCCCTTTGGGGCGGCCCGTGGTGCCGCCGGTATATTGCAAAACCGCCAGATCATCGGGTGTGGTGTCGCAGGTTTTTTGCAAAGGCGGGCAATTGGCAAGGCGCGAATAGGGAATATTGCGCAAATCATGGGGCACATCGGCCAGCTCGCTGCGCTTGAACAGCGAAAACAGAACGCTTTTGACGGCGGGTAAAATGTCGCTCATTTCGCAAACGACAATGCGGCGCAGGCTGGTTTCATCAAGGCAGGCCGCGACTTTGGGGTAAATCTGTTTCAGGTTCAGGGTGACCATGATCCGCACACCGGAATCAGTGATCTGAAAGGCGATTTCGCGTTTGGCATATAGCGGATTAAAATTGACAACCACGCCGCCACACTTCAATACGGCATAGTAACAAACCACGTAATACGGGGTGTTGGGCAGGCAAAGCCCGACCTTGTCCCCTTTGCGCACGCCAAGCTGATGAAAACCCTCGGCGACCTTGTCGATCTGATCGGCAATTTCCTGATAGTCGTAAATGCGACCGAGAAAATCGATGCAGGGCCGATTGCCATGCAGCCGGGCGCTTTCATCAAAAATGTCATGGACCCGGCGCGGTTTAAGCGGCGTTGTCATATCGACACCCGGCGCGGCAGAGGCGGTTTGGTGAACGTTCATTTGGATCATCTGCGTTAACTCCATTACGTTAACGTCACTTTCGGGGCGAGGAAAATCCGGTACGGCGCAATCTTTCAGGAAACGACCGTACCGGTATATATAGGATCAGAACTGGAACTTCGCTTGCAGGGCGATGATGTCGACTTTGGATTCGTAATCGCCAGAAAATGTATTGTTGGAATCGTCGCGCAGGCTGACATGGGCTTCTTTGGCAAAAATATGCGTATAGCCCAAGCTGATATTAGACCAGTCATTGACCTTGTAAGTGGTGCCAAGGGAAACCCAATAGCGGTTTGAGTCCGGCAAGCGCACGGCGCGATGTGCGGTTTTGACAGGGGTCTGATCATAAGCGACGCCGCCGGTGAAAGCCCAGTTTTCATCATATTGATAGCGGGCACCGAGGCTGCCAAACCAGGCACTGCCCCAGTTATAATATTCGGAGGTGGAGTTACGAGGGGTGCCAATGTTTGTGATGTTGCCGCTGTAATTGAATGTCAGGTTTGTAAGGGATGTCCAGTTTGTCCATTGGGCATCGGCCATGACCGTCCATTTTTCGCCAATATCCTGGGCAATACCGAATGTGACAAATTCAGGGGTTGTTACTTCGGCAGTGGCAGTCCGGTCGTTATAGGCCGCAGCTGATCCGAATTTGATGTCACCCTTCAGATGGTGGGTCACTTCGGATGTATAGCTGGCACCTAAGCGGGTTCCCGGGGTAATTTCCCAGTTCATCCCGGCGGACCAGCCGAGTGCTAAGTCATCACCCGTCACATCCGAGGCGGCTTCGGTGCCAGCACCTGTTATCACTGCTTTTGACAGGCGTGCATCCATATATTGAATTTGCAGGCCCGCGCCAAGGGCAAGACCGTTATCAAACCGATAGGCGAATGCCGGTTTGACGTTGGTGGTTTTGATAGACGAGGTTGTCCCAAAAAAACGACCCGCAAAATTATCGTCGTAGTCGGTGACCAATCCCCAGGGGGAGGTCAGGGAAATGCCCATATTAAGGTTATCGGTCAGTTTCCATACAGCGTGAGCATTGGGCACAAACGCATCTTGTGCCATGTCACCATAGTCGGGCCGCGAAACGTTTTGTCCAAAATTGGTGGTTGCCTTGGCATTTTTCAGTGTTGATTTTGGCATGATCATCGAACCGCCAACACTATAGGTGCTGTGGTCAAACTGGCCGATATTGGCAGGGTTGTAAAAAATGGTCGAGGCATCGATCGATGAGGTCGACATACCTGCAAACGATGACCCTTGCAGGGTGCCGCTTACTTCGCGCAATTGATAGCCCGATGCATGTGCTGTGGTGGTTGCAATGGCAAGGGAACCGAGCAAAGCGGTGCCCGAAACAGCCGCGCAAAGGCAGGCTTTGTTTAACGTCTTTGTCATTTGTTTCTCCCTAGAAACGATTTTGGTGCTGTTGCGCTTTTTGCGCCCGCATTTTTATTGGTCAGGCTTTATGGGGCATCGACCCTGATAAAATCGATGTCATAGCCTTTTTTCTTAAAGCTGGTTTTCAGCAATTTTCCGTCTTTGCCATACCAAAGGTCACGGGTGATATCCCCACTCATTACATAGTGGGTTGCGGGGATATTCCGGTCATTGAGGGTCAGGCTGGTATCGACGGTTTTTGCGACGGACACCGCATAGGGTGCCGCGTCGATCACACTGTAGAGGCTTGTTTTGGCTGTAATATCTTCGCGCCACAGTGTCAGGGGCCAGGCCGCATTGCATTCTTCACGGCGCGGAACACCCTTGCCGGCGACTTCGTAACAATCGCCTTCATATTCCGCCAGCCACGCATAAGGGGTTCCATCATCGTCGGTTTCGGCTTTGACCGATACCAGATGGTCGTTCTTCCACGTTTCTGTACGGTCATGATGATAGTGGAATTGTAAAAACAGCACCCGAACCGAGGTTTCCGTGGTGATATGGGCGATCTGGCCATCGGCCGTATCGCTCAGCACCACTTTTTCAAAACCAATCGGGTCGCCATCCTTGAACACCTTGTAGTTCAAGGTTTCATCGGCTTTGGCACCGTGCAGCCCGGTGTAGAATATAGCGAAAATTGCGCAAGCGGTTGCGACACCGCCCAATAAGATACGTGACATAAGAGTTCCCCAACCCCGACCGTAAAAACAGAAAAATCGTCAGTTCAGCATCGAAGACAGCTTGGCTGCGATTCCCATCGATCCCTTTACCTTCAGCTTGCCCATTGTGAAGGCCAGCATCGGATCGAGTTTTCCGGTAATCAGTTTTTGCAGATTGGCTTGGGAAATTTTCAAGATGCAGTCGGCATCTGAAACATCATCGTCGCTGATTTCCGGGCTCGGCCCGGTGGCATCAACAACAATGCTGCCATCATCACCACAATCAAAGGCGATAACGGCGTTCAGGCCCCGCAATTGCGGTAACCTGGCTTCGACGGCTTCGAGGATGCTGTTATCCACGAAATCCTCCCTGGACGTTTGTTGATTTTGTTTTTGTGTTCTTATTGCCGTAATGTAGCGCAAGGTGACGTAAAGGTAAATTGTTTTACTTCAAAGTCACATAATTTTTGTCAGGGCCTTGATTAGATGGGAATTTTCAACCTGCGGATGTTAATCCAGCCGGGCCGTGCCGCGCATGTCGGGCCGGTCCGGTTGGTTTTTGATTGTGTCCTTTTCAGGAAAGAATGCGCCATGTGCCATCGGGTTGAAGGCAAGCGGTGCCATAGGTTTGCTGGCGGGCATCGTCAATTTTGACGGTGGCGCTATATTCCCGGCAATATTGATTGCTGTCGTTCTGGAAGGTTTTTAGCGGCGTAATGCCGTATTGCTGCTGCGAATCGGGGTTGGTCCAGACGGCGGTTTGCCCGTCAGGCAGGCGATCCAGCGCGTAGCCGCCACAGGCCTGGTCGGTCGCATCCATGCCTGCGCCAATTGCGTTACCTGCCAGCATGCCAAAAATTGCCCCGCCAATGGTGGCCAGCAAACGCCCGTCACCCCTGCCAATGGTTGACCCCGCCACCGCCCCGGCCGCCCCGCCGAGGATCGATCCAATCACGTCGCGGTTGCATTGCAAGATGTTGCCATTGGGCAAAAACAGGTCGCCATAGCCATCGGCGCCAAAATCGTGTCTGTTGTGAAAGTCGGGGCCGGGGGGTAAGCCGGGTTTTTTGTCGTGGTGTCCGTCTGGTGCGCCTTTGGCCCGGTAACCATGTGCCGGTGCCCAGGGGGGCGGGTCGGCCTGTGCCGGGCTGGCGATAACGCCGCTTAGGCCAAGTGTAAAAATTCCGATTATGAAACGAAACTTGTTTTTTGCCATTTTCCGGCTTTCCTTTTGGCAGGGCAGTGCAATGCGCAAGGTTTTTACACCCGCATGGCTTGGCCCGAACATGTGTCCCCTATATCACTATGGACGGCATTTGTGGGGCAGATGAGGCTTGGTTGGGGCAAATTATGGCGGCGGTGTTGTTATATTCACCGCAGACGGCACTCTGTTCGCCTGTGACGGGTATCGTTATGCTGGAATGTTTTCACCGGGGGCCGGTTGGTTTCGACATGGATACTGATATACAGGCACCAAGCCGATCTGTTGGGTATAGGGGCAATGCCTGGCGATGCCGGTGGTTGCCTATACGTATGACGGGCGTCATTTGCGTTGAAACCGTTTGCACAGGCAGATAGCCTTCTGTCACTTACTGCAACTGTTTAAAAAAAGAGCCGGGGAAACGTTATGACTTTCACTGCGTGGCTGTCTGTTGCCACCATTTGTGTTTTGGGGGCAATGACACCAGGGCCCAGTCTGGCGGTTGTTTTGCGCCATTCGATTGGGCAATCGCGCCAGGCCGGTTTTGCCTGTGCCCTGGCACATGGGGCCGGTATTGGCTTTTACGCCGTGATCACGATGGCCGGTTTGGGAGTGTTGTTTCAAACGGTGCCGGTTTTTCGCGAAACGGTCAGTATTCTGGGCGCGCTTTATCTGGCGTGGCTGGCAATCAAGGCGTGGCGCGGGGCGGGCAGTGCGTCGCGTTTTCAAAATGACAATCACCCCGGCACCATCCCCGATACCCTGGGCCATGCGGCGCGTGACGGCTTTATGATTGCGTTTTTAAACCCTAAAATCGCATTGTTTTTTCTGGCTTTGTTTAGCCAGTTTGTTTCGGTCGATGCCAGTTGGACCGCTAAAATATGGCTGGCCCTGACGGCGGCAGGCATTGATTGCGCGTGGTATTGTCTGGTGGCGATCGGTTTTTCGCACGGGGCGGTTTTGCCGTGGTTACGGCGTAATTCAGGCATCATTGAACGGCTGATTGCCGTGCTGTTTTTGGCTGTCGCAGCACGGGTTCTGTGGGGAATTGTCCCGGGCTTTGTCTGAAAATGCGTTAGAACAGGCTGAACTTGGCGCGCTTTTTCTTGTGATCCGTCGGAAAGCCTGCATCTTCTTTTATTTCTTCGGGCTATGCTACCCTGGCCTGATTAACGGATAATGGTATTGATGTCTGAAACTGCACCGCCTGTTTCGCCCCGCCCTGAGAACCGATCCGACAGCGTCAGTCAAAGCGCGGAAAATCAACCAGATCTGGCAGAGCAAACAGACCAGTACGATCCTGCGGCGCGCGGGTTTCGCAGCCTCGCCCCGCATCTGGGTTTTTTGGCGGCCTTGCTGTTACTGGCCTTTAACATGCGCGGCAGCATCGTTGCGATGGGGCCGCTGGCCGAAACGGTTGGTCTTGATTTGCAGTTATCGGGGGTGCAACTGGGGCTTCTTACGACCATTCCCGTTCTTTGTTTCGGTATGTTATCGATATTTGCCCCGCGTTTGGGGCAACGGTTTGGTCTGGAGGCCACGCTGGTTTCAATGCTGGCACTGGTTGCGGTCGGGCAGGGCTTGCGCGCCAGCGGGCACTATGGGGTGATGGTTATTGGCACCATTGTGTTAGGGGCTGCTATTGCCGTGATGAATGTGCTTACCCCGTCACTGGTGCGGCGCAGTTTCCCCGGCAAGGTCGCCCTGATTACCGCCCTTTACACCTTCGTTATGTCCAGCGGGGCCACGATTGCCGCCTTTAGTGCGGTTCCCTTGCGTAACAGCATGGAGGGCGACTGGCGTTATGCGCTGGGGGTGTGGGCGATTGTGGCCGCCATCGGGTGTGTGTGCTGGTTGCCGATGTTGCGTTACCATCATCATGCACAAGGGGCCTCGCCGCGCATATCGCTGTGGCGCAATGGCGAGGCATGGTGGCTGAGCCTGTTTTTTGGCTGTCAGTCGATGGTGTTTTATACCGGCACGGCGTGGGTTGCGAAAATCTTTATCGATTCCGGCATGTCGGATGCCGAGGCAGGCACGCTTTTGACGGTTTTTAACGTTTTTGGTATTCCGGCGGCGTTTTTGGCCCCGCTGATTTATTCGGCCATTCCCAACAAAAAACTGGCGATGGTTGTTCTGCATCTGCCGTTATTTATTGGTATTCCCGGGTTTGTTTTTGCCACCACCGACATGCCCTATCTGTGGGCGATGTGCATGGGGTTGGGGCAGGGCAGCATGATCAGCATGGCCCTGACATTGATCGGTTTGCGCGGGGCAGACCCGCAAACATCGGCCAAACTGTCGGGTATGTGCCAGTCGCTGGGTTATTTGCTCGCCGCGACCGGCCCGGTCCTGTTTGGTGCCTTGCATGATTATTTGCAAAGCTGGCAGATACCGTTGCTTATTTTGTTTGCGGTTGCGGCGGTGCAGTTCGTTTCCGGGCTGCGGGCCGGGTCACCCGACAAGATCGTGTCGCGATAACGCCTGTTCTGGCACAGAATCAACACCACGATGGGTTTACCGTCGGGGTGTTTTTTGCCCAAAACGGGGGGTAAAGCACACTACTCAGGCGGTGCGGGGCTTTGTACCGGGCCAATATCAGGTCCTGTTTTCGCTGTTCGCATATTTGTTTCGGAATGCTAACGTCCCTGTCCCAAGCCTGTTCCAAGCTGTTGCAAGCCTGTCGCGGGGCAGGGACGGTGCCGCCAATCCGATAGCTTTCCTTTTTCTCGCATGTGTGTTTAAACTGGTTTTTATTGATAATAATAATCGTTATTAATAAAATAAGTTTCAGAAAACAGCAAAGCTGGTTCGTCATGGGTTCAGGCGGTTTTGCCGCATGGAACATGTACCACGCCGGGAAAGTGACGATATGACACCGAAATTAACCGATATTACGACGGCCTGGAAGGGGTTTGCGACCGGAACAGCCAAGGGGTATGCCGTTGATATTGCGCGGCAACTTAACATCAGCGAAGCCGAACTGGTGGCAGCCGGATGCGGCAGCACGGTCACACGGATGGATGCCGATTGGGGCGATGTGATCAAGCGGCTTGAAGATCTTGGCGAGGTGATGGTGTTAACGCGCAACCCCAGTGTTGTGCATGAAAAAACCGGCACATTTGGCGCGGTCAGCATTCATGGCGATATGGGGCTGGTGCTAAATGGCGATGTCGATTTAAGGCTGTTTTTGGGTCATTGGGGCTTTGGTTTTGCCGTCGAAGCGCGCCAGCGCCGCAGTTTGCAGTTTTTTGGTCATGATGGCACGGCTATTCACAAAATCTTTCTGACCGATAAATCCGATCATGCTGCCTATGAGGCCTTGGTGGCTGATTTTAGCGCGCCCGATCAAAGCCCGGAAATATCGGTTTTACCCCCTTTGCCCGCCCCGGTCACACGGGCGGATCAGGATGTGGATATTAAAAACTGGCGTGCCCATTGGGGCCGAATGACAGACGTGCATCAGTTTCACGGCCTGTTGAAAGATTTTAACCTGGGGCGGCATCAGGGATTGCGCCTGGCGGGGGCGGAATTTGCCGAACAACTCGACCCGGCCCATTTTCAAAACTTGCTGAAAAATGCCGCCACCCGCCAGGTGCCGATTATGGTTTTTGTCGGCAATGCGGGGGCCATTCAAATTCATACCGGGCCGATCAACACCATTCGGGTGATGGAAAACTGGGTGAATGTGATGGACCCGCGTTTTACCCTGCATTTACGGACCGATCATTTGGCGGAAATGTGGCTGGTGCGCAAGCCGATCCGCGAGGGCGTTATTACCACGATTGAGCTTTATGATGCCGAGCACAACAACTTTGCCATCCTGTGTGGTCAACGCGCGCCCAGGGAGCCGGAAAACCCCGATTGGCAAAAACTGGCCGAAGATATGCCCCGGCTGGCATCCGCGCGATTGATGAAAGCGGGGGTATGATCATGCGGTTTTATCGTGTTTTTATCGCAGCGTTGCTTGGTTTTGCCGGTTTGTGTTTCCCTGCTTTTGCTGCCGATATGCCCACACGGGTTGTCACGGTTGGGGCACCGGCAACTGAAATTGTCTTTGCCCTGGGCGCGGGCGGAACTGTTGTTGCCACCGATACCACCAGCACCTGGCCTGAAAAGGTTAAAACCCTGCCCAAAGTCGGCTATATGCGCAATTTGGCGGCAGAAGGCATTATCAGCCTGAAGCCTGACAGAGTTATTGCCGTGGCCGAAAGTGGCCCGATGCCGGTTTTGGATGATCTGCAAGCCCTTGGCATTCCGGTGACGATTTTGCCGTCTCTTGCGACGTTTGAAAACCTGCCCGATGCGATCATGGTGGCGGCAACGGCCCTTGGCCGTGAAGACCAGGGGCAGGTATTGGTGCATCAGGTTAAAGCCGATATTGCCGCGATCGAGGATCTGGCTGATGCGAATACGGCCCGATCAAAGCGCAAGAAAATCGTGTTTTTGATGTCGGTAGGGCATGGGCAACCGATGTCTGCCGGGGCGCATACCACCGCCAACGAGATTATCGGTCTGATTGGCGGGGAAAACCCGATGGCAGGCTATGACGGGTTTAAACCCGTTTCCCCCGAAATTATCGCAGCCGACGGCGCTGATTACGTTATGGTAACGTCTTCAACCCTCGATCAGCTTGGCGGGCTGGCCGGGTTGCAGGCTCACCCGGTTTTGGGGTTGCATAAGGCCGTGGCCGCAGGCCACGTGTTAACGGTGTCGGCCTCGACCATTTTGGGTTTTGGTCCGCGTTCTGCGGCGGAAATTCGCGATCTTGCCACGCAAATTCACCAATACGAAGTCGGGCACTGACCCTGCCAATGACCAAAACGATGAATGATACACGCAAACAGGCCCGCCGGGCGCTGTGTGCCTTGCATGTCACGGGGGGGCAGGGCGGCATAAACCGTAAGGCCGTGTCTTTGCTGGCATTGGTTGTGATGCTTTTGTTTGCGGTCGTAATTTCGTTGGGCGTTGGCGGGGCCGAAATTGGTGTGGCCAAGGTGCTGTGGCATCTGGCCGATAAAATCGGCCTGGCCGGGAGCGGCGTGGATGATTTTAGCGCCCGTATTTTAGATAGTCTGCGTTTGCCGCGCATCATACGTGCAATTGTGATTGGCGCTGCCTTGGGTGTTGCAGGAACGGTGATGCAAAGCCTGTTTCGTAACCCGATTGCCGACCCCGGCATTATTGGCGTGTCGGCCAGTGCGGCCTGTGGTGCGGTGGCGATGATTGTGTGCGGGCATGTCCTTTTAGGCAGCCATTATGCGGCCATCGGCCCTTACGGGGTGCCGGTGGCGGCCTTTTTGGGGGCCGGGCTGGCAACAGGGGTGATCCGGGTTTTATCGCGCCAGGATGGTCATACCGATGCCGCGATCATGTTGCTGATCGGGGTGGCGATTAATGCCATCGCCATTGCCGGGGTGGGGATTTTCACCTATCTGGCCGACGATGCCCAGTTGCGCAGCCTGACATTCTGGCAAATGGGGGCTTTGTCGGGCAATGGCCCAGCCGATGTGCCTGCCCTTGTGGTGATGGCAGCCGGGATGGCGTATTTGCTGATGCTGGGCACCCCCTTGAACCTGTTTTTGTTGGGCGAGGCCGAAGCCCGCCATTTGGGGCTGGAGGTTGAGACCTTAAAACGCCGGGCCACCATTATCACCGCCCTTGTTGTCGGGGCGGCGGTGGCGGTTTCGGGGATTATTGCCTTTGTCGGTTTGCTGGCCCCGCATCTGGTACGGCTGGTGTGCGGGCCGGATAATAAAATTGTGCTTCCGGCATCGGCTTTATGCGGGGCGATTTTGTTGGTTGGGGCCGACGCCGTGGCGCGGATTATTGTGTTGCCCGCCGAATTGCCGATTGGTCTGGTGACCGGGATATTGGGCGGGCCGTTCTTTTTGGGGCTTTTGATGCGCGAAAAGAAAAGGCGGCGGATATGACCCTGTGTGCCCAAAATGTGACCTTTGCCGTGCGCGGTCGAACATTGTTAGACGATGTATCGTTAACCCTTCATCCTGGCGAGGTTTTGGCGGTTTTAGGCCCCAACGGGGCGGGTAAATCGACCTTGTTAAAGGTGTTGGCGGGCGAGATTGCCCCAAATAAAGGGCATGTGACCCAAAACGGGGTTGATATTGCCCATGTGCCCGCCCTTGCCCTGGCGCAAAACCGGGCGGTGATGCCGCAGGCCGCAGCAATGGCGTTTCCCTTTATCGTGCGCGATGTGGTTTTGCTGGGCCGGGCGCCGTTTCGTAAAACATCATCCCGGCAAATCGACCGCGATCTGGTGGAAAAAGCCATTGCATTGGCCGATATCAGGCATTTGGCCGACCATGCCTACCCGGCCCTTTCGGGTGGGGAAAAACAGCGGGTGCATCTGGCGCGCGCTCTGGTGCAATTGTGGGGGATGCCAGACGGGGCTGGGGCGAATGCGCATATGGAGACGCATATGTCCGACGCGGTCGATACACGCGATACCCCGCAGAGTACCTGCCGCCCGGCGCGCTTTTTATTGCTCGACGAACCAACAGCGGGGCTGGATATCGGCCATCAGCATGGTTTGCTGTCGATTGCGCGCACGCAAGCACAAAGTCATAAAACCGGGGTTCTTATGATCTTGCACGATTTTAACCAGGTCTGCGGCTATGCCGATCGGGTGGTGATTTTGCGGCAGGGCCAGGTCGCGGCCCAAGGCCCGACAGATCAGGTCATGCGGCCTGATCTGCTGAGCGATGTGTTTGAAAGCCCGATCCGGGCGATCCCCGACCCGGATGGTGCAACCGACATTCTGGTCAGTCGGGCGCGGTTTGCCTAAGCAGGTTTAGTGCGGGGTGATGGCGCGGGCCTCGCTGGCAAGCTGGTCCAGTTTGTCCAGCATTTCGCGGGTGGCGGTTTCCATGCGGGCAAAGTGCGCCTGGGCGGCTGCCATGTCTTTTTTGCGACAGGCGGCAAGGGCGGCCGCCCCTTCGTCATGCTGGGTCTGGTGCGGGGCCTTTATCGCCTTATAGGCGCTCAGGTGGCGGAAGGGCTCGGATGCGGGGCCATTATACCATTTGCCAAACCGGCACGTGGTGGATTTGGTCATTGCCGGGTCGTGTTCGCTGGCAAGACCCACCAGTATTTCGGCGACTTGCTTGCAATAAACCGAATGGTCGGCCTTGGCACTGCGAATGGTGCGATTGGGGATGTCATATTGCACCAGTTCGCTGATTTGAACGCCGATCAGGCTTTCAACATTGCCAATCACGTCAATAATGGTGCGAATGGCGCTGACCTGATCACCGGTCTGGCGGGCAATTTCGGAAATGCCGCTTTGCACGGAATCGGCGGATCGGGTCTGTTCGGCCAGAATGTGGGAAATATCTTCGATCCGGCGGGTCGAATCGCCCATTTTTACACCGATATCCTTGATCCGGGTGGAAACCTCGCCAATCACGTGCTGGCCGTTGGTTACGGCCTGGGTACCACGGGCCATGGCTTCGATAATATGGCGCATTTCTTCTTGCAAATTGCCAATGCGCTGGCGAATTTCCTCGGTCGCGCGGGCTGTTTGCTGGCTCAGTGATTTTACCTCGCCCGCCACCACGGCAAACCCCTTGCCGGCTTCACCGGCCCGGGCGGCTTCGATGGTGGCGTTTAAGGCCAAAAGGTTGGTTTGGCTGGCAATATCTTCAATCGATTGCACAATTTCGCCAATTCGTTCCGATGCTTCGGCCAAAATACCAACCCGTTCGGCGGCATCTGAAACGGCGGTGGCGATGTCGTTCATACCGGCCACAGCATCGGACACGGTTTGTTGCCCGTTGCGGGTGGCTTCGATGGCTTCGGCGGCATTGGCGGCAGCAAAGCTGCTGTTTTCGTTAATACTGTTGATCCCCGCAACCATTTCATCAACCGCACTGGAAATAGAGCGTGCCCGATCATCAACCTGTTGCAGGCCACGCATCATTTTGGCATTGGAAACAACCCCTTCATTGATCGCCACCGACATATTCATGGTGCGGTCCATTAATTTGTCGGCAAATTCGGTTTCCGACAGGGCGTTTTGGGCATTGTTTTGGTGGGGGGCTTTGCCGGTATTTTGATGGTTCCGGTTTAGCAACAAATCCAGATCCAGCATCAGGGCTGCATTGGCCAGGGCAACCAGTTCGCCCGCCTGTGCAACATTCCAGCGGAACCGGCCAAAAATGGCACGGGTCAGCGATTGTTGCACCCCGGTCAGGGCAGATATGATTGCGCCGGTTGAAAGGGCGGCTTTGGCGTGCAAGTCGGCAAGTTCGGCGGCCTGGTCGGTCAGTTTGCGGTCGATTTTACCGGAAAATAGGCGCGTCCAGTGGGTTTCAAGCAACGCGGCCATTTTGTCGAGGGCGGGGTCCGTCGTCGTCTTGCCGGATGCCGCCCCGATGATCTGATAAAACTGTTTTGCCCGTTGTCCCATCGGGGCAAACACAACGTCTGAAACACGTTGAAACTTTACGAAGTCTTCTGCCTCGATCTGAAAAAGATGCAGGCTATTGTGCACGACCGACAAAGTCATTCCCCTTTGTGCTACCCCATTTGACCAATTTCACGCCCCTGTTTGTTATATATGTGCTGCGGGCTGCAAAACATTAGGGGGGGCCGGGATGGCGCGCAATCAAAAACGCAGATTACCTGCGCACAGTTATCGTGCCGTCATATTGATTTTCGCGGGTCACCTGGTCAACCGGGCTGTTGCCGCTGGCTGTTAAGATCCAGTCACGAAAGGCGCGTACGGCAAAGGTGCTTTCCTTTTCTTCGGGGTAAACCACGTAATAGGCGTGATGACTGGGGATGCTCAGATCAAACGGGGCCAAAAGGCGGCCATTATCAAGCTCCTCGCGCACCAGAAATTCCGGCATTAAGGCCAGACCCAGCCCGGCAACGGCGGCCTGGATCACCATGTGAAAATGCTCAAACCGGGGACCTGCCAAATCATCGACCGCCGGTACACCGGCGGCCTTTAACCAGTCCTGCCAGGCGGTGGGGCGGGTGGCGTGTTGTAACAGGGTGCAATTGCGAATGCGGTCGCGCGCAATGGGTAAATCGTCATTGTCTTTTAGCAGTTTGGGGGCGCATACCGGGATCAGGGTTTCGCCCATCAGGCGGTGAAAAACGCATCCCGGCCAGTTGGCCTCGCCAAAATGAATGGCGATATCAATTGCTTCCTCGGCAAAGTCAAACGGGCGAATTTGCGTGATCAGGTTTAACCCGATATCGGGCCAGGCGGTGCGAAAATCGCCCAGACGTGGCACCAGCCAGCGCGCGCCAAAGGTGGGCAGGGTGCCCACATTTAACATGCCGCCTTCGCCGCTATAGGCCATAACCTGCAAGGTGGCGGCCTCGGCGCGGTCTAAAAGGTCGCGTACCTGGGCGGCATAGGCATCGCCAGCCGGGGTAAGTTTAAGACGCTGGCGAATGCGTCGAAACAGGTCACGCCCCAGATATTCTTCCAACGACCTTACCTGTCGGCTGATCGCACTCTGGGTCACGTTCAGCTCCTGTGCCGCCTTGGTAAAGCTGAGATGGCGGGCCGATGCCTCGAAAAACTGAAGGGCCGTCAAAGAGGGTAAAACGCGACGCATCGGGGGAAGCTCCCACTGGCTAGGTTCATTCCAAAACGGAATGATATGGTGCCAATATATCGTTTGCGTCCGCCGTCGCCAAGTCCTAGCGTGTGAACGGCCCGGAAAGCGCCCTCGCGCCGCCCGCGTGATGATTGCAAGGTTTTGATGGCGATAAAATGGAAAGATACGGCGCACGGTCTGCCGTTATGTTTCCTGTGGGTATCGCATCTGTCATGGCCCTTTGGGCTTTTTGGTTTGGCCCCACCAACCCTATGACATACCGGGCAGGATCGCGCCGCCAGTCCGCTTTTCGGGTCGAAAAACGTGCGCCGTTTTACGACGTGGTCCCACCGCCATAAGGGGGGCCAGATAACAACAAAACCAATGAAATTCAGGCAAATCAAATTTTGTTCTGAATTCGTTATCATTATCGGGAAGTTGGCTTTTATGGGTGCGACGAGCGAATTTTACGATGTCATTATTGTTGGCGGCGGGGTTATTGGCTGTTCGGCGGCGTGGCATCTTTTGGGGCGCAATGATTTTGACGGCCGGGTTCTGGTGGTTGAAAAAGATTCCAGCTACGAATTTTGTTCAACCGCGCTGTCTGCGGCCTCGATCCGCCAGCAATTTTCAACCCCGATCAATATTGAAATGTCGGGTTATGGCATCGAGTTTTTGCGCAACCTGAAACGCGATGTAGACAAAGATGCCGATATTTCCCTGCACGAAAAGGGGTATCTGGTGCTTGCCACCCCTGATGGTCGCGATATTTTAAATAGCAATCACCAAACCCAGCTGGCCCACGGGGCCGACATCGCCTGGATGGAGCCAGGCGCGTTAAAGGCGAAATATCCGTGGATGACTGTTGAAGATTTATCCGCTGGCTGCTGGGGCCGCACCGGCGAGGGCTGGTTTGATGCCTATTCCCTGCTGCAAATTTTTCGCCGCCAGGCCAAATTGCGCGGGGCGGATGTGATTGATGGCGAAGTTTTAGCCATTGCGCGCGATGGCAACCGTGTGAGTGGGGTTACCCTGGCCGATGGACGACAGTTTACGTGCGCGACCGTTATCAATGCCGCAGGCACCGGGGCGACCAAAGTGGCGCGTATGGCGGGGCTGGATATTCCGGTGGAGCCGCGCAAGCGCTGCATCTTTGTTTTTAACTGCCGCGATGCCGCCGATATTGTTGCCACATGCCCGATGCTGATTGACCCAAGTGGCCTGTATTTCCGCCCCGAAGGCGACTATTTTATTACCGGCATTCAGCCCCCGGCAGATCGCGATGGTGAATGCTGGGATTTCGAAGTTGATCACAGCCTGTTTGACGACATCATCTGGCCGGGCCTGTATCAGCGCTGCGAACGGTTTGAAGCGGTTAAAGTGATCAATTCCTGGGCCGGGCATTATGCCTATAACCTGCTGGATCAAAACGCCATTGTTGGTCCGCATCCCGATTTGCCCAATTTTCTGTTTGCCAACGGTTTTTCCGGACACGGGTTGCAACAAAGCCCGGCTGTGGGCCGGGCTTTGGGCGAACTGGTGGCAACCGGGCGCTATCAAACGCTTGATATGTCGGTATTTGGTTATGAACGCATACGCGACAATGCCCCGGTGCGTGAACTTAATGTCATCTAACGTTACGATATAAAAACAAACCTTGTGAAGCAGGAAACAGAACGGTTTTAATTGTGCCGTTCATCCAAGATTTAACCGGAGCCACCGATAATGCCCCGTGATGATATTGCCGTTTCATCAAGCCTTGCCAACCGGCAGAAACAATCGGTTTCGGCGGGCATTCGCACCTTGCACCCGGTTTATATCGACCGGGGTGAAAATGCCGTGGTTTGGGATTGTGATGGCAAACGCTACCTTGATTTTATTGGCGGCATTGGTGTTTTAACGCTGGGCCATCGTCACCCGGTGGTGATGGCAAAGGTAGCCGCCCAGCTTGAACGTTTTACCCATAGCTGTTTTAACGCGCTGCCCCATGAACCCTATATTGCCGTAACCGACTGGCTGGCCGATCATTGCCCGATCGAAGGTCCGGCCAAATCGATGTTGACCAATTCCGGTGCCGAAGCGATGGAAAACGCCCTGAAACTGGCCCGTGCCTTTACCGGGCGCAGCAGTATCATTGCCTTTGATGGCGGGTTTCATGGCCGCACATTGGCAACTTTGGCATTAACCGGCAAGGTTGCCCCTTATAAAGCCGGGTTGGGTGCCTTGCCCGGAAATGTGCATCATGTGCCTTATCCATGCCGTGAAGCCGATATATCAGACGCCGATGCATTGGCGGCTATTGCCCGGATATTCAAGGTTGTTGCCGAACCGCAATCAATTGCGGCGGTGGTGATCGAACCGGTGCAGGGCGAAGGCGGCTTTCGCGCCTGTTCGCCCGCATTTTTGCAAAGCCTGCGGCAATTGTGCGACCAGCATGGCATGATTTTGATTGCCGATGAAATTCAGTCCGGCTTTGCGCGTACGGGCAAATTGTTTGCCATCGAACATGCCGGGGTGTGCCCCGACATTGTGGTGATGGGCAAGGGCATTGGCGGCGGTTTTCCGTTGGCTGCCTTAACCGGGGGGCAAGACGTGATGAGTGCAATGGCACCGGGCGGCCTTGGCGGCACCTATTCGGGTAATCCGGTGGCCTGTGCGGCGGCAACCGGCGTGTTCGAGGTGCTGGAAACCGAAAATATTTTGTCCCGGGCCAATCAGTTAGGCCAGCGATATGTGGATCATGTTGAAAAACTGCGCCCCTTGCCGGGCGGACATGTGATTGGCGGTGTGCGGGGCATCGGTGCCATGCGCGCCTTTGAACTGATCGATGATGACGGTGCGCCGTCGCCAAAACGACTGCAAACTTTATTGCAACTGGCCCGTCAGAACGGGCTATTGTTAATGCCAAGTGGTGAATATGCCAATGTGGTGCGGCTGCTTGCACCCCTGACCATTCCGTTCGATCAGGTGGACGCGGCGTTCGAGATTATCGGGCGTCTTTTACCGGCCCTTGCCGATGTGCAATAAGGGCGGTGGGGTCCGACAGGACGGTGACGGTTATTTGGCACATCACCCCAACAGAACCAAAACGAAAGGGAGTTTATTGTGAGCCATGCAAAGATTTTAAGCGAACTCGGCCTGAGCGATGATGTCATTTCGGGCGGTGTCTTAAAGGTCCGGACCCCGGTGGATGGATCGGAGATCGCCAGCATTGCCGAAACCGACCCGGCAGCGATGAGCGACATCATTGCCAATTCGAAACGGGCATTTGCACAGTGGCGTCAGGTGCCGGGGCCGCGCCGGGGTGAGCTGGCGCGTTTGCTGGGCGAAGAACTGCGCGCCGCCAAGGAACCACTAGGCCGCCTTGTTGCCCTTGAATGCGGCAAAATTTACCAGGAAGGCCTGGGCGAAGTTCAGGAAATGATCGACATTTGCGATTTCGCTGTTGGTCTGTCGCGTCAGCTTTATGGTTTGACCATCGCATCCGAACGCCCGGGCCATAAAATGATGGAAAGCTGGCATCCGCTGGGCGTGGTCGGCGTTATTTCTGCCTTTAACTTCCCGGTTGCGGTTTGGTCGTGGAACACGGCACTGGCGCTGGTGTGCGGCAATGCCGTTATTTGGAAACCGTCGGAAAAAACCCCGCTCACCGCCCTTGCCTGCCAGAATATTTTGCAAAAGGCGCTGGATCGTTTTGGCGATGCGCCCGAAGGCCTGCATCAGGTTGTGATCGGCGCGCGCGTCATTGGCGAAGCCCTGACCGACAGCAATGATGTGGCCCTGGTATCGGCCACCGGTTCCACCCGCATGGGCCGCGAAGTTGGCCCGCGTGTGGCGGCCCGCTTTGGCCGTACCATTCTGGAACTGGGCGGCAATAATGCCATGATCGTCACCCCGTCGGCCGATCTGGACATGACGGTCCGTGCGATTGTGTTTTCCGCCGTTGGCACCTGTGGCCAGCGCTGCACGTCGCTGCGCCGTTTGATCGTGCATAAGGATGTGAAAGACGAGCTGCTGCCCAAGGTGATTGCGGCGTATAAATCGGTTAAAATCGGCGATCCGCTGGCCGATGGCACGCTGGTTGGCCCGCTGATCGACAAGGACAGCTTCGATAACATGCAGGCCGCCCTTGCCAATGCCAAAAAGGATGGCGGCACCGTGCATGGCGGCGAACGTGTGTTGGCCGACCAGTATGGCGATGCCTATTATGTGCAGCCTGCCGTGGTGGAAATGCCGGGCCAGACCGACACCGTCAAACACGAAACCTTTGCGCCGATCCTCTATGTCATGACCTATGAAACGCTGGAAGAAGCCATTGCGCTTCAAAACGGTGTGCCGCAGGGCCTGTCATCGTGCATTTTCTCGACCGACCTTCGCGAAACCGACCTGTTTCTGTCGGCGGTTGGTTCGGATTGCGGGATCGCCAATGTCAATATCGGCCCGTCGGGCGCGGAAATTGGCGGTGCGTTTGGCGGCGAAAAGGAAACCGGCGGTGGTCGTGAATCCGGTTCGGACGCCTGGAAAGGCTATATGCGCCGCGCAACCAACACGATTAACTATTCCCGCGAATTGCCGCTGGCACAGGGGATTAAGTTCGATATCTGATATGCCATGTCAGGTCGGTTCTATCGCGTGATCCTAAAACACCGCCGACAGCCATTGTCGGCGGTGTTTTGTATTCTGTATCGCGCTCGACCGGTGTTGAAATAGCTGTTATATTGCGATGTATTACATTGCAAACAAGGTTGCATCATGAGCAAAGAAACCCTTGCCGTTCGGGTGGATGACGATATTCGCACCCGACTTGATACGTTGGCCGATGCTTTTGGCAAAACCCGGTCATCCGTTATCAATGATGCCTTGCGGCAATATGTTGAATTTCAGGAATGGCAGGTGGATTTGATTAAAACCCGTCATGCGGCCTTACGTGATGGTAACGCGCAAACCATTTCCCATGAGGATGTTCTGGTCAAATTTGATCAACGTTTTCGTGACAAATCAGCGGGATGAAGATTGTCTGGGATGCACGGGCAGTTGCAGATTTGCAGGGTATTCTCGACTATATAGAAGACCGGAATCCTCCTGCGGCACAGGCGACGTATCGGCTGATAACAGGGGCGGTTCGTCAGCTTGGGTCGCACCCGTTTTTAGGGCGGGCAGGCAGGGTTGCAGGGACAAGGGAGATGATTGTAAATGGAACGCCCTATATGATTGCCTATGATATTGGGGATCAGATTGTGACAATCATTGCTGTTTTGCACACATCACGCCAATGGCCGGACGGTTTTTCGGTTTAAAGCACATTTCCTTTAATATGAAAAAAGCGGCCCCCGCAGAAGCCGCTTTCATTTTTAACCGGTTATGTCGGGCGATTAGCCAGCTTTGGCGAAACGCTCTGCAACATATTCCCAGTTTACCAGGTCATTCAGGAATGCTTTGACATAATCCGGGCGCGCATTGCGGTAATCGATGTAATAGGAATGTTCCCACACATCGCAACCCAGAAGCGGGGTCTGACCATGAACCAGCGGGTTTTCCGCATTCGGGGTTTTGGTCACGACCAGTTTGCCCGATTTGTCCATTGCCAGCCAGCACCAGCCTGAACCGAACTGGGTAACGCCAGCCTGAATAAAGGCTTCTTTGAAGGCATCGACCGAGCCGAAATCTTCAATGATTTTCTTTTCCAGTTCACCGGGGATGGCACCCCCACCCTGCGGCTTCATCATCTGCCAAAATTCGACATGGTTCCAATGCTGGGCGGCGTTGTTAAACAAGCCCGCCTTCGCGGCATCGCCATAAGAAGCGGCAACGATTTCTTCGAGCGACTTGCCTTCAAGCCCCGAACCTTCAAGCAGCTTGTTGCCATTCACAACATAGGCGTTGTGGTGTTTGTCATGGTGAAACTCAAGGGTTTCAGCAGACATGACCGGTGCAAGGGCGTCGTAGGCATAGGGGAGTGCCGGGAGTTCAAGAGCCATGATAAAGTACCTCGAAGTTCACTATCGTTAAACGGTGCGGATCGCACAAAGCTTCCGCAACATATCCTCATTTGGTGTTTGTGTGAAAGTTAAATTGCCGTGCAACCTGTTGTTACGCGGTAATTTTGCTTTCTATCCACTCAAATGAGGGGCGAAACTTGTCTGCCCGTTCTATCTAGGTCAAAGTTTGACTTCTGCAATGTTTTTTACAAAAGCTTAAAACCTGCGGCTGCAGGGCAGTGTGTTGTCCGTTTTGAATTAAAACGCGCCGGGATGCCAAGGCGTTCCCGACGCGATCAGAAATTTTACCTGATGGTTGCGAAAGCGACCGGTTTATTCCGGTGTCGGGCGCATCACACCATTTTCATCACGTTTGAGCGGCCAGGCCTGTTCCGGCAGGGGCGCACCCGGGGCATCGGCAATGGTGACACCATATTTCCAGTCTGCCGGGGCAATGGCGACATAGCGGGCATAGCCGCCGGTGCCGCCAAGGGGTTTGGCAAAGCCAATGGAAATAAGCGCGCCCGATTCTGGCACTTTATCAAGGTTTGCAACTCCTTCAGCCTGGGTGAAATTATTGTGCATCAGCCAATATTCCCCTTCAAGATCGGGGGTGGCGTCGGTATCAAGCGGTTCGTGGCCGTGAAACAGAATGTGCCGTTTAAGATGCAGAAATTTAAGCGCCGCAAGCCCGACACCCGGAAACGGGGTTTCATTAAAACTTTTGATGTTATCCCAGCGTTTGTACCAGTCAGAGCGCACCATAACCACGGATCCTTCGGGGATTTGTCCGTGTTTTTTCTCCCATTCCTCGATGTCGGAGACATGCAGGAAATAACCCTGGTCCTTGGCAACCTTGTCGGCGATGTTGATTACCACAAGCGGGCGCAAGCTATAGGTGGCAGGAAGGTCGCTGATGGTGGCGCCAAGCGGGTTCCAGTGGGCGGGTGGGTCAAGCTGGGTGCCGTACTGGTCGGTTGGCAAATCATAGGCCGTGGCGACAAAACCGTGTTTTTCGTAGGTAAATTCCTGGCCGACATCGACATAGCCGTCAATTTTCTGACCCGCCGTGGCGGCCTTGAATTTGGCATTGCCAAAACCGGGCCATACCGGCTGAACCGGGGCAAAGGCGTGGGTCAGATCAATATATTTGGCGTTTTTAAAGGTATTGTCATAGGCGGACCACAGGTTGGTCTTGTCGGTTTGGCCTGTTTGGGCGCACCCGCTGACGGCCAGAAGGGCAGGCAACAGAACCCCGGCCAGTTTTTTTGATATGTGCATTTCATGCTTCCCTGAAAACGTAGTCGAACGTGATGTTTTGTTCTCAAACGCGGTGCCCCCTGATCAGGGGCTGGCTGATTTTTATTCAGCTTTTCAGGGTATTAATTCATGAAGATGCCAAGTAACGCAAGTGCTTGTGAGATGCTATTCCTTATAAAGGCTGACCATATTTTGAATATCGGTGCCTTGACGGATCATGACGCCATATTCGCCTTTATGCAGGCTGCTGATATTAAGCTGGCAGGGGAAGCTGCCACAGGTTTTGTTCATTGCCATGCTGCCATCAGGATAGGTTAAAACGACTTCACCATTTGGTGCCGCAGACTGGATGGTGACCGTATCGGTTACGGCCTTTGGGGCAACCTTGATCGCAGCTATAGCAGCTGTCGTCACTGACAAAAGACCGATCAGGGCGAGAACCACTGGTTTGCTGCGGAAAGACTTCGACATGAATGTCTCCTCGCAAAATATGGGTGCGATAAAACGGCAGGGCCAGCAACAGTTCAGCATGATCCGGTTTTATTTTCCGGGGCTGTCCCAGGTGTTTCTGGCAGTGCCTTGGGGGGCTGGTATTGACCCTTGTTTATCGCTGTTGAAACCTAATATTGCAGGCAATCAAGGGCTATTCGGGGCGCGAATGAGGCAATTCAATGCCGAATTTTCAAATGAAAGCAGCTATTGGCCGATCTGAATGAAGTGCAACTGCTTGTTTGCGAGGGCTTTTGCGGCGGTATTTTGGTTTTTGGTGTTTTTGCCTTATTTTTGGCCATTTATGGTCGTGTTTGCCGATTAACGGCCTTGTCTTAACGGCGAAGTTACCCGCGCCACTAAGGACGCCGATTTTCGTTTTGCCCGGATGTGTGGGTGGCCTTAAAACCGGCTGGTGTCGGGAATGTGGGGGGATGTTTACATCTTTGTTCACGCCGCCCAAATTTCACTGGCGAGGCGGCGGGTGGCGGCTTCGGGGTCTGGTTGGCCGCAAATGGCGGAAACCACGGCCATGCCCTGTGCCCCGGCGGCCATAACGGCGCTGACATGTTCTGCCTTTAACCCGCCAATCGCCACCGATGGCAGCGGGCTAAGCCCGACCAGGTGTTTCAGCCCGTCAAGCCCGATGGCGGGTTTGTGGCCGGGTTTGGTGGCGGTGGCAAAAACCGGACCAACGCCCACATAATCGACAATGGCGGGGTCCACCGCCCGCATTGCGGCCTCGGTTTCAACTGACAGGCCCAGGATTTTGCCTGCGCCCAGTTTCTGCCGGGCCATATCGGCGGGCATATCGTCCTGCCCGACGTGAAGGCCGTGGGCATTGATGGCTATGGCGACATCGATATTGTCATTCACAATCAGTGGCACGTTGCTGCCTGCCATGGCCGCCATCAAGGCGCGACCGGTTCTGATCATGTCCTCGGTGCGCGCATTTTTGTCACGCAACTGGACCATACTGGCCCCGCCGCGAATGGCAGCAAGGGTAGTTTCGATCATGGAATGATCCTGGCACAGGTCGGGGTCCAGCACCAGATAAAGCGATAGATCGAATGTCATGACAGGGTTTCAATCCGTGATTTTGTTTCAAGACTGTTGGCATCCAGCCCATACAGGGCATCAAGGAAGTGCCAGGCAAAAGTGCCGGGGCCGGTGGCCTCTTTTTCGGCAATGGCCCCGGCAGCGGCGAAGGTGGCAAGGGCGGCAACGGTTGCATCAAACGGGGCATTAGGTGCCACGGCAACAAAGGCACCGACCACGGCCGTTAGCGAACAGCCCATCGCGGTGATTTTGGGCATCAGGTCGGAACCGCCAAAAATTCGGACTTCACGCGTACCATCGGTCACAAAATCAATCGCACCGGTCACGGCAACGACAGTGTTGCGGGTTTGGGCAAGGGTGCGCGCGGCATCTTCGGCCAGTTCCACCGGGTCGCCACTATCCACCCCCTGACCGGCACTTTTTCCACCGCCAAGGGCGATGATTTCCGATGCATTACCTCGAATGATGGTGGGATGAAGCTCTAAAAGATCTGTGGTTGTTGTACGGCGAAAGGCGGTGGCAAAATGGGCCACCGGGTCCAGCACCCAGGGTTTGTGCGCCTGATTGGCACTTTGTGCGGCGGCCTTCATGCCGCGCACCCATTCGGATGACAGGGTGCCAATATTGATGGTTAAGGCCCCGGCCAGGGCGGCAAATTCGCCTGATTCCTCGGGGGCATGGACCATCGCGGGCGATGCCCCTGCGGCCAGCACGGTATTTGCCGCAACATTCATGGCAACATAATTGGTGATGCAATGTACCAGCGGCGCTGTGTCGCGCAGGCGGGCAAGAAGGCGGGCGGGGGGAAGGTTGGTCTCGGTGGTCATGTTAAGGCTCCAATACAAATGTGTTTGGAAACCCAGTTCGAAGCCGGAATGATGGAAAAACGCCACAGGCAGCGTTCGCACCCTCCCTACGCCAGTGTGAACTGGATCAGGTTCAACGGGTCACTGCGCTGCGGGTATGATCCGTGCGGCAGTTTCTCAGCCCCCTGTCGGGGCTCCCCTTGGTGAAACTGCAAGATGGGTGTTGGGGGGCGATGTGTCAATCGACTGCTTTAGCAGTCTGTCATCCAAAAAATAACGGCGGGGTGCATTTTATGGCACCCCGCCGTCACATTTTTACCCTGCGCCTATTGCCCAAGGATATATCAGCCTATTTACGGCGTTCCATCGCGGCTTTCAGGGCTGCGGCCATGGCGTTGCCGCCAGCATCGCCCGCCGACATGTTGGCGCGGGAATTGCCGCTATCACGGTTATTGCCCCGGTTGTTATTGCCGTTATGACCCGCCGGTCGGCGTTGGCCGCTCCGGTCATTATTGGTGCTGCGTGCACCGGCAGGCTGGCTGCGCTGTTCGCGGCGGTCCTGTGCGCCTTCGTAATCCGGGTCCGATTTCATCGACAGGCCAATGCGTTTGCGTGGTGCGTCAACTTCCATCACGGTCACCGAAACGATTTGCCCGGCCTTGACCACTTCGCGCGGGTCGGCAACAAATTTGTCGGCCAACTGCGAAATATGAACCAGCCCGTCCTGATGCACGCCAATATCGACGAAGGCACCAAAATTGGTGACGTTGGTAACCGTGCCTTCCAGTTTCATGCCGACTTTCAGATCCTTGATTTCATTGACACCTTCAATGAACTTCGCGGTTTTGAATTCCGGGCGCGGGTCACGACCCGGTTTGTCCAGTTCGGCCAGAATATCGCGGATGGTGGGCACACCAAACACGTCATCGGCGAATTTTTCCGGGTGAAGCGTTTTGAGGAACGGCGAGTCGCCGATCAGGCTGGCAAGGTCGCGGCTGCTTTCGCGGCTGATTTTTTCCACAACCGGATAGGCTTCGGGGTGAACGGCCGAGGCATCGAGCGGGTTTTTGCCGCCGATAATGCGCAAAAAGCCTGCGCATTGTTCAAAGGCTTTCGGCCCCAGGCGTTCAACCTTGCGCAAATCCGCACGCGAGCGAAACGCCCCGTTGACATCGCGGTAGGTGACAATATTGCGCGCCAGCCCTTCGCTAAGCCCGGCAACGCGGGTCAGAAGCGGGATAGAGGCAGTGTTAAGATCAACCCCCACACCGTTCACGCAATCCTCAACCACGGCATCAAGCGAACGTGCCAGCTTTGAATCCGACACATCATGCTGATATTGCCCGACACCAATCGATTTGGGGTCGATTTTCACCAGTTCGGCCAGCGGGTCCTGCAAGCGGCGCGCAATCGAGGCCGCGCCGCGCAGCGACACATCAAGATCGGGGAATTCTTCGGCGGCAAATTGCGATGCCGAATATACCGACGCACCTGCTTCGCTGACGATAACCTTGGTCGCCTTGATTTGCGGAAAGGCGTTGAGCAACATGCCTGCAAGCTGGTCTGTCTCGCGCGAGAAGGTGCCATTGCCAATCGCGATCAGTTCGATTTTATGTTTTGCCGCCAGGGCGGCCATTGTGTTGATCGCGCCTTGCACATCGTTACGCGGCTGGAACGGGTAAACGGTGGCGGTATCAAGCAATTTTCCCGTGGCATCGACCACGGCAACCTTGACGCCGGTGCGTACCCCCGGGTCCAGGCCCATGGTGGCTTTTTGGCCCGCCGGGGCGGCCAGCAACAGGTCTTTCAAATTGTCGGCAAACACCTTGATCGCATCTTCTTCGGCGCTGTCGCGCAAATTGCCAAACAGATCCAGTTCGATCGATAGCGACAGTTTGACCCGCCAGGTAAAACGAACCGTGTCGGACAGCCATTTATCGGCGGGGCGGCCCTGGTTGCGAATGCCGACATGGGCGGCAATCACGGTTTCGGCCCGGCCCGGTTCACCGCGCGGGCGGTCTTCGTCTTCGGCACCCAGGGTTAGTTTAATTTGCAAAATACCTTCGTTTCGGCCCCGGAACAAGGCCAAAGCGCGGTGCGACGGGCAGGTTTTGATCTTTTCCGAATGGCTGAAATAGTCCGAAAATTTGGCCCCTTCGGCTTCTTTGCCGTCTATGACGCTGGCGGTAATTTCGCCGTCGTCCCACAAAAGCTGGCGCAGGCGGGCCACCAGGTCGGCATCTTCGGCAAAGCGTTCCATCAAAATCTGGCGTGCGCCATCAAGGGCGGCTTTGGTATCGGCAATGCCTTTTTCACCGTCAATAAATTTGGCGGCTTCGGTTTCGGGGTCAAGCTGCGGGTTTTGATACAACCCATCTGCCAGCGGTTCCAGCCCGGCTTCGCGCGCGATCTGGGCTTTGGTGCGGCGCTTTTTCTTATAGGGCAAATACAAATCTTCAAGCCGGGTTTTGGTATCGGCGGCCATCAGGGCCTTTTCCAGCTCCGGCGTCAGTTTTTCCTGTTCGCGAATACTTTCAATGACCGAAGCCCGGCGGTCTTCCAGTTCGGTCAGGTAACGCAGGCGTTCATCCAGGTTACGAAGTTGGGTATCGTCCAGCCCGCCGGTCTTTTCCTTGCGGTAACGGGCGATGAAAGGCACGGTCGAGCCTTCATTGAGTAACTCGATGGTGGCAAGGACCTGTTCGGGACGGACAGAAAGTTCTTCGGCGATACGCTGGGGAATTGAACGCATGGTTTCTCCTTGGTTTTGCTCGTCCGCTTGAAATAGCGGCTTTCACCCCCGCTGGAAAGAGCCAGTTTGCGGCAATCACAAGGCAGCGATTATAAGCCGGGGCTTGTCGTTGGCCCTTTGCGGGGTTATCTGTTGGGTAGCATTGAAAAACTGCCGCCCCGCGCGGCTTTGATCGGAGGCTCCCATGGCCGGAAAATTCCGCGAAACGGTTATCCATCGCGCGACAGGTTCGACCCCCAATGCGGCATCGCCCGCAAACAAGGATGTTGAAAAAGCAGCAGATAGCACCGTGGCCGGGGCCAATGACGCGCCCGACATGGCGCAAGAAGCACCGGCTTTATCGCAGGACGCGATTAATGCCCTTGCTGAAGCCAAAGCCTATCGCGAAGCTGCCCAGCGCGAAATTGGCGGCCCCAAAGGCCCCGAACCCACCCGTTTCGGCGATTGGGAGAATAAAGGGCGCTGTATTGATTTTTGAGGACCCAATATAAATTTATATCTTCTTATTTGGCGAGAATATGTGTTTTAAATTATAAGAGGTATTCTATGATTTTCTTGACGGATATTCATAAATTAAATATCTAGATTGATCTTTAGTTTTTGGGTTTTTCGTCGGGGGACGATATGAAGAAAATCGTAGTATGTGGACTGTTATTGGTTTTGGGGGCATGTGCAAACACGCGAAATCCTAATCCGATTTCAATGAAGGACGCTGGCGATGCTCAGCTTTCTTGTGCGAGTGTTCTCACAGAATATGAAGCGAACACAGGCGCCGCAGCGGAAAAAATAGCGAAAAATAACTCAGATGACGGTAGAGATGTTCTGCTCGGGGTGCTGGTTTGGCCTGGGCTCGCCGATTTTAAAAATGCTGACGGCGTTGAGGGGAATGCACTGTTAGACAGAAATATTTATTTACTTGCTTTGGCCAAGGAAAAAAAATGCGATATCTCGAACTTGGTGGCGCAGCCGAAAAGATATAAATAATTATAGTTAATAGCGGGATATATATTTAACCCGAAAATGAGCAAGGCCAAGTCATTAAGACTTGGCCTTGCTTTAATTTGGTATCGTTGGTTGGTGATCAGTTCCCGCGAATAGCCTTGATATTGGGCGCATACTGGCTGGGGCCGCCTTTGAAAGTGGCAGAACCTGCGACCAGAACATCGGCACCCGCTGCAATCACGTCGCGCGCAATTTCGGGGTTTACCCCGCCATCTACTTCAAGGTCGATAGGACGACCGGTGGCGTCGATCATTTTGCGGATGCGTTTGATCTTTTCAAGCTGGCCGGGAATGAATTTTTGCCCGCCAAAGCCGGGATTGACGGTCATTACCAGCACCAGATCAACCAGATCCATCACATATTCGATCACATCTTCCGGGGTCGACGGATTAAGCGACACACCGGCCTTTTTGCCCAAAGATTTGATCAGTTGCAGGCTGCGGTGCAGGTGCGGGCCAGCTTCGGCGTGGATGGTAATAATATCGGACCCGGCATCGGCGAAAGCCTGAATATAGGGATCGACCGGGGCAATCATCAGATGCACGTCAAACACCTTGCCGGTGTGCGGGCGCAGGGCCTTGACCACATCGGGGCCGATGGTGATGTTGGGCACAAAATGGCCGTCCATGACATCGATATGGATGTAATCGGCACCTGCGGCATCAATCGCGGCAACTTCTTCGCCCAGCTTGGCAAAGTCGGCAGACAGGATTGACGGGGCAATTTTGATGGTATTTTGCGTTGTCATGGCGCAGCACGGTCCTGATCGTAACACGGTGAAAAAAGCGGGAATTGGCGGCTGCTATAGCGCAAATTCCCGTCTTTGTCACTTAAACCGGCTTCGATTGGCGTTTTGCAGTGCTTATCCGCGCTGTTTTACCAGCCGTGCGCAATAAAACCCGTCCATGCCGCCAAGATCGGTCATGTGAACCGGTAAAATGCGCAATTCGCCTTCCGCTGTGATGGCTTCGTCCCAGCCCCCCAGTTCGTCGGCCATAATCGGCTTGCGGGCATAGTTGGGGTGATCGGCCAAAAACGATTTGATCTGAAATTCGCCTTCGTCGGGCTGCATCGAACAGGTGCAGTATATCAGCTCGCCGCCCACGGCCAGAACCCGGTCAGCCTGAAGCAGCAGTTTTTGCTGGATCGGCAACAGCGATTTCATCAGGGCGTCGTTCTGGCGCAGCAAAATATCGGGGTGGCGGCGAATGGTGCCAGTGGCCGAGCACGGCGCATCAAGCAAGACCGCATCGGCAATTGGCGCGTCATCGGCCAGATCGGTGGCGTCCCCGGTGACAATGGCAGCCCCCAGATCAACCCGTTCAAGGTTTTCATATACCCGGCGCAAGCGCCCTTCGGATTTATCCACCGCGATGGTATTGGCCCCGCGGGCAGCCAATTGCATGGTTTTACCACCAGGGGCGGCGCACAAATCATAGATGGTTTTGCCATCGTAATGACTAAACAGGGTCGCGGGCAGGGCGGCTGCGGCATCTTGCACCCACCATTTGCCATCTTTATAACCGGGCAGATCGCGAATACGCTGGCCGCTTTCAAGGCGGATGGTGCCGGTGGGCAGCAGGGTGCCGCCCAGTGTTTCGGCCCATTGCGCGCGTTCTTCGACGTCACGCACGGAAATATCAAGTTTGGCATGGCCCAGGCTGGCGCGCGCAATGTCGCGGGCCCGATCCGCACCATAGGTTTTTTTCCATACCCCGCGCAGCCAGGCCGGAATATTTAACTGCCAGTCTTCGACGCCTTCGGGCAGTTCATAGCCGTCGCGTTGCAGACCGCGCAGCACCGCATTGACCAGTTTAATATATTTATGCAACCCGGCATCGCGGGCCAGGTTGACCGTGCTATCAACCGCACCATGTTCGGACACATCCATAAAAAACAGCTGGGTGACACCCAGGCGCATAATATTGGTCAGGCGGTTGGCGGTGCGGTCCTGGGGCGGGTGATAGCGCGGGGCCAGAATGGCATCAATTTCGCCGAGATGGCGCAAGGTGCTGCCGAGTAACTGGCGCAGAAAATTGCGATCACGCGATGGCAGACCATAACCGTGCTTTGCCAGCAATTCGTCTAACGTCACTTCCCCGCCGCGCAATTCTTGCAGGGTTTTAAGGGCGAGCATACGCGGATCTACGGCCACAGGGGCGGCAGAGTTGCGGGCATCGGGGCTGCGGCGGCCAGGGTGGTTTGAACGGCTTTCACGCACGGAAGGGTCTCTCCTTGATCACGATATCCGTGTAAGTAAGCGCGATGGGCGGGGGTGTAAAGCGTCTTGGCCGCAAATCAGCCCTGTTTGAGTAAGGTTTTATGCCAAAAAACCGAAAAACCTTGCGGTTGGGGGGCGGCATCGCTAATCCAGAAATCAATTCTTATTAAAAGCGGGTCTGTTTGATGTCATTTGCTGCCCTTGCAGGTTTTTCCGGTGGTTTGCTGGTTGCAGCGTTGTTGCTGACCGGGGCGGTTTTGCGATATTTGCGCCACAAAGCCATTCTCGACATGCCCAATCATCGCTCCAGCCATGCGGTACCGACCCCGCGTGGCGGCGGGCTGGCGGTGACACCGCTGGTCTTATTGATGGTCGGCGGGGTGACAATCTGGTTTGGCGATGCGGGCTGGCCGCGCGGGTTGATGCTGGCCGCTGGTGTTGGCCTGGCCGCCATTTGCTGGATGGATGATCGCCATGATTTATCCGCCCGCCTGCGGTTCGGGTTTCAGTTTATCGCTGTTATATGCGGGGTAACAGCACTGGACGGCCCGGTATTGCAGGGGCTGGTGCCGGTTTGGCTGGATCATGTTTTCGTCGTGCTGGCGTGGGTCTGGTTTGTGAACCTGTTTAATTTCATGGATGGCATTGACGGTATTTCCGGGGTCGAGGCCGGATCAATCGGGGCGGGGGTGTTTGTGCTTTCCCTGTTGGCATTTACCCCGGCATTTATTGACCTGGGGGTGATCGGCCTTGGTATTGTGGCGATCATGCTGGGATTTTTGATCTGGAACTGGCACCCGGCCAAGCTGTTTTTGGGCGATGTCGGGTCGATCCCGCTGGGCTATGTGCTGGGTTGGCTGTTATTGGAAATGGCCGCACGGGGTGCCTGGATGCCAGCCTTGATCTTTCCGGCTTATTATCTGTTTGACGCGACTAGTACGCTGTTGCGCCGGGCGCTGCGCGGTGAGAAAATCTGGCAGGCACATCGCCAGCACGCCTATCAGGTGGCAACGGCGCGCGGCATGAGCCACGGGGTGGTTTCCTTTTTGATATTGCTGGCGAACCTGATCCTGATCGCGCTTGTGTTTACCCCCTTGCCGGGTGCCATAGACGGGGTGATTGCCCGTTTGGGCCTGGCATTGATTGCGGTATTGTTGCTGGTGGGTGTTTTGCGGTTCTGGCCGGTTGGGCGGGCAGATCAGTATATGGATGAATAAGATGCCAATATACGGCCTGTGCTTGACTTGCGCCGGGCAGGGCGCGAAAAGATCGATCCAGGATCAAGATACAAATAAAGCAGCCTCTGAGTGATCCGGGAATTAGGGGGCGTATTGGCAAGTGGTTTGGGACATTTATGTGGCGATTGATACGGCGTAGCCAGGTGGCATTTGCCCATGATGTGATCATGGCGGCAATTTCATTTCCGCTGGCATTATATTTGCGCGTCGGCGATGCTCTGCCTTATTTTGTACCGCAAAACATGGTGTTGGCAACGTTGGGCTTTGCTGTGCTGTCGGGCGGCATTTTCTGGATGTTTGGCCTGTATCGCGGTATTTGGCGTTATGCGTCGCTAAATGACCTGTCGCGCATTGCCAAGGCAGTGACGCTGGCGATTGCGATCTTGTTTGCCGTGCTGTTTTTAACCACCCGGCTGGACTGGCTGCCGCGTTCGGCACCGATCATTCAGTGGTTTTTACTGATGGCATTGCTGGGTGGTCCGCGCCTGCTTTATCGCGTGATCAAGGACCGGTCGGTATCGCGTGCGATGGCGCGCCAGGGCGAAAGCCGCATTCCCATTTTGCTGATCGGGGCGGGGGATGAATCCGAAGCCTTTATTCGCGAAACGCGCCGATCTGCGCTGGCCCCGTTTGAAGTTGTTGGCATTGTTGGCCTGACGGAAGGGCGTGTAGGCCGCAATATGCATGGGGTTAAGGTTTTTGATACGGTTGAGAACCTTGAATCGACCCTTGATAAGCTGGAAAATGCGCGCCACGGCCTGCGCCCGCGCAAGCTGGTGTTAACTGGCAATGCCTTGCGCCACCCCGATGTTGGCAAATGGGTGGAAATTGCCGACCGTCGGGGACTGGTGTTATCGCGCCTGCCCAAACTGGGCGATTTACGCGACGGCGTTTCCGATCCGCTGCAAATTCGCCCGGTGGCGATTGAAGATTTGCTGGGGCGGCCCGAAGCCCGGCTGGACCGTGACAAAGTGCGCCAAATGATCACCGGGCGCCGGGTGTTGGTTACGGGGGCGGGCGGATCAATCGGGTCGGAACTGGTGCGCCAGATTGCCAGTTATGGGCCGGCCCATATTTGCCTGTTTGATGCCGGTGAATATAATTTATACGAAATCGACATGGAAATGTCGGAGAAATACCCCGACCTGCCGCGCTATAGCGTGCTGGGCGATGTGCGCGACCGGGTAAGGCTTGCTCAGGTATTTGCCATCGAGAAACCCGATATTGTGTTTCATGCTGCCGCCTATAAACATGTGCCGCTGGTTGAACATAACCCCAATGAAGGTATTTTGACCAACACCATTGGCACGCGCAATGTGGCCGAAGCCTGCCGGGCGGCGGATGTGGAAACCATGGTGCTGATTTCCACCGACAAGGCGGTGAACCCCGCCAATGTCATGGGGGCGTCAAAGCGTCTGGCGGAATGTTATTGTCAGGCCCTGGAAACTTTAAGCGATGCGGAACGCGGCAAAACCCGTTTTGTCACGGTGCGGTTTGGCAATGTTCTGGGCTCGACAGGGTCGGTTGTGCCGCTGTTTCGCCGCCAGCTTGAAGCAGGTGGGCCGTTGACCGTGACCCATGAAGGCATCACCCGGTTCTTTATGACCATCGCCGAGGCGGTTGAACTGGTGTTGCAGGCCGCTGAAATGGGCCGTCAGGGCATGACAGCCGGGGGCAAGATTTTCGTTCTTGATATGGGACGCCCGGTGAAAATCGTTGATCTGGCGCGACAGATGATTTTGCTGGCCGGTTTGCGCCCCGATACCGATGTGAAAATCAAGGTAACGGGGTTACGTCCGGGCGAAAAACTCTATGAAGAATTGTTTCACGATTCTGAACCGCCAGCCCCCACGGCAACCGATGGCGTGTTGCTGGCGGCCCCCCGGGTGCTGGATTATGCCCTGATCAATTCGGTGCTTGATCAATTGGCGCAAAGTGCGCAGGCACGCAATTCCGAACGGACACTGGAGCTGATTTCGCAACTGGTGCCGGAATTTCAGCCGCCGGAAATCAGTGTCAGTTCGATTTTGGCCGCACAGCAGGCCGACATTGCCAACCGTGCTGGCGATGCGGGCTAAAACGGTTTGCCTCAAAAAACAGCAGGTTTTATTTGTGGTGACGAGATAGCCGCCCTGCAACAATTCGGGGTCCACATTTAACCCGTTGCGTGCTATTGCTCCGCCCGAAATCGGGCCGGGCTCATTAATGATGTGTGTTTGCCGAAATTGCAAAATGGCAGAACGGCAGACCCATGATTAATGCGCCCGGGCCATGTTCCTGTTTCTGTTCCTGCATGAAAGCGAAGCCACGATGACTGCTCGTATTGCGCGCGCGCTGATTTCTGTTTCCGATAAAACCGGTCTGGTCGAATTTGCCAAAGCCCTGCACGAACAGGGTGTTGAAATTCTTTCCACGGGTGGTTCTGCCAAAGCCATTGAGGCGGCTGGTATTCCGGTCAAGGAAGTTGCTTCCCATACCGGTTTCCCCGAGATTATGGATGGCCGTGTGAAAACCCTGCATCCGAAAATTCATGGCGGCCTGTTGGGCCGTCGTTCTGTTTCCAGCCATATGCAGGCGATGACCGATAACGACATCACCCCGATCGATCTGGTTGCCGTTAACCTGTATCCGTTCGAGGAAACCGTTGCCAAGGGTGCCGATTATGACACCTGCATCGAAAATATCGACATTGGTGGCCCCGGTATGATCCGTTCGGCAGCTAAAAACCATGAATCGGTTACCGTGATTGTTGATCCGGCTGATTATGGCCGCGTGGTTGCCGAAATGGGCGACAATGCAGGGGCAACCACTTATGAAACCCGCCGTGCGCTGGCCGCCAAGGCCTATGCCCGCACCGGGGCCTATGATGCAGCGATTTCAACCTGGTTTGCCGGTCAGCTTGGTGAAACCTTCCCGCAGCGTTTGAATGTATCGGCTGAACTGAAACAAACCCTGCGTTATGGCGAAAACCCGCATCAGCAGGCCGCCTTTTACACCAATGGTAAAAACCGCCCTGGTGTTGCCACCGCAACCCAGCTTCAGGGCAAGGAACTGTCATTTAATAACTTGAATGATACCGACGCTGCCTTTGAACTGGTTTCCGAATTTTCCGAAAAACCGGCTGTCGCAATCATTAAACACGCCAATCCGTGTGGTGTGGCCGAAGGCGAAACCCTGATCGATGCCTATCACAAGGCATTGTCATGCGATCCGGTTTCGGCATTTGGCGGTATTATTGCCGTGAACCGGACGCTGGATGCCGCCACCGCCGAAGAAATTGCCAAGCTGTTTGCCGAAGTTGTAATTGCACCAGATGCTGACGAAGCCGCAAAAGCCGTTTTGACTGCAAAGAAAAACCTGCGCGTTCTTCTGACCGGTGGCATGGCCAACCCCGAAGAAGCCGATATGACCCTGCGGTCGCTGTCGGGCGGGTATTTGTTGCAGAACCGCGATGCGGGCCGGGTGAAGCGTGAAGACCTTAAGGTCGTGACCAAACGGGCGCCGTCCGATCAGGAACTGAACGATTTGCTGTTTGCCTTCCGTGTGGGCAAACATGTGAAATCAAACGCCATTGTTTATGTTAAAGACGGCAAAACCGTTGGCATTGGTGCCGGTCAGATGAGCCGCGTTGACAGCTCGCGCATTGCCGCGTGGAAAGCCGAAGAAGCCAGCAAAAACGCCGGTGAAGAAACCGTGCGGACCGAGGTTTCTGTCGTTTCGAGCGATGCCTTCTTTCCGTTTGCCGATGGTTTGCTGGCCGCGGTCAAAGCCGGTGCAACCGCAGTGATCCAGCCAGGTGGGTCGATGCGCGATCAGGAAGTGATCGATGCCGCCGATGAAAACAACATCGCCATGGTCTTTACCGGCATGCGCCATTTCCGCCATTGATGATTTTTGATCTGGCAGAAATGGGATGACTAAAAACGGCGACCCGTGAGACATCGGGTCGCCGTTTTTATGCTGTGAAATCTGTTTGTTAAGGGTGCAGGCTTTAACTGGTGGCAGGTTTTTGCGTTATGGCTGTTTCATCCCCGTCAATCGTGGTGCCTGCAATTGAAACCGCCATCGGGGCATTTGGCTTCCCCACTGTGTCCACATGACCATGATCGGCTAGGTGGTTATGCAGGCGCAAGGGGGCGCGCCAGTCAATCGCACCAAACGAATGGCAGGATGGGCAAATAACCGACCATTTGCCGGTTTCCGCCCCGCAAGCACTACAGCGCCAGTCCGGGTCGGGGTTGGCGTGGCTGGCTTTGACCAGCAATTCGCGCGCCTTGGCCGGGTCCTGTTTCTCGGCAAATTCCAGATCGGCGAGCAGACGGTAATGACGAGCCTGTGCGTTTTTGGTAATTGCCTTTTCAAGGTTGCTGCGCGCCATGCCCCAAAGCTGGGCATGAAGGGCGGCCTCGGCCAGCAGCAACTGGCTTTCGGGGTGGTCGGTTTTACCGGCAATCAGCTTTTCAACGGCTTTGACTTTGCCAAGCGCATCGCCATCGAGACTTTGCAGGTAAAGCTGGCCCAAGGCCCCATTGGGGCTGACTTGCCAGCTTTGGGTGATAATATCGCGCGCTTTGGCGGGTTGATTGACCTTGATGTAAAGTTCGGTCAGCAAAATCGCCGCACCGCTAAAATCGGGATGGGCGTTGAGGGCTTTGCGCAACAGTTTGACGGCTTCGCTGTTTTCCCCGTCGCGCACGGCATCTTCAGCCTTGGCGGTAATCAGCAGGGCGCGGCGGCGCGAAAGCTCGTCTTCCTTGAAAATCTCGGCCTTTTGCGCATCAACCAGCAAGGTTAAGGCCCGATCCCAGCGTTTTGCCCCCAAAAGCAGGTCAAAATAGGTGACCAGAACCGACGGATTGCGCGGGCGTAAACGGTGTGCACGTTCGGCATAATCAAGGGCTGCGGTGCGGTCATTTGTTTTTAACGAGAGTTGCAACAGGCCGCGCAGACCGAAAAACGCCGAATCAGTTGATTTCAGCATTTCTTTAAACTGGCGGTAGGCGGCTTCGTTGTTGCCTTCCAGTTCGGCGGCCTGTGCGGTCAGAAGCCGGGTGAGGGTATCGTCCTCAAGGTATTTATCAACCGCGCGGGTGTGTTTCAGGGCCTGGCGGACATCGCCCGAGGCCAGTTCCAAAAGACCCATGGTCAGGGCCTGTTGGCCCTTTTTACGGCGACGGCTGCCCAGCATGCGACCAACCCAGCCTGGCGAGCGCGATATGATAAACCAGATCCGCCACAGCACGACCAGAACCATGACCATGGCCAGGATCGCCAGCACCACCATGCCGATAGAACCATCAAACCGGTAGCCCAGCCATATTACGGTCATGGTGCCGGGATTATTGGCAAACCAGACCGCCCCGGTCACAAGGGCGGCTGTGATCAGAACAAACAGAACCAGCCGGATCATTGGGCTTCCTCCGATCCTTGCGGGGTGTTGCCGGTTTTGTCTTCCTTACCGGTTAACAGGCCAATGGCGTGGCTGCTGAGCACATCAATCGCCTGATTGATGGTTTGGCGGGCACGCGCCTGTGCGAGCCAGGGGGCAAGGGCGGTTTGTGCATTTTGGCCCGACACCCCTTCAAGGGCGGAAATCGCATTGGCCAGGTTATCCTGTGCCAGGGCCTGTTCGGCGGTGACCAGACGGCCATCCAGCGTTTCCTGGCCCACCACATCAATTCGGCGGATCGGGAACAGTTTTTTCAGATTTGCCACCGTCGAATCCCAGATACCGCCGGAATTATCATCGCTGGCAGATTTGATGGCTTCTTCTGCTGTTGCCGAAAAGGACTGGCGTAATTGTTCAATTTTTGGCGCACCGGTACTGGCAAGTGGTTTAAGCAATGCGATCTGTTTTTGAACGATAGCGTCGTCCGATCCGCTACGGGTAAGCTGGCTTAAGGCAACTTCGAACGGACCGCCGCGCTGGGCGGCATCACGCAGAAGGGCAACGCCAATGCCAATCGCCTGTCCACGCCCGGCAATGCGCAGGCCTTCGGTGGCTTTCAGTTCGTCTTCGACGGTTGCCATACGGGCGGTAAGGTCGCGCATTTCCTTGGCAACGCCGGAAAGTTCGGCCTGTACCCGGGCAACGTCATCAATCGGGGCGGTGCGGGTTTCAAGTTCGCCCAGACGACGGGCAACAGACGCATTCAGGTCGCCGCTGCGTTCGCTATCTAGCCGTTCGCGCAGGGCACCAATTGTGCCTTCCAAATGCGAAAGACGGGCGGCCAGATCGGTGGCGACAACAACATTGTTGGCCGGTTGATCGTCGGTGCCCGTACTTTCAGAAGCACCGCCAGCATCAGGTGCTTGGGCAGCGGTCGCATTGGCAGACGGGGCCGCCTGTTGTGTATCCATGCCCATAGTGCCCATGCCATCGCTGTTGCTGGCTTGGGAATCGCTGTTGGCATCATCGCCAGAGGGGGCGGCGGGTGCTGTGTTGTCCGTGCTTTGGGGCATTGTCGTGGCGGGGGCGGCATTTTGTGCCACATTGCCGGTATTTTCCGCCTCGGGGGCCAGGGCCTGCATCGTGGTTTGGGGGAGAAGGTCTGACAGGGTCGGTTGGGCCTGTTGCCACCACAACGCACGGCTGGCCCATGCCAGTGCCAGCACGATACCAACAATGATAACCGCCCAGATTACGACCATGATGGCTGGCTTGCCGGGTTTGGCCCCTGAAGCCGGGCGGGCGGCGTCGTTATTGGTGCCGCCGGTGTTTTTGCCACCGGCCCCGGTTGAACCGGAGGCCCCGTTACCAACTGGTGCGGCACCTGCGGGCTTTGCTGTGCTGCTGGCCGGTTTGCCGGTGCTGGTTGTATTGGTGCCACTTGCGGGCGCGCTTGTGCTTGCCGTTTTGGTCGCACCGGGTGCCGAGGCCGGGTTATCCTTGCCCGTCGACGTGTTTTGCGCGGGCGCTGCACTGGTATTGGCATTGCCTTTGCTGTCGATCGAAATCCTATCCTGGCCTTTGGCGGGCGTCGCGGACGTATCTGGTTTTGGCGTTTCTGGTTTTTTCACGGTCGGACCATTGCAGTTTGCGGTTGTTCCGATACGCCCATTGGCGCAGGACATTCAGGCGATTGTGTTATCAAGTGCTGATAACAGGCTTTGTTGTGTCGGTTGGGCCGCGACCACGACCTTGCGCCAGGGCAGGCTGGCAAGGTGGTCTTTTACGGCGGGGCTTAGACAAATTGCGGTCATGTTGGCCATTGCCCCTTTTATGTTGTGATGTTCCACCAGCTTAACAAAGGTTTCGGCCGTGCGGGGAGAGAAAAATAATACGGTATCAATCCGGGCATTAACAATGCGCTCTATAATGGCCGATGGAAAGGTATCGGCAGCATGGGCTTCGTACAATGTCTGGCGCTTTACGACATAACCCTTTGACGCCAGTAATGTTCCCAGATCACCGGCCGTTTTGCGCGCCGCAGGGTGATAAAGCCCGCCCTTGTCGGGGGATAATTGCCTGCAAATCAGCCGGGTCAGGTCATGAATATCGCCGCCTGCACTGGTAATGTTGCTAAATCCGGCACTGTGTGCTGTGCTGGCGGTGGCATCGCCTACGGCCAGTACCGGCAAATCGCGCCGGTCACAATGGCAGGTAAAAGCGCGCACGCCGTTAGCCGAGGTAAAAACCAGCGCCTGAATGTTTTCAAGATCAAGGCTGTTGATACCGTCTGGAAGCGGGGGGAATTCTATCGTCAACATCGGCGCACAACAAATTTCGTAACCGCGCTCGGCCAAAGCGGCACGCAATTCGGTCGAGTCTGTTTCCGGTCGCGTGTTAAGGACAGTTTTCCCCATGGTTTCTTCCGTGTTGTTCAGATCCATTTTGCCAGCTGGCAGACTGCGCTGATCAGGCAAGGATGAAATCGGGGCCGCCACGTTCAAGCAGTTCTTTTCCGGCATCGGTGCCGATTTTGTCGGCCCCGGCCAGATCGGGGTTTTCAAGCACGCGTTCTGTATTGAGCCATTCACTGCCATCCGGGCGGATAATGGCAACCCGCAAGCGCATGGTGCCGTTGGCATCGAGTTCGGCCAGGGCAGCGATAGGGGTTTTGCACGACCCGTCAAGCGCACGCAAAGCCGCACGCTCGGCGGTAATGCGCAGGTCGGTTTGATGGCAATGCAGCGGGGCCAGCCATGTGGCGGCTTTTTCATCATCGGCACGGATCGCCAGGCCAATGGCCCCTTGACCAACGGCAGGCAGCATATCGTCTTCGCCGATCACATGTGTGGCAATTTCGGGGTGCCCCAAACGGTTTAGCCCGGCCATCGCCAATAAGGTGGCGTCGGCTTCGCCGTCTTCAAGTTTGCGCAAACGGGTTTGCACATTGCCGCGAAACGTTTGGACTTTCAGGTGCGGGTATTTGTTTAACACCATCGCCTGACGGCGCAGCGATGCCGTGCCAACAACGGAACCCGCCGGCATGTCGGCAAAACTTTTATATTTTACCGAAATAAAGGCATCGCGTACATCTTCGCGCGGCATGATCACGGGCATTGAAATGCCATCAGGCAGGAGGGTTGGCACATCCTTGATGCAATGAACGGCAATGTCGATTTCGCCCTTAAGCTGGGCTTCGTCGATTTCTTTGGTAAACAGGCCCTTGCCGCCAATTTCAGACAGGGCACGGTCGGTTACCCGGTCGGCAACCGTGGAAATAACAACGATTTCAATATCGTTTTCGCCCGAAAGGTCGGCATGGGCCTTTGCCAGCAGGTCGCGTACTTCATACGCCTGTGCCAAAGCAAGAGGGGAGCCACGGGTGCCGATGCGAAGTTTTACTGTATCTGTCGCTGTATTTGTCATGGTGCCGGTTTGTAATCCGAATTCAGTGTTTAAACAAGTTTTGCACGGTATCGTTGCGGTGCCGCTGGTGTCCATGATCATTATGTAGCCTTGACGATGCGGGCCTGCATAGGATCAATATCACGCAGGATAGATGAAATTTCCTAATCTGATCGTATTTGATTGCTGCGATATCCTGCAAGGGGTGGCAAGGCGCGTTGGTTTGGGCTACATCATCGTTTACAGGCCTGCTTTGATCGGGCGCAAATCAGTGATAGCCGGATATCAAAATCCATGATCGTTCTTGGTATTGAAACCAGTTGTGATGAAACGGCCGCCGCCGTTGTCAATGACAAACGCGAAATTTTGTCCAATCGCGTTTTAACCCAGCTGGAAGACCATCGCCCTTATGGCGGGGTCGTGCCCGAAATCGCCGCGCGTGCGCATCTTGAACATATCGACCGTCTGGTGGCCGAAGCCATGGATGATGCCGGGCTGGAATTTGATGATCTTGATGCCATTGCCTGCACCGGTGGCCCCGGCCTGATTGGCGGGGTCATGGTCGGCACCATGACGGCAAAATCAATCGCTTTTGCCACCGGCAAACCGTTTCTGGCGGTCAATCATCTGGAAGGGCACGCCTTAACCGTGCGCCTGACCGATGATGTCGCATTTCCTTATTTGTTGCTTCTGGTTTCGGGCGGGCATTGCCAGGTTTTAATCGTTGAAGGGGTGGGGCATTATAAACGCATTGGCACCACCATTGACGATGCCGTGGGCGAAGCCTTTGATAAAACCGCGAAAATGTTGGGTCTTGGCTATCCCGGGGGCCCGGCACTGGAAAAGCTGGCGGCAACGGGCGATCCGTTGCGGTTTCGTCTGCCGCGCCCGTTGCGCGGGCGGCCCGGCTGTGATTTTTCGTTTTCCGGTTTGAAAACGGCGGTGCGCGTGCATCTGGACGGTTTCCCGGTACCGCAAAGAACCCTGGAAATGAAGGCCGATCTGGCAGCATCGTTTCAGCGTGCGGTGGGCGAAACCCTGATGGATCGTTGCAAAAACGCGATTTACCAATTCATGAAGGAATATCCGGCAGGCAATACATTGGTGTTGGCCGGTGGGGTGGCTGCGAATAAATATTTGCGCACCCGCCTGACAGAATTAACCGACAAGGCGGGCATGAAGCTGGTGGCACCGCCGCTGGAACTGTGCACCGATAATGCCGCCATGATCGCGTGGGCCGGTCTGGAACGGTTCCGGCTGGGCCAGCAAGATGCGTTGGATTTCAAACCGCGTCCGCGCTGGCCGCTGGATCCCGAAGCCCCCAAACGCCCCGGTGCCGGGGTGAAGGCTTAAAATCTGACAGCGGGCTTTTAGCTTGGCGCTTGGAGATTGGGGGCGCATTTACTTTAAAGAGACGGAAACAACCGGCATGTCAGAAAAACGCATAGGAATTGTTGGCGGTGGCGCATGGGGCACGGCCCTGGCGATACAGGCGGTGCGGGCCGGGGCGCAGGCAACGATGTTGTTGCGCGATGGCGACCTTGCGACGCGGATGAACGAAACCCGCGAAAATGATTTATATTTGCCCGGCATTACGTTGCCTGCCGGGTTAACGGCAACCTTGAGCGCGGATGATGTGTTGCGCGCCGATGCCGTGCTGCTGGTGACTCCGGCGCAGTTTTTGCGCGAGTCCCTAACGGCGATTGCCGATAAATGGCAACCGGGCGTTGCCGCCGTTATTTGTGCCAAGGGCATTGAAAAACACACCGGTGCCTTGATGGAAAACGTGGTGCGCGATGTGTTGGGCGACGTGCCGATTGCGGTTTTGTCGGGCCCGACCTTTGCCCGGGAAGTTGCCGCAGGTTTGCCTGCCGCATTAACGCTGGCATGTCGGGACCGCAAGATTGGCAAGAATCTGGTTGCTCAAATCGGCACGGCATCATTTCGCCCTTATTACAGCTCGGATGTAACCGGGGTGGAAGTGGCCGGGGCGATTAAAAACGTGCTGGCGATTGCCAGTGGCGTGGTGGCGGGCATGAAGCTGGGTGATAATGCCCGGGCGGCCCTGGTCACACGGGGCTTGGCCGAAATGTCACGGTTGGTGATTGCCATGGGAGGGCGGGCCGAAACTCTGATGGGGTTGGCTGGCTTGGGCGATTTGATGCTGACCTGTACCGGCACCTTGTCGCGCAATTACAGTTTTGGTGTCGCCCTGGGGCAGGGGCAAAAGGCCGCTGATATTCTGGCATCGCGTCGCAGCGTGACCGAAGGGGTGCATACCGCCGCCTCGGTCAGCGCGGTGGCCAGTAAATTTGGCGTTGAAATGCCGATCTGCAATGCGGTCAATCAGGTGGCAAACCACCATGCGCCCTTGCGCAGCGCGATTGATACATTGCTTAACCGCCCGTTTCGGGACGAGCAGGAAGCGAGTCTGTGATCCTTTTCGTTTCTTTTTGTTGCACAGTGTCTTTTGGGGGACATGATGCGAAAAGGACGGGTACAGCTTGAGGCTGGCTCCGGCTTCTGTCATTTTGGTGTTATCTTCATCACATCATTCCTTTAGAGGTGAAAATTCTATGCTGTTTTACATCCGTTGTGTCGACAAACCCGGCCACCTTCATGTGCGTAAAGCCAACCGGGATGCCCATTTGGCCTATGTCAAAGAAGGTTATGCCGATAAAATTATCGCGGCTGGCCCCACCCTTGACCCGGACCTTGAAGGTATGAACGGGTCGGTTTTTATCATTGATCTGGAAGACATGACCGCAGCCGAAACCATGACGGCAAATGATCCCTATGCCAAAGCCGGGCTGTTTGAATCGGTTGTGATCCGGCCGTTTAAAAAGGTTTTCTGACCGATGGCGTACTGGCTGATCAAAACCGAACCGTCAAACTGGTCGTGGGATGATCAGGTGGCCAAGGATGTTGAAGGCTGGGACGGGGTGCGCAACTATCAGGCGGCCAATAATCTGCGCGCGATGAAAAGGGGCGATCAGGCGTTTTTCTATCATTCGGTGAAAGAAAAAAGCATCGTTGGCATTGTCGAAATTGTGTGCGAGGCCTATCCGGACCCAAGCGATGCCAAGGGCAAGTTTGTGCAGGTGGATGTCAAAACCGTCAAGGCTCTGAAAACACCGGTCACGCTTAATGATATCAAGGCCGATCCGCGTTTTTCCGAACTTGCTTTGTTAAAGCAATCCCGATTGTCGGTTTTGCCGATTGATGATGCATCCTGGAACGCCATTTGCGAGATGGGTGGAGTCAACCCATGAGCCGCATCGCACCGCAAGGCACAATCTTGTGCCCGCTTTCCGCCCTGGATGAGACGGGTGCCAAGGGCATGCTGGTTGGCGAAGGGGATGACCGGCACAACCTTTTTGTTGTGCGCGAGGGCGATGCCGTTTTTGGCTATATCAACAGTTGCCCGCATATTGGTGTGCCGCTGGAATTTGAGCCCGATGAATTCATCAGTGAATTTGGCGGCGAGATTTTGTGTTCCACGCACGGTGCCCGCTTTCGCATTGCGGACGGATATTGCGTTTCCGGCCCGTGCAGTGGCGATGCCCTGGAACCAGTTGCCGTGCGGATTGAGGGCGATAACGTGGTTCTGGCCTAAAACCAGCATGCTTGTCTTATGATTTTTGTCGTGCCACGTAACGGTTTGATGAATATGGCGGTGCCTATCTGATAGGGCATCGCCATATTTTTTTGTGCCATTTTGTCGTGCGAATCGTCTCCAGTTTGTCCTTTGTCGAAGGTCGGGTCCTCATTTTGGGATTTCACCTCAAGATTTAATATCTGTAAATAAAAAATCTTATTGATTGTATTTTGCGATAAAAGGCATTTGAAATTTTAAAAAAATCTGCCTTGTTTACACTTAATGGTAAAAATCTATACTGGTATAAACATATTTTCGGCGTGTCGTTTTGATGTAAATGTCAGTTTTTGTCAGATTTTAGTTTCCGGGACGATTTTTTTCAATTTATATCTCGGGCGAGTCATCGGGGCGGGGGTTATAATTTTTTGAAAGTTGTAAAATTTTAACTCATTGATATATATAAATAATTTTTTAAATTCATAGATATTTAGCTTAAAAAAATGTGATCTTTTTTTATTTTCTTGATTGATGTGATATTTTTTTGAAATAATCGTCGGGCGACCAAGGAGTGAGTTTGATGTTCTTGCATTTATGGTCGCATCACGCGGGGCAATTTAATTTACAGGTTTACTTAAAATGATTTCATTCACGCCTGCGTCTCGGCGCCAGATGCGTTGTGCTACAATGATGCTACTGGCTTCGACAGCGCTGACATGTTTTGCCCACGGGCCTGCATATGCCGCGCCGGACGACTATGTTCTCGATACGGGAACGGACACTTTTAGCAGTGCCCAAACCAAGACCAAGTTCACCGTTGGCGAAACCGGCACGGCGGTTTTGAATGTGACTGACGGCGCGTCAATGACTGTTACAGGTGATGATATTATTCTTGGCAATCAGAATGGCAGTTCTGGCACATTGAATACATCGGGTACGGTTACCCTTACGACTAACCGGTTTTATGTTGGCATATATGGAAACGGCGCGGTGAACGCGACGGACGGCACCACGATTAATTTGTCGGGAGCCAACAGCGTTTTGTATGTTGGCTATGATATTGGGGCGGTTTCCACCTTCAGTCTGGCAGGCAGCTCGTCGAGCATCGACGGATATGACATGCGAATTGGGTGGGCCCAGACCGGTACAGGTACCGTCACTTTCAAGGAGGGTGCCGACGCGACATTCAGGGACGGCGTCGTTCTTGGCAATAGTTCCGTCGATGCTAGCGGAACCCTGAATGTCGAGGGCTCTGGCAGTACGCTGACTGCATCCGTTTTCACAATTGGTAATGTCGGTAATGGAACAATGACCATTTCTGACGGCGGCAAAGTCACAGCGGCAGAGCAAACGAGTACTTCGGTATCGGATAAGGGGGTGGTTTTCGTTGCGCGTGGTGATGCTTCGACCTCGTCAGTGACGGTTACCGGTGATGGATCCGAGCTTGCAGCGGTTAGTCTTTATGCGGGTGAAAATGGGAAAGCCACCGTCGAGATTCTTGATGGTGGCAAATTAACCCTGAGTGATTTGCTTGAGATTGGCAGAAATACGACATCCGTCAGTACTGTAACCGTTTCTGGAAAATCATCGACCGATACGGCGTCGTCGGTTACCACCAATCGTATTACAGTTGGGAATTTTGGTACCGGAACTTTAATTATCAAGGACGGCGCAACTGTTTCGGGCGGTGGGAATGTTTCGGTTGGTTTGAGTAAAGACAGTAACGGTACGCTTACCGTTAGCGGCAGCGGGTCGAAACTTGCCCTGACCACAGGTGGCAGTCTTTATATCGGTAACAATGGCACTGGTAATGCGACCGTTTCGGCTGGCGGTGTTATCGAAGTGCCAGACGATATTTATCTTGGGTATCATAATCCAACCAGTGATTCGGTTTCGGCAAGTACCGGGGTTGGTACTTTGCTGGTGACCGGGGCAGGGTCGAGTGTTTCAGCAACCAGATTAGAAGTTGGTAGGTCAGGAACGGGCACGTTGACGTTGGCCGATGGCGGCGCTGTGACCGTCAATAGTGGCACCGGCACGCTTGATATAGCCAAATCTTCCGGTTCGACGGGTACGCTGATTATTGGTGCAGCCGCCGGAAGTGACGCGGTTGCTGCGGGGACATTGAATGCGGCTACGGTTGCCTTTGGTTCAGCACTTACGGGATCTGAAACCAGCACCGGCAAGATTGTGTTTAACATTACCGATACCGATTACACATTTAACAAAACCATCACCGGTGCCGGTGTGGTTGATGTCGAGGCCGGAACCGTTAACCTGACAGGGACGTCAACCTATACCGGTGCCACCACAGTGAATGGCGGCACGCTGAATATTGCGGGGTCGATTGCTTCTGTCGTTTCCATCAATAACGGTGCATTTCTGACCGGCAATGGCACGGTTGGCGGACTTTCGGTTAAGTCCGGCGGTACGGTCAGCCCTGGTGCCTCGACCATCCAGACCTTGAATGTTGCAGGCAATGCCGCGTTTGAAAGTGGCTCGGTCTATGTCGTACAGGTAGATGATACGTCGAGTGATGCGATTTCTGTCACCGGCAGCGCCACCATCGACAGCACTGCAAAGGTTACGCTTTCGGCATTGAATGGAGATAATTCAAGCATTGCCGTGGACAAGAAATACACCATCGTAACAACCACAACCGGCGTAACCGGAACATTTGCGACGATCAGCAAGTATTCAGCCTATTTGCAGGATGAACTGACCTATGACAACGACAATGTTTATTTAACGCGAACCCGTAACGGTAAGGCATTGGCGGCACAGACTGCAACGCCAAACGAAGGGGCGGCTGCTGGTGGGGTCGATAGCCTGAGTAATGGCAATAGTCTGTATGATGCTGTTGTGCAGCTTCAAACGGGCGAAACAGCGCAGGCCTTTGATCAGTTGTCGGGTGAAGTTCATGCCTCGACCGCATCGACGATTGTGACCAATTCCAGGATGTCGCGCACGGCGGTGAATAACCGTATCCGCGATTCTTTCCAGGGCGGTGGTGTGAATTCTGCGCCGCTGGTGGCGTCGAATGACGACAATATGGATGGTTTGCTGGGCAAGCAAAAAAATACCCAGGCCTGGATGAGCAATTTTGGCAGCTGGAGCACAACATCTGGCGACAATGATGCCCACAAGATTACGACCCATGGCGGGGGCGTGATGGTTGGTGTGGATACGCTGGTGCGAGATGACTGGCGCTTTGGTGTGGCGACCGGTTTTGGCCGGGACTCGATCCAGGACAAGAATGTATCGTCAAGTGCGATGGTCGACAGTTACTATCTGGCGGCCTATGGCGGCACGGAAATTGAAGCTACCTCTTTGCGCTTTGGTGCCTTGCATGCGTTTCAGAGAATTGATTCCAAACGCTCGGTCGCTTTTTCGGGCTTCACCGATAATCTGACCGCCGATTATGATGCCTCGACGACACAGTTCTTTGTTGAAGGGGCATTGCGCATCAAGCATCAGGAATCACGGTTTGAACCCTATGTGAATGTTGCCTTTGTACATTCCAAGGTCGATGGTTTTCAGGAAAGTGGCGGTGCCGCGGCCCTGACATCGAGTTCGCAAAGCGACAATCAGTTGGCAAGCACCCTTGGCCTGCGCTTGGCACATGATCTGGAGATCGATTTTCTGGGGCTGTCGGGTGAATTGAAAGCGGGTCTGGGCTGGCGTCATGCCTATGGCGACATGTCACAGGATTCAACGGTGTCGTTCGCCGGGTCAAACACCTTTACGGTGAGCAGTGCCTCTTCCGCGCGCGACAGTGCTGTGCTTGAAGCCGGTGTCAGCGTTGGTGTTGCACAGGATACAACGGTGTCGCTGAATTATAATGGCGAGATGAGCAAGGACAGCCGCGACAACACCCTGTCGGCAAAGCTGGCGATCAAGTTTTAATTGCCACGTCTTCTATGGTTGAAATGCCGTGCAAAGTCCCCGCTTTTGGCGGGGACTTTGTTGTTTGGGACCACGGATCAGGCGGGGGCATATCCTGTCAGAACATCGATATGATGGGTGATGGCATCAAGCTCGGCCGGTTTGGACAGGCGGTGATCGCCCGATTTGATCAACTGAACTTCGACATCGGTGCTGGTCAGGGTTTCGGCGAGTTTGAGGGCAGTTTGCCAGGGAACGTCCGGGTCTTGCATGCCCTGGACCAGCCGCACCGGAATGTTCAGCGCGATGGGGTCGCGCAAAAGCAGGTGGTTGCGACCATCGACAATCAGCGTCCGGGTGATGGTATAGGGATCATCGCCATAGTCGGTGGGGTCGATCAGCGCGCCGGTTTCTTCGATGGTTTTTTTCTGGGCGTCGCTAAAGTGTGCCCACATCAGGTCTTCGGTAAAATCGGGGGCGGCGGCAACGCCGATCAGGCCACAGACGCGATCCGGGCGGGCAAGGGCTGTTAACAGGCTGATCCAGCCGCCCATCGATGATCCAACCAGGATTTGCGGCCCGGTTGCGACATGGTCGAGAACAGCAATCGCATCCTTTGCCCACTGCCCGATGGTACCATCGGCAAAGCGGCCCGATGATTGTCCGTGACCGGAATAGTCAAAGCGGGTATAAGCCAGCCCGCGCCGGGCACAATGTTCCTCGAAATGCGTCGCTTTGGTGCCTGTCATGTCGGACATGAAGCCGCCAAGGAACACGATACCGGGCTTTTGTTCATTTGGTGTCGCTGTCTGCTTGCGGGGGATCGCGTGGTATGCGATTTTTGATCCGTCAGGCCGGTCGAGAAACATAAGTGTCGGCATGTCATAAGTCATCTGGGGTAAGAGTCCTGGATGCTGAATGGTTAAGGTTGGATGAGCGCGTCACAAAACGAGACACAGGCAGTCTATCGCCCCTGGCGACAGACGCAAGGTTCGGACTTCCGTCCGGCGGTAATCCTTCAGGTTCTGCCCGAACTGGAGATCGGCGGTGTAGAACGTGGAACGGTTGATATTGCCAAGGCAATTGTCGATGGCGGTGGTGTGGCCCTGGTGGCATCCCAGGGCGGACGGCTGGAGCGCGAGCTGGAACGTGTGGGCGCGCGCCACATTACCTTGCCGCTTAAATCGAAAAATTTGCTGACCATGCGTCAGAACGGGCGTCTGCTTGCCGACCTGATTGGCGCAGAAGGGGTGGATATTGTTCATGCCCGGTCGCGCGCGCCGGCATGGAGTGCGCGCTGGGCGGCACGTCATATGCAGGTGCCGTTTGTCACCACGTTTCATGGCACCTATTCGGGTTATACCAATCCGTTCAAGCGTTATTACAATTCGGTCATGACTATGGGCGATCAGGTGATTGCCGTGTCTGGATTCATCGCCAATCACATCCGCAAATATTACAAGATTGACGAAGAACGCCTGAATGTGGTGCCGCGTGGCACCAATGTGGACCTGTTTAACCCCGAAAATGTCAGCCAGGAACGCCTGATTGCCCTTTCAACCCAGTGGCGGCTGAACGGGGATGACTATGTCATCATGTTGCCGGGTCGTTTGACGCGCTGGAAAGGGCAGGCCTTTTTGATCAAGGCCATTCCGGCGATGCTTGAAAAAATCGGCCATCGCAATGTGCGTTGTTTGCTGGTCGGATCGGATCAGGGACGCACGGCTTATCGCGAGGAATTGATCGCGCTGAGCCGCAGCCTTGATGTGCAGGACATTGTTCACATTGTCGACCATTGCGCTGATATGCCAGCGGCTTATATGTTGGCCAACGTTGTTGTCTGCCCGTCATTGGACCCCGAAGCCTTTGGCCGGGTGCCGACCGAAGGGCAGGCGATGGGGCGACCGATTGTGGCAACGGCCCATGGTGGGGCAACCGAAACAGTTTTACCCGGTGAAACTGGCTGGCTGGTGGCGGCGGGCGAAGTGGCCCAGTTATCGCAGGCATTGGCGCAGGTTTTAACCTTAAGCCCGGAACGGCGCGAAGCGATCGCGCAAAAAGGGCGGCAGCATGTGATTGAAAAGTTTTCTTTGACCCAGATGGCGGAACAAACCCTGGCAGTTTACGACAAAGCGTTACAGCGTATCGCCAGGAATAATGCGGCATGACAGACGATAAAATGGCGCCGATTGGTGCGGAAATGGCAGTTGGTGGGGGCGAACCCGTCAGACAGCAACGTATTTTGGTGATCAAATTAAGCGCATTGGGCGATATGGTCATGGCAACCGGGCCGTTTTCTGCGATCCGGCAGGCGCATCCCGATGCACATATCACGCTTTTGACCACCAAACTTTATGTCGACCTGGCCAAATCAACCGGTTGTTTTGATGCGATTGCGGTTGACAGTCGGCCAAAATTGACCCGGATTGGTGATGTTCTGGCGTTGCGGCGCTTTTTGCGCAGCGGCGAATTTGACCGCGTTTATGATCTGCAAACCTCGGACCGGACGACGTTTTATTATCGGTTGTTCTGGCCGGGCAAGGTGCCGGAATGGTCGGGCATTGCCTGGGGATGTTCGCACCCCCATAAAAACCCCGAACGCCATAAAATGCATACGATTGACCGGCATATCGACCAGTTGGCCGATGTGGGCATTACCAATGTGCCCTTGCCCCATGTGCGCGCGCCAAAGATTGACCCGCTGCATTACGGGATTAAAACGCCTTATGTGCTGATTTGCCCGGGGGGGTCTGCACATCGGCCGGAAAAACGCTGGCCTGCCGAGCGGTTTGGTCTGCTGGCCAAGATGCTGGCCGATTACCGGTTAACACCTGTGCTGATTGGCACCGATAGCGAGGCCGAGGTCTTGGATCGCATTAGCAATATGTGCCCGCGCGCCAAGAATCTGATGGGGCGGACCGATTTTATTGAAATTGCCAGTTTGGCGCAAAATGCGGTTTTGGCGATTGGCAATGATACCGGGCCGGTGCATTTGGCCGCAGCGGTCGGGGCACCAACGATTGTGCTGTTTTCAGAAGCATCTAATCCGAAAATGTGCGCCCCGCGCGGGCATTCCAGGGATGCGGTCAGTATTATCGAACAACCCGATTTGCGTAATTTACCGATTACCCGCGTGTTTAACGTGATTCGCAAGCGCCTTAATCTTGAAGACTGATCCGCAAAATAGCAAAGTCATGCAAGTGCCAGGCCAGTGAACTGTTACCTGACTGTCTTATATTGCGAAATCATTGCTTTCTGATATGCCGGGGATATGCTAAATCAATTTGCTACTGATGCTTTTGCGGGCATTGGCAAAGTTTTCTTGTTTGCCTTTATTTTTTGACTGTCATAGGAGATTCTCCATAGCACGACCACGCAAACCGATGCAGCCGACCAAAGACGGTCCGCGCGTCAATCAGGATATCAAAGCCCGTTCCATCTGTGTTGTTGACGCAGAAGGCAATTTGTCACAGCCGATTAGTGTTCGTGAAGGCATTGACATGGCGATGGAGGCAGGCCTCGATCTCGTCGAAGTCGCGCCGACTGCCGAGCCGCCGGTTTGCAAGCTGATCGACTTTGGCAAATTCAAATATGAATTAAGCAAGAAACAGAACGAAGCCAAAAAGAAGCAGAAGGTTATCGAGGTCAAGGAAATCAAACTGCGACCGAATATCGATATCCATGACTATAATGTCAAACTGCGTGCGGCACAGAAGTTTCTTGGTGGCGGCGACAAGGTGAAAGTAACCTTGCGCTTTCGTGGGCGTGAAATGGCGCACCAGGATCTTGGTCTTGCCATGCTGCAACGTTTTTCCGGGGATTTGGAAGATCTGGCCAAACCGGAAATGATGCCGAAAATGGAAGGCCGGATAATGATTATGGTGCTGGCGCCGCGTTAACGTGGCGACACTGCCAAACCGGAAGGAGACGCCGATGGGAGCAAGCCAGGGACCCCTAGTTGTCGGTGTTGATGACGACGGGAAAAGCCTTGTCCTGCTTAAACGGATCGTCGAAAGTGGCGGCTACCGTTTCATCGGCGTGTCTTCCGGGCACGAACTTTTATCGGTTTTAAAGACCGAGCGGCCCCGTGTGATCCTGATGGATGTGATGTTGCCGCAAATGAATGGCTTTGAAGCCAGCCTGCGGGTTCGGACCGGTTACTCGCAACTTCCTGCTGCCATTATTTATGTGACGGCGCGCCAAAGCGAAGAAGATTTGCGTGGCGGCATTGCTGCGGGTGGCAATGATTTTGTTCTTAAACCGGTTAATCGCGAAAAACTGCTAACCCGAATCGAAAAATGGCTGGGCAAGGCCCATCTGATTAAAACGGCTGTTTGATCGTTTTTGCCCCCGTTTTCGGCCCGCTGTAGCGTGATCGCAAGCACGCGACGCTGCCATGCAACCGCCTGGCGGGGGTTTTTGGCATTGGTTACAGGCGTTTTATGGCAGGTGTGATGGGCTGAGAGCCGCAGAAACATGCCAAAAACCGTTTGTAATACGATAAATGCCACTGCTGTGCCCTCTTGCGGGCCTTTCTGGAAAAGTCCCTTGAAAAAGCATGGGGTGGAGTCTATAACCACCCGTCCCCGAACCAGGTGGTGAGGCTGGAGATGATTGCGATTATCTCAGGGCATGCCCAGCCGCCGAAGGGGATTTTTGTCAAATTGCTTTTTGCAAGGATAGAAAAATGCCCAAGATGAAGACCAAAGCGAGCGTCAAGAAGCGCTTTAGCCTGACTGCCAAGGGTAAGGTCCGTCACAATGTCGCTAACAAGCGTCACCTGTTGACGGCAAAGTCGACGAAGATGAAACGTCATGCACGTGGTACAGAAATTCTCTGTGATGCTGATGCACGTATCGTCAAAAAATTCCTTCCCTACGGCTAAGGCAAGAGAGATTATAAATGGCTCGTGTTAAAGGGGGCGTGTCTTCACACGCTCGTCACCGCAAGGTTATCAAGGCTGCCAAGGGTTACCGCGGTCGCCGTAAAAATGCTTATCGTACTGCCGTCCAGGCTGTCGAAAAAGGTTTGCAATATGCATACCGCGATCGTCGCACTAAAAAGCGCCAGTTCCGCAGCTTGTGGATCCAGCGTATTAATGCTGGCGCTCGTGAAAACGGCCTGACCTATTCGCAGTTCATGAATGGCCTGAAAAAAGCGGGTGTTGAGCTGGACCGTAAAGTCCTGGCCGATATCGCTGTGCGCGAACCGGAAGCCTTTAAGGCTTTGGTGACCCAGGCCCAGGCTGCGCTCGGCTGATAAACCTTTTTTAAAAAGGTTTTTACGGCATTTGCCTGATTTATGTCGGGGGCGGCCATTTTTGGCCGTCCCCGTTTTTGTTTTCAAGTTCCTTTATCCTGTTCACCCCAGCCAAAGCGTCGGAAGTTATGGAAAACATCGAAGCGTTGCGCGAAGAGGTTCTGGCAGAAGTTCAAAAGGCCGCCGATCTGGCGGCTTTGGAAGACATCCGCATCAGTGCCCTTGGCAAAAAAGGCCGCATTACCGGCCTTATGAAAAACCTCGGAAAGATGGACCCGGATCAGCGTCGCGAATTTGGTCAGGCCCTGAATGCGCTCAAGGATCAGGTGGCCAGTGCGCTTGACATGCGCAAAACTGATCTTGAAAATGTGGCCCTTGAGGCCCGTTTGACCGGTGAACGCATTGACGTGACCTTGCCGTCGCGCCCGGCCGAAACCGCAGGTCGCATTCATCCGATCAGCCAGACGATTGATGAAATTGTATCGATCTTTGGCGAAATGGGCTTTGCCCTGGCCGAAGGCCCGGATATCGAGGATGATTTCCATAACTTTACCGCTCTGAACATTCCGCCCGAACACCCGGCGCGTGAAATGCAGGACACGTTTTATCTGCCCGAAGGGGAAGATGGCGCGCGCCTGGTGCTGCGCACCCATACATCGCCAGTGCAGATCAGAACGATGCAGTCCAAAACCCCGCCGATCCGCATTATTGCGCCGGGCCGGACCTATCGTTCCGATAGCGATATGACCCATACGCCGATGTTTCATCAGGTCGAAGGGTTGGTTATCGACAAAAAAACCCATATGGGCCACCTCAAGGGCTGCCTGCTGGAATTTGTGAAAACCTATTTCGAGCTTGATGAAGTACCGGTGCGCTATCGCCCCAGTTTTTTCCCGTTCACCGAACCCAGTGCCGAAATGGACATTGGCTGTTCGCGCAAGGGCGGCGAGCTTAAAATCGGGGCTGGTGATGACTGGCTGGAAATTTTGGGCTGCGGCATGGTGCATCCGCATGTGTTAGCCGCGTGTGGCCTTGACCCGGAAGAATATCAGGGCTTTGCCTTTGGCATGGGCATTGAACGTATCGCCATGCTGAAATACGGCATTCCCGACCTGAGAACCTTTTTCGATACCGATCTGCGTTGGCTGAAACATTATGGTTTCGTGCCGCTGGATGTGCCGAATATGGTTAGGGGCTAAGATTATGAAATTCACATTAAGCTGGTTAAAGCAGCATCTTGAAACCGACGCACCGGCAGCGCAAATTACCGATAAGCTGACCGCGATTGGCCTTGAAGTTGAAAGCATTGTTGACCGTGCGGCCGCCCTTGCCGACATTCGGGTGGGCTATATTGAAGAAGCAGGGCAGCACCCCGATGCTGACCGGTTGAAACTGTGCAAGGTCAATACCGGCGACAAAATGATCCAGGTTGTGTGTGGTGCACCCAATGCCCGTACCGGCATTAAGGTGGCGCTGGCGCAACCCGGCGCAATTATTCCGATTGATGGATCGAAACTGAAGGCCGGTAAAATTCGCGGTGTGGAAAGCCAGGGCATGATGTGCTCGACTCGCGAATTGTGCCTGGGTGAAGACCATGACGGCATTATCGAATTGCCCGCCGATGCCGAAATTGGCACCCAGGTTGCCGCTGTGCTGGGTGCGGATGACCTGGTTGTCGAAATCAACCTGACGCCCAATCGACCCGATTGCACCGCTGTGCGCGGTATTGCCCGTGACCTGGCAGCCGCCGGGATGGGCACGCTGAAGGATGATCCCTATCAGGTGCCGGTTGCGGGTAGCTTTGACAGCCCGGTAACCGTCACCATCGCCGACGATGTGGCCGCCAATGCCGCAGCCCCGGCATTTTATGGTCGCTATATTCGCGGCGTTAAAAATGGCGAAAGCCCGGACTGGTTAAAAGCCCGTCTGGAAGCCATTGGCCTGCGCCCGATTTCAATTCTGGTGGATATCACCAATCTGGCGACCGTCGATTTGGGCCGCCCGTTACATGTGTTTGATGCTGACAAGCTGAGCGGCAATATCGATGTGCGTTATGCCCGCGATGGCGAAAAGCTTCAGGCGTTGAACGACAAGGAATATGCCCTGACCAGCGACATGGTGGTCATTGCCGATCAGGCTGCTGCGCAAAGCATTGGCGGGATCATGGGGGGTGAATTGACCGGTTGCCAGAACGACACGGTCAATGTGTTTGTCGAATGCGCGCTGTTTGACCCGATTGTGACCGCGAAAACCGGCCGTAAGCTGCAAATCAATTCCGACGCACGCTATCGCTTTGAGCGCGGTGTGGACCCGCAATCGGTTGTTTGGGGGATCGAGGTGGCAACCCGCCTGATTACCGACCTTTGCGGCGGCGAGGTTTCGCATGTGGTAACCGCCGGAACCGTACCGGCCCCTAAAAACAGCTTTGATTTGCGTATTGCCCGCATTGCCGAACTGGGTGGTGTGAGCGTTTCGCAGGATCGTGCCGCCGAAATTCTGACATCTCTTGGCTTTGCCATTACCGCTGGTGAGGGCGTTTTAACCGCCATTGCCCCGACCTGGCGGCCCGATGTGGTGGGTGAAGCCGACCTGGTTGAAGAAGTTTTGCGCATTGTCGGCTATGACCAGATCCCGACGGTAGAGCTGGAACGCGAAACCAGCCTGCCGGTTCCGGCCCTGAGCCCGATGCAAAAACGCGTTGGTTTGTCACGCCGGGTGCTGGCATCGCGCGGCATGTATGAAACCGTGACCTGGGCTTTTGCCGATTCGCGTCTGGCAAAGGAATTTGTCGATCTTAAAGAAGGCCTGTTTCTGGCCAATCCGATCAGTTCTGACCTGGATGTGATGCGCCCCAATGTGCTGATCAACCTGATCGCGGCAACCGGACGCAACCAGAACCGTGGTTTTTCCGATCTGGCCCTGTTTGAAGTGGGGCCGGAATTTTTCGGCGACCAGCCTGGCGATCAGCGTTTGGTGGCGGCGGGCCTGCGGGCTGGTGCTACCACAAACCGCAGCTGGACCGGGTCACGTCGCGATGTTGATGTGTTTGACGTCAAGGCCGATGCGGAAGCGCTGATTGATGCCCTGGGGGTTCCTGCGGGCAACATTCAGGTCAATGCGAACGGTGCGCCGGGCTGGTATCATCCGGGGCGGTCGGCAGCGTTGCAGCTGGGCCCGAAGAATGTACTGGGGTATTTTGGTGAATTGCATCCGCGTATTTTAAAGGCGCTTGATGTAAAGGGCCGTTTGGTGGCGTTTGAACTGTTTGTTGAAAACCTGCCCATGCCCAGGAAAAAAGGCACCAACCGCCCGCCATTGAATGCTTCGGCGTTCCAGGCGGTTGAACGCGATTTCGCCTTTTTGCTGGATGCTACAGTAAGTGCCGAACAGGTTGCCAAGGCCGCGCGCAGTGCGGATAAAAACCTGATCAGTGATGTGACGATTTTCGATCTTTATGCCGGTAAGGGCATTGAAGATGGCAAAAAGTCGCTGGCATTTTCGATCAGTTTGCAGCCGACCAAACAAACCCTGACCGATGAAGAAATTGATGCCGTTTGCAAGAAGGTGATTGCGGCTGTTGAAAAAGCAACCGGCGGCGCATTGCGCGGCTGACAAGCCTTGTTTCGATATCGAATGAAAACGGGCTGCCATTTTGGCGGCCCGCTTTCATGTTCGACATGGCTATGAAGCGCGCCTTGGGTCGAATTTTACGTCGTTCATGGCGATGCCAAAACGGCTTAAAGCACTTTTCCTTTAATATGTGCTGCGTTTTTTCATCACCGCAAAGGTTTCTTCTTCAAGATCGGCGGCAATCAGGTCTGGCCCATTGGTGTAAATGCGCCAGGATTTTTCAAATTTTTCGCAATCAAGTGTCAGTCGGTCATCAATGCTGGTCCATTGGCAGTGGCGCGGCTGGTCCAGCCCGATCAGGTTACCCGTCGAATTGTCTTCAAGATGGATCACCAGTAATTGCTGGTCGGTGGTGACCGAATAAACGCCATATGTTTCGTTAGCAAAACGATAGCTGATTTCCGTACCATCAAGCTGGCGCCAGCCATTGGGAAGCGGGCCGTTAATGTCGCGCTGGGAAAAGGCGGTTGCCAGTTGCTGCATATGGGTGTCGGGCATGATCCGCGGGTCGCTGCTACAGGCAGAAAGTAAAACCAGCCCGGTGATGAGAGCGGGAAGAATGCCGCTTTTTTTCATTTTCTTCTCCTGTCAGCGAGACTTGAAACTGTGGTTCTTTCGCAAGGATATTGGCAAAGTGCTGATCATCATGGTTTTTTTGCCATTATCAGATGTTGGGCGATATTCCGGACGAACCAGTTAAGACTGGCATTGCCAGCTTGCACTGTTTCATGGCGTTTTTCCAAGTCATTACAACCCTTCCTCGGACCCGCGCAGGGTGAAGATAAATGTTGCGCCGGGGTCACTGATCTGACGGGTGGTATCAAGCCAGATTTCGCCGCCATGTTGTTCAACGATTTTGCGGCACAGCGATAAACCAAGGCCGGTGCCGCTGAATTCATCTTTATGCAGGCGTTGAAACAGACGAAAAATGCGCTGGGCATGTTCGGGATGAATGCCAATGCCATTGTCATGCAGGGTAAAGCGCCAGAAATCGGGCTTTTCGGGGTCGCGAACGGCTTTGATGTTAATCAGGGGCGGCACACCGGGCCGGGCATATTTGATGGCATTGCCAACCAGGTTTTGAAACAGGCGCGACAGGGCGATACGGTCGCCATATAAATGGGGCAGGGCGGCATGGATGATGGTCGCGTGGGTCTCGGTGATGGCTGCTTTCAGGTCGGCCTGGGCCTCGTTTAAAACTTCGTTGCAATCGATACAGGTTTGGTCCCCGCTGGTGCCGGTACGGGCATATTCCAGCAAATGGGTAATCAGCTTGTGCATCCGTTTGGCGCCATCAACGGCGTAATTGATATATTCGTCGGCATCCGGCCCCAGGGTGCCGCTATAGCGCCGTTTAAGAAGCTGGGTATAGCTGGTGACCATGCGCAGCGGTTCTTGCAGGTCGTGCGAGGCGACATAGGCAAATTCTTCGAGCTCTTCGTTGCTGCGTTTTATCCGGGTCAAGGCTTCGCGCAGCTTTTCGGCATTATCAACAAATTCGGTCACATCGCGCGCACTGCCCAGCATAACACCATCAAGCGGGCCAATGCAGTGCCATGCCAGCCAGCGCAAATCGCCGTTTTTATCGGCCATGCGAAAAATCAGTTCCGCACTGGGTTTTTGTCCGCTGATACAGTCGGCAAAGGTTTTGGTTGCTTCTTTGCGCTGATCTTCGGTGAACAGGTCGAAAAACGGGGTGCCGATGGCAAAATGCACCTTGTCGCCCAGCACATCTTCCAGGGCCGCACTAAAGCCGCGTAATGTTCCTTGTAAATCGACAGCAATCGCCGGTTCGGGCGAATGTTGCAGATAGGCCTCGAACGGATTGCAAATTTCCTGGCTGTCGGTGGTTTCAAGCAGCAAGATTGTGACAAAGCTTTCGCCTTGTTCGACATGGCGGGTGGCAGTCAGGTAAAAGCGTTGGCTGTGGCTGTCATCGGTATGCAGCGACACCATGGCAGCGATTCGGTCCTGGGGCCAGCGGTCCTCGATCAGGGCACCGCGCAACTGGGCATAGGATGCCGGACCCAGAAGTTTGACGAAATCATTTGCCGTCGCCAGTTCGGGGCGGTTCGATTGGCCCAGTATTTCCGGCCAGTTCAGCCGCAGGTTAAGGGCGGCATGGGGTTTGGCAATACGCCACCCGATCAGGGCGCAGCCAACATTTGACAGGCTGTTTTCAACATCACTGAAATGTACCGTCAGGTCAGATGCGCGGATATGCTGGCGTTTAAGGCGAATCCACAGCCAAACCGACAACAACGCCATTACGGCAAGGATCATGGCAAACAGCACCGCATGCAGGGCAAGGCCGCGAAACCATTCTTGCAGCAATGCCATTTTGGGCACCATCACGACCGCCATGCGATTAAGACGCGGCATGGCATGATAGGCCAGCATGATCGATTGTTGGCCGTGTTCGCAGGTCAGGCTGCCATCAATATTGTTGCGGTTTTTAAGCAGGGTTTCGCGCAGTTCTGTTGCCAGATGCGGCGGGAAACTGCCATGCAGCACATCAAGGTTGTTATCGACAACAACCAGCGAAATATTGTCCTGTCGGGTGGGAATGGAAAGCAGGTTGCGCTTGTTGGCCTGTGCGACCGAGATACTGATGGTTGAGACCAGCCGGACAAGTTCGGACCGTCCCTGTTCCAGGGCGCTATTATAAAGGGTTTTTTGAATAATACCGAATGATAACAAAACGATAAATGTGCCGCTTAGCGAAAGCAGCAACAAACGATGACGCAATGTGCGCAAGCTGCGCTGCGACAGAGATGGTTCAATGGCGGTCAGAAACATTGTACTGGACGCATCCCTGTCGATTTCCTCTATACGGATGAAGGACAAAAGCCTAAATAAACCGGCACTAGGCGTAAAGCGAGATTGCTATGACCCGGTGGTTGCTGTTAAACGATCCGCTTGTGATCGGGAATGGTGTTTTCATCGCAGACAGCGTCTTGCCGAAAAAGGCCTGTCTGGTTGTCTGCTGTCGCAGTCGTATCTTTGGCATGCTGACGCGGCACTTTGAACAATCTCCTTTTTCGATCTGCTGACGTTTCACTGGATATATCGATAGCTGATTGCTAGAAAAGCATCCCATGACCGATCTTAAACATATACGAAATTTTTCGATTATCGCCCATATTGACCATGGCAAGTCCACACTTGCCGACCGGTTGATTCAATTGACGGGTGGTTTGACTGATCGCGAGATGAATGAACAGGTTCTCGATTCGATGGATATCGAACGCGAACGGGGCATTACCATTAAATCGCAAGCAGTACGCCTGAAATATGTCGCCAGAGACGGGGAAGAATATACCCTGAACCTGATGGACACCCCGGGCCATGTCGACTTTGCCTATGAAGTCTCGCGATCATTGGCCGCGTGCGAAGGGTCGTTGCTGGTGGTTGATGCCGCACAGGGTGTTGAAGCCCAGACGCTGGCCAACGTTTATCAGGCAATGGAAAATAACCACGAAATCATTCCCGTTCTGAACAAGGTTGACCTGCCTGCGGCAGAACCTGATCAGGTCAAGGAACAGATTGAAGAGGTTATCGGCATTGATGCGTCGGACGCCTTGATGATCTCGGCGAAAACCGGGATGGGTGTGCCCGATGTGCTTGAAGCCCTGGTGACCCGTTTGCCTGCGCCGACGGGGGATGCCGATGCGCCGCTTCAGGTGTTGCTGATCGATAGCTGGTATGACGCCTATCTGGGTGTGATGATTTTGGTTCGGGTTAAGGAAGGTACGCTTAAACGGGGCCAGAAGGTCCGGTTTATGAATGCCAAGGTAACCCATACCATCGACCGTGTCGGGGTGTTTACACCCAAGCCGCTGGCATTGGAACAGATGGGGCCGGGCGAAGTCGGCTTTATCAATTGTGGTATGAAAACCGTTGCCGAATGCGAAGTCGGCGATACGATTACCGAGGAAAAACGCCAGTGTGCCAAGCCGCTGGCCGGTTTCAAACCGTCTATTCCGGTGGTTTTCTGCGGTATTTTCCCGGTTGATACCAGCGAATACGACTCGCTGCGCGATGCGTTGGAAAAACTGCATCTTAACGATGCGTCTTTTCAGTTCGAGCCGGAAAACTCGACCGCTTTGGGGCTTGGTTTTCGTTGTGGCTTTCTTGGATTGCTGCATCTTGAAATTATTCAGGAACGGCTGGAACGCGAATACGAGCTGGACCTGATCACGACTGCGCCGTCGGTTTCCTACAAGATCCATTTGACCAATGACGAAGAAATCATGCTGCATAATCCGGCAGATTTCCCCGAAGTCACCAAGATCAAATCGATCGAGGAGCCATGGATCAAGGCGTCGATCATGGTGCCCGATGAATATCTGGGCGGTATTTTGACCCTGTGTACCGAACGCCGTGGTGTTCAGCTTGACCTGACCTATGTCGGGAATCGGGCGATGGCGGTTTATAAATTGCCGCTTAACGAAGTGGTTTTTGATTTTTACGACCGTCTGAAATCCATTTCGCGCGGTTATGCCAGCTTTGATTATGAACTGGCCGATTACGACGAAAGCGATCTGGTGAAGGTCTCGATTCTGGTGAATGACGAACCGGTTGATGCACTGGCATTGATGGTTCACCGTGGCCAGGCCGAAACCCGTGGCCGTGCCATTTGTGGCCGGTTAAAGGATTTGATCCCGCGCCAGATGTTCCGCGTTGCCATTCAGGCGGCCATTGGCGGCAAGGTGATTGCCCGTGAAACCGTTTCGGCGCTGCGTAAAGATGTGACGGCGAAATGTTACGGCGGCGATATTTCGCGTAAACGCAAACTTCTGGAAAAACAGAAGGCCGGTAAAAAGAAAATGCGCCAGTTCGGCAAGGTCGAAATTCCACAGTCGGCCTTTATCAACGCGCTTAAAATGAGCGACGATAAATAAGCCAACAGGCAATAAAGACCAAAGGCCGCGTCCGGCGATATATCGGGCGCGGCCTTTTTTATGTTGCGTGATGCCGAGGTGGTGCGTTTAGCTGATGAGCAGCGGCACCACAACTTTTGATAGGGATGACAGGCATGGATCTGGATTTATTGGCCCGGCAGGAAAGCGCACTGGTTTTTGAGGCGTTTGATGAAAACATGGCATGGAAGGTTGGATCGGCCCTGGTGGAAATGGCCCGTACCCGCCATGCGCCGGTTGTGGTTAATATCCGCACCCCGAACCGCACTTTGTTTCACGCGGCCCTGCCCGGGGCGGTGCCCGCCAATGACGAATGGGCGCGGCGCAAAAGCAACCTGGTTTTACGCGAACATCAATCATCGCGCCGGTTTGGCATGGCGTTACACACCAAAAACAAAAGCCTGGCCGATCATGGCCTTGATGTCGTCGATTATGCCGACCACGGCGGCAGTTTTCCGCTGCGCGTTAAGGGCGCGGGCGTGATAGGTGCGATTACCGTTTCCGGGCTGGCATCGGCCGAGGATCATGCCCTGATTGTTGAGGTATTATCGGCAGTGTTGAAAGTGACGGTGGCATAGGCCACCCTCGTATTGAGCCTGAGCTTTGCCTGTGTGCGCGTTTGTAAGCGGCCCAAAATAGTCATAGCAAGCAAAACGCCCCATCCCCGTAAACCGACGCCTTTTGGGCAGGTTTCGGGTATGGGGCGTAAATGTTGGAACAGCCTTGGCCAACGCAGTGTTATTCCGCAGGCACACCGGTGGTTGTTGAATATTCGAAATGAAATTCCTTGTCCGGGAACAGATAGCTGCGCGCGCTGTGAATGGCGCTTGCCCCTTCGGCGAAACCCGACAGGATCAGTTTGAGTTTGTGGTCATAATTGGCAATATCGCCAATGGCGTAAATACCCGGAACTGAGGTTTCCATGGTTGCCTGTTTGACACCAATATGGTTGCGCTCCAGATTCAGGCCCCACTCGGCAATCGGCCCCAGTTCCATCGCCAGGCCAAAGAAGGGCAACAGGTGATCGGCTTCAAGGTCCAGTTCCTCGCCCTTCAGGGTGGCGACGGTGACATGGCTGAGCTTTCCGGTCGCGGTGTCGCCTTTAAGGCCCTTTAGCTGATAGGGGATGACCATTTCAATTTTGCCCGCGTCGGCAAGGGCGGTGAGCTTGGCGCTGCTATCTGGCGCGGCGCGAAATTTGGGGCGGCGATGCACGACATAAACCTTGTTTGCGATGTCATGCAGCGAAAGCGCCCAATCGACCGCCGAATCGCCACCACCGGCGATGACCACGTTTTTACCGGCAAAATCGGCCCGGCGTTTAACGTAATACTGAACCCCGCCAGACCCTTCAAAATCGTCCAGCCCGTCCATCGGCGGCTTGTTGGGGCCAAAGGCGCCGCAACCTGCGGCAATGACCACGGCACCGGCATCAATCACGGTGCCAACCGAGGTTTCGAGCGTAAAGCGGCCATCATCGCGTTTTTCAAGTTTGGTCACCTGTTGGCCCAAATGATATGTCGGCTCGAACGGGGCGGCTTGCTTGGCAAGCTGGTCAATCAGGTCCTGTCCGGTGATTTGCGGATGGGCCGGGATATCGAAAATCGGTTTTTCCGGGTAAAGGGCGCTGCACTGCCCGCCGACCATGTCGAGCGCATCGATGACATGGGTGTTTAACCCCAGCATCCCGGCTTCAAATACGGCAAAAAGCCCGACCGGGCCTGCGCCAATGATGGCAATATCCGTGCTGTGCGACGCTTCCGACATCTTGATTCCATTCCAAAAAACAAAGGGCGTAAACCGGGTGTAAACCTGTCTGGGCGAAATAGCATTTTGTCCCCGCTATCGCAACGTTATCCGCCTTTATCGGCCTTGGGCCGTATTGCGTTGACGGGGTTTTAACCGGCCAAGGTTACAATAAAACGGCTGTCAAAAGCATTGCGAAATCGGCCTTTCTGCCCGTAAAACAGGGAAAAGACCGACAAATTTTGTCACATCACTGTGAAAACGGGCACTGGCACCAATGGAAAAAATCTTCGATATCAAAAATCAGGCCGGGACCGAAAAGCTGGCCGCCCGCCTTGCCGCCATTGCGCAGGCCGGTGATGTGATCTTGATGCACGGCACCCTTGGCATGGGTAAAAGTGCCTTTTGCCGCGCCTATATTCGTGCATTGGCCAACAACCCCGATGAAGAAGTGCCCAGCCCGACCTTTACCCTGGTGCAGGTCTACGAGTTAGAACCCTTGCCGGTATGGCATTTTGATTTGTATCGCTTGTCCGACCCCGAAGAAGTGCATGAACTTGACATCGAAGATGCTTTTAACGAGGCCGTCAGCCTGATTGAATGGCCCGACCGACTGGAATATCTGACACCGGAAAACCGGCTGGATATTTATATCGAACCCGGATCGACCCCGGATGCCCGCCAGATTAAGCTGGTGGCGCACGGGGATGACTGGCAAAAACGGTTAAGCCAGATTGCCGGACGCCTGTCATGACCCGGTTTGCGAATGATGCCCGCGGATGTCTCATTGAGGGGTTTTTGCGCCAGCATGGCTGGAAGGATGCCGTGCGTGAAAAACTGGTTGATGATGCATCGGCCCGCCAATATTGGCGATTAAGCCGGGGTTATGACACCGCGTTGCTGATGGATTTTGCCCCTGATGCCGTGTCGATTGACCCACACGGCCTCAGTGATACGCCAGAACGCCCCGCCTCGATTGTGCCGGTTCTTAAGACGACTGCGTTGTTTTCGGGGTTGGGGTGGCGGGTGCCGGGTATTTTTGCCAGTGATACGCAGCAGGGTTTGGCGATTATCGAGGATTTTGGCGATCTGACCTTTACCAAGGCCCTGAAAATGGGCGAAATTGCCCCTGCGAGCCTGTATATCCGCGCAACCGATGCCCTGGTGGATTTGCACCGTCATGTGGACCGTGCCGTTTTGGATGATAGCCCTGCGAACCGCAACCTGGCCGAACTGGTGCATTATCAGCCCGAAAATTTGCGCCGCCAGCTTGCCAGTTTTTGTCGCGATTATCTGCCACTGGTTTTGGCCAACGTCCCGGCGCGCCAAAAAGCGACGCAGGATTTTAACCGCCTTTTAGATGATATTTTGCCCCAATGCTGGCAAGCGGGCGAAACCGTTATTCACCGCGATTATCATGTTGATAACTTGATGCTGGTTGATACCGATGATGGCGGGGTTGATTGCGGAATTATCGATTTTCAGGATGCGGCCATTGCTCCGCGCCCCTATGACCTGGTGTCATTGTTGCGCGATGTGCGCCATGATGTGGGGGCGGGGTTGGAACGTGCGATGCTGGACCGCTATCTGGCGGCGTTTCCGGCGATGGATGAGGCGGCATTTTACCGCGCCTATATTGCCACGGGCATGGTGCGCAATTTTCGCATTTTAGGCCGGTTTGGCTGGCTGGCCCGCGAAAGTGCCAAAACCCGGTATCTGGAATTTATTCCAAGGTGCTGGGAACTGATCCTGCGCGGCGCGGATGAAAATTTGCCGCAACTCGCTAGCTGGGTTGAAAGGCATATTCCCGCCAGGGCCCGGTTTGAGGCTGCTTTTAATCCGATTGTTGACCCGGCCATTCCCCGTGCCATTCCCCCGGCCAACCCTGAACATGGACCCGATGATGAGCAATAATGTGCATCCCGTTTTAAAACCGGCACAGGCCATGGTGCTGGCCGCAGGATTGGGCAAACGTATGCGCCCGATCACCGACCATATTCCCAAACCCCTGATCACGGTGGCGGGCAAGCCAATGCTGGACCATGTTTTGGACCGGTTGGGCGCTGCCGGGTTTGACCAGGTGGTGGTTAATTATCATTACCTTGGCGAAATGATAGCGGAACATGTGGCACAGCGCGATTTTCCGTCGGTTGTTTGTTCGCCTGAGGCCGATTTGCTGGAAACCGGCGGCGGGGTGCAAAATGCGCTGCCGATGCTCGATGAAAATGCGGTTCTGGTCGCCAATGCCGATATGTTCTGGACCGAAGGCAAAGACCCGCTTTTTACCCGCATGATCGAGGCATTTGATGCCGACCATATGGATTGCCTGATGGCGATAGCCCCGGTGCAGGGGGCGTTTGGCTATGACGGGGCAGGCGACTTTTTTTGGCAGGTCGATGGGCGGTTAAAGCGCCGGGGCGATGCGGCCAGTGCACCATATTTTTTCACCGGGGTGCAAATTTTAACCCCCCGGCTGTTTGAGGACATTTTGCCGGGCAATTTTTCGCTTAATATTATTTACGACCGGGCCTTGGCAAAGGGGCGCTGTTACGGGCTGGTGCATGATGGCGGCTGGTTTCACATTGGCACACCCGAAGCCCTGCGCGACGCCGAGGATGCGATTGCCGGGTCGTAAAACAGTGTAATTGCGGTGCTTAACTGGCCCAGTGCTGCGCGCCAGGTTTTTGTTGTGTGTCCGCAGCGTATAAAACGATGATTGGCAGGGTGCCATCCCGGCTATATTCGCGTTAATCTGCATGATCGGTATCATCGTTATTTCTACATAAATACGGACCATCGGATTTTCCCCGTCGGACGTGTTTTTTTCAGACAGGGACAATAATGACGGATAATCTGTTTTACATCCCGCCGGGTGCCCCATTTGCCGATATGCTGGCACAGCAATTATTGCGCGAAACGGCGGATCAACGCGTGATTTTGTCCGATACGTTGCTTTTGGTGCCCAATCGCCGGTCTTGCAAGGTGATGCGCGATGCCTTTTTGCGCCAGACGCAGGGCAAGGTCACGCTGCTTCCCACCATTCGTCCGTTAGGCGAGGCCGATGAAGACGAACTGGCGATGTTTGGCCGCGCCGATCAGGATGTGGTGCTTGATTTACCGCCTGCCATTCCGGATTTGCAACGAAAACTGCTGCTGACCCGGTTGATCATGTCGCGCGCCGATTACAAAGGTGAAAAACCAACGGCCGACCAGGCGGCACGGCTGGCAGGGGAACTGGCCCGCTTTTTGGACCAGGTGCAAACCGAAAATTGCAAATTTGATGACCTTGAAGGTTTGGTGCCGACCGAATTTGCCCGGCATTGGCAATTAACGCTGGAATTTTTGCAAATCCTGACCACCTTTTGGCCCAATATCTTGGCTGATCAAGGGGTGAGCGACCGTGCTGCGCGGCGCAACGCCATGATCGCGGCCCAAATTGAGCTATGGGCCGTTAATCCGCCCGACTATCCGGTGATTGTGGCCGGGTCCACCGCCCCGTTCCCGGCTTTGCGCACCTTGGTTGGTGCGGTTTTGAACCTGCCACAAGGGCGGGTGGTGTTGCCGGGGTTAATGAGTGGCCTGTCGGCAGGCGATTGGCTGGCGATTAACGGGGATGCCGCCCATCCACAACATTTGCTTGCCCGGTTGTTAAACCAGATTGAGCGTACGGCGGATGATGTTTTGCCTTGGGGGGGAGAAGATGGGGGCAACGATGGCAGCAATGCTGGCGTGCCGTTGGAAGGTGCCGCCCTTCAAAAATCGGCAATTGCGCCTGCGATGCGTGATTTGTTTGAGGATGGCAATGAAGATGCCCGCATTTCTGTGCCGCCCGTTGCATCCCCCCTGCATACCGCTGTAACGTCGGGCAATGCACGCTATGAACGGCGGCGACTGGCACGCGAAGCGTTGCGCCCGGCCCAAACCACCGATCAATGGCGCTATATTGATGATTTTGCGCCCGATGTTCTCGATGGCGTGTTGCGGGTGGATTGTTCCGGTGCGCGCGAAGAGGCGGCAACCATTGCCCTGATGATGCGCGACGCGCTGGAGGACCCGGGCAAGACCTGTGCGCTGGTCACGCCCGATCGCGGGTTGGCCCGCCGGGTGGCAACCGAATTGCGGCGCTGGGAAATTGATGTTGATGATTCCGCCGGGGTACCCTTGCATGATACGGCCCCGGCCATTTTCATGCGGCTGGTGGTACGCACAGTGCAGGAACAATTTGCCCCGGTGCCGTTGCTGGAACTGTTAAAACACCCGTTATGTGCGGCTGGTTTACCCCCCGAAACGTTTCGTACGCAAACCCGCCTGCTGGAATTGAAAATTTTGCGCGGCCCACGCCCGGGGCCGGGATTGGCCGGTTTGGCCGATGCGATTGATGGCTGGCGCGATGAAGCCATCGAGCGGATAACCAGGGCCGATGCGGTGAATGCAGCCCCGCGGATTGAACGTATTCGCGATGATCATCACCGTTTGCATCACCTGGTCGAAGCCCTTGCGGCGGCTTTGTCGCCGTTGCTTGATTTGATGGCAGATAAAACCGTGCTGCCGGTCGAAGCCCTGCGCACCCATGTGCGGTGTTGCGAAACATTGGCGGCCAGCGACCAGCAAAGCGGACCGGATCGTTTGTGGCGCGGCGATGCGGGCGAGGCCCTGGCCGATTTTGTCTATGAATTGTTGCAGGCATTGCCGGGCTTTGATGCCCTGCAAGGCGCACGTTATGGCGCGTTTTTAGATGCCTTGATGGCCGAACGGGCGGTGCGCCCAAGGTTTGGTAAACATCCGCGTTTGTTTATTTGGGGCACGGTCGAAGCCCAGATGCAGCAGGCCGATTTAACCATATTGGGCGGGTTAAACGAAGGCGTCTGGCCGCCCGATGCCGGGTCCGACCCGTGGATGAGCCGCCCGATGCGCGCTAAATTTGGCCTGCCCGCCCCCGAACATCGCATTGGCCAGTCCGCCCACGATTTTCAGCAATTGTTTTGCGCGCCAAAAGTGGTAATGACCCGCGCCTTGCGCGTGGGCGGCACGCCAACTGTGCCGTCGCGGTGGTTGTTACGGATTGAAAACCTTCTGCGCAAGTCCGGTGTGGCGATGGAAAAGGCAGATGCCACACAGTGGCGCCGCCTCGCCGATCAACTGGATGAACCCACGGCAGAAATGCGCGTGCGTGTGGGCCGCCCGGCACCGACCCCGCCGGTCGCGGCCCGGCCCAACCGCCTGTCGGTCACGCAAATTGAAACATGGATGCGTGACCCTTATGCGATTTATGCCCGCCATATTTTAAAATTGCAAAGCCTGGACGATATCGACCTGGACCCCGGTGCGGCCGATTATGGCAATTATATTCACGAGGCGCTGGACCGGTTTATCAGCCAGTATCATGACTATTTACCCGCCGATTCTGAAGCCCGGCTGATGGCGATTGGCGAAGAGGTTTTTGCCCCGCTAAAAGCCCGTCCCGGGTTATGGGCGTTCTGGTGGCCCCGGTTTGGGCGCATTGCCAAATGGTTTGTGCAAACCGAAGCCGGACGGCGCGATTCTTTGCGCGCATCCTATACCGAACGCAGCGGCAGCCTTGTTTTAGGATCGGGGTTCGAGGTTTACGCCCGTGCCGACCGGGTGGATGTGCTGCGCGATGGCGGCATTGCGATTATTGATTATAAAACCGGCGTGCCGCCCAGCGCAAAGGACGTGATTAACGGGTTTGCCCCGCAATTGCCGCTGGAAGGGGCGATTGCAGAGCAGGGTGGCTTTAATGACGTGGATAAAGGTCCGCCTGCATCCTATGCGTTTTGGAAGCTATCTGGCGGGGACCCGGCAGGGGAAATTCGCGAAATTGATACCGCACGGATGAAAACCACCCCGCATGATCTTGCGCGCGATGCCGTTGCCGGGGTTGCCGCCCTTGCCACCGCCTTTGCCGACCCGCAAACCCCGTATTTAAGCGTGCCCCACCCCGATAACGCCCCGAAATATTCCGATTATGTGCATTTGTCGCGGGCGCGTGAATGGATGGGCAGCGAAGAAACGGGCGAAGGTGAACCTGCCTTGGCAGCCATCACCGCCGGAGACGAGAAATGAGCAATTCTGTTGAGGATGCCAGAATGCATGTTGCGGATAATCGCCCGCCTGTGCCGTTAACCGGGCGGGATGGCGGCGGTGATGACCCCAATGTGTTGCAGCGCATGGCATCGGACCCGATGGCATCGGTGTGGGTGTCGGCATCGGCCGGGGCGGGTAAAACCAAGGTGCTGTCGGACCGGGTCTTGCGCCAGATGTTATCGGGCACGGAACCACACCGCATATTGTGCCTGACCTTTACCAAGGCCGCCGCCGCCGAAATGGCCAACCGGGTGAATGAACGGCTGGGCCGCTGGGCGACGATGGATGATGCCGATTTACAGCGCGATCTGGCCGAACTGGCCGGGACGGCACCGGGTGCGGATGAAACGCGCCGGGCACGTCGTTTGTTTGCCAGTGTGCTTGACGCGCCAGGCGGGATGAAAATTCAGACCATTCATGCCTTTTGCCAATCCTTGTTGCGCCGGTTTCCATTAGAAGCCGGGCTGGCCCCGCATTTTGAAATTATGGATGACCGTACCGCAGCCGAAACGATGGCCGACACCCAGGAAGAAGTGCTGGCCTATGCACGTAGCGGGCAAGACCCGATTTTGGCCGATGCGCTTTCGGTGGTGACAGGGCAGGTCCGCGAAGGGGCCTTTGGTGATGTGATGCGCGATCTGGCCCGTGAACGGGGCCGGTTAAAACGGATGCTGGATTTTCATCATGGCCGTGATCGCATGTGTGATGCGGTTTATAAATCGTTGGGCGTGGCACCGGGGCAAACGGCGGATATGATGTTGCGGGCCGCCCTGTCCGACGGGGCGTTTGATCGCGACGGGTTGATGATGGCGCTGGCAGCCCTGGAGGCCGGGACAAAAACCGATAAGGACCGCGTCCCGGCGCTGGCGCAGTTTTTGGAAAAAACCGATATTGATGCCCGTATCGCGGTTTTTAGCGATTATCGCAGTGTGTTTTTTACCGCCTCCACCGGCGCGCCGCGCGCAAAGCTGATTACCAAAAAAGCGGGCGAAAACCACCCCGCCGGGGCCGATGCGCTGGAACAGGAATGTGCGCGGCTGGTGGAACTTGAGAAAAACCGCAAGGCGGCGATGCTGGCGGAATCGACAACCGCACTGATTTGCATGGGCGAAGCCATGCTGGCGCGCTATGCCCGCAAAAAGGCGCTCCATGCGTGGCTGGATTATGATGACCTGATTTTAAACAGCGTGCGCCTTTTGGAACAACAGGCCGGAATGGCCGGATGGGTGTTGTTTAAACTCGACGAAGGGCTGGAACATATCCTGATTGACGAAGCCCAGGATACCAACCCCGACCAATGGAAGGTTGTGCAAATTCTGGCCGAAGAATTTTTCAACGATGCTAGCCAGCACGAAGATAAACCCCGCACCATCTTTGCCGTTGGGGATGCGAAACAATCGATTTACAGTTTTCAGCGTGCCGATCCGGAAAAGTTCGCCGAAATGCGCCGCCATTTTGCCCGGCGAGCCGCCGAGATTGAAGCCGAATGGCGCGAAGTGCCGATGAACATATCGTTTCGCTCGACCGATGCGGTTTTGGGTGTGGTGGACAAGGTGTTTGCCGGGCCGATTGCCCGCCAGGGTGTGGGCGATGAAGGCCGCGATGTTGCCCACCAGGCCTTTCGCCAGGGCCATGCCGGGCGCATCGAATTATGGCCACCGGTGGCCCCGCTTGCGCGTGAAGAGCAAGAACCCTGGACGCCGCCAACCAAAATTGTGCGTCTTGATGACCCGGAAATAAGGCTGGCGCGCGTCATTGCCGGGCATATTCGCCATGCAATCGATAGAGGTGAAGTTTTGCCGTCGCGCGGGCGACCGGTGCGGGCTGGTGATTTTATGATTTTGGTGCGCCGTCGCACCGCCTTTGTCGATGAGGTGGTCAAGGCGCTTAAGGAACGCAACGTGCCGGTGGCCGGTGTGGACCGCATGGAAATTACCGAACAGCTGGCCGTGATGGACCTGATCGCCTTTGGCCGGTTTTTGCTGATGACCGATGATGATTTGAATTTGGCAACCTTGCTGAAAAGCCCGATCATTGGGTTTAGCGAAGATCAGTTGTTTCATCTGGCCCATAACCGCAAACGGACATTGTGGCATGCGCTGCGCGAACGGGCCGGGGATGACCCGGTATTTGCGCGGGCCTATGGCTTTTTGGCGCGTTGGCTGGGCAGGGTGGATTATGAACGCCCGTTTGAGCTGTATGGCGAATTGCTGGGCGGGCGCGGCGAGGGGGCACGCGGGGTGCGCGCCCGCCTTGTGGGCCGGTTGGGCATTGAAGCCAATGACCCGATAGACGAATTTTTGAACCTGGCGATGAATTACGAGGCCGAACATGCCCCGACTCTGCAAGGATTTTTGCACTGGTTGATGGCAGGGGACGCCGAGATTAAACGCGACCTTGAACAAAGTGGCCGTGATGAAGTGCGGATCATGACGGTGCATGGGGCCAAGGGCCTTCAGGCCCCGATTGTGTTTTTGCCCGATACCCTGCAGGTGCCGACCCAGGCCCCGAATCTGTTTTGGCAGGACGGGGACCAGTTGATGTTCTGGTTGCCCCGTGTCGCGCTCGAAAATGACCGGGTAAAGCTGTTACGCGATGACATCGCCTTGAAACGCGATCAGGAATATAACCGGCTTTTATATGTCGCCCTGACCCGGGCCGAAGATCGGCTTTATATTTGTGGCTGGCAGGGGCAGAAAACCCCGCCCGAACATTGCTGGTATAATTTGTGTGAAGCGGCGCTGCGCGAACTTGCATCGCCCGATGACATGGATTTTGGCACGCTTTCGCCGTCTGGCTGGCAGGGAAAGGGCTTTGTTTGGGAAACGAAACAGGTTGTGGAACCCAAGCTGGACAAGGGTGTTTCCGGGATGGCCGCTGATGGGGCGGATGCTCTAAAAGATGATGGGGGTATGCGAAAACTGATCCGGGCGGTGGCCCCCGAAGAGGTGTTTCCGCCGCGCCCCCTGGCACCTAGTCGCCCGCTGGAAGATGAACCATCGGTGCAATCGCCCTTGGGCGGGGATCAGGGGCAAAGTTTCAAACGCGGGATTTTGATCCATAAATTGTTGGAACTGCTGCCCGACCTGTCACGTGATCGCCGGTTTGATGCCGCTGAACGGTTTTTAGGCCAGCCGGTCCATGGGTTGGAGCCCGACCAGCAGTTTGAAATTGCCAATGAAACACTGGCGATTTTTGGTAACCCCGATTTTGCGCCGATATTTGGCCCCGCATCGCGCGCCGAGGTACCCCTTGTGGGCATTGTTGGTGGCGATGTGGTTTCCGCCCAGATCGACCGGTTGGTGATTACACGTGATGAGGTCATGATTGTTGATTATAAAACCAACCGTCCGCCCCCGCGTGACGTTGCCCAAACACCCATGGCATACCGGCGGCAAATGGCAATTTATCGCGATGCATTGACCCAGATGTATCCCGATAAAACCATTCGCTGTCATATTCTATGGACCAACGGCCCATGGATGGTAGAACTGCCCGAAAGTTTGATGCGACTGTAACGCGCTTGACCTTTGGGCTTTGCCTGCCTACCTTTGCTTCCATAAGCGGATCGAGGTTGCCCGCTTGGGTGTTTGACCTCGTAACAACTAGGATCTGACAGAATGACAACGATTAAAGTATCCGATACGTCATTTGACTCTGACGTTATTGGCGCAGACGCGCCGGTTCTGGTCGATTTCTGGGCGGAATGGTGCGGTCCCTGCAAACAGATTGCGCCGTATCTTGATGAAATCGCTGGCGAACTTGGCACGAAACTGACCATTGCCAAGGTCAATATCGACGAAAACCCGAATACGCCAGCCAAATACGGCGTTCGCGGTATTCCGACCTTGATGATTTTCAAGGGCGGCGAAGTGTCTGCGATCAAGGTTGGCGCCATGCCGAAAAGCGCGCTGGTTGACTGGATCAACCAGTCGATTTAAGTGGCGTGACGGGACTTATATTGAAAAAGGCGGAGCCATGTGGCCCGCCTTTTCTTTTGGGTCTGATAGCAGGAGATCAAGACGTGACTGAAATAATGAAACTGACATCGGCGATAGACGGATTTGACTTTGATGCCTGGCATGGGGTGCCGACCGGCCTGCGCAAAGGCGGGTTGGTGCTGATACAGGAAATTTTCGGCCTGGATCGTTATATCATCGAAGATGCGCAACGCTGGGTCACCGAAGGCTATGAAGTGATTGTGCCATCGATGTTTGATCGCCAGGAACGTGGCTTTGTGGCCGATCATGATGCCAGCGGTTTTGAAACCGGCCTGAAATATGCCGGTGATAACGGTATTGAAAACCCGGTATCCGATGTGCAGGCCTGTGTGGATGCCCTGAAACAAAACGGCCCGGTCTTTTTGATCGGCTATTGTTATGGCGGGACCGTTGCGTGGCGCGCCGCATCGCAAATTGGCGATCTGTCTGCTGTTGTCAGCTATTATGGGGGCGGTGTCGCCGCGATTGCCGATCTGGCGTTAAAATGTCCGGTTATGTGCAATTTTGGCCGCAAGGACGCCCATATCCCGGCTGACGAAGTGTCGGCCACGATCAAAAAAGCGCATCCCGAAGTGCCGGTCTATATTTATGAAAATTCCGGCCATGGCTTTAACAATGATGGCCGACCGGATTCGGACGTGGCAGATGCCAAACTGGCCCGTGCCCGTGCCGCTGCGTTATTTGACGCCTGCGGTGCTGTTATTATCTGATTTTTGCCGTGCTTTAAAATGACAACGGGCAGGCTGAAATCATCAGCCTGCCCGTTGTCATTTGGTGTCGAATTGGTGTGTCTTACGGTTTATGCCGCGCGAATATCACGCAGGAAGTCGTGAATTTGCGACAGCAATGCGTGGGATTTGTCGCTAAGGTCGCGGGCGGTGTGCAAAACTTCGCTAGATGCGTTGCGTTCATCTTCGGCAGAGGCGCGCAGCCCGTCAACATTTCGCGAAACTTCCTTGGTGCCGGTGGCTGCTTCGGCAACATTGCGGGCAATTTCGCCGGTGGCAGCGTCCTGTTCGGCCACGGCAGCCGCAATGCCTGCGGCAACTTCGTTAAGTTCCTTCATGCGGGTTGCCAGATGCTGAATAGCGCCAAGGGCGTTTTGCGTTGACCCCTGAATATCGCCAATCTGCCCGGCAATTTCTTCGGTCGCCCGGGTGGTTTGATTGGCGAGGTTTTTAACCTCGGCGGCCACCACAGCAAAACCTTTACCGGCATCGCCGGCACGGGCGGCTTCGATGGTGGCGTTAAGGGCCAGAAGGTTGGTCTGCTCGGCAATCGAGCGGATCAGCTCAACCACTTCGCCGATTTTGTCAGATGCGGTGCCAAGGGCGCTAAACAGGCCGCTGGCTTCGTCGGCTTCGTCGGAACCTGCCTGGGCAATTTGCGAACTGCGGCTGACCTGCAAGGTGATTTCGTCAATTGCGGCGGCCAGCTGTTCGGCGGCAGAGGCCACGGTATCAACATTGTTGGCAGCCTGTTCGGTGGCGGCGGCAACGGCGGTGGCCTGTTCGGTGGTATGCGAGGACTGGGTGCTCATATCTCCAGCGGTGCTACGCAACTGGGTTACGGCTGCATTTACCACGGTCAGGTTGCCTTCAACTTCGTTCTCAAAACTGTGGATCAGGTTTTCGATCCGGTCGGCACGGTCGATATGTTCTTGTTGTACCCGGGCCTGTTCGGCCTGAAGGCGGTCGGTTTCCTTGCGGTTTTCGCGGAATACGATAAAGGCGCGTGACAGGCTGCCAATTTCATCTTCGCGATCGGCGTGGTGAATTTCGGCATCTGTTTTGCCCGCCACCAGGGCGGTCAGCGCATCGGTGATTTCACCCAGCGGCTTGGTGATCGACCGGCCGATCGACAGCCCGATCACACCCAGGATGATCAGCAAAATGGTGGCAAAAGTGAGATCGGCAGTGGCGCGTTGCCAGAAAATGGTATCGACATCATCAATATAAATGCCGGTTGTTAAAACCCAGCCCCAAGGGGCAAATTTGCGGGCATAGGACAGTTTCGGCGCGGTGCCGCTATTGTCGGGTTTTGCCCAGACATAATCAACAAAGCCGCCATCGCTGGTTTTTGCTGCGGTGATCAGATGGCTCAGGACGGCGGTGCCGTTGACATCTTTTATTTGCGCGGCACTTTTGCCAACCAGCGACTGTGTCACCGGATGCATGATGATGGTGCCTTTGGCATCGAGCACAAAAACATAATTGTCGCCGTCATAGCGCAGCTTTGAAACTGTTTCGAGGGCCTGCTTTTGGGCATCCTGTTCGCTGATATCACCGGCTTTTGCCATGTCAGCCAAACGGGCAATACTGGATTCGGCCATATCAACGATCTGGCGGATATTATCCTTGCGGTCGTCAATCAGGGTCGTACGCAGGGTAAACAGATCGAAAATTGTTGGAATACACAGTGCAATGGCAACAAGCACCATTAACAGGCGGAGTTTTGCAGCAATTGAGAAATTGGAAAGTGTCATGTTTGAAAACCTGAATGCTTGACGTTTTATCTCACCGGAAACGGATTAATGCCTACGGCTGTGAAAAGCTAAAACAACCGCTATTCACCCTATAGTGGCAAGTATATACAGCCATTCTTAAGAGCAGGAATTGATCTGATACCAAGTGACGGCGATAGAATTTACAATTTTTGGCCGTAGTGAAGGGGTTGATCGCATTCTTTTACATAAGAAAAACTTCATATTACTGTCGATTATTGGCTTCGGTTAACTTTTATATTAATTCAAAAATCAAATATTTTCTTCGATTTTAACCTTGAGGTTGTTTTTTTGTTGGTCCTGGCTTGTTTTGTCGGCGGTACCTCGTGATATTGACGGGGATATCTTGTTAAGTGACGTTTGACGCGGGAAATTTTGGGCGATAAACGTCAGAGACGTGGCGAGTCGTATTCTTGCAACCACGCAGAAAGACAAAAAAGGCAGGGAAACCCTCCCTGCCTTTGGTTTGAATGACGTGTTAATACCTGGTTCGCCCGTTGTCAGGCGTTGCGAATATCTGTCAGGAAACCCTGGAACTGCTTCATCAGGGAACGGGATTTTTGATCCAGTCCCTGTGCCGATTTCAAAACGTCGTTTGAGGCGACGCGCTCGCTTTCGGCAGACTGACGCAGCCCTGCCACATTGGCTGAAACTTCCTTGGTGCCTTGGGCGGCTTCGCCCACATTGCGGGCGATTTCGCCGGTTGCGGCATCCTGTTCGGAAACCGCCGCAGCAATACCGGCGGCAACTTCGTTTAGTTCATTCATCCGCCGGGACAAATGGGTGATTGCGCCCAATGCATTTTGGGTGGACCCCTGAATATCGCTGATTTGCACGGCAATATCCTGGGTGGCGCGGGTCGTTTGATTGGCCAGGTTCTTAACCTCGGCGGCAACCACAGCAAAGCCTTTGCCCGCTTCGCCTGCACGTGCGGCTTCAATGGTGGCGTTCAGGGCCAAAAGGTTGGTTTGTTCAGCAATAGATTGAATAAGCTGAACAACTTCACCGATTTTTTCCGATGCGTTGCCAAGGGCCGCAAAAATGGTGGTGGCGTCTTGTGCTTCTTGCGATCCGGTTCGGGCAATATCAGAACTGCGATTAACCTGCTGGGTGATTTCATCAATCGAGGCCGCAAGCTGTTCGGCAGCAGCGGCGACAGTATCGACATTGCGGGCCGCCTGATCGGTGGCGGCGGCAACGGCGGTGGCCTGATCGGTGGTGTGCGATGACTGGCGGGTCATTTCACCCGCTGTACCATGCAACATGCGCACCGCATCATTAACCCCCTCCAGATTATGGGTAACGTCGCCTTCAAACTGGACAATCAGTTGTTCAACCCGTTTGGCCCGTTCGATGCGTATGTGTTGTTCGCGGTCATGTTCGGCACGCTCGGCTTCATTGCGCTTCCGGTTTGACCGGAAGACTTCAAGGGATCGTGCCAGGTCACCAATTTCGTCGCGGCGGTCTTCGGCGTCGGGAATATCAACTTCGACATTGTTATCCCCCTTTGCAAGGCTATTGATTGCCCCTGTTATACGGATCAGCGGGGTGGCCGTGGAACGCGTGATTGCGGCACCAATCAATCCGACAATGGCAATAATGATTGCGGCAACGACAATATCGCTGATCGCACGCTGCCAGAAGGTGTCGTCAATGTCATCGGTGTAGGTCCCCGCACCAAGAACCCAGCCCCAGGGTTTGTACATGGTGCCATATGATATTTTTTGTGCAGATGATTTCTGGCCGGGTTTGGGCCAGACATAGGCAAGATACCCGCCGTTGGTTGCGGTGGTGATTTTGGCCAGATCGGCAAAAATCTTTACGCCGTTGGCATCGGTAATGTTTGCGCCATCCTGGCCGTTCAGCGCCGGTTTGATCGGGTGCATGAGGATTTTGGCTGTGCGATCGAGAACAAATATATAGTTATTGTCATCAAACCGCATGTTTTGGATCGCGGCCAGCGCCTGTTTTCGGGCATCTTCCACGCTCAGAGTGCCGTCTTGTGCCAGTTTGCCAAAATGACTGACGGTGGATTTTGTCAATTCAACAACGTTCTTTATACTTTGCTTGCGTTCGTCAACCAGACTTCCGCGCAGAGTGAAAAGATCGTAAGCCGTCAGGGACAGCAATGCAATCGCGACGACCCCCAATAAAAGTCGCAATTTTACCGATATTGTACAGTCGGATAGGTTTATCATCTATGACCCCAAGAGTTATTGTTGTTGCAGCATACTGTACAGTGGAAATAATATGACCGTTTTTTGTCATTCACTTTTAAGTTGATGCCTTGTTATTGACGTGCTTAACGGTTGTTATTTTTCTGTATTATTTTTTCTTTCCAGCGTTTTAGATTCATCTTTTAAGAGAAGCATGAATTATTGTAGTGGTCAGCAAATAACAATGACCCGCAACAAAAAAATCACGTAACGCGTTGTTTTGCTAACCTTGGATTGGGGTTTTTATCTGTGAAAAAAAACCTTTGATGGTGATATTTTAGTGTTTTTGAATATTTGAAGATGTTTTATTTTACTGGAAGTTGCATTTTGGTGTTGTCTGGATGTTAAACGTTACCTTCAGGGGAGCGCGCAAAGTTGCTGTGCGGGATATGGGATTAAATCTGGCGGGAGCGTCGACAGAATTGGGGCAGATATGAATCTTAAGGCGCTGCGGCTGTTTCGACTGACGGTTTTACACGGCACCCTTTCAGGCGCGGCACTGGCGGCAAATTTAAGCCAGTCTGCTGCCAGCCGGATGCTGGCCGGGCTGGAAAGTGAATTGAAGCTGCCCCTGTTTGAACGCACCAACCAGCGGCTGGTCTTAACCCGTGAAGGGGAGCGTTTTTTCCACGAGGCCGAACATATTCTGAACGGGGTCGAGGAAATTCCGGCGATTGCGCGCGAAATTCGCGAAAAGGCGGTTGATACCCTGCGCATTATTACCGTTGGCCCGATCGGGGCATCCTTGCTACCGCCCGTGATCGATTTGCTAAATGCCGAACATGCCAATTTGAAATGCAAAATTGATATCGGCACGCGTTCTGATGTCGAAAATCAGGTCGGGTCGCGGCGTTATAATCTGGGCTTGCTGTCGTTGCCCATTAAAACATCGGTGGTCGAACTGGCGATTGAACCGGTGCTTGAAGCGCGAACACAGGTGTTGCTGCCCGTTGATCATCCATTGGCCGCCCTTGCGTGTGTGCCGGTCGAGGCCCTGGTGGATGAGCCTTTTGTTTCGTTGCGATCCAACCAGATCTGGCGGCAAAGGCTGGATCATCTGTTTGATGCGATCGGCAAGGTGCCGCGCATCAGCCTTGAAATCGGGTCCAGTTTGCTGGTGCCCAAATTTGTTGAAAGCGGTTATGGCCTGGGTTTGATGGACGGCATCAGCAGTGTTTTTATTGATCCATCCAAAACCACCTTGCGCCCGGTCGGGCCTGAATTTTGGCTGCCTTATGCCTGCGTTTTCCCGCCTGCCGGGCAAAACCCCGTGGCGATGCGGTTTGTCGCCCTGTTACGCCAGCAAATAGCCCGTCGTTGCGCCGATGATGCGGCATACGGGGCCCATGTGCGGTTGTTATTGCCAGATTAAAGGAAAAGTGCTTTAACCGGCGCATATGCCTGCCATGAGGCAAATATCTTTTATTTTCAGGCGGTTCTGACAGCACCCTGCATAAAATGGCCCGGTCCTGTTTCAGGCCGGGCCGTTTGGGTTCTGCACCAGCAAAGCCTGCGCAATATGCTGACGGATATGTGTAACATGCGTGCGTGCGCTCGCCGCAGTATCGCGGGCAATGTCAGCACTGCGCCCGGTGTAATGACGTGGATCAAGGGCGGTGTCGAGCGCATCGCGGCTGGCATAACAGGTGCGGACATCATCGTGTTTGTACAGCGCATCGGCAAAGGAAATGCCGGTATCGCGGCAATCGACAATGGCGTGATGCACCAGATCATGGGCAGTTTGGCGACCAATTGTGTTGGCCAGTTGCATCATGATTTTTTCTGACACCAGCGGGGCAGGATCGCGCATCAGGTTTTCATACATGCGGTCCTGGTTGATTTTCAGATGGTCGAGCAATGTTTCAAGCTGTGTCGCCACCTTGTAGGATAGCGTGCCTGCTTCATCAATCAGTTCGTAGAGCCGGAAATTATACGCTGCGTCGCCTTCGTGGCTGGGGCGGCAGGCTTCCATTGTCGGACCAACCAGATTGCGCAATCTGGTGGCCGTGGTAAGCAGGCTGACCACATATTTGGGATTGAATTTATGGGGCATGGTCGAGCTTCCAACCACATCGGTGGCCTGAATTTCGCTGATTTCGTCCACTTCGTTTGACATCAGGGTATAAAGTTCGGTGCCCATGCGTTCGCAGGCGACAGCAAACATGCCCAGCATGGCAACATATTCGGCAAACCCGTCATTGGTGGCGCGCGAATGTACGGTGGAGACGGTTAAACCCAAATGTTTCGCCATCGTATCGGCCAGTTTTTGACCGACATCGCCATAGCTGTGCATGGCCCCGGCAGCCCCGCCAAAAACCAGCATGAAGGTGCGCGGTTCGGTGCCGATCAGCCGGTCGGCACAGCGTTGAAATTCGTCAATCCAGCCTGCCATTTTATAGCCAAAGGTAATTGGCAGGGCCTGACGGCGATTGGTGCGTGCCACGGTGAGCCAGTCGGCCGTCTGGTCGGCCATATCGGCCATTTTCGCCAGCGCATTTGCCATGCGGGCCAGCATAAAACGGTGCGATTTGCGCAATTGCAGGGTTTTACCGGCAATGATGATGTTTTGGGTGGTCGCCCCCCAATGAACATAGCCCCCGGCATCGCCCGCACATTTTGCCGCCAGCGCGCGCACGGTCGACATGATCGGCGACATGCTGGCGGTAATGTCGTTTTGTAGGGCCTTAACATCAAATTGGGCCAGATCGGTATGTTTGATGATTTCGTCACAGGCCGATTGGGGGATCATGCCCAATTCGGCCTGGGCGATTGCCAATGCGCCCTCGACATCCAGCCAGCTTTGCCAGGTGGCATTGGATGTAAACAGATTATCAGTCGAGACAGGCAGGGGATGCGTGTTCATTATCATCGTCTCTTGTGTTGCGGCGTCAGGGCAGGGCGGGCGCATTGGCAGTTCAGGTTGATCGGGGTGGGGGTTACCCCACCACAAACAGCAGGTTATAGACAAACAGCATGACCAGCCCACCAATCAGCGGTATGGCCGTTCGTTTGACAATGTCGATTGGCGAGCATTCGGCGACCTCGGCCAGCGCAATGATGACACCCGATACCGGTGACAGCGACCGGGCGATGCCAGCGGTAAACTGAAGCGGTAACAGCAGGCTGACGGCACCGGTAGCAGTACCTGCGGTGATGTTTGGTGCCAGACTGGCAAACGAGAAGAACGCCGCATTGCCCGATCCGGTCATGATGGCGGTAATGGCAACCAGTGCACAGGCAATCAGCATCATGCCGAGAATGCCAAAACCGGCATTTTGCGCACTGGCGATCATGAAATCGATGGCGCCTATGGCTTTAAGACCCGCGGCAAAAAATTCGGCGCAAATGATCAGGGAAATGATGGTCGAGAACATGTTACCCATGCCCCGGAAAAACACCATGAAACCGTTCAAAACATCGGCCATTTTGTGACGATTGCGAAACATCTCGCAGAACAGGCCGATCAGCGCGCCAATGATCATGGCGGTAACCACACCCAGTTCAATCTGATGGATCAGCAATTTGCTGAAAATCAGGATCAGGGTTAAAGGCAGGATTGGCAGCAGGGCGTAAAAACCCGGCGCGTGCGGGGCATCATCGCCGACAGGGGCCATACCCGCCATAACCTCGCCGTGATGGGGCACGACAACTTCGTGATTATCGCGGCGGTCAAAATATTTGGCACTGAAATAGGTCAGGATGCAGATCACCGGGATAATGCAGGCGGCAACCGGAATTTGATATTGGGCAAAGAAAATGGCCACATCAATATTGGCGGTGTGGGCGGCAAGGTTGGCGGTGCCCGATGCCGGGCCAAGGTCGAGAACCGATGTGGTGCCGATCATGGCGGCGGCAGCAGCACGGCTGACACCGAGTTTCACCAGTGTCGGATACAGGGTAACCAGCAACAGCATGGCAAGGCCTGCGGCACTGGGGATGAAGATGTTAAGCACCTGACCGACGGCATAGCCGATTGCGAGCACAACGTAAGGCGCGCCAATCCGGGCCAGCGGGCGGGTGGTAATGTTAACCATCGCCTGTGTTGCGCCAATATGGTCCATATATTTGGCAAAGCCGCCAGCGGCCATAATGATCAGGCCAAGGCCCGCCAGACGATAGGACATGATGGCATGAATATGTTCAAAAATATCGAACCCGGCCCAGCCGGTGGGATCGTCTTTTTTGAAAACAATGTCATGTGTCGGGTAAAAAATGGCGGTAACGGCAAACAGCGTCAAACCGGCCAGCAGCAAGACAGTATGTGGCTGGTATTTTTTGACAATTAAGGTGGCAGCAACCACGCTGACCACAATCGCAATCATTAATTCTATCATTTTGTTTCCTCCCAGTCGTACGGTCGGGCACGATATGGGGGGCAGGTAAAGACTGTATATTGCTTTGTCGCGATCACTTTATCGCATTTTTGCATCGGTCGCGTGGTGGCACTGCAGCAAATGCAAAAAGGGCTGCCGGTGAGGCAACCCTTTCGCAACGCAGTATTTTCTCGGTTTTCAGAGGGTTAATCCTCAAACGGGGTGCCATCCATATTGCCGATCAGCACTTCGCGCTTGCCGACATGGTTGGCGGCCGATACCAGCCCGTTTTCTTCCATTTGTTCAATAATGCGCGCTGCCCGGTTATAGCCGATGGAAAGTTTGCGCTGAACAAAGCTGGTTGAGGCCTTTTTTTCGCGCAGCACAATGCCCACGGCCTGATTATACAAATCATCATCGGCACTGTTGCCGCCACCCGGCCCGGCATTGCCGCCACCACCTGCCATATAGGCGGCAACCGGGTCTTCTTCGGGTTCTTCGGTAACATCATCAAGATAAGACGGATCGCCCTGATCACGCAGATGTTTGACGATGCTTTCAACCTCTTCGTCCGAGACAAACGGGCCGTGAACACGCTGGACGCGGCCACCCTGGCTCATAAACAGCATATCGCCCTGTCCCAAAAGCTGTTCGGCACCCATTTCGCCCAGAATGGTGCGAGAATCGATTTTCGAGGTCACAGAATAGGAAATACGGGTTGGGAAGTTGGCCTTGATGGTACCGGTAATCACGTCGACCGACGGGCGCTGGGTTGCCATGATCAAATGGATGCCTGCGGCACGGGCCATCTGCGCCAGACGCTGGATCGATGCTTCCACATCCTTGCCCGCCACCAACATCAAATCGGCCATTTCATCGACGATGACGACGATAAAGGGCAGCGGTTCCATCGGCAGTTGCTGGTCTTCAAAAATCGGCTTGCCGGTTTCGGGGTCAAAGCCGGTCTGAACCCGGCGGGTCAGTTCTTCGCCCTTGGCGGCGGCTTCCTTGATGCGTTTGTTATACCCGGCAATATTCCGCACCCCGACCTGGCTCATGGCGCGGTAGCGGTCTTCCATTTCGCGCACCGCCCATTTAAGCGACACAACGGCTTTGTGCGGGTCGGTCACCACGGGTGTTAACAAATGCGGAATGCCATCGTAAATCGACAGTTCCAGCATTTTCGGGTCGATCATGATGAAACGGCATTCTTCGGGTGTCAGCTTGTAAAGCAGGCTTAAGATCATGGCGTTCACGCCCACCGATTTACCCGAACCGGTGGTCCCGGCAATCAGCAAATGCGGCATTTTTGTCAGATCGGCAATCACCGGCGACCCGCCAATATCCTTGCCAAGGCTCAGGTTCAGCTTGCCGGTGTTTTTTTCAAAATCGTTGGATGCCAGAATTTCATGCAAATGCACGGTTTCGCGTGTGGAGTTTGGCAGTTCGATACCAATTACATTGCGCCCGGGCACCACGGCCACACGCGCGGCAATCGCACTCATGGAACGGGCAATGTCGTCGGCAAGGCCGATCACGCGCGATGATTTAACCCCGGCGGCAGGTTCAAGTTCATACAATGTTACCACCGGGCCGGGGCGAACCTGTACGATTTCGCCCTTAACGCCGAAATCCTGCAATACGGTTTCCAGCAAGCGGGCATTTTGCGCCAAAGCCCCCTGATCGATCTGGGCATAGTCTTCTTCGCTGGGTTCATGCAGCAGGCCAAGCGGCGGGAAGCTGTATTCACCATGGCCAAGATCAAATGATGACTGACGCTGTGCCGATGCCTTGGTGCTGGGTTGGACCTTGGCAGCAGGGGCGGCCACGATATGAACCGGGGGGGCCGTATCGATATCGTCATAATCATCGGCATCATCGCTGGCCAACAGGGTGTTGCGTTCCACCGCCGCCGCTACCCGTCTTTCCGAGCGTTCCATCGACGGTTCCTGGCGCGGGCGGGCATTGCGGTCGCCTTTGCGTTCGCCCGGGGCAATGTCGGCGGCGTCGTCGGTGCTATTGCCGGGAATGGCGCGACCGACGCCATAAAGGATGGTGCCGCCAATACGCGACAGCACATGGCCCACCGACCGCCATTCCGACAATTGATAGGCCATGCAAAATAGCGTCAGGATCATGCCTGTGATCATGCTGAACAGGCCAATAATGAACGGCCCGGCAGGAAGCCCCGCCAGAGTGAGCAACATGCCCAGGCGCCCCAACAGCAAATCACCGGCAAAGCCGCCATAACCCACCGTGAGCGGCCAGGTCATGCCGCGTGGCACGGCCGATGCCGCCGTTGCCATTAATAACAATGCCAGCGGTAACAACAAAAACCGCAACCACATCCAGCTAAACGGGCGCATGGCAATCAGGCGCAGGCCCCAGCCAACAATGAGCGCGGTTAACAAGGCCGCGCCTAAACCCAGCGTGCGCAGCATCATATCGGCGACATAGGCGCCAAAAATGCCCAGCGGGTTATAGATATAGGCATGGTCGCTGGCATGGTTAAACGACGGATCACCGGGATGAAACCCGATCAGCATGATGAACAGGGCAATCCCCGCCGCACTCAGTGCCAATCCACACAGCTGGATGCCCCCGCGTTTGAGGAAGGTCACCAAGGCGCTGGGAAGAAAGGCGGTGCCGCGTTCAAGAAGGTTTGTCTGACTGCTCATGCCGATTTCCGTTGTTAGTTCTGTTACTGTCTGAAACGAGACCGGGTTAGCGTGATAGGGCGGCGTTGATCCGGCTTAACCCGTCGCGGGTTGTTGCCAGGTCATGTACCAGGGCAATGCGAATGAAACGGGCACCGGGATTGTCACCCTTTGGGTCGTTAATCGAAAGATACCGCCCCGGAATGACTTTAACCCCTTCTTGCGCCCATATTTTTTTGGTGGCGGCTTCGTCGTCACCAACATCAAGCCACAAAAAGAAGCCACCAGCGGGGCGATAAAAGCCAAAGCGATTGCCAAAAATTTCGGCTGCGATATCAATTTTGGCGCGATACAGGTCGCGGTTGGCGTCGGCGTGGGCATCGTCATTCCAAAGGGCGGTTGATGCCGCCATGATCGGCATCGGAATGGTCGCCGAACAATAACTGCGCAGTCGGTTGAATTGCTTGACGATTTTGTCATCCCCCGCGACAAACCCGGACCGCAAACCCGGCGCGCTGGAGCGCTTGGACAGGCTGTGAAATACCAGCACATTGTCCATATTGCCATTTTGGGCGGCACAAATTTCAAGCGCCCCTGTTGGGGCGTCGCGGTCGTAAATGTCGGCGTAGCATTCGTCCATTGCCAGCACAAAATTGTGTTTGCGCGCCAGGGCAATAATGCGTTCAAGATAGTTGCGCGAGGCAACGGCCCCTTGCGGATTGGCCGGCGAACACAGGAAAAACAGGCGGCAAGCCGACAACGTTTCGTCATCGATTTGATCAAGGTCGGGCAGAAAACCGGTTTCCGGTGTGGCGGCCAGCGGCACCATTTCGGCATCATTAAGCACGGCGGCCCCGCAATAGACCTGATAAAACGGGTTGGGCAACAGGACCTTGGGTTTGGGGCCGGGCTGATCTTGTGGAATAACGCAGGTGGCGATCAGGTAAAGGGCTTCGCGCGTTCCGGCAACCGGAATGATGTGATCGTCACGGTGGATCATGTTTTCGGGCAGGTCATAGCGGCGATCCAGCCATCCCTTGATGGCGGCGCGCAGTTCCGGTGTTCCCTGCCCCGGCGGGTATTTGTGCCACAAATGAGCATTGGCAATCATGGCTTCGGTGATCATGGCCGGGGGTTCGTGCTGGGGTTCACCAATGGACATTACCAGCGGGTCTTTGCCCGGCGCAATACCGTCCAGCAGGGCGGCAAGCCGGGGAAAAGGATAATCGGGCAAAGTGTCCAGGCGCTGGTTGAACATGATGTGTGACGTTCCGTTTATGAAAGACCCCAATTGGCAAACCGAAGGCACGGCCATGCCGGTGTATGTCTGAGCCGCGATCCCTGCCCGGTTTGCAGTGTTCTTTGCAGGCAGGCGGAGAAGACGGTCAGTTCACACACTTAGTTTACCCCTAATGGAAAAGTACAAAGAAAGATTTAAAGGGCGGGGTGATTAAACGCAAAAAGCCCGGAAACGTGCGGTTTCCGGGCTTTGGGAAAAGTTATTGCAGTGGTTAGCTGGCTTTTACGTCATCCTCGGGATAGGCGGTGATTTTATGGATCGACAGATCGGCACCGTAATATTCTGCTTCGGAATCAAGGCGGATGCCGATTGTATTTTTCAAAACGCCGTAAACCACGAATCCGGTAATCGCCGCATAGGCCGCCCCACCAACAGATCCGGCCAGCTGCGCGCCAAACGACACCCCGCCAACGCCCCCCAGTGCCGAAAGGCCAAAGATGCCACAGGCAATGCCGCCCCACAGGCCGCACATGCCATGCAGGGGCCAAACGCCCAAAACATCATCGATTTTCCATTTCGCCTGGCATTTTTCAAACGCCCAGACAAACAGAAAACCTGCCAGCCCGCCCGTGATCAACGCGCCGATCGGATGCATGACATCGGACCCGGCGCAAACCGCCACCAGCCCGGCCAATGCCCCGTTATGGACAAAGCCGGGGTCGTTGCGCCCGGCGATCAGGGCCGTCAAAATGCCGCCAACCATCGCCATGAGCGAATTAACCGCCACCAGCCCGGTAATGCCGCTAACCGATTGTGCCGACATGACATTAAAACCAAACCAGCCCACACATAACACCCACGACCCCAAGGCAAGAAACGGGATGTTTGACGGCGGAATACCCACCAGCCCGCCGGTTTTGGTATAGCGCCCTTTGCGAACCCCCAAATGAATGACAGCCCCCAGTGCAATCCAGCCCCCAACGGCGTGAACCACTATTGACCCGGCAAAATCGTGAAAAGGTACTCCGAAAATATGGCTAATGGCATCCTGAATGCCAAAATTGCCGTTCCAGACAATGCCTTCAAATAGCGGATAAAACACACCGACCAGAACGGCGGTGGCAATCAGTTGCGGCCAGAATTTGGCCCGTTCGGCAATGCCGCCTGAAATAATGGCCGGGATGGCGGCTGCAAATGTCAGTAAAAAGAAGAATTTAACCAGATCATAACCGCTGCTGGCAAAGGCATGTTGGCCGTTTACCAGTTCGGCCCCGCGTAACACATTGGCATTGCTGAAAAAAGTAACGCCGTAGGCCACGGCATAGCCGATGAAAAAATAGGCAATGGTCGATACAGCGAAATCGACGATAATTTTAACCAGAGCATTCACCTGGTTCTTTTTTCGAACGGTTCCGACTTCGAGAAAGGCGAAACCGGCGTGCATGGCAAGGACCATAATGGCCCCCATCAGCACAAAAAATACGTCCGAGGCAGTTTGAAAAGCCTCCATGAGACGACCTCTGTTTTTGTTTATAACGTTTCCTCTTGGTGGGGGCGCAGATCAATATCTGTGCCAACATCGCGGGTGATGGCAAAAGAACGTTCAAAAACAGATGGTTGATGTGTCTGTTTGTGACGTTTCAGGCAAGGGTACAAAATGTATTTGAGAGCAAGACTGCCTGACAAGTGACCAGAATTGTGCTTAAAAAAACAGCAAGTATAAAAAGAAAGACCCGCCACAAGGGCGGGTCAGTGGGTCTGACAGGTCGGATGCGTGAGCATCCGTCAGGAAATTGTGGTGCAGGGCATCTTAGAAGCGCTGCGACCCTTTACCGAATTCCGGATAGGCTTCGAGGCCCAGTTCAGCAGCATCGGTACCCAATGCTTCGTCTTCTTCCGACAGGCGGAGGCCGACGGTATATTTAAGAACCAACCAGACGATGGCCGAGGTTACCACGGCGAAGGCACCGATGGCGACAACGCCGGTCAGCTGGACACCGAAGGAAACGTCGGCATTGGTGATCGGAACCGCCAGGGTGCCCCAGATGCCGCAAACAAGGTGAACAGACACAGCACCGACAACGTCGTCGATTTTGCATTTGTCAACCAGCGGAACCGCGATGACAACCAGGATGCCGCCAATAGCGCCGATAATGATCGCGGCACCGATGGTCGGGGTGTCGGGACCGGCAGTGATCGACACCAGGCCAGCCAGGGCACCGTTAAGGGCCATGGTCAGGTCGACTTTTTTGTACAGGATCTGGGTCAGGATCATGGCTGCAATCACGCCACCAGCAGCTGCCATCGAGGTGTTGGCATAGATGTTGGCGATGGCAATCACGTCGGCCGCAGTGTTCATGGCAAGCTGCGAGCCGCCATTGAAGCCGAACCAGCCGAGCCACAGGATCATGGTACCAATGGTGGCAAGGGTCAGGTTGGAGCCGGGCATCGGATGAACCGAACCGTCGGCACCGAATTTACCTTTGCGTGCCCCCAGGATGATGGCACCGGTCAAAGCTGCCCAGCCGCCAACAGAGTGAACGAGGGTAGAACCGGCGAAGTCATAGAAGCCCATTTCGGACAACCAGCCGCCGCCCCACTGCCAGGAACCCGTGATCGGATAGATAACCGAGGTCAGAACCACAGTGAAGATCATGAAAGGCCACAGTTTGATGCGCTCGGCAACGGTACCAGAGACAACAGAAGCCGCGGTGGCAACGAACACCATCTGGAAGAACCAGTCAGAGGTCGACGCATAACCGGCAGAATAATCACCAGCAAGGGCTGCGGCGTCATCTGCGCCCCAGATGCCAAAGCTGCCGATCCAGCCGCCATCAACACCGGCATACATCAAGTTGTAGCCGACGAGGTAATACATGATGCCCGCCGCAGCAAACAGTGCGACGTTTTTAAGCAGAATGGTGGCAACGTTTTTGGAACGAACCAGGCCTGCTTCGAGCATGGCAAAACCTGCGGCCATCCACATCACGAGCGCGCCGTGGATCAGGAAGCTGAAGGTATTGAAAATGTAACCGGTTTCTGGCGAAACCCCGGAAGCGGCGGCTGCATCCTGTGCAGAGGCCGGTTCGATCATCGCCAGCGTGGCTGCCCCAATTAGCCCGGCAAGGCCGGTCGTCTTCATCGAGATTTTCATAATGTCTCCCCTTGTCTCCGGGCTTACAGGGCGTCGTCGCCGGTTTCGCCGGTGCGGATACGAACCGCATGGCTTACGTCGAGAACGAAAATCTTACCGTCCCCGATTTTACCGGTCTGAGCCGTTTTCGTGATGGCTTCGACAACCTGATCGACCAGATTATCCGTGATCGCGACTTCCAGCTTTACCTTGGGCAAAAAGCTGACCATGTATTCGGCGCCACGATAAATTTCGGTCTGACCCTTTTGACGGCCAAAACCTTTGACTTCAGTGACCGTCAGACCCTGAACGCCAAGTGCACTTAACGCTTCGCGGACTTCATCAAGTTTGAACGGTTTGATAACAGCAGTAACCAATTTCATAATATGCGACCTCCCGGCACATCCGTTGACCACCAATGCGGCAATCACGATTTCGCAGTCACAGGGAGTAAACCAAGAATCGTGCCAGATTCGAAATTCGTCTATTAAGATGTTGATTATGCTTTTTTTATGAAAATTTTATCGGGAATATGCCGGGGCACTTTGTCAACGTGGGCGCGTATAATTTGTGCAAAGAAAGCGCAGCGTGATTAAAACTGCATCAAAAACAGGCAGTACAATAGCGGCTGATTTTTTTAAATGATCGCACGACCTTAGATCAAATCTATTCGTATATACGAGAGAGTGATAAGGCTGGCGAAAGCCGTTTTGACGGCCTATGTTGCGACAGATTTTAGCCATACGGGCAAGATCAGCATCGGCAAAAGCGGTGTTCGTACCCCCGGTGGGACGTGGGCCCATTGTTTGGCAGTGGCGATTGTGTTTTGTGCATCTGATGCGCAAAAAATCATGATCATCCGTGATGTGGGTACTGGCAGCTTTGCGTGAGAACCGGGCGATGACAGGCAAGACAGGATCAATAAAGATGACGACGAACGACGTTCTTCATTTTGATGTGATTATTCTGGGCGGTGGTCTGGCAGGGGCCAGCATGGCAATGGCGCTGGCACATGGCGGTTTGCGCAGTGTGGTGATCGACCGCGAAAATCCGCAAACATTGCTGGCGGCCAACCACGATGGCCGAACCTGCGCCATTGCGGCGGCGTCACGTGCGGTGCTTGATGTGACAGGTGTCTGGCAATATATGCAGGCCGATGCCCAACCTATTTCCGACATTCGCATTGCCGATGGCAAAAGTCCGCTTTACCTGCATTACGATCATCGCGATGTGGGCAGCGAGGCGCTGGGCTATATTGTTGAAAACCGTGTAACCCGGCAGGCGCTCTATCGGGCGATGGATGAAAACGACCTTGTTACCCTGATCGCCCCGGCATCGGTTGCCACCATTGCACGGACCAGTGCAAACATGGTCCTGACACTTGATGATGGCCGACATGTGTGTGCGCCCCTGGCGATCGGGGCCGAAGGGCGCAATTCATTATTGCGAAAATGGGCCGGGATCAAAACCTATAGCTGGCAATATGATCAAAGTGCGATTGTTTGCACGGTGAAGCATGAGCGCCCGCATTATGGTGTTGCGGTGGAACATTTTCTGCCCGCAGGCCCCTTTGCCATTCTGCCTATGACGGAAAACCGCTCCTCCATTGTCTGGACGGAAAGCACGGCCATGGCAAATTATCTGGTCGGGCAAAGTGAAGATGTGTTTGTTGATGAATTACATCAGCGCTTTGATGGCTATCTGGGCGATCTTGACGTGATCGGACCGCGCTTTTGTTATCCGCTGGGGTTGCAACATGCCTATCAGTATTGTGATGCCCGGCTGGCCTTGATTGGCGATGCTGCCCATGGTATGCACCCGATCGCCGGGCAGGGCCTTAATATGGGCATCCGGGATGTGGCCGCATTGGCCGAAATTCTGATCAATGCCCGCCGGTTGGGCCGCGACATCGGGATGCAGGATGTGCTGGCGGAATACGAGCAATGGCGTCGTTTTGACAATACGGTGATGCTGGCTGTAACCGATGTAACAAACCGTTTGTTTTCCAACGATCTTGCACCGGTTCGCTTTGCCCGTGATGCCGGATTGGCAGTGGTGCAAAAAATGACCCCGTTAAAACGCACCTTTATGTCTCATGCCATGGGCTATGCCGGGACGCTGCCTTTGCTGATGCAGGGTAAATCGATTTAACGTTTTCATCTTCGGGCAAAATAGCAAAACAACCCGTCTGATCGGTTGATCGGCACGGGAAAGGTTTTGTTATGCCCGTAATGCCTCGCTAAGGGCGATGGTTGGTTGTCAATTAATACCAGCTCTTTACGATGGTGGGCATAAGGGCGGGTGGGGCAGCAGGTTAGAGCCGGGTTTTTAATGAATATTGGTCACTACGAGTCGCAAAATGTGGGGTATTCGACTCTTTATATTTGCAAGTGACAGGATTATTTCCGACGTTTTTTGCCCTGCACCATATTCATATGGTTAAAAAGGGGCTGAAAAATCATTCCAAGGGTCTTTAGTTAAAAGTCATTCTAAAAAACACATGATTTCATGTTGTTTTCTTGATGTGGGTCAAGCTATTGGCCGTTCATATGCACGATGCTCCGCCTCGATCAATTCTTTGACGTAGGGGAGTCCGTATTATGCGACTGATCAATACTCTTAAAGCTGCCGGTGCAGCTGCTATTCTGGTTGCGGCTGCTGCCGCTTCAATTGCTCCGGCTTCGGCCGAAGATATGGGCTTCAAAGGTAAATCGGCAGGTGATATCCTGATCCGTGGCCGTGTTGTCGGTGTTGTTCCCGACGAAGATATCAAAAGCAACACTCTTACCGGCGAAGGTAAAGTCGATAACGATGTTATCCCGGAACTCGATTTTTCCTATTTCATCACCGATAATATTGCTCTTGAGTTGATCGCAGGTACGTCCAAGCATGATGTAAACTGGAACACGGGTACATCGGATCTGGATCTTGGTAGCGTTCGTCTTCTGCCGCCGACCCTGACCGTGCAATATCACTTTTTGTCCAAGCAGCGCTTCAGCCCCTATATTGGCGCTGGTGTCAACTACACCATTTTCTATGATTCAAAGCCGGGTCAGTTCAATTCGGTGAAGTATGACAATGGCTTTGGCTATGCGTTCCAGGCTGGTTTCGACTATGCAATCTCTGGTCCGTGGTCTTTGAACGTTGACGTCAAGAAGATCTTCCTCAACACCGACGTTTCGGTCAATGGTGGTGCCGTGAAGGCTGACGCCGACCTTGATCCGTGGCTGTTCGGTGTCGGTATCGGTTACCGCTTCTAATTCGTTCTTTCGGGGACAGAGCAAAAAGCCGTCGCAGATCACTGCGGCGGCGTTTTTGTATTCTAAAGCATATTAAAGGAAAAATGCTTTATGGCTCACATAAGCGGTTGGCTTTATCGCTTTGCATGCAGCCGAAATGCGTGTGGTTTCGTGGTGCGTCGTGGCGATGGTCACGCGTGAAAGCCGGAGGCTTATTTTTGCGCAATGCCTGGTTTGGCGGGATCGCGCGACAGGCCACGGTCTTTTAATGCCTGTTCGTATTGCTGCCAAAGTTGGGTCTGGTTGTCATGCAGCTCGCGCAAGTAATGCCAGCTATAAATGCCGCTATCATGTAAATCATCAAACGTGATTTTTACGGCATAATGGCCTACAGGCTCTATATTTATAATGCCAACATGTTTGCGACCGGAAATTATCCGTTTTTCGGAAGGATGGTGCCCCTGAACTTCGGCAGAAGGGCTTTCTACCCGTAATAATTCCGCGCTCAGCCGTGTTTCAACACCATCACCCCAGATAACTTCCAGAACGCGATCCTGTTTCAGATAGTTTATTTCAACCGGAATATGGTTGGGGGTGAAGGCGTTGCCAGACATGGTAAGGGCGACCTTTTTCAGTCTTCGATAACGCGGGCTTCATCGGGCAGCATGATCGGAATGCCGTCGCGGATCGGATAGGCAAGGCCCGCTTTACGGCTGATCAGTTCGCGGTTTTCGCGGTCATATTCCAGGGTATCCTTGGTTACCGGGCACACAAGAATTTCAAGAAGTTTGGGATCAACCGGGCTGTGATTTGCGGTCGTCATGTCAATTCTGCCTTGTCTTTACATAAGATTGGCCAAAACACGCAAAGGGCGCGATGCGCGCCGACGTTTGAATGTTATGGACTAGTTGCCAGCGGCCTTGCTGGTTTGGGGATAGCACGCCATTTCCAGCAATGTCGTTAGCATATCGCCCCGATCATACAGGCTTGGGCATTCCAGCAAAGCCTGTTTTTCAGTCGGGCCCAATTGGCAGCCCATGGCAATGGCCGTCACCAGCATTTCATCATCGGTATCGCTGATGGTATCCCAGCAGGAGCGCAAGGAATGGTAGGAAAAATAGGCATCAAGGGCCCGTTGCAGGCGGGACCGGTTGATGGGCTGGTCCAATGACTGGATGGTATAATCCAGATCCCCGCGCCAACGTGAATAGTCACATTTGACGGATCTGTATCCACTTTTACCAAGTGGTAATTCACCAGCAATGTCAAAACGGCATACCCCGGTAAGGGTAACCAGAAAACGGCCATCGTCGGTTTCGCTAAAAGCCGAAATCCGGCCAATGCACCCGGTGCCAAACAGTTGGTTTGATACCGCATCTGCGGTTTTGATGTTGCTGTTGTCGTTGCTGTTTGCTTCGGTGTCGGAATGGCGCGGTTGCACCATTCCGATCATGCGGTCGCGGCCCAGGGCATCCATGATCATGTTCAGGTAACGCAGTTCGAAGATATTCAGCGGTAAATGACCGCGGGGCAGTAACAAGGCGCCACTAAGCGGAAATACCGGAATAGTCTCCGGAAGTTCCGAAAAATCAGGATCGAATGGGCCGCAAATATTCATGCAAACAATACCGTTGAAAGGGCGCGTCGGCCAGCAACACTTGCCGGATCCATCGGGCCCCATGCCTCGAAAAATTTGATTAACTGGGTACGGGCGCCATCTTCGTTCCATTCGCGGTCCTTGCGAATAATCTCGATCATGGTCTGTACCGCTTCTTCACGTTTATTGGCCGCAAATAAAGCCATTCCCAGGTCAAATTTTGCCTGGGTATCGGTCGGGTTGGCCTCGGCATGGGCGCGTGCAACATCCAGATCGGCATTGTGTGTGACGGCCTCGGCCAGTTCAAGGGCGCTAATGGCGGCGGCAATCGGCGTTTTCAAACGGGTCCGATCCCCCATGTCGTCGACAAAGCCGCGCGCATTTTCAATTTCGCCCATCGCCACCATGCAGCGCAAAACGCCGCCTAATGCCGTGTCATTGTCAGGTTCGCGTTCCAGCACATTGCCATACAGGCTGTGAGCGGTTATGGCGTCATCTTCGGCCAGGGCGGCATGTGCTTTTTCAAGCAGCATTTCAATCGGGCTTTCAAGCGGTCCACCGGCAATGCGTTCAAAAAACGCACGGACTTCGCTTTCGGGCTGTGCGCCCTGAAAACCGTCAACCGGGCGCCCCTCCTTGAAGGCATATACTGTGGGCACCGACTGGATGCGCAACTGCATTGCCAGGTCCTGGTTTTTGTCGATATCAATCTTGACCAGCTTTACACGGCCCCCTGCTTCGCGCGTGACCTTTTCTATAATCGGGGTCAGTGTTTTGCACGGACCACACCAGGGCGCCCAGAAATCGACAACAACGGGGCCTTCCATTGACGGTTCGATCACATCCTGCACGAATGTTTCGATGCCGGAATCCTTGATCAGGTCAGAGTTGGCACCCGATTGTGCCGACGGCGCAGGTGCATTGGGATCAAGAATAATAGCCATGATAAGGTTACTCGCTGTTCGTTGTATTTTAAATGAGGTCCCTTATCCCTTAGGACAAGAGGGGATGATTTAGATTACATCTTTGCAATATTTCGCAGCGGTGCGCGCAACCCCTGCAATCTGGGAGTTTGGACCATGAATGCAACTGTTTTTCAGTCGCTTTTCACAAAATCGTCGTCAAAATGCAGTATTTTTGGCTGATACCCCAGTGCCGTTACAAATTTCAGCAGATCCGCCGGGGAAATGGCTGTTGTGCGATCATTTCTAAGGGGATGAAAATTCAGGCGTGTGTCTTCGGCTTCAAAAAATGCCTGATCGAACGCAACATTGACGATTTTGTTGCTGTCATTGATCAGCGCAAAAGGTGTCACCGAGCCGGGAACCACCCCCAGTGTTGCGAACAGCAGATCGGCATTACCAAAAGAAAGCCGGTGACATCCCAGCTTTTTATGCAGATGGTTTAACGCGATAGGGCGGTTCTCTTCGGCAACAACCAGCCATAGCGCCCCTTTTTTGTCTTTCAGGAACAGGTTTTTGCTGTGCATTCCGGGCAAGTCGCCCCGCAAAGCCCGGGATTCTTCGACGGTAAAAAGTGGCGCATGTGCCTGCGTGCTAAATTCGATTCCCAGTTTTTCAAGACAGTCAAATAACCCGGTGGATGGATCGTCCATGTTATTTCCGCTATGGTTGGGTTGGTAAAAAATATTATCGAGAGACAATAGCATGAAATTACCCCTGGCAGATAGCCGGGCGCAGAAAACCAATAAAAACTGTTGGAAAACCGCCATTTTTTACGATGTGACAATTTTATCAAAAAAGGTGTTGCAATCACTCATTCTTGGGCTATTATCCGCGCCGCTCCCCAAGGGGAACACAAACAGACTGATGAATGCGGGCGTAGCTCAGGGGTAGAGCATAACCTTGCCAAGGTTAGGGTCGAGAGTTCGAATCTCTTCGCCCGCTCCATAATAAAAGTTCTAAAGGCCGTCCTTCGGGGCGGCCTTTTGTTTTGTCGGTCGGGGGGCCGGATAAGGCTGTCATATAAGTTCCATTGCCCAATTGTGCGGCATTTTTCAGCGATGATTATGATAACGGCGAATGAGGGGCTTTCTTTACCGTTTGACATATCCGTTTGACTGGCTCGTATCGACTGGGAACCATCCTCCGGTTGTGGATTCTGTCATGTCCTTAATACTGAAGGATGATTTTTTCCTATCCGGTTGTATATTTGGCTTGTCGGTTTTATGGTAATTCCTGTTTTTGCCCCAAGCCGGTCCGGGGCGGTGTTGCATTATGAGTTACGAGCCAAGGATATGCGCCATTTCGAGCCGTAATTTTTTATTCACGCGGACGTTGCCAGTGACGCTGCTGGTGCTGCTTGTCGGGGTTTCTGCGTTTTTTCTGGTGTATTGGGCCACCATGGAAACCAACCGGGTGGCAACGGCGCGCCAGTTTTATCTGCTTGATCAGACGCAGGCGGAAACCTTGCGTGATGTTCCTTACGAGCAGGAAAGCATGACCGTGCGTGACGAATCGGTTCGGGCGGCGTTGTCGTGGAATACCAACTGGTTGAATGACAATCTGGGATCGTGGATGCACGAATATTACGGGTTTGATGAACTTTATGTTCTTGATCCCCGGGACGTGCCGATGCTGGCCTTTCACGCGCGAACCGGATTGCAGGCGCATATCGCCCCTGCTTTTGGCGACGTTTTATATCCGCTGGTTCATAAATTGCGGGCCCGTTTACGGGCCGGTGACGGCCCTAAAGTGGTTAAAATGCGAACGCCGGGTGAAACAGCCCTTGATATGGTGGGCGGGCATCCCGCGGTTGTAAGTGTTAAGGCGATTGTCAGTGACACAGGTGATATTTCGCAGGTGCCCGGCAAAGAATTTTTACACGTTGCCGTTCAATATCTTGATGGACCGGGATATCTGGCCGAGCTGGATCATAAATACCTGTTTGATCATTTGCGGTTTTCGACCGTCAGGGATGCGGTTGGGAATGAACGCGTTTATCCGATGGTCACCCACGACAAACGCACGATTGGATATTTCATCTGGCAGCCATACCGTCCCGGGTCGACGGTCATGGCCTATATTTCGCCGATGCTGGTGTTTGTTTTTTGCGGTTTGGTTGTCGCCGTTTTTGTCTTTATGTCGCTGATGCACCGTCGTATGACCAGCCAGGCGGCCACCGAGGCGAAAATGCGTCATATGGTGATGCATGATGCCCTTACCGGCCTGCCGAACCGGGCGAACTTTAACCAGCGTGTAGATGCAGAACTGGTCCGGCTGGACCCGTCTTCAGGGCTGGGTATTGCATTGCTGTTTCTGGACCTGAACGGGTTCAAACAGATTAATGAGTCGTTTGGGCATCCGTTGGGCGACAAACTGATTTATGAGTTCGGCCAGCGCCTTGTTTCGCTGTCGCGTGCGCGTGATGCCGTCGCCCGGTTGGGTGGTGATGAATTTACCCTGATGCTGACCGGCATTCGCCAGTGCGACGATGTTGAACGTTTTTGTCGTCGTTTGATTGAGCTGGCCCGGATGCCATTTAACATCGAAGGGCACCAGCTTTTTGTCGGGCTGAGCGTTGGTTACGCCTTTGCCCCTGACCATGGGCATGATCGCGACGACCTGATGCGCAAGGCGGATGTGGCGCTGTATCATGCGAAAATGAATGGTCGTAACGACTTTGCCGGTTTTGCACTCGAGATGGATGCGTTGTTGCGCAATCGCCACCGGGTTGAAACCGAACTGCGCGAGGCAATGGTCTCGTTTGATCAGATCAAGGTGCATTACCAGCCGGTTTATAACCTTAAGCAAGGAACGTTAATCGGGTTTGAGGCGCTGCTGCGCTGGCAACACCCGGCACGCGGCTGGATCTCGCCGGAGTTTTTTATTCCGGTGGCCGAAGAGGCCGGGCTCATGCGTGATCTGGGGCAGCATGTTTTGCAAAAGTCCTGCCAGGCTGCGGCGCAATGGCCTGCACATACCGTTGCGGTCAATGTGTCGATCCTCGAGCTGCAAGACGTTGACTATGCCGGAAAACTGGCCGCATTGCTGGCATCAACCGGGTTGGCACCCGAAAGGCTGGAGCTTGAAGTTACTGAAACGGCAGTGTTGACCACCGGCGCGTGCGAAGAAAACCTCAAAGCCATCCGCAAGATGGGGGTTCGGGTTGCCCTGGATGACTTTGGTACCGGTTTTTCATCGTTGGCCCGCTTAACCCAGATTGACGTTGACCGGATCAAGATCGATAAAATCTTTATTCATGGCTTTGACCAGTCAGACAGCGATAAAGCAATGGTGCGCGCCATTGTGGAACTGGCCCAGGCGACTTCGCTTTTGACAACGGCCGAAGGGGTCGAAAATGCCCGGCAGGTTGAATTCCTGCGCGATATTGGCTGTGATGCGCTTCAGGGGTTCTATTTCTCCGAAGCTCTGCCTGTTGAACAGGTTGACGACCTGATTGCGACAGAAAATCACCATCAGGCATTGCGCAATCAAAACCACCAGCAAACAGCTGATTAACGGGCCCATGCCCGGGATGCGGCGATAGTCCCGGGTCGCAACCTTGAATCTTGCCTGATCATTGACCTTTTCAGCCATAAAGCCGTAACGCTAACCGGCGGGACCCTGTATCCTGCCGGTCAGCGTTATCGTGATCAATGCATCAGATGAACAGGGGCTGCCATGATGCCGTTTGCGGCGAGTAGCAAGGCGGCCATTGCCAGTGTTATCCCATGATGTGATAGCCGCCATCAATATGGATGACATCCCCGGTAATGGCGCGGGATCGGTCACTGGCCAAAAACGAGGCCAGATCGCCAATTTCATCAATCGTGACCAGGCGATGTTCAGGCGCGCGATCGCGGGCCTGGGTCATCAGGTTATCAAATTCAGCAATGCCTGATGATGCACGGGTTAACAGCGGACCGGGTGAAATGGCATGCACGCGAATATTTTGCGGGCCCAGTTCGGCCGCCATGTAACGTGTTGCGGCTTCAAGGGCGGCTTTTACCGGCCCCATGATGCCATAATGATCAATCACCCGTTCCGAACCCATATAGCTGACGGTCAAAAGAGCGCCGCCATCGGCCATCAGGGGTTCAGCCCGTTTGGCAATGCGCTGAAACGAATGGCAGGAAATGTCCATTGCGGTGAGAAAGCCTTCGCGCGAGCAATCAACCACCCGGCCATGCAAATCATCGGCAGGGGCAAAGGCAATGCAATGCAGGACGAAATCCAGCTTGCCCCATTTCCTTGTGATCTCGTCAAACAGGGCATCGGCCTGTGCCTCGTCGCAAACATCAAACGGTGCAATGATTGACGCATCGACATTTTCCGCCAGTGGACGAACATATTTTTCCGCTTTGGTATTCAAATAGGTTACCGCAAGCTCGGCACCGTCGCGCCGAAAAGCCTGTGCGCAGCCATAGGCGATGGATTTGTCGTTGGCGATGCCAATCACCAATCCTTTTTTCCCTGCCAGCATTCCGATATCCCTTTGGGTTTAAAATTACGTTGCAATTGCGAGAGTGTTTAAAAAGATCGTTTCAAAAGAAAGTCTAACCCGTTTTGCGATGCAGCAAACAGTAAAGTTAAGTGACATCGCCTGTATGACCTATACAAGGGGCCATATCCGAACCGATTGAGAAATCAAATTTTTTACATTCCAGACGTAGTTTTTGGGCAGGTGATAAGCTATGTGTAAGAGTGGATAAAGGCAGCGTTTTATGTGTTTTTCTTTCCCATAGCGGCGCTGCCAGCGTCCCAAATTAAAGTGATAATCCGAGGTGTATGGTACCCGTCGCAAAGGCTGGTACAGGCGGTTTTGGCAAACAAAACCGACAAAAAGGGAAATACGACATGAAAGCCCGAACCGACGACCCGAAACGGGAAGTCATTGATAAAGTTGTCGAGCAAATCCACCTGCGGCTTGCAGGAGATGGGGCGAAGGATGCAGAAGCATTCGTTCGCCTTTTTTATAAGAACGTTCCGCCCGATGATATGGCAGGGCGGTCTGTGGATGCCCTCTATGGTGCGGCATTAACGCTTTATAAATTCGCCCGGAAGCGTCCGGTCGATAATGCCGCCAAAATTCGGGTTTATAATCCTGATCTGGAAGAACATGGCTGGAAGTCCGATCATACCGTGATCGAGATGATCAATGTGGATATGCCGTTTCTGGTAGACTCGGTAACCTCCGCGCTGAACGCTTTTGATGCCACCGTTCATCTGGTGATCCATCCGATTATTCGCGTGGCGCGCGACGAAAACAATGTTTTGCAGTCTGTTAGCGGTGTTGACGAGTCTGATGCGCCGCGTGAGTCTGTCATGCATGTCGAAATCGACGAGCAGACAGACGAAAAAACCCTTCAGGCGATCCATAGCCGCCTTGAAGATGTTCTGACCGACGTTGCCCTTGCGGTGCAGGACTGGCAGCCAATGATGTCACGGGTAAAGGAAGTCCTTTCCCAGATTGAACAGGCGCCAGAGGGCATTTCAGAAGACGCGGTTCAGGAAACCCGCGATTTTCTGGACTGGCTTTATAACGACCATTTCACCATCTTGGGCTATCGGGAATACAGGTTTAGCGGCGAAGGTAAAAAAGCCAAGGTTGATGTCAATACTGACAGCCAGCTTGGTGTCCTTCGCCGTGAAGGAACGCATATCTTTGATGAATTGCGCCAATTGGGCAAATTATCGCCTGAAGTGCAGGATTTTGTTACCAAACCAAACCTTTTGATGGTGACCAAGGCCAACAAGCAATCGACGGTTCACCGCGCCGTGCATTTTGATACGGTTGTCGTCAAACAGTTTGATGCGACGGGCAAGGTCATTGGCCAGCATCTGTTTGTTGGCCTGTTTACATCGGGTGCTTATAACCTCAACCCGAAACTGATCCCGCTATTGCGGATGAAACTGGCTGAAACCATCAAACGTGCCGGTTTCCCTCCCAATAGCCATGATGGCAAGGCGCTGGCCAATATTCTGGAAACTTTCCCGCGCGATGAACTTTTCCAGATCGAACTTGATGATCTTTATCACATCTGCATGGGTATTCTGCATTTGCAGGAACGCCAGCGCATTGCCCTGTTTGTGCGCCGTGATGCCTTTGAACGGTTCGTTTCCTGCCAGATTTTCTGCCCGCGCGACCGTTTCACCACCAAGTTGCGCATGAATTTCCAGCGGGTGGTAGAAGAAGCCTTTAATGGCACGGTATCGGCCCATTACACCCAGATCGGCGATTCGCCACTGGCACGCTTGCATGTGTTGGTCCGCACGACACCGGGCGAATTGCCGGAATATGACGTCCAGGACATTGAAAAACGCCTGGTCGAAGCGGCGCGCGACTGGAACGACACCATGCGCCAGGTTCTGGTGCGTGAAATGGGCGAAGAAAAAGGGCTGACGCTGTATCGGCGTTATGGTGATTCCTTTGCCACCGACTATCAGGACCGTTTTTCAGTGGAAACGGCAGTTCTTGATATTGAGCGTTTCGAAGATGTGCTGAATTCGAACGATTTGCGCGTCAATCTGTATCGGCCGATCGAAGCGGCTGAAAACGAACTGCGCTTTAAAATCTATAACCCTGCGGCACCGGTGCCTTTGTCTGATGTGTTGCCGATGCTTGAAAATATGGGGTTGAAGGTGATTACCGAAAATCCGTTTGCGGTGACCCCGCGTGACGGTTCTGTCGGTGTGCGCATTCATGATTTCGGCGTGATTGTCGATGGCCAGTTCACCCTGCATGAAGTCCGCAACAAGTTCCAGGAACTGTTCGTGCGCATGTGGCACGGCGAAGTGGAAAACGATGCCTTTAACCGGCTGGTCTTGCTGGGTGGGCTAGATTGGCGTGAAGTTGTCGTTTTGCGCAGCTACGCCCGTTATATGCGCCAAACCGGATCGGCCTTCTCGCAGGATTATCTGGCAAAAACGCTGGCGAATAATTCTTCCCTGGCCACGGCTTTGGTTGAACTGTTCAAAGCCTACTTTGATCCGGATCGCGATCCGGGGCTGGAAGCCGAAATAGAAGCCATCGAAGGCGACATCATGTCGCGCCTTGATGATGTGATGAACCCCGATGAAGACCGCATCTTGCGGGCCTTCCTTAATCTGGTGCAATCAAGCCTGCGGACCAACTATTTCCAGGTTGGTGCAGACGGCAACCCCAAACCTTACCTGTCGATCAAGTTTAATTCGGCCGAGGTCGAGGATTTGCCACTGCCGCGTCCGTGGCGCGAAGTGTTTGTCTATTCGCCCCGCGTCGAAGCGGTGCATTTGCGCGGTGGCCCGGTGGCGCGTGGTGGCATTCGCTGGTCGGACCGTCAGGAAGACTTCCGCACTGAAATTCTGGGTCTGGTCAAGGCGCAGATGGTGAAAAACGCGGTGATCGTGCCGGTGGGGTCAAAGGGCGGCTTTGTGGTCAAACGTCCGCCGGTTGATGCCTCGCGCGAGGCCTTTTTGGAAGAAGGGATCGCCTGTTACAAAACCCTGATGCGCGGCCTGCTTGATATTACCGACAATATCGTCGCCGGTACGGTTGTCGCCCCGGAACGGGTCCGTCGTCTTGATGAAGACGATCCCTATCTGGTGGTCGCAGCCGACAAGGGCACGGCAACATTTTCCGATATCGCCAATGGTGTCGCCCGTGATTACGGTTTCTGGCTTGATGATGCCTTTGCCTCGGGCGGATCGCAGGGCTACGATCATAAAAAAATGGGCATTACCGCCCGTGGGGCGTGGGAATCGGTCAAACGGCATTTCCGCGAAATCGGCAAGGACATTCAGAAGGAACCCTTCACCGTTGCCGGTGTCGGCGATATGTCGGGCGATGTGTTTGGCAATGGCATGTTGCTCTCGGAACAAATCAAGCTGGTTGCCGCCTTTAACCACCTGCATATTTTTGTCGATCCCGATCCGAACCCGGCTACCGGCTTTGCTGAACGCAAACGCCTGTTTGATCTGCCGCGGTCCAACTGGGCCGATTACGACAAAAAGCTGCTTTCGAATGGCGGGGGCATTTTTGATCGTCGGGCCAAAACCCTGGACCCGTCAGCCGAAGTGCGCAAATTGTTGCATTTGGGCAATGGCAAGGTCACACCGGCCGACATGATGAAAGCCATCCTGAAAATTGATGTTGAATTGCTGTGGTTTGGCGGTATTGGCACCTATATCAAGGCGGGCAGCGAAAGCAACGCCGATGCCGGTGACCGCGCCAATGATGCCATTCGCATCAATGGCGGCGATATTCGGGCCAAAGTTGTTGGCGAAGGGGCCAATCTTGGCTGCACCCAGCGCGGGCGCATTGAATATGCCAAGGCCGGTGGCCGGATCAATACGGACGCCATCGACAATGCCGGCGGGGTGAATTGCTCGGACCACGAGGTCAATATCAAAATCTTGCTGGGCGAAGTCGTTGCCAATGGTGACATGACGGAAAAGCAGCGCAACAAGCTGCTTGAAGACATGACCGAGGAAGTTGGAGAACTGGTTCAGCGCGACAATTATGTGCAAAGCCAGGCCATTTCCAACATCTTTGCAGGTGGCGGCGACGCCCTGGATGCCCATGTGCGCCTGATCCGCATGCTCGAACGCGAAGGCCGCCTTAATCGTGAAATTGAATTTTTGCCCGATGAAGAAGAAATCACCCGGCGGTTCAATGCCCGCGAAGGTCTGACCCGGCCTGAAATTTCGGTGCTGATGCCTTATGCCAAATTGTGGCTGTATGACGAAGTGCTGCATTCCGACCTGCCAGATGACCCGATTCTGGTCGAAGAACTCGTTCGTTATTTCCCCACACCTTTGCGCAAGAAATATACGGATGCGGTTTCGCATCATCGTTTGCGGCGTGAAATTATTGCGACTGTCGGTATTAACAGCCTGGTTAACCGCGTTGGTGGCACGTTTGTTCACGATATGATGGAAGCCACCGGTTTTTCAGCCGTGGATGTTTCACGCGGATATCTGATTTCGCGGGCGGTATTTGGCCTGCGCGATATTTGGGCGGGGATCGAAACCCTGGACAATGTCGTTGCGGCCCATGTGCAGACCGAAATGTTCAAGGATGTCGGCAAGATGGTGGAAGACGTGACATTGTGGTTCCTGCGCAATTGCGAGGAATTGAATGTCGGGTCCAAGATCGAACGGTTCCGCCCGCAGGTCATGCGCGTGATTGAGGCGTTTGACCAGATTATTCCGGGCGATGCCGCCATTCGTACCGGTTTGAAACAACGGGTCGATCACCTTAAAAAACAGGGTGTGCCCGAAGATCTGGCCAAGCGGGTGGCGGCAATGCCGCAAATGGTGGCCGTATGTGACATCGTGCGGATTGCCGAAGGTTCGGACCGGGATGTGTTGGATGTCGGGGCGACGTATTTTGCCGTCGGATCTCGTTTCCAACTGGGTGTTTTGCGGGCTGCGGCTGAAACAGTGGAGGCCGAAACCCATTGGCAAAAACTGGCACGGAATGCTGCGATTGATGATCTGTTTGGTCATCAGCGCGAATTGACCCGTGTGGTGCTGGCCGAAGACAAGAACGGGGTGATCGGTGCGGATGCGGTCGAACAATGGGTTGCGGCCCATCAGCGCGGCACGCAACGTTGCGATCAGTTGATCGAAGAATTGCATGCGGCCGGCCAGATCGATCTTGCCATGATTACGGTTGCCAACCGCCAGGTCCGAGCCCTGATCGGCGGATAAGCCAGCGATTTTAGAAACGTTGCGAAAGCACAATGCGGGGGCGGCAAGGGTCGCCCCCGTTTTTTTATGGTTGTCTCAAAGCAGCCTTTTGGCGGCGTTTTGGGGCGGCCTGCGACCTTCGTCACAATCGATGCGGTACTGGCTTGTGCGGTGCGTAAAATACCCTATCTTTTGGCCGAGAAGACCCCAAAGAGGAAGACCAGGATGAATTATGTTCGGACCGGATTGCTGCTTGCAGGGATCACAGCCCTTTTTGGTGTGGTCGGCATGATGATTGGCGGGCAACAAGGCATGATCATTGCCCTGTTATTCGCCGGAGGCATGAATGTTTTTGCCTATTGGAATTCTGACAGCGTGGTGCTGCGGATGCGCCATGCCCGGCAGGTGGATGAAAATATGGCCCCCGAACTGGTCGGCATTGTGCGCCAACTGGCCCGGCGGGCCGATTTGCCGATGCCCAAGGTTTATATCGTCGAAAATCCGCAACCCAATGCCTTTGCCACCGGGCGCAACCCCGAACATGCGGCGGTTGCGGCGACCACCGGGTTGTTGCAATTTTTAAGTGCCAATGAAATCGCCGGGGTGATGGCCCACGAACTGGCCCATATTAAAAACCGCGATACCCTGACAATGACCATTACGGCGACCCTGGCCGGGGCGATTTCAGCATTGGCAAACTTTGCCATGTTTGCCGGTATTTTTGGCGGCCACCGCCAAAATAACAACAATCCGCTGGGTGGTTTTGGCATGATATTGGTCGCCATTCTGGCCCCGATGGGGGCGGCCCTGGTGCAAATGGCGATTTCACGAACCCGCGAATATGAAGCCGACCGGATCGGGGCAGAAATTTGCGGCCAGCCTTTGTGGTTGGCCGATGCCTTGGGGCGGTTAGACCGCGGTGTGCATGCGGTGCCCAATCTCGATGCCGAACGCAACCCGGCAACCGCGCATATGTATATTGCGAATCCGTTGTCGGGCAAAGGGATGGACAGGTTGTTTGCCACGCATCCGGCGATGGAAAATCGTATTGCCAAGTTGCGCGCAATGGCCGGGGTAACCGTTTCGCCGAACCGACCCCGTAAACGGCCCTGGGGCTAACGCTTATACGGCCATAATCTATTCTTCAGTATGGGTGATGAATCTGTCACCAATAATTGACGGTCGCGCATTTGCATTTGATGATACCGCAATAAAGGGCGGCTTTTGTTATGTGCAAATTCTTTGGCCGGAAAGGGACAGGGGATGGGCGGTTTATGGTCCATACTCGGACTGGTATTCAAGTCGATTTTGGGCGTTGCCGGGGGCAGGACTGCCTCTAATGCGCCGGCAGAATATTTAACAGGCTCTGCTGGCGGGCAGAGTTGCGTTTGCGGTATTGCCGGTTTTGGCAGCGACGGGCAGGACATTGCCACGACGATAAAAGACCGCCTGGCTGATTTTAGCCGGTATGAATTTTCCAGCATTCCGCAAAATATCATCATCAGTGCGGATGCTGTTGATCCGTTTCTTGCTATACAGGATGCCCAGAACCTGGCGTGGAATGCCGCGTTACGGCAAAATTGCACGGCTCTTTTGTGGGGGGACGTTGCGTCAGACAAATCGCGATTGGATCTGCGGTTTGCCAGCAAACAGGTTGCCTTTGCCCCACACGCGCTGTTTCTGGCGCAACAATATCGTTTTACCTTGCCTCTGGCCGAAGATTTCACCCAGTCGATCGGGTTGTTGTTACAAACTGAAAACCTGTATCGCGCCGATGACCCGGTTCAGCGTATCGAACGGCTTAGCGAACTGGCCAAATCACTGGAAAATCAGCAAGACCGCATCCTTAATCGCGATGTGATTGGCGAATGCGGGGACGGGATTGTCTTCTGCTTTGCGACGGCTGCTTTGGCGTTGGCTGAAAATGGGCATCGTGGTTGGTGCCAGCTTGCTTCAGATGCCCTGGAACCCATGGTTGCCAGCTGTTTTGGAATTGATAAAAATGTGGACCGCGACGGTCTGGCACGGATGATTCCGGTCGCTGGTGCCAATAGCCGTGAGCCGCTATTGCCTGATCAGATTGCCCTGCTGGCCCTTTATGGTCATTTGCTGAACTGGGCGGCGCTGGGCAGTGCCGCCAGTCGGGTGTCGATGTTGGCGGTAGAAATATGGCGCTTGTTGTATCACCGGTTTGAATATGTTGCCGGTGCCCGTGTTGCCAAAATCATTTGTCAGCTTCGTTTGGGCGAGGCCTGCTGTGTCTGCGCACGGGAAGCACAAAACCCCGATCTTGCCGCCGAGGCCTTGCATCATTTGCGGCACGCGTTGAGCGATAATGATCGCAAAGCATATCCCGTGCTATATGCCCTGACGGCCTATCACCTTGGCGATGCCTTGATCGCGCACGGCGAACTGGCGGGAACCGGGCTGTTATATGACAGCATCCTTCCGTTTTTTCAGGCAACGTTAAAGGTGTGTTCGCGCACGGAAAATTTGTATTTGTGGGGGCGGGCCATGTTCGCGCTGGCAACGGTGCAGGCAATGCAGGGGTGGGACGATGGCGATGTTGGCATTTTACGCACGGCCAAAATGAATTTTATACAGGCCCAGCAAAATCTGGAACAAGCTGGTGCCCGTTCGGCCGCGCGCACGGCAATGGGCGGACAAATGCGAATTGATGCCCAGATCGCCGAGTTACTTGGCCGCGACGGTAACGCGGCCCCGGTTAAATCACAACAACAGCCGGTAAAGGCCTGATCACAAAACACCCCCGCAGCGGTTGCTACGGGGGTGCTGGTTTTTATGGCAATGATGCGGCCTGAAACAATATTGGGCCAGACCGCACAGAATGCCAGCCCTGTTAGTTGCGCGAACTACCGAAAAAGCGCAGCAACATGATGAACAGGTTGATGAAGTCAAGATACAGCTGCAAGGCACCAAAGATGGCCTTTTTTCCTGCGGTCGTGGCATCATCGTGTTCCCAGTAGCTTTCCTTGATGCGCTGGGTGTCATACGCGGTCAAACCGGTAAAGATCAGCACACCCGCCGCCGAAATAACAAACTGCAACATGGTGCTGCCAAGGAAGATATTTACCACGCTGGCAATGATCAGGCCGATCAGACCCATGAACAGGAAACTGCCCCAACCAGCCAGATCTTTTTTGGTGGTGTAGCCATAAAGGCTCATGGCACCAAAAGTCCCGGCGGTGATGAAGAAGGTACGGGCAATGCTTTCACCGGTATAAACCAGGAAAATTGATGACAGCGACAGCCCCATCAATGCGGCATAGGCCCAGAACACGGCCTGTGCGGCAGGCATGCTCATTTTGTGAATGCCAAAGCTAAGAACCAAGACCAGCGCAAACGGTGCCAGCATGACGATCCAGGACAAGCCTGAACCGAACACAGCCTGCATGAAAGCAGGGCTGCTTGATGCTGCCAATGCGACGATACCAGTCAAAGCCAGCGCAGACGCCATGTAGTTATAGACGCGCAGCATATAGGTCCGAAGACCGGCATCAATATCGGCCGCCGACTGGCCAGCCGAGACAGAATAGCCGCGTCGTTGCGTTTCGAAAGCCATTGAATTCCCTCATATGATCCAGTTTGAGCAGGATTGTTCATACAATCTTACACTGTTCAAAATATGGCAGGATTTGACCGAAAAGCAACGATTGCAGGCTTTTCACGCGCATCGGGCAGCAATGGGTTGTGATTTTGTTCACAAATAAAAATGTGGCACTATAAATCTGGCGTCGAAATTCTCTTTTGGGTTGGCGTCGCGGTGGAATTCGATGATTTTCGCGGATCAGGAGATTTTCTTTATGGGATTGAAAATAAACAGAATTTTTCAAACTAAAGGGCGATCTCATGGCATGGCGGTTATCGCCACAGGAATCATATTTGGCAATTTTATGATCTTGTCGCCTGCTGCGCGTGCCCAGGTGAACGTTTCTCTATCAAAACAAAGTGATCAATCTTTGAGCGATTTTTGCGCCGATCCGGCTTTGGGCGCGCAGCCTTGCCCGATTCTCCCCATCGATGTTACCGAATTTGATGCCAATTTTATTTATCGTTTCGTGGGGCCCGAATCGCAACGTCCGTTTGACCGGTTTTCGTGGCAAGCCTTTATCGCCATGACCTGGCCGATGGCAGAAAACGGGCACCCTGTGCCCTATGCGCAGACCTTTGATCCCGACAACACAGCGACGGTGCCCCGATGGCAGCAACTTGTGATCCGCGATCAACTGATTAGCGGCGATGACAGGGATGGCAGCACGGGGGCCTTTGCCGAGGCATCATCATTTTGCAGCGGTGATATACAGGTGGCATCTCAACAAACCCGTGATCCATTATTGTTATATGCTTTTCGCCAGGCAACCGGTGATGTGCTGGTTGATCAGGCGGGGAATTATGTTTTGTACGAAACCCGGCTGAACGATGTTGCCGCCGATTATATTCGCGATAACCATCTGGCAACATTTGCAGGTCGTGCCAACCGGGCCAATCTGGGGCAGGAAATTTCGTTTCCTCTGCACGGGTATGTAACTGGCACAAAAGGGGGGAGTGGCGGCGTTTCTGCCACGAATACCAAAGGGGCACATATGATTGGCCCCGGTGCGACATTGTTGAAATTTGCCTGGCGGGTGCTGACCCCAAAGGATGACCCTGCCCGGTTTCTGACCCGCCGCGCCCATTTGTTTGTGCCCGCCCGCGATAGCCTGTCGGGCAAGCCTTTCTGCCGGGATGCGGTGGTTGGCTTGATCGGGATGCATCTGGTGCAACGGGTTGCCAGTGGCAATGGGGATCGTTGGATCTGGTCAACATTTGAACATGTTGCCAATGCTCCGTTGGCTGGAAATGCACGGCGACCCAACAGCTTTATTGCTAAAAAACTGTTCGCGGATGGCTGTGCCGCACCAGGCGGGCAGGACGCCGCCCCGCTGGCAACGACGACGGATGATGACGTTGCTAAATCGCAACGATTTAATCTTTTTGATCCGGCAGGGATGATGGCAGGGATTTCAGAGATGGCCGGAGGGGGCGAAAGCCTGTTGCCCATCCCGGCCATGCCTGGGGACGATGTCACAAATAAGGAATTTGCCGGGCGGGCAATGTGGGCGCAACAGCCACCCTATGCGGTGGACCGGGCCGGGCAGGCAATTGTCCCGTCGCAAATTGTGCGTTGCTGGCGTGTTTTTGAAGGCACACAAAAAACCAATGACCACTGGCATCAGGCCCTGGCAGGCAGTGTGTGGGCCAATTATTTTCTGGTGGGCACACAATGGATCGGCAATGGCGGTGGTGTGCCCTTTGGCGTGGGGGAAGTGCCCCGGTTTTTAAGCAATGTGGCACTGGAAAGTTTTATCCAGCATCAGGAAACCGGAACGTGTTTGGGATGCCATAACACCGCACGCAGCGATGCCGGGCAGGCCTCGAATTTTACCTTTGTATTGGCGCCGGTAAACTGAGTGCCATTTTTACATTAGAAAAAACAACGGAACAGTTCTATTTCCCCGCATTCCGTCATAGGATGCGTGCCATAACAAATATCCGCCCTGACAGACCCGAAAACGGGCAAGGCGGATCAGGCAGGGAGGAAATATGCTGCCAACAGGAGATGACTGTGCGGCACTGGACCGGGATTTCACCTGGGACGTGCCGGAATTTTACAATATCGGCGTTGATGTTTGTGACAAATGGGCGAAAGACACCGCGCGCATTGCCCTGATCCATCGCCGGGCAGATGGCACACGCCGCGATTACAGTTTTGCCCAGATGCGCCGTTTGTCAAATCGTTTCGCAAACGTATTATCGCGCCATGGGGTGGGGCGGGGCGACCGGGTGGCGATATTGCTGCCGCAATGCCCGGAAACGGCAATTTCCCATATTGCGACTTATAAGCTCGGTGCAATTGCGGTGCCGTTATTTACCCTGTTCGGGGTCGATGCCCTTGAATATCGGCTGGGCAATTGTGCTGCCCGTGCCTTGGTCACCGATATGGCCGGGGCGCGCAAAATTGCCGAAATCCGCGATCTTTTGCCCGCCCTTGAACATGTTTATGTCATTGACGGCAAACCCGATGATTGCCTGGATTTCAAGGCGTTAAGTTACGAAGCCAGCGATGATTTTACCCCGGTTAAAACCCGTGCCGACGACCCGGCCCTGATCATTTATACATCGGGCACCACCGGCCAACCCAAAGGCGCGCTTCATGCGCACCGGGTGTTGCTGGGCCATTTGCCCGGTGTTGAAATGTCGCACGATATGTTTCCCCAGCCCGGTGATTTGATCTGGACGCCAGCAGACTGGGCCTGGATTGGCGGGCTGTTAGATGTGTTAATGCCCGCCTGGCATCACGGGGTGGCGGTGGTGGCCCACAGGTTTGAAAAATTCAACCCCGAGCGCGCCTTTGCCCTGATGGCCCAATATGGCGTGCGCAATGCGTTCTTGCCGCCCACAGCCCTTAAAATGATGCGGGCCGCCCCGCAAAGCATTGTGGCACAGCATAATTGCCATTTACGCACCATTGCCAGTGGCGGTGAAACCCTGGGGGCCGAGATGCTGCAATGGGGGCGCGATACATTTGGCCTAACGATTAACGAATTTTACGGTCAGACCGAATGCAACATGATTGTCAGTTCATCATCGCGCCTTAAGGCGACATCGGCGGGCCATATGGGGCGTGCCGTGCCGGGCCATGATGTGCGGATTATTGATGAAACCGGAACCGAAATGGCCCCGGGTGAGGTTGGCATGATTGCAGTACATCGCCCGGACCCGGTGATGTTTTTGCAGTACTGGCGGAATGACGCGGCCACACAGGCCAAATTCATGGGCGACTGGATGCTGACCGGTGATTTGGGGGCCATGGGCGAGGACGGCTTTATTCGCTTTGTCGGCCGTGAAGATGACGTGATCAGTTCGGCCGGTTACCGCATTGGCCCTGGCGAGATTGAAGATTGCCTGATCGCGCATCCGGCGGTGCGGATGGCCGGGGTGGTTGGCAAGGCAGACCCGGTGCGCGGGCAGATTATCAAGGCGTTTGTGGTGTTGGGTGATCAGGGGCAGCAAAGCGATGCTTTGGCGGGTGATCTTTCGGATTTTGTTCGCACCCGGCTCGGCGCGCATGAATATCCGCGTGAAATTGCCTTTATCGATGCCCTGCCGATGACGGCGACGGGCAAGGTGGTGCGTCGGGCTTTGCGTGATATGGCTTAGGGTTGACGGTGTCAACGGCGCTAAAAATCAAATCGTATGCGATTTGATCGCCATTTTCTGGCTTGTGTTGGCCTTAAAACAGCAAAGCGGGCAGAACCTGTTGCCGATTCTGCCCGCTTTTTGTGATCAGGGACTATTCGTTGCGCAAAATCGGCGCTGCCGGGCTGCGCAGGGCCTGCCATGTGCCGATGAACCCGGCTGTTAACGTGGCGATCAATCCGATCAGGATCGGGCCAAAAATAGTCATGGGTAACAGCGTCCAGCTTGCCCCCATCACCAGCACCAGAACCGCCCACGCCGCCGCACTGCCAAACAGGGCGGCAATCAGCCCGGTTGACAGGCCCAGAATGCCGTATTCCAGGGCATAGGCATATAAGATGTTGGCCCGTGTTGCGCCCAGCGTTTTAAGAACAACGGCATCATAAATGCGTTTGCGCCGCCCTGCGGCAACCGCACCGGCCAGCACCAGCACGCCGGCAATAATGGCGATAGAACTGGTCGCACTTAGCGCAAGGCCGATCCCCGCCAAAATCGTATTGGCCGCTTCCAGGGCTTCGCGGACGCGAATGGCCGACACATTGGGAAAATCCTTGCCAATCATAAGGTCAACCGGTTCTTCCATGGCCGGGGGCATGTGGGCGGTGGCGATCAGGCTGTAGGGGGCCTTGTCGATCAGGCCGGGGGAAAACACCATGGCAAAATTCATGCGCAGGCTTTGCCAGTCCACGTCGCGCAGATTGGCGATTTCGGCGGTAATATCGCGGCCCAGCACATTCACCGTTAAGGTATCGCCCGGTTTCAGGTTAAAGCTGGCCCCGATATCGGCAGTTAGCGACACCAGCGGTTTGCTGGCATCGTTATAGGTTGCCGGCCACCATTTACCCTGCGTGATTTTGGTGCCCGCCGGGGCGGTTTTGGCAAAGGTTAACCCCCGGTCGCCCCGCAAAAACCAGCGATCATCGCCCGGTGGCACATCGTTGGCACTTACCCCGTTTAACGCGGTAACCCGGCCGCGCAACATTGGGGTTTGTTCAATGTTATCAACACCTTTCTGGCTGCCAAGTTCGCGGCGGAACGCATCGATCTGATCGGGGCGGATATCAAGAAAGAAAAACGCCGGGGCCGATTCAGGCAAACGGTCCTGTATTTCGTGGTTCAGGTTGCCTTCGATGCTGGCAATGGTGACCAGCAATGTCAGGCCCAGCCCCAGTGACAACGTCACCGCCACCGTTGATGTGCCGGGCCGGTGCAGATTGGCCAATGCCAGGCGGGTAAAGGCGCTGCGCCCCTTTGTAAATCGTTTTGATACCGATATAACGGCGCGCCCGGCCAAGGTGAAAATGACAATGGCGGCAATGGATGCGCCGATAAAACCCAGCGCAATGGCGGTATCGGTGGAACTGGCGACCGTCAGGATCAGCAATAACACCAGCGGGACGGCCAGAACCGGCAGGTCGCGGCGGCGAATGACAGTGCCGCTTAATGCCGCACCAGAGCGAAACAGCCGGGCGGCAGGAATTTCACGCGCCCGCAACAGGGATGGCAGGGCAAAAACCAGCGTGGTTAAAATGCCAAAGGCCGTGGCAATCAAAAGCGAGGGCAGGGCAGGTGCCGCCGTTACCGCGATTGGCAATTTGTCGGCCAGAATGGGGGCAACCAGCATGGGGGCCAAGGCACCCATCATCAGGCCAATGATAATCCCCAAAACCGCAATCGTCAGGATTTGTAAAAAATAGATCCGCAAAACCAGATTATGGGTCGCGCCGATTGATTTTAACGTCGCAATCACGGACGTTTTGCTTTCGACATGGCTGCGCACGGCATTGGCAACACCAATGCCGCCCACCAGCAAGGCCGATAACCCCACCAGGGTTAAAAACAATGTTAGCCGTTCGATAAAGTTTTTCAGGCCGGGGCTGGCATTGTTGGTATCGCGTACACGCCAGCCTTCGTCGGGATAGGCATCATCCAAACGGGTGCGAAAGGCTTTGATGGTGTCGCTGTTTTTCAGATCGATCAGATAATGATAATGGACAAGGCTGCCAGGTACGATCAGGTCGGTATCGGCCATGGCGGGCAAGGCGACCATCAATCGGGGACCAAAGTTTAAAAATCCAATGGCCTTGTCGGGCTCCTTGGCGATGATGCCGCGAATTTGCACATCTGTATCGCCCAGTTTCACCGTATCGCCGACTTTGATGTTTAAGCGTTCTAACAATCCTGCTTCGGCAACGCCGCCCCAAAGACCGTTCCTTTTGGTTAAAATGCCCGCAAACGGGACATCGTTTTGCAACTGAATCTGTCCAAAAAGCGGGTATTGGTCGTCAACCGCCTTTAATTCAACCAGTCGGCGCTGGTTATTGCCATAGGCGGTGGCGCGCAAGGTGGTAATCTGTTCAACACGCGCGGCATTGTCGGCAAACCAGCTTTGCTGAGCGGGGCTGGCGGGCAGGTTGACCTGTTGAATTTCAATGTCGCCGCCCAAAAGGGCACGGCCATCGCGCTCCAGCGCCCCTAAAACCGATTGCGAAACATTTCCCACGGCGGCAATGGTGCCAACACCCAGGGCAAGGCAGGCCAGAAATATCCAGAAGCCGCGCAAACCGCCGCGCAATTCGCGACGTGCCACCCGCCCTGCCAGCCCCCACTGGTTTGGTTGCGTTGTTTTACCCCGCATTACGCACCATCCCCACCCGATACAATAACGCCATCGCGCATGGTGATGGATCGGTCGCACCGGGCGGCCAGTCCTTCGTCATGGGTAATCAAAAGCAGGGTCGATCCTTTTTTGCGGGCCAGATCAAACAGCAATTCAATAATCGTTTCGCCTGTGTGTCCGTCAAGATTGCCAGTCGGTTCGTCGGCCAGCAGCAATTCCGGATCGGTTGCCAGTGCGCGGGCCAGGGCAACACGCTGTTGTTCGCCGCCGCTGAGCTGGCCGGGATAATGGTCCAGGCGGTGGCCAAGGCCAACCGCGGTCAGTTCTTCGCGGGCACGTTCAAATGCATCGGCACGCCCGGAAAATTCCAAAGGCAAGGCCACGTTTTCAAGCGCACTCATTGATGGCACCAGATGAAAATCCTGAAACACGATGCCGACATGATGGCGGCGAAACAGGGCCAATCCGTCTTCGCTAAGCTGGCGTAAATTATGGCCGCAAATTTCAAGGGTGCCATCCTGTGCTTGTTCCAGCCCGGCAATGACCATCAAAAGCGATGTTTTCCCCGATCCCGACGGGCCGATCAGGCTGACGCGTTCGCCTGCCTTGATCGACAAATCGATGTTTTTCAAAATATCAACAGTCCCGGCAGGGCCTTTCAGGCTGAGTTTCAGGCCTTTTACGTTTATGGGCAGGTTTGCCGGGGAAACCGCAGCTGTTTCGGGGGCGGCGGCGGTCGATGACGGGGACGGTGCAGAAGCAGAATCACGCATGAAAATTCCAGTCAGGGTTGCGCCATTGCGATTTGGTAGGCATTTGACAGGGGCAAACAGCCATTGCGATGATTAACTTTCATGCAATTTGGCGTTCAAATATGTCAAACACCCGAATATTGCGCCAGCATTACAAGAGGAAGCCAATGATTACCTTCAGAAATGTGTCAATATCCACATCGGAGCAAGGCCCGGGTGTTAACCGTTTCACTTTTGCCAATACTGATAACGGTGCCCGTTGGCAGCGGACGATCCTTTTTTATACGGCGCTGGTTTTCGTTTCGATTTGTATATTTTTATCGGCCGCCCATGCCCAAACGGTAAACGACGTCAATGCCACACCGCAAAAGCCAACCATTGTGTTGTTTGGCGATAGCCTGATTGCCGGTTATGGCTTGCCCGAACAGGATGGATTTGCCCCTAATCTGGCAGAATCCCTGAAAAATGCCGGGATGGATGCCAACGTGATCAATAGTGGCGTATCAGGTGATACGACAGCGGCGGGGCTGGCCCGGCTTGATTGGGCAATGGTTGATAAACCCGATCTGGTGGTGCTTGAACTGGGCGCAAATGATGCTTTGCGCGGTGTTGATCCGGCCCAGACCCGCAGTAACCTTGAAAAAATCATTGAAAAATTACAAACAACCCAAACCCGCATTTTGCTGGTGGGTATGATTGCGCCGCCCAATATGGGGAAGGAATACGGGGCGGAATTTAATTCGATTTATGCCGATCTGGCGCAAAAATACCAATTGCCGCTTTATCCCTTTTTCCTTGAGGGCGTTGCCGCCGACCCCGGCCTTAACCAGGGCGACGGTATGCATCCCAATGCCAAAGGTGTCGAGATCATTGTGCAAAAAATAACCCCCGTAGTGTTAAGTGCCTTAAATTATTGATCCTTTTTTCGGCCTGATGCATTTCTTCGCACGGGTGACGTGGCCCGTCGCAGCAGGGCCACGTGGGTGATTGTGCGCTTCATGGCCGTTGAAAAATGCTTTGGGCTTGGTGCCAGCCAAGCTGTTGCAGGTTTGCCGTTATTCATTGCACCTTGAAAGGCGAGGCATCCGGGGGTGCCGATGCCACGGGGGCAAATACACAGTCCGTCAAATTCGCATGGCTGCGCAGGCATATCGCGCAGAAAATATCGTATCATTAAAGACTTGGCGCGGTATTTGGACCTGAAATGACATCAATTGGGGGCTGAATTCCACGCAGGGGCAAAAATTCGCCGTGTAAAACTGCAAATGTAGATAGAATTCGTAACGAATTGGCAATGATGGCGCCTTTTGATCCTTATGTATAGTAAGTTGAGCGCATATTTTTGATTTTATATATTATTATCAATATGTTGTGAGTTTTCTGTTGGTATATGTTTTATGGTGATTATGACAAAGTTCCCCCTAAAAGTGCTGATTCTTGCCGTTGGGCGTGCTTGTTAATACCTTGTTTACTTACGACAGTGTTCTGATCGCAAAATTCATAACTGCATTCGTGGATTTTTCTGATTTCATCCAATTCAAGGGGCCATTGTGTGTTCCAAACCTCTTAAATTAGGCCCTGAACCGAAACAAATTTCTGTTTTGGAGGCTGCGGATAGTGTCGGGTGCTGTAATTGTATAAATATTAACTAAGCGTATGAATTAATTGATTTATTTTTAGAATATTACGTTTTTTCGGTCTGGTGCCAGTTTCGTTGCATGGCTCTTGCCGGGTTTGTTAATACTTTGTTATGCATTTTCAGAATGTTCAGAATTTCCGGTATTTTCTAGATAATACATATTAATATCAGATAGTTATGGTCGTATCTGGCGCTTCGGTCGGGCAGAAGGAGCGGTTCGTTTTCGATAAAAGCGACCGTGTGATCGGCAAGTGACACGTAGTGTCTACTTTTGTAGTTGTATGGCAAAATTCCATCGCATACACTTTGCCGCGCGATTGTTAAAGCAGACGGCAGGCCGTTTTTCTGTTTCTGTCGCACAGGATCAAAGCCATTTTTGTGACAAGGGGCTTCATGGCGACGCAAACTGTAAAACAGTCCTATACCATTCCCTGCGCCAGTGTTTTTCGGGATGCCGTGCTGGATTTGGCCGCCCGCCGCGAGGTCAATGCCGCCGATCTGGCGCGTTCTGTGATGTTGATTGTGCCCCGCAACGTTATTGATGACTATGCTGACCCGGGCGATCCGCCTGCGGGGGACCGCGAAACCATTGTTTTGAAATCCGGCCCCGCCGAAGGTCGGCCATGGCGCCGTAAACCGCGCCTGCAATTGCGTTTGCCGTCGGGATACTCGGTTGTCACCGTGCGTAAGGCCTTGAAAATGGCGCTGGATTTTGAAGGCGGTGATGTGCGCATCCGGGTGGACCGCCCCGATGTTCTGGCCGCCGAACGCCGGGCCTTGCAGGAAGTTGCCGACCTTAAAAAACGCGTGATGCAGCCGCCCGCCGAACTGGTGCAATCGCGCGAAGAGGTCGAAAGGCTGCGCCAGATCGTTCATAATCTGGCCTTTGATCCGCTTGATCGCGGGGTAAGCACCTATAATGATGCCTTGCATGTGATGGGGTTTGCCCCCGGTGCCCGGCCAGATTTAAAAGCCATTCGGACAAAATACCGGGTTTTGGCCGCCATTCATCACCCTGACAGCAATTATGGGTCCCATCAGCGCATGACACAGTTAAATGCCGCGATGGAGCTGTTGCGTCGCCACGTTGGCTGATCTGCTTTTGGGGCCTTGTGATCCGATCCACGGAAGGGTTAGATTGATCCTGCGTGCGAAGAGATAACGCCGTCTGGCAGGATAACAAACAGGGTGTCATGATCATCGGAACGTGATGTAACGCCACTGTTTGGCTTTGCACGCGGTGGTCGCACCCACAAGCGGGGGAACATCATGACAGCAGAATTTATGGCGGCCCATGCCAGCGGCGAACATTGGGCGTCCATTTCGTCGGAATTGGCCGAAAAACTGGAACGTCAGGGGCCAATCAGCGGCGGCCTGGCCTTTTTATATGTGTCCGAAGTGATTGCAGGCGACATGGGCAGCATGTTGACATTTCTGCGCTCTCGCCTTGGTATTGAATTTTGGGTTGGTGCGTCCGGGGTTGGCGTTTGCGGGCCGGGGCGGGCTTATTTCGGGGTGCCCGCAGCATCGGTCATGATCGCGCCGCTTGGCGAAGACAGTTTCCATGTTTTTGATCCCCTGCGTACCGATGCCGATATTGATAACGCCGTTCTTCAGGAGGCGATTGCCCGCTTAGAACCGCTTTTTGGCCTGGTTCATGCCGATCCTGCCGTGCCCGATACCCTTAAACTTCTGCCCGAACTGGCGCGTACCGGTTCGACCTATCTGGTGGGGGGTGTCGCGTCTGGCAGTGACAAGGGGTCTGCACAAATTGCCAACAAGGTTACAGGTGGTGGTCTGTCGGGGGTTTTGTTTGCGGGCAATACGGTTGTGCAGGTCGGGCTTAGTCAGGCCTGTTCGCCCATCGGGCCGGTCCATCGGGTGACCGAGGGGCGCGGGGGCATTATTTCCCTGTTGGATGACAAACCGGCCTATCAGGTGTTTTGTGATGAAATGGCAGCCGATGAAAACGGCCTGTCGCTGGCATCTGGCGGCGGGGCGGGGGCGCAGGCGGGCACCGGGCGGTATCATCTTGCCTTTATGGTGCCAGGAACCGACACCGGCGATTTTGTTGTGCGCAACCTGATGGGGATTGATCCGCAAAATAATTTGTTGGCAGTGAATGATGATGCCCAGCCCGGCGATGCCGTGCGCTTTGTTCGCCGTGACAGTGCGACCGCCGAGCAGGATTTGCGCCGGATGCTGGCCGATTTGCAGCGCCGACTGCCCGCAAGGCCGCGCGGGGCGCTTTATTGCAGTTGTGTGGCGCGCGGGCCGCATTTGTTTGGCACTGAAAACCGCGAAATGATGATCATTCAGGAAGAACTGGGCGATTTGCCCCTGACCGGTTTTTACGGGAATGGTGAAATTTGTAACGACCGTTTTTACGCCTATACGGGCGTTTTGACCCTGTTCATGTAATATCGTGATGAAATCTCATGAAAAAAACATGGTAGCGGTTTCATTGTCGTCGCGGCAGGATATATTCATCCTATTTCCAAAATGAAGCGGCCCGCAAACAAGGCCGCACAAAAGGGGACTTTTAGTATGGAATATCGCCGTTTGGGGCGTACTGACATTAATGTCAGTGTTATCTGCCTTGGAACCATGACCTGGGGCCAACAAAACACCCAGGAAGAAGCTTTCGAACAGCTTGATTACGCCACCAGCCATGACGTCAATTTCATCGATACCGCCGAAATGTATCCGGTTCCGGTGATGGAAGAGACCTTTGCCCGCACCGAAACCATCATCGGCAACTGGCTTGAAAAACGCGGCAAGCGCGATGATCTGGTGATTGCCACCAAAATTGTCGGCCCGGCAGAACGTTTTCCCTATGTCCGCGGTGGCCCGCGCCTGACCCGTGATCAGATTTTCACGGCCATTGATGCCTCTCTTTCGCGCCTGAAAACCGATTATGTTGACCTTTATCAGCTTCATTGGCCGGACCGGAATGCCAATTTCTTTGGCAAACTGGGCTACGAGCATGATACCGACGAGGCCTTCACCCCGATCGAGGAAACTCTTTCTGCTCTTGACGATGCGGTCAAGGCGGGCAAGGTGCGCCATATCGGCCTGTCGAACGAAACCCCGTGGGGCCTGATGAAGTTTCTTGAATGGGCCGAGAAAAAAGGCTGGCCCCGGGTTGTGTCGGTTCAGAACCCCTATGGTTTGTTGAACCGGTCCTATGAAGTGGGTCTGGCCGAATGCTCGATCCGCGAAGATGCCGGCCTTTTGGCCTATTCGCCGCTGGGCGGCGGAGCCCTTTCGGGGAAATATCTGAACGGTGCCCGTCCTGAAGGTGCCCGCACCACCTTGTGGCCGCAATATTTTGGCCGTTATCTTAAGGAAAATGGCATCAAGGCAACCGAAGCCTATGTCAAACTTGCAAAAGATAACGGGCTGGACCCGGCACAGATGGCCCTGGCCTATGTGAATTCGCGGCCTTTCCTGACGGCGAATATCATCGGGGCCACCTCGATGGAACAGCTGAAATCAAATATCGGGTCCGCCGATATCACCCTGTCGGATGATATTCTGGCTGAAATCGAAAATATTCAAACCCAGTGGCCCAATCCTTGCCCCTAAGCAGGATAGGCTGTGTCTTTACACCGGGTGACATTGATCTTGCTGCCCGGTAACGCCGGATAAACCGGATAAATAAGGAGGCGTCGTATGGTCGTGATCGTTTCAGGCAAGGAAACCGACCTGGAGGGAATGTCCGTGCGGCGCCTTTTGCCCCATCGTGATGTCCGTTCCGTTGGTCCGTTTGTGTTTTTTGACCATATGGGACCGGTCAGTTTCGAGGCCGGTTCGGGGATTGATGTGCCACCCCACCCCCATATCGGTCTGGCAACGGTGACCTATCTGTTTGACGGTGCCATTTTGCACCATGACAGTCTGGGCAATCATCTTGAAATTACGCCGGGCGATTTAAACTGGATGACCGCCGGGCGCGGCATTGTGCATTCGGAACGTGAAACATCTGATTTGCGCCATTCCGACCATAATTTGCATGGCTTGCAGTTATGGGTTGCCCTGCCCGAGGCTGACGAAGATTGTGCGTCCGAATTTACCCATGTCCGCAAGGATGATTTGCCGGTGATCCATGAAGCCGGCCTGCATATGCGCCTGATCGCGGGCGAAGCCTTTGGTCACACCGCACCGGTGCCGGTGAAATCAAAGCTGTTTTACCTCGATGTTCATATGGATGGCGGGGCGCAGTTGTTGCTGCCTGGCGAAAACCAGCAGGCAGCTTTATATGTGATCGGCGGGGCTTTGCGGGTGAATGGTGTGCGGTATGAAGCCTTTAGCTTCATTTACGTCGCACCCGAAGAAATCCCCGATATTGTTGCCGAAAATCATTGCCGGGTGATGTTGCTGGGCGGTCTGCCGCTGGGGCATCGTCATATCTGGTGGAACTTTGTCGCCACCAGCAAGGATAAAATTGAACAGGCCAAAGCGGACTGGCGCGATGGCCGGTTTGATCCGGTGCCAGGGGAAGATGACCTGGTGCCGCTGCCAGGTACATCGCAAAAAGTCACCCCGCCACCAGCTTCCTGACCGTCCGAAAGGCCGTGCCCGGCGACCATTTTGCCTGGCCGGGCAGGCCCAAATTCCCCAATTTGTATGCGAGACTGAAAATGCGCTTGTTTGTCGGTATTCCCATCCCGGCCGATATCGCCCAAGACCTGTATCCCATTGCCCGCGCCATTCGCGGGCTGGAGGCGCAAACCCCCGAAAACATGCACTTAACCCTGAAATTCATTGGCAATGTGCAGGATCGCACCGTCGCGGCGCAAATTGATGATGCGTTGCTCCATACCCGCTTTAGCCCGTTTGATCTGCAAGTTGCCGGGTTGGGCATGTTTGGCACAGACCGCAAAGCCCGCATTTTGTGGGCTGCGGTGCTGCCCCAACCCGTGTTAACCCAACTGGCGCACCGGGTAGAATCTGCGCTGTTTCGCTGCGATGCTATTTCAGGCCAGCTTGATCGACGTAAATTTGCCCCGCATATCACGCTGGGGCGCAATCGTTCGGCCAGCAGGGCTGTGGTCGGGCAGGCGGTGGCGGACCATGCCGATCTCGCCAGTCGTGCTTTTCGGGTGACGCGTTTTTGTTTGTATCAGTCCATTTCCACGCGGGATGGCCCGGTTTATCAGGTTATGGCTGAATATGGCGAGGGTATTGACGTGCCTGCACCGGAAAAATCCCGGACCGGGGATCACGATGTCTTTGCCGATATTGATTTTTCTGTCGGGCCGGAAAGATAACACATAAGCCCCGACCGTGCGTAAATGCACCGGGCCGGGGCCTTTGATGCTTGTGTCAATATCCAGCCATATCTCGTTAAAGTACGTTTCCCTTAGATCGACGAACTGAACATTCAGGCTGCGCGACGGGCATGTTATCTGGCCGCACATGTGCCTGCCTTGTTTCACATTTTTTTCTTGTATTTGATGCGTATCAACGTTTAGCGGCGCTGACATTACTATTTCTAATTTCGTCGACACTTCCGGTTTTCCCTGTGTTTTCCCCTCCATCTCCTGTCGGCTTCCCGGGATATTATTAAAACGTCTCCGCCCGGCTTGCGTTCATAAGGAACTTCCAAATGCTCTACGATTCTGATTCGAAAAAGCCAGCGACCCTGGACTTTGCCAGGGATATTGCCCTGCGCGCCTCGGCGATTTCCATGGGCTTTGTTTTCCTGATGGGCGGATGGCGACGCTTTTATAATGTTCCGGCCAAGCATGACATTACCAGTCCCGGTCATTTGGCCAACAAGCTGGTTGAAGCAGCCCCGGGCTCTCCGGTGGAAGCGGCCATTCACTGGGTTCTGTACAATCCGCTTATTACCGAATGGTCTGTTTATGTGATGTCGACAGCCGAAGTGCTGGTCGGCCTGGCCCTGATTTTCGGCCTTTTAACCCGCCTGGCGGCAACAGGGTCTGCGTTGATCAATATCGCGCTGATGCTGATTTTTGGCTGGATGGGGTTTGAATGCCTTGATGAATGGACGATGGCCGCACTTGGGTTTGCGATTTCGGTCAGCGTTGTGATGTTTGGCCCCGGCAGCTTTTCGCTTGATCAGCGTTTTGGTCTGGATATTCTGGCAAAATACATTACCCGACCGGTGGCGATCAGCCTTACGGCGTTATCGATCCTGATGACGGGTGGTTTTTATTCGTACTATTTCGGGATTTTCGATTTTCACAAGCTGACCAGTACCGGCGCCTATAATATTGTCGCCAACGAAGTCCCCGGTCACCCGGATCAGGCCACGCTTTATGTTAATGCCGGTGGTTCTTCAACGGCAGCGTATGTAAAGTCCATCACCTTTACGCTTCAGGATGGCGCACAAATTACCCAGAATGCCGAAGAAATCAGCGTTATTCACAACCATTTTGCCCCATGGTCCCATTCTGGCAAAGTCGTGGATGGTGTTTTGAAACTGCGCCTTGGCTCGCTAACCGATATTCAAATCCCCGCAGGCGCACAATCGGCGGTCATTGATCTGATCGATAACAAGGACCCGGTTGTTCATTTTACCCAAACCGGAAACTGATTTAACGGCCGGGTTTCGCAAAAACCGTTTTGGGGGCGATGGTCGTGCGTCCTCGAAGGTGACTGGTGCGTTGGCAGATTTTGAATAAAAGAGATATAATTCATTGCGTTCAATGATGTTTGATTCTAGCTGTTCTTAATAATCAGCACGATGGGATTGTAGGGAATGTGATGCGGTTAAAGTGGTGGGAATTGGCCTTTACCATGCGTAAAGCTGAAGATGCATTGGCAAATTACGCAAAAGGTATCGAGAAGCTCGCGCCACTTTTCTTCGGGGCATCGTGCTTGATGCTTTTTATTGGTGTGTCGCTGCCAATCGTCAAGGTTTCAAGTCTTCTGATATTCACGAACAGCATCTCGATTGTCAGCAGCATCTATTTGCTTTGGCGAAGCGATGAATATTTTGTCGCTGTGATTATTGTGGCGTTTTCAATTGCCCTGCCTGTCGCAAAGATCGCGGTATCTGATTACGTGTGGAGAGGTTGCTCACTTGTGCAAGCGCAGAAAGGCCGCTCAATCGGGATGCTGGAATGGGTGGGACGATGGAGCATGTTGGATGTTCTGGTAATTGCCTTAATTGTTGTCTCTTTAAAGGCATCTATGTTGGGTGATGCGAAAACAGAACCTGGTATCTATTTCTTCTCTGCATCCGTGCTTTGCAGTGCGACGGGGGTAACGTTGATCAGACGAACGCTGAAACGTCATTCCAGTCCTGACGTGCCTTTACACCCTTCTTCCTGATCACGGTTATTAAAGGAAACGTGCTTTAGGGTACACCTGACGGGTATACGCGCAATATAACTGTGTTTGCGTGTCGTTATCATCTTTAACGGTTTGGGGGGGGCTTTGGGTCAGTGGCAGAGAGAAGGGGATTCGAACCCCTGAGGGGCTTACACCCCAACACGCTTTCCAGGCGTGCGCCTTAAACCACTCGGCCATCTCTCCACATGCGATCTGTCTATATCGCGAAAGCGGGCGGACATTAGCCGACAGGATCGGCGATGACAAGGTCAAATTCAGCGCTGTGTGACTATTTTTATTCAGGCGTGTTGGTCTGTCGATTTTGCCGCGTCATGACGACCGAAAGAGCGATTTCTTCATAGCTTTGATCTATGATGCTGCGGCAAATCAAATGTTTGCCGTAATTTTATGCATTATGAGACGTTTGGTTCCGTGGTGGCTCTTTACTGCGGGTGGTAAAAGCCGTTACGGTGTCGATAGTTATATCGAAATCGAAAAGTTTGAAGCCGAAAAGGCGGAGAAGAGTATGTGGTTTTTCAGGGTGCTGGGCTGGCTGTTTTTATTTGCCTGTCTGGCTGTACTGGTTGGCGATGGGGTTAGCGCGCTGCAAACAGGGACCTTTCGGTTCGTTGCAGCCGGTGAGCTATGGTATCGTCTGGATGCAGGAAGCCTGAATTTACTACAAGCCCTGATCGAGCAATATGTCTCGACCTGGCTTTGGGACAAGGTTTTTGTGCCCGGTCTGTTATTGCCGGCATTTTTGCTGTTGCTTGTGCCGGGTGTTTCGCTGAGCTATTTGGCACGGCGGCGGCGACGGCCCAGATATTTTTAACTTTTGCGGGTTTCAGCGAAGGCTCGGTGTGATGTGTCTTTGGGGCCAATCGTATCCGGGCAGCTTTAACCAATAACCGGCGGAGAGCGGCGATGCGGGCGATGATGTGCGAAAAAATCGGCGTCGATCCCGTTCTGCGGACAGTGGAAGATCCCGTCGCCGGTCCCGGCGAGGTGGTGATTGACATCTATGCCTGTGGCGTCAATTTCGCCGATACCTTGATCATTGCGGGCAAATATCAACATCGTCCCGATCTTCCCTTTATTCCCGGTTTTGAAATTGCCGGGATCGTTGCCGAGGTGGGCGCAGGCGTTGACGCCACCCTGATCGGACAACGGGTGATGGCAATGGCCGCCCATGGCGGGTTTGCCGAAAAAATGGCCCACCCGGCGGATCGTATCATTCCCATACCCGATGGTGTGGCCTTTGCCGATGCCGCTGCTTTTCAGATTACCTATGGAACATCGTGGTTTGCCCTGAAATACCGGGCCGCCGTGCGGGCGGGCGAGGTTGTGCTGGTGCATGGGGCCGCGGGCGGCGTTGGTGTGACGGCGGTCGAATGCGCCAAGGTTCTGGGGGCCAAGGTGATTGCCACGGCCGGTGGTGCAAAAAAATGCGACATTGCCCGCCAGCACGGGGCGGATTTTGTGATTGATTATAAATCCGAAAACATTGCCGAGGCGGTCAAGGATATATGCCAGCGCCATGGCTGGCCTGCCGGGGTGGACGTGGTTTACGACCCGGTGGGCGGTGATGTGTTTGATCAGTCCTTGCGCTGTGTCGCCCCTGGCGCGCGGTTGCTGGTGATCGGCTTTGCCAGTGGCGATATTCCCCGGATACCGGCCAATATTTTGCTGGTTAAAAACATTTCGGTGCTGGGGTTTTATTTGGGCGCCTATCTGGAACAAAACCCGGAAGCAGCCCGCGCGGGCATGGCTGATTTGGTGCAGAACCTGGCGGCGGGCTATATTACCCCGTCGGTATCGCGCAAGTTTGATCTGGCCGATACACCGCTGGCCTTTGCTGCCCTGCGGGATCGCAGTGCGACACACAAAATGGTCGTTCTGTGCCGCAAAGACGCAGATTAACGGGTTTTGGGCTGTTGTCTGGTGGTTGGCGCGTAATATAGGCCACAAGGGCTTGCCAGAATTCCGAAAACTGTGGATTTTACCCTAGGCCTGCATATGTGGCCTGTAAGCTGATGGCAAATCCCTAAGAAAGCATCTGTATGAGCCGGTCTAAATCCCCCAAACACAATGCCAGCCGTACCCGTGACCAGTACGAAACATTCCCCTATCCCGCACGTCGGGCCGAGGATGAGGACCAACGCCTGATCACGGGATCGCCCGGTGACTGGGGCGAAGTGGTTCATTATGTTTTTGGCGGACGTGACCCCGGCGTAAAAGGCGCACCGTTGCGTATTTTGGTTGCGGGCGGCGGGACAGGCGATGCGGTGGTGATGCTGGCCCAGCAGGCCCATGATCGCGGGGCCAATGCCGAAATTGTGTATATCGATCTCTCGGCGGCATCGCGCGACATTGCCGAGGGTCGGATCAAACGGCGCGGGCTTAAAAATGTTACTTTTGTCACTGGATCGTTTGTTGATCTGGCGGCGCAATATGGCCCTTATGATTATATTGATTGCTGCGGTGTGCTGCATCATTTGCCCGACCCCGATGCCGGGTTGCGCACCCTTGCCAATTGCCTTAAGCCCGGCGGTGGCATGGGCTTGATGGTTTACGCCACCATCGGCCGTACCGGTGTTTATCATGTGCAGGAAATGATGCAGCGCCTGTCGGCCGAGGCCGCAGGGCGCGCCCGGCTTGAAACCGGCCAGGCATTGTTTGCGGGTCTGCCGCCGACAAACTGGCTTAAACGCAATCCGTTTGTGAATGATCATATCGAGGGCGGCGATGCCGGGTTTTATGATTTGCTGTTGCATCAGCAAGACCGGGCTTACCGCGTGGATGAAGTGTATGATTTTGTCGCGCAGGCAGGGCTGCGGTTGCAAAATTTTGTTGAACCGTTGCGCTATGACCCGGCGATTTACACATCAAACGTGCATATCCTGGAAAAACTGTCGGGTTTGTCGGCACGTGTGCGTCACGCCATGGCTGAATTGCTGGCAGGCAACATTACCAAGCATATTTTTTATGTCGTAAAGGCAGAGAATGAAACGTGCCCGGTGGAAATTTCGCAAACGGGCAAGGCGGGCGGACTGTCGGTTGGCGGGCAGGATGTGGCGGTGATGGTGCCTTATCTGGGGCGGATTGACAGGGCCAAACTGGCCGCATCGGTGGCCAAAAATGCGCAGATTAAAATCAATTTCAACGGATTTTCACTGACCTGCAAGCTGCCCCCGGCCAGTGCCGCGATTTTGTCGCGGGTAAACGCGACGCGCAGCCTGGAAGACATTCGTCAGTCGTTTGACCCGGTGCCGGAAAAACAGTCTTTTTATGTGCAAGTAACGGCCCTGTTTTCCGTATTATCGGCGGCCAACCTGCTGTTTTTGCGACATCCCGTTTGATTGGCCGGTGGCTTTGCTGTGTGCAGGGAGGGTGGTTTGGGCAAGACAAAAGAAAAGCCGGACATCACGGGATGTCCGGCCTGGATCGTATCGTGCACGTCAGTAACGAATGCGCGGCTGCGGTTGGGATAGCGGCGATTGCGTTTGTGTGAAGGCACGAATCAGGGCATCAAGAACCTGCAAGGGGAATGAAAGGCGCCCTTGCAAGCTGAAAAATCGGGGAGACATAATGAGTTTCCGTGTTTGGTCGTTCAACTGACCGGAATGCGACCCGGCCCGGTCGGCAGCAAAATGTTTTGCCGCGATGGCGGGCCGATCAGGCCTGCCAGAAAGGTTTTTTGGCTTCGATGCGGGCATCGTAAACGTCCCAGCCAATGTCGCGCAGCAAATGCGCGTCCATGTCGGCAAGGCGGTTGCGCAGTGTAAAGCGTGCGGCCCACTGGCGCGGCAGCGCAAACAGACGATCCAGTGTATCGGTGTTGCGGGTGCGCGGGGCGTTAAGCAGGGCGGTATTCTTGGTGATCGCTACCATAATTGTATATCTTTCAATCTGTTGGCGGCTCTCTCAAGGGATGCGGCCATGAATTTCGGTTTGTTAAACTCAGGGTTATACTGTTTTTTACGTGTTCTCAAACCATATTTTAGCATCATACTATGAGATAAACTCATGCAAGAAGGCCAGCTATGAAACGTCGACCCTTGCCGTTGAATGCTTTGCGGGCCTTTGAAGTCGCGGGACGTCTTGAAAGTTTTACCAAAGCGTCACAAGAACTTAACGTTACCCAGGGCGCTGTCAGCCGTCAGGTTCAACACCTGGAAGATGTGTTGGGGCGGCGGTTGTTTGATCGCCATCATAGGCGACTAAAACTCACGCGACCGGGGCGTATTTTGTTGATGTCGCTGACCGATGCGTTTGACGCGATTGAATCGGCGGTCGGGCGAATCGAGGATCGGGCCGATGATGTCCAGTTGCGGGTGGTCGCGCCGCTAACCTTTGCCATGCGCTGGATCGTGCCGCGTCTGGGGCGGTTTCAGGCGGAATACCCCGATTTGCAGGTGCAATTGGGCACCTTTAACGACGATAGCCTGCCGGTTGATTTTTCGGAAACCGATATCGCCATTCGTTTTGCCGATACGCCGGGCGATCAGTTGGTGCATGAATTTTTAACCGGTGAACGGTTGTTGCCGGTGTGTCATCCCAGCCTGGTGGCGCAATTGGCGTGCCCGGAAGACCTGGCCAAGGTGCCGTTGCTGCATTGCTCTGCCCAGCGTGAAGACTGGCGCATCTGGCTGAATGGTACGGGGATTAAAGGGGTCGATGCCGACCGGGGGCCGGTTTTTGCCACCCTGGATATGGCAATGGAAGCCGCTGCGAGTGGTTTTGGCGTGGTTATCTCCGACCCGGCGATGATTGGCGAATATGTGGTGACCAACCGGTTGACCGTGCCGTTTGATTTGCCGGTTGACAGTCCCTATGCCTATTCGCTGTGTTACCCGGACGGGCGTTTGGAACGGCGCAAGGTGCGTGCCTTTCGCGATTGGTTGATGAGTGAAATCACCCTTGAAACCACAAAGCGCAAATCCGTTCAAAAACAGGTGTAGTCGGGTATGATGCCTTGAAATTGAACCCCTTTGTTCTTCATTATGAAAACGCAGACAAAAGGTATATCTGCCTTGCATCACCAACCGCGATCAGTGGAAAAGACGGTCATTTTGATGGATATCAGTACAGGTGGGGTGGTCCGGTTGAGGCATATGTGGCGTAAAAAGCATATGATCGGGGCATTGATCGCAGGCTGTATGGCGCTGGCATGGTCGGCTGCCAGCCAGGCGAAAGAAGCCAAACCCAATATCACCCCCGCCCCGACCATCGCGGTTAGCGAGGAACCCCTTGCCAGTCTGGCGCGGCCTGAATATGCGATATCGCTGTATGGCGATTTAAAATACGGGCCGGGTTTTACCCATTTTGATTATGTCAATCCCGATGCGCCCAAAGGCGGCATTTTGCGAGATAGCTGGCATGGTTCGTTTGATTCCCTGAACCCCTATATTCTAAAGGGCGATCCGGCGATCGGGCTTGGCCTGATGTATGATACCTTGCTGGTTAGCAGTCAGGACGAGCCGTTTTCCGAATACGGGATGGTGGCGCAAAAGATCGAAGTGCCGCAAGACCGGTCCTATGCGACGTTTTTTATCAACCCTGCCGCCCGGTTTCAGGACGATACCCCGATCACCGCCGACGATGTGATTTTCTCGTTCAATACGTTGATTGAGAAGGGAAGTCCGCTTTATCGGCAATATTATGCCTCGGTCGATCATCTGGAAAAACTCGATGATTTGACGGTCAAATTTGTCCTCAAGCCGGGCGATAATCTGGAATTGCCGCTGATTTTGGGGCAGATCCCGGTTTTGCCAAAGCATTACTGGAAAGACCGGGATTTTACCAAAACCACCTTTGAAATCCCGGTGGGCAGCGGGCCTTATAAGATCAAGGATTTTGAACCCGGTCGATATATTACCTATGAACGGGTTAAAAATTATTGGGCAAAGGACCTGCCCTCGGTCAAGGGCATGTATAATTTTGATACCATTCGCTACGATTATTACCGCGACCTCGATGTGGAACGTCAGGCGTTTTTTGCCGGTGAATATTATTACCGCACGGAACATGCATCGCGTGAATGGGCCACCGGATATGACAAACCCGCAGTGCGTAATGGCAATATCAAAAAGGAACTGATCCCCAACCATCAACCGCGCGGGATGCAGGGCTTTATTATGAATACCCGGCGTCCGCTTTTTGCCGATCATCGGGTGCGCCGTGCCTTGCAATATGCGATGGATTTTCAGTGGCTGAACCGGGCAATGTTTTATGGCGCCTATCAGCGGACCGACAGTTACTTTGTCAATTCCGAACTGGCATCCTCTGGCCTGCCCCAGGGCGAGGAACTGGAAGTTCTCAACAGGTTTCGGGATCAATTGCCGCCAGATCTGTTTAGCAAACCCTATAGCCTGCCTGACTACGATCAGGAGAATGGCCGCCGCAAGGCCCTGCGCGAAGCCATGACATTGTTAAACGATGCCGGATGGGAATTGCGCGACCAGAAACTGGTCAACAAAAAAACCGGTGAACCGTTTCGCTTTAGCCTGATGTTGCGCCAGCCGGGATTTGAAAAGATTGCCCTGATGATGCAAACCCGCCTGCGTCAGCTTGGCATTGAAATGGATTTTCGCCTGATCGATACCGGTCAATGGATTAACCGGATACAGTCGCACGATTTTGACATGACCACGATATGGTGGCAGCAAACCCTGTCGCCGGGCAATGAACAGCGCGATTATTGGTCTTCGGCAGCGGCGGAGCAACCGGGTAGTCAAAATTATGCGGGTATCAAGGACCCGGTGATCGATCAGATCATTGATCTGGTGATTTCTGCCGAAAGCCGCGATAGCCTGGTGCAGCGCACCCGCGCATTGGACCGTGTGCTGCTGTGGGGTGACTATACCATTCCGCAATGGTATCAACCCGCTGATCGCTTGGCATATTGGAACATTTTTGGCAGACCATCGGTGGTGCCAACCAAAGGCAATTCAATGATGACCTGGTGGATTGACCCGGAAAAATCGAAAAAACTGGGTAAGGGGGGGTATTAAGCCATGCTGAATTATATTCTGCGGCGCATTTTGCTGATCCCGGTCACCCTGTTTGGCATCATGGTTTTAAACTTTGCCATTGTGCAGTTTGCACCGGGCGGCCCGGTGGAACAGATGGTCGCCCAGCTTCAAGGGGCCGATGTTTCAACCACGGCCCGCATTTCCAACAATGGTGCGGATAGCGGTGGTGGTGGCAGCGCCAAGGCAGGTAACAATTTTTCAAGTGATTCCAAATACCGGGGCGCACAGGGGTTAGACCCCGAAGTGATCGCCCAGCTTGAAAAACAGTTCGGGTTTGATAAACCGGCCTATGAACGGTTCTGGATGATGATGAAAAATTATCTGACCTTCGATTTTGGCCAAAGCTATTTTCAGGACCGCGATGTCGTTGACATCGTGATCGACAAATTACCGGTGTCAATCTCGCTGGGTTTATGGTCCACGCTGATTATTTATCTGATTTCGGTGCCGCTAGGCGTTGCCAAGGCGGTACGCGATGGCAGCAACTTTGATATCTGGACATCGGTTGCCATTATCACGGGCTATGCGATACCGGGTTTTCTGTTTGCCGTGCTGCTGATTGTGTTGTTTGCGGGGGGCACATATTTTGATATTTTCCCGTTACGCGGCCTGACATCGCCAGGGTGGAGCGACATGTCGCTTTTGGGGAAAATCGGCGATTATTTCTGGCATTTGACTCTGCCGATTACTGCGCTGACCATTGGTGGTTTTACCACGCTGACCATGTTGACCAAAAATTCGTTTCTTGATGAAATCAACAAACAATATGTGGTGACGGCAAAGGCCAAGGGGCTTAGCGAAAAGCGGGTTTTATACGGGCATGTGTTTCGCAATGCCATGTTGCTGGTGATTGCCGGGTTCCCCAGTGCGCTTATCGGGTTGTTGTTTACCGGATCTGTTCTGATCGAGGTGATCTTCTCGCTCGACGGGGTGGGACTTTTAGGGTTTGAATCGGTTATGAAACGCGATTACCCGGTGATGTTTGCCACCCTTTATATGTTTACGCTGGCGGGGCTGGTTTTAAATCTGGTTAGCGATCTGGCCTATCATTTCGTCGATCCGCGCATCGACTTTGACGCGCGGAAGGATTGACCCCATGGCAACAATACTGCGCTTTTCGCCCCTTAATCTGCGTCGTATCGAAAATTTCCGCGCCAACCGGCGTGGTTATTGGTCGCTGATGATCTTTGCCGTTCTGTTTGTGATTTGCCTTTTGGCCGAAGGCATTGCCAATGACCGGCCCATGATCGTTAAATATGATGGCAACTGGTATTTTCCCATCGTCAAGGATTACCCCGAAACCACATTTGGCGGTGATTTTGATGTCGCGACCGACTTTTATGATCCCTATTTACAGGGAAAAATCCAGAATAACGGCTTTGCCGTTTGGCCGATTATTCCGTTTTCCTACGACACCATCGATTTTAACATGCGCGAACCGTTGCCTGCAGCGCCGTCGACGCGGCACTGGCTGGGCACCGATGATTTGGGCCGCGATGTGCTGGCGCGGCTGATTTACGGGTTTCGTATTTCGGTGCTGTTTGGTTTGGCCCTGACCCTGATCAGTTCCGTGATTGGTATCGCTGCGGGGGCGGTTCAGGGGTATTTCGGTGGTTGGGTTGATCTGACATTCCAGCGGGTGATTGAAATTTGGAGCGGGCTGCCGCAACTTTTTATCCTGATCATTCTGGCCAGCCTGTTTGCGCCGGGTTTCTGGACGCTGTTGTTCATTATGGTCCTGTTTAGCTGGATGAGCCTGACCGGCCTTGTCCGTGCCGAATTTTTACGCGCCCGTAATTTTGAATATGTCCGTGCTGCCAAGGCGTTGGGGGTTGGCGATTTTCGCATTATGACACGGCACGTGTTACCCAATGCGATGGTCGCGACAATGACGTTTTTGCCCTTTGTGCTCAACGGTTCCATCGTTGCCCTGACATCGCTGGATTTTCTTGGCCTGGGCATGCCGCCGGGGTCGCCATCGCTGGGCGAATTGCTCTCGCAGGGCAAAAACAATCTGCAGGCACCGTGGCTGGGCATTACCGCTTTTTTCGCCATCGCCATCATGCTGAGTTTGCTGATCTTTATTGGCGAAGCCGTGCGCGATGCCTTTGATCCGCGCAAGACATTCTAGGGGAATTTGATGTCACAACAGGGCAAAGCCGAATATCTTCTCGATGTCAGCAATCTTGCTGTGCGCTTTGGCAGTGTTGATGCCGTGCGCGGTGTTTCTTTTCGCATGCAACGCGGCGAAACGCTGGCACTTGTCGGCGAAAGCGGGTCGGGTAAATCGGTAACGGCAATGTCGATTTTGCAATTGCTGCCTTATCCTCGCGCTACCCACCCGGCAGGTTCGATCCTGTTTGACGGGCAGGAAATGATCGGCGCCCCCGAGCGGACCTTGCGCCAGATCCGGGGCAATCGCATTGCGATGATTTTTCAGGAACCCATGACCTCGCTTAATCCGCTGCATAATGTCGAAAAGCAGGTTGGCGAGGTTTTGTTGCTTCATAAGGGGTTGCGCGGGGCCAAGGCCCGCGACCGCATTATCGAGCTTTTGGATCTGGTTGGCATTCCCGATCCGAAATCACGGTTACGATCTTTGCCGCACGAACTTTCGGGCGGGCAGCGCCAGCGCGTCATGATCGCCATGGCCCTTGCCAACGACCCCGAATTGCTGATTGCCGATGAACCGACAACCGCACTTGATGTGACCATTCAGGCGCAAATTCTGCAATTGTTGCGCGATCTGCAAAACCGGCTGGGCATGGCCTTGTTGTTGATTACCCATGACTTGCAGATCGTCAAGAAAATGGCCGATCAGGTTTGTGTGATGAAAGACGGCGAGATTGTTGAATTTGGCGATAATGCCCGCCTGTTCGAACAGCCCCGCCACCCTTACACCAGACGTTTGCTCGATGCGGTGCCATCGGGGCAGGCGCGGCCGTTGCCCGATGACGCCCGGCAATTGTTGCAAACCGGCGAAATTCACGTCCGTTTTCCGATGGGCAAAAAAGGTATTCTGGGGCGCCCGGAATATTATCTTGAAGCGGTGGATGGCGTATCGGTTTCGGTGCGACAGGGCGAGACATTGGGCATTGTTGGCGAAAGCGGGTCGGGCAAGACCACCTTGGCGCTGGCGATTTTGCGGTTGTTGCAGTCGCAAGGCGACATCACCTTTGACGGGGTTGATGTGCGCGCGCGCGATGGTGCGCAAATGCGCGCCTTGCGCCGCGACATGCAGGTGGTGTTTCAAGACCCGTTCGGCTCGCTAAGCCCGCGTATGTCCGTGGCCCAGATCGTGGGTGAGGGCCTGGAAATTCATCAGCCGGAACTTGACAAAGCCGCGCGCGAAGAACGTATTGCCCAGGCCCTGATCGAGGTGGATTTGCCCGAAAGTGCGCTGCATCGTTATCCGCACGAATTTTCCGGCGGGCAACGCCAGCGGATTTCGATTGCGCGGGCTTTGGTGTTAAAACCGCGCTTCATGGTCCTTGACGAACCGACCTCGGCACTCGATATGTCAGTACAGGCGCAGATCGTGGAATTGCTGCGCGATTTGCAGGCGCGCCACAATATGGCGTATTTGTTTATCAGTCATGACCTGAAAGTGGTGCGCGCCCTGTCGCACCGTGTGATGGTGATGAAGGGCGGAAAACTTGTTGAAAGCGGGACCGCCGACGAGATTTTCGACCACCCGCAACATGCATATACAAAGGAGCTTCTGGCTGCAGCGCTTGACATGAATGCCCCCATTGGGTGATTTGACGCGCTATAGCATAAAAAGAAGCATCTAAAATGAGATAATAGGTTGGAAGTAATGGGTAAAACCCGGAAGACAGCACAGGGTAATTCTGTGTTACCGGTCGTGCGTATTTGGGCTTTTTTAAGCGTCGCTTTTTTTGCCTTTACGGCATTTCCCTTGACGGATGCGCTGGCGTCATCTGGCGAAGGCAAGGAAGCCGCCGCAGAAGGCGGGGCCGAAGGTGTTGCCTTGCCGGGCAATATATTCGAGCTTGATAAACTTGTAACCTCGATCGTTCTGCCCCGTCAGGGCATGATCCGTCAGCTTGTTGCGGGGATCTGGCTGGAATTGTCATCGGTGGAGCATCGTGCGCTTGTGACGCGGATACAGCCGAAACTGCTCAACGCCTTTATGAATGATCTTCAGCGCTACTTTTACCGCGATAGCCAGTATCGCGCGGAAAAGCTGGCAAAAGGCGAGCGCGGCTATCGTTACGAGGCCCCGGCGCTGCTGCCTCCGCCCAAGCCGAAACTGAATGAAGACGGCGAGGAAATCGACGAGGAGCCTGTCGAAGGCGACGCTCCAAAACCGCTTTTTTCCGCCTTCAAGCCAACCACGGATCCGATCATTGTCGGGCTTCAACGGCGTTTTCAGTTAACCTGTGACAAGGTGCTTGGCCCCGGTGTTGTCAAATCGGTGCAAGTGCGCGCCCTGCTCGATCAATGGCCGAACGAACGCTAACAGCCTGTCGGGAAGGTGGTGTCGTTATAGAAACGGCATCTTGCAATTTAAGGTGAAGCGGGTAGTTGCCTGATCGGCCAGATCAGCAGGTTTTGAGGTTCTTAAACAATGGGCAGTCCGTTTTGCGGGTTGTCTTTTTGTTTAAGAGTGGAGGTTGCGGTTTTGCTGGCGACGGGGGCGCGTTCTTTTGCAAACCTGCAGCAAGTAAAACCAAGACCGGCATCGAAACGAATAAAATCACCGGTCGAGAACCGGCACGACCGCTTAAAATGTTCAGCCAGGGTTTTTGGATTGGCGCCGGTAACCCCAAGGCCATTGCCTTTTTCGGGGCCTTGTTCCCGCAGTTTATCGACGCAACCCGGCCCCTGTTGCCTCAGATTCTGGTTCTGGGGATCACCTTTGTTATTTTTGATTACACTGCCGTAATGGTATACGCCACAGCCGCATCACGCATCACCCCATAGGTTGCCCGCCATGGCGGCAGCCGCGCCATTGGCCGCTTTTGCGGGGCTGTTCTGATCAGTGCCGCATTGTTACTGTCGCATAGGGAAGAGCCATTGCGCCGCCGAACCATTCAGCCGTGGCACCGTCGCAGACCGCAAAGGCAACCGCGCCAGAAGAGTTGCAGGGGCCATTGGTTGCGCCGCATTTGCGATGCTGGCGCGAAGCGATGTTCCCGCCTGTTAATTCTGTACCGGGCCATCCTGGGGGAAAGTACCGCAAAAAGGTGCCTGAAAAACCAGGGTGCCCCGGACCGGCAAAAAACAGCTTATAAACCCGGTCTCTGTTTGATCTGTGATTTTGCAAAATCTGGTGCCTGCGTGTTGATCTGGTGGCGTTCTGATGTATCTCGCGGCTGTGGGGCGATAAATTATCTGAAGCAGGGTAACGGCGGGCGATAAATAACAGGAGCCAATCGCGGGCTGGCCTGTTTTCGAATGTTTCACGCATTACATACCAACCGTTTGGTATGTAATGCGTGTCAGTATGTAACAGCATACCGATTGGTCGGTAGCAGGAGTGATGGTGGATTTGTATCTGACATGCGGCCTGAAAAGGGTCTTCGACGCCAGATCAAGCGCCTTTGGGGTGCAGATCAGATATTTGCAGGCCGCACCAGCACGGCAGGAAATATGGCAGCCAGCGTGCTTTGGTCGGGCGGAAATTACTGGGTGGTTTTGCCTGCACTGCCGACAATGTCACCAAATTCTCGCAAAAAGACCGAGCCCTTGACGGTCCGCTGGATAAGCACCGAGCGGCGATCGTCTTCATCGACTTTGCGTTTGACCATGCCCAGTGAACTCAGCCGGTCAAGCGCGCGGGTAATCGCCGGTTTGGAAATATTCAGGGCTTCGGCCAAGCCCCGAACAGTATGGGGCGCCGGGGTCAGATAAACAGTAAGGACAAGGGCCATCTGCCGGGCGGATAAATCGGGTGAATCCCGACGTACACTTTCGACAGTCGCGATACGCCAAAGGTCAAGCGCTTGAGACGGTTTGATCTCGATGGGCATATCTATGTCCAACAGCCTGTTTGTTACGAATACGTAATCTGTTTACCTGACCCCTGACATTAAGTCAAAGGTTGATTTTAGTTAATTTACTTACCGTAACGATCACTAATGACCTTGAAGGCGGCCCGGATACCCTGGGCTTCGCCGCCTTCGGGGCGACCGGGTGTTCCGGCCGGGTTCCATGCCATCAAATCGATATGGGCCCATGCTTTTGCACCCTTGGCGAAACGGTCCAGGAACAGGGCCGCAATAATCGCGCCGCCAAATGCCCCCGATGAGATATTATTGGTATCAGCCACCTTGCTATCAAGCATCGGACGATAATCTTCCCATAGCGGCAACCGCCACAAAGGGTCGCCCATGTCGATGCCGGTGTTTTGCAGGGCATTTGCCAGGTCATCATTGTTGGAAAACAGGGCTGGCAAGCCAAGGCCAAGGGCCACGCGGGCCGCCCCGGTCAGGGTGGCGAAATCGAGCAGAATTTCCGGGTCTTCGCTGGCGGCTTCGGTTAGCGCGTCAGATAAAACCAGACGGCCTTCGGCATCGGTATTGCCAACTTCAACCGTCACCCCCTTGCGGGTATTGATAATGTCGCTGGGGCGAAACGCATTGCCCGACACCATGTTTTCAACAGCGGGAATAAGAACACGCAGACGCACCGGCAATTTTGCCGCCATGATCATGCGCGCCAGACCCAGCACCTGGGCGGCACCGCCCATATCCTTTTTCATTAACAACATGTTGCTGGCCGGTTTAAGGTCATAGCCGCCGGTGTCAAAACACACACCTTTGCCCACCAGCGTGACACGCGGCGCATTTTCATCGCCCCAGCGCAGGTCGATCAGGCGCGGGGCGCGGGCGCTGCCTTTACCAACGGCGTAAATCGACGGATAATTCTGTGTTTCAAGATCATCGCCAACAATCGTTGTGATGGTGGCATCAAATTCACCGGCCAGGGTTTGGGCGGCATCGGCCAGTTCGGCCGGTCCCATGTCGTTGGCAGGCACATTGATCAGGTCGCGCGTCAGGGCCATGCCGCGGGCGGTGTTTTCGGCCCGGTTGCTCGCCGCATTGTCGGGGCGGACAAACGATGCCTGCGGGGCATCGATTTTGCGATAGCGATCAAACCGGTACCCGCCAAGATAAAGGCCCAGCATGGCGCGTTCGCACAAAATGTCATTGGCGGAGACGGCTTTTTCAAACTGATAGGTGCCTTTGGGCAGCAGGCTGACAAGGGCAGCAAAATCCCAGACCGATTGGGCATCGTCTTCAAAACCCAGCACCACCATTGCCGCACCACCGTCGGCATCGGGCAATAAAAGGCAGGTGCCGCGTTTGGCGTCAAACCGGTTGGCGGCGATCCATGCCTTGTGGATGGCAGATTGGCCTTCTAGCCATGCGGTGAAGCCTGCCGGGGTTACCGCGTGAAGGGGGATGGGGGACGCAGTGGCAGAAGATGGGGCCGGGATGATGTGGTCGAACAATTGATCCGTCCTTGTTTGTTTTGGTGGCGCGCGCAGCCCAAAACGCCCAACCCGGCGCAACAAGCCGGATAAAGCGGGTTTGGGCAATTGTTGACATGATGATGCGTGACATGGGTTATCATGATCAGCATTGTTGTGGTCATTATGCGGTGATTGACACAAAAACAACAAGGGGGATTGGTGTGCCATCTGCCAGCCATTATTGGCGGCTTGCACGGGCGGTGCCAATCTGTCTTTCTGGTGCAGACATAACCCGACATTTTTTGATTGTGCGGTGGTGAAATGGAAAATCTTCCGGTTCTTTATATTGGCAATAAAAATTATTCGTCCTGGTCGCTGCGGGCGTGGTTGGGGTTAAAGGCAACCGGGGTTGCGTTTGAAGAAAAACTGGTTTCGCTTTACACCGATGAATGGTTCGCCAAGGCTACGGTTCTTTCTCCTTCCGGCAAAGTTCCAGCCTTTTTTGATGGCACAAAAACCATCTGGGAGGCATTGGCTATTTTGGAATATATCGCCGATACCCGCCCCGATACCCTGTTATGGCCGCTTGATATGGATGTGCGGGCCATTGCGCGGTCGGTTGCGTTGGAAATGCATGGCGGCTTTATGGCCCTGCGCACCAATATGCCAATGAATTTGCGCAAGGATCTTTCCGGTCGCGGCCGCGAACCCGGCGTGGACAAAGATATTGCCCGGATCAGCGCCATTTTTAACATGTGCCGCAGCCGTTATGGCCAGGGGGGTGACTTTCTGTTTGGTCATTTCACCATCGCCGATGCCATGTTTGCCCCGGTGATCACGCGGTTTAAAACCTATGGCGTTACCCTTGATCCTGTTGGCGAGGCCTATAAAAACGCCATGCTCGCCTTGCCTGCCATGCAGGAATGGTATGGTGATGCGTTAAAAGAAGACTGGGTGATTGAGGCTGCTGAATTGCCCGCACGCGGATAATCATTCTTTGGATTTTGTTAAAACCACCCTTTAGAGGTTTTCTTGCCTGTTTTGCCGTTTGATGCGCCAGAAGTTGATCCGCCCGGCCAGGACCCGGACCTTGACCGTGTTTTGGCCGATGTGCGGGCCTGCGAGATTTGTGCCGACCATTTACCTTTGGGGCCGCGCCCGGTGGTGCGCATGGCGGTGTCGGCACCGGTTCTGGTGATTGGGCAGGCACCGGGAACCAAGGTGCATCAAACCGGCCTGCCGTGGAACGATGCCTCGGGCGACCGTCTGCGTGACTGGTTGCAAATGTCGCATGCGGAATTTTATGACCCGGCCAAACTGGCGATTATGCCAATGGGGTTTTGTTATCCGGGCCGGTTTGAACGCGGGGGGGATTTGCCCCCCCGCCCCGAATGCGCGCCAACATGGCATGATGAATTGTTGCGCCATTTGCCCAATGTGCGGTTAACCTTATTGATCGGCCAATATGCGCAGGCGCGTTATCTCGGCCCACGTCGTGCTAAAACCATGACCGAAACGGTGCGCCGGTTTGAACAGTTTTTGCCCGATGGTTTGCTGCCGATGCCCCACCCCAGTTGGCGCAATACGGCATGGATTGGTAAAAACCCGTGGTTTGAAAGCCAGCTTTTGCCGATCTTGCGCAACAGGGTCAAAGATGCGCTGTCAGGGTGAAAACAGGGTGCTTTCAAAATCCTGACATGTTTTCATGGCTTTATAAGCACGACGATTTCAAAACGACATCTTGAACCCGCAACAGGAGGCTGAAATGAGCAAACTTTCCCCTGCCGAAATTGACGTGGCCTTGAACGAAGTTCGCGGCTGGACCTTGGCGGGTGATGGCCTGTCGATTCAGAAAACTTTCAAATTCAAGGATTTCAACCAAGCCTTTGGTTTTATGACCCGGATCGCGCTTAAGGCCGATAAAATGGATCATCATCCCGAATGGTTTAATGTCTATAACAAGGTCGACATCACCCTGACGACCCATGATGTTGGCGGAGTGTCGCAAAAAGATATCAAGCTGGCGGCCTTTGCCGATGACGTGGTTTAATGACCGGTTCGCAATATCCCAAAGCCGATGAAGTGATTCACCGGCTTTGGGATTATTTTGGCGCGATTATTATTTTGGTTCCAGCCTTACTGCACCATCAATACGAATGGTTTCGCCGTTCATCATTTCGTTTTCGCAAATATGCAGGGCCAGGCGGCCATATTCCTCTGGCCGGCCCAGCCGTTTGGGAAAGGGCGTGTTGGCGGCAAGGCTGTCTTGCACGTCATCGGGCAGGCCGGAAAGCATCGGGGTGCCAAACAGGCCCGGCGCAATCGCCATCACCCGAATGCCGTGGCGGGCCAGTTCACGTGCGGCTGGCAGGGTTAAGGAATGCACAGCCCCCTTGGACGCCGCATAGGCCGCCTGGCCGATTTGCCCTTCGAAGGCGGCAATTGATGCGGTGTTGATAATAATGCCGCGTTCGCCACTTTCCACCGGGTCGGCCTTGCTCATGGCATCGGCAACCACGCGCATCATGTTGAATGTGCCAATCAGGTTAACATTGATCACGCGGCTAAAGGCCTCAAGGCTTGCCGGGCCGTCGCGGCCCACAATGCGTTCGCCATGCACAATTCCGGCACAACTGACCAGAATACGCGGCGCGCCCAAATCACTTGTAACCTTGGCAACGGCGTCTTCGACACTTTGCGCGTTGGTCACATCAACCGCATAGCCAATGCCGCCCAGTTTTTCCGCCGTGGCCTGCGCACCATCGCCATTCAAATCAAAGACGGCAACCTTCGCCCCGGCAGCCGCCAGAACCCGTGCGGTTGCGGCCCCCAGACCGGACGCAGCCCCGGTCACAATCGCGACTTTCCCTGAAACCTGCATCGGATTCTCCTGTTTTTTAATTTTAATTGGTATTTCTATACCAAATTATTTGTTTTTGAGGCAAGGGAAACACGCACAATTTATATCGGCCCCGATTTGGGCAAGGGCCAACCGCAAAGCTGAGGATCGGAACTGCGGGTAAAGGCCGGATGTATGTGGCGCGCGGCGTGGTGCTATTTGGCGGCGGGGGCCGACAATTTGCGTTCGCGCAGAACCACATATAAGGCACTGCCAATGATTAAACCGGCACCGGGTAACAACCATATTTCGGGAACTTCCCCAAACAGCAGACCGGCCAACAGGGCAATCACCGGCAGGCGTAAATAGGAAAAGCCGACAAAAAAGCTGTAATCGGCCAGTTGCAGGGCTTTGACATTGCAATATTGCATCGCGTTCATCATGGCGGCTGCCAGCGCCATTAAGGCGATACTGTGCCAGCCGGGCGTTTGCCACACCAGTATCGCCGGAATGAAGGAAATCGGTGTGGTGATTGCCATTAAATAAAACAGGATGGTGCTGGGGTGTTCATGGCGCACCAGCAATTTGGTTGTCATCCCGGCCGCTGCCATGCACAGGGCGGCGGCAATGGGCAGCATGTCGGGCAGGGCAATGCCGTTTAGGCCGGGTTGTATGATCAGCCCGACGCCGATAAACCCGCACAAAACCGCCAGCCAGCGATGGCCCCGCACCGTTTCGCGCAAAATAATGGCGGCCAGAAGGGTGCCAAATAACGGCACGGTAAAATTAAGGGTGGTGGCGCGGGCCAAAGGTAAAAATTGCACGGCAAAAAACCAGAAACACATTTCCGCCGTCGACAACGCCCCGCGCAGCCCAAACAGGGCAGAGTTCGCGGTTTTTAATCCCGCAAGACCGCGCCGCAGAGCAAAGGGTAAAATCAGGATCAGCCCAAAGGCAAAGCGTAAAAAGACCGCCTCAAACGCCGGAATATCGCAGGTGACAATACGGACAATAATGCTAAAGCAGGCGGCCAGAACGGCCGCCGCCGTTGCAAACAGGGCTGCGCGGATAGAGGGCGGCAGGTTTTGCACCCGCTTTATCTCGTTCATTCCGGGGCAGTTTGGCGTTTTTTGCTTTCCACATCGTTCACCTTGTTCTGGCCGTTGTCTTCATGCAGGCGTCCTTTCACGGTTCCCGTGCGGGAGAGAGTGAAATAGCGGATGTGCTGAGCGGTTCGGAGACACTCCTGTTTTGTCGCTCTCTAAATCCGGTCTTCTGGTTCAATCCGCAACGGAGCCGGGGTTGTACGCTTATTCACCCCGCTCCGTCTCACTAAGGATCGCTCCTTCTAGGTCCGCCTCACTCAGGTCCGCCTCACTCAGGTCCGCCCCGCTCAGGTGCGCCCCGCTCAGGTGCGCCCCGCTCAGGTGCGCCCCGCTCAGGACCGCGTCGCTCAGGTTCGCCCCGCTCAGGTCCGCCCCGCTCAGGTGCACCCCTCTCAGGTTCGCCCCGCTCAGGTTCGCCCCGCTCAGGACCGCGTCGCTCAGGTACGCCCCGCTCAGGTACGCCCCTCTCAGGTCCGCCCCGCTCAGGTCCGCCCCGCTCAGGTCCGCCCCGATCAGGTTCGCCCCGCTCAGGTCCGCCCCGCTCAGGTTCGCTCCGCTCAGGTCCGCCCAGATCAGGTTCACTTGATACAGGTCCGCGCCGCGTAAATTGATGCGTCTAAAGACAGTGCGTGCGACCATATGTCGTGTAAAAGTCAATCTGCTGACAAAGGCGATTGCACTATCGGGGAATATATTTGTGTTGATATCTATTGTCGGGCTCGGACAGCCATCCTTTCTTTTCTGATAGAGCGGAATGACACAGGCGGATGCAGAGGCCGCGGCAAGCAGAGCGCTTTCCGCACAGCGTTGACAGGTTTCAAGAGTTCGCCAGCTCAAACCCGGGAATACTTTTGCCACCGGAAGTCCGTGCTCAATGGCCCAATTCAACATCTCCGTCAGCCCATCTTTAACGTGACCGGCATCCTGAATTTTGAAAACACGGCGTGCCTCGTCGTATAAAAAATCGATGATGTAAGGTGTCAGTTCTGCCCCGGCGATGAGTTCACTCCATTGGTCCGCCAGTTGATCGGGTTCGTCATTCCCGGCCAGTTTACCGGCAAGCTTGCAAGCATGAGACAACAGGCCGCGAGCGGCTAAAAATTCGCCAAAGCTTTTATGGATGAACTCAAAGCCGTCATCATCGCTGTTTCCGCCAGGGCGGGTATGGATATTCAGGGCAACAGATTTCAAGGATGCCGCATGGATGGAGTTAAAGTGCTTTTCTTTGCGCAGGTGTAGCTTGCGAACGGTAAGAAACTCTTTCTCACTCCCGGTTCGGCCATTGCCGCGCCAAGCTGCTAGCCCCAGCACTTCCATCAAATCAAAGAAGTCATCACGTGAAATATTATGAGATGCAAAATGCTCCTTGCCTTGGTTTCTTGCATAGATCTTTTCAAGGATGTCTTCATAAACAAGATTGCGATTATCCGCCGCCTGCTGCCAGTCCGCCCCGCAATATTTTGAATTGATCAACAGGTGCAAAAGCAATGGCTCCAGATTCAGGGCGGACATGCTGTCGTGGGTGACAGGCGCTGGAATATCATCCGCGTCCAACCCCTTGGAGTAGGCCCATTGTTGCCAATAGGTTTCGCGCTGATCTTTCTGCATCAGGGTATCGGGGTCAAAAAGGTCTTGCTTGTCTTCATCCTCATCGTCGAACGGAGTTTCGTCGAGCAAGCATGTTTGACGCGTCATCGGTGCGATTGGCGCAACATTCAGCATTGTGGGTAAAGGTAAATTGGCGGCCTTCATGGCCTGTTCGCACGCGATATTTCGGCCAAGGACAATGGCACGGACAGAAGGGCCATCGTTGTTCAAAGGGGAAAGCATCCGCGTAAGCGACAGCAGGAAGTCGCGTGCGTATTTTTCTGCATCGCCCGCATCTGCGGTTAATTCATCCAACCCGTCAAAAATCAGCAACAACGGTGTGGCATCTTCCTTTCGCCACTCCAGCGGGCTTTGCGGCAAACCGGGATTACCCTTTGGACTCACAAGCGAATTAAACTTGCGAAAGTAAGCCGCGATGTCCTGATCGAGTTGCCCGGTCAGGTGGGTGTATTGTAACCGGATTAATGCGACCCTGTGTTTATTGGATTCTTGTGCAACCTCGTGCGCGAAGGCCCGGGCAAAAGAGGACTTGCCACAACCGGGGCCACCGGCAATAACGCGGACGGGGTCCTTGTTGGCATTGCCGTCAAGCCATTGATGCAAAACCTCATGCAGGTTTGAGACATGGGCCGTGCGTTTGATCTTTTGTCGTTCACGATCATCCGTTTGGATGGGGATTTCTTCGTTCCAGAAACACCGCAAGCGTAAATATACCGATGCCAGCGGAACCGTCTCGTCAGCGTCGGGCGAGAAGACAGGCTCATCGGTGAATTGTGAAGAAATCCAGAAATTGTGTCGCGCCCAGTCTGCCTCGCGGCGGACCGCTTCTCCGCCAATGCTAACCAGCGCCTCTTCAAGGGGTTTGAAATAGGTTGGGTTTTCGCAAATGACCCTGTTGGAAGCTGCCTGCAATGCGCGATCAAAGCGCGTTTGCAGGGTATCGACCTCAAGATTATGGCCGGTTGTGGATTTTAATAACAGCGCGGGAAGTGCTTTTCGTGCCGATTCGAAGACCGCAGATAAGGCGGGCGCGCGCAGTGTTGCCTGGTCAAGTTGCGCTTGGTCGTCACCAAACTGCATTGCGGCGTTAAGGAACGTTTTAAGGGCTTCTTCTTTATTCACAGAGAGAGGGGCCAGGCATCGAGCCTGCGCCAGGATGTCGCCCGCTGCATATGTCAATGTTCGCGCGGCCCAGTTCCAGGCGCGATTTGCGGTCGTATCGGATTCTTTGCCGGTCAGTTCCTTAACGGCGTCGTTCAACCGAAGAACGATGGTGTGAATGTTTGGGCCTGTTGGCTTCCCAGCTTCAATAGCGGCAAGCATCCCATGCATGAGTGAATGCACCAAATTTCTGCTTATTTTGGGCTTTTCAAAATGTATGGTCATGCAATTTACCTTTGAATGCCTGAGAACGCTTGCGGCCACGGCGACGATGGTCAAGGCCATGTCGCGGTAATCTGTTATATTGTAATGGTTTTTACCTTAGGTCTATTGCGGCCCGTTCGCAAGAAAGGGCGTATCGTCGCGTTATCGCGACATGGCAGGACAGCGCGAAAGGCCGGATTTTAGGCGCACGCGGGCGCGATGTCTCCGAACAGCTCAGGGATTGCGAATTTGGCCGACATATGCCGCTTGTGCGGGTTTATTTGGCACTTGGCCGTGTATCGGGGGCGGGGCGCTGGCGGGGGGGCGGGTCAAGATCGGTTGCGGGGGACGAATGTTCGCGGTCAAAGCGTTTGGCCTCGCGTGCCAAAACGGCTTCGCGCCTTGCAATATAAATGGCCGATCCAACAATCAGCCCGGCACCGGGTAACAACCAGATTTCGGGGATTTCGCCAAACATCACCAAAGCCACAACAACGACAAAGGGCAGGCGCAAATAATTGAACCCAATGACAAAGCTGTAATCAAACAGGCGAAAGGCGCTGGTATTGCAAAGCTGGGTGATATTGGCCATGAACGTGCCGACCAGCAAAATCATGATCACGTCCCAACTGGGGGTTTCCCATACAAACAGGGCGGGGATCAGGGTCATTGGTGTCATTAGCAGCATGGTGTAAAGCACCACATTGGGGCTGCTATCGGTCCGGGCCAATGATTTGATTGTCATGCCCGCACAGGCCATGCACAGGGCGGCAACCACCGGTAAAATGCTGGCAAGTTGCATGGTGTCGCTGCCCGGGCGAATGATAATGGCAACCCCGGCAAAACCGGCCACCAGTGCGATGATACGATGATGGCGGATTTGTTCTTTAAGGAAAATCGCGGCCAGCACAGTGCCAAATAACGGCACGGTGAAATTAAGGGTGGTGGCCTCGGCCAGGGGCAAATAGGCCAGGGCGGAAAACCAGAAAGTCATTGCCCCCATTGAAAAAATGGCGCGTAGAAAAAACATTCGCCAGCGTGTGGTGTGCAGCGATGAAATACCCGCACGCAGCGATACCGGCACAATCAGAAAAAAGCCAAAAAGGTTACGGAAAAAAACAACTTCCAGCGGCGGCATTTCCTGTGTTGCCAGGCGCACGGTTACAGAAAACCCGGCGGCAGAAATCGCGGCAATGGTGGCAAAAATTGCCGCCTGCATATAGTTGGGAAGTTGTTGAAACCGTTGCTTCATTGTGATGCCAGCCTGTTATTGTGGGTGCAATTTCCCCGGTCAGAACGGGGTGGTGCAATCGATTGAGCACGGTCGTAAACACGCGAGATTATCGGCACGAGTTGAATTTACCGGCATCCTGACGGATCAAGGGCTGCCAATGTGCCAAAACGGGCAGGCGGAACCCAACCGCATCCAGCTGCACCGGGTCATTTTGTTGACCATATCGTTAAGGTAATGACGCAAGATCAGGTCGTAAAACGCAGATATATCCGTGAAAACCCCGAAAAACGTATGTTATCTATATGAGTATACTGGATTTTATAAGAAATCCAGCGCCACATTGTTAGCGGGTGCAGCCAGGGGTATTTCCTTTTTACAGATGCGGTGTTTCTTCGCAACGAGCTGATTTTTGTGTATTATTGTCTATCGGCAGGGGCGTGATACCGGGGGGAAGGTTATGGATGCCATCGACGCGAAGTTACTTGATATTTTACAGGAAGACGCATCGCAATCCTATGCGGTGCTGGGCGGCAAGGTGGGATTGTCGGTTTCGGCGGTGAATGACCGTGTGCGCAAACTGCGCGATCAGGGCATTATCCGGGCGTACCGGGTTGAAATTGACCCCGATGCTGTTGGGCGGTCCTTGATGGCAATGGTGTGGTTGCGCACCGACCCGGCCAAGGGCAACCGCAAAATGATCAAATCTTTGATCAAGGCCGACGAGGTGATGGAATGCCATCACATGACAGGGCGGTTTGATTTTCTGTTAAAGCTGCGGTTGCGCAATACCGCACATCTTGAAAGTTTTGTCACCGACGTGATCAAGGAACTTCCGGGTATTGTTGAAGTATTGCCGGAAATTGCCCTGTCCACGGCGAAGGAAACAGCGTTTATTCCGGCGCAAGAACCAGTCGTTGGTTAATTTTAATCGCGCAACACGATCATTGAAATGCTATATCTTGTGCATTCCGATGTGAATTGAATGGTTCGACATTAATTTTGCCGCAATTTTCAGGTGGAAATGCGGCCACGTAACTGTGCGATTGCCACCTGGACCGTTTTGTCGCGGTGCCAGGGGCATTTGCATCATCTGGTTTGTGAAAAAAGGAGGCTGCCCGTGGTTGAATCGATGAATCTGGTTATCCTGATTGCATCGGTTCTGGTTGTGGTTGCCGTTTTCACCAGCCTGATCAGTTTTCGTGTTGGTGCCCCGTTGCTGCTGGTGTTTTTGTTTGTTGGCCTGGCCGCGGGCGAAGACGGCATTGGCGGTATTCAGTTTGACAACGCGCCGCTGGCTTATTTTATCGGCAGTATTGCGCTGGCCCTGATCCTGTTTGACAGCGGGTTTGAAACCCCGACCCGGGCCTTGCGCATTGCATCGGCCCCCGCCCTGACATTGGCGACTTTCGGGGTATTGATGACCACGGGGGTGGTCGGCGTTGCCGCGCATTTTTTACTTGGCGTTCCGTGGCTGGTCGGGTTTTTGTTTGGCGCTATTGTCAGCTCAACCGATGCGGCGGCTGTGTTCTTTTTGTTGCGGGTGGGCGGCATTAACCTGCGCGACCGAACACGGTCAACATTGGAAGTCGAGTCGGGTAGCAACGACCCGATGGCGGTGTTTCTCACCATTACGCTGGTTGAACTTATTGTGCAGGGCACAGGTGAAAATCTGGCGCTGGAACTGGCCGAACGGTTCGTTTTTCAAATTGGCCTTGGCGCTGTTCTGGGGTTTCTGGGCGGCGTTTTGATCGTTCAGGGCATGAACCGGATCAAACTGGAGCCGGGGCTGGTGCCGATTGTGGTTCTGGCCTGTGCGCTGACATTGTTTGGTGCCACCAGCATCGTCGGCGGTAGCGGATTTTTGGCGGTTTATGTTGCCGGGCTTTATGCCGGGAACAGCAAAATGCGCATGAGTGCCAGTGTGCGCCGCTTTCAGCATGTCACTACCTGGCTGGCGCAAATTGCCATGTTTGTCACCCTTGGCTTGCTGGCAACCCCGTCTGAATTTGGCAGCGTTTTGATCCCCGGTTTTTTACTGGCCCTGATTTTGGTGTTCATTGCCCGGCCCGTTGCCATCTGGCTTTGTCTGATATTTTTCAACTTTTCGCGCAATGATACCGCCTTTATTTCGTGGGTCGGGTTGCGCGGGGCCGTATCGATCCTGCTGGCGATTGTGCCGATGGTCGAAGGTGTGCCGCAGGGCCAGCTGCTGTTTAATACCGCCTTTATCGTCGTGATTACGTCATTGTTGTTGCAAGGCTGGACGATCAAACCGATTGCGCGTTGGCTGGGCATTATTGTGCCCGCACGGCTTGGTCCTGTTGATCGTATTGATTTGGAACTGCCGGGCAATGCCAACCAGGAAGTGGTGGTTTACCGCGTCCATCCTGACAGTGCGGTGGCAACCGGGCAACGGATTCCGCGCTGGGCGCGTCCATCGCTTATTTTGCGTGGCGGTAAATCCTTGCGTCCGCACAATGCCGGGCGGCTTTTGGGTGATGATCAGATCTATATTTTTACCCCGCCACAATATGTTGAACTGCTTGATCAGTTATTTGCCGGTCCTGCCGAAGGGGCCAATGACCGCGATATGTTTGGCGATTTCAGCTTCCTGCCCGATACCTTAATTGTGGATGTGGGCCGTTTATATGGTTTTCCGGTTGCGCCAGGGGATGGCGAACTGACACTGGGCGAATTGCTGAAACGTGAATTGTCGGGCGATATTGAACCGGCGGACCGTATTGTTTATGGCCCGGTTGAATTGATCGTGCGGCGCATTGATGATGCGCATGGCATTCGCGAAGTCGGGATGTCGGTTGAACTTAACCCTGAAAACCGCCGTCATTTGCCCCTTTTCCATTCCCGCAGCGAATTGCTGGCATTATGGCGGTTAAGCCGCCGCAAAAGGCTGCGGCGCAAATTGCGCGCCAGGCTTGCCAATCGTCGCAAGAAAATGTCGGCGCTGGAACCCTCGGATATGGCCGCTGCGGCCGATGCTGCGGCGGAAACGGATGCCTTTGAACTGGCCGATGCCGACCCGTTACCGGTCACCACCGAGGCGGATTTAACCTCGGAAACCTCGGACGTCGACCCGGAAGCGAAAGCAGATCATGACCATAAAACCGATGGAACACTATCGGATGACGTGCCAGCCGTCTCCGCCCCGGCTGCCCCTGTGAAGATACATCTGCCAGCAGAAAACGCCGACGATGAAAAGTCCGAAAAACCCGCCAAATGATGGCTTTGCCTGCAATTCTGGCTGTTTTGCACGGGTTTGTGGCGTGCAGATGTTTATTCTGGTTGGGGGCGAGAACCTGAATGTCGGGTCGTGCAAATACCCTATGTGGTTCATGCATTAGTATTTCTAATGATATGATCAAATTTGATGGTTTGAGAATCCCCCTGGAATAATCATAAATTTGCGGCTTCACGCCAGTAGGGGAGTATGTTTCGTGGGGCCGTTAGGATTATATGCTGCCGTTGTTCTGATCTGGGGCAGCACCTGGATTGCCATCAAATACCAGTTGACGGTTTCGCCGGAACTGGCTGTGGCTTATCGCTTTGTTCTATCGGCGGTAATCCTGATCGCATATTGCAAAATCCGTAAATTGCCCATGCGCTATTCCCGCCGCGATCATGCCTTTATGGCCCTGATGGGCTTGTGCCTGTTTTCGTTAAACTATGTCATGATCTATAGTGTCGAAGCTTGGTTAACATCGGGTTTGCTTGCCGTGGTGTTCTCGGCCATTGTCATCATGAATATGATTAATGGCGCGATCTTTTTTAAACGTCGCCCCGAAACCCGCACCGTGATTGGCGCGGTTATTGGGCTTGGCGGCATTTGCGTTATTTTCGCCCCTGATCTGGCACAGTTTGACCTTGCCGCAGGCGGCAGCATCGGCCTGATCGTTGCCCTTGTGTCGTGCTATGTTGCATCTTTGGGCAATATGGCATCTGCGCGCAATCAGGCCAGCGGCATTCCGGTTATGCAGGCCAATGCTTATGGCATGATGTATGGATCGCTGATGCTGGTGGCTTATATTCTGGTTTCGGAGCAGCCAATTATCTTTGATACCAGCCCGTCTTTTCTGATTGCATTGGTGTATCTGTCGGTTTTTGGGTCGATTCTGGCATTTGGCTTTTATTTAACCCTGCTTGGCCGGATCGGGCCAGACCGGGCGGCCTATAGTTCGGTCATGTTTCCGGTGGTGGCCCTGACGATTTCGACCTTTGCCGAAGGTTTTGTCTGGCATCCCAATATCATCTTGGGGGTTGGGCTGACGCTGGTGGGGAATATGGTGATTTTATCGCGGCGCAAGCCTGTATCGGCAGCGCCGGTTACGCCTGTTTCGGGGCCATCCTCCGTGACAGCGCCATGCACCATCAAGGGTGCGGTAAATCCGCCGACGGTCATGGTTGGGGCCGTGCCGTGCAAGGGCGATGCGTCCTAGGTGTGATTTTGGTCGGGAAGAAACAGTTTTATAAGGGCGAATATAGATGAACGCGGCATATTTTCAGATGTTTGCACGGTATAACCAATGGGCGAATGACCATGTTTTGGCAGCATGTGACACCCTTGATCAGGTTGACCTTGATGCCCCGCGCGACGCCTTTTTTCCATCAATCACGAAAACCATGAACCATTTGCTGGTGGGGGACACGTTGTGGTTGGCGCGGTTGCGCGGCGAGATCTTAAACATGGGGTTGGCCGATGTGCCTTGGCCCCGATTTGAGGCTTACAAAGCGGCACGCAAAAGCCTTGATATATCGCTGATTGCGCATGTCGACGGCTTGGATGATGCGGCACTGGTCGAACCTTTGTCTTATAAAAATGTCGCCGGGGAGGCCTATGTCACGCCGCGCCATATTATCCTTGCACATGTTTTTAACCATCAAACCCATCACCGCGGGCAGCTTCACAGCCAGTTGCTTTCAGCCGGGTGTCCGTCGCTGGAAATTGACATGATCTATTTTTTCCGTCTGAACGGATATTTGCAGTGATGGAAACGCTGGTATCGTACCTGGCATCTTATGGGCCGTTTTTGCTGGCAGCCCTGGTTCTTAACATTGCGCCGGGGCCGGATCTGACCTTTGTGGCGGCACAGGCGGCAACCCATGGCCGCAAAATTGGCATTATGTCCAGTCTCGGGGTGTGTTCGGGGGCTTTTGTGCATGTGATTTTTGCCGCCCTTGGCCTGTCGGCAATTTTAATGACGTCTTCACTGGCGTTTGCGGTGGTCAAATGGGTCGGGGTTTTATATCTGGCGTGGCTGGGCATTGGTGCCATTTATGCCACCTTCAAGCGCCCTGTGGCAGCACAGGCCTTGGTGCGCGACGATAATGCTTTGGCGCAAAATGCGCCTGCACCATCGGCGATGCACCGAACCCGACCTGCGCCAACGGCTTTTCGGGCCTGGCGGCAGGGGGCGTTGATTGATGTGTTTAACCCCAAGGTCGCCCTGTTTTTTATGGCGTTTTTGCCGCAATTCGTAAATCCGGCATTGGGGCATCAACCGGCACAGTTTTTTATTCTGGGAACCATCGTTAATATGATCGGATTCATCGTTGAAACGGCTGTCGTGCTGGTTGTGGCTGCCGCCGCAGGCCAAATAGGACGGTATTTTTCCGGCAAGGCTGCATTGGGGAAATGGGTGCAGCGGGCCTTGGGGGCGGTGTTTTTGGCGCTGGGTGTTCGCCTTGCGCTGAGCGACCGGGGAATGTGAACCAAATTTGTTCTAACTGGAAACATGTCCGACCACACGGGGTGAAACAAACCGGTTTTCATCGCGCATGCAAGGGGATGGCGGGGCTGCTTTAAGCCGGGCGTTTCTTTTTGGTGTATCTGGCAAGGGCATTTGAAAGCGGTGTTGCACTTATGCCATGGGCAATCACGCTGATTGTTACAATGAGTGCAACGCACGCGATAAGCGATTCGTACCCTGAAATGCCCAGCAGGGTGACCATGATCAACAGATAAATGATGGATGCAATGCCACGCGGGCCAAACCAGCCGATGAACAGTTTTTCCGCCAGATTATAGGGCGAACCGATCATGCAGATCCACACACAGGCCGGGCGCAGAACCAGCAGACTGAGGATGGCAAACAGTGTCATTTCTGCGGTCCACAGTTCGTAGACCGATGGCAAAATCAACAGCCCGAAGACAAAAAATGTCAGCATGGTTAAAAGTTCGGCCTCGGCCTCGCCAAAACTTTCAATCACATCGGTGACTTTGGAGCTGGCAACGTTAAGCGCCAGTCCCCCGGCAAAGGCCGCGACAAATCCATTGCCACCGGCCTTTTCGGCTAACAGAAAAATCAGCAGGGCCGATAACACCCCAAACAGCCGTTCAAAGCGGTCGATCATAAGGTTACGGGCCACGGCATGGTTAATCAGCACGCCCAAAATAACCCCGGAGGCCACGCCAACCCCGGCCCCCAGCAGAATTTCCAAAATGGCTTCGCTGATCCAGCCATTGGTATTTTGTCCGCTTAGGGCTGTTTCAATGGCAAGGGCGGTTGTAAACACGGGCAAAACCAGCCCGTCATTCAGGCCGCTTTCGATATTGATGCCCTGGCGCACCGGCGATGAAATATGTCCGTTTTCCAGAACCGGGCGGCTAAGGGCGGCATCGGTTGGTGAAACCATTAATGAAATCAGCAAGGCCGGAACAATACCAATGCCCGGGGCAATGCCATAATATGCTGCCACCCATGTCACCAAGATGGTTAAGGGCAGGCCCACCACCAGCAACCGGGTCGCCAGTCGAAGGGCGGGCCGTTCCTTGCGGTAATCAAGGATTGCTGCATCCAGAAACAAAATGATCGCCAGAGTCAGTTCAGAAAATACCCGGGCAAAATGAAAGTTATCTTTTAGTGGTTCAAGCGGGGCCTGCGCCCATAACCCCAGGGGAACTGCCACAATCGCCCCGGCCAGCACCATCATCATCGGCGATGATATGTTGAATTTTTGCATGCGCCGCGACCACAGGCCGTAAACCAGCCCCGATGCGACAAATAAAATGGCGATCCATTCCTGCATGATCCAGGCCTTTGGCAGTTAAGATCCCGTCGCCGTGCGTTTTGCGCATGGCGACAGGGTAAGGGGTGATCGGTGTGCAGTGGCTACTTAAGCGGGTCTTCGTACGGTCCGACCACCCGTCAACGGGATGTAGATCAAGGCATTGCTGCCCTGGTGATTGCCACAACCTGTTCGTGACAGTGATGATCACCACTAGCAACCACACAGCCGTCGCTGTAAATGTGTAAGGGTTCGCCTTGCCAGTCGCTCATTTTGCCGCCCGCACCTTCCACAACGGGAACAAGGGCGCAAAAATCATAGGCCTGCATGTTGGCTTCTACCACCACATCGGCCAAACCAAGGGCGGTCAGGCCATAGGCATAGGCATCGACCCCGTACATCGGTTGGCGGCATTGGGTGCGAATCGTTTCATAGGCCTGAATTTGCGGGCCGCGAAACAGTTCGGGGGCGGTGGTAAAGAAAATGGCCTGATCAAGGGCCGGGCAGGGACGGGTTGTGACGGTGGTGCCGTTAAACGTTGTCTCGCGGCCTTCAATGCCGACCCAGCGTTCGTCCGTGATGGCCTGGTCGATAATGCCCAGCACCGGTTTGCCGTTGCGGCACAGGGCGATCAATGTGGCAAAGCTGGGTTTACCAACGATAAATGATTTGGTGCCGTCGATCGGGTCCAGCACCCAGACATATTCGGCATCAAGGTTATGGTGGCCATGTTCTTCACCCAGAATGCCGTGATCGGGGCATTCCTCGGCCAGAATGGCGCGCATGGTGGTTTCAACTTCGCGGTCTGCAATGGTGACCGGGCTGGCATCGGCCTTTACATCCACGGCAACAGCCGTACGGTAATATTTGCGAACCACCGGGCGGGCCGCATCGGCAAGGCAATGGGCGATTTTTATAAACGGGTCAAACTGTTCCAAGGCGGGCTCCTGTGCGCAACAGAGAATCGCTTTATGCCATAAAAAAGCAGGGGACGGAAAACCGTCCCCTGCAAAATAAGTGTTTTATTGTACCGGTCTGAATTACTGGCCTGCGGCGGCCGGTGTTTCGTCGGTTGCCGGTGCGCCATTATCATTGGCAGCATCGCCTTCCTTGGCCGGTTCTTCTTGCGGGGCGGCAGCATCACCGGCGGCATTGTCGGTTGTTGCGGCATTGCCTGCATCACCGTCACTCCCTTCGGTTTTGGCCGCACCTTCGTCAGACGGGGCTTCGCCGGTTTCGGCTGCGGCTTTGTCTCCCCCTTCCTCGGCGGCAATTTCATCGGCAGTCGGGGCAGGCAACGGATTATCCGACATGCTGTTAAGGAACGCGATGATATTGGCGCGGTCAGATGCCTTTTTCAGACCGGCAAACGACATTTTGGTGCCCGGGATGTAATCCTTGGGCGCAGCGAGGAAATGGTTCAGCTCGGTATATCCCCACGTGCCACCATGGTTGGCGACCGCGTCGGAATAGCTGAAATCATCCTTGTGGGCGACGACATTGCCAACGATACCATACAGGTTCGGGCCGACTTTATTGGGCCCGCCATTGGTATTGTCATGGCAGGCACCACATTTTTTAAAGACTTTTTCGCCCGCAGCAATATCGGCATCAGCCAGCATTGCCAGGATCGGTTCAGGACCCGCAGGTTCCTCAGGTGCAGCGGCAGGTTTGTTTGCCGCTGCGCTCAGATCATCCGAAAAAGGATAAACCGGTTCTTCCAGTTGTTTGGGGTGGACAAGCGCCCCCCCAATCTTGCCGACAACGATCACCAAAAGCACGGCGACAATGATACCGGCGATGATCTTATTGATTTCCATCGTTTTCATGACGGGATCCCGTAACAGCCTATATAACTCTCAGGTTTTATTCTTATGACGCGGCTGACCCATGCGTCCCTGACGCCCCCACGCAAATACGCATGCGACAACAGGCCAGACTGCCTGATCGGAAACTATACGTTTCATGGTTTTTCATCAACCTTTCTTCACAGTTAAGGGAAAACTTGCCAAAAATTGGCAGTTCCCGTTGGATTCGTGCTTTTGCCACAGGGGCGAAACCGGTTATTGTCGCGTCGTTTCAACTTCTTCCCGGTAAAACAGCATCGCGTTTACGTTGATAATGTCTGCCGGGGCCGCCCCTTGTTTTCGGATCGGAGACCCCACACCCATGTCCGCCCCCCGCAATCCTGTTGTTGTCATTCCGGCCCGTATGGCTTCCACCCGTTTGCCCAACAAACCACTGGCCGATATTCACGGCGAAGCGATGATTGTGCATGTCTGGCGGCGCGCGGTCGAAGCCGAAATCGGCCCTGTGCTTGTCGCCTGCGCGGAACAGGAAATTGCTGATGCCATCACCAATGCCGGTGGTATTGCTGTTTTAACCGATCCCGACCTGCCTAGCGGGTCTGACCGGGTTCACCAGGCCTTAAGCAGCTTTGATCCGCTTAAAAAACACGATGCGGTGGTGAATGTGCAGGGCGATCTGCCAACCATTGATGCTGCCGATATTCGCGCGGTATTTAACCCGCTATCGGACCCGGCGGTGGATATTGCCACATTGGCAGCGGTTATTCGCCGTGACGAAGAACGCAATAATCCCAATGTGGTCAAGGCCGTGGCGGCATTTGGCAATTTGCGTGTCGCCCGCGCGCTGTATTTTACCCGTGCAACCGCCCCGCACGGCGATGGCCCGCTATATCATCATATCGGCCTTTACACCTATCGCCGGGCCGCACTGGACCGGTTTGTCAGTTTGCCCCCGGCGGAACTGGAAATGCGCGAACGGCTTGAACAATTGCGCGCCCTTGAAAACGGCATGGTAATTGCCGTGGCGCTGGTCGATGGCGTGCCATTGGGCGTTGATACACCCGAAGATCTGGAACGTGCGCGTGAATTGCTGGCAAATCGCGGTTGATTGGGCCGCCCAACCCGACCGTTTATGGCAAATAAACGGCATCACACCGGTCTTTAATATTGGTGCGATGCCGGTTTGCAAAAGCGGGGGCGGGGCAGATGCTGTGCTGCCCTTGCAAAATGGATGGTTTTATCGCGATCCGAATTATCGCTATAACAAAAATGCCGTGTCGTTATCGGCAGGTCCGCCCATGGCGGGGCGTTACACTTAATTCTATTTGTTAGGGGCTGCGGCCCTGATTTAACGGGAATGATCCAATGACCGACCAAATGCGAATTGCTTTTCAGGGGATGCACGGTGCCTATTCCGATCAGGCGGCACGGCGGGCTTTTCCGGGCGCTGTAACAGTACCCTGTCCGACCTTTGAAGGCGCATTTGGGGCGTTGCGTGATGGCGAAGTCGATCTGGCGGTTATTCCGATTGATAATACTTTGGCGGGCCGTGTGGCCGATGTTCATCATCTGTTGCCCGAGTCGGGCGTGCATATCATTGGTGAAACCTTCCTGCGCATCAATCATGCGCTTTTGGGTGTCAAAGGCACGCAGATTTCCGATATTCGCGAAATTCGCAGCCATGTTCACGCGCTTGGTCAATGCCGCAAAATCCGCAAGGAACTGGGTGTGCCTGGCATTGTTGGCTCTGATACTGCGGGCTGTGCCAAGGAAGTTGCCGATCTGGGGGATAAATCGATTGCCGCGATTGCACCGTTGCTGGCGGCTGAAATTTACGGGCTCGATGTGTTGCGCACCGAGGTCGAAGATGCCGCGCACAACACCACGCGTTTCATTATTTTATCGCGCGAGGCCAAAACCGCCCCAAATGATGGCAGCCCGGTTGTGACCAGTTTTGTTTTTCGGGTGCGCAACGTGGCCGCCGCCCTTTACAAGGCGCTGGGCGGCTTTGCCACCAACGGCATCAACATGACCAAGCTGGAAAGCTATATGGTCGAGGGGCATTTCACCGCGACCCAGTTTTTCGCCGAGGTCGAAGCCCATCCCGACCAGCTTGGGTTGCGTCATGCCCTTGAAGAATTGCAGTTTTTTTCTCATGAAGTTCTGATTTTGGGTGTTTATCCTGCCCATCCGTTCCGGCGTGAAAATGTTTTGCCCGCTGAATAAAACACCTGCGTATTGGAAACAAACAAACGGGCCGTCACATTTTAAATGTGACAGCCCGTTTTACGATGTGGTTCACATACGGCCCCCCTGGCGGGCAGCCATCAGGTGTCGGCCTGTTTACTCAGGTCTTTGGCAAAGCGGCCAATAATTTGTGTCAGTTCGGCCGAGCGTTGCGACAGTTCCTGTGTGGCCGTCTTCATCTGGTCGGCATCACCGGTGGTTCCCTGGGCATCGTGCATGGTTTTGTCCGATGTATCGGATATCTGTTTGACGCCAGTGGCACTGCGGTGCGCGTTGCCCGCAATTTCGCGGGTTGCGGCCCCCTGTTCCTCAATGGCGCTGGCAATGGTCGTCGAAACCTCGCGCAAAACACCAATGGTATCTGAAACCCGGCTGATGCCGCTTACGGCGCGGTTGGTGCCGTCGACCACAGAATTGATCTGATTGGCAATTTCCTCGGTGGCGCGCCCGGTCTGGGTGGCCAGGTTTTTCACCTCGCTTGCCACCACGGCAAAGCCTTTGCCGGCATCCCCGGCCCGGGCAGCCTCGATGGTGGCATTTAAGGCCAAAAGGTTGGTCTGGCCCGCAATATCGTTAATCAGATTGACGATTTCCTGAATTTTATCAACCGATTGCGATAATCCCCCCACATCGTTGCGGGCATTGTTGCTTTCTTCGGTTGCCTGGATAACGGTTTGCGCCATCTGGTCAACCTGGCTGCTAATTTCATGGATCGAGGAGGAAAGTTCTTCGGTGGCGGCGGCAACGGCATCAACATTGGCCGATACATCGCCCGCGGTGGCGGCGACTTCGCGGCTATGTTTGAGAATGCCATTGGCATTGCGGGCCATGTTTTCTGATAAATTCAGTGATTTCTTTGCCGATCCGTCAACCGCATGGGCGATGGACCCCACTTCGCGTTCCAGCTTGGTTGCGATATCGCGAATGTGGCTGCGCCGCGCTTGCTCCGCTTGCTGTTTCTGGTTCAGGGCCTCGGCTTCAAGTTTTTTGGCGGATGCCGATGTATCGCGCAGCGACAAAACGCCTGTGGCCATATCGGCAATTTCAATAAACCGCGAATCGGTATCGACCGCTGCATTATAATTGCCATCGGCAATGGTGCGGATATTGCGGTTCAACCCGACAATGCTTTGGGCAATCTGCTTGCTGACCATCCAGGAAAGTGTACCGGCAATGATAATTGCAATCAGCGAGATTAACCCGAGCTGCCATAAAACAGCGTGAAACTGCCTGGCGACATCATCCATGTAAACACCGGTCCCTAGCGCCCATTGCCATTGCGGAATCGGGCGCACATAGGCGGCTTTTTCAATCAACTGGTCGCCTTCGCCGGGCTTTTTGGTTTCATAGGTGATTACTCCGCCGCCCGATTTTGCCGTGCTGACAATCATTTGACGCACTTTGCTGTCGGGTTTGCACTGGCCTTCATCGCCCGGGCTTAAGGGATCAAGCACCATGCAATGGCTGAAATCGGAAATATAAATATAGTTATCAGAGGCAAACCGGTATTCGCGCAGCAGGGCCAGCACCTCGGCCTTGGCCGTTGCCTCATCCAGGGCGCCTGAGGCGACCTTGTTGATATATTGATCAATGATTTTGACAGCGCCCTCGGTCAGGTGGCTGATTTCATTGTATTTCTCGGCCCGGATGCTGTTTTGGTAGCTAAAGGCAACGGTTGTAATGATGGCGATGAGTGTGATCAGGCATATCGCCGGTATTGCGAAAACACCGGTCATAACGCGAAAGCGCATGGTATTGGCCCCTGCAAATGAAATCCACTATGGGACGCGGCCCCCAAGAGCCGTAAGGTGGACAGGTTTTATATATATATCACGTTATGCTGCCCCAAGGTTGCTATTGTGCTTTTGTCGCATGGCTGACCGGCGTCCAGATAGTTTGACAAGTCTCCAACATGTCTGTATCAACCGGGTCATTCCTTCGCTTGTAGGGCAGATAGTGCTGTCAGGAACTGTGTAGATAGGCGGGGGCGGTTGTGACGTGATGACGTCATGGCCCATCATTGCCTTCTCATGCAGGGTCCGTGGCTGCGGTATATCGCCGAGCACCGGGAAGCTTGCGTTCGGGCAGGCTTGTTTTTTTTCAGGCGTGAACATGGCGCCACCGGTGTTTTGAAGGACTTTACCTTTTATGACGAATTTTGAAGGGCTCAACCTTATCGAGCCTCTGCTGCGCAATGTCGAATCCTCTGGTTTTACGGCTCCGACGGAAATTCAGACCGCAACCATTCCGGCTTTGCTGGAAGGCAAGGATCTGATGGGGATTTCCCAGACGGGTGGTGGTAAAACCGCAGCATTTTGTTTGCCCCTGATTCAGCGTCTGGCTGAAAACCCGAAACGCCCTGCTCCTGGTCAGCCGCGTGCCCTTATTCTGGCACCGACTCGTGAGCTGGCAAACCAGATTGGCCAGTGCCTGCGCGATTTCAAAAAAGGCATTCGCCTGTTCTCAACTGTTGTCTACGGTGGTTCACCGATGGGCCCGCAGATTCAGGAACTGCGTCGCGGTTGTGATATTCTTGTCGCAACACCGGGCCGTCTGCTTGACCATATGTCACGCAACACGGTTCGTTTTGACGATGTTGAAGTCTTCGTTCTTGATGAAGCCGACCGTATGCTTGATATGGGCTTCTCCGAAGATGTTCTGACCGTTGCTGAATTGCTGCCCTACAAACATCAGACCGTTATGTTTTCGGCAACCATGCCAGATGCCGTCCGCCATCTGACCGATCGCCTTTTGCGTGATCCGGTCAAGGTGCAGACTGCACCGCAGGCCAGTGTGACCGAACGTGTGACCCAGCGTGGCATGTTTGTAACCCGCCAGAACAAAACCGCTTTGCTGTTGCAGCTTATCAAGCGCGAAGGCAGTGACCGGGTTCTGGTTTTCACCAAAACCAAACTTGATGCCGACGAACTGGCGTTCCAGCTTCAGGATGCCGGTATACAGTCTGACGCCATTCATGGCGACAAACAGCAGCGCATCCGTCAGAAAATACTGCGCAATTTCCGGGATGGCCGTTTCCCGGTTCTGGTTGCAACCGATGTTGCTGCCCGTGGTATCGACGTTCCCGGTATTTCGCATGTCGTTAACTATGACCTGCCGACCGACCCGGAAAATTATGTCCACCGTATCGGTCGTACCGGTCGTGGTGGCGCAGAAGGCATTGCGATTTCGTTCTGCGAACCGCGTGATGTCCGTCATCTTCGCAATATCGAACGTGTCATCCGTCAGGATGTGACGATTGATGAAGATCACGAATTCCATGTATCGCCCCCGGCAGCACGCCGTGGCGGTGCCGGTGGTGGCCGTGATGATCGCAATGGCGGCGGCGCTGGTCGTGGTCGTGGCGGTTATGCTGGCCGTGGCGGCAATGGCGGCGGTGCTGGTGCAGGTGCTGGTCGCGGCGGTTATGCCGGTCGTGGTGGTAATGGCGGCGGTGGCTTTGGCGGCCGCAGCGAAGGTGAAGGTGGCCGTCGTTTTGCACGTGGCAATGATCAGGGGGGCGGTTTCGCTCGCCGTGATGATGCTGCAGTTGCCAATGACCGTGGTGATCGGGGCGATTTTGCGGCGCGCAAGCCGCGCTTTGAAGGCGAAGATCGCGGCGGAAACCGTGGTGGTTTTGCCGGTCGTCCGAACCGTGACCGTGTCCGTGGTGGCGAACGTGATGGCGGTTACGCCCCGCGTGGTGATCGCGCAGAACGTGGCGAACGTCCGGTTCAGGCCGATCGTCCGGCACGCAGCGACCGCCCGGATCGTGGTGATCGCAATGATCGCCCGACCTCGTTCCGTGGCCGCGAAGATCGTAACGACCGTGGTTCAGACCGCAATGACCGTGCTCCGCGTGAAGATCGTGCAGCGGCTGGTGCCGGTGCCGGGGAACGTCGTTTTGCGGGCAAGCCGCGTGATGCGGGTCGTACCGAAGGCTTCAAGTTCCGCGAAGGCGGCGAAGCGCGTGGCAAACGCGATTTCGCTGATCGTCCGCGCACCCAGGGCGGTGCCCGTACCGGTCAGCAGGGCCTGAAACGTCGTTCGGCCTGATTGCCAACCAACTGATTTGATTTTGATGAAACGGGCGGCGAACCTTTGCGGGTTTGCCGCCCGTTTTTTTTCGACTCTCTATGGGCAGTGTCGTTTTTGCTGTCTCGCGGGGCTAAAGTATCCGTTTTAATCAAGACTGTTTCATATGCCATTTT